>Ga0213919_1000012_pt1 | contig 294539 bp, 275 predicted proteins | sample McNCre317MG_FD_161056 | JGI IMG/M metagenome (GOLD analysis project Ga0213919, IMG submission 161056) | Freshwater microbial communities from McNutts Creek, Athens, Georgia, United States - 3-17 MG | ecosystem: Environmental > Aquatic > Freshwater > Creek | place: USA: Georgia | collected...
CGCCACCGAACTTTGTTGACAAGATCGTGGTGATCGCAGCTGTCAACGTTGTTTTGCCGTGGTCAACGTGACCAATGGTGCCCACGTTCACGTGCGGCTTGGTACGTTCAAATTTTCCTTTTGCCATTTCTTTTCTCCAAAGAGCAGTGCCCGTGTACAGGTTTTATGTCTGCACGATGCTGCTGATTCGCCCCGCACGGGTGACAGGGCGGCGCATCGTCGCAGACAGGGGCCGCTTGCGCAGCCCCATGGGGTTTTATTTACTTAGCGCGTGAAGCAACAATGGCTTCAGCAACGTTACGTGGGGCTTCAGCGTAGTGCTTGAATTCCATGGTGTAAGTTGCACGGCCTTGTGACATCGAACGCAGAGTGGTTGAGTAGCCGAACATTTCAGACAATGGCACTTCAGCTTTAATCGCTTTACCGCCACCGACCATGTCGTCCATACCTTGCACCATGCCGCGACGTGAGGACAAGTCGCCCATCACGCTACCAGCGTAGTCTTCAGGTGTTTCCACTTCCACAGCCATCATGGGCTCCAGAATCACTGGGTTGGCTTTACGGCAACCTTCTTTGAAACCAAAGATGGCAGCCATCTTGAAGGCCATTTCGTTCGAGTCCACATCATGGTACGAACCGAAGTGCAATGTGACCTTGACGTCAACGACTGGGTAGCCAGCCAACACGCCCTGACCCAGAGCTTCGATCACGCCTTTTTCCACCGCAGGGATGTATTCGCGAGGAACCACACCACCCTTGATGGCGTCAACGAATTCGAAACCTTTGCCAGCCTCTTGAGGCTCAACCTTGAGCACCACGTGACCATATTGGCCCTTACCACCGGATTGACGAACGAATTTGCCTTCGGCTTCTTCGACGGTCTTACGAATGGTTTCGCGGTAAGCCACTTGAGGCTTGCCCACGTTGGCTTCAACGCCGAATTCACGCTTCATGCGATCGACAATAATTTCCAAGTGCAATTCGCCCTGACCACCAATGATGGTCTGACCCGATTCTTCATCGGTTTGCACGCGGAAAGAAGGATCTTCTGCGGCCAAACGAGACAAAGCCATACCCATTTTTTCTTGGTCAGCTTTTGTTTTTGGCTCAACAGCTTGGCGAATCACTGAGTCAGGGAACACCATGCGCTCCAAGGTGATCACTGCTGCTGGATCGCACAAAGTTTCGCCCGTGGTGACATCTTTCAAACCCACGCAAGCGGCGATGTCGCCGGCGCGGATTTCATCAACTTCTTCACGGTTGTTCGCGTGCATTTGCACAATACGACCAATACGCTCTTTCTTGCCGCGCACGGAGTTGTAAACCGTGTCGCCCTTTTTCAGAACGCCAGAGTAAACGCGCACGAATGTCAACTGACCCACAAACGGATCGGTCATCAACTTAAACGCCAAAGCAGAGAATTTCTCGTCGTCGTCAGCCTTGCGAATGACTTCTTTCTCTTCTTCGTCAAAGCCTTTGATCGCTTTCACATCCAAAGGAGAAGGCATCAATTCAAGCACCGCATCCAACATACGTTGAACGCCTTTGTTCTTGAATGCAGTACCGCACAACATGGGTTGAATTTCACTGTTGATGGTGCGCACGCGCAAACCGTGTGTGATCTCTTCTTCAGTCAAGTCACCCTCTTCGAGGTACTTGTTCATCAACTCTTCAGAGGCTTCAGCTGCAGCTTCAACCATCTTCTCGCGCCACTCTTTGGCCACTGCCACGAGGTCACCAGGGATCTCTTCGAAAGTGAACTTCATACCTTGAGACGCTTCGTCCCAAATGATGGCCTTCATCTTGCGCAAGTCAACCACGCCTTTGAAGTTGTCTTCAGCGCCGATTGGAATCACGATTGGCACAGGATTGGCCTTCAAGCGCAATTTCATCTGGTCGACGACCTTGAAGAAGTTGGCACCTGTACGGTCCATCTTGTTCACAAAGGCCAAACGTGGCACTTTGTACTTGTTAGCTTGACGCCACACGGTTTCGGATTGGGGCTGAACGCCACCCACCGCACAGTAAACCATGCAAGCACCGTCGAGCACGCGCATGGAACGCTCAACTTCAATCGTGAAGTCAACGTGGCCAGGGGTGTCAATGATGTTGATGCGGTGGTCAGGGAACGAACCGTCCATGCCTTTCCAGAAACAGGTGGTAGCAGCAGAAGTGATCGTGATGCCACGCTCTTGCTCTTGCTCCATCCAATCCATGGTGGCAGCGCCATCATGCACTTCACCGATCTTGTGGTTCACACCGGTGTAATAAAGAATACGCTCTGTCGTCGTGGTCTTACCAGCGTCAATGTGCGCTGAAATACCAATGTTGCGATAGCGCTCAATGGGGGTATTGCGAGCCATGTTTTACCTTTGAATTTAGAAGCGGAAGTGGCTAAATGCCTTGTTAGCTTCGGCCATGCGGTGAACTTCGTCACGCTTCTTCATGGCACCGCCACGACCTTCAGACGCTTCCAACAACTCGTTGGCCAAGCGCAAAGCCATGGACTTTTCACCGCGTTTGCGAGCGGCTTCTTTCAACCAGCGCATGGACAAAGCCAAGCGACGGACAGGGCGAACTTCAACGGGCACTTGGTAGTTAGCACCACCCACGCGGCGGGACTTAACTTCCACCATAGGCTTGACGTTGTTGATGGCCACAGTGAACAACTCGAGCGGATCTTTGCCCGATTTTTGTTCGATTTGCTCCAAGGCACCATAAATGATGCGCTCGGCAACAGCTTTCTTGCCGCCCTCCATGATCACGTTCATGAATTTGGACAGCTCAACATTACCGAATTTTGGATCCGGCAAGATTTCACGTTTAGGGACTTCGCGACGACGTGGCATATTTCACCTCTTATTTGCTTCAGTTGGCATCTTTTCAGACACCGCAAAAACCATTTTGGTTTTCACTTACTCGACCCACAGCGGGTCACTACGCTGATTCACCGCGCCACGCGGGAACAGCACCTGTTTGATCAAAAGACCAGTGCTTACTTAGCCTTAGGCTTTTTAGCGCCGTACTTAGAACGCGATTGCTTACGGTCTTTAACACCTTGCAAATCAAGCGAACCGCGCACGATGTGGTAACGCACACCTGGCAAGTCTTTGACACGACCGCCGCGCACGAGCACAACGCTATGCTCTTGCAAGTTATGACCTTCACCACCGATGTACGAAATGACTTCGAAACCGTTGGTCAAGCGAACTTTGGCAACTTTACGCAGCGCAGAGTTAGGCTTCTTAGGTGTCGTGGTGTACACACGGGTGCACACGCCACGACGTTGTGGAGAGTTTTGCATCGCAGGGCTTTTAGACTTGGTCGTTTCGACCTCGCGCCCCTGACGCACCAGTTGATTGATGGTTGGCATTGAAAAACGTCCCTAAACGTTTGAATTAAAAAGAAAACGTGAATCCCTTCGGAAATTCCGAAAAGCCTTCTAGTGTATCAGCATCGAGAGGGGGATGCAAATCTAGGCCGAAATGCCTCTAATAATGCTTATTTCACCCACAACCGGACGGCATCCCAAGCGCGACCGACGAATCCAGCTTGCTCGACGGTTTCGAGCACCAGCAAAGGCACATCGACCAGCGGCTTTTGGTCCAAGGTGACCTTCAAAGCACCCACAGCTTGACCGCGGTTGAGCGGTGCTACCAAGGGCTCTGGGCGGGCCACCTGGGTTTGAATGCGGCTTGCAGCGCCGGCGGGCACCGCCACAACGATGGGCGCAAAGCGGCCCAGCTTCACTTGGTTGCCTCGACCTTTCCAGACATTGGGGGTCACCACGGCCTGATTGGCGTCAAACAACTTGATGGCATCAAACGCGGTGTAGCCCCAATTGAGCAGCTTTTGCGACTCGGTGGCACGGGCGTTTTCGCTAGATGCGCCCAACACGATGGACAACAAACGACGCTGACCCACGCCAGGCGCCTCGCGCTTGGCCGTGGCAATTAAGCAAAAACCTGCGGCATCGGTGTGGCCTGTTTTCAAGCCATCCACACTGGGGTCACGGAACAACAGCAAGTTGCGGTTGTTTTCATTGGCCGCAGGCGTGCCGGGATAACGGTATTTTTTGATGGCGTAGTAGCCCACGTAATCAGGAAAGTCTTGCATCAGGCGGCCAGCCAGGATACTCAAGTCACGCGCCGTGGTGGTGTGGCCAGGCTCGGTCAAACCTTCTGGGTTTTTGTAACCCGTGGACTTCATGCCCAACACCTTGGCTTGGGCATTCATCATTTGCACAAAATGCTCTACGGTGCCGCCCACACCTTCAGCCAGCGCCATGGTGGCGTCGTTGCCAGACTGAACAATCATGCCTTTGATGAGGTCTTCGACTGGCACTTTCATCTTGGGATCGATGAACATGCGCGAGCCAGGCATCTTCCATGCACGCTCGCTCACACCAAAGGTTTGTTGCAGGCTGATCTTCTTCGCTTTGAGTGCATCAAACACGATGTAAGCCGTCATCAACTTCGTCAACGAAGCTTGCTCAATCGGCTTGTCGGCATCCAACTCCGCCAAGGTTTGCTGCGCCGTCAAGTCGACCAGCAAATAAGCACGTGCAGCGATTTCAGGCGGCTGCAGTACTTGGGCCTGCGCCTGGAACACGCAAGTCAAGCTCATCAAAAAACCAATGAATGTGGCGCGCAGGAATCGTGTCATGGCAGTCTTCAAATGAAAAGTGAGGCAAAGAATATGGCGCGCGGTGAAGCACCGCCATGTGAGCGCGGGCAGGGCCTAGCTCTGCAAATGACGCACTACTAAATTCTTGAGAAGCGGCAATTGTCCATGAAAGAAATGGCCGCCACCTGGCACCACTGTCACAGGCAAGCTTTGCGGACGTGCCCAGTCCATCACCGAGGCAAATGACACGGTGTCGTCTTGCTCGCCATGCACGACCAAGGTTTTGTCATGCAGCTCTGGGGCAATCGGCGCCACCGTGAAGCGCTGCGCCGCCGTGCCGACAAACGCCACTTTTTCAATCAGACGGTGCGCGTGCAGCTCAGCCAGGGCATGGCTGGCCACAAAAGAGCCAAACGAAAACCCAGCAATCGCCAACGGGCCCGTCGGGGCCACTTGCTCAACCACACGCAAAAAGTCGCGCGCTTCGCCCGCGCCAGCATCATGCGCACCGGCGGAAGCGCCCACGCCGCGGAAATTAAAGCGCACCACCGTCCATCCGCACTGCACAAAGGCGCGCGCCAAGGTTTGCACCACTTTGTTGTCCATCGTGCCGCCAAACAAAGGGTGTGGATGCGCCACGATGGCCACGCCACGCGACACGCCTTCCGGCTCGTCGCGCAAAGCCTCGATGACACCCGCTTCGCCTTGCAGCGTGATTTTTTGAGTTTGTGAATTCATGTCTCAGCGCCCCACATGAGCGGGCACTACCAAACGATCCACCACTTGGCCGTTTTTCAAATGGCTTTCAACAATCTCATTCACATCGTTGTTGTCCATCACGGTGTACCAAACACCTTCTGGGTACACCACAGCGACGGGCCCTCCGGCACAGCGGTCTAAACAACCCGCTTTGTTCACGCGCACACCGCCGACACCCGCCAAGCCTGCAGCCTTGACTTGAGCTTTGCAATGGTCAAACGCAGCTTGCGCGCCGTGGTTGGCGCAGCAATCTTGCCCGTTGTCGCGCTGATTCAGGCAGAAAAAAATGTGGTGTTTGTAGTACGAGGTTTGAGTCATAAATGCATTTTAGTTTTGTGGCCCACGCTCACGCGACAAGCGCACCAGCGCCAGCATCAACACGGCATAAGGCCACAGCCAGCCCAGCCATTGAACCAGGCCGTGAAAGCGGATGAAACGCCCCTGCTCCCACGTCTGCAAGGTTTGCGCGAAATACGCACTTTCGGGCGATTGGTTGAGCACGCTTTGCTGCACCAACACCGCCAGCAACAAGAACGCCCAAGCTGTGCGGGCCGACAGGGGCAAAAAGAACAAAGCCACCACACACCCAAAAACCATACCCAACATGACCGGCAAGTCCAACCAAGCCCAAGCATGGGCGGGGCCATAGCTGAGTGCCGCCGACAAAGCACTCATGCCTAAGGCCATACCAAGCACCACCAACACATACAAAAAGCGCTGGCCTGCTTGGCGAATCACACCAAAACCCAACAGGCAGGGCACCAGCAACCCCAGCATCACACACAGCAATTCAGCGCCAGGCAACAAGGGCTCTAACTCAAAGGCTCGCAACGGAATCCAGTCTTCAAACGGCGTCGCGTCAAAGGCACTGGTCAGCGCATCTTCCAAGCGCTCCCACACTTGACCCAAACCCAGCGGCACAGCCACCGGGAACAACAAAGCCGCAGGCCACACGGCCATCAACACCAAGGCCATGTAAGCGTCGCGCACAAACCAACGCGCGCGAAACTGGCTCCACCTGCGCAACAAGCCCAAATGTTCCAGCGAATTCGCCAACACCGCCCCCATCCAAGCCCCTAAGGTGTTGAGCAAGAAGTCAGGCAAAGATGGCACACGCGCAGGCAAATAGCTTTGCAAACCTTCCATCGCCAAAGACAACACGGCCGCAGCCAAAGTGGACAGCGTGACCACACGCGTTTGCCACCCCATGCGCATGATGCTCAACGTCAGGAAGAAGCCCAAAGGCGCATAGCCAAGGACGTTTGCCACCACATCAAAACCCAGCCAATACTTGGGCCAAGGGGCCGCCAAAAACGACCATGACCAAATGCCTTGATCGCGCCAATGGTCAAACGGATACAAACTGGCGTAGACGATCAATGCCACGCAAATTTGCGACAGGGGCCAAGCGGACGTTTTACGCATGGGCCAGTGCAGGCTTTAGAACGGTTTGACAACCACCAAGATCACCGCCACGGTCAGCAAGACCACCGGAATCTCGTTGAACCAGCGGTACCACACGTGACTGCGCGTGTTCGTGTGCGCCTCAAATTTGCGCAGTAAACGGCCACAGCCGTGGTGATACCCCAGCGCCAGCAACACCACAGTCAACTTGGCATGCATCCAACCGTTGCCCACACCGATCAAACCAATGCCGTAATACAACCACAGCACCAGCCCCAAGCCCACCGCAGGCACCATGAGCAAGGTGGTGAAACGCATCAGCTTGCGCGCCATCAGCAACAAGCGCGCCTCTTCGGCTTCGGATCCTTCAGGAACAGACGCCAAATTCACGAAGATGCGTGGCAGATAAAACAAGCCCGCAAACCAGCTGGCCACGAAGACGATGTGAAAAGATTTGATCCAAAGCATGGGAGCCAGTTTAGCCGCGTGCAAACAGGCACAATTTCACCCATGCAACACCCTTTTGCCCCCTTCCCCGCCAACCGCCCTCGTCGCCTGCGTCGTGATGATTTCACACGCCGGCTGGTGCGCGAGCACGCCCTGAGCGTGAACGACCTGATTTACCCCGTCTTCGTGCTCGAAGGCGAAAAGCGCCGTGAAGCCGTGGGCTCTATGCCCGGCGTCGAGCGCTTGAGTTTGGACTTGCTACTGCCCGTGGCCGAACAATGCGTGAAGTTAGGCATCCCCGTGATGGCGCTGTTCCCCGTGATCAGCGGCCACCTCAAAACACCCGATGGCATGGAAGCAACGAACCCAGAGGGCTTGGTGCCCCATGTGGTGCGCGAACTGAAAAAGCGCTTCCCTGAACTGGGCGTGATGACCGACGTGGCGCTCGACCCCTTCACCAGCCATGGCCAAGACGGCTTGTTGGATGACACCGGCTACATCCTCAACGACGAAACCACCGCCATGCTGGTCAAGCAAGCGCTGACCCAAGCCGATGCCGGCGTGGACATCGTGGCACCCAGCGACATGATGGACGGCAGGATTGGCGCCATTCGCCAAGCGCTTGAGGCCAAAGGCCACATCCACACACGCATCATGGCTTACAGCGCCAAATACGCCAGCGCGTTTTACGGCCCCTTCCGCGATGCCGTGGGCTCAGCCTCTAACTTGGGCAAAGCCGACAAAAAGGTCTACCAAATGGACCCCGGCAACACCGACGAAGCCCTGCGCGAAGTGGCACTCGACATCGCCGAAGGCGCGGACATGGTGATGGTCAAACCCGGCATGCCCTACCTCGATGTGGTGCGCCGTGTGAAAGACGAATTCAAAGTACCCACCTTTGCCTACCAAGTGAGTGGCGAATACGCCATGCTCAAAGCCGCTGCACAAAACGGCTGGCTAGACCACGATGCGGTGATGATGGAAAGCTTGCTGGCCTTCAAACGCGCAGGCGCAGATGGCGTGCTCACCTACTTCGCCATTGACGTCGCGAAAAAACTGCACGGCTTGTCTTGATGCGCTTGCCCGAAATTCATGGGTGGCAGATGACCACAACACCCAAATCGACTGAGCCTTAGCCCACGTGCTTGGCAAAGAAAGCCAAGGTTCGCACCAAAGCCAATTTCGCGGAGGCCTCTTGGTACGCACCTCGGTGATCACAGTTGAAGCCATGATGAGCTGGGTACAAATGCACCTCCACCTCAGGGTGTGCATGCTTGAACTTTTCCACGGTCTCTAGCGGAATCCAATGGTCTTCTTCGGCGTAATGCGCCAGCACAGGACAGTTAGGGTGACGCGCAATTTCTTCGTCAGTGGTTGAGCCACCGCCGTAGTAAGGCACAGCAGCGCTCAGTCCTTTCACCAAAGCCGCCGCACGCCAAGCCAGCAAACCGCCCCAGCAGTACCCGACGATGCCCACTTTGCCACCGCAGGTCTTGGCCGCGTAATCCACCGCCGCCTGAATGTCGGCCATCACGCCAGGCGCAGGCAACGCTTCAATCGCGGTTTTCAGCGCCATGCCCGCTTGCATGTCGTCGGGCGTGTACCCCAGCTTGACGCCGTGTTTGGCACGGTGAAATGTGGCTGGCGCCACAGCCAAATAGCCTTGGGCGGCATAGCCATCTGCCACTTCTTGGATGTGCCCATTCACCCCAAAAATTTCTTGCACCACCACCACAGCACCTTTGGGCTGACCCTTGGGTTGTGCCACATAAGCCGGAAAAACAAAGCCATCTGCAGAAGTTAAGTTAACAATCATCGCAAGATCTCCTTAAGTTTTTTGAAAGTGGATGTCGAACAGCTTACAGGTTTTTTCAAACTTGATGCTATCGTGCGCCACATTCAGCTCGCTCAACCACACGGAGAAAACCGACATGAAACCCGTCCTGTTGATCACCGGTGCCAGCCGTGGCATTGGCGCCGCCACCGCCGTTTTGGCAGCCCAGCAAGGTTGGGCTGTGGCCGTGAACTACGCCAGCAATGCACCCGCTGCCCACCGCGTGGTGAAACAGATTCAAGAGATGGGCGGCACCGCCATCGCGGTGCAAGCCGATGTGGGCAACGAAGTGCAAATCTTGCGCATGTTTGCCGAGGTCGATGCCAAGCTCGGCCGCATCTCAGGCCTTGTCAACAACGCGGGCGTGGTGGATGTGACCGCCAAAGTCGAGGGCCAGAGCTGGGCACGGTGGGAACGCATGATGCGCATCAATGTGTTGGGTTCATTCGCTTGTGCGCGCGAAGCCGTCAAGCGCATGAGCACAGCACACGGCGGCTCAGGCGGCAGCATCGTCAACGTGTCGAGCGCTGCTGCACGTTTGGGCGCACCGAGCCAATACGTGGACTACGCCGCATCCAAGAGCGCCATAGACGCCTTCACCATCGGCCTCGCCAAAGAAGTAGCGGCTGAAGGCATTCGCGTCAACGCCGTTCGCCCCGGTTTGATTGACACCGACATTCACGCCTCGGGCGGCTTGCCCCATCGCGTGCGCGACTTGGCGCACTTGGTCCCCATGCAACGCGGCGGCACGTCCGAAGAAGTGGCGCAAGCGATTGTGTGGCTGCTTAGCGATGCGGCCAGTTACACCACCATGAGCTTGATGGAAATTTCAGGCGGGCGTTAAGCCACAAACCCCGCCGCCAAAGCCTTGCGCAAATAGTCCACAAACGCGGTCACCGCACGCGGCACATGCGGCGAATACGGACGAATGGCGTACAGCTGCTCGGCAAACGCGCCCACAGGCTTCCAATCTGGCAACACTTGTACGAGCTTGCCTTGTTGCAAGGCCGCTTGCGCACTGAAGTCGGGCAACAGCGCAATGCCCAAGCCTGTTAAGGCTGCCTCGCGCAACGCCTCACTGTTGTTAGCGGCCAGCTGCCCCGTCACCGGCACAGTGATGCGTTCGTCTTTCGCTTTGGCCTTCACGCGCGCCAGCGTCCAAGTAGGCGTGTCTTGCGCGCGCAGGTAATGCAAGCAGTTGTGCGCTTGCAAATCAGCTGGCGTTTGCGGCGTGCCCGCACGGCGCAAATACGTTTTACTGGCCACCAACACCGAGTGCGTGCTGCACAAGGTCCATGCCACATGCGTGTCCGGCGGACGGGCGGTGTGGCGAATGGCCAAGTCAAACCCCTCCGTCGCCAAACTGCTGAGGCGGTCTGACATGTCTAGCTCTAACCGCACGTCTGGAAATTCGCGCAAAAAATCAGCCAAGCGCGGGGCCAATTGCTGACGCGCAAAAGCCACAGGCGCCGTCACGCGCAGCAGGCCGCTGGGCACACCAGCCAAGTCACGCACTTGGGCAAAGCTGTGTTCGATTTGCTCAAACGACGCGCGGGTGTCGTCCACCAACCGCTGGCCCGCCTCGGTTAAGCGCACGCTGCGGGTGGTGCGCTGCACCAGCGGCACGCGTGCGGCGCGTTCCAGTTCGGCAATGCGTTGGCTCATGGCCGCCTTGCTCACACCGAGGCGTGCAGCGGCAGCGGTGTAGCTGCCCTGTTGCGCCAACACACTCAGCCAATGCAGGTGGTGCCAGAGTTCGCTGATTTTTTGTTCGTGCATGGTTTGATTGTTCACTATTTTGAACAATCAATTCAAGGTTTAACGCTTGTTTCATGCACTTGCCCTGCCTACACTGCGTCATCTTTCCTCAACTCCGAGACATCCCATGACACAAGCCCACATCGCGCATTACATCAACGGCGTCGTTGCAAATGGCAGCAGCACACGCACTCAGCCCGTTTACAACCCAGCCACAGGCGCTGTCACCGGCAACGTGAGCTTGGCTAATGTGGCCGATGTCAACGCGGCTGTGGCCGCCGCCCAAAAGGCCTTCCCCGCTTGGGCCGACACCCCGCCCCTGCGCCGCGCGCGCGTGATGTTCAAGTTCTTGGAACTGCTCAACGCCAACAAAGACAAGTTGGCCCACATGATTACCGCCGAACACGGCAAAGTGTTCACCGACGCCCAAGGCGAAGTCAGCCGCGGCATTGACATCGTCGAGTTCGCCACCGGCATTCCTCAGTTGCTCAAAGGCGACTTCACCGAGCAAGTCTCCACCGGCATCGACAACTGGACCATGCGCCAACCCCTCGGCGTGGTGGCGGGCGTGACGCCCTTCAACTTCCCCGTCATGGTGCCCGCTTGGATGTTCCCCGTGGCCATTGCCGCAGGCAACACCTTTGTTTTGAAGCCCAGCCCGATTGACCCATCGCCTTCGTTGTTCATCGCCGAGTTGCTGAAGCTTGCGGGCTTGCCCGATGGCGTGTTCAATGTGGTGCAAGGCGACAAAGAAGCGGTCGACGCTTTGTTGGTTCACCCCGATGTGAAAGCGGTGAGCTTTGTGGGCTCCACGCCCATTGCCAACTACATCTACGAAACAGGCGCACACCACGGCAAGCGCGTGCAAGCCTTGGGCGGCGCAAAAAACCACATGGTCGTCATGCCCGATGCAGACATCGACCAAGCGGTAGACGCCTTGATTGGCGCAGCCTACGGCTCAGCCGGCGAGCGCTGCATGGCCATCAGCGTGGCCGTGTTGGTGGGTGATGTGGCAGACCGTTTGATGCCCAAGCTCATTGAGCGCACCAAAGCTTTGAAAGTGTTGAACGGCGAAAACCTCGCCGCCGAAATGGGCCCCATCGTGACTGACGTGGCACACAAACGCATCACCGGCTACATCGAGCAAGGCGTGAAAGAAGGCGCACGTTTGTTGGTGGATGGTCGTAACTTTGATGGCGCTACTGCGGGCAAAGGCTGCGGCACTGACACATCACGCGGCTTCTGGATGGGCGGCACTTTGTTTGACAACGTCACGCCAGACATGCGCATCTACAAAGAAGAAATCTTCGGCCCCGTGTTGAGCTGCATGCGCGTCGCCGACTTGGCCCAAGCCGTAGACCTCATCAACGCCCACGAGTTTGGCAACGGCGTGAGCTGCTTCACCCGCGACGGCAACGTGGCCCGCGAGTTTGCGCGTCACATTCAAGTGGGCATGGTCGGCATCAACGTGCCCATCCCCGTGCCCATGGCGTGGCACGGCTTTGGCGGCTGGAAGAAAAGCTTGTTTGGCGACATGCACGCCTACGGCGAAGAGGGTGTGCGTTTCTATACGAAGCAAAAGAGCGTGATGCAACGTTGGCCTGAGAGCATTGGCAAGGGCGCAGAGTTCGTCATGCCCACATCGAAGTAACTTTGGTTTTCGGGAGGGGCGCTTTTGAGTGTGCATCGGCAGCTTGGGGCAGCATGTTTTGCTCCTCGTCTGCTGCGCATCCGAATGTCGCTGCAACATGCCACCCCAATCTACCGCTGCACACGCAAGGGCGCTGTGACGCTGTAACGCTCACATGCACCAGAAAGCATGGACTGATGCTGTGTAAACAGCGAGGACCATGCTGTCGGAGAAGGGGCGGTGTGTTGCCGCGACATTCGGATGCGCAGCAGACGAGGAGCAAAACACACCGCCCCAGACCGCCCCTTCGCTGACAACTGCAACGACAGCAGGCCTACAAGCAACCGCTACCATCCATGCATACAACAACAAAGACGTGAGACATCGGCATGAGCGACACCCAGTTTGACTACATCATCGTCGGCGCCGGCACAGCGGGCTGCTTGCTCGCCAACCGTCTGAGTGCCAACGCCAGCAAACGCGTGTTGCTCATCGAAGCTGGCCGCAAAGACGATTACCACTGGGTTCACATCCCCGTTGGCTACTTGCATTGCATTGGCAACCCACGCACCGATTGGCTCTACAACACATCACCTGATGCAGGCTTGAATGGTCGCAGCCTGCGCTACCCACGCGGCAAAGTGTTGGGCGGCTGCTCCAGCATCAACGGCATGATTTACATGCGTGGCCAAGCGCGTGACTACGACCAATGGGCCGACATCACCGGCGATGCACGCTGGCGTTGGGACAACGCCCTGCCCTATTTCAAACTGCACGAAGACCACCATGCAGGCGCCAATGCCGCACACGGCGCCAAAGGCGAACGCAGCGAGGTGCTGCTGGCAGACAACACCGTGTACGGCGAAACCTTGCGTCACCATATTGCAGGTGGCGAATGGCGCGTCGAGAAACAACGCTTGCGCTGGGACGTGCTCGACGCGTTTGCGCAAGCCGCAGTGCAAGCGGGCATTCCCGCCACCGATGACTTCAACCGTGGCAGCAACGAAGGCGTGGGTTACTTTGAGGTCAACCAAAAAAGCGGTTGGCGTTGGAACACTGCCAAAGCCTTCATTCGCCCCACGTGCTACGCACGCCCCAACTTTGAACTATGGTCCTCCGCCCAAGTCGCCAAACTGGTGATGCGCACCGACGCCGATGGCACACAGCATTGCACGGGCGTCGAGGTGTGGACTGGGCACGGCTACGTGACCGTCACCGCCAAACAATCGGTGGTGCTGAGTGCCGGCGCCATTGGCACGCCGCAGATCTTGCAGCTCTCGGGCCTAGGCCCTGCTGCGCTTCTCAAGCAACACGGCATTGAACCGGCGATTGACCTGCCCGGCGTAGGCGCCAATTTGCAAGACCATTTGCAAATTCGCTCGGTCTTCAAAGTGCAAGGCGTGGACACACTCAACACCTTGGCCAACAGTTGGTGGGGCAAAGCCAAGATTGGTTTCGAATACGCCTTCAAGCGCAGCGGCCCCATGAGCATGGCCCCGTCACAGCTCGGCGCCTTCACGCGCAGCAGCCCAGACCAGCCATACCCCAACATCGAATACCACGTGCAGCCACTCAGCCTCGATGCGTTTGGTGAACCGCTGCACAGCTTCCCCGCCTTCACCGCCAGCGTGTGTAACTTGAACCCCACCAGCCGCGGCACCGTCACCATCACCAGCGCCAACTTTGCCGATGCGCCCAAGATTGCGCCCAACTACCTGAGCACCGAAGCCGACCGCAAAGTGGCTGCTGATTCGCTGCGTGTCACGCGCCGCATCGCCGCCCAACCGGCCCTCGCCAAATACAAGCCCGAAGAATTCAAACCCGGCGTGCAATACCAAACCGACGAAGACTTGGCGCGTTTGGCCGGCGACATCGCCACCACCATCTTCCACCCCGTGGGCACCGCGCGCATGGGCCGCATCGACGACCCGCTGGCCGTGGTCGACCCCGAGTTGCGCGTGCGCGATGGCCGCGGCGGCGTGGTGCGCGGTCTGCGCGTGGTGGACGCGAGCGTGATGCCAACCATCACCAGCGGCAATACCAACAGCCCCACCTTGATGATGGCTGAAAAGGCCGCGCAATGGCTGGCACACGAAGCCGCACAAGCGTGAGCCTCATACGCCTCGGGTTAGCCAGCAAGGGAAAATCCTAGGCAAACCAAGACCAAGTGGCGCTTACAGTTGTTGCACTCGAAACGGCGTCAGCGCTGTATCACGAGGGTCTGAGGAGACAAACACAACAGACGCTTCCTAAGGGGCGTCACCCAGGAAAGGCACCGGTTACCCCCGGTGCCTTTTGCTTTTAAGCCTGCGCATTTCCAGACCACAATCCCTGCATGGAACTTTTCTTCACCACCTTCGCCTCGGCGTTAGCAGGCTTTGTGGACTCTATCGTGGGCGGCGGCGGTCTCATCTTGCTACCGGCTTTGTTTGCGGTTTACCCAAATACGGCACCCGCGACGCTGTTTGGCACCAACAAAAGCGCTTCGGTTTGGGGCACCGCATTTGCCACATGGCAATACAGCCGCCGCGTGCAAGTGCGTTGGTCGGCCTTGCTGCCAGCAGCGGCGGTCACCATGCTGGCTGCTTTTGCAGGGGCATGGTTGGTCACGCTGATTTCAGCTGAGTTTTTGCGTCGCCTGTTGCCCGCCGTCTTGCTGATCGTGCTCGTCTACACCTTGATGCGCAAAGACATGGGGCGCCACCACACGCCACGCTTTCACGGCAGGGCTGAGTTGCTGGCCACGTCCACCATCGGTTTGACCATTGGCTTTTACGATGGTTTTTTTGGCCCAGGCACCGGCAGCTTCTTTGTGTTTTTGATGGTGCGCTGGCTGGGCTATGACTTTCTCAATGCCTCGGTGGCGGCCAAGCTTCTGAACCTGGCCAGCAACATCGCTGCGCTCACCTTGTTCACCCTCAAGGGTCATGTGTGGTGGCACATGGCTTTGCCACTGGCCATGGCCAATGTGGCGGGCAGCTTGCTGGGCACGCGCATGGCTCTGCAACACGGCGCTGGTTTTGTGCGAGGCATGTTCATCGTGGTGGTGAGTGCGCTGATTTGCAAAACCAGCTACGACGCGTTCTTGCGCTGACACGCAGCGCCTCTGTCAACGCGCTTTAACGTGCGCCGCTGGCAGCTGATTTTTGAGCTACTGCAGCCCCTGCAACAGAAGCGGGCTTAGCGGCAGCCGATGCGGCTTTGGCCGCAGCAGACGCCGCTTTTTCGGCTGCTGAAGCGGCCATGATGGGCTCTTCGACAGCCAGCTCAGCCGCTTTAGGTGGCCATGGCACGCTGGCCACGGCGCGCGGCTTGCCAATCGGGCGCGTGGCTTGGCCCTTTTGCACAGCGTCAATGTCTTCTTGCGAGGGGTATTGGCCCATGATGACGAAGTCAAACACACGGCGTGCAATTGGTGCAGCGTTTTGTGCACCAAAGCCTGCGTTTTCTACCACCATGGCCAAGGCCACTTTGGGGTCATCCGCAGGGGCAAACGCCACGAACAACGCATGGTCGCGCATGCGCTCATCAATGTTGGAAGCGTTGTACTTTTCGTTTTGCTTCACCGTGAACACCTGCGCTGTGCCAGTCTTGCCCGCGCTCACATACTGGGCGCCCGCAAAACTGGTGGCAGATGTGCCCTCGATGTTCACGCCGATCATGCCCTTTTTGATCACTTCCAAGTTCTCGGGCAACAGAGGCAATTGAGCAATGGGTTCTTTCGCCACCAAGGTGGACGCTTTGGTCTCGACATCCACCACCTCGCGCACCAAGTGGGGCTTCATCTTCAAGCCGTTGTTGGCCACCGTGCCCATGGCATGCGCAATTTGCAGCATGGTGAAGTTGTTGTAGCCCTGGCCAATGCCCAAAGAAATGGTCTCGCCTGAATACCAACGCTGTTGCTCTGGCTTCTTGTAGGTGTTGCGTTTCCACTCGGTGGAAGGCAACACGCCGCGTGACTCACCCAAGATGTCGATGCCCGTGATTTGACCGAAGCCCAAGGGCTTCATTTGGTCGTGCATCAAGTCCACGCCCATGTCACGCGCCAGCGTGTAGTAGTAGGTGTCGCACGATTCCACGATGGATTTGTACATGTCCACCATGCCATGACCGCCCTCTTTGTCGTCACGGAAACGGTGGTTGCCGAACATGAAAAAGCCTGGGTCTGCGACGAGGAATTTTTCTGTGCGCTTTCCCGTTTGCAACGCAGCCAAGGCCATGAATGGCTTGTAGGTAGAACCGGGTGGATACGTGCCGCGTAGGGCACGGTTGAGCAACGGCTTGTCCATAGACTCGTTAAGCGCTGCCCAGTTTTCAGAGTCAATGCCGTCCACAAACAAGTTGGGGTCAAACGTAGGTTTGCTCACAAACGCCAGCACTTCACCCGTCTTGGGATCCAACGCGACCAAAGCACCACGACGTTTGCCGTACAGGTCTTCCACCAGCTTTTGTAATTTGATATCAATGGACAACACCACGCTGTTGCCAGGAACCGCTTGGCTGCTGTTGAGGCGACGCACAGCCCGGCCACCCGCGGATGTTTCCATCTCTTGCACGCCAGTGGTGCCGTGCAACTGTGTTTCGTAGCTTTGCTCGACGCCGAGTTTGCCAATGTAGTCAGTGCCGCGGTAATTGCCCGCATCGTCAGACTCTTCGATCTTGCCTTTTTCCGCTTGGTTGATACGCCCGATGTAGCCAATCACATGACTGGCCAATTGGTTGTAAGGGTAGTTGCGGAACAAACGCGCACGAATTTCAACGCCAGGGAAGCGATAGCGCTGCGCGGCAAAACGTGCCACTTCTTCGTCGGTCAAACGGTTGCGAATCGGCACCGATTCAAAGCTCTTCGATTCGCCCAGTTGTTTTTTGAAACGACGCTTGTCGCGTGGCTGAATGTCAATCACGCTCGCCAGTTGTTCGATCACTTCTTCGAGCGGCATCACCACTTTGGATGCGGTGATTTCCAGCGTGTAGGCCGAGTAGTTGGTGGCCAACACAATGCCGTTGCGGTCCATGATGACGCCACGGTTGGGCACGATGGGTACGATGGCTGTGCGGTTGTTTTCGGCTTGCGCATTCAGCTCGTCGTAGCGCACCACTTGCAAATAAAACAAGCGAATCGACAACAACCCGAACAACACCAAGATAGCAGCGGACACCACCACCATGCGCGACCTGAAGCGTCGCAGGTCGGACTCGATGTCGCGAATCACCCTCATAGTGGTCGGTTCGCGTCAGGGTTAGGTGCGCGGCGCTGGGGCGCCAACAAAAGCACACTGACCACAGGCCACAGCAAGGCCTCTAGCAGTGGGGCAAAAAAGATGGTCCAACCAGGAAACAAAGCACCCGACATCATGCGCACCGTCAGCTCTAAGGCATGCGCCAGCGCAAACATCGGCAGCACTTGCATGGCCTGGGATGGCACGGTGAACCACAGCAAACGGCGGTGCGCCATGATGGCCATGAAACCCAACGCCGTGTAACTCAACGCGTGCTGGCCCAACAAAGCCGACTGATGCACATCGGTGGCCACGCCAAAAAAGAACGCCACGCCAATGCCCACCACGCGTGATTGGTGCACACACCAAAACAGCAAGACCAAGGCCAAGAAATCAGGCATCCACGCAGCGTTGCCCACCAGACTGATGTTGACCACCATGTTGGCAAACAAGGCCATCAACAGGGTGAACAAAATGAACATGGGATTGGCTGGCAACAACAACTGTTGGCCACGGGGCATGATCATTTGCGACCTCCCTTTTGCAGGGTCACTGGCACTTGTTTTTCAATTTGTGGGCGCGGTGGCAATTGGTCGCTCAAGGGCTCCAACACCATCACATGGCGTGCGCCTTGCACACGGCCCACAGGCTCACACAAAATGCGCGCAAATGCGGTTTCGGCACGGCGCTCCACCTTGGTCACCTTGCCCACCAACACACCGGCTGGATAAATGCCATCCACACCACTGGTGGACAACATGTCGCCCACTTCGATGTCGGCGTTGGTCGCCATGAAGCGCAGCTCTAACAAAGGTGCGCCGCCCGATTCACCATACGCCACGCCACGTGCACCGGTACGGGTGTTGAGCACGGGGATGGAATGCTCGCGGTCGGTCACCAGCGTCACCTCGCTGACCAAGGGCAACACGTGTGTGACTTGACCCAAGATGCCGTGCTCGTCCATCACTGGCGAGCTGGCTTTGATGCCATGGGTCATGCCCTTGTCGATGATGAGTTTGCGCGTATAGGGATCAGCGGCGTCGTACAACACCTCGGCCGCTTGGCCTTTGGTTTCCAAGCGTTTGCTCAGATCCAGCAACTCGCGCAGCTGTTGGTTTTCTAACGCCAGCTGTTCCACTTGACCCGAGCGACGGGCTTGCACCAACAGTTGCTGACGCGCCTCGCGCTCAGAGGCTTGCGCCACATCGCGTGCTTCAAAATATTCGGCGGAATATTCGGCCAAGGCCTGCGGGCGCATGGCCAACCACTGCACAGGGTACAGCGCCACAGACAACGCAGCGCGCAAAGGCTGCGTCACCCCAAAACGCACGTCGGCCACCATCAACAGCACCGACAAGGCGCTGAAGAAAAGTAACTTGGAGACGGCGGACGGGCCTTGCTTGAAGAAGGCCGGAGGGGAGCGGTCTAGGGTGCCCAGTGGCACTTAATTATTCGCTCGTGAAAATAGAGCCCAAACGCTCCATGCGCTCAAGGGCCAAACCGCAACCACGCACCACGCAGGTCAGTGGGTCTTCGGCCACCAACACGGGCAAGCCCGTTTCTTCGGCCAACAAGCGGTCCAAATCGCGCAACAACGCGCCACCACCGGTGAGCATCATGCCGCGCTCGGCAATGTCAGCACCCAGTTCGGGAGGCGTTTGCTCCAACGCGTTTTTCACGGCGGAGACGATGTTGTTCAGTGGGTCGGTCAACGCTTCCAAGATTTCGTTCGACGAGATCGTGAAAGAACGTGGCACGCCTTCTGACAAGTTGCGGCCTTTGACTTCCATTTCCTTGACTTCAGAGCCAGGGAAAGCAGAACCGATTTGTTTCTTGATGGCCTCAGCGGTGGGCTCGCCAATCAGCATGCCGTAGTTGCGACGGATGTAGTTGATGATGGCCTCGTCAAACTTGTCGCCACCGACGCGCACGCTGCCTTTGTAGACCATGCCGCCCAAAGAGATGACGCCCACTTCGGTGGTACCACCACCAATGTCGACCACCATCGAGCCAGAGGCCTCAGACACAGGCAAACCTGCGCCGATGGCAGCGGCCATGGGTTCTTCAATCAGGTACACCTCAGAAGCACCAGCACCCAAAGCAGATTCGCGAATGGCGCGACGCTCCACTTGGGTAGAACCGCAAGGCACGCAAATGATGATACGTGGGCTGGGCTTCAACACCGAGCGTGGGTGCACCATCTTGATGAACTGCTTGAGCATTTGCTCGGTCACGGTGAAGTCGGCAATCACGCCGTCTTTCATCGGACGAATGGCTTCGATGTTGCCGGGCACTTTGCCCAACATGGCCTTGGCTTCGTGACCCACCGCTTGGATGGTCTTCTTGCCTTGGGGGCCGCCTTCGTGGCGAATCGACACAACAGATGGCTCGTCCAACACGATGCCTTTGTCGCGCACATAAATCAGGGTGTTGGCGGTACCGAGGTCAATCGCCAAATCGGTGGAGAAATACCGACGAAAAGATCCAAACATGTCTGTCCTCAAAGCTTGCCCGCGGGCGCGGACACAAAGGCGAGATAATACCGCATCGCCCGTAAATCGCGGGTTTTTCCCCTTATAAAAGTATGTCCCTGAATGACCAAGACATCAGCCGCATCGCCAACCTGGCCCGGCTAGAGCTACAGCCTGAGGAACAGGCCCGTATGCTCCACAAAATTAATGACTTTTTCGACATCGTCGAGCAAATCCGCGCCGTGGACACCACCGGCGTGGTGCCCATGGCCCACCCCGTCGATGCCATGCAAGGCGCCCACATCGAGCTGCGTCTGCGCCCCGACGTGGCCAGCGAACCCAACCAACGCGACCTGAACCAACAAAGCGCCCCCGCCGTGGAGCGTGGCTTGTTCTTGGTTCCCAAAGTGATTGAGTAAGGCCATCACCATGACTCAATTGCACAACATGACCGTGGCCCAACTGGCCCAAACGCTCCAAACCAAGCAAGCCAGCGCTGTCGAAGTAGCCACGGCCTTTTTGGCCCGTGCTGGTGGCAACCCACACAACGCGTTTTTGGACATCAACAGCGAAGTGACGCTGGCCCAAGCCCAAGCCAGCGACGCCCGCATTGCCGCAGGCACGGCGGGCGCTCTGGAAGGCGTGCCAATTGCACACAAAGACGTATTTGTCACGCGCGATTTCGCCACCACCGCTGGCTCCAAAATTCTGAGCGGCTACCGCTCACCATTTGACGCCACCGTGGTGCAAAAGCTCGGCACTGGCGTGAACCATCAAAACGGCGCGGGCATGGTGAGCTTGGGCAAGGTCAATTGCGACGAGTTCGCCATGGGTTCTGCCAACGAAAACTCTGCTTACGGCGCGGTAACCAACCCTTGGGACACCTCGCGCGTTCCCGGCGGTTCGTCTGGCGGCAGCGCTGCGGCTGTGGCTGCGCGTTTGGCGCCAGCTGCGACGGGCACCGACACCGGCGGCTCGATTCGCCAACCCGCCAGCTTTTGCGGCATCACCGGCATCAAGCCGACCTATGGCCGCGCCAGCCGTTACGGCATGATTGCCTACGCCTCCAGCCTCGACCAAGCCGGCCCCATGGCACGCAGCGCCGAAGACTGCGCATTGCTGCTGTCAGCGATGTGTGGCCCCGACCTCGACCGCGACTCCACCTCGCTTGATGTGCCCGCTGAGAATTTCTCGGCCAAGTTGGGCGACAGCTTGGCTGGCCTGCGCATTGGCATTCCCAAAGAGTTTTTTGGTGAAGGCCTCGCCACTGACGTGCGCACCGCGATTGACGCCGCGCTGAAAACCTTGGAAGCCCAAGGCGCCAAGCTCGTGCCCATCACGCTGCCACGCACCGAGCTGGCCATTCCTGTGTACTACATCATTGCGCCCGCCGAAGCCAGCTCGAACCTGAGCCGCTTTGATGGCGTGAAGTTTGGCCACCGCGCCAAAGACTACACCGACCTCGTGAGCATGTACAAAAAAACCCGCGCCGAAGGCTTTGGCGAAGAGGTCAAGCGCCGCATCATGACAGGCGCGTATGTGCTGAGCCACGGCTACTACGACGCCTACTACCTGCAAGCCCAAAAAATTCGCCGCATGATTGCAGACGACTTCCAGCGCGCATTTGCCGAATGTGATGTGATTGCTGGCCCCGTCGCCCCCACCGTTGCATGGAAGTTGGGCAACAACGCCAGCGACCCGTTGGCTGACTATTTGGCCGACATCTTCACGTTGCCCGCCTCGCTCGCGGGCTTACCCGGCATGAGCGTGCCTGTGGGGTTTGGTGAAGCTGGTATGCCCGTGGGCATGCAGCTCATTGGCAACTACTTATCTGAAGCACGTTTGCTGAACGTGGCTCATCAGTATCAACTGGCCACTGACCATCACCTCCAAAAACCGGAGGGCATCTGACATGACTGCACCCAAATTAGTTCAAGGCTACGAAGTCGTCATCGGCTTTGAAACACACGCCCAGCTCTCCACGAAGAGCAAAATTTTCAGCCGTGCCTCGGTGGCCTTTGGCGCCGAGCCCAACACGCAAGCGTGCGCAGTGGACATGGCCCTGCCCGGCACACTGCCCGTGATGAACATCGGCGCGGTCGAACGCGCGATTGAGTTTGGCTTGGGTGTCAACGCCCACATCGCCGAGCGCAGCATCTTTGCGCGCAAAAACTACTTCTACCCCGACCTGCCCAAGGGCTACCAAATCAGCCAGTTTGAAATTCCGGTTGTGCAAGGTGGCGAGGTCTCGTTCTTCTTGGAAGTCGGCAAAGAAACCGTGCACAAAACCGTGCGCTTGGAGCGTGCCCACCTCGAAGAAGACGCGGGTAAATCGTTGCACGAAGACTTCATTGGACAAAGCGGCATTGACTTGAATCGCGCTGGCACACCGCTGTTAGAAATCGTCACACAACCCGACATGCGCAGCAGCGAAGAAGCCGTGGCCTACGCCAAAGAGCTGCACAAAATCGTCACGTGGATTGGCATTTGCGACGGCAACATGCAAGAAGGCTCGTTCCGCTGCGATGCCAACGTGTCGGTGCGCAAACCCGGCGAGCCCTTGGGCACACGCCGCGAAATCAAGAACTTGAACAGCTTCAAGTTCATGCAACAAGCCATCGACTACGAAGTGCGTTGGCAAATCGACCAAATCGAAGACGGCCACGCCATCGAACAAGCCACCGTGCTGTTTGACCCTGACACGGGTGAGACCCGCGCCATGCGCACCAAGGAAGACGCCGCCGACTACCGCTATTTCCCCGACCCAGACCTGCCACCTTTGGTGATTGGTCGCGATTGGGTCGAACGCGTGAAAAGCGAAATGGCCGAGCTGCCTCGCGTCATGGCCGAACGTTTTGTCAAAGACTACGCCCTGCCCGAATACGACGCCACCTTGCTCACGCAAAGCAAAGCCGCTGCGGCTTACTTTGAAGCCACGGCCAAAGCCTGCGGCCAACCCAAGCTGGCCAGCAACTGGATCATGGGTGAGGTGTCTCGCCGCCTCAACACAGGCGAGGTGACGTTTGACAACATCCCCGTCAGCGCGGCGCAACTGGGCGCGTTGATCAGCCGCATCACTGACAACACCATCAGCAACAGCGCGGCGCGCCAAGTGTTTGATGGTCTGTGGAATAAGGAAGGCCCCTCCGGTAGCGAAGGCGATGTCGACGCCCTCATCGAAGCCAAAGGCCTCAAGCAAATCAACGACACCGGCGCGTTGGAAGCCATCATTGACGAAGTGCTGGCCGCCAACCCCAAGAACGTGGAAGAGTTCAAGGCCGGCAACGCCAAAGCCTTGAACGGTTTGGTGGGCCCCATCATGAAGGCCAGCAAGGGCAAAGCCAACCCCGCGCAAGTCAACGAGCTGTTGATGAAAAAACTGGGGTAAGTGATGCCCCACAGCGCGCTGGAAGACATCCAAGGCCTGTTGACCGGTGCCTTGTTTGTCGCGCTCGGCGTGTGCATGTTTCGCGAAGCGGCCTTGTTCACAGGCGGCACCACGGGCCTTGCGTTTTTGCTGCACTACTTGGCAGGGCTGCCGCTGGGCGCGGTGTTGTTTGTGATCAACCTGCCGTTCTACGTGTTTGGCTGGCAAAAGCTCGGCCACACCTTCACCTTCAAAACATTTGCAGCGGTGGGTTTGCTGTCAGCCTACGTCGAGCTGCTGCCTCGGTGGATTGCGTTTTCACACCTAGACCCCGTGTTCGCCGCATTGATGGCCGGCCTGTTGGTAGGCACGGGCATTTTGATTTTGATTCGTCACGGCGCCAGCTTAGGCGGCGTGACGATCATGGCGGTGTATTTGCAAAAGACCCGCGGCTGGCGGGCTGGCCATGTCCAAATGGTCATTGATGCCTGCATCTTGATGACGGCTTTTGCACTCACCGATGCGCACAAAGCTTTGCTGTCTTTGCTCGGCGCATTTGCGTTGAATTTGGTGATTGCTGTCAACCACCGCGCCGACCGTTACTACGGCGCCTAAGGCAACCGACTTAAACGCCGTAACGCTCGCGGTACGCCTGCGTGCGCGCCAAATGTTCGCCCATGGCGTTGCCAGGCTGCTTGCCCAAATAAGCCAACAAGTCTTCCAGCTTGGCAATGGTGCACACGCTCATGCCCAGTTGTTCACGCACGTATTGCACGGCGCTGTAGGGCACGTCTTTGGTCGAACCATCGGCTTGTTTTTCGGTGGCCATTTCTTGGCGATCCAACGCAATCGCCACGGCGTGCGGTGTGGCACCTGCCGCCTTGATGAGGGCTATCGATTCACGGGCAGCTGTCCCCGCGCTCATCACATCGTCCACGATCAGCACGCGGCCTTTGAGCGGTGCGCCCACCAAGCTACCGCCTTCGCCATGGTCTTTGGCTTCTTTGCGGTTGTAGGCAAAGGGCACGTTGCGCCCTAAGCGTGCCAACTCAATCGACACGGCTGCGCCCAAAGGAATGCCTTTGTAGGCGGGGCCAAAAATCATGTCGAACTCGATGCCGCTATTGACAATGCACTGCGCATAAAAGCTGGCCAACTTGCCCAGCTTGGCACCATCGTCGAACAAACCGGCGTTGAAAAAGTAAGGGCTCAGGCGGCCAGCTTTGGTTTTGAACTCCCCAAATTTCAGCACGCCGCAATCCAGCGAAAATTGCACAAATTCTTGGGCCAACACGTCGTTGGTCACAGCACTGTTACTCATGGGGGAAATCCTTGTTCAAACTCACCAGCCTCAACCTCAATGGCATTCGTTCTGCGGCCCGCAAGGGCGTGGAGGCATGGATCGAAAAATCGAGCCCTGATTGTATTTGCGTCCAAGAAATCAAAGCCCAAGCCCTAGACATCGCAGGCAACTTCGACAGCTTGGCGGGTTTGACAGGCCACTTTCACTACGCCGAGAAAAAAGGCTACTCGGGCGTGGGCGTCTACACCAAGCACGAGCCCAGCGACGTGATCATTGGGTTTGATGGTGGCGAATTCGACGCCGAAGGCCGCTATGTCGAGCTGCGTTTTGACACACCCACACAAAAGCTCTCCATCATCAGCAGCTATTTTCCCAGCGGCTCTTCAGGCCCCGAGCGCCAAGACGCGAAGTTTCGTTTCTTAGCGGCCATGTACCCACACCTCAATGCGTTGAAACAAGAGCGTGAGTTTGTGTTGTGCGGCGACATCAACATCGCGCACAACGAGGCCGATTTAAAAAACTGGAAGGGCAACAAAAAAAACAGCGGCTTCTTACCCGAAGAGCGCGCGTGGATGACGCAACTCACCACCGAAGGCGGCATCGTCGACGTGTACCGCCAGTTGCAACCCGACACCACCGACGCTTGCTACACCTGGTGGAGCAACCGCGGCCAAGCCTATGCCAACAACGTGGGTTGGCGTTTGGACTACCACCTGGCCACGCCAGCGATCGCCAGCAAAGCCCGCAGCGAGGCGATCTACAAGGATGAAAAGTTTTCAGACCACGCGCCCATCACCATCGCGTATGAGGGGTTGATTTAAACCAACATCCCTTTGGTCTCGATGAACTTGACCACCTCTTGCAAACCATCCAGCGTGCGCAAGTTGGTCATGACAAAAGGCTTCAAGCCACTCGCGTTGGTGCGCATGCGAATGGTGTCAGCTTTCATCACCTCTAAGTTGGCCCCCACGTGCGGGGCCAAATCGGTTTTGTTGATCACAAACAAATCGCTCTTGGTGATGCCGGGGCCGCCTTTGCGTGGAATTTTTTCACCCGCCGCCACGTCGATCACGTAAATCGTCAAGTCACTCAGCTCGGGGCTGAAAGTGGCCGCCAAGTTGTCGCCACCGCTCTCGATGAACACCACATCGGCGTTGGGGAAGTCCACCAACATGCGGTCAATCGCCTCGAGGTTGATGGAGGCATCTTCGCGAATCGCGGTGTGGGGGCAGCCGCCTGTTTCCACACCCATGATGCGCTCTGCGGGCAGCGCACCGCTGATGGTGAGCAAGCGCTGGTCTTCCTTGGTGTAGATGTCGTTGGTGATGGCGACGAGGTCGTATTTGTCGCGCATGGCTTTGCACAGCATTTCCAGCAGGGTCGTTTTGCCAGAGCCCACAGGCCCGCCTATGCCCACGCGCAAGGGCGGCAGTTTTTTGGTGCGGTGTGCGATGGTGTGTAGATGCTTCATGATCGGAACAGTCGTGAGTATTGGGTTTCGTGTTGGGCCGAGAGGATGGCCAACATGGGAGAAAAAGCTTGGCGCGTGTCGTCGTTCACCTGCATGGCATGGCTGACGGCGGGCGCGATGTGTTGAGCGAGTTTCGTCAAGATACGTTGTCCTGAGTTTTGCCCCAGCGGCACTGACTTGATGGCGGCTTGCACCATGTTCTCGGCCCAGCCAAAGGCATAGGCTTGCAAGCATTGCTCTAACGGCGCACCGGTGCGTGACAAAGCCAAGGCAAACATCAACGGGCAGGTGGGCACCCAGCGGTTGCACATCGCGATGGTGTCTGCATCGATGGCATCTTGATTGCGCAGCCACTCCAGCATGGAGCGACCCATTTGTTCGCTCTGCAAACGCAGCTCTGCGCTCTCGCGCGTGGCATGCACCCATTGACTCAAAGCTTCTAAGCGTGCGTGATCGAGGGCTTGCCATGCGGTGACCATCTGGCCCAACACCGCCATGTCGCCGCGCGATTGCGTCAGGTGCAGTTGGTCGATCAACCAATCAGCGGCGCTGTGTTCGTCATGCACCAAGCCGTGATCAATGGCCGCTTCTAAACCTTCGGAATACGAGAAGCCACCAATGGGCAACGCGGGAGATGCGAGCCAAATGAGTTGGAGCAGCGCGGGCGTCGAAGGCAGCGCTACCGATGCAACATCAGTGGTCATGGGCATGCCCGTGGTCGTGGTCGTGCGAATGACCATGCCCTTGCGCGTGTCCGTGGCTGCTGTACGCGCCGCCCTCAGGCTCAAACGCTTCATGCACCGTGACCACCGTCATGTGCATGGCACGCAACATGTCGGCCAGCACGTGATCGGGCTCGATCTTCAAATGGTCGGGCTTGAGCTCAATCGGCACATGGCGGTTACCCAAGTGATAGGCCGCGCGCGTCAAATCAAACGACGAGCCGTGCTGTGCACACGCCGTGATGCGCAGCACTTCTTGCGGCGCAGCTTGCACGCGCACGAGCGAGCCATCTTCCAGCACCAACACATCGCCGCCGCGCACCAAGGTGCCGCGAGACAAGAACACGCCAAAGGCGCGACCTGTGGAATCGGTGGCATCAAAGCGGCTTTTTTGGCGAACGTCCCAATCCAACTCCACGGTAGCGGCGCGTTTGACCAAGGCAGCGGCCAAACCTTGGCCGCCAGCAATTAATTTAGAACAGGTGAGCATCAGAAAAATTTAGAACAAGAAGTAGCGTTGGGTCATGGGCAAACTCACCGCGGGTTCGCAGGTGAGCAAATGACCATCGGCGCGCACCGCGTAGGTTTGGGCATCCACTTCCATGCGCGGCGCGTAGTCGTTGTGAATCATGTCACGTTTCCCAACACTGCGAATGTTCTTCACGGCACTCAGCGTTTTGTACAAGCCAAACTTCTGCCCAATGCCTGCGGCCATGCCCGCTTGCGACACAAAGGTGAGCGAGCCACGGTGCAGCGCGCCGCCATACGCCCCAAACATGGGGCGGTAGTGCACGGGCTGTGGCGTGGGAATAGATGCGTTCGGGTCGCCCATCGCAGCCATGGCAATGAAGCCCCCTTTCAAAATGATGCTGGGCTTGATGCCAAAGAACGCGGGCTTCCACACCACCAAGTCGGCCCACTTGCCCACCTCCACGCTGCCCACTTCGTGGCTGATGCCGTGTGCAATCGAAGGGTTGATGGTGTATTTGGCGATGTAGCGTTTGACGCGGAAGTTGTCGTGGCGATCGGTATCCCCCGGCAGAGCACCACGCTGCGCTTTCATCTTGTGCGCGGTTTGCCAGGTGCGGATGATGACTTCACCCACGCGGCCCATGGCTTGGCTGTCGCTGCTCATCATGCTGATGGCACCGAGGTCATGCAAGATGTCTTCAGCCGCAATGGTCTCGCGGCGAATGCGGCTTTCGGCAAAGGCCAAGTCTTCGGCAATTGCAGGGTCGAGGTGGTGGCACACCATGAGCATGTCCACATGCTCATCGAGCGTGTTCACCGTGTAGGGGCGTGTGGGGTTGGTCGAGCTGGGCAACACATTGGCCTCGCCCACCACTTTCAAAATATCAGGCGCGTGGCCCCCGCCAGCACCTTCGGTGTGGAAGGTGTGGATGGTGCGGCCTTTGAAGGCGGCCACCGTGTCTTCCACAAAACCGCTCTCGTTGAGCGTGTCGGTGTGGATGGCCACTTGCGTGTCGGTGGCTTCGGCCACGTTCAAGCAGTTGTCAATCGCAGCGGGCGTGGTGCCCCAGTCTTCGTGCAGCTTCAAGCCAATCGCGCCGGCATTGATTTGCTCGTGCAGCGAGTCTGGCAACGCAGCGTTGCCTTTGCCCAAGAAACCGAGGTTCATCGGGAAGGCATCGGCCGCTTGCAACATGCGCTCGATGTTCCAAGCACCGGGTGTGCAGGTGGTGGCAAAGGTGCCGGTGGCGGGGCCTGTGCCGCCGCCAAGCATGGTGGTCACACCACTGGTCAAGGCTTCTTCAATTTGCTGTGGCGCAATGAAGTGGATGTGTGTGTCCACACCGCCTGCGGTGACGATGTTGCCTTCGCAGCTGATGACTTCGGTGCCGGGGCCAATGACGATGTCCACGCCGGGTTGTGTGTCGGGGTTGCCCGCTTTGCCAATGGCCACGATGCGGCCACCTTTCAAGCCAATGTCGGCTTTCACGATGCCCCAGTGGTCGATGATGAGCGCGTTGGTCATCACGGTGTCTACGGCGCCACCGGCTTGCGGGCCCGTGCCAGTGCCGTCGCGTGTGCGTTGCGATTGCGCCATGCCGTCGCGGATGGTTTTGCCGCCACCGAACTTCACTTCTTCGCCATAGCCGCCGGCTTGCAAGGTGAAATCCTTTTCAACCTCAACGACCAAATTGGTGTCTGCCAAGCGCAGGCGGTCGCCCACGGTGGGGCCAAACATTTCTGCGTAGGCGCGTTTGCCGATGGTTGCCATTACTTGTGTCCTTTATCGGCGACGCCTTGATCCACTGCGCCATTCACCAAACCACGAAAGCCAAACACTTGGCGATCACCACTCAGATCCACCAACTCCACCGTGCGCTGTTGGCCCGGCTCAAAACGCACCGCCGTGCCAGAGGCAATGTTCAAACGCATGCCATGCGCAGCAGCGCGGTCAAAACTCAAGCCGCCGTTGGTTTCTGCGAAGTGGTAATGCGAACCCACTTGAATGGGTCGGTCGCTGGCGTTTTGCACGACCAGGGTGTGCGTGCGTCGGCCGGGGTTTAGAGTATGTTCGCCCTCGTCAATCAACAGTTCACCGGGTGTCATGTGCGTCTCGCTTTATTTGTCACGGCCTGTGAACCACCACACCACGGCAACGGCGCATGCGAACGCCACAAAGCCCCATACATCGGTGGCGTGGTAGTGCGAAGCGCCTGCCATGCCGTGGCCTTCGTGGGCCAACGCCAACGTGGGCAACAAAGCAAAAAGAGAAAGGAGTTTTTTCATGGTGTTTCAAACAATGGGTTGGTGCACGGTGACGAGCTTGGTGCCGTCAGGAAAAGTGGCTTCGACTTGGATGTCCGGAATCATCTCGGCCACGCCGTCCATCACGTCGGCACGGGTCAGCACATTGCGACCGGCACTCATGAGTTGCGCCACGGTTTGGCCATCGCGCGCGCCTTCCATCACGGCGGCGCTGATGAGGGCCACGGCCTCGGGGTAGTTGAGCTTCAGGCCACGGGCCTGTCGGCGCTCGGCCAACAAGGCGGCAGTGAAGATCAAGAGCTTGTCTTTTTCGCGGGGTGTGAGTTCCATAGTGGTTTTGTCTATGCAACTTGCGTGCCCTCTTTTGCGTTGTGCCACATGCACCAAGTGCATGCTTTGGTGCACGAAACCTGTCTTGGTGCGCGCATCAATGCACCGCAAGTCGCGCCACCTTGGTGCACCACCCTTGAATTGAGCGTTCTTGGTGCACATGCGGCGTGCTTGAAATGTTTCTTATAGCGAAGAGATTTCTCGCCTAGGAGAAACGCAGGTTGGCACAAGCTTTGCGATAGCTGTTGTGAAGCGCACCGCTACCGCGAGCGCCGAACCCACCCTTAATTTTTGGAGCGAACCCCCATGATGAATCGTCGAGGAAATTTGAAAGCTTTGGCCGCTGCAGCAGCGCTGTCTGTCGGATCGTTTGTGATTGCGCCGCAAGCGCTGGCCGCAGACACCATCAAAGTGGGCGTGCTGCACAGCTTGTCCGGCACCATGGCGATTTCTGAGACCGTGTTGAAAGACACCGTGCTCATGGCCATCGACGAGATCAACGCCAAGGGCGGCGTGTTGGGCAAAAAGCTTGAGCCCGTCATCGTCGATCCTGCTTCTAACTGGCCTTTGTTTGCTGAAAAAACCAAGCAGTTGCTCGGCCAAGACAAGGTCTCGGTCATCTTCGGTTGCTGGACCTCGGTGTCTCGCAAATCGGTGTTGCCTGTTGTGGAAGAAATGAACGGCTTGCTGTTCTACCCCGTGCAATACGAAGGTGAAGAGCTCAGCAAAAACGTGTTTTACACAGGCGCTGCGCCCAACCAACAAGCCATCCCTGCTGTGGATTACTTGATGAGCAAAGACGGCGGCGCGGCCAAGCGTTGGGTCTTGCTCGGTACCGACTATGTGTACCCCCGCACCACCAACAAAATTTTGCGCGCCTACCTCAAGAGCAAAGGCGTGGCTGACAAAGACATCGACGAGAAGTACACCCCGTTTGGTCACAGCGATTACCAAACCATCGTGGCTGACATCAAGAAGTTTTCTGCCGGTGGCAAAACTGCCGTGGTGTCCACTATCAACGGTGACTCCAACGTGCCGTTCTACAAAGAGCTGGGCAACGCGGGCTTGAAAGCCAAAGACGTGCCTGTGGTCGCTTTCTCGGTCGGTGAAGAAGAACTGCGCGGCGTGGACACCAAACCTTTGGTCGGTCACTTGGCCGCATGGAACTACTTCATGTCCATCAAGAGCCCCGCCAATGATGAGTTCATCAAGAAGTGGTCAGCCTACGCCAAGGCCAAGAACATCGCCGGTCACAAAGACAAGCCTTTGACCAACGACCCGATGGAAGCCACCTACATCGGCATCAACATGTGGAAGCAAGCGGTTGAAAAAGCCAAGTCCACCGACACCGACAAAGTGATTGCCGCCATGGCCGGTCAAACCTTCAAGGCACCGAGCGGCATCGTGAGCAAGATGGACGAAAAGAACCACCACTTGCACAAGTCGGTGTTCATCGGCGAGATCAAGGCTGATGGCCAATTCAACGTGGTTTGGAAAACACCAGGCCCCGTGAAAGCCAAGCCATGGAGCCCCTTCATCGAAGGCAATGCATCCAAGCCTGATGAGCCTGTGAAGAAGTAAACCTTTCTCCGAGGGATGAACTTGGGGGAGGGCTCTGCCCTCCCCTTTTTTATGGAAATTTGGATGACCTGTTTTTCTTTACCTGCATGGACACGCCAGCTTGCGTTGCGCAGCGTTTGCGCATTGGTGATCGGTGTACTCAGCCACGCCTCTGCACTCGCATTGACCGCCGAGCAAACGCAAGCGCTGACATTGGGCGACACCGATGCGCGCGTGAGCGCCCTGCAAAAAGCACTCGCCGCACCTGATGCACAAACCGCCGCCTTCTTGCAAGCGATGGCCGATGACGCGGTGAAAGTCAATGGCGTGCAAGTGCTGGTGGTGCGTGATGGCAAGGCAACCGACCCTGTAAGTGGTGAAGCCACCGCCCTGCCCGACACCGCAGAAGACGTGATCAACAACAACCGCATGCGCGCTGAGATTGACGCCGCCTTGTCTGCCCTGCAATTGCTCAGCCCCGATGCCGCCTTGCGTGTGCAAGCCGCCAAATCGGTGCTGAAAGAACCCGACCCCACCAAGCTCGCCATGTTGGAAAAAGCCTTGGCCAGCGAAGCAGATGAGGACGTGAAAAAACAGATGCTGCTGGCTCGCGCCGCGATTTTGCTCAACAGCGACAACGCAGATGAACGCTTTGCCTCTGCCAAAACTTTGGCCGACAGCCAAACCCCCGACACCCAACTCTTGCTCAACCAACGTTTGAGCCAAGAGGAAGACAAAAAAGTTCGCGCCCAGTTGCAAACCTCGTTGCTCACCATCCAAGCAGCCTTGAGCTGGGGTGAAAAACTCGGCGCCTTGTTCACCGGCATCAGCTTAGGCTCCATCTTGTTGTTGGTGGCCTTAGGGCTGGCCATCACCTACGGATTGATGGGCGTCATCAACATGGCGCACGGCGAGCTGATGATGATTGGCGCCTACGCCACCTACGTAGTGCAGGGCTTGTTTCGCCAGTATTTGCCAGGCATGTTTGACGCGTATTTGTTGGTGGCGCTCCCTGCCTCGTTCCTCGCGGCGGCCCTCGTGGGCGCGGTGCTGGAGCGTTTGGTGTTGCGCCATTTGTATGGCCGCCCGCTTGAAACACTGCTGGCCACGTGGGGCATCAGCTTGGTGTTGATGCAAGGCGTGCGCAGCATTTTTGGCGCGCAAAACGTGGGCGTGGAAAACCCCTCGTGGATGAGTGGCGGCGTGCAGCTGCTGGCCAACCTCTCGCTGCCCTACAACCGTTTGATCATCATCGGCTTTGCGCTGTTTGTGTTGGTGGGCATGACGCTCTTGATCAGCAAAACACGCTTGGGTTTGTTTGTGCGCGGCGTGACACAAAACCGCCCCATGGCGTCGGCCTTGGGCGTGAACACCGCACGCATTGACACCTATGCCTTCTCACTCGGTTGCGGCATTGCCGGTTTGGCCGGTTGTGCGCTTAGCCAAATTGGCAACGTGGGGCCAGACCTCGGCCAAAGCTACATCGTCGACGCCTTCATGGTGGTGGTGCTGGGTGGCGTGGGCCAACTGGCGGGCACGGTGTACGCCGCGATGGGCCTAGGCTTGATGAACAAATTGCTCGAAGGCGTGGCCGGTGCGGTGCTGGCCAAGATTGCAGTGCTGGTGTTCATCATCGTGTTCATCCAAAGACGTCCGCAAGGCATCTTTGCCATGAAAGGCCGCAGTGCGGAGGCATGACATGACACACACCACCACAACTTTGCAATTGCCTGAAGCGCCCGCGTTGTTGGGCACCAAGGGCTGGATTTTTTTCTTGGCCGCATTCATCACCGTGTGCGCGGTGGTGCCGGTACTCAATCTGTGGGTGCCCGCGGAGAACGTGTTCCACATGAGCGACTACGCCGTGGCCTTGGTGGGCAAGATCATGTGCTATGCCATTTGCGCTTTGGCCATGGATTTGATTTGGGGCTACACCGGCATCTTGTCGCTGGGCCACGGTGTGTTCTTTGCGCTGGGCGGCTACGTGATGGGCATGTACCTGATGCGCCAAATCGGTACCGATGGCAACTACAAAAGCAACCTGCCCGACTTCATGGTGTTCCTCGATTGGAAAACCTTGCCTTGGCATTGGACCTTCAGCGACAGCTTTTTGGCCACGCTGCTGATGGTTGTATTGGTACCCAGTGTGTTGGCCTTTGTGTTTGGCTACTTCGCATTTCGCTCGCGCATCAAAGGCGTGTACTTCTCCATCATCACGCAGGCCATGACGTTTGCGGCAATGCTGCTGTTCTTCCGCAACGAAACCGGTTTTGGTGGCAACAACGGCTTCACCGATTTCAAACGCATCTTGGACTTGCCCATTGCCACCCCCGCTATGCGCATGACCTTGTTTGTGCTGACGGGTTGGGCGTTGTTGATGAGCTTTTTATTTGCACGCTGGTTGGTGCAAAGCAAATTTGGCCGCGTGTTGCAAGCCATTCGTGATGCCGAAAGCCGCGTGATGTTTTCGGGCTATTCGCCTCTGCCCTACAAGCTGACCATTTGGGTCATTTCTGCGGTGATGTGCGGCATTGCCGGTGCTTTGTATGTGCCGCAAGTGGGCATCATCAATCCCAGCGAAATGAGCCCCGCCAACTCCATTGAGATGGCCGTGTGGGCCGCCGTGGGTGGGCGTGCCTCGCTGATAGGCCCCATCGTCGGCGCGTTCTTGGTCAACGGCATGAAGAGCTGGCTAACCGTGACGGCGCCTGAGTTTTGGTTGTACTTCCTTGGCGCGTTGTTCATTGGTGTGACGCTGTACATGCCACACGGTGTGGTGGGTTTGATTCAAAAACTCAGCGCCAAGACAAAAGCAGAGGAGCGCGTATGACCCCCGATCTGTTTGAAGAAGGCGCACAGCGCTTAGCCACACACCAAGCACGCGCGGTGAACGAGGTCACCTCGGGCGACCGCAGCGCGGGCTATGGTCGCGTGCACGAACCCGGCAGCTTGGACCTGACGCACGGCCGCATCTTGTACTTGGAAGATGTGCATGTGAGCTTTGATGGTTTCAAAGCCATCAACGGTTTGTCGCTCGACATTGCGCCAGGTGAGCTGCGCTGCATCATCGGCCCCAACGGGGCGGGCAAGACCACGATGATGGACATCATCACCGGCAAAACCAAACCCGATTCGGGTCAAGTGTTCTTTGGCAGCACCATCGACTTGCTGCGTCACAACGAACCCGAAATTGCACAGCTGGGCATTGGCCGCAAGTTTCAAAAGCCCACGGTGTTTGAACACTTGAGCGTGTTTGAAAACTTAGAGCTGGCTCTAAAAACCCACAAGGGCGTTGCTGCATCCATGTTCTTCAAACTCAATGGCACGCAACGCGACCGCCTGAGCGAAGTGCTGCACACCATCCATTTGGAAGACAGCGTGAACGCCCAAGCGGGCAACCTGAGCCACGGCCAAAAGCAGTGGCTGGAGATTGGCATGTTGCTCATGCAAGACCCCAAACTTTTGCTGCTCGATGAACCCGTGGCCGGCATGACCGACTTTGAGACCGAACGCACGGCCGAACTTTTCTTGACCCTCAAAGGCAAGCACTCGCTGATGGTGGTGGAACACGACATGAGCTTCATCAACACCATCTCCGACATCGTCACCGTGCTGTGCGACGGCTCGGTGTTGGCGCAAGGCACGCTCGCTCAAGTGCAAGCCGACGAGCGCGTGATTGAGGTGTATCTAGGCCGCTAACTCTGATGTTGACCATGCAATCCACACACACTCCCATCCTTCAAGCGGCCCACATCAACCAGTTCTACGGCGGTTCACACATCCTGCGCAATGTGAGCTTTGAAGCCAACCTAGGTCGCATCACCGTGCTCTTGGGGCGCAACGGCGTGGGTAAAACCACCTTGCTCAAATCGCTCATGGGCGCCGTGCCCATTCGCGATGGCAGCATCACCTTCAACGGCGAAGCCATCGAACGCGCCGCGCCGTACGAGCGTGCACGCGCAGGCATTGGTTATGTGCCGCAAGGCCGCGAAATTTTTGCGCGCCTGACCGTGGAAGACAATTTGCGCATGGGCCTCGCCACGCAACCCGCAGGCACAGACATTCCTGCAGAGTTGTTTGAACTGTTCCCTGTGCTCAAGCAAATGCTGCATCGCCGTGGTGGTGATTTGTCGGGTGGCCAACAACAGCAACTCGCGATCGCACGGGCGTTGGCATCAGGGCCGAAGTTGTTGGTGTTGGATGAACCCACCGAAGGCATTCAGCCGAGCATCATCAAAGACATTGGCCGCGTGATTCGTATGTTGGCGAGTCGTGGCGACATGGCCATCTTGTTGTGCGAGCAGTATTACGACTTTGCCGAAGAGTTGGCCGACGACTACTTGGTGATGGAACGTGGTGAAGTGATTGCGCATGGCAATGGTTCAGATATGCAGCGCAACAACGTGAGGCAGTTAGTCGCAATCTAAAAATTTGCAGGCCGCAGTCTGGAGGCAGAGGGGTTGGGCAGGTGACGATTTCTGGTACCCCAGCATGAGGAACCTGCCCAACTCCTCTGCCTTCAGCGAGCCCAGCCAAAAACTACATAGACCAAATACGCGGCGGCACATCCGACATGCCCCACATGCCGCGTCGCCAAGCCGCCCAAACCCCACGCAACAAATTCTGCGCAGGCTCCACCAAAGGCGACAAAGTACGCAACACCACAATGCATGGATGCGGCGACGTGACACCCGCCACCAAACCCGCAGGTGAGCTTTCAGTCAACTCACGCGCCAAGGCCAAAGCCAAATCGCGTCGCTCACGCGGTAGGTCAGCCCCACACGCCAATACCAACGTGGCCATGCAACGGTGCTTGGCCAAACCCAAAGGGCCGTCCATCAAACGTGCGTCTTGCGCATCCAGCAAGCCGCGCTCTAACCACACGCCCGACACTTCTAGGTGCTGCTGCAACTGACCGCGTTCAAACGGCAAATTGGCATTGGGCAAGCCCAGCGCCGTGATGTCCCACGCCATCATCTCTGCAGTGGGGGCAAGGTCAAACACAGCATGGTTCAAACCGTGGCAGCCGTTGTAGGCAATGGTTTCTAGCGGCAGCCACTCTAGGCGTGCGCCATCACCCACATGCGCTTTGACTTGTTGCGTGGCGAGACCTTGCTCACTTCTGTAAAACCGTGTCGCACCAGGTGTCGTCAGCAGCGCGTGTGTGTTGGCGCCCAAGTGCAACTGGATGTCTAGCAAGTCACCGCCCACCAAACCACTGGGTGGGTGCACCAACACGTTGTGACACACGGCATCCCCTTCGGGGTAAAGGCTTTGCAGCACGCGCAGTGGCCCCTCGTGCTCGAACTTGGCCACGGTGCGTGCAGCGGCATGGGTGTAGTCGAGTGTGAGATGTGCTTGCCAACCGCTCATGTTTGCCTTGTTTTGGTGCTGAAAAAGAAATCGAGACATCGAATGGTGCGATGCGCACAAAAGCAGTGCAGCTTCATGCGAAGTTTGCACAGTTTCGGGGGTTGCCACTGGCGCATCAATTGCTATGTCTATGCGTGATGCCTGTTCTCTCTTCGTCCTCTTTGTGTGCAGCCCGTGTGGCTGCACTGCACCTATGCCTTGCAGGCTTCGTGCCAGCCGCACAAGCCGATGGGCTCGACATGCATCTGCTGGCTCATGCCGAAATGCCAGAGATTGAAATTCACAGCACGCACGACACATTCGGCAATGACAGCGCCTCTGAGGGGCGCATCAGCGCAGCGCGTTTGGAGCAACAAGGCCTGCTTCGACCTGCTGATGTGCTGGAGAACATTCCGGGCATGGTGGTCACGCAACATTCGGGTGACGGCAAAGCCAACCAATATTTTCTGCGTGGTGTCAACCTCGATCACGGCACAGATTTCGCCACCACCGTCAACGGTGTGCCCGTGAATTTGCCCACCCATGCGCACGGCCAAGGCTACAGCGATTTGAATTTTTTAATGCCGGAGTTGGTGCAACGCGTGGATTACCGCAAAGGCCCTTACGCAGCACAAGATGGCGATTTTTCTTCTGCGGGCTCGGCCAACTTTGTGTACCGCACGCAGCTCGACCGCCCGTTCAGCCACCTCACATGGGGACAGCGCGGTTATGTGCGTGGCATGGCCGCTGACTCACGCCGCGTGGGCGAAGACTTGGTGCTGCTCACCGCGGTTGAACGCACAAACAACGATGGCCCGTGGACCGTTCCCGAAGGCCTGCGTAAAACCAATGCGCTGCTCACCCTGAGCAGCAGCAGTGCTACACAAGGTTGGTCCACCAGCCTCTCGCTGTACCGCGCGCACTGGACAGCCACCGATCAAGTGCCGCAACGTTTGATCGATCAAGGTAGCTACCAAGGCCAAGCCTTTGGCCGCTTTGATTCACTGGACCCCAGCGATGGTGGTCACACCAGTCGCAGCAGCGTGTCGGGCGAATGGCATCAACACAGCGATGACCATGCCCGCAAGCTGAGTTGGTATGTGATGCAGTACGACCTCGACTTGTATTCCAACTTCACTTACCAAACCACACCCACAGGTGACCAATTTGCCCAACGCGACCAACGCACCGTGGTGGGTGCTCATGCCTTGCAGTCGTGGACGGTGAACCCCAACGAAGCCACCCCCAGCACCAACACCGTGGGGCTGCAAGTGCGGCAAGACCAAATTCAAGTGGGGCTCGACCAAACCATCGCACGTGACATCAGCAGCCGCGTGCGCGCCGATGACGTGATGCAATCGTTGGTCGGTATTTATGCCGAGAACAACACGGCGTGGACGCCGCGTTTCAGAACCGTGATGGGCCTGCGCTTTGACCAATTCAATGCACGCACCCACAACACCTTGGCAGCTAGCGCGACAACCACGCAGCAAAGCCAGCAGCTCTCGCCCAAGTTCTCGGCCATCTGGGGACCTTGGGTCAACACGGAATGGTTTTTCAATGCAGGGCAAGGTTTTCACAGCAACGATGCGCGTAGCCAAGCAGGCCTCACCCGATCGCAGGGTGAAGAGCTAGGGCTGCGCACACAAGCGTTGCCCAATGTGCAAAGCACTTTGGCGTTGTGGCGTTTGAACTTGGCGTCAGAGCTGCACTACATGGGCGATACAGGCACCACCGAGGTGGGGCGACCTAGCCAACGCACAGGCCTAGAGTTCACCAACCGCTGGTCGCCCCAACGACACCTCAGCCTAGAAGCCAATTTGGCGTGGAGCCGACCGCGCTACACCGACACAAGCAGCAGCGGGAACGAGGTGCCCAATGCTGTGCAAAAAGTAGCGCAACTCCATGCCACAGCCAACCACCTAGGCGCTTGGTCATTTGCATTGGGTATGCGCTACATCGGCTCGGCACCTTTGGTGACGGATAACCGCATGCGGTCATCGGCCAACATCCACACGCAGCTGCGCGTCTCGCGGCGCATGAGCCAAGACGTGCAGGTGTCGCTGGATGTGTTCAACCTCGCCAACCGAAAAAATAACGACATTCAATATGCCTACATCTCGCGCCTAAGCGGTGAACCTGCGGGCGTGAACGATTACCACGTGCACCCCGCCGAGCCACGCACCTTGCGTGTGAGCGCGCGCGTCACATACTGAGCCGCCTACACTTAGCGGGTGACTACAAATACAAACCAACAAATCGCCATCATTGGCGCAGGCCCCGCGGGTCTGATGGCCTCTGAAGTGCTCAGCGCAGCAGGCATTCACGTGCATGTGTATGACGCCATGCCTTCGGTGGGCCGCAAATTTTTGCTCGCTGGCTTGGGGGGGCTCAACCTCACACATGCCGAGCCATTTGAGAAATTCATCACCCGCTACGCAGAGCGCAGCGAGGCTTGTGCGGCTTGGCTTAAAACCTTTGATGCGGCTGCTATTTGCGAATGGGTCAAGGGCTTGGGACTGGACACGTTTGTGGGCAGCTCGCAGCGCATCTTCCCCACCGACATGAAAGCCGCGCCGCTGCTGCGCGCTTGGTTGCACCGCTTGCGTCATCCCACGCAGGGCGTGCCCGTGACCTTTCATATGCGTCACCGCTGGAACGGTGCGTTGCAACACAGCGATCGCCAATTCACATTGCACTTTGACTCACCGCAAGGCGAGCAAACGGCACAGGCCGATGCCGTGCTGTTGGCACTGGGCGGTGGTAGCTGGGCCAAGTTGGGTTCGGACGGTGCGTGGCAACCGTGGGTGAGCGCATTGGGCATGGATGTGTCGCCACTGCGCCCTACCAACTGCGGCTTTGATGTGAAAGGCCGTGATGGAGTGACAGGCTGGAGCAGCCACTTGTCGGGCCAGTTTGCAGGCGCACCACTCAAGTCGGTGGCCTTGTCGTTCACGAACAGCGTGGGCCAGAGCTTCAGCCGTCGCGGCGAGTTTGTGGTGACGGCCACAGGTGTGGAAGGCAGTTTGGTTTACGCCGCGTCTGCTTTGTTGCGTGACGAAATAGCACGCAACGGCAGCGCCACATTGCACCTGGACCTCAAACCCGACTTCACGCCCGAGCGCGTGTTGGCCGAGGTGTCACACCCGCGTGGCACCCGCTCACTCAGCAGCCATTTGAAAAGCCGCCTCAACCTCACGGCCTTGCATTTGGCGTTGTTGCACGAAGTGCTGAGCAAAGAAGCCATGAACAGCCCCGCGCAATTGGCAGCGGCCATCAAGCATCTGCCCATCACACTGGCCGCCACACGCCCCATCGATGAAGCCATCAGCAGCGCAGGCGGTGTGCGCCTAGAAGCGCTGGACGCGCACCTCATGGCCAACGCCCTGCCCGGCCTGTTTGTGGCGGGCGAAATGCTGGACTGGGAAGCACCCACCGGTGGCTACCTGCTGAGCGCCTGCTTGGCCAGTGGTCGCGTGGCAGGCCTAGGCGCAGCACGGCTTTTGGGTAAGCCACTATGATTGCGGCATTGCTTAGTTTTAGACCTTTTTAGCCATGTTCCGCACCCTCCTGAAATCGAAGATCCATCGCGTTGCGACAACCCAGTGCGAATTGCACTATGAAGGCTCCTGCGCCATCGACGAAAACCTGCTCGACGCCGCCAACATTTGTGAGAACGAACAAGTCCACATCTGGAACATCAACAACGGCGAACGCTTCATCACCTACGCCATCAAAGGCGAGCGTGGCTCGGGCATGATTTCAGTCAACGGCTCTGCCGCACGCCGTGCCAGCGTGGGCGACTTGTTGATCATTGCGTCATTCGCACAAGTGCATGAAGACCAAGTGGCTGGCCATGAACCTCAATTGGTGTTTGTGGATGAGAAGAACCAACAAGTGGGCTTGCGCCACCATGTGCCTACGCAGGCGGCGCCTGGGCATGGGACGGATGAGTGTTGAGCTGAGTTCACCGCCACAAGCGTAGATTTAATTTACTCACTCAAACGCACGATCTAATCCATCGTGCGTTTTTTGTTGCTGCTAGTGGCATCGGCTGTCAATATGGCCTAATGCATTCTTTTAATTCGCCGTAATCGCAACTAGGGAAATTCAATGCAAGCATCACAATCCGTAGCTTTGGTCACCGGCGGTAGTCGTGGTCTGGGCAAGAGCATCGCGCTCCACTTGGCCAAGCAAGGCCATCACGTCATCCTGACCTACCGTAGCAAGCTGGCAGAAGCCAACGATGTCGTCGCACAAATTGAAGCCATGGGTCAAAAGGCCGCTGCGCTTGCACTCAATGTTTCTGACAGCAGCAGCTTTGCACATTTCGCGGGCCAAGTACGCCAAGTGCTTCTCACTCAGTGGGGCTGCACCACATTCAATGTATTGATTAACAACGCCGGCACCGGAACCCATGCAAGCCTGATGGACACCACCGAGGCTCAGTTTGATGAACTCGTGAATGTGCACTTCAAAGGTGTTTTCTTTTTGACACAAAAGCTGTTGCCTGCAATGGCAGATGGTGGACGGATCGTGAACGTATCGTCTGGCTTGACGCGATTTGCATTGCCCGGCTACTCTGCATATGCCTCCATGAAAGGTGCAGTGGAAGTCATGACGCGCTATATGGCCAAAGAGCTTGGCGGAAGAAATATTGCCGTCAACACGGTGGCCCCCGGTGCCATTGCAACCGATTTTGGAGGCGGAGCAGTTCGTGACAACCCTCAGTTAAATTCTTTTGTGGCATCTCAAACCGCACTGGGTCGTGTGGGTGAGGCAGATGACATCGGCGCGATGGTGGCCTCGCTGGTATCCCCAGATAACCGCTGGGTCAATGCACAACGCATTGAAGTTTCAGGTGGGATGTTCGTTTGATTGTTAGCTTGCGCCACAGTGTGCCAACACAGGCTGCGCCGGGACATGGAACGGACGATTGTTGATTTAACTCTGCTCACAAAAGCAATTTAAAGGCACCACAAGCCATGAGTAGCAAGGAAACTGAAGAACTTATCCTTTTAGAAGCCGAAGCAATCAAAAAAGGGCGTTCTGACCTCGATGCGATTATTAAAAAGCATCGTCGCGAGAGAATGACTCAAGGCGATAAGTTTTTCGATTTCTGGGAAAACAAGGTCACTCCAACATTTTGGATTGGTCTTTTCGTGTGGGCTATGCTGGCGTTTCTTGGGCTCGTTCAAGCGCAAACCCTGCCACTGCCGCAACCCCATCCCAACGTGGCTCAAGGCAAGCGTTTGTTTGAAAAGAACTGTGCCGGCTGTCACGGCATTGATTTGAAGGGGTCGGACAAGGGGCCGCCCTTTTTGCATCCCGTCTATGAGTCAGCACACCATGGCGATGCAGCATTTCAAATGGCTGTAAAGCATGGATCAAAAGCACACCACTGGCGATTTGGTGACATGCCTCCCGTTCCTGCATTAACCCCAGATGAAGTGGTTCACATCACCTCATATGTTCGTCAAGTTCAACGCCAGAATGGCATCAATTGAACACTCACTTCGCAGGGCACATTAATCCCAAGAACGCACTATCTAATCATCGTGCGTTTTGCTTTGTGGGATGGGTTAGCGCATTGGTTCTAGAGCCTATTTGTTATTGAGCTTTCACTGCGCTAGAACTACGATTTTGGTTGTTTTTCATTCAACCAATCCCATGAGATTCGCAATCGTTACATCTTCAATTTCAGTGGTACTCATCGCTGTCGTCAGTGCCCTTTCTATCACGGTCCTCTCTTGGATTTATCCAGCCGTGCAGAGTTATGAACCCAGCTCAGACCTGAAAACAGAAATCTTTTGGGGTCAAGGTAGTTAAGTCATGCGACCCAGTTTTTTCATCGCATTGCTGCTTTCTATTGCAAGCATCAGCACCACTGCCGCACTTTTTTGGAATAGCTCTGCAAAACCATCTAACCAAAGAACTGCGCCACCGTCTTCTGTAGAAATCAAATGGGGCGAAGGCTCTGAAGCAGGTACCCCTGATGCCGAAATTCACAAATAAAAGTCTTAGCTCTTTGGTGCGTTTGCTTGTCAGCGCCGCCGTACTTTCTAGCGCCTTCGCTTGGGCAGCGCAGACTGACAGAATTAAAACTGAACTGGGAAATAACGAAGAGACGTTTGTCTTTACAGGCACATGTCCAAACGGTGAACCGTATCGGCTTTTTTCGTATCAAAAGAATGTGTCTGGGCTATCTCAGTCGTACTATGAATACGCTGGACCTGTTGGTGCAGGAACAGTTCAATCCGAAACGCCCCCCAAAGTAATGGCCGTAAGAATCTGCCGCAAATTGGCAGAAATTATCAATGCCAATTACTGGGAATGATGTCGCTATGCTTCATTTGTCTATTGGGTACAAATTTTCGAAAGAACCCACCTTCAATAGGCTGGAGCATCCGCTTTTAGAAGTTTTAGAAAGCGTGTATGAAACAGGCTCTATTGGCAAAGCGGCAAAACACTTGGGGCGTTCTTACCGCCATGTTTGGGGCGAGCTAAAGCATTGGGAGTCGGAACTTAACGCCGACCTCATTGTTTGGGGAAAAAGCGGCAAAGGTGCCGAGTTAACGCCACAAGCCATTGCTTTCCTCGTGGCAGTTTCTAAAACTCAAGTGGACTTGGCGCCCCAGGTTGCGCATATCAAAAATTGCTTCCAGCAGTGCGTTACCGTTTTGCAGATGCCCCATGCAACACACGGCGCTTAATATGAATGGGGCATTTCTGGTTACTTTTTGATCCAATCTGTATCTTCATGACGCATCTGTAACTAAAGTTTAGTTGATGCAATAGCGACGCGTCTGTAGCATCGTTGCGACATGAACGCAATTACCAAAAAATCACTACTCATCATTGATGACCATCCTGTTTATCGTGATGCGCTGGGTGAAAAACTTGCGCGTGAATTTATGGATGATGGGATTGACGTTGCCGTTGCAAGCAGCGCCAACGAAGGCTTAGACCTTATTAACAACACCAACAAGCACTGGGTCATTTTGCTGGACATTTTGATGCCAGGGCTGAGTGGTTTAGCTGGCATCAAAGTTTTCAAAGACTTACACAACGTTCAACAAGTTGTGGCGATTTCTGGACTCGACGAACACGCTTGGGAACCTAAAACCGTTTCTGCAGGCGCATCAATGTTTTTGTCGAAAAATAGCACTGCCGAATTCATTATTCGCAAGATTAAGCCACTGGTGACACTTCAAACCGACTACGTCGCGAGGAGTGACGACGTGGAACCTAAAGAATTTCGACTCACACAACGGCAGCTAGAGGTTCTTGATTTGATTTCGCAAGGCCATCCAAATAAATTGATTGCCGACTACCTAGACATCAGCGAACAGACCGTCAAGATTCACATCAATCAGATATTCAAAGAGCTGCGGGTTTTTAACAGGACGCAAGCTGTACTTAAAGCGCAAAAGCATCAGCTGCTACCGTGAGGTTTGAATTGATAGAAAACGAAATCAATAACGTCTATCTACTACGTGAAAAATCGGCGCACATCACCAAGGCGGCGCGATCAGCAACGGTTGCCAATCTATTGGCACCTATGCTTTGCATTCCGATGTTCAAAGATGAGGTGCCCTCCTTAAATTTATCCATCTGGCTCGGCTACATGTTCATTGCTGTGTTCATTCGAACATGGATGATTTTTCAGTTAGCGCATGAAGCTGAAAAAATTGTCGATCCCCAGCGTAATTTGAAAGTCATGACGTATGCAGTTGGCATCGTTGGTTTTGGCTGGGGTTTGGGTTGGATTTTGATGGCCCCTGATTTACTGATGGTGAATCGGATGATTTATGTGTACATGACGACGGCTGCCATGATTTCGAGCATGTTTGCGTACAGCGTGAACACGGCCACGTTTTTTGCCTTCACATTGCCGATCATGATTCCTTCGTTGGGGACGGTTCTATGGTCTATCAATATTTTTCCGTGGCCGTTTTCCGTAGGTCTAGCGTCGCTATATATCGTCGTTCTTAGCATTGCTAAAAACTTCGCCAAGACTTTTGAAGATTCTGTACGACTTAGATTTCGTAACGAACGTCTTTATCAAGAGTTAGCCACGGAGCGCGATCAATCGATTGCCGCCAATGTGGCCAAGTCCAAGTTCATTGCTGTCGCGAGCCATGATTTGCGCCAGCCCATGCATGCCGTTAACGTCTATTTAGAACTGATCAATCTAGACAACTTGCCAGCCATTGAAAAGAAGTCGTTGTCGAAAATTAAAAGCAGCATCATCACACTCAATGCGATGTTCGACTCATTGTTGAACATCAGCAAACTAGATGCCGACGCCATGCAAGTGAGTCACCGTGTTTTTCATTTGAGTGAACTCGCAACCACGATTCGCGATCTCACAGAGACGAACGCAACGAGTAAAGGTTTGATTTTCAATACCACGCACCCCGACTTGTTGGTGCGCGGGGACAAACTATTGCTGCAGCAGATCATCAGCAACTTGGTCTCAAATGCAATTCAATACACGGAAAGTGGTCGCGTCGATGTGAATTTTTTATCTGAGCGCGATTGCTTGGTGATCGAAGTAAGTGACACAGGATGTGGAATAGCAGCGTCGGAACAAGAGTTCATCTTCCACCAGTTTTACCGTGCCGACAAAACGCGCGCCCTTCACGATGGACTGGGGCTAGGGTTGTCTATCGTTCAACGCTTGTGCAACCTCATCGGTGCGGACGTTCGTGTGATTTCAGAAGAAGAACAAGGTACGAAATTCACAGTCACCACATCATTTTTGGTCTCTAATCATGAAGCGCAGATGCATGACGCACAACCACTACCCATGGCGCAAAGCTTGCACCGAAGTCTTCAAGGCAAATACATCGCCGTGATCGAAGACAACCCCATCATCGTTGAAGCCTATAGACAAACACTTGCAAACAAAGGCGCATACGTGCAAGTGCTGTCAGAGCATGAGAGCGAGCTTGATGAGCAACTTGTCAACATCGATCGGATTGACTGCATTTTGAGTGATTACCGTTTGAGTCAAACCACCGGCGATCGGCTGATACAAAAGCTGAGAGATAACTACAACAAAGAAATTCCGGCCATCATCGTGACGGCTGATACATCCCCATCTCACATCAACTTATTTGCTCAGCTGAATGTGCAAGTGCTGCACAAGCCGGTTAGTTTTCATGATGTTGCTGCAGCTATTGAAAAAATAATTGATACGAGATAGTTTTGCGATTGGTTCAGCCGCACGCCGCGTCAGCGTGGGTGATTTTTTGATCATTGCGTCATTCGCACAAGTGCATGAAGACCAAGTGGCTGACCATGAACCGCAACTGGTGTCCAACTCTCCGTCCATCACAGCTGTCTGCAAGCTCTTCAATACGCTTGCCAGTTCATCCATGTTCAACAACTCGATGGCCGTAGCGTTCTTGCCGTTCAAGTGCAAAACGTTTTGGCCGTACTTGATGTGCAAGTTGACCTTGCCACTCTCGTTTGTCCAAAACCACTGGCGCACCTTCTTGGGCAGTTCAATCGTTTTGCGTTCACCACTCTCCATGTCGGTCACGGTCTTTAAGCGTGTAGCAATGTAGTTGCGACCTACTTGGTAGGCTTCGACTAATCGCAATTGGTCTTGCAGTTTTGCCACCAACTTTGCGCGACGAACGGCAACTGGATTAGCTACGGCAACGCGAGTAGCTGTAACGAGTTTGAGTGCTGATAAGACTGCCATTTGTTTACTCCTTGAGAGCTGTTTAGGAAGTCTTCAGTCTGAACATGGCCTTGCGCGATGTCGACCAGATAATGTGGCAATCAGGCACTGAAAAACAACGGTCACAACGAAAACCAGATTTGCCAATGACAATTTCAACGTGAGATAAATAAATGCATAAGCAAGGTCAAGGCTGGCACACCAATCGATATGTGCTGTGGACCCCGTTCTGAGTGTGACGGTACACAAACCAAACCACCTTGCTGTTTGGCCTCATCGCCCTACCCAATGTCAGAGTTGGATGCCTTAAATGCAACGCCCGCAGCGTTGACGTTTGCGATGTTGTAACGGTTGGTGACGCAGTGATGCGTTACGGTGCATGTGTAAACACGCACGAACAAAGTGAGTGGGGTGCCATAAAAATTAACCCACATGTGTCCTGCAGCTATCAATACAGCAAGGGGGCGCACAGCGTAGGCTGGCACGTAAAAGGATGATCGCAAAACCTGCCTAACCTTGCTTCTGCAAGTTGTGTCGTATTGAATGTGTATACCTCAGCGATGGGTTTACTTTTTGTCATGCCCGTAACAGGGCATGGCATGAGTTCCCTAGTGATGAGGGTAAAAATTATTAAATCAGTTCAAACAACAAACTTTACGAGTTGCATGTTGAACGAACGCAGTGAGTGAATAAGTGCATCGAGTTGGATTGCGCTGCAAGTGCAAGCCATTAACTGCCCCAAATAAGTGTCGGCATCGGGTTTACGCATTGCATGTGTCGACATTTTGTACGCACAGGGTCGATAAATGAATTGATCGACACGATGCAAAGCAGGGTCCAGACTTGATGCTGACAACAACTACTTGACTGCATCATGCACACACAACACCCAATTCGTATCGGCTACATCCGCGTAAGCACAGCTGAGCAAAACACAGACCGTCAACTTGATGGTGAGCAGCTAACAGTCACCTTCACAGACAAAGCAAGTGGCAAGAACGCTGACCGCCCACAGCTTCAAGCAATGCTGGCTGGCAATTGGCCCGAGGGGAGTGTTGTAGTTGTTCACTCAATGGACCGGCTGGCGCGAAGTTTGGCTGATTTGCTCAGAATTGTTGAACAGCTAACGCAGCGTGGCATTGCTGTGCAGTTTGTCAAAGAGGGTAAGACGTTCAAGGGTTCTGAGACTGCAGACCCAATGGACAAGCTCATGTTGTCACTTCTTGGCGCTTTTGCGGAATACGAACGAACACTTATACGAGAGCGACAACGTGAGGGCATCGCCAAAGCTAAGGCACATTGACGATGGCATTCCATTTGCCGTCGACTTACAACATTATTCTGGGTGGCAATGCATCGACATACGGCAAGCTGACATACTACCTTGGCAGCGACACGCTGACAACTTTTGGCATCCATAGCGGTTCGATTTATTCAAATAGGTACGCCAGTGTTTTGTCGGGTATTACTGCGGTCACTGCAGGCACGACGGGCACTTATGCAGGGCAAACGTATCAGCTTGTACTGCAGTCGGGCTCAGCAACAGAGTGGGATCTGCTCTTCCCAAATTATGGTGTGACTCCAGGACCAAGTCCGAGCCCAAGCTCAGGCCCATCCGCATCCGATACGCAAAGCGCATTGACACAATCGGCAGCGGCTTTGCGAACGGTGTTCAATCAACAAACAGCCGCCGTGAACAACAGCTTGCACTATGACTGCACGGTGTTGACTGCCCATGGTGTGTGCGTGAGCGGTGGCGGCCGCCTTGCCACGACCAACAGCGTGACAGGCGAGAAAAGCAGCACCTTGCTGGTTGCTTCTTACAGCGCGATGAAGAATGTGCGTGTGGGTGGTTTCATTGACCAAAACGCTTCCAGCGCCAACGCCAGCACCACGGGCATTTCGGTGGACAAGACCGCGATGTACGGTGTGTTTGGTACGTGGAACCAAAACCCAAACCTGATGGGCTATGAGGTTCGCTTGGCAACCAGCAGAAGTGAGCAAAACGTCTCTCAAACTCGCCATGTCATCGGCACATCCGAAGCGGGTGTGGGGTCAGCCTCTTTGAAATCTCAAGCCGTTTCTGGTGTTGTGAGCTACGCCATGCCTGTGACTGACAGCACATGGATTGCCAGCCCCTATGCCGGCGTTCGCAAAACCAAAGTGACTCGTGGTGGCTATACAGAAACCAGTGCAGTAACCACGCCTTTGACTTACAGCGACTTATCCCAAGACATCACCACCGCATTGGCGGGTGTTCGTACGCATAAGAAGTTCAGCAATAACTTGTCTGTGATGGGCAGCGTGGGCGTGGAGCAAAACGTGGGCTCAAGCATCCGCACACTGGATGCATCTGGTGTCACGGGCTTGACCTCGACAGACTTCAGCGCCAACTACGCCAAAACACGCCCCGTGGCATCGGTGGGTTTGAGCTATTCAATCGCCAAAGACCAAAGCATCAGCTTGAGCGCGATGTACCGCAAGGAAGCGTTTCAATCATCAGGCTCTACAACTGGCTTGTTGATGTATCAGGTGGGTTTGTAACCCTAGGAACAAAAAGGCCCGCTCAGAAACGAGCGGGCCTTTTTTTGAGACCAGTGATTACTGAGCCATGGCTTCGATGGCGATGTCGATGCGCACGTCGTCACCCACGTAAGGGGCGTATTTGCCAGCGTTGAATTCGCTGCGCTTGATCACGGTGAAGGCGTTGGCGCCCAAGGCTGGCTTTTTCATCATGGGGTGAGGCATGGCTTGGAAGCTGGTGACGGTCAAGGTCACTGGCTTGGTCACGCCTTTGATGGTGAGCTGGCCTTCGATGCTTTGTGGCTTGTCGCCGTCAAACACCACTTTGGTGGATTTGAAGGTGGCTTGTGGGAACTTGGCTGTGTCCAAGAAGTCTTCGCCTTGGATGTGTTCGTTGAAGTCAGCAAAACCCGTGTTGACCGATTTCATGTCGATCACGATGTCCACAGAACCTTTTTTGGCTTCGGCATCAAACACCACTTTGCCTGTGGTTTTGCTGAAGCTGCTCAACTGTGTGGAGTAGCCAAAGTGTGAGTACGAAAAACGTGGGAAGGTGTGTGTGCCATCCACGCCATAGGTCACGGGTGCAGCGACGGCAGAGGCCAATGCGCCAGTGAATGCCAAAGCGGCGGCGATGCGTTTGATTGATTTCATTTGAAAGCTCCTTTTAAAAAATCATTTGCCAGAGATGGCGGTGAGTTGGAAATTAACTTGGATGTCGTTGGCCACCACATCAAACTTGGCCCAGATGCCTTCGCCAATGGCAAAGTCTGCGCGGCGCATGACGAAGCTGCCGGTGAACACACCCGCGTTGCCTTGCGTGGCTAGCTTGAGCGGGAATTTGATGTCTTGGCTTTTGCCTTTGATGGTGAGTGCGCCTGTCACTTCAAATTGGTTAGCACCCGTGGCTTTGATTTGTTTGGCAACAAACGTGGCCTTAGGAAACGCTTTGACATTGAACCAAGTTTTGCCCACCACTTCGTCATCGGCATCCGATGAACCGGCGTCGATGCTGGCAAGGTCAATCTCGATGTCTGCTTTTGCAGCAGCGGGCTTGGCAGGGTCGAAGTTCAACTGAGCGGCAAACTTTTTAAAGCGACCATCCATCGCCACGCCCATTTGTTTGTACTGAAACGTGACTTTGCTTTTCTCGGGCTGAATGGCTTTGTATTCCACGGCCTGAGCATTCATAGAGAGGCTCATGGCACAGACGGTGCCGAGCAAAAAAGTGGTGAGGTGTTTCATCATGCGTTGTCCTTCAAGGTGACGCTGCGCGCGGGCAGCATGCGTTTCAAAATATCGTCTTTGTCAATCCAGTGGTGTTTCATGGCAGCACCTGCATGGCCCGCCAACAAAAACAACAACACAAAGTTGAGCACTTCATGCACCTCGTGCAGCAAGTGGCCCAGTTCTTTGTCTTTCTCTAACAAGTCGGGCAGTGGCAGCACGCCAAACCAAACGGTGGGCACGCCTTTGGCCGAGCTGAGCAACCAGCCCGACACGGGAATGACGATCATCAAACCGTACAAGGCCGCATGGCCCAAATGCGCCACACCTTTGACAAGCGGTGACATGGTGTTGGGGTACGCAGGCGGTGGGTTGAGCACACGCCACACCAAGCGCAACCACACGAGCAAGAACACAGTCACGCCCGCCCATTTGTGCCACGAGTAGTACTGCAGTTTTTCGGGCGACAAGGGCATGTCGGTCATCACAAAACCCAAAGCAATGAGGCCTGCAAAAACAAGGGCCATGCCCCAATGGAACAGTTTGGCAATCGCGGTGTAGCTGTGGTTCATCAATGGTTCCTCAATTCACAAAAGCGTAGCCGTCCATGGCGATGACGTAGTCACTCACACCACGGTAAAAGGCTTGGGGGGTGGCACCGGCACCTGCGGCACCCAGCGCCACATAGAGCGGCAACAAGTGGTCTTCGCTGGGGTGGGCTTGTCGGCCATCGGCGGAATGTTGACGGTAGTTGAGCAAGGCGGCGACATCGTTGGCGCTTAGTTTCTCAGCCACCCAATCGGCAAAGCGATGTACGTAGGCAGGCGTTTGGCCGTTGGTCGATGCCGCCACCTGCCAGTCACGCAGGCTGTGCGTGATGTTGCCCGAGGCAATCACCCAAATGTTTTTCTCAGCCAACCCCGACAAAGCTTGACCCACGCGAAACGCGTGCTCAGGGCCTGCATGTGTTTGCATGGACAAAGGCACGATGGGCACATCGGCATCAGGAAACATTTGGCGCAAGGGTTGCCATGCGCCGTGGTCTAAGCCGTGCTGGCTGCTGTCGTCCACCTCAAAGCCTGCCGTGCGCAAAGCGGTGGCGACTTCTTTGGCCACCTCTGGGCAGCCGGTGGCTGGGTATTGAATTTTGTACAGGTCTGCAGGAAAATCGTAAAAGTCGTGAATGGTTTCCAGCTGCGTGGCCACGCTGACGGTGGGGATGCGAGTTTCCCAATGCGGGCTCACCACCACGATGGCACGTGGGGTGGGCAGCTTTTGCACCATGTCCGACATGGCCGCACCCGCAGCCCCTGGATTCAGGGCAAAGGTGGGGGCGCCGTGCGGCACAAAGAGGACGTTACGAAAGGTCTGCATACGAGTTCTCGGGTTTGGAACACGTAATGTAGAAATGATTTGAAGATAAAAAAAGCACCGAATCTTCAATTATTTGTTGCAAAATTAGCAACAATGGACAAACTCAACGCAATGCAACTTTTCATGCGGGTGGCCGAAACCGGCAGCTTCACCGCCGTAGCCGACCAGCTGGATGTGGCGCGCTCGGTCGTGACCCGTCAAATCTCAACACTGGAGAAACAACTGGGCACCAAGCTGATGACGCGCAGCACGCGCAGCCTCACCCTCACCACCGCAGGTTCGGCTTACCTTGAAAAATGCCGCGTCATCTTGAACATGGTGGATGCGGCCGAATCGAGTTTGCTGGAAGAAAAAACCGAGCCGCGTGGCCGCATCCGTTTGGGTCTGCCCTTGAGTTTTGGTTTGCAACGCTTGATGCCTGTGTTGCTGGAATTTGTCGAAGCCCATTCACACATTGAACTGGTGATGGATTTTTCTGACCGCCGCAGCAAACTGATTGAAGAAGGCATTGATTTGTCCATCCGCATCACCAGCCGTTTAGAGCCGGGTGACATCGTGCGCAAACTGGGTGAGTCGCGCCTGCTCACCGTGGCCTCGCCGCAATACTTAGCCGAGCACAGCCACCCCAAACACCCACGCGACTTAGCGCATCACGCGTGCTTGGTGTATTCACAAGATTTCCAATCCACCACTTGGCGCTACCGAGCCAAGGATGGCGACGCCAACGTGACCATTCGTCCTCGCTTGGCCGCCAACAACGGCGAAGCATTGTTGCAAGCTGCTGCGCAAGGTTTGGGCATCACACGCCCGCCCGATTTCATGGCGCAGCCCTATTTAGACAACGGCAGCGTGGTGCCTGTGCTGCCCAAGTTTGAACCCGAGCCGCTGGGTATTTATGCCGTGTTACCCAGCAACCGGTACATCCCACACCGTGTGTCGGTGTTGATTGATTTCTTGGCTCATGCTTTAAGGACGCGCTGATGAATGTGGTGGATGTTAGAAATTTTTGATGTCGCCCGGTTTGAGTACGAACACATTCAAGCGTGAATCTTTCATGAAGCTCTGAAACTCCTGAGCGGTGCCTTTGGCGAGAGGATTCGCACCGTAATGCATGGGAATGATGTTCGGGATGTTCAGCATTTCACGCGCGGCATACGCAGCATCCTTAGGCCCCATCGTGAAGTTGCCACCGATGGGCATCAACACCAAATCGGGCTTGTAATAACTCGCGATCATTTTCATGTCGCCAAACAAGCCTGTGTCACCCATGTGGTAAATCTTGAACCCGTTTTCTAGTTCAATGATGTAGCCAACCGGCTCACCGCCTACATGAATTTCATCTTTGTTCGTCGCTGGATTTTTCCAATTGATGACCGAAGAATGCTCCGCGTGAACTGCCGTCACTTTGATTCCTCGGCTCGGCTCCACCATGCCGGTTTTGTTGAATCTAGGTGCCAACTCGGGTGGAAGAATACCCAGCGCAACAACAGACGCATTCATGTCACCGGGCGCATACATCGGGATGTTGTTCAATTTCGCAATGGCAGGTGCGTCCGCAAAATGGTCTAAATGACCGTGCGTGACCAGCAACACATCAACCTTGCCCAAGTTCTCCAGCGTTTTGAATTCCACGGGTGTCAAAGGGTTCGCCTTCAACCACGGGTCAGTGACGATGACTTTGCCCTCTGGTGAAGTAATTTTGAAAGCCGACTGGCCTAGCCACTGAACTTTGATGGGCTGCGTTTGCGCTTGAAGGCCAAGACAACTCAACGCCATGGCAAAGATTGCAAAAATTTTGAACTTACTTTTCATGCTGACCGCTCCTCATGAGTGACGTTAGTTTGTCAAAGAATGTGTTTTGCATTGTGCATCTGCCAACTCCGTTGTGAAATACTATGCGGCATGCTTCAGTACGAAACCGTCCCCGTCACCCCCTTCCAACAAAACTGCTCCATTGTTTGGTGCGATGACACCATGCAAGGTGCCGTCATCGACCCCGGTGGCGACTTGCCGGTGCTGGAAGATGCGTGCAAACAATTGGGCGTGACGCTTGAACAAATCTGGCTCACCCACGCGCACATCGACCATGCAGGTGCCACAGCAGACTTGGCCGACAAACTTGGGCTGCCCATCATCGGCCCACATGAGGGTGATCAGTTTTGGATTGATGGCTTGCCGCAAGCCGCTGCCAACTACCGCTTTCCGCCTGCGCGCACCTTCACGCCCACGCGTTGGTTGCACGATGGCGACACCGTGACGCTGGGCAAGCACACGCTGCAAGTGCGTCATTGCCCCGGTCACACACCGGGCCATGTGGTGTTTTATTCACCCGAGATCAAGCGTGCGTTTGTGGGTGATGTGCTCTTTGCAGGCAGCATTGGCCGCACCGATTTCCCGCAGGGCAATCACGAAGATTTGATCAACAGCATCACGCAACGCCTGTGGCCCATGGGGGATGACACCGTGTTCATTCCAGGCCATGGCCCCGAGAGCACATTTGGCCGCGAGCGCAAAACCAACCCGTATGTGGGTGGGACCTAAACCGGCTTATCAAGCCCTGCTTACTTGGTGCGCTCGTACAGCGGCATGACCTTGGGCAAGTTGGCCTGAATTTCTTCAATGCGCGTGTTGCCTGAAGGGTGGGTGCTGAGCCACTGGGGTGGCGCACCTTTGTTGGCTGCACTCATTTTTTGCCACAGCGTCACACCTGCACGCGGGTCGTAGCCCGCACGTGCCGCGATTTCCATGCCTACCAAATCGGCTTCGGTTTCGTCGTCGCGACTGAACTTGAGGTTGAGCAAGTTGGCGCCTTGGCGGGCCACCAAATCGGTGAGCTGCGGATTGACACCAAAGAAAACCGAAGCAATGGTGCTGCCAACGGCAGCCACACCGTTGGTGGCCGTGGCTTTGCCCATGCGCTCGCGGGCGTGTTCGCGCAAGGCATGGGCAATCTCGTGGCCCATCACCATGGCCACTTCGTCGTCCGTGAGGTGCAGCTGCGTCAATATGCCGCTGTAAAAAGCGATCTTGCCGCCGGGCATACAAAACGCGTTGATTTGGTTAGAGCCCACCAAATTGACTTCCCACTTCCACTCTTTGGCACGGGGGTTCCAGTCAAAGCTGTGGGGAATGATGTCTTTGGCAATACGGCGCAAGCGAATGACTTCGGGGTGGTTGTCAGGCGCCAGTGCATTTTTGCTGGCGGCTTCTTTCATCATGTCGCTGTATTGTTTGCGAGCCGATTGCTCCACCTCAGAAGCGGGCACCAGCCCTGCAAACACCGACGCTTCTCGGTTCACTTCCACGCCATCGCGCGCCAGCAGCGCGCCGCTGCCTAAGCCGCATGCGCAGCCGACACAACCGTAAAGAAAAGCGCGTTTGGTGAGCATGGCAAAGTCTTTGCGTGAAAGCCTGAAAATAGAGGCATGAACGATACAACAAGTCCAACATCCACAACGGACACTGCCACGAATAAACCCAGTTGGTGGGCTGCTTTTCATGTGTACTTGGAACCGGCTTCTTGGCGCATGTTGTGCCTTGGTTTTTCTGCAGGCCTGCCTCTGTTGCTGGTGCTTGGCACGCTGAGTTTTCGCTTGCGCGAAGCTGGCATTGATCGCAGCACGATTGGGTTTTTAAGCTGGGTGGGTTTGGCCTATGGCTTCAAGTGGGTGTGGTCGCCGTTGGTGGACCGTCTGCCCCTGCCACTGCTCACCCGTTGGCTGGGCCGCCGTCGCAGCTGGCTGCTGTTGGCTCAAGCCACAGTGGTAGCGGGCTTGGTGGGCATGGCCTTGCTGGACCCTAAAACGGCGCTTGAACCGGTGGTGTGGTGTGCGCTGGTGGTGGCATTTGGCTCGGCCACACAAGACATTGCGCTTGATGCCTTTCGCATTGAATCGGCGGATGCACAGCATCAAGCGGCCTTGGCGGCCACCTACCAAACGGGCTACCGCCTCGCCATGATTTGGGCTGGTGCAGGTGTGCTGTGGGTGGCAGCGCGTGTGGCCGGTGCGGGCGAAACCGCGTACCTCCATGCTGCTTGGCAAACCGCCTACTTGGTGATGGCCGCGTCGATGAGTTTGGGCGTGTTGACGGTGTTGCTATCGCCCGAGCCCGCACAGCGCGAGATGCCCCCCGCACGCAATGCAGCCGAATGGCTGCGTGGGGCATTGATTGAGCCCTTTGCCGAATTCATCCGACGCTACCGCTGGCAAGCCGCGCTCATCTTGGGTTTGATTGCGGTGTACCGCATCAGCGATGTGGTGATGGGCATCATGGCCAATCCGTTTTATGTGGACATGGGTTACACCAAAGACGAAGTGGCGGCGGTCACCAAAGTGTTTGGCGTCCTCATGACCCTGGCGGGTGCCTTCATCGGCGGCGTGTTGTCCATACGTTTGGGCGTGATGCGCATCCTCATGTTGGGTGCGGTGTTGAGCGCTCTCACCAATTTGCTATTTGCTTGGCTCGCCACACGCGGGCACGATTTGACCGCCTTGGTGTGGGTCATCTCCGCCGACAACTTGGCCAGTGGCATTGCGTCTGCGGCGTTCATTGCGTATTTGTCGGGCCTGACGAATGTGAATTACTCGGCCACACAGTACGCGCTGTTCAGCTCCATGATGTTGCTTGCGCCCAAATGGCTGGCGGGCTTCTCGGGGGTGTATGTGGATGCGCACGGCTACGAAGCCTTCTTCACCAGCACCGCACTGCTGGGTGTGCCCGTGCTGTTGCTGGTGTGGTTGGCCTCGCGTGTCCTGCCGGTGAAGGTCTGATTTACTCAGTCTTTACGTTGGCTTTAGACAAGCGCCGACTTTGCTAGGCATGATGACCCCACCATGAATACCTTGCTCTTGATCGAAGACGACCACCGCCTCGCCCACATGGTGAGCGAGTACCTAGAGAAATCTGGCTTCTCGGTGCAACACGCCGCCACGGGTTTGAGCGGCCTCAACGCCTTGCAAGATGTTGCACCTGCCATGGTGCTGCTTGACTTGATGCTGCCCGACATCGATGGCCTAGAGGTGTGCAAACGCATCCGAGCCTTGCCCGGTGCGTTGGCACAAACCCCTGTGCTGATGCTGACCGCCAAAGGCGATCCGATGGACCGCATCGTGGGCTTGGAGTTGGGGGCGGATGACTACCTGCCCAAACCTTTTGAACCGCGCGAATTGCTAGCGCGTATTCGCGCTGTGCTGCGTCGCCACGCACCGGGTGAAGCAGCCGAAGCCTCGCACCAAACTTTGAAATTCGGCTCGCTCGAACTAGACCGCGATGCACGCACTGTCAGCGTGCGCGGTCAGGTGTGCGATCTCACCGCCTACCAGTTTGATTTGTTGTGGGTGCTGGCTGAGCGTGCCGGTCGCGTGTTGTCACGTGACCAGATCATGGAAGCGGTGCGCGGCAAAGAGCTAGAAGCCTTTGACCGCTCGATCGATGTCCACATGGGCCGCATTCGTGCCGCCATTGAAGACGATGCCAAAGCCCCCAAACGCATCCTGACCGTACGCGGTGTGGGCTATGTGTTTGCCAAACAACAAGACTGACGCCATGACATCCACCACGCCGCCCAAGCGGGCTTTGCACCTGCCTTTGTATGTGCGCATTTGGTTGGCCGTGGTGTTGGCCGTCGCTGTGCTGACCCTGCTCACAGGTTGGATCATGCGCATGACCGCAGAACCACCTTTGCGCGAAGTCTTGGTGCGCAATGCCGAAGGCGAACTGGTGGGTCAAGGTCGCGCGCGCTTGCGCCCACCAGATGGTTTGCCCATTGAGGCGCGCCCCCTGATGGGCCCCGACATGCGCCACCCACCGGGCTACTTTGGATCAGGTCCTGAGTTCATGGTGCGCATGCAAAACGGCGAGTTGATGCATGTGCATCTGCCTCGCCCGCCACACAGCTTTTGGTCGCGCCCCCCATTTGGGTTTGCATGGACGCTGGGCTTGGTTGCGCTGGCCGTGGCCTTGGGCACTTACCCCATCGTGCGCCGTCTGACCCGCCGCTTAGAGAACTTGCAAAAAGGCGTCGAGCAATGGGGCACCGGCAATTTGTCGGCCCGTGTGGCGGAACAAGGCGATGACGAAGTGGCTTATCTTGCACAGCGCTTCAACCATGCAGCGGAGCAAGTGGAGCAACTCGTTACCTCACACAAATCATTGCTCGCCAATGCTTCGCACGAATTGCGCTCGCCCCTCACACGCATTCGCATGGGCTTGGAGCTGATGGGTGATTCGCCCTCACCCGCCATGAAGGCTGAGATTTCGCGCAGCGTGGGCGAGCTAGACCAATTGATTGACGAAATTTTGTTGGCTAGCCGACTCGATGCCAAAGAGGCCGACCTGGGCACCGTGGAATCCGTGGACTTGACGGGGCTTGCCAGCGAAGAATGCGCCCGTGTGGATGCGCATTTGGAGCTGGGTTTTGACCCGCACAGCATCGTGGTGCCGGGCGTGGCCAAACTGCTGCGTCGCATGCTGCGCAACTTGCTAGAAAACGCACGACGCTACGGCACCTCCGACGTTGAAGTGCAGCTGTCCACCCTGACCGAGAATGGCCAACACTGGGTGCGCCTGTGCGTCTGCGACCGTGGTCCAGGGGTACCCCCTGATTTGCGCGAACGCATCTTCGAGCCTTTCTATCGCCTACCCGGTGCCAGCGAGCGCGAAGGCGGTGTGGGCCTAGGCTTGTCACTGGTGCGTTCCATCGTGCAACGCCACGGTGGCAACGTGCGCTGCCAAGACCGCGAAGGCGGCGGTGCGCAGTTTGTGGTGATGCTGCCTGCGAACTAATCACGTCACAATATTGGGCATGACACACGCTGCCCTGAACACCCGTTTTACCCAACGCTTTCAACTGCGCACACCCATTGCCTTAGCGCCCATGGCGCTGGCCACAGGTGGCGCATTAGCAGCCGCCTGTGCGCAAGCCGGTGCACTGGGCTTGGTGGGTGGGGGTTATGGCGACCTTGCATGGACACAACGCGAATACGCCATCGCGCACGAGTTGTTGAAAAACGATGCGGCCAGTCATGCACGTTTGGGCTGCGGCTTCATCACTTGGAAGCTGGATGAAAATGCCGAAGCACTCGACTGGGTGCTGACACAAAAACCCTGCGCCATCATGCTGTCGTTTGGCGACCCTCGCCCTTACGCCGCACGCATCCATGCTGCAGGCATTCAGCTGATTTGCCAAGTGCAACGCTTAGACCAAGTGCCACAAGCAATTGAAGCCGGCGCTGCGGTCATCGTGGCGCAAGGCGGCGAAGCGGGCGGACACGGTGCCAATGCCCTCGAAGGGCGCAGCACTTTCACCTTGGTGCCTGAGATCGCTGACTACTTAGCCACCCATTCGCCCACCACCTTGCTACTCGCCGCCGGCGGTGTGGCCGATGGCCGTGGACTGGCGGCCGCATTGATGCTGGGTGCCGATGGCGCCTTGGTGGGCTCGCGCTTGTGGGCCACCCAAGAAAGCTTGGCCGCAGCAGGCGCTAAAACCCAAGCCACGCAAACCAGCGGCGACGGCACAGCACGCAGCGAAGTGTTTGACATCTTGCGCCGCAAAAACTGGCCCGCCCCTTACGACTTTCGCGCCATTCGCAATGACTTGCATCGCGCACTTGAAAATGACATCGCGGGTTTAAAAGCTCATCCAGACGCAGCACGCGCCAACTACGATGCAGGTGTGAAAGCGGGTGACTTCACACGCGCCCACGCCACCGTGGGTGAAGGCGTGGGCTTGATTGCCGACATCCCCACAGCGCGCGCACTTATTACTCGCATCACCGAGCAAGCACAAGACTTGCTCACCCCATCGAAACACGCATGACCAAACGCATCCTCATCTTGTCGCACGACAACAAAATTGGCGACGCCATTGTGGTCACCGGCTTGTTCAAACCCTTGCGTGCGCATTGGCCCGATTGTGAAATTGGTGTGCTGTGTGGCGCCAGCAATGCGGCGCTGTACCAACACCACCCCGATGTGAAGTACTTGCATGTGTCGTCTAGCCGCAATGTATTTGCGCGCCTATGGGCCAGTTTGAAAGCTCGTCTTGTCGGTTATGACATGGTGGTGCACTTTGGCTTAGACCTCGCCAACCCCTCTGTGCAACTGGTGTTGAACACCGTCAAAGCCAAACAACGCTTTTTGTTTTTGAAGCACCCCACAACCCCCTTACCCAACGATGTGGTGATGGAAGGCGATTGGGGCTACAGCCCAAACACCAAAGCACAACACTACTCAGCGCGCCATTTGCGGTTGTTGCAAACCTTGGGGGCCACCCCTGAGGCTTACCACTACGACATTCATCTGGGAACTGACGCACACGCAACGTCACCTTCAGGCGACGGCCGATTGATGGTCATCAACAGTCAAAGCAGCGCCGCCAACAAATCGTTCTCTTTGCCTTGGTTGCAGGCATTCGTGGCTGCGGTTTACGCCGAGCATCCCAACCTACGCATGCAGTTACTCAGCGCCAGCCCTGCCTTAGAGTCAGCCATGCGTGACATGTTCAGCGCACAAGCTGACCGCGTATGGGTAGCGCCTTTTGCGCCCACTGTCACGCCCTCTCTGGCCATCATTCAAAGTGCTGACTTGGTGGTGTCGCCCGACACTTATGCCGTACATGCGGCCAGCGCTTGGAACAAACCCGTCATTGCGCTGTACGAACCAAGCGTGTTGTCGGTCGATTCATGGGAGCCATTGTCTGACACCTACGCCCAACTCATCGCGCCCCCTGGTCAGAGCGTGAGCGACATTGAGGTGCCAGAGGTCATGAAAGCGCTGTCCCACATGCTGGCCACACCCAAGTCACGCGAGCGCATTTTCTTGAAATAAGCTCAGTTTTCAATCAACAGCGCACGCTGTTCGGTCGTCCACTTTTGGTCAAGTGGGATGAGTTTGTCTTTGTCCACAAAGGGTGGGTAACCGCCCTTCATGGTGAGACGGATGTAGTGGTGATTGAAACAATCCAAAGCAATGTGCATCGGACGAATGTCACCCACATCACGTGCGCGCATGGCCGTGCGTAAGAACAAATCAAAGTCGGCCGCTTGTTGGGTTTCGTCCCAAGGGCCCAAGAGCTGTAGCGCACGACGCGAGAACATCACGGTGTTGCCCACAAAGCCTTCAACCACTTGGTGCTTGAAACGCGCTTGGCGGTCTTTGCAAAACGCTGCCCAGTTGCCATACATCCACTTGTGCATGAGTAACAAACTGTTGCGACCTGTGCCAAACAAACCCACCAATCCACGAATGCGATTCCAGCGGCGGCGCAACTTCTTGGTGGCTGCCTTGCTTTCGATGCGCTCGATACCGCACGACGTGATGACATCCAATTGGTTGTGCTCAGCGTTGGCAATCAGTGTTTCGTCCCAACCTTCGCTGACGATGATGTCGTTGTTCAAAAACGCCAACCACTCACCTTTGGCGATGGCGATGCCTTGGTTCTGCGACACGGGGTACGAGTAATTGCCGGGATTGCGAATGACGCGTGCCCCCACAGATTCGAAAAAATCTGCACTTGCATCGGTGGAGGCGTTGTCGATGACGATGAGCTCGAACGCATGCTTGGTGTTTTTGACCAAGTTTTCCCAATAAATTTGGTTCATCGGAAGCTGGTTGTACACCGCAGTGATGATGCTGAGTTTGGGATTTTGTTCGGTCATGGCCATAGGTTCACAGCAATCGGTACACACGCTCAGCCGACACGTCTTCTAAACAACGTGTGTGGCCCAGTGGGCACGTGCGTTCATAGCAAGGTGCGCAGGCCAAAGGTGGCTGGTAGTTTTTGTCCACGCGCAGCCACACCACGCGTGCACGCTCGTTCAACGGCGGTGTGTGCTCGGGGCTGGATGAGCCAAACACCGCCACTTGCGGCACGCCAAAGGCGGCGGCCACGTGCATCAAACCGGAATCATTGCTGACCACACGGTGTGCATAGGCGATAAGCGCAAAGGCTTGCATCAGGTTGGTTTGACCTGCCAAATTAAAGCAGTGGCCAGGCTTAGCAGCGTTGGCTGTGGTGGCGATTTCTTGGCAGATGTCGAACTCTTTGTTCGAGCCCAATAAAAACACGGGACGGTCAATCTTGCTGGCCAATTCAGCGAAGTGTTTGGCGGGCCAGCGTTTGGCTGGGCCGTATTCGGCGCCTGGCGCAAACACCACATAGCTGTGCTTGGCCAAGGTGGGCAGCGTGGGCATGTTGGTGGCCAACTCTTCGAGGGCTTGGTCCATCACACCCACACCCGCTTTGAGCACGGGGCGCAAATCACCCACCAATTTCATCGGGCCGGTTCGGGTTTGACCCACGAGGCTCAAGGCCGCGTACCACTCCACCATGGGGGGACGCTCTTCGGTGTCGGGGTTGTCTAAGCGATCGGTCAGCAAACCAAAACGCATTTCGCCGGTGTAACCCACGCGTTTAGCAATGCCCGCCATCCACGGCAGCAATGCGCTCTTCAATGAGTTGGGGCAGACATACGCAACATCAAATTTGCCGCGCAATTGGTTGGCAAGTTTGATGCGCCCCATCAACTGCAAGCCACCGTGTTTGAACGGCATTTCAATCACCTCGGCCACGCCTGGCATCACGCGGTAAACCGGTGCAATCCAAGGCAAGGCAGCGACGGTGAGGCGCTCGCCGCGCGCAGCCAGGCGACGCAGCAAGGGCTCGGTCATCACCGCATCCCCAATCCATTGGGGCGCAATGATGAGCGCGTTTTTAGTGATGGCCGCCAACGTGCTCGCCGGCTTTCAGTTTGTACACGGTGCCGCAGTAAGGGCACTTGGCTTCACCGGTGCTGGCCACATCCAAGTAGACCTTGGGGTGGCTGTTCCAGAGTGTCATATCGGCTTTGGCGCTGGGGCAAAACACGCCGCCATGGCCATTGAGGTCTTTCGCCAAGAGTTCAACGGTGTTGCTCATTTTTTAAACCTTTGTCAACCAATGTGCGTACTTGGGATTGCGGCCGTTGACGATGTCAAAGAACGCAGTTTGAATTTTTTCTGTGATGGGGCCGCGGCTGCCTGCGCCCAATTGGATGCGGTCGAGTTCGCGGATGGGCGTGACTTCAGCGGCCGTGCCTGTGAAGAAGGCTTCATCAGCGATGTACACCTCGTCGCGCGTGATGCGCTTTTGCACAATCTCAAGGCCCAAATCTTTGGCGATGTGGAACACGGTGTTGCGGGTGATGCCGTTCAAAGCGCCAGCCGACAAGTCGGGCGTGTAGATGACGCCATCTTTGACCACGAAAATGTTTTCGCCGGCGCCTTCAGACACAAAGCCTGAAGTGTCGAGCAACAGGGCTTCGTCGTAACCTTCGTCGGTCACTTCCATGTTGGCCAAGATGGAGTTGGTGTAGTTGCTCACCGCTTTGGCTTGCGTCATGGTGATGTTGACGTGGTGGCGTGTGTAGCTCGAAGTCTTCACGCGGATGCCGCGCTTCATGCCTTCTTCGCCAAGGTACGCACCCCAAGTCCAAGCCGCCACCATCAAGTGGATGGTGTTGCCTTTGGGGCTGACGCCCAACTTCTTGTCGCCAATCCAAGTCAGGGGGCGCAAGTAGCCGCTTTCGAGCTTGTTCTCACGCACGACATCGCATTGCGCTTGGTTGACTTGTTCTTTGGTGAACGGAATGGCCATACGCAAGATCTTGGCGCTGTTGAACAGGCGGTCGGTGTGCTCATGCAAACGGAAGATGGCGGTGCCTTGCTCGGTTTTGTAAGCGCGCACGCCTTCGAAGGCGCCGCAACCGTAGTGCAAGGTGTGGCTCAACACGTGGATCTTGGCATCGCGCCAATCGACCATCTGGCCGTCCATCCAGATTTTGCCGTCACGGTCAGACATGGATGATGGGATCACGACGCTCATGGGGGTTTCCTTTGGACTGATGTGGTTGTCGCCTGTTTCGGCGTAAGGATTCATTTTAGCGAGCCTTGAACAGGCTTCGCGCTTGGACTTAGTCGTTGGCCGCGTGGTCCACGGGCTCGACGTTGGTGGCTTGGAAGGGGCGGTCCAAGGTCCAGCTTTGCAGCTTGCCTTGCGCAAACACGCAACGCACCACCGATTGGCTGCCATCGCGCCAGCTGAAGACCTCGGGCTGGGTGCCCTTTTCGGTTTCGAGTTGACCCAAAGCACGGGTCATGGCAATGACGTGCATCAAGCTCACGCCGGTTTTGAGCTTGGCATTGAGCATGACGGCGCTGTCGACAAAGCCAATCGGGCGGTTGCTCGCGCGTTTCATGATTTGCACCAAGCGCGTGAAATACAGCAGCAGCCACATGACGCCACCGGTCACCACCATGGCAATCCCCATCCAGCCCCAGCTTTGCCAAGCCCACGCCGTCAGGCCCACCGTGCCAATCGGCACCAAATATCTTTGAAGGTTCATGGGCTTATTGTCTCAGGCTCTGTTGCTGCCTAGAAGTTACTTCTACGTAGACGTGACGTCGCTTAGCCCAGCTCACGCACCAAGCCCATAGCTTCATCCACCCGCTCCACCGCATGCACGGTCATGCCGGGGATGGGCTTCTTAGGCGCGTTGGCTTTAGGGATCACAGCCACGGTAAAGCCCAACTTAGCCGCTTCTTTCAAGCGCTCTTGCCCACGCGGTGCAGGGCGCACCTCACCCGCCAAACCCACTTCACCGAAGGCGATGAAACCTTGCGGCAGCGGCTTGCCACGCAAGCTGCTTTGAATCGACAACAAGACGGCTAAGTCAGCGGCAGGTTCGCTGATGCGCACACCGCCCACGGCGTTGACAAACACGTCTTGGTCCATGCAAGCCACGCCTGCGTGGCGGTGCAACACAGCGAGCAACATGGCCAAGCGGTCACGGTCTAAACCCACACTCAGGCGGCGCGGCGATGGACCACCGCTGTCGACCAAGGCTTGAATTTCCACCAACATGGGGCGCGTGCCTTCGAGCGTGACCAACACACAGCTGCCAGGCACGGGCTCGGAATGTTGGCTCAAGAAAATAGCACTGGGGTTACTCACGCCCTTCAAGCCTTTTTCGGTCATGGCGAAGACGCCAATTTCGTTGACTGCACCAAAGCGATTTTTGATGGCGCGCACCAAGCGGTACGTGGAATGCGTGTCACCTTCAAAGTACAACACCGTGTCCACCATGTGCTCCAACACACGCGGCCCAGCCAGCGCGCCTTCTTTGGTGACATGGCCCACCAACACCACCGCCGTGCCGGTGGACTTGGCCATCCGTGTGAGGTGTGACGCGCATTCACGCACCTGTGCCACCGAGCCTGGGGCACTGGTGAGCTGGTCGGAATACACGGTTTGGATGGAGTCCATCACCATCACTGCAGGTTGCAACTTATCGACCGTGGCCAATATTTTTTCAAGCTGCGTTTCGGCCACCACTTGCACTTGGGCTTTGTCCAGCCCCAAACGGCGCGAGCGCAAAGCCACTTGCGAGGCCGACTCTTCACCCGTCACATACAAGGTGCTCATGCCGCTGCGTTGCAAGCCATTCATGGCTTGCAAAATCAAAGTGGATTTGCCAATGCCGGGGTCGCCGCCAATCAGCACCACACCACCTTCCACCATGCCGCCGCCCAACACGCGGTCGAGCTCTTCTTGGCCGGTGGGCGTGCGCGCCACGTCCTGTGCTTCGATGTCGGAGAGGATGGCCACTTCAGATGCAGGGGCCAAAGCGGCCATGCCTGCATAGCGGTTTTTGGTGGGGCCGCTGCTGTCGACCGCGGTTTCAATCAGCGTGTTCCATGCATTGCAGCTGGGGCATTTGCCCAACCACTTGGCGGTGATGCCGCCGCAGTCGGTGCAGGTGTATTGGGTTTTTTCTTTGGCCATGCGCCAATATTACTGGATAAATAGCCAGTATTCTGAGAGGGCTAGTCCTGCGTGAATCCCACGCGGCCAGACACCGCACACATCAACTCATAGCCCACCGTGCCTGCGGCTTGGGCGACTTCGTCAATCGGCAACACCACACCGCTGCTGGCCTTGCCCCACAGCGTGACTTCGCTGCCATAGCCTGCCGCTTGACCCGCTGCATCGCAGGGCGTGAGGTCTACCGCAATCATGTCCATGCTCACGCGACCCAAGGTGCGGGTGCGCACGCCGTTCACCAACACGGGCGTGCCTGTGGGGCAATGGCGCGGATAACCATCGGCATAACCGCAGGCCACGATACCAATGCGCATGGCGGCATCTGCGGTGAACGATGAGCCATAGCCCACGGTGTCGTCCACTTGTAACTCTTGTGTGCCGATGATGCGGCTGCGCAAACTCATGGCGGGTTGCAAATCCCATTGCGCGATGTTGCGTTCAGGAAAATCAGGCGCGCTGCCATACAGCGCAATCCCGGGGCGCACCCAATCGGCAGCCACCGCCACATCTTGGGCGTGGCGCAACAAGCCCGCGCTGTTGCACGTGCTGCGCTCACCGGGCAAGTCCTCGGTGGTTTTGGTGAAGGTGGCGATTTGCTGCGCAATGCCTTTGGCACCGTCGGCATCACTGAAATGGGTGATGAAAGAAATCTCATCCACTTGCGGCAGCTGGTTCAACCGTGTCCATGCCGAACGAAAACGTGTGGGGGTGAAACCCAAGCGGTTCATACCGCTGTTCATTTTGAGGAATATGCGATGCGGCACTTGCGTCTTGTGTCGACTGAGCATGTCAATTTGCTCATTGCAATGCACGGTATGCCAGAGGTCTAAGCGTGAACACAGCTCTAAGTCGCGCGCTTCAAACACACCCTCTAACAACAGCACAGGACCACGCCAGCCCAAGCTGCGTATACGTTGCGCCTCGTCTAGGTCTAACAGCGCAAAACCATCGGCGCCGCGCAAACCTTCAAACACACGTTCAATGCCATGGCCATAGGCATTGGCTTTGACCACCGCCCACACGCGAGCATCAGGAGCAGCAGCGCGCATGCGCGTCAAGTTGTGACGCAAAGCGTCGGTGTGAACAAAGGCTTGTATCGGACGGGGCATGGTCAATATTGTGGCACCCGCGTGATATAACCTTGGCTAGATACAGAAGAAAGAAGAATCAGCACGCTCGCAGCACGCTGCGAACTGCCAGACCCATCCATGAAGCGCGGTTTTTATACGATCATGTCGGCCCAATTTTTCAGTTCGTTGGCCGACAACGCACTGTTTGTCACAGCCGTCGAATTACTGAAGTCAGAGGGTGCCGCCGAATGGCAGCGCGCGGCTCTGGTGCCTATGTTTGCCCTGTTCTACGTGGTACTCGCACCGTTTGTCGGTGCGTTTGCCGACTCACGACCGAAGGGCGAAGTCATGCTCATGAGCAACACCATCAAAGTGGTGGGCTGCTTGATGATGTTGTTTGGTGTGCACCCATTGCTCGCCTATGCGATTGTGGGCTTGGGCGCTGCGGCGTATTCACCCGCCAAGTACGGCATCTTGACCGAGTTGCTGCCCGCCTCGCAGTTGGTCAAGGCCAACGGTTGGATTGAAGGTCTGACGATTGCCTCCATCATCTTGGGCGTGCTGTTGGGTGGCCAATTGGTAGGCCCTAATTTGTCAGCGTTTTTGCTGTCGTTTGATTTGCCGTTCTTCACCACCGGCGTCGACACCTCGGCAGAGGCCGCCATTTGTTTGTTGATCCCGCTGTATGCCTTGGCTGCTTGGTTCAACAAACGCATCCCCTACACAGGTGCCGCATTGATTCCGATGCGCCTCGACCCCGAAAAAACCATGTTGCGCAACCTGTTGGCGCTGGTGCCTGACTTTTGGCATTGCAACCAACGCTTATGGCACGACAAGCTGGGACAAATTTCGTTGGCCACCACCACTTTGTTCTGGGGCGTGAGCGGCAACCTGCGCTACATCGTGTTGGCCTGGAGCGCCGCCGCGTTGGGCTACACCACCACACAAGCATCAAGCTTGGTGGGCGTCGTTGCCATCGGCACCGCGTTCGGCGCAGTGGTTGCCTCGATGAAGATGAGGCTGGACCACGCTACGCGCCTGATGCCTTTGGGCATCGCCATGGGCTGCTTTGTGGTGGCGATGAACTTTATTGACAACCTGTGGTTGGCCGTGCCCTTCCTCATCGTGTTGGGTGGCTTGGGTGGTTTCTTGGTGGTGCCGATGAACGCGCTGCTGCAGCACCGTGGCCACAACCTCATGGGCGCGGGTCGCTCCATCGCTGTGCAAAACATGAACGAACAGCTGTGCATCTTGAGCTTGGGCTTTTTGTACACCTTCAGCACCGGCATGGGCTTGAGCGCCTTTGGTGCCATCACGGCTTTCGGCGTGTTGGTGGGTTACGTGATGTGGCTCATCAAGTTGTGGCACGAGCACAACCACGTGCACCACCGTGAAGAGCTTGCACGTTTGATGCACATCGCTCGCAATGACGATTTGCACGGTTAATCCTTGACCACCCACCGCTCCGCGTTGGCCGTGTCGGCCTTGACCCTGAACGCCTTGGTGTGGGGTCTGTCTTGGTGGCCCTTGCGCCAGCTCGATGCCGACGGCCTTCATCCTTTGTGGACCACGGCCTGTGTCTTCACACTTGCCACAGTGGCACTCACCTTCATCAGCCCCTCCGGCTGGGGACACTTCAAACAACACCCCCAACTTTGGTGGCTGATGGTCGCCTCGGGCTTGACCAACATCGGCTTCAACTGGGCCGTCACCACCGGCGATGTGGTGCGCGTGGTGTTGCTGTTTTATCTCATGCCCACGTGGTCGCTGCTGCTGGCGTGGTGGCTGTTGGGTGAGCGCCCCACGCGCGGCGCATTGATGCGCTTGGGGCTGGCATTGTTGGGCGTGGTGTTGGTCCTGAAAACACCCGAGTCACCTTGGCCTTTTCCACAAGATTTGTCGGATGTGCTGGCGCTCGTGGGTGGCTTTTGTTTTGCGCTCACCAACATTTGGCTACTGCGTTTGCAGCACACCCCCGACTCGGCACGCATGGTCGCCATGTTCAGCGGTGGCGCCTTGATGGCTGTGGCCTGCGCGGTGTTGGCCACCCTCGCGGGAGTGATTCCTGCGGTGTTTGCTTCTCCTGCAGACAGCGTCAGCGTTTCAACATCGCTTGCCACTTGGTCGCCTTGGGTGTTGGGCTTGAGCGCCGCATTCTTGGTGTCTAACTTTGCACTGCAATATGGTGCCGCCCGTTTGAGCGCGCACACCACCGCCATGGTGATGATGTCGGAGGTGGTGTTTGCCAGCGTGTCCTCGGTGGCACTAGGGGCATCCACGCTCACGTGGCGCGTGGGTTTAGGTGGGGGCATGATTGTGTTGGCTGCGTTATTGGCTTCACAAGCGCACACCGACAAAACACACACGTGATGTGGCAAACACCTTGCCACTCTGCACTGAAAGGCTCACCACATGACCGCTCTCAAAGACTTCACCGCCAAACAGATTGATGGCACACCGTTGTCATTCGCAGACCTCCAAGGCCAAGTGCTGCTGGTTGTCAACACTGCCAGCGCTTGCGGTTTCACACCGCAGTTCGAAGGCCTCGAAGCGCTACACAAAACCTATGGCAACCAAGGCTTGGTCGTCATCGGTTTTCCGTGCAACCAGTTTGGCGCGCAAGACGCGGGCAGCAACGCTGAGATTGGCGCGTTCTGCCAGCGCAACTATGGCGTGAGCTTTGCGATGATGGAAAAAGTCGATGTGAATGGCGCAGATGCACACCCGTTGTTCAAGTGGCTCAAAGCAGAAGCGCCGGGCCTGTTGGGCAGCGAAGCCATCAAATGGAACTTCACCAAGTTCTTGGTGGGCAAAGATGGGCGCGTGCTCAAGCGCTATGCCTCGATGGATGCGCCAGCTAAGTTGGCGAAAGACATTGAGGCCGCCCTAGCCTCGTAAACCCAAAAGCAAGCCAAACAGATTGGCTTGCTGCGTAGGTTTAGTTCAGCGCCTCGTCCAACACTTCCACCCAATGCTTGACTGGCACATCGGTGCCGCTTTGCAAATGGGTGATACAGCCCACGTTGGCGCTCAGAATGGCCTTGGGTTGCAGCGCATCGAGGTGGCCGAGCTTGCGGTCACGCAGGGTGTAGCTGATGTCGGGGTTCAACACGCTGTAGGTACCTGCTGAACCGCAACACAAATGCGCTTCGGTGTTCGCCACTTGAATGGCAAAACCCAACGCGGCCAAATGTGTTTCCACACCGCCCTTGAGCTTTTGGCCATGCTGCAAAGTGCACGGTGGATGGAAGGCTTGCATGCCTGCGTTGGCCAACACATCGGCCTTCAACTTCGGTTTGAGCACCGGCACCAACTCTGGCAACAACTCGGTCAAGTCTTGCGTGAGGTCGCTGATGCGCTTGGCTTTGGCGGCGTAAGCCGCATCGTCTTTGAGCACATGGCCGTAGTCTTTCACCATCACGCCGCAGCCTGAGGCGTTCATCACAATCGCCTCAACGCCTTGCTCTACAAACGGCCACCACGCATCGATGTTGGCGCGGATTTGCACCAAGCTGCCATCTTGGTCGTTCAAGTGAAATTTCACCGCACCGCAACAACCGGCTTCAGGCGCGACGATGGTTTGAATACCTGCCGCATCCAACACACGCGCCGTGGCGGTGTTGATGTTGGGCAGCATCGCGGGTTGCACACAACCTGCAAGCATCAACACTTTGCGGGCATGTGTTTGGGTCGGCCACACCACGCCATTGCGCTCGGCAGTTTGAGGCGCAGGCACTTTGGCTTTCAGGTGTGCTGGCAACACGCCACGCACGGCTTGGCCCAGTTTCATGGCGGGGGCGAACAAGGGCGATGTGAGGCCCTCTTTCAAAGCCCAACGCATGAAGCGCTCGCCCAAGGGGCGTGGCACTTGCGCGTCCACCACTTTGCGGCCCACGTCCACCAAGTGGCCGTATTGCACACCGCTGGGGCAGGTGCTTTCGCAGTTGCGGCAGGTGAGGCAGCGGTCTAAGTGCTGTTGCGTGGCACGCGTGGGCGTGGCGCCTTCAAACACTTGCTTCATCAAATAAATGCGTCCGCGTGGGCCGTCTAGCTCGTCACCCAACAGTTGATAGGTGGGACACGTCGCCGTGCAAAAACCGCAGTGCACGCACTTGCGCAAAATGGCTTCGGCTTGTTCGCCTTCGGGCGTGCCGACGTATTGAGGGGCCAGGTTGGTTTGCATGTGAGGCTTTGAAATTGACGTGTGGGTTTAAACGCGACCGGGGTTGAAGATGCCCGCTGGGTCAAACTGTTTTTTGAGTTCGTTTTGAATGCGTTGTTGCACGGCATTGAGCGGGGTATACACACCCACGGCTTTGTCGGCGTCACCGTGCGCGGCGCTGGTGCGGAACAAGGTGGCGTGACCACCTGCTTTCACCGCAGCTTCGCGTATTTGACTTGCAGCAGATGCAGGTGCCCACATCCAGCGCTGTGCGCCGTGCCACTCGATGTATTGCGCACACGCAGCGCCGTTCACGCGCACATCCAACACAGGGGCGGTTTGCGGCACGCTCAAGCGCCACAAGCAATCTTGCTCGGTGGGCGCTTTGAAGAAGTCCAAAGTTTGTTCACCACTGGCAGTCCAGTCGGCGGCCACATCCGCGTGGTCCATGCGTGTGACTTGCGCACCCAGGGCTTGCACATCGGCGCTCATCTTGATCACTGCGGCGTCTACGGCCGCCACGGCACCGCGCAGGCGTACAAAGAAAAAGTCTTGCGCCGGTGATACGGTGGTGTCGTACACCCACGCGCTGGCATTGAGTGGCAACGGCTGACCACCCCATTGGTTGATGAGTTTCAAAGCTTGCGCTTGGCTCACACCAGCGCACACCAAGGTGGCTTCGCCGGGAGCGACAGGCAACACCTTCAAAGACACTTCGGTAATCAGGCCCAACTGGCCCCAACTGCCTGCGAGCAAACGCGACACGTCATAGCCCGCCACGTTCTTCATCACTTGGCCGCCGAAGGTGAGGTGTTCACCTTTGCCGTTGATCACGCGCGCACCCAACACAAAGTCGCGCACCGTGCCCACACTGGCACGCGCGGGGCCGCTCAGCCCTGCGGCAACCATGCCACCGATCGTGGCGCCTTCGCCAAAATGCGGTGGCTCAAACGCAAAGCTCTGACCTTTTTCAGCCAGCGCCGCTTCCACGTCAGCCAAGGGTGTGCCACCACGCACAGTGATGACCAGCTCGCTGGGCTCGTAGCTCAAGATGCCGCTGTAGGCACGGGTGTCCAGCACCTCGCCTTGCAGGGATTGGCCTAAAAAGTCTTTGGTGCCTCCGCCGCGCAAGCGCAAAGGCTGGCCGGATTGGGAGGCTTGAAGGATGCGATCGGTGAGGTGTTGCAGCGTGTCTTGCATGGCCAACATGGTAGCCGCTAGGTTTGCCGCTGGTTTTGAATTTTTTGCACAGGGCGATCAAAAATCACTCGCCCACAAAAAAGCCCGCCCTGATTCCTCAGGTGCGGGCTGTGAAGTCCAAGGAAAACTTGAAGTACTTGAAGAATTAACGGTGGTAGGCCGTTTCGCCGTGTGAGCTGATGTCGAGGCCTTCGCGCTCTTCTTCTTCTGTCACACGCAAACCAATCACCATGTCCACCAATTTGTAGGCGATGAACGAGACCACAGCAGACCAGAGGATGGTGGTACCCACAGCCGTGGCTTGGATGATCACTTGGTCAACGATGGAGTACTCAGGGTTCACTGCGTTGGCCACGTAGTCAAACACGCCAGTGCCGCCCAGAGATGGTGCTGCAAACACGCCCGTCAACAACGCACCCACGATACCGCAGACACCGTGCACGCCGAACACATCGAGCGAGTCATCAGCGCCCAAGAGGCGTTTCAAACCATTCACACCCCACAGGCCTAAGAAGCCACCAGTCAAACCGATCACGATGGCACCCATGGGGCCCACGAAACCACAAGCAGGCGTGATCGCCACCAAACCAGCCACTGCACCAGAGGCAGCACCCAACATAGACGCCTTGCCTTTGGCCAATGCTTCACCCGCAATCCAAGCCAAAGTCGCAGCAGCAGTCGCCACCAAGGTATTCACGAAAGCGAGGGCAGCGACACCGTTGGCTTCGAGGTTAGAGCCGGCGTTGAAACCGAACCAACCCACCCACAACAAAGAGGCACCGACCATGGTCAATGTCAAGCTGTGAGGCGCCATAGATTCTTTGCCGTAACCGACGCGCTTGCCGATCACATAAGCACCGACCAAACCAGCCACCGCAGCGTTGATGTGCACGACAGTACCGCCAGCGAAGTCCAACGCACCCTTGGCCCACAACCAACCAGCAGCAGCTGTCACAGTTTCCAAAGTCGCAGCGTCGGTGATGGCGTCAGGGCCGTCCCAATACCAAACCATGTGCGCCACGGGCAAGTAGCTGAAGGTGAACCACAACACGCAGAACAACAACACCGCAGAGAACTTGGCGCGCTCAGCGAATGAGCCCACGATCAAGGTGCATGTGATGGCAGCAAATGTGGCTTGGAAAGCAACAAAGGTGAACTCAGGAATCACAACGCCTTTGCTGAATGTGGCAGCAATGGAGTCAGGTGTGATGCCTTGGAGGAACAACTTGTCAAAGCCGCCAAAGAAAGGCGAGCCGCCGCTGAAAGCCACGGTGTAACCGTAGATAACCCACAACACATAAATGACTGAGCTGACCACGAAGACTTGCATCAACACGGACAACATGTTCTTGCTGCGGACCAAGCCGCCGTAGAACAGAGCCAGACCAGGGATGGTCATCAAGATGACCAACACTGTGGAAATCGTCATAAAGGCGGTGTCGCCTTTGTTAGGCACAGGCACGACGGCATCAGCCGCCATCGCGGCAGCGGCGCCGAGCAAAAGGCCCAACCCGAGAGTGAGAGAACTTAGAAATTTTTTCATGATGGTCTTCTTTCTTAAAGCGCTTCTACGCCGGTTTCACCGGTGCGGATGCGGACGACTTGTTCGAGGTCGTAAACAAAAATCTTGCCGTCGCCGATTTTTCCGGTACGTGCAGAACCTTCGATGGCTTCGATCGCGCGGTCGACGTGTTCAGCGTCAACCGCCGCTTCGATCTTGACCTTTGGCAAGAAGTCAACCACGTACTCAGCACCGCGATACAACTCGGTATGGCCTTTCTGACGGCCGAAGCCTTTGACTTCAGTAACAGTGATACCTTGCACACCAATTTGAGACAGGGCCTCGCGGACCTCGTCCAACTTGAATGGCTTGATGATGGCGGTGATGAGTTTCATGGTTGCTCCTAGAGAAGACAGTGCGTTGGTTTAGAACGCGTACTTGACGCCAACGACGACTGCGTTTTTAGCTGTGCCGTAGCCAGTGGCTGTCGATGTGTAATAGGTGTTGTGCTTGGCAGTTGTGCTGATGGCTGAGACGCTGGCAGACAAGCCATCACCCAAATCTTTACCAACTGTCAAAGCAAAATCGCTGTAGCTGTTGGGTGAGTTTTTGATGTCTTGGCGACCGGCGTGTGGTGTCAAGGTGTACCCATTGCCCAAGTCAAAGTTGGCGCTCAAATCCAAGTAAGCGCTGCCTTTTGAGTTGGCTGTGCCAAATAAATCCGAGAAAGCGTAGGAATATTTCGCAGTAACAACGCCATAAGTTGCAGCGCCGTAGACTTCATCAGTATTTGCATTCACAGCACCAGCAACTTTGTTGTAAGTGTTGTTCACATATTCGTAGCGCAAATAGCCCACGTCATAAGCAACACCAGCAGCTTCAAATTTATAGCCACCGTAGAGATCTAATTCAACTGGGCCTTTGGCCGATGAGCCAGCATCCTTGATCCACTTGATGGTCGAACCCCAAGCGCCCAAATAGAAGCCATTGGCATTGGCGTAATCCACGCCGCCTTGCAATGCTGGATCGCCTTTGGTTTGCGCGATACCGCGGTAGCGGTATTGGCTGACCACGCCCACGTTGTAAGTCACTTCAGGCGCAGCTGGTGCTGCAGGAGCAGTTTGAGCAAACGCTGCAGAAGATGTGGCCAAGAGGGCCAGCACGAGTTTGGACTTGAGGTTCATAGTTTTCTCCATTGAAAAATAAAAGAGGGATACACCTACTTAGCAGGGTCCGTGCCAGCGTTGAAATCCACAAAAGTGTTCTCTTGACTAGAACTAAGACCCAAAGTGATGCAGTAGTCTGACTACCTGACCATTTTGATGCACATAGTTGGTGCATCACTTTGTCTTACATGCCCTGCAATGGGGATATGCATTCAAAAAGAGAAGGCTTATGACACTTGCGTTAATTCACAGCCGTGCACTCTTGGGCTTGCAAGCACCAACAGTGACCGTTGAGGTGCATTTGGCCAACGGCCTGCCCAGTTTCACGTTGGTGGGACTGGCAGACACAGAAATGAAAGAGGCCCGTGAACGGGTGCGTTGTGCGATTCAAAACGCGGGTTTGGAGTTCCCATCGAACAAACGGATCACGGTCAACCTCGCGCCTGCTGACTTGCCCAAAGATTCAGGCCGTTTTGACTTGCCCATTGCTTTGGGCATCTTGGCGGCGAATGGGCAATTGGACGAGGCCGCGTTGGCCTTGCATGAGTTTGCCGGCGAGTTGTCCCTGTCTGGCGAGCTGCGCCCCGTGCGCGGCGCACTGGCCATGGGGCTGGCGTTGCGGGGTGCAGGGGTGCGCACACGCTTGGTATTGCCACCGGGGAGCGCCGAAGAAGCAGCCTTGGTGCCCACCGCCGAGGTGTACCGCGCCCAACACCTGAGCGATGTGGTGGCGCACTTTGCCAAGCCCGAGGTGACCGGCTTGGCCGCGCAACGCGAAGAAGCCGCCACACACAAGGCACACACCACAAACGGGTGGTGCCGCATTGAAGCCCTGCCACCCAACGCACCCGCCACCACCCATGGCCCTGATTTGGCAGATGTGAAAGGCCAAGCCGCTCCGCGCCGCGCACTAGAAATTGCTGCAGCGGGCGGACACTCCCTTCTATTAGTAGGGCCGCCGGGCACAGGCAAGTCCATGCTGGCACAACGCTTTGCCACTTTGCTGCCCGACATGACGCTGGATGAGGCACTAGAAAGCGCTGCCATTGCCAGCTTGGCCGGACGCTTCGAGTTGAGCCAGTGGTTGCAACGCCCCACACGCAGCCCACACCACACAGCCACCTCGGTGGCGTTGGTGGGCGGCGGCACGCCGCCGCGCCCTGGTGAAATTTCTTTGGCGCACAACGGGGTGTTGTTTCTTGATGAACTCGCCGAAGTCAAACGCAGTGCACTCGAAGCCCTGCGCGAACCTCTAGAAAACGGGCACATCACCATTTCACGTGCAGCGACGCAAGCCAAATTTCCAGCACGTTTCCAACTCATTGCAGCGATGAACCCCTGCCCCTGTGGCTACTTGGGCTCCACCCTCAAAGCGTGTCGTTGCACACCCGACCAAGTGGCGCGTTACCAAAGCAAGCTCAGCGGCCCCCTGCTCGACCGCATTGACTTGCAAGTGGAAGTGCCGACGCTCGCAGCGGATGTGTTGATGCAAACCGCAGCCGGTGAGTCCACCGCCACGGTGCGTGCACGTTGCTTGGCCGCACATGCCAAAGCCTTGGCGCGCCAAGGCAAACCCAACCAAGGCTTGCAAGGCCAAGCCCTCGAGACGCACCTGCACCTAGATGCTGCAGCGGCCACATTTCTACAAAACGCGGCCACCAAGCTAGGTTGGTCTAGCCGTAGCACGCACCGTGCGCTGCGCGTGGCGCGCACCATTGCAGACCTCGCCGACAGCGCCTCGGTGCAAATGGCGCATGTGGCTGAGGCGCTGCAATATCGGCGCGTCCTGATTCACGCATAAGCACAGGTGCAAGTCATGCTTTACGCGTTTGTCACTTGCACACGCACGCATCTGCCTTGTTAAAAATTGCCCAGCCCTCCTGTCGGGGGCAATCAACTCTCACACCCACAAAGGATCTACGATGAAACTTTTTTTAATTCCCGCTCTTTTGGGTTTGGCACTCACCCTCAACGTCGCGCACGCGGAAGGTGAAAAAACACCACAGCAAAGCAAGATGGGCACTTGCAACAAAGCGGCCGATGGCAAGAAAGGCGATGAACGCAAAGCATTCATGAAAGAGTGTTTGAGCGCCAAAGCACCCGTCGCCGAAGTCACCAAATCAGGCACGCAACAGGAAAAGATGAAAGATTGCAATGCCCAAGCCAAAGGCCTCAAAGGCGATGAGCGCAAAGCAAAAATGAGTGCATGCCTTAAAGGTTGATGGCTGCCCAAATCAAAAAAGGGGCGCAGTTCATATGAACTGCGCCCCTTTTTTTGGGTTTGGTTTTTTACAAATTAGGCGCCAGCAAACGCTCTAAATCTTTCACCGCCACACCTTGGCGGTGCGCCAAGTCGTGCACTTGATCTTCACCGATACGGCCCACGTTGAAGTACTTAGCCTCGGGGTGCGCCAAATAAAAACCGCTCACGCTGGCAGCGGGTGTCATGGCCAAGCTGCTGGTCAGGCCCATGTCGATTTCGTCGCATTGCAACAAGGCAAACATGTCTTGTTTGGCGCTGTGGTCAGGGCAGGCTGGGTAGCCGGGCGCGGGGCGAATGCCTTGGTATTTTTCTTTGATGAGGTCTTCGTTGCTCAGCGCTTCGTCTGCCGCGTAGCCCCACAAATCGGTGCGCACGCGGTGGTGCATGCACTCGGCAAAAGCTTCAGCCAAGCGGTCAGCCAAGGCTTTGAACAAAATGGCTGAGTAGTCATCGTGCGCGTCGATGAAACGCTTTTCTTGTTTCTCCGCCCCAAGACCTGCGGTCACGGCAAAGAGGCCCACGTAATCTGCCGCTTGGGTTTGGTCCGCCACAAAGTCAGACAAGCAACGGTTGGGGTTGTTGTTGGGTTTGACCGTTTGTTGGCGCAAGCCGTGCCACGTCATCACCTGTTGTTGACGAGTTTCATCGGCGTACAAAACAATGTCGTCGCCCACACGCTGCGCGGGGTACAAGCCCACCACCGCGTTGGCGGTGAGCCAGCGGTTGGCGATGATTTTTTTCAGCATCGCTTGGCCATCGGCGTACACCTTCTTAGCTTCCACGCCCACGACCTCGTCTTCCAAGATGGCGGGGAAAGGCCCCGCCAAATCCCACGTTTGGAAGAAGGGTGCCCAATCGATGTATTTTTCTAGCTCGGCCAAGTCAAAGTTTTTGAACACGCGACGGCCAATGAATTTGGGCTTGGCGGGTTTGTAGTTCTCAAAACTCACTTGTGTCGCATTCGTACGCGCTTGCGCCAAGGTCACCAATGGCGTTTGCTTTTTGTTGGCGTGCTGCTCGCGTACCTGGGCGTAATCGGCATTCAGCTCGGCAATGTATTTGGCCGCTTGGTCCGACAACAAACCTTGCGCCACGCTCACGCTGCGTGAGGCGTCGGGCACGTAGACCACAGGGCCTTCATAGTGCGGCGCAATCTTCACCGCGGTGTGCACGCGGCTGGTGGTGGCGCCACCAATCATCAGCGGCATCATGCGGCTACGGAAGTAATCGTCTTTTTGCATTTCGCCCGCGACGTATTGCATTTCTTCGAGCGATGGCGTGATGAGGCCGGACAAGCCGATGATGTCTGCGCCCTCTTCTTTGGCCTTGGCCAAAATTTCGTGGCAAGGCACCATCACGCCCATGTTGACCACTTCGTAGTTGTTGCACTGCAAGACCACGGTGACGATGTTTTTACCAATGTCATGCACATCGCCTTTGACCGTGGCCATGACGATCTTGCCCTTGGCTTTGACGTCTTGACCTGCGGCAGCTTGCTGGCGTTTTTCTTCTTCGATGTAGGGCACCAAGTGCGCCACGGCTTGCTTCATCACGCGGGCCGACTTGACCACTTGCGGCAAGAACATCTTGCCTTGGCCAAACAAATCACCCACCACGTTCATGCCGTCCATCAACGGACCTTCGATGACGTGCAGCGGGCGGCCACCCTTGGCCAAAATTTCGCGGTAGGCCTCTTCGGTGTCTTCGTTGATGAAATCGGTGATGCCGTGCACCAACGCGTGGCTGAGTCGGTCTTGCACCGACACAGGTGCATCGGCCGTACCTCGCCACGCTAATTTTTGGCTGTCGTCTTTGGCCGCGCCTTTGGCGGTTTCGGCCACTTCAATCAGGCGCTCGCCTGGCGTGAGGTGGGCTTCGCCTTCTTTGTATTTCGGCACGCGGTTCAGCACCACGTCTTCCACACGCTCGCGCAGTGTGGGCTCGAGGTCGTCATACACGCCGACCATGCCGGCATTGACGATGCCCATGTCCATGCCCGCTTGGATGGCGTGGTACAGAAACACGGTGTGAATCGCTTCGCGCACGGGATCGTTGCCGCGGAATGAAAAACTCACGTTCGACACGCCACCGCTCACCTTGGCGCCGGGCAAGTTTTGTTTGATCCAACGCGTGGCTTCGATGAAGTCCACGGCGTAGTTGTCGTGTTCTTCAATGCCGGTGGCAATCGCGAAGATATTGGGGTCGAAGATGATGTCTTCGGGGGGAAAACCCACTTCGTCCACCAACACACGGTAAGCGCGTTCGCAAATTTCAATCTTGCGGGCGTAGGTATCGGCCTGGCCTTTTTCGTCAAACGCCATCACCACAGCAGCCGCGCCGTAGCGCTTGACCAATTTGGCTTGGCGCTTGAACTCGTCCAAGCCCTCTTTCATGCTGATGGAGTTGACAATGCCCTTGCCTTGGATGCAACGCAGGCCCGCTTCGATGACCGACCACTTGGACGAGTCCACCATCACCGGCACGCGGGCGATGTCGGGCTCGCCCGCCATGAGGTTGAGGAAACGCACCATCGCAGCTTGGCTGTCGAGCATGGCTTCGTCCATATTGACGTCAATCACCTGCGCACCGTTTTCCACTTGCTGGCGTGCGACAGCCAAGGCTTGCTCGTACTCGCCATTCAAAATCATGCGCGCAAAAGCTTTGGAACCAGTGACGTTGGTGCGCTCGCCAACGTTGACAAACAAACTGCCCTCGCCGATGGTGACCGGCTCAAGGCCCGACAACTTCATGGGGGGAACTGCAGTGGAATTCATGGGGGTACTCACCTGGGGGCTAACAAAACAGGTGAGCGTCGTTGCAAAAGATTCGGCCCCAAGCCTGACTTCACGCGCAAGTCCTAAAGGACGGGTGAAGCTGCAACGCTCCTTGGAGGAGGCATTATTTTAACCGCTGCAGCTCAGTGCGCCTTGAACTTGCTGTGCGCGCGGTAGCCGCTCTTAAAGTTGTCCCACTCCAGCACAGGCGCATGAGCACTTAAAAATTCGCGCAGCAGTTGACTGGACTGCAGCTTGGTCAATTTCAGCTGTTCTGAAATGAGCTCACGGTTGATAAAACCGTACTCTTTGTAAATCGCCATCACGGCATCAACGCGACTCTTTAAATGGTGACCCGCAGGGGTTTCTATCAACGACTTATCTGGCATAACGAAATAATTTATTAATTTCGTTAATTTTTACAAATCAATGTGCGCCCGTACATCCCATGATCGTCGTAGAAATACGTTTTTTACCCACAATTTTTGTGAGTACTAACGCAACACCAGCTTAGGCGGCCTCACGGTAAAACGGCCCTGCGCTCAGCGCACGCGCCTTTTGGTCAGCCACCGCATTGCCAATCGCTGCGATGTGCTCGGGCGTCGTGCCGCAACAGCCACCCACGATGTTGACCAAGCCTTCCGCCGCAAACTCGTGCAACAAACGGCTGGTCACATCCGGCGTTTCGTCAAAGCCGGTGTCGCTCATGGGGTTGGGCAAGCCAGCGTTGGGGTAGCAGCTGATGAAGGTGTCGCCTGCGACCTTGTTGAGTTCTTGGATGTAAGGGCGCATCAGTGTGGCACCCAAGGCGCAGTTGAGGCCGATGGCCAGCGGCTGCGCGTGGCGCACGCTGTGCCAAAACGCGGTCACGGTTTGACCGCTCAAGATGCGGCCAGAAGCGTCAGTCACGGTGCCGCTGATGATGAGCGGCAAGCGCTCGCCCGAGGCTTCAAAGAATTCTTCAATCGCAAACAGCGCAGCCTTGGCGTTGAGCGTGTCAAAAATGGTTTCGACCAACAACACATCCGAGCCGCCTTCGACCAAGGCTTTGACTTGGTCGTAATAGGCAGCGCGCAGTTCTTCAAAAGTCACATTGCGCGCGCCTGCATCGTTCACATCGGGGCTGATGCTGGCGGTTTTAGGGGTGGGGCCCACCGCGCCCGCCACAAAACGGGGTTTGTCAGGTGTGCTGTATTTGTCGCAGGCTTCGCGGGCGATGCGGGCTGAGGCCAGGTTCATCTCGTAGGCCAAATCGGCCATGTCGTAATCGGCCTGTGCGATGGTGGTCGCGCCAAAGGTGTTGGTCTCGATCAAGTCTGCACCTGCTGCGAGGTAGCGCTCGTGGATGTCGCGAATCACATCGGGGCGAGTGAGGCTAAGCAACTCGTTGTTGCCCTTCACGTCTTTGTGGAAGTCTTTGAAGCGTTCGCCGCGGTATTGCTCTTCGTTGAGCTTGAAGCGCTGAATCATGGTGCCCATAGCGCCGTCGAGAATGGCGATGCGTTTGGCCAAGATGGCGGGTAATTCTTTTGCGCGGGTGTAGTTCAAAGAGGTCATGCCCCGATTGTAGAAGTGCGACGTTTGACCGTCAGGGCTCAGCAGAAACCAACGCAAACGACATCGTGCTCCCCTGCACTGTCACTTTGACGGCGCGCACATCGGAAGCGCCAGGCACGATCAAGCGCGTGACATTGGGCAATGGTTGGCGATTCAAGGTGAACGGCTGATCTAGCTTGAATTGATGGCTATCGCCGTGGATGATGAGCACAGGCTTACCCCAGCGCCGGGCCAGCGGCAGCAAAGTTTCGCCAATCGATTTGCGAAAGCCAGACCACCCCGGAAAGTCCTCGTAAAGATTTTTGGTTTCAAACACATCGGCTTGAAAAGCAAACACCAACACGCTGACTTGTTTTTCTGCGGCTTCGGCAAAGGCGGCTTGGATCCAAGCTACATTGGCCGCGTCGCGTTCAAAAAATTCACGACTAGCCGCAGCGTCACGAGACTCTAAGTTGTTGTTGCTGCCCACCATGTGCACCGTGTTGAACAACACACCCAGGTGCTGCCAACGTTGGTTTTCGACATAGTTGGCAAACGCGGGCATGCGCTGCGCTTGGCTTTCGATGCGAATGGGGTGACTACCCAGCGATTGGCTTGGCTTGAAAAAATCTTTGCGCAAAGCGGCCAGCCGTTCCAACGGGTCATACGCACCGTTGTTGGCGCGGTGGCAATCGGTCCACTCGTTGTCACCTGGGGTGTAGACCACGGCACCGTTGAAGCGCTGAAAGTGCGCGCGCTGCTGAGCAAACTCTTCGTCACTGCACAAAGTAGAGCCCGACTTGAAATCGCCAATGTGAATCGAGAACGCAGGCGCAACATGGTTGATGCGATCAATCAATGCGCGGTAAGGGCCATAGGCCTTTTCTGGCGATCCATAAGGCAAATCACCCAACGCCACGAAAGAAAACCCCTGCTGCGCTTGGGCTGCGGACAAAGACAAAACAAGGCCTAAGGCCAGACAAGCACGAAGCAGGGGTTTCACCATCATTTGGCGTCGATCAAGGTTTTGATGTTGAGAAGGGTGATCTCATTGTGATCAGGCTGTCCGATGGTGCGGCCTGAGGAGTAAGGGAAGTTGTTGTCGTTGACCACCGCAATGTGCTCGGCATCAACCACAGTAAGACCTTCTGGTCCTAGGTGCGGCAGCGCAAACACGGCGGCGTTACCGCCCAAATGCGCTTTGCTGTTGGGGTTGGCGATGCGGGTCAAGTCGATGTAGGCGACTTTTTTCACAAAACCATCGGCATCCACTTGGCTCATGTCGATCTTGTAGATGCGCTTGAACTGTGCTGGATGGGTGAAGCAGTCGGTGCGGGTTTCTTTGGGGCACACTGGGTTCACACCTTCGCTGGCATCGTCGCGCTCAATGACCAAGCCTTCGTGCGCGTTGAGCATTTGAAAATCAGCCGCGACGTTGCCGGCTTGCTCGAAGCTGTATTTCCACATTTGACCGGTGTATTGCTGGCTGGCCACATTCAATTCCAAGATGCGCGTGAAAGGCTTGCCGTTGTGGCTTTCATACGCCTTGGTTTCGGCATCCCACAGCGGCCACTCGAACATGGGGAAAACTTTTTGACCATCGACCGACTTAGCCATGGGCTCAAAACCACCCGAACGGCGCACATTGAAGGGCAACGCGGTAGGCACAGGAGGACGTGCGTGTTGGTAGTGATCGGGGCCTGTGTATTTTTTGCCGCTGACCACCGTTTCAATCACACCCAGCACCTTGCCTTGGGCTGTGGTGCGCAAGATGTAAGGGCCAAACTCGTCACCGATCCACCACTCATTGCCCACTACTTGGATAGATTCCACATCAAAGTCTGAGCCGGTCAGATAACGCTTGGTCGTGTTTTCGTTGTTGATGAAAAAAGGCACCTTGCGATCAGGGTCGTGCAAGAAGGTGGTTTTCATCACCTGCGTCTTACCGCTTTTCCAATTCGGCTTGACGTGGTGAACCATGAGCAGCGCGTCCATGGAATTGACCTTGTTGCCAAAGCCGTTGTCCGTGAGCGCGAGAAAGGTGCCATCGCCGATGGCATGAATGCCTGAAAAGCCTTGTACCGATTGACCCTTCAAGGGCAAGAAACCGCCTGAGGCGCGGGGATGTTTGGGGTCACCCACAAAGGTGTTAGCCGCCACACTGCCTAGTTTTTCCACGCGCTGGCGTGGGTCATTGGCAAATTTGCCGCTGGTTTCAAACAACACGCCCGCATCTTTAGGGGCGTTGGTGACGGTATTGAAAGGCACATAGGCATGACCTGCCAAGGTGGCCGTAACTTCGGTTTGGGCTAACACGGCGCTGGCTGACAAGCCCAACAAGATCGAGAGAAGGGTGCGTTGCATGATGACTTTTAAAGTGAGTGAATGAACACCGACAACGTTATGCGCCTCATATGAAAACCACGTGACGCGCTGAATAATTCCAATGGGGGACAATGCCTGCTGTTTGTATGTCACAGGTTTCAGTTTTGCCCCCTCCGTTGAGCATCTTGCGCGAAGTATTTGGTTACAACGCCTTTCGCGGCCCCCAAGAAGCCATCGTCAATCATGTGTGCGGCGGTGGCGATGCGCTGGTGCTCATGCCCACGGGTGGCGGCAAATCACTCTGCTATCAAATTCCCGCCATTGCACGCCAGCGCGCTGGGCGCGGCATCACCATCGTGGTGTCGCCGCTCATCGCGCTCATGCACGACCAAGTGGGCGCGTTGCATGAGGCGGGTGTTGAAGCCGCGTTTTTAAATTCCAGCCTCAGCGGCGAAGAAGCCAACGCGGTGGAGCAACGCCTACGCCGTGGTGACATCACCTTGTTGTACGCCGCGCCCGAGCGCATCACCACGCCGCGCTTTTTGGCGCAGTTGGACATGCTCCACGAGCAGGGCCAGCTCAGCCTGTTTGCCATTGACGAAGCGCATTGCGTGAGCCAGTGGGGCCACGACTTCCGCCCCGAATACCGCGCCCTCACCGTGCTGCACGAACGCTACGCGGGGGTGCCGCGCATGGCACTCACCGCCACCGCCGATGCGCTGACGCGCGCCGACATCGTGGAGCGCTTGCAGCTGGAGGACGCGCAACAATTCGTCAGCAGCTTTGACCGCCCCAACATCCGCTACACCATCGTTGAGAAAAAAGACGCCTCACTGCAACTGCTGCGCTTCATCCAGCGCGAACACACAGGGCCAGACTGGCAAGACAGCGGCATCGTCTATTGCCAATCGCGCAAGCGCGTGGAAGAAGTGGCGAAGAATTTGTGCGATGCGGGCATTGCCGCCTTGCCGTATCACGCAGGCCTCGACAGCGCCATTCGTCAAAAGCACCAAAACCGATTCTTGCGTGAAGAAGGTTTGGTGATGGTGGCCACCATCGCGTTTGGCATGGGCATCGACAAGCCCGATGTGCGCTTTGTGGCGCACTTGGACATGCCCAAAAACATCGAAGGCTATTACCAAGAAACCGGCCGCGGTGGCCGCGACGGCCAAGCCGCCCACGCATGGATGGCCTACGGCCTGAACGATGTGGTGAACCAACGCCGCATGATTGACGAAAGCCCTGCGGGCGAAGACTTCAAACAAGTCATGCGCGGCAAGTTGGATGCACTGTTGGCGTTGGCCGAAGCGACGGACTGTCGTCGCGTCCGTTTGTTGGGCTATTTTGGCGAAACCTATGCACCCGATGACGGACAAGAGCGACCCGACGCAGGGCCGCCCCAAGGCGGGTCAGCCCCCACGGGGGGCAGCGAGGACACGTCAGTGCCGAGCGTGGGGGCGCGTTACTTTTGTGGCAACTGCGACAACTGCCTGCAGCCCCCAGACATTTGGGACGGCACCGAAGCCGCCCGCATGTTGCTGTCCACCATCTACCGCGTGAAGCAGCAAAGCGGCATGTCGTTTGGCGCTGGGCACATGATGGACATCTTGCGTGGCAAGACCACTGAAAAGGTCAGCCAATACGGCCACGAGAAACTCAGCACTTTTGGCATTGGCGCGCACTTCACCGAGGTGCAGCTGCGCGGCGTGCTGCGCCAGCTCATCGCGCTGGGCGCTTTGGGCGTGGATGCCCAAGCCTTCAACACCTTGTATTTGACCGAGGCCTCACGCGCGGTGCTCAAAGGCGAAGTCACGGTACGTCTGCGTGCTTCGGTGTCCACCCCCGCCGACCGCAAAGCCAAACGCAGCGCCAGCGGCGCGTCCAAACCCGCGCCCATCGCGCTGGACGATGCAGGCCAAAAACGCTACGACGCACTCAAAGCCTGGCGCGCCGAAGTGGCGCGTTCGCACAACTTGCCGGCCTACGTCATCTTCCATGACGCCACGCTGGCCGCCATTGCCCAAGCCGAACCGCACGACTTGGAAGCCCTGCAAGGCATTGCCGGCATCGGCGCCAAAAAGCTCGAGGCCTATGGGGATGAGGTGTTGCGGGTGGTAACTTCGGCCTAGGGCCTACCCTCAAAATTACATTCAACAGCGCTAAAAATAGTACTTTTAAATTCTTTCATGTAACTCATAGGGGTTTTGCAAGCTTCAGGAAGGCCTGAGTTTCATAAAATAGCCATCCTGTTGGTGTAGTGCCAGCGGCAATGAATTGAGGTCAGAGCCTCGCACATATGGTGGCAAGGCTCTGACCTCAATTTTTTGACTTAGGAGCTTTTTATGAACATCAACGCACCCGCCTATGTGAAGAACCCCAAGCTGATCGCTTGGGTTGCCGACATGGCCGCCTTGTGCAAACCCGACACCGTGTACTGGTGTGACGGTAGCCAAGAAGAGTACGACCGCCTGTGCCAACAGCTCGTGGACGCTGGCACCTTCAAAAAGCTCAATCCTGCCAAACGCGCCAATTCTTTCTTGGCTTGCTCTGACCCGTCAGACGTGGCCCGCGTGGAAGACCGCACCTTCATTTGCTCGGCCAAAAAAGACGACGCCGGCCCCACCAACAACTGGATGGAACCCGCCGAGATGCGCGCCACGTTGAACCCCTTGTTCGACGGTTGCATGAAGGGCCGCACCATGTACGTGGTTCCTTTCAGCATGGGCCCCTTGGGTTCGCACATTGCCCACGTCGGCATTGAGCTGTCTGACAGCGCCTATGTGGTGGTGAACCAAAAACTCATGACCCGCATGGGCAAAGCCGTGTACGACGTCATCGGCACCGATGGCCCCTTCGTGCCTTGCGTACACACCGTGGGCGCGCCTTTGGCCGCGGGCGAAAAAGACAAAACCTCTTGGCCTTGCAACCCCAACACCAAGTACATCGTGCACTACCCAGAGACCCGCGAAATCTGGTCTTATGGTTCGGGCTACGGCGGCAACGCCTTGTTGGGCAAGAAGTGCTTTGCTTTGCGCATCGCATCCAACATGGGCCGCGACCAAGGTTGGTTGGCTGAACACATGCTCATCTTGGGCGTGACCAGCCCCGAGGGCAAAAAGTACCACGTAGCAGCCGCGTTCCCCAGCGCCTGCGGCAAAACCAACTTCTCGATGTTGGTGCCACCCGCAGCCTTCAACGGTTGGAAAGTCACCACCATCGGTGACGACATCGCTTGGATCAAGCCCCACGCCGACGGCAAGATGTACGCCATCAACCCAGAAGCGGGCTACTTTGGCGTCGCTCCTGGCACCAATATGAAAACCAACCCCAACTGCATGTTGAGCCTGCACAAAGACGTGATCTTCACGAACGTGGCGCTCACCGACGACGGCGACGTGTGGTGGGAAGGCATGGAAAAAGACACAGGCAAATTGCCCGACCACTTGATCGACTGGCAAGGCAAGGACTGGACACCCACCATCGCCAAAGAAACAGGCGCCAAGGCTGCTCACCCCAACGCACGCTTCACTGTGGCTGCGACCAACAACCCCGCCCTCGACCCTCAATGGGACGACGCGAATGGCGTAGCCATCGACGCCATGATGTTTGGCGGCCGCCGCTCTACCACCGTGCCACTCGTCACCGAAGCACGCAGCTGGACCGAAGGCGTGTACATGGCTGCGACCATGGGCTCTGAAACCACCGCTGCCGCCTTTGGCGCACAAGGCGTGGTGCGTCGTGACCCCTTCGCCATGTTGCCCTTCTGTGGCTACAACATGAGCGACTACTTCCAACACTGGTTGGACATGGGCGCCAAGCAAGAAGCTGCTGGCTACAAGCTGCCCGCGCTGTACTGCGTGAACTGGTTCCGCAAAGACGCGTCTGGCTCGTTCGTGTGGCCAGGCTATGGCGACAACATGCGCGTGTTGAAGTGGATCATCGACCGCTTGGAAGGCAAAGCCCAAGGCCACGACACCATGTTTGGTGTGGCTCCCAACTACAGCGAAATCAACTGGACCGGCATCGAGTTCAGCGCAGACGACTTTGCCAAAGTGACCCACATCGACAAAGCCGCTTGGGCCGAAGAGTTCAAGCTGCACGAAGAGCACTTCAGCAACTTGGCCCACAACCTGCCCAAGGCCATGAGCGACACGCTCAAAGCGTTGGAAGCACGTTTGGAAACGGCTTAAAGCTTTTCACACGCCCAGTGCGTGTGATGCGTCACAAAGCCCTGCAAAGCCAAAAGCTTTGCAGGGCTTTTTATTAACTTGATCAACGCGCCGTTGTTCGGTTTCGTATGCAAGCGTGTCTCGTGATTGCAAGACAATTCAAGCTTCACACTTTCCAGTGCTGGCAACATCTCGCCAGCGTCAGCTTTCAAAGGCCACATTCGTGAATACCACACTTGCCTCCACCCTGCGCACCGCCGCCCTCGCCTTGAGCATCGCCGCCCTGCCTGCCTTCGCTCAAAACGTCATCAAGATTGGCGAGATCAACAGCTACAAAGCTCAGCCCGCTTTCCTCGACCCCTACAAAAAAGGCATGGAGTTGGCAGTGGAAGAAATCAACGCCGCGGGTGGCGTGAACGGCAAACAGCTGCAGCTCGTCATCCGCGATGACAACGCCTCGCCTGGCGACGCGGTGCGTGCCGCCGAAGAGCTGCTGAGCCGCGAGAAAGTGGATGTGCTCTCAGGCGCGTTCCTCTCGCACATTGGTTTGGCGCTGGGCGACTTTGCCAAGCAACGCAAAGTGTTCTTCTTGGCAGGCGAGCCGCTGACCGACAAAATGGTTTGGCAAAACGGCAACCGCTACACCTACCGCCTGCGCGCGAGCACCTACATGCAAGTGGCCATGCTCGTGCCCGAAGCCGCCAAGCTCAAGAAAAAACGCTGGGCCGTGGTGTACCCCAACTACGAATATGGCCAATCGGCTGCGGCCACCTTCAAACAGTTGCTGAAGGCTGCACAACCTGATGTGGAGTTTGTCGCCGAACAAGCCCCCGCGCTGGGCAAGATTGACGCAGGCTCCGTCACGCAAGCCATTGCTGATACCAAACCCGATGCCATCTTCAACGTCTTGTTTGCCACCGACCTCGCCAAGTTTGTGCGCGAAGGCAACACGCGCGGCGTGTTCCAAGGCCGCGAGGTGGTGAGCCTCTTGACTGGCGAGCCCGAGTATTTGGAGCCCTTGAAAGACGAAACACCCAACGGCTGGATTGTCACAGGCTACCCTTGGTACGGCGTGCAAACGCCCGAGCACAAAGCCTTCTACTTGGCCTACCACCGCAAGTTCAACGACCACCCACGCTTGGGCTCGGTCGTGGGCTACAGCATGATTCAAGCGCTGGCCGCAGGCATCAGCAAGGCCAAGAGCACCGACAGCGAGAAGCTGGTCACTGCCTTTAGTGGTTTGAAATTCAGCACGCCTTATGGCCCCGTCATGTTCCGCAAACAAGACAACCAGTCGACCATGGGCGCCTTCTTGGGGCGCACCAAGAACGACGGCGGCAAAGGCGTGTTGGTAGACTACCGCTACATCGACGGAGCCAGTGTGCAACCCAGCGATGACGTTGTGAAAAAACTCAGACCGAGCAACTAAACGCCCCTCGAACCTCAACACAACGCCCGCCTCTTGCGGGCGTTTTAATTTCAAAGCGATACACCTTGATAGACGCCGCCAGCCTCTTTGTACAAGCCCTCAACGGGCTGGCTGCTGCATCGTCTTTGTTCTTGGTAGCGGCGGGCTTGTCGCTCATCTTTGGTGTCACGCGCATCGTCAACTTTGCGCATGGCTCGTTCTTCATGCTGGGTGTGTATGTGGCTTACTCACTCGTGTCACATGCTGCACCCGTTGTGTCGTCGACATTGAGCGGCGTGTTGAGTGATGCTGCCAGCCAAACCACCGCCTACTTTTTGCTCTTGTTGTGCGCCGCGCTCGTCACCGGCGTGTTGGGTGCGTTGGTGGAAGTGCTGGTGTTGCGCCGCATTTACAAAGCGCCCGAGTTGTTTCAGTTGCTCGCCACCTTTGCCTTGGTGCTCGTCATCCAAGACGGCACACTGTGGCTGTGGGGCGCAGAAGATTTGTTGGGCCCACGCGCTCCAGGTCTGAGTGGTGCAGTCGATATTGCGGGTCGTCGCTTTCCAACGTATGACTTGTTTTTAATTTTCATCGGCCCGTTGGTGCTGGCCGTTTTGTGGTGGTGTTTGCAGCGCACACGCTTTGGCGTATTGGTACGCGCCGCCACACAAGATCGCGAGATGCTGAGCGCTTTGGGCGTGAACCCACGTCACTTGTTCACCGCGGTGTTTGCGTTGGGTTGCGCGTTGGCGGGCTTGGGCGGCGCACTGCAACTGCCACGCGAGCCTGCGCACTTGGGGCTGGACATGGCCACCATTGGCGACGCCTTTGTGGTGGTCGTGGTGGGCGGCATGGGCTCTATCCCTGGTGCATTTGTGGCGGCATTGTTGATTGCCGAAATCAAAGCCCTGTGCATTGCGGTGGGCACAGTGGAAATCTTAGGCGTGTCGTTTGCATTTTCCAAACTCACGCTCGTCGCTGAATTTTTGGTGATGGCTGCCGTGTTGATGGTTCGGCCTTGGGGCTTGTTGGGCAAACCCCAAAGTGCGCTGCGTGCCAGCACCGAGCAAGAAACACCGTTTGCTTTGAGTAGCGTGCGCACACAGTGGGTGTGGCTGTGCATCGGTGTTGCGTTGTTGGCGCTGCCTTTGTTCACCGCGGATTCGCCCTACACACTGGTGCTGGGCATTGACTTGGCGGTTGCCGTTTTGTTCGCTGCCAGCTTGCACTTCATCATGGGGCCTGCGGGCATGCACTCGTTCGGTCATGCGGCTTACTTTGGCGTGGGCGCGTATGCCGCTGCGCTGCTGGTGTTGCGTGCGGGCGTGTCTAGCGAAGCGGCGTTGTTGTTGGCCCCACTCGTCAGCGCCTTAGTGGCAGCACCCATTGCGTGGTTTGCCGTGCGCTTGTCAGGCGTGTACTTGGCCATGCTCACGTTGGCGTTTGCGCAAATTGTGTGGTCCATCTGTTTTCAGTGGGACGAATTCACGGGTGGCAGCAACGGCGTCACGGGCGTGTGGCCTAGCGCGTGGTTGCAAGACAAGGCCGCTTATTACTGGCTCACGCTTGTGCTGGTCGCGCTCAGCGTGATGGCGCTGCGCCGTGTGCTGATGTCGCCCCTCGGCTACGCACTGCGCGCCAGCCGCGACTCGGTGGGTCGCGCCGAAGCCATGGGCCTGAATGTGGCGCGTGTGCAGTGGCTGGGTTTTGTAGTGGCCGCTGGCTTTGCGGGTTTAGCAGGTGCGTTGTTTGCGTTCTCGAAGGGCAGCATCTCACCCGATGTGTTGGGCGTGAGCAAGTCGGTGGATGGCTTGGTCATGGTTTTGTTGGGCGGTGTGCACACCTTGGTTGGACCACTGGTGGGTGCGGTGACCTTCACCGCGCTGCAAGACAGCTTGGCGCGCAGCACCGACTACTGGCGCGCCGTGTTGGGCGCCAGCATGTTGTTGCTGGTGTTTGTGTTTCCGCAAGGCATTGCGGGTTCGGTGCAGGCACTGTGGTTGCGCGTACGCAGCACACACTCGGCAAATGGGCGAGGTGCGTCATGACTGCACACACACGTCACACAGCAGCGCAAACCAAGACACCAAGTGGAGGTGCGTTGTTAGACGTTCAACATTTGCACAAAGCCTTCGGCGGCAACCAAGCTGTGAACGATGTGTCGTTCAGCTTGAAGGCCGGCGAACTACTGGCCCTCATCGGCCCCAATGGTGCAGGCAAATCGACCACGTTCAATTTGGTCAACGGCCAACTCGCACCCGACAGTGGCAGCATCACCCTTGATGGTGTCTCGTTGCTGGGTCAAAAACCGCACGATCTGTGGCGCATGGGCGTGAGCCGCACCTTTCAAATTGCGCAAACCTTTGGCTCTCTCACCGTGGCAGAGAACGTGCAAATGGCCTTGCTGTCAGCCGATGGTCAATCGCTCTCGCCTTGGCAACGCGCCACCCACTACCGCCGCGCAGATGCGCTGCAACTGCTAGAAAACGTGCAGCTAGACACACAAGCAAACCGCCCCTGCAGCGCCCTCGCCTACGGCGATGTGAAGCGCCTTGAACTGGCCATGGCTCTGGCCAATCAACCGCGCTTGTTGTTGATGGACGAACCCACCGCCGGCATGGCCCCCGACGAACGCCATGCCCTGATGGCGCTCACGCGCAGCTTGGTCAACCAACGTGGCGTGGCCGTGCTGTTCACCGAACACAGCATGGACGTGGTGTTTGAACACGCTGACCGCGTGCTGGTGATGGCGCGTGGCGCACTCATCGCACAAGGCACGCCCGCGCAGGTGCAAGCCGACCCGCAAGTGAAAGCGGTGTACTTTGGCAGTGGCAAAACATTTGGTGGCTCAGGCACGCCTGCGGCTTCACCCACCACAGGCGGCCAACCATGAAGCAGTCATCAACGCACATCGCCTCTAGCGCCGACACAGCACTGCTCCAAGTGCAAGGCTTGAACGCCTGGTACGGCGCAGCACAAGTGTTGTTCAACGCACAGTTGCATGTGCAACGCGGCGAAGTCGTGGCGCTCATCGGGCGCAATGGCGCCGGCAAGTCCAGCACACTCAAGGCCATCATGGGCCTCATGCCGCGTCGCACGGGCAGCGTGGTGTTTGCGGGCCATGACATCTCGAATGCCGAGCCTTATCAGGCAGCACGTTTAGGCTTGGGCTATGTGCCGGAAGACCGCCGCATCTTCACCGACCTCACCGTGCTGGAGAACTTGCAGCTCGGTGTGCAAGCGACACGACGCTTTGACCAAGACAGCACGACACCGTCATGGTCACTCGAAAAAATCTTCGCCTTGTTCCCCAACCTCGCCGACACGCAACAACGTCCCGCCAGCCATATGAGCGGCGGCGAACAACAAATGCTGACCGTGGCTCGCACGCTGATGGGCAATCCGTTGATGGTGTTGCTTGATGAACCGTCAGAGGGCGTGGCCCCCGTCATCGTGGAGCAAATGGGTGAAATGGTTTTGGCGCTCAAACGCCAAGGTGTGAGCGTGTTGCTGTCCGAGCAAAACACACACTTTGCGCAGTGGGTGAGTGACCGCAGCTACACCCTAGACCGCGGTCAACTTGCAGCCGTTCAAGCCACCGTGGCCTCACCCCAATAGTTGTACCCCAAGGTTTTGGGCCATGCGACATAGGCCGCGCCGCCCGAGGTTTGAAACCCTGCTTCTCTTAGCAACTCAGGGACATCGCGGGTCAGGCGGCAGCCGCCTGCCAACTGACGCCAATACGGTTCGAGACGACGTTGCCAACGCGCCACCGACGCATCCGGGGCCAAGCCATGCTCAGCAAACAACAAGCGTCCGTTGGGTTTGAGTACACGTCGCATTTCACGCAGCGCAGCAAGTGGGTCTTCTATGGAGCAAAGCGTGTAGGTGCACACCACGCTGTCGAACGAAGCCGAGGCCAAAGGCAATGCTTCCGCAGAGAGGTGCACCAACTCGACCTCTAAACCGGCACGTTCGCTGCGTTTTTGTGCCAGTGCATGCATCTGCTCGGCGGGATCAACCCCGACCAACGATTGCACTTTGGCTGGGTCGTAAAACGGCAAATTCAGCCCCGTGCCTATGCCCACTTCCAACACACGGCCTGTTGCCATTGGCACCACCTTGCGTCGCTGGCTTTGAATCACAGGCAAGCCACAGGCGACATCCAAGAGGTAAGGCAACACATGTTGGTCGTACCAACTGCGGGGAGAAGCGTCAGGTGCGGTCATGGCCATGCATCAAAGAAGTTGTGGCCCCGCTTTGCCATTCTTCACCACATAGCTCGCCTGCGTTTTGAAACCCGCCTCTGAGCCTGCCGGAAACTTGGTGGTTCTGAAATCGCAGCGCACGCCACTGGGGGTGACGGTGATCAAGCTGTAGCCGCGCTCGTCAGAGCGGTAGTGCAGCAAATCGGCATTGCTGTCGCGAATGGCTGCGGCAGGCTTGTCGCCCAATCCACGTGAGGTGATGGAGGTGGTGACAAACTCGCTCGCCACAATGGGCGATTGTGGGTTGTTGGGTTCTAGGCGCAAGTTGGCGGCCACGTTGCAATGCACATCGCCGCCGAGGGTGACAACGTTTTGCAACTTGGCATCGACCACCGTTTGCAACAAACGTTTGCGCGCTTCGGGGTAACCGTCCCACGCATCGTTCCAGTAGCTGCGCCCCACGGGAGCAGGCACGCTGGTGGAGCTGATTTGCGTGGCTTGTGCCACCAGTTTCCATTGGCGTTTGGACTGGCTTAAGCCTTCGGTCAACCACCGCTCTTGCGCTGGCCCCAACATGCTGCGGCTTGGATCGTTCAGCTCATCACACTGCACCACCATGCGGCCACCACCACGCACGGGGTCACGACACGCTTGGGCACTTCGGTATTGACGGCAATCGAGGGTCCACACATCGGCCAGCTTGCCCCAACTGAGCTGGTCATACAAACGCATGTTGGCGGGATTGTTGGCATCGGGGCCCAACAGCAAAGGCTGATGTTCAAAGTAGGCCTGATACGCCGCCGCACGTCGCAACAACATTTGCTTGGGGTCGGTGTAGTGGCGGTCTTGGTCGTTGGCGTAGTCGTTGACCACCTCGTGGTCATCCCACATCAGCACCCACGGATGGGCCGCGTGCGCCGCTTGCAACATCGGATCGCGCTTGTATTGTTCGTAGCGCTCGCGGTATTGCGGCAAAGTTTTGGGCTCTTCCCCGCTGTGTTTGCGAATGGCGTACTGCGGGTTGCTGCTCTCGTAAATGTAGTCACCCATGAACAACACAAAGTCGAGTGACTGCTTGGCAATTTCCGCATGGGCCGTGTACTGGCCCTGTTCGTAATGCTGGCAAGACGACAAACCAATGCGCAGCTCGCGCACATCGGCATTCAGTGCAGGCGCGGTGCGTGTGTGACCCACCACACTGAGCGCCGAGCCTTGGGCAAAGCGATACCAATAGTCGGTGCTCGGTTGCAAATGCTGAACGTGCACATGCACGCTGTGGCCGCGTGCCGCATCGGTGACGACGTCTGTTTTTTGCACGCGGCGCTTGAGCGCCGCATCGGCAAACACTTCCACCTGTACGCGCAGCGCTTCGGAGCCTGCAGCGCGGTCTTCACTGCCAAACAACAAACGTGTCCACAGCACCACCGAGTCGGCTCGGGGGCGGCCACTGGCCACACCCAACGCAAAGGGGTTGTTGACCCAAACACGCGCAGCATTGGCCGGTTGTGCCACGGCCTTCAACCAAGGTGCCAGCGCCAAAGCGATGGCGCTGCGTTGCAGGGTTTGGTTGAATTCGCGTCGTTTCATATCAAGAAGATTTCAACTTTCGTTGCGCTTCATGCGTTCGCTTTTCCAATACACATCGTCACCACCATGCATGCGGTTCAGGACTCGCGCCAAGACAAACATGAGGTCGCTCAAGCGGTTGAGGTATTGGCGTGGGGCTTCGCCAATGGCTTCTTCGTTGCCCAGGGCCACCACTGCGCGTTCGGCACGTCGTGCCACGGTGCGACAGACGTGCGAGAGCGCTGCGCCACGTGTGCCTGCAGGCAGGATGAATTCTTCAAGCTTGGGGAGTTGGGCGTTGTAGCTTGCGAGCGCATCGTCAAGGGCTTGCACGGCTTCTTCTTTGAGGAGTTCAAAGCCAGGGATGGACAACTCGCCCCCCAAGTTAAAGAGCTGGTGCTGAATTTCGACCAGCACATCGCGCACGTCTTGTGGCATGTCTTCGCACAAGAGAACGCCGATGTTGGAGTTGAGTTCATCCACCTCGCCCATGGCATGCACGCGCAAGCTGTTTTTAGACACGCGTTGGTTGTTGCCCAAGCCAGTGGTGCCTGCGTCTCCGGTGCGGGTGGCGATTTGTGAAAGTCGGTTGCCCATATGTATTGCCTCGTCTGTTGTTTTTGCTTATTGTGCCTGTCGCCTGTGAGGCTACAGCAACTCAACGAGGTTCTTAGAATGGGCGCTTATCTAGGAGATCTTGCATGAACGCCCCCACCCCTCACCAACACTTAACGCCCGCAGTGACACAACGCGAAGTGCCTGCCGAGATGCTGACGGCATTGCAAGCGCGATTTGGTGCCAACTGCTCGACCGCTTTGGTGATTCGCGAGCAGCACGGGCGCGATGAGTCGCCATTCACCCATGTGCCACCACCTGCTGCCGTGGTGTTTGCCGAGAGCACGCAAGATGTAGCCGATGCGGTGAAGTTGGCCGCGCAGTACAAAGCGCCGGTCATTCCGTTTGGTGTGGGTTCGTCGCTCGAAGGCCATCTGCTGGCGGTGCAAGGCGGCATTAGCCTAGACGTGAGCCGCATGAACAAGGTGCTCAGCATCAATGCCGAAGACTTGACGGTGACGGTGCAGCCCGGCGTGACGCGCAAGCAGTTGAATGAAGAAATCAAAAGCACAGGTTTGTTCTTTCCGATTGACCCCGGTGCGGATGCTTCGATTGGCGGCATGTGCGCCACGCGCGCGAGCGGAACCAATGCCGTGCGCTACGGCACGATGCGCGAGAACGTGTTGACGCTCGAAGTGGTGACAGCCAGTGGCGAAGTGATTCGCACCGGCACACGCGCCAAGAAGTCAGCCGCAGGCTACGACTTGACACGTTTGTTTGTAGGCAGTGAAGGCACCTTGGGTGTAATGACCGAAATCACGCTGCGTATTTACCCTCTGCCCGAAGCGGTGTCGGCCGCGGTGTGCTCGTTCCCCAGCATTGAGGCGGCGGTGCACACAACCATCAACACCATTCAAATGGGTGTGCCGATTGCACGTGTGGAGTTGCTAGATGGTGGGTCTGTGAAGATCGTGAACCAATACGCCAAATTAAATTTGGCAGAGACGCCTTTGTTGCTGATGGAGTTTCATGGCTCACCCGCTGGCGTGAAAGAGCAAGCCGAAACCGTGCAAGAGATTGCCACCGAACACGGCGGTGTGGCGTTTGAATGGGCCACGACGCCCGAGGAACGCACACGTTTGTGGACCGCGCGACACAACGCTTACTTTGCTGCGATTCAAAGCCGCCCCGGTTGCCGTTCTGTGACCACCGACACCTGTGTACCCATCAGTCGTTTGGCTGACGCCATGTTGGATTCACTGGCCGAAGCCGATGCCTCTGGCCTGCCCTACTTCTTGGTGGGCCATGTGGGCGATGGCAATTTCCACGTGGGCTATTTGATTGACCCAAACAACCCGCAAGAGCAGGCGTTGGCAGAAGACCTCAACCACAAGCTGGTGGCCCGAGCCTTGAGCTTAGGCGGCACCTGCACCGGTGAGCATGGCATTGGTTTGCACAAGATGGAGTTCTTGCGTGCGGAAACGGGCGAAGGTGCGGTGGACATGATGCGCGCCATCAAGCGGGCTCTAGACCCGCACAACATCATGAACCCAGGGAAGATTTTTTCTCTGTGAGCATGCGCTCGACTTGAGCACAAACTTTGACGGCATCAAAGGGTTTGAGCACCACGGCGTTCACACCCGCGGCAGAGAAGCGCTCCAAGTCTTGCGGGTTGACGTTGGCGGTGAGGCCCAAAACGGGGGTATGACACGCAGGTGCATCTAAGGTTTGGCGCAAGGCCGCGGTGGTATCGATGCCATCCATCTCGGGCATGACCATGTCCATAAGCACCACGTCAAATTCTTGGTGATGCAACGCCTCTAACGCTTTGACGCCATTGTCTGCCTCAACCAATTCGCAGTTTTTCCAGTTGTTCTTGAGAATCTGGCGTACCAACAATCGGTTAATCGGATGGTCATCAACCACCAAAAAGCGTGGCACGGTGTCCATAGGCGCCATGGTTACTTGGGCTTGAGGGGCGTCCACTTGCGGTGGCGCGACTTCGACCAAAGGCAAGGTGAACCAGAACATGGAGCCTTTGCCGGGTTTGCTTTCAAAGCCAATGTGTCCGCCCATGAGTTCAACCAAACGCTGCGTGATGGAAAGGCCTAAGCCGTTACCGCCATAACGTGACTGGGTGTCTTCTTCTGCCTGCACAAAGCGTTGAAAAATTTTGGGTTGCTGTTCTTGGGAAATACCAATGCCCGTGTCGTGCACCGAGAAGTGCACACACAAGGGCTGCTGACGCACACGCAAGATGACGTGCCCTTGGTGCGTGAACTTGATGGCGTTGCCCAGCAGGTTGACCAAGATTTGCATGAGCCGATGACGATCAGCACGTACCCAATGAGGAACGTTGTCGTCAATGGTGCAGCTGTACTGCAGGTGCATGCTTTCTACGCGCTGAGCAAACAGGTCAAATGCGGAGTGAACGGTGTCGCGCAATGCAAAGGTTTCATACTGCACGTTGATCTTGCCCGCTTGTAACTGCGAGTAATCGAGCACATCGTTGATGACGGTCAGCAAGTGGTCCGCAGACTGGCGCGTGTGGTTCAAGATTTTGAGCGCTTGCGGGTGGTCAGACACGCGCGCCAGCAGCATGTTGTTGAAACCCAAAATGGCATTCATTGGCGTGCGCAATTCATGGCTGACAGTGGCGATGAATTGCTCGCGCAAAGTCACCATGCGCAAAAGCTCTTGGCGTTTTTCTTCTAACGCTTGGTGGCGTTGCAGACTGGCTGCGTAGGCCTGGCGAAAGAGGTTGTCATACAAAAAAGGAACGGTGATGACGATGAGCGACACCACCGAGTAGCTGGCAAATGAGGACATGATTTGGGCATGGCCCAAGGTTGAACCCTCAGGCAGCCACCCTTGCCACGTGATGTAGGCCATGGCGAACTCCATGCACAACACAATCGCCCACCAGACCAGACCGACCAAACGGTTGACGGCATAAAACGGAATCAGCGGCATCGCGGCCAACCATGCCATGCGTGGTGAAAAAATGCCACCAGACATCCACGCGGTATAGCCGACTTCCAAAGCTGCCACCACCAACCCAATGTTGACGGCCACTTGAAAGGGCATGCCCCACGCAAACAAGACCTGCAAGAGCAAGAGGACACAGGCAAACGCAAGGGGCGCGGACACCCCATTGAGATAAGGCGTGGTGATCGCCAAGATCACCATCACCGCGATGAGTAACCACACCACAAAGAACAAATAAGGCAAGCGCCCTTCTTGGAAACGCTTGGGCAAATGCGCAATGACCCATGCACTGAAGGCATCAAACTTGTTCGCGCTCATGCATACCCCCTGGCCGCGTGAGCAGAAAGCACCGACGAGATCTTGGCAATCAGTTGTGACTCGTCCAGCGGTTTGTGCAACACATCGTCCATGCCTGCAGCCAAGCAACGGTCATGGTCCACGGGGTTGGCGCTGGCGGTCAAGGCAAGGACGGGCATATGGCTGACAGGCGAGGCAAAGGTGTTGCGCAAAGTTTGCGTGACTTGGGTGCCATCCATGTCTGGCATGACCATGTCCATCAGCGCCAAATCGAAGACGTGGTCACGCAGCGCGTCCAAGGCAATGGCACCGCTGCTGGCTTCGACGATGTCTGCTTTGGGAAAGCATTTTTTGAGCATCATGCGCGCGACCAACAAATTAACTGCGTTGTCGTCGACCAGCAGGATGCGAATCGGCTTATCCACCAGCATGCGCGCCATTTCTGCAGCCACTTTGGCATCTTGCACCGCGATGCTGCGCATGGGTAATTGAAACCAAAACCGAGCGCCCTGCCCTTGCATGCTGCTCACACCAATGGTGCCGCCTTGTAGACGCACCAAACGTTCGCAAATAGACAGGCCCAGGCCGGTGCCACCATAAAGGCGGTTGGTTTGCACGTCGGCATGTTCGAAGCCGTGAAAAATTTGTTGTTGTCGGTCTGCCGCGATGCCAATGCCTGTGTCTTGAATTTCGAACAAGACACCACCACCCACAGCTTGTGCACGCAAAAGAATACTGCCTACCGCGGTGAATTTGATCGCGTTGTCGAGCAAGTTGTGAAGTACTTGTTCAAGACGGCGGCAGTCGCCCCTGACCCACATGTTGTGAACCGCCGCCGCTTGCAGGTGAAGCGCCAAGCCTTTGGCCTGTGCTTTGGCCTCATGCGCGGCCAGCACCGCCGCCAACATATCCCGCAGACCAAACTCTTCTTCGCGCAATGTGAGACGCCCCGCTTGAAGTTGAGAAAAATCCAAGATGTCGTTGACCACTTGCAACAGCTGTTCGGTAGAACGGCGGATGTGGTCCACCACTTGCGCATCTTCGGCACGCGCCGCCAGCTCGGTGCGCAAAATGCCGTTGAGCCCCAAAATGGCATTCATAGGTGTGCGCAGCTCGTGGCCCACGGAGGCAATGAATTCGTCTTTGTGCGCTTGTGCACGTATCAGGGCTTGACTGGTTTGCTCTAATTCGGCATTGCTTTGGTTCATGTCTGCCACTTGGCTGCTGTGCATGCGCTCAGTGACAAACACCACATACATCACCAAGCAGATGACAAACAATTTGCTGGCGAAGGTCCAAGCCATGACCTCGTTGCTCATGTTGATGTCGTTGTTCACCCACCCGTATTGGCTGATGTACAAAAGCAGCAAATTGGCGGCGAACATGACCACGACCCAGAACAGTGCAGCGAAGCGGTCCAACAACAAAAAGACGGCAGCAGGTGCAACCGCCGTCATCCACACCATCACAGGCGAGTTAATGCCGCCTGTGATTGCGGCTAAGTAGCTCACGTATGCAATGGACCACAACAAGGTGGTATGGGCGATCACCCGATACGGGGCACCCAGCCACAACACCAACAACAAGCCCCAATATCCAGCGGTGCCAACCAGGTTGGCGACATGGTTGTAATCTGGGTTGTAAATGAAATAAAACAGCAGCGAACACGCGCCCACCATGAACAGGATGTACGTCAACAGACTGCGACGACGCTCGAGCTGAGAGCCTTGAAAAAAGCTCTGCGGCAAAAAAACGTTTCGCAGCTTTTCAAACATCCGTGTTTAGGGTTTGCGCAGTTTGTCGATCAATCCGTTGAGTTCATCGAGCGAGCCAAACTGAATGGACAGCTCGCCCATTTCTTCCACGCGACCATGGCGCTTGACGCGTTTTTTCACACGCACTTCCACTTGCGCGGTGAGCAAGTCGGACAGTTCTTCTTCGATGCGTTTGATGTCGCGCGATTTTTCACCCTTGGGTTTTTGCGGCACCAAGTTGAATTCGGCGCTGAGTTTTTTGACCAAGCTTTCGGCTTCGCGGACCGACATTTTTTTGGCGCTGATTTGATTGGCCGCGGTGATTTGTGTGGCGCGGTCGAGTGCCAACAAAGCACGGGCATGGCCCATGTCGATGTCGCCCGCCATGAGCATGGACTGCACAGGATCGGCCAAGTTGAGCAAGCGCAGCAAGTTGCTGGCCGCGCTGCGTGAGCGACCCACCGCTTGTGCCGCAAGTTCATGCGTGAGGCCGAACTCTTTGATCAGACGCTGCAGGCCTTGCGCTTCTTCGAGAGGGTTGAGGTCTTCGCGCTGGATGTTTTCAATCAGCGCCATCGCGGCTGCCGCTTCGTTGGGCACGTTGCGTACCAACACAGGCACGGTGTCGAGCCCCGCTAACTTGGCCGCGCGGCTGCGACGTTCACCCGCGATGATTTCGTACTTGCCAGCGTTGGGACCCTCGTGCAACTGACGCACGAGGATGGGCTGCATGATGCCTTGGGCTTTGATGCTTTCGGCCAGCTCATACAAAGCGCCCTCGTCCATGCGTGTGCGTGGCTGGTACATGCCTGCCACCATTTGGCTCAGGGGCAAGGTGCTGGGCAAGCCTTCGGCTGCGGCCGCTTGCGCAGCAATGCTGTCATCGACTTTGGGGCCGAGCAACGCTTCTAGACCGCGACCTAAGCCTTTGGGTTTTTTAGTGACCATGGGGTGCTTCTTCTTTCAGTAAATCTTGTAACAAGGCCAAGCCTTCGGGCCAATCGCCCAAGCGTGAATCGGTGTTGATGTGGCCGCTCATGCCGCAGTCAACCAAACGCGAGCCCCAGGCATGGGCCAAGGCGCTGGCACGCATCAGGCTGCAATAGGGGTCGTTGCGACTGGCGGCGACGATGCTTTGAAACGGCAAGCGCTCGCGCACGATGGGGCTCCAACTGTGGAGCAGGTGCTGCATCTCCGAGCGCTCCACATCCGCAGGCGCGACCAACAACGCCCCTTTGACCAGATGCGCGTTCTGTGAATGTGCGGCCCATGCGGCCACCAACACACACGCCAAGCTGTGGGCCACCAAGATCGCATGGGGATGGGAGAGCACGGCCTCTTCCAGTTGCATCATCCAATCGCCGCGCAATGGGAAATCCCAGTTGTGTTGTTCGACACGGGTGTAGCCGCGCGCTCGCTGCCACAGGCTTTGCCAATGGTCAGGGTCACTGTTGTGCCAGCCGGGAAGAATGAGAACAGAAGTAGACACAGATGTACAACGCGTCTATTTACAGCGTCTTGACGCGCTCAACCATTTCGTGGGCGAAGTCCACAAACGCGTGGCTGCCTTTGGCCGACGGGTCAAACACCACGCCGGGCAAACCGTAGCTGGGGGCTTCGGCCAAACGCACGTTGCGAGGAATGACGGCGCTGAACACTTTGTCGCCAAAGTGGTCTTTGAGTTGCTCGCTCACCTGTTGTTGCAAGGTGATGCGGGGGTCAAACATGACACGCAACAAGCCGATGATTTTGAGTTCGCGGTTGAGGTTGGCATGCACCTGTTTGATGGTGTTGACCAAGTCGGTCAGGCCTTCAAGGGCAAAGTATTCACACTGCATGGGCACGATGACGCCGTGCGCGGCACACAAGCCATTGAGGGTGAGCATGGACAAGGAAGGCGGGCAATCTATAAGCACAAAGTCGTACTCTGCATCCACCACGGCCAAGGCTTGTTTGAGGCGATTTTCGCGATGCGCTAAAGAGACGAGTTCAACCTCCGCACCGGCCAAGTCGCGGTTGGCACCCAAGACATCGTAGGTCGGGATTTTCCCGCGCACCCCGTCGGTACCCCAGTTGCTACGAATGCGGGCTTCGGCCACGCTGGCTTCTTCCAGCAACACGTCGTAGACCGACAGCTCCATCTCGCGTTTGTCCACGCCCGAGCTCATGGTGGCATTGCCTTGGGGGTCCAAGTCCACCATCAACACCCGTTGGCCCACAAAGGCCAAACCTGCCGCCAAATTGACGGTGGTGGTGGTCTTACCGACACCACCTTTTTGGTTGGCAACGCAGAAAATTTTGGCCATACAGAGCTTTCGAAAGAGACAGAAAATTATTTGAAAAGAGCCAGTTTGAGGCCAAAGCCAATGAGCAACACGCCCGCTGTTTTGTTGAGCATGACGCTTACCAAGGGGTTGGCGCGTATGCGCTCGGCCAAGTGATGCGCCAACAAAACAATGATCAAACCATAAATGAAGGTGAGCGTAGCAATGGTGGCAGCCATCACAGCAAATGTGAGTAGCCCCAGGTGAATGGCCGGATCCACAAACAGCGGGAAGAAGGCCATATAAAACACAATGGCCTTGGGGTTGAGCACTGTGATGAACAGGCCTTGACGAAAGTAATGGTCCGAAGTCATGTTCAGCACCGGCGCATCGCCGGGTTTGGTGTTGAACAAGGAATACCCCAAACCGATCAAGTACGCAGCACCCGCCCACTGCACCGAACTGTATAACGCGGGATAGTTGATGAGCAACGCCGACAAACCCGCCACCGCCAACCACAACAGCACCTGATCACCCGCGATCACGCCCAGCGTGGCAGCCATGCCCGCACGCACGCCACCCTTGCCTGTTGCGGTGAGCAACGCCAAGTTACCAGGGCCAGGAATGGCCAAAAAGACAATGATGGCCACGACGAAAGCGCCGTAGTCCGCGATACCAAACATAGAAGACTCAGATTTAAAACTGAGGGAAGTTTAACCGCGCATCCAGATGATGCAGCGCTCGGCATCCAAACCGGGCACTTGGAGCTGTTCCACGTGAAACACTTTGACACTTTCTGGCAACACGGCCAGTTCTTGGTCGGGGTGTTTGCCCTTCATGGCCATCCACACACCATGACCAGCCAAAGCCGATTGGGACCAAGTGGTGAAGTCCACCAACGAGGCAAAGGCACGGGAGCAGACCACGTCATAAGGCTGGGTCAAACTTTCGACCCGGGCATGCAGCCCTTTGAGATTCGGCAACTTCAGAGTGGCGGCCACCTGCTGGATGAAGGCCGCTTTTTTGGCCACCGTGTCCACGCACGTCACTGAAACCTCAGGGCACGTGATGGCAATGACGATGCCGGGCAAGCCTGCGCCCGCCCCCACATCCAACAAACTGAGTTGAGTTTGACCCTCTGGCAAAACCAGCCTGGCCAGTTCACGACGCAGAGGCGCAATCACCGCCAAGCTATCCAGCAAATGGTGCGTGAGCATTTCGTTGGCATCACGCACAGCCGTCAGGTTGTAAACCTTGGTCCACTTGGCAATCAAATCCATGTAGGCTAGGAGCTGGGTTTGCTGCTCAGCAGGCAACACCAAATCCAAACCATCGAGCCCTTTTTGCAGGGCAGGTAACAAGGGATGCATCAGGCAGCCTCGGTCGAATTACTGGCCGCAGACTCTTGGGCAAAGCCTTTGACGCGCGAGCGTTTGAGGTGAATCAGCAACAAAGAAATGGCCGCAGGCGTGATGCCCGACAGGCGAGAAGCCTGCCCCAAGGTTTCGGGGCGCTGGCGACTCAGGCGCTGACGCACCTCAAACGACAGGGCCGTGACTTGGTTGTAGTCCAAGTCTTCGGGGAGTTTGAGGTTTTCGTAATGGGCAGCGCGCTCTACCTCATCGCGCTGGCGGTCGATATAGCCAGAGTATTTGGCAGAGATTTCGATTTGCTCAATGATGGCGCGAGTGGTTTCACGTGAAACATCGTCGCCACCCAAGCCACCCAACAACTCTTGGTTTTGGTGCTGCGCATCGTTCATGGACATGAGGCCTTGGTAGCTCACATCGGGGCGGCGAAGCAAATCGGCCAGGTTGTATTCACGGTCGATGGCCTTGCCCAACACACGCTCGGCTTCGGCAACGGGCAAGTTGCGGGGACTGACCCAAATGGATTTGAGGCGTTCTGTTTCACGTGAAACAGCATCCCGCTTGCGGCTGAAGGCATCCCAACGGGCATCGTCCACCAAACCGATTTGACGCCCGAGTTCGGTCAGGCGCATGTCTGCATTGTCCTCACGCAGTTGCAAACGGAACTCAGCGCGGCTGGTGAACATGCGGTAAGGCTCGGTCACACCCTTGGTGGTGAGGTCGTCCACCAACACACCCAAGTAGGCTTGGTCGCGACCCGGTGTCCATGCTCCGCCAAAGTCGTTGGCGGCACCGACCAAGCTACGGCATTGCAACGCAGCGTTGATGCCGGCGAACAAACCTTGGGCAGCCGCCTCTTCGTAACCGGTGGTGCCATTGATTTGTCCGGCAAAGAACAAGCCGCAAATGGCGCGAGTTTCAAAACTGCGCTTGAGTTCACGCGGGTCAAAGTAGTCGTACTCGATGGCGTAGCCGGGGCGAATGATGTGGGCGTTTTCCAAGCCCTTCATGGAGCGGACCAAGTCGTACTGGATGTCAAACGGCAAGCTGGTGCTGATGCCGTTGGGGTAATACTCGTGGGTGGTCAGGCCTTCGGGCTCTAAGAAGATTTGGTGGCTGTCTTTATCGGCAAAGCGGTTGATCTTGTCTTCCACGCTCGGGCAGTAGCGTGGACCGACGCCCTCAATCTTGCCGGTGAACATGGGGCTGCGGTCAAAGCCGGAGCGAATGATGTCGTGGGTGCGCTGGTTGGTATGGGTAATCCAACACGGCATGTGTTGCGGGTGCATGGACGCGCGGCCCATGAAGCTGAACACAGGCACTTCGCCCAACACACCCGCCGAGCGGGCGCCGTTGTCCGTTTGGTTGGCCACGCCATCACCGGGTTGCTCGATGCACTGGCTGAAGTCAATCGTGCGGCCATCGATGCGCGGGGGCGTGCCGGTTTTGAGTCGGCCTTGTGGCAGCTTGAGTTCTTTGAGGCGGGCCGACAGGCTGACCGCAGGCGGATCACCCGCGCGGCCACCGGCATAGTTGTTCAGGCCCACATGAATCTTGCCGTCCAAGAAAGTACCGGCTGTTAGCACCACGGTGCGGCTACGGAATCGAATGCCCGCTTGGGTGCAGGCGCCCACCACGCGGTCGCCCTCTACCATCAAGTCGTCCACCGCCTGCTGGAACAGCCACAATTTGGGCTGGTTTTCCAACATACGGCGAATGGCGGCTTTGTACAAAATGCGGTCGGCTTGTGCGCGGGTGGCGCGCACGGCTGGGCCTTTGGAACTGTTCAAGATGCGGAACTGAATGCCGCTCTCGTCGGCGGCCAAGGCCATGGCACCACCCAAGGCATCCACCTCTTTGACCAAGTGCCCTTTGCCAATACCGCCAATGGACGGGTTGCAACTCATCTGACCCAAAGTTTCGATGTTGTGACTTAAGAGTAAAGTTTTAGCACCCATGCGTGCAGCGGCCAGTGCGGCTTCAGTGCCGGCATGACCACCGCCAACGACGATGACATCAAACTCTTGGGGGTACAACATAAAACCAACCTTTGGGGTGTGCACAAACGCGAGGCCTCAGGGTTGTGCGCCGCCCTTTTAGCCGAGGGGGCGATTTTACAAGGGCTTGTTCAAAGTGATGCTCACACGCAAGCCGTGGGGGCTTTCGGTTTGCATGCTCACTTTGGCGCCCAACAAACGCACGTATTCACTGACGATGGCCAAACCCAACCCCGACCCTTCCTTCAAGGCCTCGCCTGCAGATCCCTGCACCCAGCGTTGGGTCAACTGTTGCAGTTGCGCTTGCGACACGCCAGGGCCGTTGTCAATCACCGACAACACCACTGCGCCAGGGGCCTCTGCGACAGACACTGTGATGTGGCTGTCACCCTCAGGCGAACGACCGTAACGCAAAGCGTTGTCGAGCAAGTTGTTCAGCATGCCTTCAATCAAAGCCTCATTCGCAACCGCCCACACAGGTTGCTCTATGCCACGTGCGCCTAGGTCCACTCCTGCGTCATCTGCACGCGGTAAAAAGCGCAGCACGGCGTCACCCACCAGCGCATCTAAGGACACGGTTTTTTGCTCTAAGGTGTGCTGGGCCTCATCAGCCAAGGCCAACGCCAAGAGCTGGTCCACCAAGTGGCTCGCACGCTCTTGACTTTGCGCAATGCCCTGCAACTGCTCATGCCAGACCTGCGGATCGGTGTGACGCAAACCGTAATCAGCCAGCGCGCGGATGCCCGCCAAAGGGGTGCGCAACTCATGCGCCACATTGCCCGAGAACTCGCGCTGCGCTTGCACGCTTGACGCAATGCGACTTAACAAGGCATTGATGGCTTGACCCAACCGCTGAACATCGCGCGTGGTCGCCGTGACGGGAACGGGTGTTAAATCACGCGCATCGCGACGCCCCACCGCTTGCTCAAGAGCGGCCAATGGGACCAAATCATCCTCAATGGCGCGCGTCAACCAATGCGCCAACCACATCAGCAGCAAGAGCTGTGGCACCAGCGAAAACGTCAGCAACCGCTGCAACAAACGGTCACGGCTGGTGGTGGTCTGCGCCATCACCACATAAAAGTCCCCCGGCTGCTGGCGGTGGATGGTGACGCTGCGCAACACACGCCCCTGGTACTCAATGGCATCGAAATGGGGTTTGTTGCTGTCTTCGAATTGCGTGGGTCGCAAGCCAGCATGACCCGCCAACAACGCACCATTGGGGCCCAGCACCGCAAAATACAAAGACTCGCTTTGGTCGAACAAGACGGTGCTCATCTCTTGTGCAGAAAGACTCAAGTCCAAGGCGCCGGCCTCATCCGTCGAACGGCGCATGTGGCTGGCAACCAAATACGCATCGTCAAGCAGCGCGCGGTCAAAGGCTTGTTGCGCAAAGTAAGACGCGATTCCCACCACCAACGCAGAGCCCAGCAGCCATGTGACGGCCAGCGGCACCAAGACATGGCGCAACAAGCGGTTGCGCAACGAAGGTTTGCGTTCAAGGGCGCTCATGCACGCTCCTCCAAGACATAACCAATGCCGCGCAAAGTTCGGATCGTCGCGCCACTGTCGATTAATTTTTTGCGTAGCCTAGAAATGAAGGCCTCAAGGGCGTTGTCACCTAAGGCCTCATCAAAACCCGACAGCTTGTCTGACAGCACGCGCTTGCTCACGGCGCGGCCTGGCGGCGTCATCAGCTCGCACAAGACCTCAAACTCACGGGCGGGCAACGCCAAGTCGGCATCGCCCACAAAAACTCGGCGCAGTTTGCTATGCAGGCGCAAACGCCCCACCTGCACTTCGTCATCCACACCTTGGGTGCGGCGCACCAAAGCGCGCAAACGGGCTTCCACCTCTTCCAAATCAAAGGGTTTGCCAAGGTAGTCGTCTGCCCCTGCGTCTAGGCCCGCAATGCGTTCATCAGTGCGGTTGCGTGCCGTCAGCACCAGCACCGGCGTGCGGTCACCGCGCGCACGGGCTTCGCGCAGCAGCTGCAAGCCGCTGCCTTGCGCCGCGTGGGGTTGGGCGTTGAGCGGCAAGTTCAAATCGAGCAACACCGCGTCATACGCCTGCACTTGCCAGAAGTGCGCGCCTTCTTCCAAGTGGCTGGCCGCATCCACGCGGTGACCCGCATCGCTCAGGCTGCGCAACATCACCGCTTGCAACACGGCATCGTCTTCAATCAACAAAATTCGCACAGGAGAGACTCAAGTAAAAGTTAAGTCAGGGACTGGTCAGCCACAGTGAACGATAAACGTGGCATGAGCATACGACAGAACCTGCAAGACCGCTTGCGAGAAACCACCCGCACCCTGTTAGACACCCCCGCCAAGCGCTACAGCGCTGGCGGCGGCGTGGTGGCAGCGGCAATCGTGATTTACGCATTGTTGAACCAAGACGTGGCCGTCAAACCACCCGCACCTCAACCCATCGTGCAGGGCCAACAACTGCGCTTCCCAGCAGGCCATCCGCAACTGGCATTGCTCAGCACGGTCGAAGCCAAAGCCGCAAACAGCGTGACCATCGAGTTACCTGCCCGCTTGGTGTGGAACGAAGAGCGCACCCAGCGCATCTACCCCGCATTTGCTGGCCGTGTGCTGACGCTGAACGCCGACATTGGCCAAAGCGTGACCGCAGGCCAAGTGCTGGCCACCTTGGCCTCACCCGAGTTTGGGGCAGCCCAAGCTGACACCGCCAAAGCCTTGGCCGATGCCCAAGTGGCCGAGCGTGCATTGGCCCGTCACCAAACCTTGTTTGAAGCTGATGTGATCTCACGCAAAGAACTAGACGCCACAGAGGCGGATGCGTTACGCGCCAAAGCCGAGTTGGCCCGCGCGCAAGCGCGCACACGGATGTATGGCAGCGCCAACGCCGTGAACCAACAGCTGGGCCTTGCCGCCACGGTACGTGGCGTGGTGGTTGAACGCAACCTGAGCGCAGGCCAAGAGGTACGCCCTGACCAAGGCGGCCCCGGCAACCAAGCCCTGTTTGTCGTGAGCGACCCCAGTGTGTTGTGGGTGCAAATTGACGCGCGTGAATCCGACGTCGCCTCACTCAAACCCGGAACCAAGGTGTCGTTGACCTTGCCCAACTTTCCTGGCCAAACCTTTGAAGCCAAGATCGCAGCCACTGGTGATTTCATTGACAGCACAACTCGCTCCATCAAAGTACGTGCGGTCATCGACAACGCACAGCGTTTGCTCAAAGCCGAGATGTTGGGCACTGCACGCATCGAACGCCAATTAGCCGCTGGCGTGTTGGTCCCAGCCAGCGCCGTGCAACTGCGCGGCACCGAACACTGGACCTATGTGCAAACGGAACCTGGCGTGTTTGAGCCACGTCACGTCAAACTGGGCTACGAAGGTCTACAAGAGGTTTTGATCGTGGACGGCGTGCAAGCCAACGAAATGGTGGTGAAAGAAAACAGTTTGTTGTTGGCGCGTGAGTTCCGCAACGCCCAAGACGAGGCCATGCAACACACGCCCGCACCTGGTGCTGCGACACCCTCTAGCCACGCAGCAGGTCAAAAATGAAACGCCTGATTCACTATGCGTTGAACCAGCCGCTGTTCATCCTGCTGGGCACCCTGCTGTTTGTGATGGCAGGTGTCTTCGCTTTTAAGAACCTGTCTGTAGAAGCCTTCCCCGACGTCACCGACACCCAAGTGACGGTGATTGCCCTCTACCCAGGCCGCGCGGCTGAAGAGGTGGAAAAAGAAGTGTCCCTGCCCATTGAGGTGGCGCTGTCTGGCTTGCCCAACTCGATTCGCGTGTTCTCGCACACCCAGTTTGGTTTGTCATTCACTGTGGTCACGTACGACGACAAGGCCGAAGTCAACCTCGCACGTCAACAAGTGAACGAACGTTTGAGCAGCGTCGACTTGCCCGCAGGCGTACAGGCGAACGTCATGCCCAACGCCACCCCAGTGGGCGAAGTCATGCGCTATCGCCTCAAGGGCGATGGCAAAACATCGACCGAGTTGCGCACCATCCAAGACTGGACCGTGGAGCGCGCCCTGCGACAAATTCCGGGTGTGGCCGATGTGGTGGGCATGGGAGGCTACATCAAGCAATACGAAGTGCAGCCTGACATGCAAAAGCTGCGCGCCTATAAGCTGACGCTGCAAGACTTGCAAGACGCCATGGGGCGTGGCAACTCGAACGCGGGTGGTAGCTATGTGGCACAAGGTGCACAACAGTTCGCCATTCGCGGCATTGGCTTGCTGCACTCGTCGCAAGACATTGGCAACATCGTGGTCACAGCACGCGGCAACACGCCTGTGTTGGTCAAAGATGTGGCCACCGTCGCCATTGGTGCGGTACCCCGCTTAGGCACCGTCGGTCAAGACATGGACGACGATGTGGTGACGGGCATCATCATCATGCGCAAGGGCGAGAACCCCAGCGTGGTGCTGAAAGGTGTGAAAGAAAAGCTGGTCGACTTGAACGAGCGCGTGCTGCCCAAGGGCGTGCAAATCGTGCCGTTCTATGACCGCACTTGGTTGATGGGCAAAACGCTCACCACGGTGTTTAAGAACTTGGTCGAAGGTGCGTTGCTGGTCTCGCTGGTGCTGTACCTCTTCTTGTCCAATATGCGCGCTTCACTGGCGGTGGTGGTGGTCATTCCGCTCGCATTGCTATCAACCTTTTTAGGCCTGAAGATTTTGGGCGTGCCCGCCAACTTGCTGAGCTTGGGCGCGATGGACTTCGGCATCATCGTGGACGGTGCGGTGATCGTGATTGAAAACATCATGCACCGCTTGGCCGAACGCGGCGAAGGCATGAACGAGAAAGAACGGCGCACGCTCATCACCAATGCAGCGAGCGAGGTGGGGCGCCCCACCGTATTCTCGATGCTCATCATCATTGCGGCGCACATTCCTATCTTTGCGCTGCAACGCCACGAAGGACGCATCTTCCAACCGATGGCGTTGTCGGTCACCACCGCGTTGGTGGGCTCACTCATCTTCTCGCTGACCCTCGTGCCGTTACTGGCTTATTGGATGCTTCGCAAAGGCATTCCACACGGCGACAACGGCCTGGTGTCGTGGGCCAAACGGGTGTACGAGCCCGTATTGAACTGGGCGCTTGAGAAACCTCGCAAAGTCGTGGGCATCGCCTTGAGCGGATTTGCCATTTCTGTTTTAGCGGCAGCGAGTTTGGGCTCAGAATTTTTACCTGAGCTCAACGAAGGCACATTCTGGGTGAACTGGGACATGCCCGCCAGCGTGTCGCAAGAAGAAGCAGCCAAGGTGCTGCGCAAAGCACGCCTGCAACTGCTGACCATTCCCGAAGTGCGCACCGTCGTCTCTAAAGCCGGTCAACCCGAAGACGGCACCGACCCCAAAACCCTCAGCATGGCCGAGGTGTTTGTGGATGTGAAGCCAGTCGAAGAATGGCGCAAAGGCATGACGCGTGATTTGTTGATTGAAGAGATGGACGAAAAACTGTCCATCATTCCTGGTGTTGACCCCGCGTTCTCGATGCCCATTCGCGACAACGTGTTGGAATCGATTTCGCAAATCAAAGGACAGATTGTGGTGAAGGTGTCGGGCGACGACTTGGACGAGTTGCGCCGCACCACCGAAGCGATGCAACGCGAATTCAAACAAGTGGTGGGCGTGCAACGCGCAGAGATTGACCGCTTGGGCGAGGTGCCACAACTGATTGTGGACATTGACCGCGACCGTGCCGCACGCTTAGGTCTGAACGTGGGAGACATCCAAGACGTCATCGAATCAGCCCTGGCCGGACGCGCGACCACGGAAATTTGGGAAGGGGAACGCAAGTTCTCGGTGGTACTGCGCTTAGCGGGTGACCGCCGCTCGGTCATCAACTTGCCGGCGACACCCATCGCCTTGCCCAGCGGCGGCTACGCCACGTTGGAGAACGTAGCCACCATCCGTCAAGGCAGCGGCGCGATGAACATCGCGCGCGAAGCAGGCCGACGCACCATGGCGATTGGCATCTTTGTGAAAGGCCGCGACATGGGCTCGGTCGTGGCCGACATGAAAGCCCGCGTCGCCAAGAACGTGAAGATTGCCGATAGCTACGCCGTCACATGGTCCGGTGAATTTGAGAACCAAGAACGCGCCATGCAACGCTTGGGCGTGGTGGTGCCCATTTCGCTGCTGCTGATTTTTGTCTTGTTGTTTGATGCGTTTGGTTCATTCAAAACCGCGGGCTTAATTTTGATCAACGTCCCTCTGGCTTTGATTGGTGGTTTTGTCGCACTTTGGTTGTTCCACATTCCTTTGTCTGTGTCCGCCGCCATTGGTTTTATTGCCCTCTCCGGTCAAGCGGTGCTCAACGGTGTGGTGATGCTCTCGGTGTTCCAACAGCTGCGCAATGCGGGCTATACCGTGATTGAAGCGGTCAAAGAGGGCGCGCTGCAACGTCTGCGCACGGTGTTGATGACGGCCATGCTGGCAGCACTAGGTTTACTGCCCATGGCCTTGAGTCACGACATTGGGTCAGAAACCCAGCGGCCCTTGGCAATTGTGGTGATTGGTGGCTTGGTCACGGCCACGTTGCTGACCTTGGTGGTGTTGCCTGCGCTTTATGTGGCGTGGTTTTCTGGATCGAAAGCAACGCCTGGGCAAGACAAAGTAGCGGCATGAACACCCCTCTTGGGGTGATCATCGCCACGGTCAAGGCTTCCAGCGCTTCAATAGCAAGGCGTTGGTCATCACACTCACGGAGCTGAGGGCCATCGCCGCACCTGCCACAACGGGGCTCAAATAACCCATGGCCGCCAGCGGAATGCCTGCGGCGTTGTAGACAAAGGCCCAAAACAAGTTTTGGCGAATTTTGACGACGGTGCGTGCCGAGATATCGAGCGCACCCGCCACCAACGCCACGTCCCCGCGCATGAGCGTGATGCCTGCCGCTTGCATGGCCACATCGGTACCACCGCCTTGACCGTCGGCATTGAGATTGGCCATGGCCAAGCCCACATCGGCTGCGGCCAGTGCAGGCGCATCGTTGATGCCATCGCCCACAAAGGCCACCACATGAGCCGCACCGTTGGGGTTGTGTTGCAAGCTTTTTACCAAAGCGGCTTTGTCACCAGGCATGACCTCGGCGTGTACTTCATCGGCATGCAAGCCCAAACGCGCGGCCATGGCTTGTGCGGCACCAACGTTGTCGCCTGAAATCATCACCAAGCGCAAACCACGAGCGCGCAGTTTGGCCAAGGCCTCTTGCACGCCAGGCTTGGGCTCGTCACCAAAAGCCAATACGGCAAGCGGAATCACCCCTTGCGGGGTGCGTTCGGCCAAAACTGAGACCGTGGCACCTTGCGTCTGGAAAGCGGCGGCATGGGCCTGCCATACACCTGCAGGCACGGCAAGAGCGCTCATCCAACGCAAACTTCCAAGCAACAAGGTGCGCCCTTGCACCACACCTTCGCTGCCAAAGCCAGCCACCGCCTTCACATCTTCGGGCGTTGCATGACCCAGCGTATGTGATTTGGCGGCTTGCACGACCGCGTGGGCCAAAGGATGTTCGCTACCGCTTTGCAAAGCAGCGGCCAGCGCGAGCAAGGCTTGTGCGTGAGGCGCCATTTGTGCGGCGGCACCTGTCCCATCGAAGGTATCGAGGTCTTGCACGGCTAACAAAGACAACAAGCGTGGCCGCCCAACCGTGAGCGTGCCCGTTTTGTCAAAAGCCACCGTGTCCGCTTTGTGCGCAAGCTCTAGCGCCTGCGCATCTTTGATGAGGATGCCGTATTTGGCCGCCACACCTGTGCCCGCCATGATCGCCGCAGGCGTGGCCAAACCTAAAGCGCACGGGCAAGCAATCACCAACACCGCCACGCAATGGATGAGCGAAACCTCGAGGCTATGCCCTGTGAACCACCACGCCAACAAAGTGGCCAATGCGAGTACCAACACCACCGGCACGAACACCGCCGACACTTGGTCGACCGAGCGTTGAATGGGCGCCTTGGCCGCTTGTGCGTCTTCCACCAAACGAATGATGTTGGCCAACACCGTGGTGGTGCCTGTGGCGCTGACACGCACCACCACACGGCCTTCACCATTGATGCTGCCGCCCGTCACGCGCGAATCGACGGCCTTATGAACCGGCAAGGGCTCACCCGTGAGCATGGCTTCGTCGGCCTGTGTTTGGCCTTCTAACACCACCCCGTCAGCGGCAAAGCGTTCGCCAGGCAGAACCACCAAACGGTCACCCACCAACAGTTCTTCGATCGGAATCTCTACTTCACCATCCAAGGTGATGACGCGTGCACGCGCAGGGCGCAAGGCGTGCAAGGCGCGAATGGCATCGGTGGTTTGGCGTTTAGCTCGGGCTTCCAGCCACTTGCCCAACAACACCAAAGTGATGACCACCGCAGAACCTTCGAAATACAAATGCACCATGGCACCTGCAGGCGCGGTGAGCCACAGCCACACCGACAAAGCCCAACCGGCCGTGGTGCCCAAGGCCACCAACAAATCCATGTTGCCGCTGCCTGCCCGCAGAGCGTGCCAACCCGCTTTGTAAAAGCGCGCACCCAAGACAAACTGCACAGGTGTGGCAAACACAAACTGCCACAGCGCCGGCAGCATCCAATGCTGGCCCAAGGCGTCGCCCAACATGGGCAACACCAAAGGCATACTGAGCAGCACACTGAGCGCCACGGGCATGAACCCTACCCACGCCCCTTCAGGTGCCTGCTCTAAGTGTTCAGCGGCCAAAGGTTCGTAACCCGCGTCTCGAACCGCTCGGCGTAAGCGTGCTTGCTTGGTGTGTGGGTCTTCCGTGGCTTGCGAGGCCGCCCAGTTCACTCTGGCAGATTCGGTGGCCAAGTTCACACTGACCGACTCAACACCAGGTAGTTTGGCAATCGCACGCTCCACACGAGCCACGCACGACGCACAGGTCATTCCACCAATACCGATATCGCAGGACAATTCAGACATAGGTTAAGGTTACATCTTTATAAGGAGCCCGTGATGGATAACACCTTTCAAGTCCAAGGAATGACCTGCGGTCATTGCGAAATGGCCGTTAAAAAAGCCATTGCTCGTTTAGACCCAGAAGCCAAAGTCGAGATTGACCGCAGCACCGGCAAAGTCGATGTGCACAGCAGCAAGCCACGCGAAGACATTGCGCACGCCATTGCCGACGAAGGCTACCAAGTCGCATGAGTACCGTCCGTGAAGCTCGCGGTGTCGAGCGTTTGGTACAAGGCCAAGACACTCAAGACGGCGCAGGTGTGCGGCTGACACGTGTGCTCAGCCATGATTTGCAAGAACGCCTAGACCCGTTCCTCATGCTCGATGCATTTGGCAGCGACAACCCTGGCGACTACATTGCGGGCTTTCCCAACCACCCACACCGAGGCTTCGAGACGGTGACCTACATGATTGCCGGTCGCATGCGTCACAAAGACAGTGGCGGCCACGAAGGTTTGCTGCAAAACGGTGGCGTGCAATGGATGACCGCCGGTCGAGGCCTAACCCACAGTGAAATGCCTGAGCAAGAAGAAGGTGTGATGGAGGGCTTTCAGCTCTGGCTCAACCTGCCCGCCAAAAACAAACTGTGTGACCCTTGGTACCGCGACATTCAAAGCGAAGAAATTCCAGAAGTCACCACCCCCAACGGTGTGTTGGTGCGTGTGATTGCAGGCCATTCGCATAGCACACACGGAGCGATGCAACGTGAACACACCGAGCCTTTGTATTTAGACCTGCATTTTTCTGGAACCGATGGTGTGGTGTTTGAGCAACCATTGCCAGCCGCACACAACGCATTTGTGTATGTGTACCGAGGTGGCTTAGACGTGGTCCAAGGTGACAACGCCACTGCTGTGCCTGTCAAACGCATGGCGGTTCTCACCAACAGTGGCGATGGTTTGGTGTTGCGCGCACAAGCCAACACACGCGCTGTTTTGATTGCAGGCAAGCCTTTGCACGAGCCCATCGCGCAATATGGTCCGTTTGTGATGAACACACGCGAAGAGCTGGTGCAAGCCGTGGACGACTTTCGTGCAGGCTTGATGGGCTAACGCCATTCAACAAAACTTTACACAACTTGTGATCTAGCGCATAGACGCGTTACACAAACGGTTCACAGTAGGAACTTGACAGAGGCATCTCGCCTCTGGTTTCAAGGAGCTTTTATGACACGTTTGAATACCACCCGTTTTGCACTTTCTGTTTTGTTGGCTGGCTCAGCACTTGCGGCTGTGGTGCCTGCGCAAGCCCAACCCATGATGGGGGAGATGGGTGTGCATCACGACGAAGGCCGTATGCATGACCGCATGAGCAAGCAATGGGATAAGCGTCAAGTAGAGCTGAAAACCAAGCTTCATTTAGCACCGTCACAAGAACCCGCATGGAATGCCTTTGTGCAAGGCATGAAAATGCCCGCAAAGCCTTTGATGCAACCCATGGACCGCGAGGCCTTGGCAAAACTAAGCACCCCTGAACGCATGGAAAAAATGAATGCCCTGCATGAAGCCAATTTGGCTGCGATGCAGGCACATATCAAACAACGCTCAGAAGCAACGCGTACGTTCTACAACCAATTGAGCGTAGAACAGCAAAAAGTATTTGATGCTGAAACCCTTCCAGAGCATTCACGCTGGAAGGGCAAGCGCGATTAAATATCGATGTTGGCAGCGCGCAAGGCGTTGTGTTCGATGAAGTTGCGGCGAGGTTCGACCTCGTCGCCCATCAACATCGTAAACACGCGGTCGGCTTCGATCGCATCGTCAATTTGGACACGCAACAAGCGGCGAACCGTTGGGTCCATCGTGGTTTCCCACAACTGGGCTGGGTTCATCTCACCCAAGCCTTTGTAGCGTTGACGCGCTGTGGCATTTTCGGCTTGGCCGATCAACCACTTCATAGCTTGGCGGAAGTCTGACACTTTTTCTTCCTTAGCTTTTTCGCCTTCGCCACGGTGAACCTTAGAGCCCTCACCCACCAAATCACGGAAGGTTTGTGCGGCTTCGGCCAAAGCAGCGTAATCAGCACCGTGCACGAAGTCTTGGGTAATCACACTGCTCTTGACGTTGCCATGGTGGCGACGGCTGATGCGCAGAATAGGCTTGTCGGTACGCACATCAAATTCACCTGAAGCTTCTGACCCGCTGCCGAGTTCGCGCAGCTTTTCTTGCATGGCCACAGCCGACTTTTCTGCATCGGCAACGGTGTCTAGGTTGATAGACACACCATCTGCAATGGCACGCAAAGCTTCAGCATCCATAAACCCGCTCAAACGCGCAATCACAGACTCAGCCACTTGGTGCTTGCGCGCCAATTCGGCCAAGGTGTCACCACTCAAGGTTTGTGCATTGGCACCGCCGGTAGTAATGCTGGCGTCTTTCAATGCAATCCGCAACAAGAACCCGTCCAAAGCAGACGCGTCCTTGAGGTACAGCTCTTCTTTGCCCGCTTTGACCTTATACAAAGGTGGTTGCGCAATGTAGATATGGCCACGCTCAACCAACTCTGGCATTTGACGGTAGAAGAAGGTGAGCAAGAGCGTACGAATGTGCGCGCCGTCCACGTCCGCGTCAGTCATGATGATGATGCGGTGGTAGCGCAGCTTGTCGACGTTGAAGTCGTCAGTGGCCGACTTTCCAGACTCAGCACTGGCTTTGCCAATACCGGTACCCAAGGCGGTGATGAGCGTCAAGATTTCGTTGCTGGTCAGCAACTTTTCGTAACGTGCTTTTTCAACGTTCAAAATCTTGCCGCGCAAGGGCAAGATGGCTTGGAATTTACGATCACGGCCTTGCTTGGCTGAACCACCCGCAGAGTCACCCTCCACGATGTAGATTTCGCACAGCGAAGGGTCTTTTTCTTGGCAATCAGCGAGCTTGCCTGGCAAGCCCATGCCATCCAACACACCTTTGCGGCGCGTCATTTCACGGGCTTTACGCGCAGCCTCACGCGCACGGGCTGCTTCCACAATCTTGCCGCAGATGATCTTGGCATCGTTAGGGCGCTCTTGCAGGTAATCTGTGAGTGTCTTAGCCACGATGTCTTCCACGGGTGCACGCACCTCGCTGGACACCAGTTTGTCTTTGGTCTGGCTGCTGAACTTCGGTTCAGGCACTTTGACGGACAACACGCAGCACAAGCCTTCGCGCATGTCATCACCCGTCACTTCAACTTTGGCCTTCTTCGCAAATTCGTTTTCTTCGATGTACTTGTTGATGACACGTGTCATCGCCGCACGCAAACCCGTCAAGTGGGTGCCACCGTCGCGTTGTGGAATGTTGTTGGTAAAGCACAAGACGTTCTCGTTGTAACCATCGTTCCACTGCATAGACACTTCCACACCAATGCTGGTGCCGGGAATGCCGCCGTAGGTATCGGCTGGACGATCACCTTCAGCATAGAACGCATTGGGGTGCAACACTTTTTTGCCGGAGTTGATGAAGTCCACAAAGCCCTTCACACCGCCAGCACCAGAGAAGTCGTCTTCCTTGCCTGTGCGCTCATCGACCAAACGGATACGTACGCCGTTGTTCAAGAAGCTGAGTTCGCGCAAACGCTTACTCAAAATTTCGTAATGAAAATCTGTGTTTTGAGTGAAGATTTCTGTGTCAGGCAAGAAGTGAACTTCTGTGCCGCGTTTTTCTGTATCGCCCGTGATACGCATGGGAGAAACTTCAACGCCATCCACCACTTCGATCAAGCGGTTTTGTACAAAACCTTTGGCGAACTCTAAGGTGTGAACCTTGCCTTCGCGACGTACCACCAAGCGCAGTGACTTAGACAGCGCATTCACGCAGGACACACCCACGCCGTGCAAACCACCAGACACTTTGTAGCTGTTTTGGTTGAACTTACCACCCGCATGCAACTCAGTCAAAGCGATTTCAGCAGCAGAGCGCTTAGGCTCATGCTTGTCGTCCATCTTCACACCAGTAGGAATGCCACGACCGTTGTCAGTGACGCTGATGGAGTTGTCACTGTGAATGGTGACCACGATGTCGTCGCAATGACCAGCCAAAGCTTCGTCAATCGAGTTGTCCACCACTTCAAACACCAAGTGATGCAAACCTGAACCATCCGATGTATCACCGATGTACATGCCTGGACGCTTACGAACCGCCTCTAGGCCTTCCAAAATTTGGATGGAGCCTTCACCATAGCCTTCACCGGCGGGTGGGGTCACTGGGGTTTCAGGAGTTTGAGTGGGTTCGGTCATAGCAAGTCTTCGTGCGTGAGGCACAAGTACCTCACGGTTTCAATCGTAAAAAAGGGAAACAACAAGGCGTTAGATACGCATTGGCATCACCACATATTTGAATGTGGTGTTTTCAGGAATAGTGATGAGTGCTGAGCTATTTGAATCAGCCAAGTCCACTTGAACCATGTCTTGGTCCATGTTGGTCAAAGCATCAATCAAATAGGTCACGTTGAAACCTATCTCAATGGCGTCACCGTTGTAATCAATTTCGAGTTCATCCACGGCCTCTTCTTGCTCAGCGTTGCTAGATGCCACGCGCAACACGCCTGGCTCAAGGTTCAGGCGAACGCCTTTGAACTTCTCGCTGGTCAAAATCGCAGTGCGCTGCAAAGTAGCCAACAATGCCGTACGACCCATGGTGATGGTGTTTTTGTGGTTCTTTGGAATAACACGGTTGTAATCAGGGAACTTACCTTCCACCAACTTGGTCACAAATTCCATGCCGTCGAATGTGAACTTGGCTTGGTTACCGGCGAATTGCATTTCAATCGCACCTTCTTTGTCACTCAACAAGCGCTGCATTTCCAGCACTGTCTTGCGAGGCAAGATCACTTCTTGACGCGGCACTTCCACATCTAACATGGCAGAGGCAAAAGCCAAGCGGTGACCGTCCGTAGCGACCAAGCTAAGTTGCTTACCTTCAGCCACAAACAAGATGCCGTTCAAGTAATAACGGATGTCATGCACAGCCATAGCGAATGACACTTGGTGCAACAACTCTTTAAGCGTCTTTTGTGGCACGCTGAACGAAGGGCCAAAGTTGGCAGCTTCTTGCACCAATGGAAAATCTTCAGCAGGCAAGCTTTGCAGAGTAAAGCGGCTTTTGCCACCTTTCAAAATCAATTTGTTTTGATTCGATTCCAAACTCACGGTTTGGTCTGAAGGCATGGTGCGCAAGATGTCAATCAGCTTGCGTGCACCCACGGTCGTGGTGAAGTTGCCTGCATCACCATCGAGTTCTGCTGTGGTGCGAATTTGAATTTCCAAATCGCTGGTAGTCAGTTGCAATGCACTGCCTGTTTTGCGAATTAATACGTTAGCCAAAATAGGCAATGTGTGACGACGTTCAACGATGCCTGCAACAGATTGCAGAACCGACAAAACCTTGTCTTGAGTTGCTTTCAGTACGATCATCTCTTCCTCTTGTTTTCTTTATTTAAAGTAGTAGTAGTAGATAAGCAAAGCATCTTTCTGTGGACAACAGCATTTTCCTCTTTTTTTTCAAGTACTTGAGTTAACCGTTAGGGTGTTGGCAAGCGTGCTTTTCTGTTGTCGTTCAAAACGGGATAACTTTTAAGTTTCTACTTTTCTGTGGATAACTCTGTTGTTGTCCAAAAACTATCCACAAGGTTGTTCTTTTTCCTGTTTAGCCTTTGAGTGTTTGCTCTAAAACGTGCAGTTGTTGGTTGAGATCCGCCATTTGTTGACGTTCTGCTGTGATTTTGCGAACTGCATGTAGCACCGTGGTGTGATCACGTCCACCAAACAGCTCACCAATCTCAGGAAGGCTCTTTTGTGTCAATTCTTTTGCAAGGTACATGGCAATTTGACGTGGCCTTGCAATCGACGCAGGACGCTTTTTAGAGTACATATCCGCCACTTTGATCTTGTAATAGTCAGCAACGGTCTTTTGGATGTTCTCTACAGAAATTTGGCGGTTCTGAATAGAAAGCAAATCGCGCAGGGCATCACGTGCCAGCTGGATCGAGATTTCTTTCTGGTTGAAACGTGAGTAAGCCAAGATCTTGCGCAATGCGCCTTCAAGCTCGCGTACGTTAGAGCGCACGTTCTTAGCTACGAAGAAGGCCACTTCCTCAGGCATTTCAGAGCCTTCAGAACGTGATTTGCTGATCAAAATTGCCACGCGCATTTCTAGCTCGGGCGGTTCAATGGCAACCGTCAAGCCGGCATCAAAGCGAGAGACCAAGCGCTCATGAATGTCTGTCAAACCTTTGGGATAGGTATCACTCGTCATGATGATGTGAGATTTTTTAGCCAGCAATGCTTCAAAGGCGTTGAAAAACTCTTCTTGGGTACGTTCTTTGTTGGCAAAGAACTGCACATCGTCAATCAAAAGCAAGTCGAGCGAGTGATAACGCTCTTTGAATTCATCAAAAGTTTTACGCTGATAAGCTTTAACCACATCCGAAACAAACTGTTCAGCATGGATGTAGAGAACTTTGGCTTCTGGACGTTCAGACAGCAGTTTGTTACCTACTGCGTGCATCAAATGTGTTTTGCCTAAACCCACCCCCCCGTAAATAAACAAGGGGTTGTATAACTGGCCGGGCATGGTAGCGACATGCATGGCCGCCGCACGTGCCATGCGGTTAGCCGTGCCCTCGACCAAGGTGTCAAAAGTCAGAGCTGTGTTGAGGCGTGTGCGTGGTCCGCTTGGGATGCCTTCTTCCAAACCCACAAAGCTTTCAGGCAGAGATTCAAGCTCTTGGGAAAATGAAACAGGTTTAATCCTGATAGGCGTTTCTTTAGGAGTAATCGCTAACTCAACCTGAATGGATTGGCCGTGCATTTGTTGCAACAAACCTGCAATTCGGTTGGCGTATTGGGCACGAATCCAATCCAATTTGAAGCGGTTCCCGACCAAAATAACCACTTTGCTAAAGTCTTCAGCGACGCTAGCAACCAATGGTTTGATCCACGTATTGAACTGTTGTTCTGGTAGTTCTTGCGCCAATTGATCGACGCAGGCCTGCCACAAACCTTCACCAGATCCTGGTGGTAGGCCATCGGCGGCAGAAGTTGGAAGACCCTGGTTCATGAGATGTTTTTTCTGTGGACAGCTATCTTAAAAAGATAGGTAACTGGACACTTTATCAAAAAATTATCCACAGGGTGAGTAAATCTGAAAGACTTTTAAAAAAGCAAAGCTAAAAAGAGTGTGGATAAAAGTCTGCAAGTGTCCCAAAAATTTGAGATAATCATTGGTTTCCCTGATCTCTCAGGGCTTAGCTTTTTGGAAAAATCATGAAACGCACTTACCAGCCTTCTAAAACTCGCCGCGCTCGTACCCATGGCTTTTTGGTTCGTATGAAAACACGCGGTGGCCGCGCTGTGATCAACGCACGTCGCGCCAAAGGTCGCAAGCGTCTGGCTGTCTAATTTTTGACCGCTGAACAGGCCCGCGACCCAAGCGCCGTGGAACGTCTGAAACAGTGGTCAGAATTTCAGGCCGTCATGTCGGCAGGTTCTGTGGCACGTACGCCGCACTTTGTGTTGCACAAGTGGCAATCACCTGTCAAAGCCTCTACAGGGTCTGGGTTTGAAGAAACCCCGACCCTGTTTGTCGATGGTGTCTTGATGATGGGCGCGCTTACTCCCAAACGGTGGGCCAAGCGCGCTGTCACACGCAATTTAATTCGACGTCAAATTCATGCGGTTTCGCGTGAATATGAAAAGGGCCTGAAGCCTACAGCCTATGTGGTTCGTTTGCGAGCAACGTTTAATCCTCAAAAGTTTGTCAGTGCGTCTTCGGATGTATTGAAACAGACGGTGCGTGAAGAGCTCAAGCAATTGTTTGGGCATGTGAGCGCAGCATGATGCAGTCATTTTTAATGATGTTGGTGCGTGGGTATCGTTTGCTGCTCAGCCCGTGGCTTGGTTCATCATGTCGGTTTGAACCGACGTGTTCGGTGTATTCCTTGCAAGCGCTAGAGCTTCACGGCGCTGCTCGCGGCAGTTATCTGACTCTGCGTCGTTTGGCACGTTGCCATCCTTGGTGTGCTGGTGGGCATGATCCTGTGCCGCCTGCTTTGTTTACCTCTTTGACCTCTTCCAACTCCGGAAAGAAAACTTCATGAACGACATTCGCCGCACCATTTTGTGGGTGATCTTTGGTTTCTCCATGGTTCTCCTGTGGGACCAATGGCAAGTCCACAACGGAAACAAAGCCACCTTTTTCCCAACGCCTGCGCAGCAGCAGGCGAAAGCAGCAACAGATGTCGCCTCTGCGGCGCCACAAGCTGTTGGTGTGCCTGCACCTGTTGCGCCACAAGGCGCAGTGGCCGTCCCCGCCGTTGAAACACGTGCAGTGACAAAAGAGTGGGTTCAGCTCGAAACTGATGTTTTCAAACTCAGCTTTGACACAGAGGGCGGCACATTGGCCCGTGTGGAGTTGCTCAAGCACGAAGACGAGCAAAAGCCAGGACACAAAATTGTGTTGCTGGATGACAGCAGAGAGCGCATCTACACCGCACAAACGGGCTTGATTTCCAGTGTTCCTGGCGTGGCGTTGCCCACACACAAAACCTTGATGACGGTTCGCCCCGGCTCACGCAAACTCAACGAGAGCGACAACGAGTTGTCCATCACCTTTGAATCGGCAGCACAAAATGGTGTGAAGTTGGTAAAAACCTACACCGTGAAGCGTGGCGCATATGACATGACCGTGAAGCACGACATCGTCAACACCGGCTCGCAAGATGTGGCGCCGCAGCTGTATTTCCAATTGGTTCGCGACGGCAACAAGCCAGCTGGTGAATCATCGTTCTATTCCACATTCACAGGCCCTGCGATTTACACAGAAGCCAAGAAGTACCAGAAGGTGGAGTTTGCCGACATCAAGAAGAAAAAAGTGGATGTTGAAAAACAATCTAACACCGGTTACATCGCCATGGTGCAGCATTACTTTGCAAGCGCTTGGATTTTGCCTGACGGCATGAGTCGTGACATTTCGATTGATGCGGTGGACATCGGTGCCACCATGGCTGATTGCTGCTACCGCGTCACTGCGATTTCTCCCTTGGAAGTGATCAAACCAGGTCAAAGCAAGAGCGTGGCCGCGACTTTCTATGCGGGCCCACAAGAAGAGAAAAAACTCGAAGCGCTGTACCCAGGTTTGGAGTTGGTCAAAGACTACGGTTGGTTAACCATTTTGGCTAAGCCCCTGTTCTGGTTGCTGCACCAACTCAACAGCATCTTAGGTAACTGGGGCTGGTCGATCGTCAGCTTGGTGGTCTTGCTCAAAGCAGCCTTCTACTGGTTGAACGCCCACGCTTACCAAAGCATGGCCAAAATGAAAGCTATCAATCCAAAAATCATGGAAATGCGAGAGCGTCTCAAAGACAATCCGCAACAAATGCAAATGGAGATGATGAAGATTTACCGCGAAGAGAAGGTCAACCCCATGGGCGGTTGCGTTCCTATCGCGTTGCAAATCCCCGTGTTTATTGCCCTGTATTGGGTGTTGTTGTCAACCGTTGAAATCCGCAATGCACCTTGGGTGGGTTGGATTCACGACCTGTCGGCACCCGATCCCTTCTTTATCTTGCCGTTGGTCATGACGCTCACCACTTTGCTGCAAACAGCATTGAATCCCGCACCACCAGACCCCATGCAAGCCAAGATGATGTGGATCATGCCGCTGGCCTTCAGCGTGATGTTCTTCTTCTTCCCCGCAGGCTTGGTGTTGTACTGGATCACCAACAACGTGTTGTCGATCGCTCAACAATGGCTCATCAACATTCGCATGGGTGTGCCACCTCAATTCAACTTGCCCAAGTTCTAACTTAGACAGTTGGTCAATCCAAAGCCCGCCTCCTTCATCGGTTGGCGGGTTTTTTTCTGGACAATCTAGCCATGCTTGCTCAACACGACGCCCCCATCATTGCCATTGCTACAGCTCCCGGTCGAGGGGCCGTTGGCATTGTGCGCGTGAGCGGTAAAAACCTCGGGGCATTGGTTCAGGCCTTGTGTGGCCGCACACTCAAACCGCGTGAAGCCACTTACTTGCCCTTGCCTGATGAAACAGGAGCGCCTATCGACCATGTGTTGGCGTTGCATTTTCCAGGCCCTAACAGCTATACCGGCGAAGACGTGCTGGAGCTACAAGCCCACGGTGGCCCCGTCGTGTTGCAACTGATCTTGGCCCGCTGCCTGCGCGTGGCAGTCACGCTGAACGCGGACAACAAACCTTTGCTGGCTGGTTTGCGATTGGCGCAGCCAGGAGAGTTCACGCAACGTGCATTCTTGAACCATAAGCTCGATTTGGCCCAAGCAGAAGCAGTGGCCGATTTGATTGACGCCAGTACCGAAGCGGCGGCACGTGGTGCCAGCCGCTCGCTGGCGGGTGCGTTCTCCAATGAAATTCACCAGTTACGTGATGCACTGATTCATTTGCGCATGTTGGTCGAAGCGACGCTGGACTTCCCAGAAGAAGACATCGACTTTTTGAGGCAAGCCGATGCACAAGGCCAGCTCACACGTCTGCAGCAAAACCTAGCGCGTGTGATGGCACAAACCAAGCAAGGCGCGTTGCTGCGCGAGGGCATTCGTGTGGTGATTGCTGGGCAACCCAATGCGGGCAAAAGCTCCTTGCTCAATGCATTGGCGGGCGCTGAGTTGGCCATCGTCACGCCCATTGCAGGCACCACGCGCGATGTGGTGCAACAAACCATCCAGATTGAAGGCGTGCCCCTGCATGTGGTTGACACGGCGGGCTTGCGCGAGCACCCCGATGTGGATGAGGTCGAACGCATTGGCATTGCCCGCGCGTGGGACCAAATTGGCCAGGCCGATGCTGTGCTGTTTTTGCACGACCTCACTCGCAAAGACGATGCTGCTTATGCGATCGCCGACGCCCAAATTGAGCAGACCCTGCAAGACAAATTGGATTCGCATGTACCCGTGTTGCACTTATGGAACAAGGCCGACGCACACAATATGGCGGCGACAACGCCTAACCAAGACGGCCGCCCTGCCGCCAGGCACATTACCCTGTCTGCCAAAACGGGCGATGGATTGCCCGCGCTACGTCAACAGCTGTTGACGGTGGTAGGTTGGCAAGGCGGCAGTGCCGAGGGCATGTTCATGGCCCGTGAGCGCCATGTGCAGGCCTTGTACGAGGTCGATGAGCACCTCATGTTGGCGAATGCCAGTTTGCAGGCCCAAGTGCCTGCGCTGGACCTACTGGCAGAAGAATTGCGCCTAAGCCAAAACGCGCTCAATGCCATCACCGGTGAGTTCACGCCAGACGATTTATTGGGTGTGATCTTCTCTAGTTTTTGCATCGGCAAATAAGCGCACCCCCACCGATAAAATCAAGCCATGACTCAAAACTCTGCACACACCGTCAGCACGTTCGCGCAGGTGGACGACCAGCGCATCTTGCAACTGGCCCACGACACCTTGGAGATCGAAGCTGATGCCGTGCGCCATTTGCGCCATGGCTTGTCACCCAGCTTTGTGCAAGCTGTGCATGCCATTCTTAAAGTCACAGGCCGTGTGGTAGTGATGGGTATGGGCAAGAGTGGTCATGTGGGTCGCAAGATCACGGCCACGCTAGCCTCGACGGGGACGCCCGCCATGTTTGTTCATCCTGCCGAAGCCAGCCACGGCGACCTTGGCATGGTCAAAGACACCGACTTGGTGATCGCCATTTCTAACAGTGGCGAGAGTGACGAATTGGCCGCGATCCTTCCCGTGCTCAAGCGACAAGGCGTGCCCTTAGTTGCGCTTACCGGTGGTGCGCAATCCACGTTGGCTAGCCATGCCGACATCGTGCTCAACACCGGTGTGTTGAAAGAGGCTTGCCCACTCAACTTAGCGCCTACGGCCAGTACCACGGCACAAATGGCTATGGGCGATGCCTTGGCTGTTGCCTTGCTGGATGCGCGTGGCTTCAAAGCCGAAGACTTTGCCCGTTCACACCCCGGCGGTGCTTTGGGTCGACGTTTGTTGACCCATGTGAGTGACGTCATGCGCAGCGGCGATGCTGTGCCAAGCGTGTTGCCAACCGCGACCTTCAGCGATTTGATGCGCGAGATGAGCGCCAAAGGCTTGGGTGCATCCGCCGTTGTGGATGCGAGCAAAAAAGTGTTGGGCATCTTCACCGATGGCGACTTACGTCGCTTGATTGAAACCGGCACCGACATGCGTCAGCTGACGGCGCAGCAAGTCATGCACGCCAGTCCGCGCACGGTACGTGCCACAGCCTTGGCCGCAGAAGCGGCAGAGTTGATGGAGTTGCACCGCATCACCAGTGTCTTGGTGGTAGACGCGCAAGGCACGCTGTGCGGCGCGATCAATACCAATGATCTGATGCGCGCGAAAGTCATCTGATGAGCACACACACGCCCGCATTGAACTTCGAGCCCGCTTTGCTCTTGCGCGCACAGGGCGTGCGCGTGGCCTTCTTTGATGTGGACGGCGTGCTCACCGATGGTGGCTTGCTGTTCACTGAAAGTGGCGAAACCATCAAACGCTTTTGCACGCTCGATGGCCATGGTTTGAAGATGTTGCAAAAAGTGGGCATTACGCCTGCCGTCATCACTGGCCGTGACAGCGCGCCTTTGCGTGCGCGCCTCAAAGCGCTTGGCATCACGCATGTGCGTTACGGTACCGAAGACAAAGCTCCTGCGGCACAAGAAATTTTGAACGAACTTGGCCTTGACTGGTCACAGGCGGCGCACATGGGGGATGACTGGCCTGATATGGCTGTGATGACACGCGCCACCTTTGCATGCGCCCCCCGCAATGCACACATTGAAGTCAAGGCCATCGCACATTTTGTGACCGAGCGTGACGGCGGTCATGGCGCGGCACGCGAATTTTGCGATTTGCTCTTGGTGGCCAGCGGTCGTTATGCCGAGTTGTTGCGAGGCTACGTCGCATGAGAACAACAGCGCCTTTGCCGCTGCTGATGCGTGTGCGTCGCATGTTGGACCGCTTGGCGGTCTATCTGCCATTGGTGCTCATGGGCCTCATGGCCATGACCACGTATTGGTTGGTACGCAATACGCCCACGATGGGGGGGGGCGAAGCCGAAGTTGTGCCGCGCCACGAGCCGGATTACTTCATGCGTGATTTTTCGGTCAAGGTGTTCGGAGAAGACGGCAAACTTAAAAGCGAAGTCACCGGCGTTGAAGGTCGTCACTACCCAGACACCGACACTTTAGAAATCGATCAACCGCGCATTCGTATTTTGGGTGCAGAGAGCCGTGTCACCACAGCAGTTGCTGTGCGTGGTTTGATCAACGCCGATGGCTCAGAGGCGCAGCTGTTTGACAAAGCGGTTGTTGTGCGCGAGCCCAATACGAACGCACAAGGCGTTGTGACACCGCGCAGTGAATTGCACAGCGATTTTTTGCATTTTTTTGCAAATACCGAACAAGTGAAATCGTATTTGCCTGTGATCTTCGTGCGTGGTGCGGGTGATCGATTCACTTCGCAAGATGGCATGGACTACGACAACCTTGATCAAGTCATGCAGCTCAAGGGTCGAGTTCGCGGTACCCTGCTGCCACCGAAAGACAAAGAGAAGAAATAAAAAAGGCTCCCTCAGGAGCCTTTTGATTTGCAGTGAAGCAGATCGATTAGTAGCTGCTGCCACCACCGAAACCGCCGCGACCACCACCGCCGCCTTCGCGACGACCGCCGCCAGCACCGCCGCCGCCGTAGGGGCTACGGAAACCGCCGCCGCCGCCTTCACGACCGCCACCACCGTAGCCGCCGCCGCCACCACCGAAACCACCGGTGCGGGGAGGACGTGGCTCCATGGGGCGAGCTTCGTTCACCACGAGGCTACGACCACCCAAAGGTGCACCGTTCATACCTTCAACAGCTGCCAGAGCTTCGGCATCGCTGCCCATCTCGACAAAACCAAAACCTTTAGAGCGGCCAGTGTCGCGCTCCATCATGACCTTGGCGCTAGTCACAGTACCGAACTGTCCGAAAGACTGCTCAAGATCGCTGTCGCGTACCGAATACGGCAAATTGCCGACGTACAGTTTATTGCCCATGAAAGGGACTCCTTAAAACACAAAAACAAAGCGATGGAGTCCCGAACCGAAACTGACCGATCACCAAATACAACCTTGCCAATGGCGTGCATTCACAAGGTTGCGGCCATTATGGAGCACAAGTTGGCTAAATTACCAAGCGTTTACCTGTATTTACCGCAATTCAGCGCCGAAAAACCACAATTCATGCGGTTTACCAGCTCGCTTCACGGTCAGGCGATGCCGTGATCTTATGAATCGTCAAGTCTGCGCCTTCGAACTCTTCTTCTTGACTCAAGCGCAAACCTAGCGTCATTTTCAAGACGCCGTACACCACAAAGCCCCCCATCAAGGCCCACGTCACGCCTAGGGCTGTGCCAATTAATTGCGCTGTGAGATTGACACCACCAATGCCCCCGAGGGCTTGTGTGCCAAAAACGCCTGCTGCAATGCCACCCCATGTGCCGCACAGACCGTGTAAGGGCCACACCCCCAATACATCGTCAATGCGCCACTTGTTTTGGGTGAGCGTGAACATCACCACAAAAATACCACCGGCCACAGCGCCCACCACCAATGCGCCCATGGGGTGCATCAAGTCAGAGCCCGCGCACACGGCAACCAAACCAGCCAAAGGGCCGTTGTGCACAAAGCCCGGATCATTTTTGCCAGCAATCAGAGCCACTAACGTGCCGCCCACCATCGCCATCAATGAGTTCACGGCGACAAGGCCCGAAATTTTGTCGAGGGTTTGGGCGCTCATCACGTTGAAGCCAAACCAGCCTACGATCAAAATCCATGCGCCCAAGGCGAGGAATGGAATGCTCGAAGGCGGGTGTGCAGAAATTGCACCGTCTTTGCGGTAACGGTTGCTACGCGCGCCGAGCAACAACACGGCAGGCAAAGCAATCCAGCCACCCACGGCGTGAACCACCACTGAGCCCGCAAAATCGTGGAATTCATCGCCGGTCAATTCTTTGAGCCATGCTTGAAACCCGAAATGCTGGTTCCAAGCAATGCCCTCGAAGAAGGGATACACAAAACCAACGATGACCGCCGTGGCAATCAGCTGTGGCCAAAACTTGGCGCGTTCCGCAATGCCGCCCGAGATGATGGCGGGAATGGCCGCTGCAAACGTCAGCAAGAAAAAGAACTTCACCAGCTCGTAGCCATTTTTGTCAGCCAACGATTCGGCACCGATCATGAAGCTTGCGCCATAAGCCACGCCGTAACCTACCACAAAGTAGGCAATGGTGGAGACACAGAAGTCCACCAAAATTTTCACCAGTGCATTGACTTGGTTTTTGCGGCGAACTGTGCCCAGTTCTAAAAATGCGAAGCCCGCATGCATGGCAAGCACCATGATGGCTCCGAGCAGAATGAACAAAGCATCTGCGCCCTGTTTGTGTGCATCCATATAGTTGTCCTTGGAGTTTTGTTTTGTTTTGGTGCGTTTTTGCACCGGTTTTCTAAGTTGCACCTGATGTAAGCAAAAAATGCACCAAATCGTGCGCATGTTTTGTAAAACGCGCGCGGTAGGATCATTTGATGGAAGCATTTTTGATCTCAACGGGCATCGTCGCCCTTGCCGAAATGGGCGACAAGACGCAACTGTTATCGCTCGTGCTCGCGGCACGTTTTCGCAAACCTTGGCCCATCGTGTGGGGCATCTTGGTGGCCACGCTGGCCAACCACGCTTTGGCTGGCGGTTTGGGCGCATGGGTGACCAGCTTGATGGGGCCCACGGTGTTGCGTTGGGTCTTGGGCATGTCGTTCTTGGCCATGGCAGCGTGGATGTTGGTGCCCGACAAGTTGGACGACGATGATTCCAACGTGACCCCGAAGTTTGGCGTGTTTGGCACCACGGTCATTGCCTTTTTCTTGGCCGAAATGGGCGACAAAACACAAATCGCCACCGTGATGTTGGCGGCTGAATACCAGTCATGGTTGTGGGTGGTGGCAGGCACCACCTTGGGCATGATGTTGGCGAATGCCCCCGTGGTGTGGTTTGGCGAGCGCATCACGCGTTTGGTGCCGCTCACATGGGTGCACCGCATCAGCGCCGTGGTGTTTGTGGTGTTGGGGCTTTTGGTGTTGTTTGGCAGCGAAGCGCCAGAGACGCATGGCAAGCCGCACGACCCTGCAGTGCAAATGGTTGTGCCGAGTGAGTCGGCTTCTGCTGCATCGAGCGCACCATAAAAAAACGCCAGTGCATTTGAAGCACTGGCGGTGTTTAAACCACAGGGCACGCCAAGTGCCGATGTGTTTTATTTGGCGATGACGCGCACCATCTCCAAGCACTTGTTGGAATAGCCCCATTCGTTGTCGTACCAGCTGACGATTTTGATGAAGGTGCCATCCAAGGCCAAGCCCGCGTCGGCATCAAACACCGAGGTGCAGGGCTCACCACGGAAATCGGTGGACACCACTTTTTCATCGGTGTAGCCCAGCACGCCTTTGAGCGCGCCCAGGCTTTGCGCTTTCATCTCGGCACAAATTTCTTTGTACGTGGCGGCGTTGTTCAGTTCCACGGTCAGGTCGACCACTGACACGTCAGAGGTGGGCACGCGAAAGGCCATGCCTGTGAGCTTGCCCTTGACTTCTGGAATCACCACACCCACAGCCTTGGCCGCGCCGGTGCTGGAAGGAATGATGTTTTCCAAAATGCCGCGGCCGCCGCGCCAGTCTTTGTTGCTCGGGCCGTCCACGGTTTTTTGAGTAGCGGTGGTGGCGTGCACCGTAGTCATGAGGCCGCGTTTGATGCCCCACTTGTCGTTCAGCACTTTGGCCACAGGCGCCAAGCAGTTGGTGGTGCATGACGCATTCGAGATGATGGGCTGGCCCGCGTAAGTCGTGTGATTCACGCCGTACACAAACATGGGCGTGTCGTCTTTGGAGGGGGCTGACAGCAGTACTTTTTTGGCGCCTGCGGCCAAGTGTTTTTCGGCGGTCGCTTGGTCAAGAAACAGGCCTGTGGATTCCACCACCACATCGGCGCCGATGTCGTTCCACTTCAAGGCTGCGGGGTCGCGCTCTTGGGTGAGGCGAATCTTTTTGCCGTTCACCACCAAGTGGCCGTTATCCACCGATACCTCGCCTTGGAAGCGCCCGTGCACGCTGTCGAACTTGAGCATGTAGGCCAAGTAGTCGGGCTCTAGCAAGTCGTTGATGCCGACGACTTCGATGTCGTGGAAGTTTTGAATCGCGGCGCGAAACACCATACGTCCGATGCGGCCAAAGCCGTTGATGCCGATTTTGATGGTCATGTCAGTCTCCTTAGGATTTCAGATTTTATGAAACTTTGTTACATGATTTCAAGATAATTTACGTATTTTTTTTACTTAGTCAAAAACAACAGGCAAAGAAAAAGCGCCCGAAGGCGCTTGTCTGTTGCAGTAAACCGAAGATTATTTCTTCTTGGCCACCACGCGAACCATTTCCAAACACTGTTTGGCATAGCCCCATTCGTTGTCGTACCAAGCGACGATCTTGACGAAGTTTTTGTCCAGCGCGATACCGGCGGTGGCATCAAACACCGAAGCACATGGCTCGCCGCGGAAGTCGGTGGACACCACTTTTTCGTCGGTGTAGCCCAACACGCCTTTGAGCGCGCCTTCGCTTTGTGCTTTCATTTCCGCGCAGATTTCGGCGTAGCTAGCTTCATTCGTTAGCTCAACGGTCAAGTCAACCACGGACACGTCAGAGGTGGGCACGCGGAAGGCCATGCCAGTGATCTTGCCTTTGATTTCTGGAATCACCACGCCCACGGCTTTGGCTGCGCCTGTGCTGGAAGGAATGATGTTTTCCAAAATACCGCGGCCACCGCGCCAGTCTTTGCGCGACGAGCTGTCCACGGTGGCTTGGCTGGCTGTGGCTGCGTGCACTGTGGTCATCAAACCGCGCTTGATGCCCCATTTGTCGTTCAACACTTTGACCACAGGAGCCAAGCAGTTGGTGGTGCAAGAGGCATTCGACACGATGGCTTCGCCGGCATATTTTTTGTGGTTCACGCCGTAGACAAACATGGGAATGCTGTCTTTGGACGGTGCAGAAATGACCACCTTCTTCGCGCCTGCTGCGATGTGCATTTGGCTGGTGGGTTCGGTCAAGTAGTGGCCAGTGCACTCGAGCACGGTGTGAACGCCCATCTCGCCCCACTTGAGGTTGTGTGCGTCGCGCTCGTGAGAGAGCTTGATTTTTTTGCCGTTGACGATGAGCGCGTCTTCGGTGTGCTCCACCGTGCCATCAAAGCGGCCGTGCACACTGTCGTACTTGAGCATGTAGGCCAAGTAGTCAGAAGGCTTGGGATCGTTGATGCCGACGATTTGGATGTCGGTGTAGCTGTGCTTGAGCGCAGCGCGCAAAGCCAAGCGACCGATACGGCCGAAACCGTTAATGCCAAGTTTGATGGTCATGTGAATGCCTCAGGAGGAAGTTAAAAACCTTAAATTGACCAGTTTGTAGACCATTCCCCTTTCACGAGGCTGATCCCGAGAGGCCCCTCCCGAGAGAGGCCGTCTCGCTGGTCAGTGGCTTAAGCCTGCTTTTGCAGCGCGGCTTGAACCGTGTCGGCCACGTTTTCTGGCGTGAAACCGAAGTGTTTGAACAAAACAGGCGCGGGCGCAGATTCGCCGTAGGTGTCGATGCCGACCACAGCGGACACGCCGTATTTCCACCAGCCGTCGGTCGAACCCATTTCCACTGCAATGCGGGGCACGCCTGCGGGCAACACGGCGGCTTTGTAGGCCGCGCTTTGACGGTCAAACGTGGTGGTGCTGGGCACAGACACCACGCGTACGGCAATCTTGCGCTCGGCCAACAAAGCTTGCGCTTTCATGGCCAGTTGCACTTCAGAGCCCGTGGCCAAGATGACCGCTTGCGCTTTTTTCTTGATGCCCACAACGCTGGGCTCAGCCAACACGTAGGCACCTTTATTGATGGCGTCGAGGCCAGAGATATCGCCAGCCGTTTTGTGTGGGGCTGCATCACCCTTTGGCAAATAAGGCAGGTTTTGACGGCTCAACAACAAGGCCGTTGGGCGGTTGGTGTTTTGCAAAGCCACAGCCCAAGCCACAGCAGTTTCGGCGGTGTCAGCGGGGCGCCACACGTCGAGGTTAGGAATCAAACGCAAGGACGCTGCGTGTTCGATGGATTGGTGGGTTGGGCCGTCTTCGCCCAAACCAATGGAGTCGTGGGTGAACACGTGCACCACGCGTTGCTTCATCAACGCGGCCATGCGAATGGCGTTGCGTGAATAGTCGCTGAAAGTCAGGAACGTGCCGCCGTAAGGGATGAAGCCGCCGTGCAAAGCCACGCCGTTCATGATGGCAGCCATGCCGAATTCGCGCACACCGTAGTTAATGTGGCGGCCACCTTGGCCGGCTTCGTTTTTCACCACGTTGCCTGCCGCATCAAAGCGCAGGTTGGGCGTGGATTTGGTGTTGGTCAGGTTAGAGCCGGTCAAGTCGGCGCTGCCACCCAAGAGTTCGGGCAAGGCGGCGGTGAAGGCTTCCAAAGCCAATTGGCTGGCCTTGCGGCTGGCCACGGTTTCGGCTTTGGTGTGGGCGCCGATGGCGGTGTCGACCACGGTTTGCGCAAAGTTCTTGGGCAGCTCGCCGGCCATGCGGCGCAGCAGTTCTTTGGCCAAGGCGGGGTGTGCGGCTTTGTAAGCAGCGAAAGCGGTTTTCCATTCGGCTTCTTGGGCTTTGCCTTTGGCGGCAGCGTTCCAATCGGCATACACCTCTTTGGGCATCTCGAATGGTGCGTAGTCCCAGCCGATGGCTGCGCGTGTCAGTGCAATTTCTTCTGCGCCCAAAGGTTCGCCGTGGGCTTTGGCCGTGTCAGCACGGTTGGGGCTGCCTTTGCCGATGCTGGTTTTACACACGATGAGTGTGGGCTTGTCAGTGTTGAGCTTGGCGCTTGCAATGGCTTGGCTCACGACAGCAGCGTCGTGGCCGTTGATGGGGCCAATCACGTTCCAGCCGTAAGACTTGAAGCGCTCGGGTGTGTTGTCGGCAAACCAAGGGGCCACTTGGCCATCGATAGAGATGCCGTTGTCGTCGTACAAAGCGATGAGTTTGTTCAGCTTCCATGCGCCGGCGAGTGAGCACGCTTCGTGGCTGATGCCTTCCATCAAACAACCGTCGCCCATGAAGGCGTAGGTGTGGTGGTCGACCACGTTGTGGCCTTCACGGTTGAACTCGGAGGCCAACAGCTTTTCCGCCAGCGCCATGCCCACCGCGTTGGTGATGCCTTGACCCAAGGGGCCAGTGGTTGTCTCGACGCCTGGTGTCACGCCCACTTCGGGGTGACCGGCGGTTTTGCTGTGCAGCACGCGGAAGTTTTTCAACTCGTCCATCGGCAAGTCATAGCCGGTGAGGTGCAACAAGGCGTAAATCAACATCGAGCCGTGGCCGTTGGACAGCACAAAACGGTCGCGGTTCAACCACTGTGGGTTCTTGGGGTTGTGACGCAGGTGCTCGCCCCACAAGGCGACAGCCATGTCGGCCATGCCCATGGGCGCGCCGGGGTGTCCTGAGTTGGCTTGTTGTACAGCGTCCATTGCCAAGGCGCGAATTGCGCTGGCCATTTGTTGGGTGTTTGCCATGTCAGGCGGCTCCGATGGGGTGTGAGGGAAAACCACGATTTTAGCGAGCCTGACACCCCTCGGCCAAACCTCTTCAGCGCTTGTTTGCGCAAATATCACGTGCGGAGGGCTGGCTACACTGCCACGTGATGACAAAAAGCCCTGTTTCTGCCGTATCTCACCCTATATCCACCGCTTTGCTCTTGGCCGCAGGCCGTGGCGAGCGCATGCGTCCACTGACCGATTCGACCCCCAAACCTTTGCTCAGCGTGCGCGGACAGCCCCTGATGCAGTGGGCCATGCAAGGCCTGCAGCGCGGCGGCGTTGGCAGCTTGGTCATCAACACAGCCTGGTTGGGCGAGCAAATTCCCCAACACTTTGGTGATGTGTTTGAAAGCGCTGGCCTTGCGCCCATGCATCTGCACTACTCGCAAGAGGGCGTTGACTTTGGTAGGGCCTTAGAAACCGCAGGCGGCATTGCGCGAGCCTTGCCCCGGTTGGCCGATGTGTTTTGGGTAGCCGCGGGCGATGTGTTTGCTCCAGATTTTGTGTTTACGCCGGAGGCTTATGCGCACTTCGCAGCGAGCCCCCAACTCGCCCACATTTGGCTGGTGCCCAACCCCGAACACAACTTGGGCGGCGACTTTGGTTTGTCGCTCGAGGGCTTGGCGTTGAATTTGCCCAAGTTGACAGCAGCTGCCACTGGCGCAGAGCAACCGCGTTACACCTTCAGCACCATCGCGCTTTACAAGCGTGCCTTCTTCGAAGCGGCTTGGTGCCCTATCCCCGCAGGAAATCCGGAAGGCGTGAAAGCCCCACTGGCCGCTATGTTGCGTGCTGCTATGGACAATGGCGCGGTGAGTGCATCGCTCTACAGTGGCGCGTGGACCGATGTAGGCACGCCCGAGCGTTTAGCGCAACTCAACGCCGCCTGAACACACAAGGTAAGACATGACACACCCGATTGCACACGCCCACATTTACGCCGCGCGCCGCGCCCGTTTTGCCGCCCAATTAGGCGAGGGTGGCGTGGCCATCATCTCCACCGCGCCCGAGCATGCGCGTAACCGCGACAGCGATTTTCCGTACCGCCACGACAGCTACTTTTATTACCTGACAGGCTTCACCGAGCCCAACGCTTGGCTGGTGCTTGATGCCACAGGGCGCAGCACGCTGTTTTGCCAACCCAAAGATTTGGAGCGCGAGATTTGGGATGGCTACCGTTTGGGCCCAGACGCTGCCGTGGCCGCACTGGGCGTGACCGCTGCCGTGTCCGTAGCGGAGCTGGACAAGCAGCTGCCTAAATTGCTGGAGAACCAACACACGGTTTGGTACCCGTTTGCCACACACAAAGGTTTGGAAACTCGCGTGGACGGATGGCTCAACGCGGTGCGTGCCCGTGTGCGGTTTGGCGCGCAATGTCCCGCGCAGCAACGCGATGCCTGCGGCCCACTCGATGAAATGCGCCTCATCAAAGATGCGCATGAGCAAGACGTGATGCGCCGTGCCAGCACCATCAGCGCGCATGCCCACATCCGCGCCATGCAAACCAGCGCGCGCATGCTGCGTGCTGGCCAGGACGTGCGCGAGTACCACTTAGATGCCGAGTTGCTGCACGAGTTCCGCATGCACGGCTCACAGTTTCCCGCCTACACCTCCATCGTGGCCGCAGGTGCCAATGCCTGCGTGTTGCACTACCGCACCGATGCCGCACCTGTGCGCGATGGTGAGTTGGTGTTGATTGATGCGGGTTGCGAGTTGGATGGCTACGCCTCTGACATCACGCGCACCTTCCCTGCCAATGGCAAGTTCACCGGCCCGCAGCGTGATTTATATAACTTGGTGCTGGCTAGCCAAGACGCGGCAGTGGCAGCGACCAAAGCTGGTGCGCGTTTTGTGGACCCGCACGACGCGACAGTCAAAGTGCTAGCGCAAGGTTTGTTAGATCTCGGGTTGTTGAACAAAACCAAGCACGGCACTGCGCAAGACGTGATTGAAAAGCGCGCGTATTTTCCGTTTTACATGCACCGCACCAGCCATTGGCTGGGGCTAGATGTGCACGACTGCGGTAGCTATGTGGAGCCGTCCGAACTGGGTCAAACCAGCGAACGCAAAGACCCGTTGTCGGGCGAGACCATTGTCAACCGACCCAGTCGCATCTTGCGCGAGGGCATGGTGCTCACCATTGAGCCTGGCCTGTATGTACGACCTGCCGACGATGTACCCGAGGCCTTTTGGAACATCGGCATTCGCATTGAGGACGATGCCATCGTGACGGCTGGTGGTTGCGAGCTCATCACACGTGGTGTGCCTGTGATGGCTTCTGAAATTGAAGCGTTGATGCGCGGCTAATTTCTTTGGCGTGGCGGCGAGGTGTGGGTGGGGTGAGCTCGCCCTCCTCAGAGTCTTGCGCCTCGATTGCGTCGGTCGGGCTCACCCCATCCATACCTCTTGTTCGACAGAAACACTTCGAGCGCCAACCTCTAGCTTGGGTGTGAGGCGGTGTGCGCGTAGGCGATATTCTGGCGCGCAGCGACAGTGAGCCCTAGCGCGTACCGCCTCACACCCAAGCGGCGGCCAAAGAAGAGTTCCCCACAGACCCCTAAAGTTTGCTTTTGCGAATAAGTAAAAACCATTGCCACTTGCATAAGCACATCCACGCATCTAGTGGCTTAAACACAGGCCTAAAATGAAATCACAAGCCAAGGCGGTGTGCTTTTGCAAAGCACAGCCGCCTTTTGCATAACAAGGAGATTTCTATGGGTTCTAACCACTCTCACAACAGCCCCGAGGCTCGTGCCGAATTGCGCCGCGCCGCGCTCGAATACCACGAGTTCCCCACCCCCGGCAAAGTGGCGATTCAAGCCACCAAGCAGCTGGTCAACCAACATGACTTGGCGCTGGCTTATTCGCCAGGCGTGGCCGCACCGTGCGAAGAAATCGTCAAAGACCCGAACGCGGCATTCAAGTACACCAGCCGCGGTAACTTGGTGGCTGTGATCACCAACGGCACAGCCGTGCTGGGCTTGGGTGACATTGGTCCATTGGCTTCTAAGCCTGTGATGGAGGGCAAAGGCGTTCTGTTCAAGAAGTTCGCCGGCATCGATGTGTTTGACTTGGAAATTGACGAGAAAAATCTCGACAAGTTGGTGGACATCATTGCCGCGCTAGAGCCCACTTTTGGCGGTATCAACCTCGAAGACATCAAGGCCCCAGATTGCTTCTATGTCGAGCGCAAGCTGCGCGAGCGCATGAAGATTCCAGTCTTCCACGATGACCAACATGGCACCGCCATCACCGTGGGTGCGGCGATCATCAACGGCCTGAAGGTGGCAGGCAAAGACATCAAAACCGTCAAGCTCGTCACCTCGGGCGCGGGTGCTGCAGCCTTGGCTTGCTTGGGCTTGTTGCTCAAGATGGGCATGCCTCGTCAAAACATTTACGTCACCGACTTGGCGGGCGTGGTCTATGAAGGTCGCACCGAGTTGATGGACGAAGACAAGATTCAATTCGCCCAAAAGACCGATGCACGCACACTGAGCGACATCATCGAGGGTGCAGATGTTTTCTTGGGCCTGTCGGCTGGCGGCGTGTTGAAGCCCGAGATGGTCAAGAAGATGGCCGCCAAGCCCATCATCATGGCCTTGGCCAACCCCAACCCCGAAATCACACCCGAAGAAGTGAAGGCCGTGCGTGACGATGCCATCATCGCCACCGGCCGCAGCGACTATCACAACCAAGTGAACAACGTGCTGTGCTTCCCCTACATCTTCCGCGGGGCCTTGGATGCGGGTGCGTCCACCATCACAGATGAAATGGAAATTGCAGCGGTGTACGCCATCGCTGAATTGGCACAAGCTGAGCAAAGCGAAGTGGTGGCTGCCGCCTACGCGGGTGAGACCTTGGCCTTTGGTCCTGAGTACCTCATCCCCAAGCCATTCGACCCACGCTTGATGATGAAGATTGCCCCTGCCGTGGCCAAAGCCGCCGCAGACAGCGGCGTGGCCACGCGCCCCATCCAAGACATGGAAGCCTACATTGAGAAGCTGCAAGGCTTTGTGTATGCCTCGGGTTCGATCATGAAACCGATTTATGCAGCCGCCAAACGCGCTAGCAAAAAGCGTGTGTGCTTTGCCGAGGGCGAAGAAGAACGCGTGTTGCGTGCGGTGCAAATCGTGGTGGACGAAGGCTTGGCCCAACCCACCCTGATTGGCCGCCCAGCTGTGATCGCGCAACGCATCGAGAAGTTTGGCCTGCGCCTGAAAGAGGGCGTGAACTACCAGGTGGTCAACGTCGAGCAAGATCACCGCTACCGTGACTTCTGGCAAACCTATTACAAGATGACCGCTCGCAAAGGCGTGACCGAGCAGTTGGCCAAAATCGACATGCGTCGCCGTTTGTCGCTGATTGGCACCATGATGCTGCACAAAGGCGAGGTCGATGGCCTGATTTGCGGCACATGGAGCACACCGCTGACGCACTTGAACTATGTGGACCAAGTGATTGGCAACCGCAAAGGCGTCAGCACCTACGCCGCCATGAACGGTTTGTTGTTGCCCGATCGTCAAGTGTTTTTGGTGGACACGCACATCAACTACGACCCAACAGCCGAGCAATTGGCTGAAATCACGGTCATGGCCGCAGAAGAAATGCGCCGTTTTGGTATCCAGCCCAAAGCCGCCTTGCTGTCGCACTCCAACTTTGGCAGCAGCGATCAGCCATCGGCTATCAAAATGCGCGAAACCTTGGCTTTGGTGAAGAAAAAAGCACCATGGCTCGAAATCGACGGCGAAATGCACGGCGATGTGGCCTTGGATGGCCATGCACGCGAAGCCCAAATGGCAGACACCACCTTGATTGGCGATGCCAATTTGTTGGTCTTGCCCAATTTGGATGCCGCCAATATTGCTTACAACCTGCTCAAAACAGCGGCTGGCGGCAATATTGCCATTGGCCCCGTGTTGTTGGGCGCGGCCAAGCCTGTGCACATCTTGACGGCCAGCACCACCGTGCGCCGCATCGTCAACATGACGGCCTTGACTGTGGCAGATGCCAGCGCTGTGCGCTAAAGCTAGCGTTTATTTAGAAAATTAGATTAAATTTTCGTAAATACCCCCTGAGGGCCCACCCAGTAATGGGTTGGGCCCTTGCTTTTTTGTTTCATTTCGAAGACACTTGCGCTTCCAATTTTCGGGTTAACCCGAACACGAAACAAATACCACCTATGCCACTGCGTACCGTCAAAACCAATATCGTTCAGTCCATCCGCGCGTTTCGCGTACCTGATTTGCAAGAAGCCGCTCAAGGGCTGGGCCACCACTTTTTGTATGTCAACTTGGCTCAAGCGCAAAGCAAACAAGACATCTTGGACATCATTTCCAAAGAGTTCAACCTGTCTGCTTCTGCCAGCAAAAACTTCGACTCTTTGTATGACGGCATGACCGACCCCCTGCACAAGTCAGGCCCACAGCCTGGCTTTATTTTGGTGTTGGAGCACATCCCTGCCCATGCCAAGTTTGACAAAGAAGCCCGCGAACAACTGTTAGACATCTTCCGCGAAGCCGCAGATTACTGGTCTGACCGCAAAGTGGCGTTCCGCTGCTTCTACTCGTTCTCCGTGGCCCGCGCTCCTTCGGCCGAAAAGCCGGGCGTGGCTGCTGAAGGCATCGAGTTGTTGGAAGAAGGCGAAAAAATGCCAACCGACAAATTGGTGGACGTGTCCCCCATGGCTTTGCGCATGAGCAGCCCATTCAACGCAGGCTACTGGCAAACAGCGGCCTAAATCGGTCAGCTGCCTAAACGCAGCGCCAAAAACAAAACCCGTCGCAGGTGACTGCTGACGGGTTTTTTGTTGATGTTTTGGTTTTTACAGGCTTTGCACCAACGCCACATATTCGGCCACCGGCACTTCTTCCGCACGGCGCTGCACATCAAACTGCCCTGCGAAATTGCGGGCTTCTAGCCAACGGCCTAGGGTGTGGCGCAGCAGCTTGCGACGTTGGCTGAAGGCTGTTTTCACCATTTCTTCCATCAGCTTGACGTCAATTTTGGGCGGCTGTGCCAAGGGCACCATGCGTACCACGGCGCTGTCTACGCGCGGCGGTGGGTCAAACGACTCAGGTGGCACAAACAGCACGTCTTCCATGTCGTAACGCCATTGCAGCATCACGCTCAGGCGGCTGTAGTCGCCGCTGCAGGGCTTGGCCACCATACGGTCAATCACTTCTTTTTGCAGCATGAAGTGCTGGTCTTGCACCACGGCCACATGCTCCAGCAGATGGAACAGGATGGGCGACGAGATGTTGTACGGTAAGTTGCCCACCACGCGCAGCTTGGGCACTTTCAGGTCAGCGGCCAGCTGCGTGAAGTCCACGCGCAGCACGTCCGACTCAATCACGTTTAAGTGTGGATGCTCGCGCAAGCGAACGGCCAAGTCGCGGTCCAACTCAATGACATTCAGACGGCCTAAGCGTTCGACCAACGGCTGCGTAAGAGCGGCCAAGCCTGGGCCAATTTCGACCATAGGGTCACCCGGTTGCGGGTTGATGGCGTCGACGATGCTTTCAATGATGGCGCCGTCGGTCAAGAAGTGTTGGCCGAAGCGCTTGCGTGCAATGTGTTTCAAAGTGGGCTCTGCTTATTGCGGTGCGTCGCGGTATTCCACATAGGCGCGACCGCGCACTTCTTGGGCCCACAGCTGGTAGGTCTCGTCAAACTTTTTCTCACGCAAGTTATTGCGCGCCATGTCGCGCAACTCACGCTCACTGATAGGGGCTTCACGGCGCTCCAGCACTTGGATCAAGTGCACACCAAAGCGAGAGACCATGGGATCTGCAATTTGGCCGAGCTGGAGTTTGTTCATGACCTCTTCAAATTCGGGCACAAACATGCCGGGTGACACCCAACCCAAGTCGCCGCCATCAGGACCGCTGGCATCTTGTGAGTGCTCGCGGGCGAGTTTGGCAAAGTCTGCTTTGCCAGCTTCGATTTGACGTTTGAACTCAGCCAATTGCGAGCGCGCCGTAGTTTGGCTCAGTTGACCGCCTGGACGCAGCAAAATGTGGCGAGGGTGGGTTTGTGTGATGGTCACCACGCCACTGGCGCGTTTGGTGACCAGTTTCAACACATGGAAGCCAGCACCAGAGCGTACAAGGGTGACGTCTCCTTCGTTGAGATTTTTTATGGCGTCTACAAACAGCGTGGGGTAACGGTTGGCAGGGCGCAGACCCATCAAACCGCCTTTGTCACGCTCCGTACCGTCCGAAAACTCTTTGGCAGTGCGAGTGAGGTCATCACCGCGTTTGAGGTTGGCCAACGCTGTTTGTGCCTTGGCCTGCAAGGCTGCAATTTCTGTATCGCTGGCTTTTTCTGGGACGGCAATCAAGATATGGCCAAGTTCAATGTCGGGGTTGGCGGCCATGCTGGCGTTTTGGCGCTCACGCACCGCTTGGTCAATCTCGACATCGCTGATTTTGATGCGACTGGGCACATTGCGTTCAGCCACGCGTTGCAAAGTCAGTTGGTCGCGCAGGTTTTGGCGCAAGCGTTCAACGCTAGAACCTTCGGCCTTGACCTTTTTGTGCAGCGCGTCAACAGAGAGTTGGCTCTGCGCAGCCAAGCGTTGTTCGGCTTGATCCACCGCTTCGTTTTCAATGGTGATACCGGTGTCTTTGGCGTGCTGTAACAACGCTTTTTCAACAATCAATCGTTCCAAGGATGCTTTGAGTAGCGTTTCGTCTTCAGGAATAGCGAAGCCTTGTTGTTTGAGTTGATCGCGCAGTTGAGGCGCACGCAAAGCCACATCGTGATTGGTGATAGGCGCAGCATCCACCACAGCCACGATGTAATCACGACCACGAATAGAGGTCGCTGCAGAGGCGAATGTCGAGAGCGAGAACGCCCACGCCACCATGGTCCACACAAGGTAAGAACGGGGTTTTAAGAAGAGCATGGTCACTGTCAATCGTAGTTGCCGAAACGGCTAGGGGATAAAGACGCAGGGTTGAGAGATTGGTAGCGCGGGATGTTGCGCATGATAGATCCCGTGGCATTGGTGCCAATTCGTGTGAAACCAATGAATTCGAGTTGGAACAAGAGGCGCTGCCTCGCAACACCTTCCGCCACTTGCATGCGTTCGAGAACCACACGACTGACCCAACAGCCCGCATCGTATTCGAAGCCAATGATGGACTCGACGGGCTTCTTGTTCAGCACATCCAAGTTGACACGGCTGACGCTGTACCAACGCCCTTCGCCAAGACCTCGCCCGTCGGCATTGTCGGCAGCGCCCCACAAGTCGTGAAGGGGCCACTGCCAACCTAAATCTAACTGTTGTGACACAGGTTTACCTGCGGTGTCATTCTCTGTTCGCAACGCGGCATTGAGCACTCGGTAAGAGCCAGGGTTGTAACGCCCACCAATCACACGGCGCAACAAATTACTGGTTTTGGGGTCGTATTGGACGGTGGAGTCCAGCGCCCATTGTCTTGTGAGGTTGATGGAGGCTCCAGCCAAGATGTCGCTGATGCCCGCAGGTGCGACCGCAGGGTCTTCGGGCAATGTGACGCGTTGTTCTTTGAAGCGCAAACGTTGCGCCACACCGAATCGCGCGCCTTCTACGCCGGTTTCGGGGTCGACGAAGCGCGAGGTTGCGCCAAGCGTCAGCAGCTTGCTGTCTGAAATGCGGTCATGCCCGCCAAATGCGTTCTCAGTGAAGATGCTGGCAAAGTTGAAGGCATTGCCGCCTGAGTCGTAGTTAGGTAGGTAGTTTTGGTTGCGGTAAGGCGTGTCCACATAAAACACGCGAGGCTCTAAAGTTTGTGTCCACCCACGATTCAACCATCGTGTGTCGCGTTCAAACGCCATGCCCGCATCGAGGCTGAAGGTCGGAGTCGTGACGCTGGCCGAGCTTTGACCTTGATGACCGGCGTAAAAGCCCGTGGTGGGCAAGCCGCCATCAAACTGATAGCTACGGCCGTGCAGTTGCACTTTCGGGGTGATGTAACCGTACGGCGTCACAAAGGGGCGACTGAGTTGAGCCCACGTCACGGCACGGTCCGCGTTGGGCGCACAGTTGTTGTAGGCCGTGCCCGTTGCCGCGCTGCAGTCGTAATTTCGGACCGACTGAAAACGAGTCAAGTCACCGTCCAAGCTGAAATCAAATCCGCCCAAGAGGTTGAAGCGCTGCAGACGTGCGGTCAGTTGTGGCAGGCGGTCAAATGGTGGCGCAATGCGGTTGCTGGTGTTGGCCAAATCTTGCAAGGTTTGCCACTGCTGCGCACGAAATCCTGTGGTCACAAAACCATCGGTCCACGACAAGCCTACATCGCTGTTGAGCAAGCGCGACACACCCGCGCTGCTGCTGTTGGTGAACGCAAAGTCTTTCCAGTAATTGTCATCACTGACGCGGTTGACGTTCACGGTCAGACCCAACATGCCACCGTTAAAGCTGGGATTCATCAGCCCCGTGTGGGTGTAGTTAATACCCCATCGTTGCGCGTTGTTGCGCAACTGATCTTGATTCATCCAGTCAACACGCAGTTGACCCTGAAACGGTGGTGTGGGCGCGAGACCCTCGGTGTAGCGAAACTCAGTCCCCAAGTTAAGGCCACGCGTGCTCCAGTAGGTTGGGTAAAACGTGATGTCGCGGTTCGGTGCCAAATTCCAATAAATGGGTTGGCTGTATTCCAAGCCACCAATGTTGTCGGCACCGATGCTGGGAGGTAACAAACCTGATTTGCGTTCGTCGGTGAGAGGCACTTCCATCGACGGAAGAGGAAGTGGCACCCCTTTGAATCGCAGGTCAGCGCCTTCTAGCTTGGCCGAGTTACGCGCTGTATCGACGGTGATTTTGTCGCTCTCAAAAAACCAGTCAGGCACCCAACTGGGGCCTGGTTTGCGCTGGCATGAGGTGTAGGTTGCTTTGTGTAGCACCGAGTTATCGGGATCAATGAAGTCAATGCGTTCGGCGTTTCCGTACGCATGGTTTTTTTTCATTTGAAAGGTAGGCTGCGTGAAGAACCCTTCAAACGCATCCACATACAGGTCAAGCTCTGGGCCTTGGTACACAAAGCCGCCGCGGTTGATGTAAACATTGCCACGTGCTTTGAGCAAATCAGTGGTTTGGTCGTAGTCCACCTTGTCGGCTTTGAGCAGCAGCTCACCGCGGCGCATCACCACCTGTCCATCCAGCGTGGTTAAAAAGCTGGCTTGCTCGTTGAGCTGATTGCTCTGCACGAAGGTGGGCACTTGGCGCAGCGTTTCTGGGGGAATTCTCTCCTCCAACAAGCTGCTGGAGCGCAAAACCAAAGGGGGTGAATCGGGAGTCGTTTGTGTCTGCGCTGTAGCGTGACCGCCCAGCATGCCCATCACCAGCCATGACAAGGCGCGAATTTGGCGGTGAAAATCAGGCAACAGCATGAAAACGGGAAAACCTTCGATTGAGCGACCCCATCAAGCGCAAGCCCGAAAAGTCGGGGCACGCGGGGCGGTTTGTAGAATTTAGATTATCCATGAGCACACCCTCTCTTTCTCAGCCTTCGGGCACATCTCCCCAAGCGTCGTCACCTGCCCCCATTGAATGGGCGCAGCCTGAACGTCAAGTGGCCTTCCACCAGTGGCTAGAAGCCCAAGCTAGCGCTCACGGCGTACTGCCCGCCACCGTGCGTGCCGCCTCGGCGGACGCGAGCTTTAGGCGCTACTTCCGCGTCGACACAGCCAACGGCTCGTGCATCGTCATGGATGCCCCGCCCGACAAAGAAAACTGCGAGCCCTTTGTGCGCATCGCTCGCCTGATGCTGGACGCGGGCTTGTATGCCCCTCGCATCTTGGCGTGGGACGAGCCACAGGGCTTCATGTTGCTGGACGACATTGGCTCGCAAACCATGATGGACGTCATCAACCGTGACGACCCGCAAGCCAACCATGGCCTGTACATGCGCGCTGTCGATGCCCTGCTGACCTTGCAGCAAAGCAGTCGTCCCGGCGTGTTGCCTGCGTATGACGAGGCTTTGTTGCAGCGCGAACTGTCGCTGTTTCCCGACTGGTACCTCACCCAGCACCGCCAGCTGCAAATTGACAGCACCCAGCGCGAGATGCTGGACAAGACTTTTCAAACCATCGTCCAGCGCAACTTGGCCGCGCCCAGCGTGTACGTGCACCGCGACTTCATGCCGCGCAATTTGATGATGCCGCACGACCCCGCAGAACAACGTTTGGGCGTGCTCGACTTTCAAGATGCGGTCTATGGCCCTGTGACCTACGACATCGCTAGCCTGATGCGTGATGCGTTTTTGACGTGGGAAGAAGACGTGGTGCTCGACGTGACCATCCGCTACTGGGAACGCGCCCGCAAACTCGGGTTGATGGACTTTGAAGACTGGCACAACGACTTCGGCGCGTTCTACCGCGCGGTGGAGTGGATGGGTTTGCAACGCCATCTCAAAGTGGCCGGCATCTTTGCGCGCCTCACCTTGCGTGATGGCAAGCCCAAGTACTTGGCCGATGCGCCGCGCTTCATCAACTACATCCGTTCCACCGCCAGTCGCTACACAGAGCTGACGCCCCTGCTGCGCTTGATTGACAAGATTGAAGGCACGGAGCCGGCCATCAGCTTGGCTTTCCCTCGGCTCACGCCTGGCGGAAGTCGCTAAGGATGGCCCGCTTTTACTGTCCCCTGCCCTTGGTCTCTGGCCAAGTGGTGGACTTGCCACCCACCGCCGCCCGTCATGTGCAAGTGCTGCGCATGCAGCCTGGCCATACGCTGACCCTGTTCAACGGCGAAGGCGGTGAGTTCAGCGCCGAAGTGCAACACATGGGCCGCAGTGATGTACGCGTGGTGGTGGGTGAGCACCGCAACGTGGAGTGCGAAGCCGCGTGCCAAGTGCACCTCGCGGTGGGCATGCCTGCGAATGAACGCATGGACTGGCTGGTGGAAAAAGCCACCGAGCTGGGTGTGCACCGCATCACCCCTTTGATGACCGAACGTAGCGTGATTCGCTTGACGGGCGAGCGCGCCGAGAAGAAACAAGCGCATTGGCAAGCAGTAGCAGCCAGCGCGAGTGAGCAATGCGGCCGCAACCGTGTGCCTGTGATTGACATGCCTGAGCGCTTAGACGCGTGGCTGGCGCGTCAAACATCGCAGGCTGATGTGGTGCATGGGGTGTTGTCGTTGCATGCCAGCACGCAGCCTTTGAATACCTTGCGTGAGGGCGCTGCGGTCCGCCCCAAGTCATGGGTGCTGCTCAACGGCCCAGAAGGCGGCTTGACCGATGCAGAAGATGTGGCCGCGCGAGCTAAGGGTTTCGTGGCGTTGAGCTTGGGCGAGCGCGTGTTGCGTGCGGAGACCGCGGCTTTAGGCGCTTTGGCCTTGCTCACCTTGGCATGAGCGCTTCGCCAAGGTGGCGACGCAAGTCAGAAACGGGTGTTTAAGTCCGCTCGAACTTAAACACCGCTGTGCCCGCCATGAGGTTCGGCCACGTATCCACACGCTGGCCGTTTTGCAAGCCAAATGAATCGGTCACATGCAGACCGTTTTTCTCGGCGAGTACTTCAAAGTCTTTGAACGTGCCCACGCGGATGTTCGGTGTGTCGTACCACTGATAGGGCAGGCGTTTGGTCACGGGCATGCGACCTTGCAAAATGCTCAGGCGGTTGGGCCAGTGCGCAAAATTGGGGAAGGCGACGATGCCGGTTTTGCCCACGCGTGCAGTTTCGCGCAGCATGGTTTCAGCGTTGCGCAAGTGTTGCAAGGTGTCGATTTGCAGCACCACATCAAACGACTGATCGGCAAACACGCTGAGTCCCAAATCGAGGTTGAGTTGCAGCACGTTCACGCCGCGTTGCACGCAGGCGTGCACATTGGTGTCGTCTAACTCCACGCCGTAGCCGGTGCAGGCTTTGTGTTGTTGCAGGTGGGCCAGCAATGCGCCGTCCCCGCAGCCGAGGTCGAGCACGCGGCTGCCTTGGGGGACGAGGGCGGCAATGGCCACTAAGTTGTCGTGGGTCATGCTGCACCTCCGGTGTGTGTGGCGAGAGCCGACGGCGTCGTCAACTCATCGCTGATGCGCGCAAAGTACGAGCGCACCACATTCATGTAGCGCGCATCGTCCAGCAAGAACGCATCATGGCCATGTGGTGCGTCGATTTCGGCGTAGCTCACATCGCGTTGGTTGTCCACAAGCGCTTGCACCATCTCGCGGCTGCGCGCGGGTGAGAAGCGCCAATCGGTGGTGAAGCTCACCAGCAAAAACTTGGCTGCCGTGCGTGCAAACGCTGCCGACAAATCACCGCCATAGGTGCGGGCGGGGTCAAAGTAGTCGAGCGCACGGGTGATGAGCAAATAGGTGTTGGCGTCAAAGTACTCGCTGAACTTGTCGCCTTGGTAGCGTAAGTAGCTTTCGATTTGGAATTCCACATCTTGGGTGGAGTACTTGTAGCCCGTGGCGCTGCCCACCACTGCATTACGTAACTCTCTTCCGAACTTCTCGTTCATCACATCGTCGCTCAGATATGTGATGTGGCCCACCATGCGGGCGATGCGCAAACCGCGTTGCGGCACCACACCGTGTTGGTAGAAGTGGCCGCCATGAAAGTCGGGGTCGGTCACGATGGCGCGACGAGCCACTTCGTTGAAGGCGATGTTTTCAGCCGTGAGGTTGGGCGCACTCGCCACCACCACAGCATGACGCACGCGGTCTGGGTATTGCAGCGTCCAGCTCAGGGCTTGCATGCCGCCCAAGCTACCGCCCAGAACGGCGGCGAGTTGGGTGATGCCCAAACGGTCGAGTAACAAGGCTTGCGCATTCACCCAGTCTTCTACGGTGACCACCGGGAAGTCCGCGCCGTAGACCTTGCCTGTGTCGGGGTTCGTGTGCATGGGGCCAGTGGAGCCAAAGCAAGAGCCGAGGTTGTTCACGCCAATCACAAAGAAGTGGTTGGTGTCTACGGGCTTGCCCGGGCCAATCATGTTGTCCCACCAGCCTTCGCTCTTGTCTTGGCCTTCGTACACGCCCGCCACATGGTGCGAGGCGTTGAGCGCATGGCACACCAACACCGCGTTAGAACGGTCGGCGTTGAGCGTGCCGTAGGTCTCGTAGGCCAGGGTGTAGTCGCGCACGTGCGCGCCGCTTTGCAGTGCCAGCGGCTCTACAAAGTGCATCGCCTGCGGCGTGGCAATCATGGGTTTGGTGTGGACGGTCATGCGGGCACTCTATTTTTTACTCACCAATGGGTCGCAGGTGTTTGCCAGCAATGCCTGCCAGTTCAAACATGGTGACTTGGTCTTTGCCAAACACGGGTTTGAGTTTGGCGTCCGCGTTGATGGCACGTTTGTTGGTGGCGTCTTGCAAGCCGTTGGCTTTGATGTAGTCCCACAGTTTTTTAATCACTTCGGTGCGGGCCACGGCTTCTGTGCCAATCACGTTGGCTAGGTCAGCGCTTGGCAGATAGCCTGCGGTGACTTTGCGTGGTGCTTTGGGCTTAGCTACTTTTTCAGCTTTGGCCTTAGTTTTGGTCGATGACGTGGCCTTTGTGGCTTTGGCTGTTTTGGCCGGCACTTTTTTGCCAGCGGCTTTGATGAGTGCGTTGGTCGTTGGCGTTTTGCCGCCTTTGGGTGGGTACTTGCTCACGCGAGGCTCGAACGCAAAGTTCACCTTGCCCGCTTCGGCGTCCCACTGCAAGAAGGCTTTGAACGAGCGGCGTGTGCGCATGGACACAAACTTGTCGAGCAAATCAGTTTTGCCCTCAGACAAAAGCTTGGTCATTTGCTCGCGTTCGACGGGCTGCTGCAAGATGATTTTGCCGCTCTTGAAGTCGCAGCTCGGTGTGGCTTGTGCGTGTGTAGGCACGGCTTTGCTACACACATAGTTGCTACCGTGTTCGTGCACGGGGCTGCCGCACTTGGGGCAGTTGCCCAACGGTGGGGCATCGCTGAATTCCACGATTTCGCCGGAGTCCGCGCCGTCGTCACCAAAGTCGAATTCGAGTTTCCAGTTCTGATCTTCTTCGCTGTACTTGAGGGCGATTTCGGCGGTGAAAGGCCAGCCCGCTTTGGAGCGGAAGCCGTCGAGAGGGCCAATCTTTTTGTTGGTCAAAAACTCTTCCACTTCGGCTGCATCAAAGGTGCGGCCGCCTGGAATTTTGCTGATGGAGAAACCGCAGCCTGCACCGTTTTCGCCTGAATCAGAGGCCGCGCCGTCTTTGCCCACGCAGGCGTAACGGCGGTAGTTTTCTTTCACCACGCCGCCGCACTTCGGGCAAGGTGTTTTGAGCGTGGCGTAGTCACCGGGGATGGTGTCGCGGTCAAACTCTTTGGCCTTCTTGACGATGTGCTCGGTCATCTCGGCAATTTCGCGCATGAACTCTTCGCGGCTCAGTTGGCCGTGTTCCATGAGCGAGAGCTTGTGTTCCCAGCCGCCCGTGAGTTCGGGCTTGGACAACTCTTCCACGCCCAGGCCGCGCAGCAGTGTGAACAGCTGGAAGGCTTTGGCCGTGGGGATCATCTCGCGGCCATCGCGGATGAGGTATTTCTCGTTGAGCAAGCCTTCGATGATGGCCGCCCGCGTGGCGGGTGTGCCCAAGCCTTTTTCTTGCATGGCTTCGCGGAATTCGTCGTCTTCCACCAACTTGCCAGCGCCTTCCATCGCGCCGAGCAATGTGGCTTCGCTGTAGCGTGCAGGTGGGCGGGTTTTCAAGCCTTTGGCATCCACCGATTCGTTCTTGGCCGATTCGCCCGCTTTCAAGGCGACGAGGGTCTTGCCGTCTTCTTCATTGTCCGACGCTTCTTGCGCGGCGTCTTTGCCGTACACGGCCATCCAACCGGCGTTGACCAAGACCTTGCCTTCGGTGCGGAAGTTGTGTTCCTTGCCCCCAGCTTTGACGTTGCTGATGCGGGTGGTCACCATGTATTCGGCGCTGGGGAAGAACACCGCCATGAAGCGGCGTACCACCAAGTCGTACAACTTTTGCTCGGCTTCAGACAAACCACTGGGCGCTTGCAAGGTGGGGATGATCGCAAAGTGATCGCTGACCTTTTTGTTGTCAAACACGCGGGGCAGTTTGCGCACGTAGTTGTTGTTCAGCGCGACGGTGGCGTGTTGTTCGAGGTGCTTCATGCCACTGTCGGCGAGCATGGTGAAGGTGTCTTTCACCACCGACACATAGTCTTCAGGCAAGTGGCGTGAATCGGTACGTGGGTAGGTCAACGCCTTGTGGCGTTCGTACAGGCTTTGTGCCAAGGCCAAGGTGGTTTTTGCAGAGAAGCCAAAGCGGCCGTTGGCTTCGCGTTGCAGCGAGGTGAGGTCAAACAAACCGGGGCTGGCTTTGGTGGTGGGCTTGCTCTCTTCGGTGACGGTAGCGGGTTGGTTGCGCACCGCATCGGCAATGGCCAACGCCTCGGCTTCGCTCCACACGCGGTCGTGTTTTTTTTCGGCGTCTTCTGCGTCTTTTTTGTGCTCGGGGTTGAACCACTTGGCGGGGTAGCTACCCGCTTCAACTTTGAATGACGCGTGAATTTCCCAGAAGTCGCGGCTGACGAACTTGCGAATTTGTTCTTCGCGTTCCACCACCACCGACAGGGTTGGCGTTTGCACGCGGCCCACGGTGGTCAAGAAGAAGCCCCCTTCGCGAGAGTTGAATGCCGTCAACGCGCGTGTGCCGTTGATGCCCACCAGCCAATCGGCCTCAGAGCGGCTGCGTGCGGCATCGGCCAAGCCTTGCATTTGTTTTTCGCTGCGCAGTGATTCAAAACCATCGCGAATCGCTTGTGGCGTCATCGATTGCAACCACAGGCGCTTGACCGGTTTGTCGAGTGGCTTTTTGCCGCCTGCGTATTGCTCGATCAAACGGAAAATCAATTCACCTTCGCGGCCCGCGTCACAGGCGTTGATGAGGGCAGTCACGTCTTTGCGTTTGGCCAGCTTCACCACCGCGTTCAAACGGGTCTTGGTTTTCTCGACGGGCTTCAAGTCGAAGAAAGGGGGAATCACGGGCAGGTTGGCAAAGCTCCACTTGCCGCGCTTGACGTCGAATTCTTCGGGCGCTTGGATTTCAACCAAATGGCCCACGGCACTAGAGACCACATAGGTGTCGCTCTCAAAGTGATCGTCGTGTTTTTCGAACTTCCCCGCCACAGGCGTGAGTGCGCGCACGATGTCTTGCGCGACCGAAGGTTTTTCGGCAATCACGAGGGTTTTACTCATTTCAAAGTTCCTTAAAAACTGACCACTACAATTTGCTTCTCTCGCGTGCGCACGCGCGCCCATGTGCGCGCACGCACATGCGTACGTATTTAAGTTAACAGAAAAATCCAGTGTCCAAAAAATCTACCGCCCAGACCCCCGCGCCCATCCAAGGTCGTCGCATTCAAACTCGTCGTTCTGGCGTGCATGGCAAGGGTGTTTTTGCACTCACGGACTTCGCCAAGGGCGAGACCATCATTGAGTATGTGGGCGAGATCATCACGTGGAAAGAGGCCCTGCGCCGCCACCCACACGACCCCACCGACCCCAACCACACGTTTTACTTTCACATCGACGAGACGCATGTGATTGATGCGCTGTACGGCGGCAACTCCTCACGCTGGATCAACCACTCGTGCAAGCCCAGCTGCGAGCCAGACGAAGTGGATGGCCGCATTTTCATCAAGGCGATTCGCGACATCAAAGCCGGCGAAGAGCTGAGCTATGACTACGGCTTGGTCATTGATGCGCCGATGACCAAAGAGCTCAAGCTGGAATACCCCTGCTGGTGCGGCACTAAGAAATGCCGCGGCACCTTGTTGTCTTCCACGTCTGAATTTCCAAAAGGCAAAGACGCCAAAGCGAAGAAGGCGGATAAGCCTAAGAGCAAGGAAGCCAGCAGCGACAAAAAGAAGTCAGACAAAAAGTCGAGTGGCAAAGCCGACAAAGGCACATCTAAAGCCAAAGCGAAAAAAAGCTGAGCCGCATGATCTGGCCCGCTGAAGACCTCTGGCTCGCCATGGTTGCCAAGCAACCGGGCTTGACCGTCGAGGTGCTGCCAGCGATTGATTCCACCAACACCGAGCTGATGCGTCGCGCACGCGCTGGCCAAACCGAATCGGTGCTGTTGGTGGCCGAAACCCAAACCGCAGGCCGTGGCCGTCTAGGCCGCCCTTGGCATGGCGAAGTGGGCCATGCCTTGACCTTCTCTTTGGGCCTCATGCTCAAGCCCGCTGATTGGTCGGGCCTGTCACTGGCTGTCGGCCTGTCGTTGGCGCGCAGCTTAGACCCGCAGGGCGATTTGGGTGTGCGCTTGAAATGGCCCAACGACTTGTGGGTGAAGCGTCCGCCGATGTCTACACATACGCCCACAGGCTGGGGCAAATTGGCCGGCATCTTGATTGAGACCGCCTTGCCCGCTGGCATGGGCTACAGCAGTGACCAAGGACGAGAGCAAGGTCGTTATTGCGTAGTAGGGGTGGGCATCAACATCGCCCCGCCTGTGGCCGAGGGCATATCGACCGCGCCATTGGGCTTGCAAGACTTGCAAAACGGTATCACCGCCCCCCAGGCCTTAATGAAAGTAGCTGAGCCCTTGCTGGCTACTTTGCTGGCGTTTGAGCGCACAGGCTTTGCACCTTTGCAAAATGCGTTCAATGCCCGCGATGCCTTGCACGATTTGAATGTCACCTTGAGCGATGGTCGTCAAGGCGTGGCAAGAGGCGTTGATGCCACGGGCGCGTTGCTGGTGGACACCGAACAGGGCCAAGAGGCCATCAGCAGCTCCGAGGTGAGCGTGCGGCCGCTTTAAACAAAAAAGGGGAGAGCGATGAACTCGAAATATTTTTGGCGCAACGTGGTCTATGCCTTGGCTGCTATCAACCTCTTGTTTTGGTTGTGGAACGACGGCGGCTTGCGTTTCTTAGGGCTTGGCCCCAAGCCCGTGCAAGAACCGCACCGCGTAGAAAACCAAGTGGACCCAGAGTTGCTGACGATGAAGCCCGCCGCATCTGAGGCGGCTTCGCGCTAAGGTCTAAGAAAAAAGCCCAGCGCACATGACATGCGTTGGGCTCTTGCCAAATAGGCTGGCGCTCAGTGACGAATCAAATAATCAAAGGCTGACAACGCCGCCTTCGCGCCCTCGCCCGCCGCAATGATGATTTGCTTGTAAGGCACGGTGGTAGCGTCCCCCGCCGCAAACACGCCGGGCACGCTGGTGTGACCTTTGGCATCCACCACGATTTCGCCGAACTTGCTCAGCTCCAACGTGCCTTTCAAGAACTCGGTGTTGGGCACCAAGCCGATTTGCACAAACACACCCTCCAGCGCCACGTGGTGCACCGCTTCGGTGGCACGGTCTTTGTAGCTCAAGCCATTGACCTTGCTGCCGTCGCCCGTGATTTCGGTGGTTTGCGCATTGGTGTGGATAGCAACATTGGGCAAGCTCTTGAGCTTGTTGACCAACACCGCATCGGCTTTCAAAGCGTCTGCAAACTCAACCAAGGTGACATGTTCGACGATGCCGGCCAAATCGATGGCGGCTTCCACGCCAGAGTTGCCGCCGCCAATCACGGCCACGCGTTTGCCTTTGAACAAGGGGCCATCGCAGTGTGGGCAGTAGGCTACGCCTTTATTTTTGTACTCGGCTTCGCCGGGCACGTTCACATTGCGCCAACGTGCGCCAGTGGACAAGATGACGCTCTTGGCTTTGAGCACACCGCCGTTGTCTAAATGCACCTCGGCCATGCCACCGGCTTGTGCCGCGGGCACGATTTGGCTGGCGCGTTGCATGTTCATGATGTCCACGTTGTAGTGGCGCACTTGGGCTTCAAGCTCGGCCGCGAGTTTGGGGCCATTGGTTTCGAGCACCGAGATGTAGTTTTCAATCGACATGGTGTCGTTGACTTGACCACCAAAACGCTCAGCGGCCACACCCACGCGAATGCCTTTGCGTGCGGCGTACACCGCAGCAGCTGCACCGGCAGGGCCGCCGCCGACGATGAGCACGTCAAACGGCTCTTTCTCGTTCATCTTGGCAGCGTCGCGTGCAGATGCGTTGGTGTCGAGCTTGGCCACGATTTCTTCCACGCTCATGCGGCCTGAGCCAAACACTTGGCCGTTCAAGAACACCATGGGCACGGCCATGATTTGGCGCTCTTCCACTTCCTTCTGGAACGCACCGCCTTCGATCACCACGGTCTTGACCTTGGGGTTCACGATGGCCATGAGCGAGAGCGCTTGCACCACGTCAGGGCAGTTGTGACAGCTGAGGGACATGTAGACCTCAAAGTTAAAGTCACCATCCAGACCTTTGATGCTGTCAATCACATCTTGCTCCACTTTGGGTGGATGGCCGCCCGTCCACAACAGGGCCAACACGAGCGAGGTGAACTCGTGGCCGAGTGGCAAACCTGCAAAGCGCACGCCTTGAGCTTCACCCTCACGAGCGACAACAAAAGAAGGCTTGCGTGCATCCGTGCCCGAGGTGTCGAGCGTGACCTTGTCAGACAAGCCCACGATGGTATTGAGCAGCACGTGCATGTCTTTGCCGGTTTCGCTGTCGTCGAGTGAGGCGATCAAGCGGATAGGCTGGCGCAGCATGCCAAGGTATTGTTGAAGCTGAGCTTTGAGTGCGTCGTCGAGCATGGTGTTCTCCTGTTTCAGGGTGCAAACGCCCTAGGCCATGCATGTTCAGCGCTGGCCTGAGGTGTCAAAAAGTTGGGGGATTTCGCTGAGTACAGCGCACGCTGGCGTGCCCGTGTGCGCTGCACTCAACGACCTGCGTTAGCAGGTGTTGATCTATGGCCGCCCTGCGGTCGCAGGGCGTGATCTAAAAATTAGATCTTGCCGACCAAGTCGATGGAAGGAGCCAAAGTCTTCGCGCCTTCTTTCCACTTCGCTGGGCACACTTGGCCTGGGTTGGCGGCTGTGTACTGAGCAGCCGTCAACTTGCGCAGTGTTTCAGACACGTCGCGAGCGATTTCGTTGGAGTGGATTTCCACAGTCTTGATCATGCCTTCTGGGTTGATCACGAAAGTACCGCGCAAGGCCAAGCCTTCTTCTTCAATGTGCACGCCAAAAGCGCGTGTCAATTGGTGAGTGGGGTCGCCCACCAGTGGGAACTTGGCTTTGCCCACAGCAGGTGAAGTCTCGTGCCACACTTTGTGTGAGAAGTGCGTGTCGGTGGTGATGATGTACACCTCAGCGCCAGCCTTTTGGAAGGCAGCGTAGTTGTCAGCTGCGTCTTCGATTTCTGTGGGGCAGTTGAAGGTGAATGCGGCTGGCATGAAGATGAACACGTTCCACTTGCCTTTGAGGCTGGCTTCGGTCACTTCGATGAACTTGCCGTTGTGGAAGGCTTGGGTTTTGAAAGGCTGAACTTGTGTGTTGATCAAAGACATGTGGTTTCCTTTGGTGGTTGTTAAAAACTATCGAATGAGCAAAACTCATTGACTTGAATGTTAGCCAAAAAACCAAGTGTCGGTGATTGTTTGTCTCAATGAGACCGATTGAGGCAGCCTTGCGCGAGGGCGCCCCGATGTCATCACTTGGTCAAAATCAACTTGCCAAAGCGGGTGGTTTGCAGGCGATAGACCTCGTCCAAATGCACGATTTCCAGCACACGCTGGCCGCCCATCAGGCTTGCGCTGTCGATACGCAGCGGCACTGTCGCCGCCGTGTTTGGCGTGGGCTCAGGTGCAGCGGGGGCCTTGGGTGGCGGTGTGAATGAGCAGGCGTTCATGGACAACTCAAGGTCTTTGCGCGATGAAATTGACCTTGGCCAAGCCTGCGCCTTGCAGGCTGCTGAGCGTTTGCAACACGCGCTCATAAGGCACAGCACGGTCGCCACTCAGGCGCACCACGGGTTGTGGGTCCAGCGCGGCGGCTTGTTGGGCTTGGGCTTTGAGCGCATCGTCTGCGACCGCCTTGCCGTTCCAATAGGTGTGGCCTTGCGCGTCGATGTCTAAGCGCACGGGCTCGATGGGCTGCTGTGGTGCAGCACTGCTGGCGCGCGGCAACGACAAGGGCACCGCGCTGTGAATGGCGGGCACGGCCAAGATAAACACCACCAACAACACCAACATCACATCAATCAATGGCGTCATGTTGATTTCGGTCATCACCTCGTCATCGTCTTGGGCGGGTAAAAACGACATGCTCAAACTCCTGCGCGGTCACGTTGGCCCACGCGTGCACCCGTTACGAGATACGCGTGCAAGTCGTGTGCGAAGCGGTTGAGTTGGCCCAAGATGAATTTGTTGCCACGCACCAAAGCGTTGTAGCCCAGCACCGCAGGCACGGCCACCACCAAACCCAACGCGGTCATGATGAGCGCCTCGCCAATCGGGCCCGCCACGCGGTCCATGCCCACTTGCCCCGATGCGCCAATGCTGATGAGCGCGTGATAAATGCCCCACACCGTGCCGAACAAACCCACGAAGGGTGCTGTGGAACCAATGGATGCCAACACGGCCAAGCCCGCTTGCAAGCGCGTGGTTGAGTCGTCAATCGCGTTGCGCAAACTGCGTGTGACCCAGTCGCTCACATCCAAGCTGTCGTGCAACTGTTCTTGCGTGGCGCGGTGGTGGGCGGAGGCTTCGTGGCCTTGCTTGGCCAAGCTGTGAAATGGGTTGGTGTGTGGGGCATGCGTTGCTGCGCCATCGAGTGCCGCCAAGCCTTCGTCTAAGTTGCTGCTGTGCCAAAACGATTCCACGTGTTGCGCCATGCGTTTCAAGCGCACGATGTCGAGCGCTTTCATGACGATGACGACCCACGACAACACAGACATGCCAATCAGGAGCAGCGCCACGATGTGGGTGATGACGTCACCTTGTTGCCAAAAATTCAAAATGCCGGATTGGTTTTCCATGACTGCTTTCAAAAGTTATTCCAAAACAAAATTAACGGGGACGTTGAACCACATGGCCTCGGGTGTGCCCAAGCGTTGGCCTGGCACAAAACGCCAGCGCAGTACCGTGCGCAAGGCCTCTTGGTCGAGGCGGTCGTAACCACTGCTGGTTTTGACCTCGCCTTGTTGGGGTGAGCCATCGGCGGCCACGAACACGCGAATCACCACTTGCCCTTGTTCGTTCAAGCGACGGCTCATGCGCGGGTACGCGGGCTTGGGGTTGTTCAAGCCATGCGCTTCGCTGCTGGGCAGGCTGAAGGCGGGCGCGCCTTGTAATTTGCCTGTTTGCGCGGGGGCTGTTGTGGGTGTGGCTTCTGCGCTGTGTGCGGCAGGTGCGGTGCTCGGTGTGGTGGGCTCTGTTTTGGCAGTCGCAGATTTGGGCGTTGCTGTGGGCGTGGCAGGCGCTTGCGTTTGAGCCTTGGGCGATGTGTTGCTGACGGGGGCCAGCACCATTTCCATGGCCATGCTTCTTTGGGTGTCGATGTCCGTTGTACTTGGCGATAACAACAAGGCGCCAATGGCCAACAGATGCAACGCCACCACGCACAGCACCACGGTGGGGGCTGTGCGCCGTCTATCTGTGTGTGATGGCGCGTAGGTGAATTGCAGCATCAGGTGTCCGCCCACATCCGCAAGAGGTTGTGATACACGCCGGTTTGCGTGACCGCTTCTGGAATTTCGCCGTATTGGGTGCGTAAGCTCAGTAGGCTCATGTCGAGTTCGTACAGCAAGCGGCGTTGCTCGTCGCTGCGCACCAAGCTTTCAATCCAAAAGAAGCAAGCCAAACGTTCGCCACGTGTGACGGGTTTGACTTGGTGCAAGCTCGTGCCGGGGTAGATGACGATGCTGCCTGCGGGCAGCTTGATGCTTTGCTCGCCGTAGGTGTCGGCAATGGTCAGCTCACCGCCGTCGTAGCTGTCGGGCTCGCTCAAAAACACGGTGCACGAGATGTCGGTGCGCACGCGTTTTTCGTGGCTCAACATGCGGATGGCGCCGTCAATGTGGTTGCCAAAGTAATTGCTGTCCCCCGCATAGCGGTTGATGCGCGGTGTGTAAATTTTCTTGGGCAGCGTGGCCGAGAAGAAGGTGGGGTTGGCGTTGAGCGCCTTGAGCACCATCTCTCGAATGTTCACCGCTGCATCACAAGTCTGTGGCAATTGCTCGTTGTGTTTCACCATCGCTGCTTGCCGACCCGCTGTGCCTAGGCCCGGCTCCCAAGGCGCGTCTTTGAGCCAAGCACGGGCTTGGCTCAGTTCTTCGGGCGACAACAAATTGGGCAGGGTCAGCAGCATGCGTGTTTCCTTTGAAACTTAGAACTTGTAAGAGCCCGTGACCTGCACCAAGCGTCCGGCTCCCGGCACGTAGTGGCCGCTGTAGAGCTGATCGGCGTAGAGCTTGTTGGTGAGGTTGCTCACGTTGCCTTTGAACGTGAGCTGCTCGTTGACGCGGTACTCGGCCATGACATCGGCGGTGGTGAAGGCGGGGGCTTCCCAGCCGGGGTTGCGGTTGGGCGTTTGCGCACCACGGTGATTCAGGCCTGCGCCCACACGCCATTGGCCGTTGATTTGGTAGGTGTTCCACAACGTGGCGCTGATGCGCGGTGTGAGCGAGGGGCGTGCGCCGGTGCGTTCGTTGTCGCTGCCGGTGGGTGACTTGTAGGCTTCGTCAATGCGTGCATCTGGAATCCACATGAACGAGCCATAGGCTTCCCAACGCGGCGTGATGCGACCCGTGAAGTCGAGCTCTAAGCCGGTGGCGTGGCGCTTGCCCGACAACACGGCCACGTCGACCAAGGGGTCGGTGTTGCGCTCGTGGAGTTTGGTGGAGCGAAACAGCGCGTAGCGTGTGGTGAAGTTTTTATCGGCGGAGTCAATCTTGGCACCTAGCTCTAAGTTGATGCTTTGCTCGGGCGGCACGCTGGCGTTGCTCGCACCCAAAGAATAGGCATCACCTGAGGTGTTGAACGAGGTGGCGGCAGAGAAGTGGTACGACTCGCGTTCGCTGGGTTGGAACAGAGCGCCCACGCGTTTGCTCCATTCGCCCACGTTCATTTTGTAGTTGGTCAATGCACCGTTGCTCACGTTGGCGGCAGGTGCTGCAAACGTGTCGTAGTTGCCATTGAGGCTGTCATAGCGCAAGCCACCCAAGAGTTTCCAGTGAGGGGCCACTTGCACCAGGTCTTGTGCGTATACGCCCCAAGCGGTGGAGGTGTATTGGTTGTTCACGCGCAAGACGCGCGAACCTTCATTGACCCAAGCGCCATCGTCAGGTGCGCCAATAGTGGTGTTGGGTTTGACGAGGTCGACACCACCCAAGCCCTGTGCGGCAGTGCGTGCGGCAAATACGGTCTTTTGTTCGCGCGCCACGTCAATGCCGCTGAGTAATTCATGCTTCATGCCGAGTGCTTCAAATTTGGCGCTCAAGTCGCTCTGCAGATACACCGAGTCCAAGTTTTGAATCTTGTTTTGCGTGCCGCGTGTGAGCACCGTGCTGGGACCAAAGTTGGACAAGTTTTCGCCCGCAGTCAGGCGGATGGTGCTGGCGCGTTGGTCGCGTGTGTAAGCACCGCGACGCACGCGGGTGGTGAGCTCGGTGTCGCCATCAAAGCGGTGGGTGTGTGCGAGCGTGGCATAGATGGCGGTGCCATCGTTGTAGTCGCTGGCCATACCGTAGTTACTCGTGGGACTCACGGGCAACAAGGTGGTGGCGCTGGCAGGGCTGGTGCTGGTGGGTTTGATCCACGGCATGCCGTAATTGATGCCGTTGTTGTTTTCTAAGCGGTAGAGGCTGGCGGTGAACTCGTCGCGTTCGCCAATGCCCCAGCGGTAGCTGCCAGCGATGCCTTGTTTGTCAATGCTGCTGCCCGCGCCGTTGTTGTCGGCGGTGGTCTTCATGGCGCTCACGCGCAAGGCCGAACTCTCACCGGTTTGTTGGTTGAAGTCGCCCACCACACGGCGGTGGTTGTGGCTGCCTACGGTGTAGTCGATTTGGTTTTCGTCCATCAAACGTGGCACTTTATTCACCATGTTCACAGCGCCGCCTGTGGAGCCACGGCCAAACAACATGGAGGCGGAGCCGCGCAAGAGTTCCACGCGGTCAAGGTTGAAGGTGTCGCGGTCATAAAACGCGGGGTCGCGAATGCCGTCTACAAAAATATCGCCCGTGGTGGAGAGCGCAAAGCCACGCAAGCGAATGTCTTCTTCGCCGCCCTCCGCCGCTTGAAAGGTGATGCCCGCGGTTTGCTTGAGCGCGTCTTTGACGGTGTCTAAGTTGCGGTCGTCCATCATGCGTTCCGTCACCACGGTGATGGATTGCGGAATGTCGCGCAGTTTTTGTTGGCCTTTGCCAATGCTGGTTTCCGTGGAACGTAGGCTGTCTTTGCCTTCGGCCACTTCCGCTTTTTCGCGCACGGTGACGGTGCTGAGTGTGTTCTCAGTTTGCGCGCGCACAGACGTCGCAAAACTAGCTGCCAACAGCATGGCACCCAAGGGCAACAGTTTGGAAGCTTGCGTGGCTTGCACGCGGGTGTTGCGAGGCGCAGGTAAAGACAAGCGGCGTCGATTGAGCCGCGAACGAGTGGTCGCCATGAGACAAGCTCCGAAAGTAATGGCCGAGAAATTCGGCGGTCGTGATCAGAGGCTGGCTACACGCCCTTGCACGTAGGGCGACAAACACGGGGTTTGTTGGCTGGCCGAAAGTTCAGGCGCAAAAATTTCTATGCTTTGCACCTAAGTGCTGGGCACCGCGCTGGGTGCGTGGTGTGTGATGCAGGTGTTTACTTGAAACCCACGCGGTCCAACATTTGTTGCACCTTGATTTGGTTCATGCCCACGGCGCTGATGGGCACCAGCTCGCTTTTGAAGTTGCCGCCGGTCATGGCTTTCAACGCGGGGTTGTCCAACTTCATGCCTTTGACCACAGGCCACTCGTTGTTGCCGTTGGCAAAGTGGTTTTGGGCTTCGGGGCTGACGAGGTATTCCAAAAATTTCACCGCATTGGCTTGATTTTTCGAGTAACGCGCCACGGCACCGCCTGCCACGTTCACGTGTGTGCCCCAGCTTTGTTGGTTGGGAAACACCACGCCGACGCGTTCGGCTACTGCTTTTTCGGCGGGGTTGGTGGAGCGCATCAGGCGTGCCAAGTAATAGGTGTTGGTCACAGCAATGCCGCATTCGCCGCTGGCCACTGCTTTGATTTGGTCGGTGTCGCCGCCTTTGGGTGCGCGAGCCATGTTGTCGACCATGCCTTTGAGCCAAACTTCTGTGGCGGCGGGGCCGAGGTGTTCGGTCATCGCGCCAAACAAGCTCAGGTTGTAGGGGTGCGAGCCAGAGCGGATGCACAGCTTGCCTTTGTTTTTGGGGTCGGCCAGTTCTTCGTAGGTGTCCACGTCTTCACGTTTGACCTTGAGCTTGTCGTACACCACCACGCGAGCGCGGGTGGACAAACCAAACCAAGCGGTACTGCCGTCATCCGTGGGCTTAGAGCGCAGTTGTGTGGGCACAGCACTTTCCAAAGTTTTGGACTTGACGGGCAAGAACATGCCATCGACTTCGCCTTTCCACAAACGGGCTGCGTCTACCAGCAAGATCACGTCGGCAGGCGATGCAGTGCCCTCAGCTTTGAGGCGGGCGATGATGCCGGCGTCGTCCGAGTCGACGCGGTTGATTTTGATGCCCGTGGCTTTGGTGAAGTCGCTGTACAGCGCTTCGTCCGTGGGGTAATGGCGGGCTGAGTACAGGTTGATGACTTGCTCATCGGCGAACGCAGAAGCGCTGAACAAACCAGCAGATAAGGCAGAAACTGCCAAGGACAAAACGGTGAGGGTGCGACGCATGTGGCGACTCCAAGTTGAAAAGCTTGGATAGAGTTTACATCAAATGCGAATCATTATCATTTGATTTGGATCAAATGCCCCTGCCAGATATCTAGGTTTAGCGATGCAAGGTCAGCTGCGACGCAATGTGCGGCTGAGCAAGATGACCGGCAACAAGCCCACCAGCACCAAGGCCAACGAGGGCAAAGCGGCTTCGCCCAAGCGTTCGTCACGCGCCAATTGGTAGGCCATGACGGCCAAGGTGTCGGTGTTGAAGGGGCGCAGCACCAAGGTGGCGGGCAGCTCTTTCATCACATCGACCAGCACCAGCAACGTGGCCGCTGCCAATGGTTTTTTGAGCAAAGGCCAATGCACACGGCGCACCAGCGAGAGGCCGGAGGTGCCCAGCATGCGCGCGCTGTCGTCCAACGAGGCCGGCACGCGCGCGTAGCCACTTTGCACCGATTGCAAAGCCACAGCCACAAAGCGCACCAAGTACGCCCACACCAAACCCAGCACCGTGGCGGTCAGCCAAAAGCCCACGCCCGATTGCGGCCACGTGGCTTGCACCCAACCCACCGGCAAGAGCAAGCCCACCACAATCACCGCGCCTGGCACGGCATAGCCCAAGCTCACCACACCCATCGCTTGGCGCGTGAGCCAGTTGGGCTGTAAGCGCGCTTGTGCGGCCAGCAGCATTGCAGCACCGACGGCCAACAATGCCGTCATGCCACCCAAGGACAAACTGGTGAATGACCATTGCACGAAGCGGTCCCAAGGCAAGTCCACCACGCCATCGCCTTGCAACAAGGCGCGGACCATGAACAGCACGGGCAACACAAAACCACACAACACCGGTAGCACACACAAGGTGCATACGAAGGCGGCGGAGATGCCGTGCAACTTCATGGGTTGCGATTCATTGCCATGGCGATCAACGCGCGCGCTAGAAAAGCGCAAACGCGATTGCGCACGTTGTTCTGCCGCCAACAAAACCACCACAACGATGAGCAGCAAGGTAGCCAGCTGCGCTGCGGCAATGCGGTTGTCCATGACCAGCCAAGCTTTGTAAATGCCAGCAGTGAAGGTTTGAATGCCAAAGTAGCTTGACACACCAAAGTCAGCCAGTGTTTCCATCAAGGCCAGCGCAGTGCCTGCGGCAATTGCAGGGCGAGCCAGTGGCAGGGCCACGTGCAGGATGCGGCGTGACAAAGGCGCACCTAGCAAACGTGCAGCCTCCATCAAATGGTTGGCGCGCTCAGACAGCGCCGTGCGCGCCAACAAATACACATACGGATAAAGCGCGAGGGTGAACACGCACGCCGCGCCCCACACATTGCGCACTTCGGGGAACACGCGGCCTTCTAGGCCAAATGCGGCGCGAATGCTGGTTTGCAGCGGGCCGCTGAATTGCAAGTAGTCGGTGTAGGCATAGGCGACCACATACGCGGGCATGGCCAGTGGCAAGAGCAGCGCCCATTCCAAACTGCGACGCATGGGAAAGTCAAACAGCGTCACCGCCGCCGCAGACACCGTGCCCATGCTGATGACACCCACACTCACCAAGGCGCAGAGCAGCAAGGAGGTGCCCACATAGTCGGGCAACACGGTGCTGGCCATCTCGGCCAAGATGCTGGCGGAGGCTTCGTTCCACTGTACCCACGAAAACAGCACGGTCAAAACCGGCAATGCCAACAGCAAGGCCAGCACGGCCAACACACAGCGTAGAAACAAACGAAAGCTAAAAACCATGCGGCATTGTAGGTAGCCGCATACGGCATGGCGTTCATGCGTCACGTTATGCGCCCTCTCTACAATGGTCTGATGTTTTTAAATGTCGCACAGCTCTCCGTCAGCTACCCAGAACGCCCTCGCCCTTCGGTGGACCGCGTCACTCTTGGGTTGCGCGCAGGCGAAATGGGCGTGCTCATTGGCCCCTCGGGCTGCGGCAAAACCACGCTGTTGCGTGCAGTGGCCGGCTTAGAGCGTGCCAGCGCGGGTGAGATTCGTTTGGCCCAATCGGTGGTCAGCAGTGCCTCCGTGCATGTGGCACCCGAAGCGCGTCGCATTGGCATGGTGTTTCAAGACTATGCCCTCTTTCCCCATTTGACCGTGCATGACAACGTGAGCTTTGGCTTGCACAAGCAGCCTCGTGCCGAGCGCGAAGCGCGTGTGCGCGAGGTGTTGGCCTTGGTCGGCTTGGCCAGCAGTGCACAACGTTTCCCACACGAGCTGTCGGGTGGTCAGCAGCAACGCGTGGCCTTGGCCCGCGCTTTGGCGCCTAAGCCGCAACTGTTGTTGCTCGACGAACCGTTCTCCAACCTCGATGTGGAGTTGCGCGAACGCTTGGCTTTGGAAGTGCGCGGCATTTTGAAAGAAGCGCAAACCACCGCCTTGTTTGTGACGCACGACCAAATGGAGGCCTTTGCGATTGGTGACGTGATTGGCGTCATGTCCGAAGGACGCTTGCACCAGTGGGACGATGCCTACACGCTGTACCACCGCCCTGCCACGCGATTTGTGGCGGAGTTCATTGGACACGGCGTGTTCACACCCGCCACGCTGCGTGAGGTGAACAACCAAGTGGTGGTGCACACGCCCATGGGCGATTTGATGGATGTGGCCGAGTGCCCACTGCCCTGCACCTTTGCATCAGGCGAATGCGATGTGCTGCTGCGCGCCGACGACATCGTGCATGACGACGATGCGCCGGTGAAGGCGGAAATCATTCGCAAATCATTTCGTGGTTCAGAGTTTTTGTACACCTTGCGCTTGAAAACAGGCGAGACAGTGATGGCCCATGTGCCCAGCCATCACGACCACAAAGTGGGCGAGTGGATTGGCATTCGCGCCGAGGTGGATCATGTGGTCACGTTCAACCGTGCTTGCCCTGTAAACGGCCACGATTTGTGCAACATGCCTTGCGCTGACCACGAAGCGCCGCAGGATTACGCACACACGCAAGCGCTTGAACAGCCGATTCACTTTCACGTGAAGCCCTCGGCTTAAGCGAGCACGCCAAACGGCTAGCAAGCCGCGTGCATCAAGCCTGCGTATTCGAGAAACGCACCGTGAACCGAGCGCCTGGCATAGGCTTGCCGGGGTAGGCATCTTCCAGCGTCACCACCGCCGCGTGTTGGTGCGCAATTTCCAGCACGATGGGCAGGCCTAAACCCGAGCCATCGGCTTCTGTGCCCAAGGCACGGTAGAAGGGTTGGAACACCAAATCGCGCTCGGCTTCTGGAATGCCGGGGCCTGAGTCTTCCACTTGCAACACCACCACTTTGCCAAACTTGTCGGCCAGCAAACGCACAGTAATGACGCCTGGCTGATCTTCGGTGGAGGGTGTGTAGTTGATGGCGTTGTCCACCAAGTTGCGCACCATTTCTTTGAGCAGTGTGGGGTTGCCCGTCACGCGCACGCCGGTGCTGCCAGACGCGGCGCCTTCGTAGCCCAGGTCAATGTATTTGTCCATCGCGCGGGGCAGTGAGTCTTGAATCACATCGCTCACCAATTCGACTAAATCACAGGGGCTGCGCGCGATGTTGGTGCTGCCGCTTTCGGCGCGCGCCAAGGACAGCAACTGGTTGACCGTGTGCGTGGCGCGAATGCTGGCGCGGCCAATGAGCTTGAGCGATTGCTTGAGTTCATCCGCGCTGGAGTCTGCGCGTTGCGCCAAGTCGGCCTGCATGCGCAAACCCGCCAGCGGTGTTTTGAGCTGATGCGCCGCGTCGGCCAAAAAGCGTTTCTGGGTAGCGATAGATTCTTTGAGGCGCGTGAGCAAATCGTTGATGGAGGCCACCAAGGGCGCCACTTCTTGTGGCACGACTGATTCGTCGAGCGGGCTCAAGTCATCGGGCTTACGCAGGCGAATCCGTTCTTCGAGTTTGTTGAGCGGTCGAATGCCACGTGCCAATGCCAGCCACACCAGCAACACAGCCAGCGGCAGGATGACGAATTGCGGCAGCATCACGCCTTTGATAATTTCAGTGGCCAGCACCGAGCGCTTCTCTAGCGTTTCGCCCACTTGCACCAATACCGGCTTGGCGCCGGGCACGTCCACGCGTACCCAGGTGTAGGCCACGCGCACATCGGCGCCGCGCATTTCGTCATCGCGAATGCGCACTTCACTGGGCAAAGGTTTTTCTTCGTCGGGGGGCAGTGGAAAGTCGCGCTCGCCGCTGACAAATTCGCCGCGTGTGCCGAGCACTTGGTAGTAAATCAAGTCTGCTTCGTCAGCGCGCAAAATTTCCCGCGCGGGCAGCGGCAGGTTGAAATACATGCGTGTTTGGTCGCTCTTGACGAGCTGCGCAAGAGCTTGGACGTTGTATTCCAAGCCTCGGTCAAACGGGCGGCCTGCAATGTTTTGTGCCACCAGCCACGTCAGCGCCAAGCTGACCGGCCACAGCAGCAGCAGCGGCGTGAGCATCCAATCCAGAATCTCGCCAAACAGCGAGTGTTGCTCGCGCCTAAACAGCTTTGCCATGCAAGTGCGCCGTGTTTAGCCCGGAATTTTTTCGAGACAGTAGCCTAAGCCGCGCACGGTGGCGATGCGGATGGGGCCTTTTTCAATCTTCTTGCGTAAGCGGTGGATGTACACCTCAATCGCGTTGTTACTCACCTCTTCGCCCCACTCGCACAAACGCTCGACCAACTGGTCTTTGCTCACTAAGCGACCACTGCGTTGCAACAGCACTTCGAGCAAACCCAGTTCGCGCGCTGACAGTTCGACCATCTTGCCGTCGATGGTGGCGACACGACCGGTTTGGTCGTACACCAAGGGGCCGTGTTTGATAGATGACGAAGTGCCGCCCATGCCGCGACGTGTGAGGGCGCGCACGCGCGCTTCGAGTTCTTGCAGGCTGAAGGGCTTGGCCATGTAGTCATCCGCGCCGTAGTCCAAACCTTTGACGCGTTCTTCCACGCCATCGGCGGCGGTGAGGATGAGCACAGGGATGGAGGAGCCGCGTGAGCGCAAACGTTTGAGCACTTCGAGACCGTGCATTTTGGGGAGGCCCAAATCCAAGATGAGCAAGTCGAATTCATCGGTGGTCATCAAGGCGGCGTCGGCTTCGGTGCCGCTGGCCACGTGGTCGGCGGCAGCGCCTGATGCGCGCAGCGTGCGCAACAGGCCGTCGGCCAAGACCAAGTCGTCTTCTGCAATCAGGATGCGCATGTGTTGTCTCCAGCTTTTTTGCGTTGTGAGAGGTGTCAGGGCTGAGATTCTAGGCTGGAGTAGCCACCCGCATAGGCCTCCAGCCCTAGGCTCACGACGGTGGCCACATCGGTGCCCACTTCTTGTTTGAATTCCGCTTCGGTTTGCGCCACCGCTTGCTCGAAGGCACGCAACCATGCCAAGCCCGCTTCGGTGAACACGATGCGCCGTGCGCGGGCGTCTTGCGGGTCGGGTGTGCGTTGCACCAAGCCCCAGGCTTCGCACTGGGTGACCAAGTCGCCCATGGCTTGCTTGGTCATGCCGGCGCTGTCGGCCAGTTCGCTCAAGCGTGAGCCTTGCAGACTCAGGTGACGGGTGATGTGGATGTGCGCCGCGCTCACCTGCGCGCGCGCTGCGAGGTTGGACAAAGCCAGGGGCACATCCACGTTGTGTGCCATCAGGTGCAGCACGCGCGCATCAAAGCGGCGCATGGCGTGGCCTAGCAAGCGGCCTAGGTGAACTTGTCGCCAGTCTTGTTGGGTGGAAAACGTGGGAGAAAAAGCCATGTTTATATAGTAAGGCAAACTGACCAAAAAAAGTGCTTACAAGTTTTGACTTTACGGTAAAGTACTGGTCAAGCATCCAGCTGTTGATAAATGCAGTGGCTGGGCATTCTCGGTAAGCCCTTGATTTAACGGAGATTTCTCATGAACAACAAACCCATCGTCGCCGACAGCGAAAAAGCCAAAGCCCTCCAAGCCGCCTTGGCGCAAATCGAAAAACAATTCGGCAAGGGCACCATCATGCGCTTGGGCGAAGGCGAAGTGATTGACGACATCCAAGTCGTCTCCACCGGTTCCTTGGGTTTGGATATCGCCTTGGGCGTGGGTGGTTTGCCCCGTGGTCGTGTGATTGAAATCTATGGCCCAGAGTCATCTGGCAAAACCACCCTCACCTTGCAAGTGATTGCCGAGATGCAAAAACAAGGCGGCACTTGCGCCTTCGTGGATGCGGAACACGCCTTGGATTCGCAATACGCCCAAAAGCTCGGCGTGAATCTGCAAGACTTGCTCATCAGCCAACCCGACACCGGTGAACAAGCCCTCGAAGTGGTGGACAGCTTGGTGCGCTCAGGTGCGGTGGATTTGGTGGTGGTCGACTCGGTGGCTGCGTTGACACCCAAGGCCGAACTCGAAGGCGACATGGGCGATTCATTGCCAGGTCTGCAAGCCCGTTTGATGAGCCAAGCGCTGCGCAAACTGACGGCTTCCATTAAGAAGACCAATTGCACGGTCATCTTCATCAACCAAATTCGTATGAAGATTGGTGTGATGTTTGGTTCACCCGAAACCACCACCGGCGGTAACGCGCTCAAGTTCTACGCGTCTGTGCGTTTGGACATTCGCCGCACTGGCACCATCAAGCGCGGTGACGAAGCGGTGGGTAACGAAACCAAAGTCAAAGTGGTGAAAAACAAAGTGGCGCCTCCCTTCAAAACGGCCGAGTTCGACATCTTGTTTGGCGAAGGCATCAGCCGCCAAGGCGAAATCATCGACATGGGCGTGAACGCCAAAGTCATTGAGAAGTCGGGCGCTTGGTACGCTTACCAAGGCGAAAAGATCGGCCAAGGCCGTGACAACGCCCGTGAGTTCTTGCGTGAAAACGAAGCCTTGGCTTTTGAAATCGAAAACAAAGTGCGCGAATCTTTGGGTATCCCATTGTTGGCTGGCGGTGTAGAGGCACCAGCGGCCAAAGAAGAAAAAGCGCCTAAAGCCGCGAAGTCTGCCAAAGAAGCCAAAGGCGCTGCTGACGCAGATGCCAACGGCGTGGTGGCTTAACGCGCGCACAAAAGCGTCAACCAAAAAGCCAGTCTCGTGACACACGACGTCGATTCAAACGGAGACGAAACCCAAGGCGCTAAAGGTGCCAAGGCGAAAAGGGCCAACGGGTTTCAACTCTCGCTCAAAGGCAGAGCCCTGCGCTTGCTCTCGCAACGCGAACACTCGCGCTTTGAGCTTGAGCGCAAGCTCAAACCGTTTGAAGAAACGCCGGGCGAGCTGGCCGAAGCTTTGGATTTTTTGCAGGCCAAAGACTTCATCAACGAACAGCGTGTGGTGGAGTCGGTGGTCAACAGCCGTTCTCGCAAGCTCGGTGCATCCCGGGTGCGTCAAGAATTGCAAGCCAAGGGATTGCCTGTCGAGGCCATTGCCGAAGCTGTGCAAGAGATGCGCAGCACCGAGCTTGAGCGAGCCCGTGAAGTCTGGCGAAAAAAATTTGGTGCGCCGCCTGTGGACCAAGCGGCACGCGTCAAACAAGTGCGGTTTTTAGTGAGCCGTGGTTTTGCACCCGAGGTCGTGCGCAAAGTCGTGGCTGGCGCAGACGACTTTTAAACGCCCAACATCAGTTGCAGGTTTTGCACCGCAGCGCCACTCGCACCCTTACCCAAGTTGTCCAAACGCGCCATCAGCACGGCATGGCGATGGGTTTCGTTCGCGAAGACGCGAATTTCTAGCTTGTTGGTGTCGTTCAATGCGGTGGCGTCGAGCTTGCCGTTGTCCGTGGCGGGTTGCACGCTCACCCAGCTATCCGGACTTTGACCGTAGTGTTTGGCTAGCGCGTCGTGCAGATCCGCGGCTTTAGGTTTGCTGGGCAGCATGTCCAAATGGATGGGCAGTTGCACCAACATGCCTTGGCGGAAGTTGCCGACCGATGGCACAAACAAGGGGCGGCGTGTGAGGCCGGTGTAGGCCATGATTTCTGGGATGTGCTTGTGCTCTAGGCCCAAGGCATAGGCTTCAAACAGCGGTGCTTTGCCAGCTTCGTAGTCTTCAATCATGGTGCGGCCGCCACCCGAGTAGCCGCTGACCGAAGGCAGGGCCACGGGGAAGTCGGCGGGTACCAAGCCTGCATCAACCAAAGGGCGCAACAAAGCAATCGCGCCGGTGGCGTAGCAGCCGGGGTTGGCCACGCGGTCGGCGTTGATCACGGCCACGCGTTGGCCAGCGGCCAACTCTGGGAAGCCATAGACCCAACCGGGTTCAACACGGTGTGCGGTGGATGCGTCGATGATTTTCGGCTTCTTGCCACTCAGGCTGTCAATCATGGCGACCGACTCACGGGCGTGGTCGTCATGTAGGCACAAGATGACCATGTCCACGCCAGCCATCAGCTCGCGTTTGGCTTCTGGGTCTTTGCGTTTGGCGGGGTCGATGCTGACCACTTGCACGGCTGGCATGAGGGCCAACCGTTCGCGAATTTGTAAACCTGTGGTGCCGGCTTCGCCGTCGATGAAGACTTTAGACATGGATATCACCGAAAAGTACAAAAAGTTGGGCGTCACGCAGCTCTTGTAAGCCAGTTAAAAGTTTGACGCGATGCAGCATGATACAGTCTCAAGGCTTTGTGCAGCGCGGATCTTCGGTGTCGTCGCATGCGCAAAACGTTACAAATCCACCGATTACTAAGAGAGATCTCATGAAGATTCACGAGTACCAAGGCAAGGAAATCTTGCGTCAATTTGGTGTGCCAGTGCCGCGCGGCATCCCCGCGTTCACGGTGCAAGAAGCGGTGGAAGCCGCACAAAAATTGGGCGGCCCAGTGTGGGTTGTGAAGGCCCAAATTCACGCGGGTGGCCGCGGTAAAGGCGGCGGCGTCAAAGTGGCTAAGACCATTGAAGACGTGAAGCGCTTGGCTGGCGAAATCTTGGGTATGCAGCTCAAGACTCACCAAACAGGTCCAGAAGGTCAAAAAGTTCGTCGCCTCTACATCGAAGACGGCGCCGACATCAACAAAGAATATTACGTGTCAGTTGTGACTGACCGTGCCACGCAAAAGATTGCTTTCATCGCTTCCAGCGAAGGCGGCATGGACATTGAAGAAGTGGCCCACAGCACCCCAGAAAAAATCATCACCGAGTTCATCGACCCGTTGACTGGTTTGGGCGATGCACAAGCCAAGAAGATTGCAGATGCCATCGGCATGCCTGCTGACTCCACCGCACAAGCCGTGGACATCTTCAAGAAGCTGTACCAGTGCTACATGGAAACTGACGCATCTTTGGTGGAAATCAACCCACTGAACCGCGACAGCAAAGGCAACGTGATGGCTTTGGACGCGAAGTTCAACTTCGATGCCAACGCTTTGTTCCGTCACCCAGAAATCGTGGCTTACCGCGATTTGGACGAAGAAGATCCAGCTGAAGTGGAAGCCTCCAAGTTCGACTTGGCCTACATCTCCTTGGATGGCAACATCGGTTGCTTGGTCAACGGTGCTGGCTTGGCCATGGCCACCATGGACACCATCAAGTTGTTCGGCGGCGAGCCAGCCAACTTCTTGGACGTGGGCGGCGGCGCGACTGCCGAGAAAGTCACTGAAGCTTTCAAGATCATGTTGAAGAACCCACATGTCAAAGGCATTTTGGTCAACATCTTCGGCGGCATCATGAAGTGCGACACCATCGCCAACGGCGTGGTCACCGCTTGTAAAGCCGTGAACTTGTCCGTGCCACTGGTTGTGCGCATGAAGGGCACCAACGACGAGTTGGGCAAGAAAATCTTGGCCGAATCTGGTCTGCCAATCATCTCTGCCGACACCATGGCCGAAGCTGCAACATCGATTGTTGCTGCCGTGAAGTAAGGGAAACAACATGTCCATCTACATCAATAAAAACACCAAGGTCATCACCCAAGGTATCACCGGCAAAACCGGTCAGTTCCACACTGAAAAGTGCATCGAATACGCAAACGGTAAAAACTGTTTCGTAGCTGGTGTGAACCCCAAGAAGGCTGGCGAGTCCATCTTCGGCGTGCCAATTTTCTCGACCGTCAAAGACGCGGCCAAAGAAACTGGCGCCACCGTGTCTGTGATCTACGTGCCACCAGCTGGCGCGGCTGCTGCCATCTGGGAAGCTGTGGAAGCTGACCTCGACTTGGCTATCTGTATCACCGAAGGCATCCCCGTCCGTGACATGCTTGAAGTCCGTAACAAGATGAAAGCCAAAGAGGCTGCTGGCGGCAAGAAGACCTTGTTGCTCGGCCCTAACTGCCCTGGTTTGATCACCCCTGACGAAATCAAGATCGGCATCATGCCTGGTCACATTCACCGCAAAGGCCGTATCGGCGTTGTGTCTCGTTCAGGCACATTGACTTACGAAGCTGTGGCGATGTTGACCGAAGTGGGCTTGGGTCAATCCAGCGCCGTCGGTATCGGTGGTGACCCCATCAACGGTTTGAAGCACATCGACGTGATGAAAGCATTCAACGACGATCCAGACACAGACGCCGTCATCATGATCGGTGAAATCGGTGGTCCAGACGAAGCTGAAGCTGCACAGTGGTGCAAGGCCAACATGAAGAAGCCAATCGTTGGCTTCATCGCTGGTGTGACTGCCCCTCCCGGCAAGCGCATGGGCCATGCAGGCGCGTTGATTTCTGGTGGTGCTGACACGGCTGATGCCAAGCTCGCCATCATGGAAGAGTGTGGTTTCACCATCACGCGCAACCCATCTGAATTGGGCAAATTGCTCAAGGCTCAGTTGAAGTAATCTCCTTCGGGACTTACCAAACTCAAAGCGAGCGGTGTTTCACCGCTCGCTTTTTTTTGAACTCATGCATGGGCTTGCGGTTTGAAACCGCTACCTAGAATTCACGTCCAACTTTCAAAGGATTTGCGATGAAACACACTCTGCAACGCGGCTTTACCTTGATTGAACTCATGATCGTGGTGGCCATCATCGGCGTGTTGGCCTCGGTGGCTTTGCCCGCTTACCAAGACTACATGGTCCGCGCGCGCGTGAGCGAGGGTCTAGGCTTGGCCTCTGCCGCCAAAACCAATGTGCTGGATGTGGCCAACAGCGGCAACATCGCGACCGCAACGTCTGGCTACAAAACGGGTTACACCTTTGGTGGCACGACCAAGAACATCAGCAGCATTGACATCGCAGCCAGCACGGGCGTCATCACCATCACCACCACGGCGGCTGCAGGCGGTGGCAGCTTGTTGTTGGTGCCCTACACCAAAAGCGGCACCACAGAGTCGGCCTTGCCAGCGCCCACAGCGACCAGCGTGACGATTGAAGGCGTGGTGCAGTGGAAGTGCATGGCCAAGGATTCGGCCGCATTTGTTGGCGTGTCTGTGCCCACCGATGCCTTGGATAAAAAGTACGTACCCAGCGACTGCAAATAAGTCACCGAGTACATCGAACAAGGCGCCTACGGGCGCCTTTGTTTTTGCTGTGCTCGAGTGATAGAAAATCACCCCATGAATTTGTCTACAGCCCAAAACCTCTTGGTGCGCAATGTCATCTTGGTGTTGTGTGTCGCCTTGCCGTGGCTCAACCCATTTGCCAGCAGTCCCTCCACAGCCGTCATCCCCTTGTTGGTGAGCTGGATGATGGCGGCATGCGCCTTGTTGGCGGTGGTCGAGCTGCCACTGGCCAAGCCACGTTGGACAGTTTTAGAAGCCGCGGTGTGCGGCGTGTTGTTGGTGTGGTTGCTGGCTTCGTTGCTGTGGGTGCCGCAGGTGGTGGACCGTGCATTGACGATGGGACTTGTGACCTCTTTGATGTGCGTGTGGATCATGGCAGCAGTGGGGCGTCGTGCCGCAGTGGATGCGTCGCTGTTGCGTTGGTTGGTGGCGGGGCTGTTGACAGCAGCGGTCATCAGTGCTGCGCTGGGCGTGTTGCAGTACTTGGGTTTGGCGCGTGAGTTGTCGCCTTGGGTCAACCAGCCACTGAAGGGCGATGCGTTTGCCAACTTGCGTCAGCGCAACCAGTTTGCCTCGCTCACCAGCTTGGGGCTGGTGGCGTTGCTGGGGTGGGTGGCGGCGCGTGCCAAGGCACAAAGCATGACGCAAGGTTGTTGGGCATGGGCCTTTATGTTGCTCAATGTGCTGGCCGCAGGCGTGGCTTGTTCGGTGTCACGCACGGGCGCGGTGCAGTGGGCGCTGGTGGGCGTGTTGATGGCGGCGTGGGGCTGGCGCAGCGCTAAGCAAGATGCGGCATTTGGCAAAGGCTTGGTGTGGCTCGCGTTAGCGGCCCCTGTGTTGGTCGCGGTGTGGTCAGTGTTGATGCCTTGGCTGGCTTTGCAAACTACAGGCGAGTGGGGCGCGAGCATGATTTTGCGCGTCACGGGTCAAGCGCAAGACTATGCCGCCTGCGGAGGTCGTCGCGTGTTGTGGGCCAATGTGTTGGCGCTGATAGCGCAGCATCCATGGTTGGGTTGGGGTTGGGGCGAGACCGACTATGCGCACTTCATGACGGGTTACAACACCTTGCGTTTTTGCGACATGCTGGACAACGCGCATGATTTTCCGCTGCACTTGGCACTCGAGTTAGGTGTGCCATTTGCTGTGGCTGTGATGGCGTTGGTGGGTGTGTGGGTGTTGCGTCGCACACCATGGCGTGAGCAAAACGCATGGCGTGTGATGGCTTGGTGTTTGTTGGTGGTGTTGGGTTTGCACAGTCTGTTGGAGTACCCGCTTTGGTACGGTCCGTTTCAAATGACCTTGGGCTTGGCCATTGGTGTGTTGTGGGCAGAGCCTGATGCACCTGCAACAGAAGAAGCACAAGAAGGCCCCATGTTGGTGGCAGCCTTGTTGTTCATCGGCTGTTTGTACGCGGCATGGGACTTCAACCGTGTGGGGCAAATCTACCGACAAGCCGCCTCGCGCGATGCGGCCTACCGAGACAACCCCTTGCACCATGCCAAGCAATCGTGGCTCTTCAAAAATCAAGCCGACTTTGCCGAGCTCACCACACAAACCGTGACGGCAGACAATGCGGCTGAGTTGTACCCGCAAGCGCTGCGTTTGATGCACTACTCACCCGAAGCGCGGGTGGTGCAGCGTGTGATCGACAGTGGCAAGTTGCTTGGCCATGATGAAGAGGCGCAAGCTTTGACCGAGCGTCTAGAAGATGTGAAGAAAAACACGCCACGCTAAACTCGTCTGCAACATGACCCACGCTCACCCTACCCTCTCGGCCATCGTCATCACGCGCAACGAAGCGCATAACTTGCATGACTGTTTGCAGTCCATGCACGGCTTGGTCGATGAAATCATTGTGGTGGACAGCCAAAGCACCGACGCCACTGTGGCCATCGCACAGCAGCACCACGCCAAAGTGGCGCAGCCTGCCGATTGGCCCGGTTTTGGTCCGCAGAAAAATCGTGCGCTTGATTTGGCCACGTGCGATTGGGTATTTTCAATTGATGCAGACGAACGTGTCACACCCGAGCTGGCTGCGGAAATTAAACAGGTGTTGCAAGCGGGCGCATCCAACGTGGCCTACAAGCTGCCACGCTTGTCGTCTTATTGCGGCAAATTCATCCACCACGCAGGCTGGCAGCCCGACTATGTGTTGCGTTTGTTCAAACGCGGAACGGCGAGGTTTTCAGACGACCTCGTGCATGAGCGCGTGGTGACCGAGTTGCCCGTGCACGCGTTGCACCACCATTTGCTGCATTACAGCTACCTCAATTTTTCGCAGGTCCTCTCGAAAGTCGATGCGTATTCCAGTGCCTCTGCCAAACAAGCCTATGCGCGTGGCAAGCGTTCATCGGTGGCGGGTGCGTTGGGTCACGGCGCGTGGGCTTTTATTCGCACCTATGTGATTCGACTAGGCTTCTTAGATGGCGCACATGGTTTGGCGCTGTCTATCTCAAACGCCGAGACCAGCTATTACAAGTATCTGAAGCTCTGGCAAATGCAGCAGGCCGAAGAGGCCGTTGCAAAGTAAGTGCGCAGCAGCGGTTTTAAGCGGCGACGTAGCTTCCCGACTTGCCGCCGTGCTTCTCTAGCAAGCGCACATCGGTCATCGTCATGCCACGGTCCACGGCTTTGCACATTCTGTAAGGATAGTTTTTGAAGGTTCTGACACTGTTGTTCAAGGGGTTTGACCCAATCTCATCAGTTACAGAAATCCCATCAATTCAATTGAATGGGACAAGATTGGAGCAACTCCAATCGTTTTTGGATTATCCATCAATGGATCGTTTCAGTATCAATCCCTGAACGCTTGACCAGATCCTCCAGACACATGGATCAGTTCGTCATGGTTTCAGTGGTCACACTGGATCTGGATAGTTCCTATAAGACTCTGTCTGAATGACCAGTATCAGATCCAGTGTGACCAGTGAGCCTTCATTTCTATCTGTAGATGGTTGCTGGCGCACCAATCAGATTGGATGGGCTCTGGGTGCATCAAATTTGATTCAAGCTCTGTAGGCCTGACCCAGTCGCAAACATCTCTATAGATCTTGATGGGTTAGATCCAGTGTCACTCGTATCAGTTTCGGATTGACTTAGAGATTGATACAGGTTGTGGGGTGGATCGGTTCTGGATACAAATCTTGGTTGAGGTTACATCTAGGAAAAGTTCAATATGGCTCAAATTAAAAAAACGTCCTAAACATTCGAGCAGGGTTTAGCTTGAATTTACCTTTTCTAGATCTGGCCTTTGTCAATTTTTTCCCAGCAGGTGGGTGGCCTTGGAAAGTCGAGGCAAAGAAAAACGCACAACGGATTAGGTTGTGCGTTGGATTGGTGGGGTGGTCTGATTTAAGGGTTACAAACCGACTTGATACATCAGCAGTGCAGTGGTGCTGCCAGAAGCTTGGAAAGCCTCTTTGCGGTACATAGCACTCAGGCTGATACGTTGGTTCTTGTCTATGGCATAACTTGCGCCAGCAGAAGCTACAGGACGAGTCTTTGCATAATTGGCACTGAAATCAGTAGCAGTTAAACCAGTCACACCAGTTGCATCAAGGGTACTAATGCTTGAACCAATGTTTTGTTCAACACCCACGCTGCCAGTGACATACACGCTATCGCTGAACTTCTTGTTCATACGAACACCAGCCAAAGCAGTCGTAATGTCTTGAGACAAGTCGCTATAGGTCAAAGGTGTGGTCACGGCACTGGTTTCTGTGTAGCTGCCACGGGTGACCTTAGTTTTACGAATACCAGCGTATGGACTTGCAATCCATGTGCTGTCTGTCACTGGCATGGCGTAGCTCACAACACCAGAAATGGCTTGTGACTTCAAAGAAGCTGTACCTGTTCCCGCTTCCGATGTACCCACAACGTTACGTGTTTGGGTAATGTTTTGGTCACTCCAGTTGGTTGCCAAGCGAACTTCATAACCTGTCAAGTTGGGATTCTGATTCCAAACACCAAACACACCGTACATGGGTGATTTGTCGATTGAAACGCCAGTGCTGTTGGTGCTGGATGTGTTTTGGTCAATAAAGCCACCAACACGGACATTCTTTAAGGCTTGGTAGGAAGCAACCAACAAGGTGCTGGCCCTTTCGCCTGTGATGCTGTTGGGAGTTGCAAACCGACCACCACCGCTCACGCACATACCGTTTTCAGCGAATACCGTGCAGTCATAGTTCAAGCTGTTGTTGATGACTGCTGCCTACCTGCTTTAGTCGCTCATCTCGATATTCAGCAAGTCTTGATGGGGTTAGATTGGCTATGCTCCATTTGGCAATGGGTCTACGACACAGTGCATTGAGTCTGAAAAGCTCAACAGGAAATGATTTTTGAGCTGCTAAGACTTCTACAAGGTATTTTTGAATTAGGTCAGATAACGTGGTCTGTTGAGCCAATGTCACGTTAGCGAACTGACCACGATCAATGTCAGATTCGATACTTCGAGCCCACTTCTCAGCATCTTGTCTAAGAGTAAAAGTTCGAACCTGATCAGGAAAGCCTAAACGGCGTACTCGAACTTGCCATCGGTTATTTCGTTGTCTAAAAGAAGCCATTTCCACACTCCATTGGGACAAGAGTGGGACAAACTATCCAAACAACGTGTTTAGAACCTTTGAGGTTTATCCAATAAACAGAAATTGATACTTTGTGGAAACTTCTGAAAATCTAACCGTATCAACGGTTTACGAACGATCCAGACTTTCCACCGTGTTTCTCAAGCAGTCGAACATTGGTGATTTCCATCCCTCTGTCAACTGCCTTGCACATGTCATAGATGGTGAGCAACGCCACTTGCACAGCGGTGAGCGCTTCCATTTCTACGCCCGTTTGTCCAACGGTTTCGACGGTGGCTGTGCACTGCACGCTGTGCGTGTTTTCGTCGATGGCAAACTCCACAGCCACGCGGGTGAGCGCAAGCGGGTGGCACAAAGGAATCAAGTCGCTGGTTTTCTTGGCAGCTTGAATGCCCGCAATGCGCGCAATGCCCAACACATCGCCTTTCTTGGCGGTACCGCTTTGAATGAGGCCCAACGTGGCGGGCAACATGACAATGCGACCGGTGGCCACGCCCACGCGTTTGGTGTGGGCTTTGTCGGCCACGTCCACCATATGGGCTTGGCCTTGCGCGTCAAAGTGTGTGAGTGTGAACATGCTGAAATTTACAACGGGTTAACATGAAAGCCGCATCATACGGTCCATGGCACACATGTTTTCTACTCTGCTACCACCCCATCTGTTACGCCGCCTTGGCGTGTGGGGGGTGTGCGCGGCGATGTTGCTGCCAATGGCGCCCGTGCAGGCGCAACTCAACAATGGGCGCTTGCCAAACTTGGGGGATGGTGCCGAAGTGCCGCTGGGCGTGGAGCGCCGTTTGGGCGAGAGCATTGCCCGCGAAATTTACCGTGACCCCGACTATTTAGACGACCCCGTGTTGGGGGATTATTTGCAATCCATTTGGCAGCCGTTGTTGGCTTCTGCGCGTCAGCGCGGTGAACTGACGCCCGAGCTAGAGCAGCAATTTGCCTGGGAAGTGGCGCTAATTCGTGAGCGCAGCATCAACGCGTTTGCGCTGCCCGGTGGCTATTTGGGCGTGCACTTAGGTTTGATTTCAGCGGTCAGCAGTGCTGACGAATTGGCCTCGGTGTTGGCGCATGAACTGAGCCACGTCACGCAGCGCCACATTGCACGCATGATTGCGCAACAAGGGCGTCAGGGCCCGATGGTGATGGGCGCCATGATTTTGGGCATGCTGGCTGCAAGTCGCACCGCCAACGCCAGCAGCATGAGCGCTGCCAATGCGGTGATGGTGGGCGGCCAAGCCGCTGCGATTCAAAGTCAACTGAATTTTTCGCGCGACATGGAGCGTGAGGCGGATCGCGTGGGCTACGGCGTGATGACCGAAGCAGGCTATGAACCACAAGGCTTTGTCACCATGTTTGAAAAGCTGCAACAAGCCGCGCGTTTGAACGACAACGGTTCTTTCCCCTACCTGCGCAGCCACCCGATGACGACCGAACGCATTTCGGATGCGCAAGCGCGGCAGCAGTTGTTGCCTACGCGAGGCGCTGTGCCCACCACGCCCATGCACGCCATGATGGCGGCGCGCGCACAGGTGTTGGCCAATCCCGGCATTGATGTGCTGCGCACCATCGCTGCGCAAGCCAACGTGACAACCTTGACAGCGGCGAATCAAGCCAAACAAGCCGGCGTGTTGTACGGCGCAGCCATGGCCGAGATGAAGCAGCGCAACTTTGCCGAGGCACGCCAGTACCTTGGACGCTTGCAAGCATTGGGTGGCTTTGATGTGAATGCCCAACGTGTGGTGCGTTTGTTCGCTGCTGAGTTGGCTTTGGCGGCGGGCGATGCCGCGCAAGCAGTGGCTTTGCTGGAGCCCAAAGCCAAGGTGATCGCCAACAACGACCGTGCGACGCGCATTCAGTTGGCCCAAAGCCGAGTGGCCACACATAAGCCTGCGCAAGGCAAAGCCGCAGCGGGCGATTTGTCGTTGTGGCTCAATCAGCACCCACGCGATGCCACGGCGTGGTTGGTACAGGCCTCTGCGTATGAGTTGCAGGGTGACGGTTTACGCGCTGTTCGTGCCCAAGCTGAAGCGCGTGCGGTGGAGCTGGACTATGGGGCAGCGGTTGACCGCTTCAAGGCGGCTCAACTGCTGGCGCATCAAATGGCCAGTGAAGGCAAGTTAGACCGTGGCGGTCATATGGAAGCGTCCATCATTGACGCCCGTCTGCGCGAGTTAGAGCGGTTGCGGCGGGAACAAGCGCTCGAGCGCGGCATCAATTAACACGCCAAACGCCGAGTAAATCAGCGAGCCCAGCAAGGCTGAGCCAAAGCCGCGTACCCAAAAACCTTCCAGCAGGCCCGCAGCGGCCCAGAACATGAAGGCGTTGATGACAAACAAGAACAAGCCCAGCGTGAAAAACGTCACAGGCAAGGTCAGCACGACGAGGGCGGGGCGCACGATGAGGTTAAAAATACCCATCACCAAGGCCGCAGCCATGGCCGCGCCAAAGCCCGTGACTTCAACGCCGCTGTAAAGATGTGCCAACGCCATCAAGGCCGTGGCATGGAGTACCCAAGTTAAAAGTAGTTTCATTGCCTAGGCAGCATAGCATTGCCGTTATCATCCACCCCCCGACTTTCACCCTGCTTTTTTAGGTAACAGACTCTAACGCGATGGCTGGCATTCACATCACCGACATTGAAGCGGCCATCAACTATTGGCGCGAACAAAAGCCCTCGCCCGATGGCGTCACGCTGGCGCCCGAAATCCGTGCGCTGGCCGAGGTCTACGCGCTGATGATTTATTACCACCACGAAGAAGCGGCTGAAAAAGGCTTTCCTAAAAAAGCCTACGAAGCATGGTTGGGTTGGTACTGCACCACGCCCGATGCACCGTGCATCGCTATTTGCTCCACCAGTCAAGGTGATGAAGAGTGCAAAGGCTGCGGCCGCACTTTTGAAGAAGTGCAGTTCTGGCCAGAAATGTCACCTGCCGAGAAGCGCAGCACGTGGCGACGCATCACCATGATTGGCACCTCTTGGCGTTTCAACAAATACGCCGAGCGTGCGTTGGCGTGTGCCTCTGTCGATGTGGGCGAGGCGCAAAAAGACGGCGAAGCTAAATCAGACGTGCAAGAAAAAAGCGCACCCTAAGTGCGCTTTGTCAGAGGGGCGGTGCTTATTTCCAGCGCTCGCACTCAATGTCCACAGTGGTTTTGCCGTTACTCATCATCACCACACCTTCTTGAATGGTCGCTTGCAGCTGCATGCTGCGCTCGGCCAGTTTGGCCAAGTCTTGCGAGGCGCTGCTAGGAATGCGCCACACCTGCAGCGATGTGGGTTTGATGAGTTTGTTTTGCATGTTCTTCCACCAGACATCGCCTGAGCTGGAAAACACATACAACATCACTTGGTCTGCTTTGCTGCAGGCTTTGAGCAATGGCTTTTCTTCGGGCTGACCCACCTCAATCCACAGGCGTTTGCGGCCAGTGAAATCAGTCAACATCACATCGGGCTCATCAGGGTCTGACAGGCCGGCGCCAAAGGCCAACACGCCGTCACCGCCGCACATGTCTTGCAGTTGGTGCGCTTGCAGCGAGAGCGCAACCAAACGCACCATCATGCGTTCGTCCGTCTCGCTGGGGTGACGCGCCAAGGTGAGCGCGTGGTCGGCGTAGTAGCCGTGGTCAATGTCAGCGATTTGAACGTTCGCTTTGAAGATGGTGGATTTGATCGCCATCTGTTTAAACGCGACGCGCGAGTTCGGCGGCTTTGCCCACGTAGCTGCTGGGCGTCATCGCCAGCAAACGGTCAATGTCCGCTTGCGGAATTTGCAACGAGGCAATCAAACCATGCAGCGCTTCAGCCGTTACCGTTTTGCCGCGTGTGACTTCTTTGAGCTGCTCGTAAGCGCCTTGCACACCGTAACGGCGCATGACGGTTTGGATGGGCTCGGCCAACACTTCCCAAGCGGCGTCGAGGTCAGCGGCCAAAGCTTCTTCGTTGAGTTCAAGTTTGTTCAGGCCCACCATCATCGACTGATACGCCAACGCCGCGTAGCCCAAGGCCACGCCCATGTTGCGCAGCACGGTCGAGTCGGTCAGGTCGCGCTGCCAGCGGCTGATGGGCAGCTTCTCGCTCAGGTGTTTGAGCACAGCATTGGCCAAACCCAAATTGCCTTCGGCGTTTTCAAAGTCAATTGGGTTGACTTTGTGCGGCATCGTGGACGAGCCAATTTCGCCAGCTTTCAAACGTTGCTTGAAGTAGCCCAACGACACATAGCCCCACACATCGCGTGACCAGTCAATCAAAATGGTGTTGGCACGTGCCACGGTGTCAAACAACTCGGCCATGTAGTCGTGGTGTTCGATTTGAATGCTGTAGGGTTGGAAGGTCAGACCTAGGCCCAAAGGCGCTGGGGTCTCAACGACTTTGCGGCTGAAGGCTTCCCAGTCGAAGTCAGGCCAAGCACTCATGTGGGCGTTGTAGTTGCCCACGGCGCCGTTCATCTTGGCCATGATGTGCACGCCTGCAATGCGCTCGCGCACTTGTTTCAAACGCATCACCACGTTGGCAACTTCTTTGCCCACGGTGGTGGGGCTGGCGGTTTGGCCGTGGGTGCGGCTGAGCATCGGCACATCGGCGTAGGCGTGGGCCATTTCGCGGAGCTTGGCAATCAAGCCATCCAGACCAGGCAAGATCACTTCATCACGACCCGCTTGCAATTGCAATGCATGGCTGGTGTTGTTGATGTCTTCGCTGGTGCATGCGAAGTGCACAAACTCAGAAGCCGCTTCGAGTTCGGCATGGCCTTTGAATTTTTTCTTAATCCAATACTCCACGGCCTTCACGTCGTGGTTGGTCACCTTCTCTTCGTCTTTGATGGCCAAGGCGTCTTCGGTGCTGAAGTTGGTCACCAAGCTGATCAAATAATCGCGTGAGGCGGCGCTCAAAGGTTTGAACTCGGCAAACCCCGCATCGCTCAAGGCGATGAACCACGCAATCTCCACTTGCACGCGGCGGTGCATATAGCCTTGCTCGCTCATCAAGGGGCGCAGGGCGGCGACTTTGCCGGCGTAGCGACCATCGAGAGGTGACAGGGCGGTGACTTGGGAAACGGCTTGGGGGGTGCGGGTGGTATTGCTCATGCCGCAATTTTAGGTGCAGGGCTTCACGGGCATGTATACGCAAGCTAGATAAACTAGGGCCTCAATAAATCAACACAAAAATTATGAAACTGATTGGTTCGACCACCAGCCCCTATGTGCGCAAAGTGCGCATCGTCATGGCCGAGAAGAAACTGGATTACCAGTTTGTGATCGAAGACGTGTGGTCGGCGGACACCAACATTTCTGCTTCCAATCCTTTGGGCAAAGTGCCGTGCTTGGTGATGGAAGGTGGTGAAGCGCTGTTTGATTCGCGTGTCATCGTTGAATACGTGGACACCCTCTCGCCCGTGGGCAAGCTCATCCCCAGCAGCGGTCGCGAGCGCGCCGAGGTGAAAACGTGGGAGGCTTTGGCCGATGGTTTGTTGGATGCCGCGCTGCTTGCACGCATGGAAGCCACATGGACGGGCCGCAAAGAAGGTGAACGCAGCCAAGCGTGGATTGACCGCCAATTGCAAAAAATTGACAACAGCTTGAGCGCCATGGACCGCGCCTTAGCTGAACGCAGTCATTGCGTGGGCATCCACCTGAGCTTGGGCGACATCGCCGTGGGTGTGGCAGTGGGTTATTTGGACTTCCGTTTTCCGAAGATCGATTGGCGTGGCCAGCACCCCAATCTAGGTGCTTTGTATGAACGCTTGTCGCAACGCCCCAGCTTCAAAGACACATTGCCGGCTTAACTGTTCGCACGTTTTTTAAGCCAGCGCATCAAGCCACCCAACACGGGCAGCTTTTCATACAGCTCTTCGGCAGCATCCCAATAGTCGCGGTGCATCGCGACACGCCACACACCGGCTTCTTCACGCAGCACAAAGTGGGTGGCGCCACGGATGGTGTGTGTCGCACCGTTCTGGAGACGCGGCATGGCAAACAAAAAATTCCATGTCACAAAACATTGCGTGCCTTGTTGCACCTGTTGCGTGATCACAAAGCGCGGCGCCTCCAAGGCGTCGAACATGTGAGCAAAGATGCGTTCAATCGCGAGCACGCCCTGCACCTCGTTGAACGGGTCTTTGAACTGTGCATCGGCGGTGTAGAACTGGGCGAGGTGCGCCAAGTCATCAGGGTGCAAGTGTTCAAAAAAATGCACCACACGTTGCATGGCGGCTTCAGGTGTGTCTGACATCACATGCCCGTGCCACGGCGAACCAGGGCAAAGTACCAACGGTAAGGCAGCACGCGCAGCAACAACAACATGCGTGTGAAGCGTTTGGGAAAGTGAATTTGAAACGCACCTTGGCGCCATCCTTTGAGAATTTCTTGCGCTGCTTTCTCGGGTGTGATGAGTGCGGGCATGGGAAAGTCATTGCCAGCTACCAGCGGTGTTTCGACAAAGCCGGGGTTGATGATGCTCACGCCAATGCCATGCGGCGACAAGTCGTAATACAGGGCTTCCGCCAAATTGATGAGCGCAGCTTTGGTCGGGCCATAAGCCAAGCTCTGAGGTAAACCACGAAAACCCGCCACGCTGGAAATCAAGCTGATGTGGCCGCGTTGCTGTGGGAGCAACTCGGGCAATACCGCATCCAACACACGCAGCGCACCGGTGTAATTGACATCTTGGTGGCGCAACATTTCTGGCAAAGAATACGAGGTGGCGCGCACGGGCTGGTAATACCCAGCGCAGTACATCACCACATCCAAGCCTTGTTGCGTTTGTACGTATCTTGCTGCTGCCGTGATGGCCGTGGCATCGCTCACATCAAGCACCACGGCTTGTGTCCCTGGATGGGCATCCACAAACCGCTGCAACGATTCCGCATTGCGTGCGGACACCACCACGCGTGCGCCTGCGGCATGCAGCGCTTTGGCCGTGGCCAAGCCAATACCGCTGGACGCTCCAATCAACCACACGCTGCGACCACGCCAGTCGGTGATGGGTAGGTTCATGGGTTTCAAAAAGAGAGACATAGGCCAGCTTGTGAAGCTCAGCGCTTGAGCAAGGTGTATTGAACCACGTCGGTGTTGCGCTGTTCAAAGGCGGCTTCGCAGTAAGCCAAGTAAAACTCCCAAATGCGGATGAAGCGCTCATCAAAGCCCAGCTGCAACACCTGCGCTTTGTCGGCCATGAACTGGTGACGCCACCGGCGCAAGGTCTCGGCATAGTCCAAGCCAAAGGCCAACTCGTCCACCACCTTCAGCCCTGCGCGTTGGGCGTGTGCGCGAAATTCGCGCGGGCAAGGCAGGCAGCCGCCGGGGAAGATGTATTGCTGAATGAAGTCGGTGCTTTTCACGTAGCGATCAAACAGCGCGTCATCAATCACGATGGTTTGTACGCAAGCTTTGCTGCCCGGCTTGAGTAGGCGAGCCACGCTCTCGAAATAGGTAGGCCAATATTCTTGTCCCACGGCTTCCAGCATTTCGATGGAGCAAATCGCGTCATACGGACCGTCGTCAATGTCGCGGTAGTCTTGCAAGCGCAAGTTGCTGGTCGCAGCCAAGCCTTGGTCTTGCATGCGTTGGTTGGCAAACGCCAGTTGCTCATGGCTCAGGGTTACGCCGCTCATGTGTGCGCCAAATTCTTGTCCGCCCAGCTCGGCCAAGGCGCCCCAGCCGCAACCGATTTCAAGAATGTGGTCGCCGGCTTTGGCATCCACCATGCGCAGGGCACGGCGCACTTTGGCGGTTTGTGCCTCGGCCATGGGTTGTGTTCGGTCGTTGTCAAACCAAGCGGACGAATAGTTCATCGTGGGGTCTAGCCACAGTTTGTAAAACGCGTTGCCCAAGTCGTAATGCGCGTGAATATTTTTCTTGCTGTTGCTGCGTGTGTTGCGATGCATCAGGTGACGCACGCGATAAAACAAACGGCCCAGCCAATTGCCAAAAATCAATTCATCCATGTCTCGCCGGTTAGCAACCAGCAGCTGCAACAATTCCGCCAAGTTGTTGGTGGTCCACTCGCCTGCGATGTAGCTTTCGGCAAAGCCAATGTCACCCGACTTCAAGGCTTGCGTGAGGGGCACCCAGCTGTGCAAATGCAAGGTGGCATTGAGCCCTTGGCCAGAGGCGGGCAGGGAGCCAAATTGCTCGACGTGGCCATCGGGCCACTGCACATGCAAGGTGCCGTGTTGCAGGCGTTGCAACAAACCCACCACACGACGGGCTGCTGCTGGCATGGCTTGCTTGGAAGAGGTGACGGGGGCCGAGGTCGTGGTGGTGTTCATGGCTGTGCTTCTCTCAGAGTCAACGGGTCACAAAATCTTGTGGCGGGATGGGCTTGGTGAAAAACGGCACGCGTTTGCACCAGAGCTTCAAGGCTTGCCAATGGATGCGTGCCATCACCATCAGGGTCATCAAGGGGTAGCCCCACAGGGCTCGGCGCAATGCGGCGGGTGTGATGGGTTGGAGTTGGCCGCTCACGCTGGTTTCAATCAAGGGGCCTTGTGCATCGTCGTGGTCGACGCGGGCCACAGTGTTGTCAGCGGTGCGCATGAAGCGAAAGCGGTAGTCGCCCTGCACTTCACAAAACGGCGACACATGAAACACCTTGCTGGCGCGTTGCTCAACACCGTATTGCGGACGATCTAGCAAATAGCAATGGCGTTCACCAAAGGTGTTGTTCACTTCCACCACGATGGCGCGCAAGCTGTTGTCAGCGGCGTGGCAATACCAAAAGCTCACAGGCTTGAAGGTGTAGCCCAGCACGCGCGGGTAGCAATGCAGCCAGACCTCGCCCGTGGCATCGGTGATGCCCTCGCCGTGCAGCAATTCATCCAACCACGCTAGGGTGCCGCCCTCTTCGGGCTGACGGCCATCGCCATGGTCCACGCCGTGAAAGCTGATGGCCCCTGCGCGGTTGATGGGCAGCACGGCATCGCCGCTGGCTTGCAGCGTGCGCATGGGCAACATCAAAAAAAAGGTGCTGTAGTTGAACGCGTGGTGCTTGGGGCGCAAGCGCGTGTGGCGCACTTGGCCGAAGCCAATCATGGCTTGTGGCGGGTCACTAGCCAACGCACTTTCCATTGGCAAATGCGCCGCGGTTGCGTTGGCTGATGTGCTCTGTGTCATGTCGGTCATCGGGCCAAGCGAGCGAGCAAACCTTGTGCAGCCGCACGGCCTGCTTTGAAGCCATCTTCATGGAAACCGTAGCCCATCCATGCACCCGCAAACCAGGTGTGCTGCTGGCCTTGGAGCTGTGGCATGTGCGCTTGCGCTTGAATGGCGGGCAAGTCAAACACGGGGTGGGCGTAGTCGTATTCGCCGATCACATGCGCAGGGTCAATCTCGCGCACCGGGTTCAGCGACACGATGACGTCTTGGCTAAACGGCAACGGCTGCAGCAGGTTGAGCCAGTAGTGCAAACATACGCGCGTGGACTCGGTGTTGTCGTGTGCGGCGCGCTCGTAGTTCCATGCAGCCCATGCCAATTTTTTCTGCGGCATCACCGAGGTGTCGGTGTGCAGCACAGCGCGGTTGGGGTGGTAGCGAATGGCACTGAGGGTGGTCTGCTCTTGTGCGCTCGGCTCGGCCAACATGGCCAATGATTGATCGGCATGGCTGGCCAGAATCACTTGATCAAAGCGTTCAAAGCCCGCGTGCGTTTGCAGGCTCACGCTGTGTGCGTCACGCACGATGCGTTGCACGGGTGTGTTGAGGCGTTTGTCTGGGATGCGCGCCAGAATTTTCTCGACATAGTGACGCGCACCACCGGCCACGGTGTACCACTGCGGGCGGTTGTTGACTTGAATCAGTCCGTGGTTGTGGCAAAACCGAATCATGGTGGCCACCGGAAATTTCAGCATTTGGTCGGTGGGGCAACTCCAGATGCAGCCCAGCATCGGTAGCAAATACCAATCGCGGAATGCATCGCTGAATTTGTGCGAGAACAAAAAACCACTCAAAGGTTGCGCTAGCTCGTGGTCTTGGTTGCGTTCGGCCAGTTCGGTGGCGAGGGTGTTAAAGCGCACCACATCCCGCAGCATGTTCAAGAAGCTGGGCTTGAACAAATTGCTGCGCTGGGCAAACACGGTGTTGAGGTTGGCACCGTTCCACTCCAACGCACCTTGGCCATTTTTGTTGGGCACTTGCACCGAGAACGACATGTCAGATTTGACGGTCGCTACTTGCAACTCTTCAAACAAGGCAATCAGCCCCGGATACGTGCGCTCGTTGTAGACCAAAAATCCCGTGTCTACCCCGTGTGTTTGTGTGCCGCTTGGCGTGGGCAACGTCACATCAACGGTGTGGGTGTGACCGCCGAAATAATCACCCGCTTCAAACAGGGTGATGTCTGCATGGCCGTCTAAATGGTGAGCTGCCGACAAACCCGAAATGCCTGAGCCCACGATGGCGATGCGTGGCTTCATGGCGCAATACCTTTCACGCTCAATTGCTTTTCAATCTCTTGCACAAAGCTTTTGTCTTGTGGGCCCGTCATGCTGCTGTAGCTTTTGAGGGTGTTGCCGTCACGGCTGATGACGTATTTGTAAAAGTTCCACTTGGGCGTGGTGCCAGTTTGCTCAGCCAGTTGCTTGAACAAGGGCAAAGCGTCTACGCCGCGCACGGTGGTTTTGACAAACATGGGGAACTTCACGCCAAAGGTGTTTTCGCAAAAATCGGCAATCTTGGCGTTGCTATCGGGCTCTTGAGAAAAGTCGTTGCTCGGAAAGCCCAGCACCACCAAGCCGCGGTCTTTGTACTTGGCATAAAGCGCTTCCAAGCCTTTGTATTGCGGCGTGAAGCCGCAAAAGCTGGCGGTATTCACGACCACCACCACTTGCCCTGCGTATTGACACAGGTTTTGTGGCTTTTCGTCTTGCAGACGTAGCATCGTGTGCTGCAGCACACGAGGACACGCTGCACTTGTGTTCGCCGAATCTGTGGCGCTGTGTGCGGGGTTGAGGCTTAACAACAGCCAAATCCCTAAGAAAACGAAACGGTGCATCACGCGAAAACCTTTTTTTAATCGTCAAAGATCATTGCCAAGTATTCCACTTCTGTCCCTGACAGAAATATTCTCCACGTTCACCCGCGGGGGATTTCGATGGCGCCGCCTAAAATTCGCGTCATGACCGACACCACTTTGCTCCCCCCTGCTTTTCTTTCTAAGTTGGCTTCGCGCCAAGACGCCGTGCAGCGCGTGGCTGCCTTGCGCGCACAAGGGCCTGTGGTGTTCACCAATGGCGTGTTTGATGTGTTGCACCGCGGCCATGCCTCGTATTTGGCGCAAGCGCGCAGCCTAGGCGGCAGCTTGGTCGTGGCCTTGAACAGCGATGCCTCTGCGCGTCGCTTGGGCAAAGGCCCAGACCGTCCCCTCAACAACGAGCTGGACCGTGCTGCCTTGATGGCGGCCTTGGAGTCGGTGAGTTTGGTGACGTGGTTTGACGAAGACACACCTTTGGAGCTGATCACCGAGCTGCGCCCCGATGTGTTGGTCAAAGGTGGTGATTACGACATGAGCAAACTCGCCGAGACCCAAGTGGTGCTGGCTTACGGCGGTCGCGCCCAAGCGATTCCGTTTGTCGATGGTTACTCGACCACCGCCTTGGTGAAGAAGATCCGTCAGGGATAAACGCTGCGCATCTCAGCAGCGGCTGCGCAAGGTGTGGGGCGTTAGCCAAACACCGCGTGCCACAAGGCTTGAATGGCCGCACATTCTTTTTCCAGCGCCACAGTGGGCACTTGCGTGGGTTGCTCGTCTAAACGTGCACGGTGTTGCACGCGACGCAATTCGCGGTAAGCGCCGCCCGCCGCTTCGCCCACAGCTGTGGGTAATAAGCCGGCTTTTTCAGCGCTGAGCAACAAAGCAATGTTGCCCACGTTGGCCAACAAGGCAGGGTGTTGTTGCGCATGGGCCAGCACCAAGTACTGCACGGCAAACTCGACGTCCACCATGCCGCCTGCGCTGTGTTTGACGTCAAACAAATCGGGCTTCACCGTGTGTGCGGCACGCAGCTTATCGCGCATGGCCACAATCTCTTGACGCAGTGCCGCTTGGTCACGCTTGGCGTTGATGACGTTGGCGCGCACTGCATCAAAGCGGGATTGCAGCTCTGGCGAGCCCAAGCAAAAACGCGCACGCGTCATGGCTTGGTGTTCCCACGTCCAGGCGGTGTTTTCGCCGCGTTGGCATTGGTAGTCAGCGTAGGCTTCAAAGGTTGACACCAAAAGCCCAGAGTTGCCGTTGGGTCGCAAGGCCGTGTCAATTTCGTACAAGTCGCCCTCGCCGGTTTTGACGGTGAGCCAGTTGATGAGCTTGCGCACGTAGGCGGCGTAAATTTCACCTGCGCGTTCGTGCGCGTCTTCGTACACAAACACGATGTCCAAGTCGCTGCCATAGCCCAGCTCTTTGCCGCCCAATTTGCCGTAGGCAAGGATGGCAAACAGCGGTTCGTCGCGATGGCGCTGCTTGAAGTGTTGCCACACCCAACGGCTGGTGATTTTCAGCACGCTGTCAGCCAAGGCACTCAAGTCGTCGGCCACTTGCTCCACGGTGATGCGGCCTTCCACGTCACGCGCCAAGGTGCGAAACACCTCGGCGTGGTGTGCGCGGCGCAGCAAGTTCAGCAAGGTTTCCTCATCGGCTTGTCCCGTGGCTTGCAACGACCCCAAACGGCGTTCTAACTCTTGCTCAAACTCAGCAGGTACAAAGCGCTCAGCCAACAAGGCTTCGCCGGCCAGCTCATCAATCACGCCGGGGTGCTGCTGCAAATACTTGGCGGGCCAACGTGCCATGCCGAGCAGGCGCATGAGTTGCTCGTGCACACGTGGGCGTTCAATCAACAAGGCCAAATAGCTTTCTCGGCGCAGCAGTGGTTCCATCCAATCGCTCCAGCGCACCGCGGCTTCTTCGCTGATGCGACCATCGTCAATCCATGCGTTGGTGCGTTGCAAGAGCTTGAGCAAGCGCTGCACGCCGTCATCGCGCAGTGCACGCATGCGCGGCTGCTCAGACCAATGGGTCACGCGCTCACGCAAACGAGGGTTCAAGTCGGGCAGCAAGGAGGCCAAATCGACGTAGTCGTTTTTGGGCGTGCAGCCTTTGCATGAGCCGTTGCCATTGGACTCGGCCTTTTCGCCCAAGCCCAACAAGCGGTCAAACTCGTGCGCCACCAATTCACGGTGGCTGTCGAGCTGAGACAAAAAGTCGCACACATCACCAAAGCCCAGGGTCAACGCAATCCAGTTCAAGTCGTCGTCGTGGGTGGGCAGCACATGGGTTTGCTGATCGTCGAGGTATTGAATGCGGTGTTCGACTTGGCGCAAAAACACATAGGCCTTGGCCAGTGCCTCGGCGGTGGCGGCAGGCATGAGGTTGGCTTGGCTCAGGCGTTGCAACGCTTGAAGCGTGGGGCGCGTGCGTAGCTCGGGGAAGTGGCCACCGCGCACCACTTGCAGCAGTTGCACGGTGAATTCAATTTCACGAATGCCGCCGCGTGACAGCTTCACATCGTTGGCGCGCTCGGGTCGACCCGCGCTGCGCGTGGCTGAGTGTTTGCGAATCTGTTGGTGCAAGCCGCGCAGTGCCTCAAATACGCTGTAGTCCAAATAGCGGCGAAACACAAAAGGCAGCACGGTGTCGCGCAACTCAGAGGCATTGGCTGCTGCGCTGAAAGGTGCAACCACGCGGCTCTTGAGCCAGGCAAAGCGTTCCCATTCGCGGCCTTGCACCAAGAAATATTCTTCCAATGCTTGGCGTGACACCACGCTGGGCCCCGAGTTGCCGTTGGGGCGTAAAGCCAAGTCCATGCGAAACACAAAACCGTGCTCTGTGGTGTCGCCAATCAGGGCGTAAATCAGTTTGACAGCTTTGGCAAAGTAGTCGTGGTTGCTGATGCGTCCGCGTCCGTCTGCAAGCCCTGTGGTCTCACCGTCTTCGTCGTACACATAAATCAGGTCAATGTCGCTGGACACATTGAGTTCGCGTGCGCCAAATTTGCCCATGCCAACAATCCACAACGTCGCACGCGCGCCGCTGGGGGTGGTGGGTATGCCGTAGCTGCTGTCGAGCTGGGCTTGGGCTTCTTGAAAGGCCGCGTCTAGGGTGAATTCACCCAGCTCCGTCACGGCACGGGTGATCACATCCAGCTCGGCACGCTGGTCGCAGTCCAGCACCACCAAGCGTTCCATCACCAGCTGGCGCAGCATGCGCAGCGCATCGCCGCAGCGGTGGGTTTGGCGCAGCTGTTCAAAACAAGTCTGCATGGTGGCCAAAACAGGCGCACCTTCGGGCAACAGGTGCAGCTCATTCGCATAGCGGCGGCGCAAACGCTGGACGAAGCGCGAATAAGTACTCAAATTGGACATAGAGGAGGGGATAATTCCGGTCACGTTGCGATCACCATGAAACATTTGTCTGACTCTGTGAACCCCACCCCTGAAAGTGCTGCACCTGATTTGAAAACCAAGTCGGGCTGGCGACGCGCGCTCAACTGGGTTTTAGGTCTGGTGGTGTTCACGTGGGTGGCGGTGCTCATGGCATGGAGTGCCCTGCACGTTTTCATTGTGCCGCGAATTGGCGATTACCGTGAGGTGCTGCAACAACAAGCCTCACGCGCTTTGGGCATTCGTGTGGAAATTGGTCGCATCAGTGCGCAAGGTGGTTGGTGGGTGCCTTGGTTTGAACTAGGTGACATTCAACTCTTTGACAAAGAGGGCCGTGAGGCCTTGCGCTTGCCTCGCGTGTTGGCGGCTGTGTCGCCACGCTCGGTGGTGTTGGGTCAGTTTGAGCAGCTCGACATTGATCAGCCCGAGTTAGAAATTCGCCGCGATGTCGATGGTCATGTGTGGGTCGCTGGTTTAGACACAGGGGCCGCGGGGGACGGCAGTGGCGCAGATTGGTTTTTCTCGCAACCCGAATTTTTGGTGCGCGGTGGCACCGTGCATTGGCGTGATGAGAGCCGTTCATCTGCCATGCAAACCCAAGCCTCAGTGCTGACATTGCAAGACGTCGAAGTCTCGGTGAAGAACCATTGGTTCCAACATGAATTGCGCGCTGACGTCACGCCCCCATCGGTGCTGGGCCAACGTGTGTCGGTGCGTGGCAAGTTTTACCAACCGCCTTGGCAACGTGCGGGCGACGTGGCGCAATGGTCGGGAGAAATGTTTGCCGACCTGCCTTTTGTCGACTTAGCCACCTTGCGCCAATGGGTGGCCATGGACAAAGGTTTGTCTTTGCAAGAAGGCCGTGGTGCCGTGCGCCTGTGGGCCGATGTGCAAAAAGGCTTGCCCGTTGGGGTGACGGCTGATGTGGCCTTGGATGCGGTGGACGCGCGTTTGGGCGCTGACTTGTTGCCTTTGCGTTTGCGTCATGTGCAAGGACGCATCGGCGCGCAATCGTTGAACGGTGACGTAGAAATCAGCAGCCAAGACTTGGTGTTTGACACCCAAGAGGGCGAGCATTGGCCAGGGGGTCTGCTGCGCGTGAGTTGGCGAGGCGATGCGTTTGAGGCGGGCGCATTGACTGCTGACCGTTTGGACTTAGAGGCCTTGGCGCAAATCAGTCAACGATTGCCACTGCCTGAATCATTGCGAGCCCTGTTGTCGCGCGTGCAACCCCAAGGTCAGGTGAACCAACTCAAAGCCAGTTGGCAGACCCATGACGATGCCACGGTGAACTACAGCGCACGTGGTCAAGTGCGCCAACTGTCGTTGCAACGCGATGTGCAGCCTGACAGTCCCTTGGCACACATGCCGGGCGTGCACGCTGCGGAGTTGGATTTTGAATTGACGCAGAAAAGCGGCAAAGCGCGGGTGACCATTCACAAAGGCAGCTTGACCTTGCCCGTGGGGCTGGACGAACCGACCTTGGCATTGGACGAGGCCTCGGCACATCTCGCGTGGCAGCTCAAGGGCGATGACGTGGCGGTGCAATTCACACAAGGTCATGTGCTGAATGCGGATGTGGCCGGTGAGTTCAACGGCAATTGGAAAACGGGTGAAGGCGATGCCCGCTTGCCTGGTGTGTTGGATTTGACGGCCACTTTGAGCCGCGCCAAAGCGGCGCAAGTGCATCGCTATTTGCCCAACACCTTGCCTGCCGATGTGCGTGCGTATGTGCGTGCCTCTGTGCAAGCGGGTGAGGCCAATCATGTGACGCTGCGATTGCGTGGCAACCTGAGCGACATGCCGTTTGAGAACCCCAAGTTGGGTGAATTCCGCGTCGTGGCGCAAGTGGCCCAAGGCCAATACGCCTATGTGCCACCTGTGTCGCCTAAATCAAAAATGCCGACCGCTCCCACGTGGCCTGCTTTGACCGAGATCGACGGCGAGTTGGTGTTTGACCGTGCCGCTTTGCACTTCAAGGGACGCACACAGTTGGCTGGTGCCTCGGGCGTGACATGGCAAAAAGTAGAGGCGCACATCCCGCAGCTGACGCAGCCCGTGGTGAGCGTGACGGGTGAAGCGCGCGGCCCCTTGTCGCAAGTGTTGAACGTCATTGCCAAGTCAGCCCTCAATGAGTTGACGGGCACGGTGCTGAGTAAGAGCCAAGCCACGGGGGACGCGACTTACAAATTGGCCTTGACTTTGCCCATCGACAAACTGGCAACCTCCAAAGTTCAAGGCAGCGTGAACTTTGCGGACAACGATTTGCAAATCATTCCTGGCACGCCCGTGTTGCAACGCACACGTGGTGCTTTGCAGTTCAGCGAACAAGGCTTTCAGCTCAAAGCTGTGCAAGCGCAGTTGCTGGGCGGCAGTGCCGTGCTGGAGGGCGGCTTGTCTTTTGCCGCGACCCATGCGTCATCGCCGTTGCAGCTCAAAATTCGTGGTGACTTGTCAGCAGAGGGCTTGCAACAAGCACGTGAACTTGGCTTTGTATCGCGCCTTGCGCAGCGCGCCACAGGTAAATCAGCGTACACCGCCACCTTGGGTCTGAGCCGTGGTGAGCCGGAGTTGTTGATCAGCAGTGACCTCAAGGGCATGGCGTTGAATTTGCCAGCGCCGTTGAACAAAACCGCGCAAGCCACCCTGCCTTTGCGCATCGAAACACAACTCACACGCGAATCGTTGCAGCCCAAATCGCGGGTGTTGCAAGACCAAATCAAAGTCATGTTGGGTCGATTGGTGTCGGTGACGTATGTGCGTGACCTCAGTGGGCCAAAACCCCGTGTGTTGCGCGGTGGCATTGCGGTGGGGCAGACAGTCGTCGACGCCGTACCCATGCGCGACAACGCGGTGAGCCTCAATTTGCAATTGCCTTCGTTGGACTTAGATGCCTGGAACACGGCGCTGACTCAACTCACCGGTGCGTCACCTGTGAAACGCAAACCCAACGCCGCGTCTGTGGTGGGCAACGAAGCCACAGGGGATGGGGCGCAAGACTACATGCCCACCTTTGCCGCCTTACGAGCTGACCAAATCAAGGTGTCTGACCGCGTGATTCACAAGGTGTTGGTGGGCGGCACGCGGCAAGGTGATTTGTGGCGTTTGAACATCAGTGCGGATGAACTCAACGGCTCGGCCGAGGTGCGTCCACCCAATGGCAATACGCCCGCCCAGTTGTTTGTGCGTTTGGCGTATTTGAATATCCCACCCAGCTCCGTGCCCGATGTGGAACGCTTGCTGACCGAACAGCCCAGCAGCATTCCCACCTTGGACATCGTGGTGAACGAGTTGACCTTGCGTGGCAAAAAACTTGGGCGTTTAGAAATTGAAGCTGTCAATCGTTTGGGTGCCAACGCGGTGCGTGAATGGCGTTTGAACAAATTCAACGTGACCTTGCCTGAGGCCACGTTGACCGCCAACGGCAATTGGGCCACCGACGGCCCACGCGTGCGTCGCACGCAATTCAATTTCGCGTTGGCAATTCGCGACAGTGGTGATTTGTTAACGCGTCTTGGCACGCCTGGCGCGATTCGCCATGGTGAAGGTCGCTTAGAGGGGCAAGTGTCTTGGCAGGGTTCACCCATCACGCTGGACTACGCCAGCATGAGCGGCAAGATGAATTTGTCGGTTGAAAAAGGACAGTTCTTGAAAACCGAGCCAGGGGCGGCTCGGTTGTTGGGCGTGCTCAATTTGCAAGCTTTGCCTCGGCGTTTGACTTTGGATTTCAGCGACTTGTTCAGCGATGGGTTTGCCTTTGACTTTGTGCGGGGCGATGTGCGCATTGAGCAAGGCGTGGCCTCAACCAACAACCTGCAAATGAAAGGTGTGGTTGCTGGCGCTTTGATTGAAGGCAGTGCCGACTTGGTGCGTGAAACCCAAAACCTCAAGGTGGTGGTGGTGCCTGAAATCAATGCTGGCACGGCGTCGCTTTACATGGCCACCATCAACCCCTTGGTTGGCTTGACCACCTACCTTGCGCAAATGGTGTTGGCCAAACCCTTGGTGCGCGCAGGTACCTCAGAGTTTCGTGTCGACGGCACGTGGTCTGACCCACGTGTGACCAAGGTCGATTGATGCGCTGGCTGCCTGGATCGCAAATACGTCGCTGGGGGCTGTGGGGCCTCTTGGTGGTGTTGGTGTTGTCCATGCTCAGCACCTTGGTGTGGTTGGCGGGACGCTACGAAGTCAGCCAAGTGCAAAGCCGTTTAGAGCGCGATGCAGCCGATGCGGTGAGCGACATCCGCACCGCCCTCACCCGCAACGTGCAAAGTTTGCAAGCCTTGCAATACGCCGATCGCAGCGCGGTGCCTTGGGGGCAAGATGCGCATGCTTTGTTACGTGAGCACCGTGAATGGCTGCGCTTGGAGTTGCGTGATCCAGATTTACGCGTACTGAAAAGTGTCGATACCTCCTTTCGGGCGCCGGTGTTCAGCCGCTTTGGTCGTGCGGCCAATCAGCCCGAGGTGGTGCAAGCGTGCGGTGTGGCGCGTCGCCAAAGTGGGCCTGGGTACGGCGCCAGCACCTATGTGCCGCAAGCCGATGGCCTAGGTTTGGAAATCATGGATTTGTGCCTGCCGGTGATCACCGATGGGCAGCTCACGGGTTACACCATCGCCACTTATTCTTTGGGTGAGGTTTTGGTGAACATGGTGGGGCCGCAACTCACCCGCAGCCAAGAGGTGTCCTTCACCGAGTCGGACGGCACACGTTTGGCCATGCATGGCACTGCGCGCCGCGGCTCGCGGGTGTTCATTGCCAAGCAGTTGTTGGACTTGCCGGGTCACACCATGGTGCTTCGCATGGACAGTTGGCGCGCTGCCCCCGATTTGTTCCCCAATGTGTTGACGGCCTTGGTGACGGCGATGGCGATTGCGCTGGTCACCGTGTTGGTCATGCTGGCGCGAGACATGCGCCGTCGCCAACGCGTGGAGTTGGATTTGGCCGACGCTTTGGCGTTTCGCAAAGCGATGGAAGACTCCTTGGTCACAGGTTTGCGCGCACGTGACAACCAAGGCCGCATCACCTATGTGAACCCCGCGTTTTGTGAGATGGTGGGATTTGAGTCCAAAGAGCTGATTGGCAAGAGCATTCCCGCACCCTATTGGCCACCTGAGATGGTGGACGAATACGGCCAGCGCCAAGCCTTGCGCTTGGCAGGTAATGCGCCGCCACGCGAAGGGGTGGAGTCGGTCTTCATGCGCAAAAACGGCGAACGTTTTGCGGTGATGATTTTTGAGGCCCCGCTCATCAATGCCATGGGCGAACAAACGGGTTGGATGGGCGCGGTGTTGGACATCAGCGAACAGCGTCGCGTGGAAGAAGTTTCACGTGCCAGCCAAGAGCGCTTGCAAGCCACCGCACGTTTGGCCACGGTGGGTGAGATGGCCTCGCTCTTGAGCCATGAGTTGAATCAACCGTTGGCGGCCATTTCAAGCTACGCCACCGGCAGCATGAACCTGTTGCAAGACGCCGCCGTCAAAGACCCACAGTTGGCCGAAACCCTAGGCAGCGCCATCCAACGCATTGGCCAGCAGGCCGAGCGTGCGGGCAAGGTCATCAAGAGCGTGCATGACTTTGTGCGTCGCCGCGACCAAGCGCGTGAAGCGGTGACACCGCGCGCGCTGCTGGACGACGTCATGCCCTTGGTCATTTTGCAAGCCCGCAAACTTGGGGTGCGCGTGGTGGTGAACTGTCCGCCAGATTTGCCGGCCGTGCTGTGTGACCGCACCATGGTGGAGCAAGTGTTGTTGAACCTCGCGCGCAATGGCATGCAAGCCATGGCGGATGACACCTCGCACAAAGTGCTGACCTTGGCGGTGCGACCTGCTGCATCCAACGCCACCAGCCGTTGGCTGGAATTTTCGGTGGCGGACTTGGGCCAAGGCATACCCGAAGGCGTGGCCGAAAAACTCTTCACCCCATTTTTCACCACCAAACAAGAAGGCATGGGTTTGGGTTTGAGCCTGTGCCGCACGGTGGTGGAGCAGCACGGTGGCTTCTTGAGTCATCAGCCCAATACGCCGCGCGGCACGGTGTTCAGTTTCACCCTGCCACAATCGTGATCTGAGGCCTGACACATGCAACCCACAGAAGACGCTTTGGTATTTATTGTTGACGACGACGCTGGCGTGCGCGAAGCCTTGGCGTGGCTGCTGCGCTCGCGCCGATTGCCCAGTCAATCGTTCGAGAGTGCAGATGCCTTTGCCGAATTTTTAAACATGCCCCAAGGTCCTTGGCAACCCACACAGCCGGGGTGCTTGTTGCTCGACGTGCGCATGCCCGGCATGAGTGGCTTGGCTTTGTTTGAGCAACTCATTGAGCGCCAATTGCTCGATGTACTGCCGGTGATTTTTTTGACCGGCCATGCCGATGTGCCTACGGCGGTGGACTCGGTCAAGCGCGGTGCGTTTGATTTTTGCGAGAAGCCTTTTTCTGACAACGCGCTGGTCGACCGCATCGAACAAGCCTTGGCGCGTTCCGCACAGACCTTGCAAACTTTGCGTACCAAGCAAAGCCTGCAACACAACTTGGCTGACCTGACCGACCGTGAACGCGACGTCATGCATTTGGTGGTCGAAGGCTTGCCCAACAAACTGATTGCCGATCAACTCGACATCAGCGTGCGCACGGTGGAAGTACATCGCGCGCGCGTGTTTGACAAGATGAATGTGAAGTCAGCCGTCGAGCTGGCTAATTTGTTGCGCGGCGAATGATGCACCTGCTTTGGCGTTTGACATGGGCGCTTGTCGTGACCACTTTGGTGGCCTGCAGCACACCGCGCTATGCCCCTGTCAGTGACTATGGCCGTCCTTCTCCTGCCCCCGCCTCACGCCCCGTTGCCGAGGCACCGCGTACCAGTGGCAGCTTAGCGGGCACACCCGGCACGCCGAGCCCACAGCAAAGCTACCGCAGCCGCTGGGTGGCCACGTCGTGGAACGATGTGCCGGGCTGGCAAAACGACCCCACGCAAGATGCATGGAATGCATGGCTGCAAAACTGCGAACGTCCCGGCCCCTTGTTTGCACCGCTGTGCAAAGACGTGCGTCAACTCATGCTGGGCAGTGACGATGACCGCCGCTTGTGGATGATGAGTCATTTGCAACCCTACCGTGTGGAGTCACTCGATGGTGGGGCGGAGGGTTTGCTCACCAGCTATTACGAACCCATGTTCGATGCCTCTGCGCAAATGCGTCCTGGCTTTGACGTGCCTTTGTATGCCCCGCCCGATGGCTTGGCTGAGGCGCGTCGCGCAGGTCGGCCGTGGTTCAGTCGACAAGAGATCGACACAAACCCACAAGCGCGTGAGGCCTTGCGTGGCCGTGAAGTGGCGTGGCTGGCTGACCCGATTGACGCCTTGGTGTTGCACATCCAAGGCTCGGGCCGCGTGCGCATGGCCAACCCTGATGGCAGCACGCGCATCGTTCGCTTGGCGTTTGCAGGCTCGAACGAGCAACCCTATCAAAGCGTGGGCCGCTGGCTGCTCGACCGTGGCTTGATTCGCGATGCCTCTTGGCCCGGCATCAAGGCATGGATTGTCAGCACCCAACAAAGCAACCCGCGCTTGGTGCAAGAGATGTTGTGGAGCAACCCGCGCTATGTGTTCTTCCGTGAAGAGGTGCGCAGCGCTGCCGATGCCGACCTAGGCCCCCGTGGCGCACAAGGCGTACCGCTCACTTCTGGTCGATCTATCGCGGTGGACAAAGACTCCATCCCCTACGGCACACCCGTGTGGTTGGCCAGCGCGGGCCCCAACGCCAATTTGCAACGCTTGGTGTTTGCGCAAGACACCGGCAGCGCCATCGTGGGCGCAGTGCGGGCCGATTACTTTGCGGGCACAGGCCCAGAGGCGGGTGACTTTGCTGGTCGCATGAAGCAGGGCTTGCGCTTGTGGGTGCTGTGGCCGAAGTGACGAGTCACGCGTTACTTTTTCAAATGCGTCAAAGGCAAAGCACCGCTGGCTTTGACTTCACCGAGTGAAAAACTGGTGTGTATGTCTTTCACGTGTGGCAAGTTGATCAACACTTCGCGTGCAAATTGGCTGAAGGTTTCCAAGTCCTGCGACACCACTTGCAGCTCAAACGTGCCCGTGCCACTGATGTAGTGACAGGCCACGATTTCTGGAATTTTGCGAATCGCAACTTCTAACTTGCGAGCCACATCGCCGGTGTTGCGTTCCGCATCCACACGCACAAAAGCCAGCACGCCCAAACCAATTTTGTGGCGGTTGATTTCTGCGCGGTAGCCGGTGATGTAACCCTCTTCTTCGAGCACGCGCACACGTCGCCAACAAGGTGCCGCACTCAAGCCCACGCGTTGCGCCAGTTCTGCATTGGTCAGGCGTGCATCGGCTTGTAATTCACCCAAAATGGCCAGATCAAATTTGTCGAGTGTCCCCAAGGTAACGCTCCTCTGTTTCGTTTCGTCAAGATTTTAGAAAGAATCTTGCGCAAACAGGGGAATTCAAAGCGTAAAACGCAAACCTTTATCTGGACGCAAACCCTACACTTTGCGACACACACAAAAACAAACGGAGACACAGATGAACGCACCTCTGCCCGAACACATTCGCCGCGCACTCGACACCGTGACGCTGGACGACAAATACAGCCTCGATGTGGGCCGTGCTTTCATGAGCGGCGTGCAAGCGCTGGTCAAGCTTCCCATGTTGCAGCGCCAACGCGATGCGCTGCAAGGCAAAAACACAGCGGGCTTCATCAGCGGCTACCGCGGCTCACCGCTGGGCACGTATGACCAATCGTTGTGGAAAGCCAAGCCTTATTTAGAAGCGCAAAACATTGTGTTCCAACCGGGTGTGAATGAAGAGTTGGCGGCCACTGCACTGTGGGGCACGCAGCAGCTCGGCTTTGCGCCGCAGGGCAGCAACAAGTTCGATGGCGTGTTTGGTATTTGGTATGGCAAGGGTCCAGGCGTGGACCGTTGCTCTGATGTGTTCAAGCACGCCAACATGGCGGGCACCACGCCTTGGGGCGGTGTGTTGGCTGTGGCGGGTGATGACCATGTGGCCAAAAGCTCGACTGCGGTTCATCAAAGTGACCACATCTTCAAGGCCTGCGGCACGCCCGTGTTCTTCCCCAGCAGCGTGCAAGAAATTTTGGATTTGGGTTTGCACGCGATTGCCATGAGCCGCTTCAGCGGCGTGTGGTCGGGCATGAAGACGATTCAAGAAATTGTGGAATCTAGCTCGACGGCGGTGATTGACCCGCATCGCGTGAACATCATCATTCCAGAGTTTGAAATGCCAGCCGGCGGTTTGCACATTCGATGGCCCGACACCGCGTTGGAGCAAGAGGCACGTTTGTTTGACTACAAGTGGTACGCAGCGCTCGCCTATGTGCGCGCCAACCGTTTGAACTACAACGTCATCGAAGGCCCGAACGACCGTCTAGGTTTGATCGCCAGCGGCAAGGCCTACAACGACACGCGTCAAGCTTTGCTTGACTTAGGACTGGACGATGACACCTGCCGCCGCTTGGGCATTCGTTTGCACAAAGTGGCCGTGGTGTGGCCGTTGGATGCGCAGCTCACACGTGAGTTTGCCAAGGGCTTGCAAGAGATTTTGGTGATCGAAGAAAAGCGCCAAGTCATTGAGTACCAACTGAAAGAAGAGCTGTACAACTGGCGTGCCGATGTGCGGCCCAATGTGCTGGGCAAGTTCAACGAAATTGAAGGCGAAGACGGCGCACAAGGCCCCTTCGGTGGCGGCGGTGGCGAATGGTCCATGCCCAACCCCAGTGCCAATACCTTGTTGCGTGCGAACGCGGACCTGAACCCCGCGCTGATTGCCAAAGCCATTGCGCAACGCGTGCTCAAGCTCGGTGTGGATGCCGACACCACCGCACGCATCAATGCGCAGCTGGCCATCATCACCGCCAAAGAACAAGCCATGACCGCGGTGACCTTGAAGGCGGATCGCATGCCTTGGTTTTGCTCAGGCTGTCCACACAACACCTCCACCAAAGTGCCTGAAGGCTCGCGCGCGATGGCGGGCATCGGTTGTCACTTCATGGTGTTGTGGATGAACCGCGACACGCATGGCTTCACGCAAATGGGTGGTGAGGGCGTGCCGTGGGTGGGTCAGCAACCGTTTGTGAACGACCAACACATCTTCGCCAATTTGGGCGATGGCACGTATTTCCACAGCGGCATCTTGGCGATTCGCCAAAGCATTGCGGCGGGCGTGAACATCACCTACAAAATTTTGTACAACGATGCCGTCGCGATGACGGGGGGGCAACGCGTGGGTGAACGGCCTGAGGGTCATTCAGTTCTTCAAATTGCGCAAAGCATGAAGGCCGAAGGCGCGCAACGCATCACCGTGGTGACGGACGAGCCTGAGAAATACGAAGGCGCAGGTTTGGTCGACGGCGTGGCCGTGTTCCATCGCGATGAGCTGGATCGCATTCAACGCGAGATGCGCGAAATCAAAGGTTGCACCGTCATCATTTATGACCAAACCTGCGCCACTGAAAAACGCCGCCGTCGCAAACGCGGCACCATGGCCGATCCAGCGGTGCGCGTGTTGATCAACGACTTGGTGTGCGAAGGCTGCGGTGACTGCGGCGTGCAAAGCAATTGCATGAGCGTGGAGCCGATTGAGACCGAGTTCGGTCGCAAGCGCACCATCAACCAAAGCACTTGCAACAAAGACATCAGCTGTGTCAAAGGCTTTTGCCCGAGCTTTGTGACCGTCGAAGGCGGCAGCCTGAAAAAGAAAGCCAAAGGCGTGTCTCGCATCGCGCTGCCCGCATTGGCCTTGCCCGAACCCACATTGCCTGATGCCACACAAGCGTGGGGCATGGTGGTGGCGGGTGTGGGTGGCACGGGCGTCATCACCATTGGTCAGTTATTGGGCATGGCGGCGCACATCGAAGGCAAAGGTGTGGTCACGCAAGACGCAGCAGGCTTGGCACAAAAAGGTGGTGCCACTTGGAGCCATGTGCTCATTGCCAATCACCCAGATGACATTCGCACCACGCGTGTGGGTCTTGCAGCGGCAGACCTTGTGATTGGGTGTGACCCCATCGTGGTGGCGGGCAAAGAAACTTTGCAACGCATGCGCGCAGGCCGCACGCATGTGGCGCTCAACGCACACAGCGCACCGACTGCGGCCTTTGTGCGCAACGCCAACTGGCAAAACCCAGGCGAGGCGTGTGTGGCTGAAATCGTGCACACCGTAGGCGCTGATGGCGTGAGCGCCTTTGATGCCGACCGCGTGGCCACGCAAGTGCTGGGCGACAGCATTTTTGTGAACCCGATGATCTTGGGCTTTGCTTGGCAAAAAGGTTGGGTGCCGCTGGGGCTGGAAGCCTTGATGCGTGCGATGGAACTCAACGACATGGCCGTGGCGCAAAACAAAGCGGCATTTGAATGGGGCCGCCATTGCGCCGAGCATTGGGCAGAGGTGCAGGCCTTGTTGGCACCGGCACAGGTGGTGCAATTCCACAAGCCTGAGGGAGTGGATGCGCTCATCGCCAAGCGTGTGGCTTTTCTCACCCGCTATCAAAACGCGTCGTATGCCAACCGCTATCGCGCCGTGGTGGAACGTGTGCGCACGGCAGAAGCTGCGTTGCACAAAACCACGCTCACCGAAGCCGTGGCGCGTAACCTGTTCAAACTCATGGCCTACAAAGACGAGTACGAAGTGGCCCGCTTGCACACCGACACAGCCTTTTTGCAAAAGATTGATGGCATGTTTGAAGGCAACTACACGCTCAACTACCACTTGGCCCCACCGCTCATTGCCAAGACCAATGACAAAGGCGAGTTGCAAAAGCAAAAGTTTGGCCCGCTCATGCTCACAGGCTTCAAAGTGCTCAAGCATTTCAAGTGGCTCAGAGGCACGGCCTTGGATGTGTTTGGCCACACCCAAGAGCGCCGCACCGAACGCGCCCTCATTCAGCAATACCAAACCAGCGTCGATGCCATGTTGGGTCAGCTCAACGCCAGCAACCACGCTTTGGCGGTGGAGATGGCGCGAATACCTGAACAAATCAAAGGCTTTGGCCATGTCAAAGCGCGCCACCTCGCGGCAGCGCGTCAAAAGTGGGACGGCTTGAAAGCGCAGTGGTCGGCCCTGAACTGAGAAACTGAGCCAGCCGCATACAATCCGCGGTTGGTCTGCTGGGGCGTTTTGCACCCTGGCAGCAGTCCCTCAATTTGGAGTTTGACCGTGTTGATTTCTTCTGCTTTTGCCCAAACCGCACCTGCCGCTGCTGCAGGTGGTGACCTGATGTCTTCTTTGCAAGGCATGTTGCCTTTGGTGTTGATGTTTGTGGTCTTGTATTTCGTGATGATTCGTCCACAAATGAAGCGTCAAAAAGAACACAAAGCCATGATCGAAGCGCTCGCCAAAGGCGACGAAATCGCGACTGCTGGCGGCTTGCTCGGCAAGGTGACCAAGTTGGCTGAAGCCACCGTGACCATCGAAATCGCTGCTGGCGTGGAAGTGCAATTGCAACGCCAAGCCGTGGTGCAAGTGCTCCCTAAAGGCACTCTGTAATTCGCATTGACTAAGACGACGAAGCGATCATGAACCGTTACCCCCTTTGGAAGTACGCGATCATCGTGATCGCTTTGGTTGTCGGCAGCCTCTACACGCTGCCTAACTTTTTTGGCGAAGCGCCTGCGGTGCAGGTGTCAGCGGCTAAGTCGTCGGTCAAGGTGGACCTCGCTGTGCAAGACCGCGTTCAAGCCGCGTTGGCAGCTGCCAACCTCGTGCCCGATGCGGTGGCCTTGGACAACGGCTCGCTTAAAGTGCGCTTTGACAGCACTGACAAACAACTCAAAGCCAAGGACGCAATTCAACAAGCCTTGGCGCCCGATGCCAACGACGCCTCATACGTTGTGGCGCTCAATTTGTTGGCACGCTCCCCCGCGTGGCTGACCTCGCTCAATGCCGCGCCCATGTATTTGGGTTTGGACTTGCGCGGCGGCGTGCACTTCATGTTGCAAGTCGACATGCCTGCGGCCCTCACTAAAAAGGCCGAGTCTTTGGCCGGTGACATTCGCACCGGTTTGCGTGAAAAGAACGTGCGCCACAGCGGCATCAGCCGTAATAACCAAACCATCGAGATTCGTTTCCGCGACATGGAAACCCTCGAAGCTGCGCAACGCGTGATTCAAGACCAGTTCTTGGATTTGCAAACCACCAGTGCCCCAGATGGCGCTGACTTCAAGCTCACCGCAGTGATCAACCCCGTGGCCGCCAAGCGCGTGCAAGAGCAGGCCATCAAGCAAAACATTACCACCTTGCACAACCGAATCAACGAGTTGGGCGTGGCCGAGCCTGTGATTCAACAGCAAGGCACCGACCGCATCGTGGTGCAACTGCCGGGCGTGCAAGACACGGCCAAGGCCAAAGACATTTTGGGCCGCACCGCCACGTTGGAAATTCGCATGGTGGACGAAAGCGCCGAAGCCCGTACGGCAGAGTTCGGCAATGGCCCTGTGCCGTTTGGTACCGAGCGCTTCATGGACCGCAACGGCCAAGCGGTGATTGTGAAAAAACAAGTCATCTTGACCGGCGAGAACCTCACCGACGCGCAACCTGGCTTTGACACACAAAACCAAGAAGCTGCTGTGCACTTGACGCTTGACGCCAAAGGCGCACGCATCTTCAAAGACGTGACACGCGAGAGCGTGGGCAAACGCATGGCTATTCTGCTGTTTGAAAAAGGCAAGGGCGAAGTCGTTACCGCGCCTGTGATTCGCAGCGAAATCGGTGGTGGTCGTGTGCAAATCTCTGGCCGCATGAGCACTGTGGAAGCCAACGACACCGCGCTGTTGTTGCGCGCGGGCTCGCTCGCTGCACCGATGGAAATCATTGAAGAACGCACCATTGGCCCAAGCCTCGGTGCTGAAAACATTGCCAAAGGTTTTGACTCGGTCACTTGGGGCTTTGTGGCCGTGACTGCCTTCATGTGCATCTATTACATGTTGTTCGGTGTGTTCTCCAGCGTGTCGTTGGCTGTGAACTTGTTGCTCTTGGTGGCCGTGCTCTCCATGTTGCAAGCCACATTGACATTGCCCGGCATGGCCGCGATGGCCTTGGTGTTGGGTATGGCGATTGATGCCAACGTGCTGATCAACGAACGCGTGCGCGAAGAGTTGCGCAACGGTGCATCGCCGCAGTCTGCCATTCATGCCGGTTATGACCGTGCGTGGGCCACCATCTTGGACTCCAACGTCACCACCTTGATTGCAGGCTTGGCCTTGTTGGCCTTTGGCTCTGGCCCTGTGCGCGGCTTTGCTGTGGTGCACTGCTTGGGTATTTTGACCAGCATGTTCTCTGCGGTGTTTTTCTCGCGCGGCTTGGTCAACATTTGGTATGGCCGCAAGAAAAAATTGCAAAGCGTGTCTATTGGCACCGTGTGGCGCGCTTAAGCGCCGAGCTGCAGAAAGAGATTTGAGTCATGGAATTTTTCAAAATCCGTAAAGACATCCCGTTCATGAAGCACGCGGTGGCGTTCAACGCCATCTCGTTCATCACGTTTGTGGCGGCGGTGTTCTTCTTGTTCAGCCGTGGTTTGCACCTGTCGGTCGAGTTCACGGGCGGTACGCTGATGGAAGTCAGCTACAGCCAGCCTGCGGACCTCAATGCCGTGCGCGACCAAATCGCCAAGCTCGGCTTGTCTGATGTGCAAGTGCAAAACTTTGGCACCTCACGCGATGTGATGATTCGCATGCCTGCGGTCAAAGGCCAAAGCTCGGCCCAACAAAGCGAGCAAGTGCTGAGCGCACTCAAAGCCACCGATGCCAATGTGCAGCTGCGCCGCACCGAGTTTGTGGGCCCGCAAGTGGGCGACGAGTTGGCGGCTGACGGCCTCAAGGCTTTGGCCTTTGTGGTGGTGGGCATCATGATTTATTTGGCCATGCGCTTCGAGTGGAAGTTTGCCGTGGCTGCCATCATTGCGAACTTGCATGACGTGGTCATCATCTTGGGCTTCTTCGCGTTTTTCCAGTGGGAGTTCTCATTGCCTGTGCTCGCTGCGGTGCTCGCAGTGCTGGGTTACTCGGTGAACGAATCGGTGGTGATCTTTGACCGGATTCGCGAGAACTTCCGCCGTTTCCGCAAGATGCACACGGTGGAGATCATCGATAACGCCATCACTTCCACCATCAGCCGCACCATCATCACCCACGGCTGTACGCAGCTCATGGTGTTGTCGATGTTGTTGTTTGGTGGCGCAACCCTGCACTACTTTGCGCTGGCGCTGACCATCGGCATTTGCTTCGGCATTTACTCATCCGTGTTCGTGGCGGCGGCCATTGCCATGTGGCTGGGCATTCGCCGTGAAGACTTGATCAAGCACCCCACGAAAGTGGCGGGCGATCCGGACGACGAGAATTCGGGAGCGGTGGTTTAAGTCGCCCCGTTCCGCCAATCAAAAAGCCGGTTTGTGAACCGGCTTTTTTGTGTCTGCGTTTTGTCTAGATCGGGTTAGTGCGCCACTCGATCCGCGTCATCACACAACTCATCCAGCACCAGTGCATCAGGCTCTAGGCCAATGCTCCAGTACACCATCAACACAATGATTTTGAGATCATCCAAATGGATGGGGTTGCCGGGGATGGCCATGGCGCGGTCCAGCACGATTTCGCGCATGTGGGGAGACAGCACGTCGGCAGATTCAAGAAAGTTGATGAAGCCCAAGCAGGCAGCGCCTAGGTGATCTTGCTCGGCCACTGAATACACGCGCATGCTGTGAGCGGATTCGGTGTGGTGTTCACGCTCGGCTTGGCTGATGTCGATCAGCTCGGTTTTGTGCGATGCCAAGTTCAGCTCGTCGAGCCACGACAAAGCTTGTTGGATGTCTTCTACGTTAAAACCAGCAGCGCTGAGTTTGCGGCCGAGCTGCTCTAGCTCGGGACACGCATCGCCTCGCCAATAGTTTTCATAGACGAATACGAGCACTTCAAACATGGGGCCAATATACATGTTTTTTGTTTCTGTCTCGAGCACAAATATCGGTGTTCACCCTGATCAGGTCACGACCACACGTTGAAACAAACCACCGGGCAATCGGCCCACCGCACCGTCTAGTTCTAGCGTGAGCAACTGTGCTTGCAGCGTGGCGGTATCAAGCCCGCTTCGCGCTTGCAAGGCATCCAAGCTCACAGGGGCGTAGCCCATGTGGATGAGCAGTGGGTGGTCGGTGTCGTCATTGGATGTGGCGTTGTCAGTGCCCAACGCATCGGCAAACAAGTTGACTTGTTGCTGTGGTGCAAGTTGCAACTCTTCCAACACATCATGTGCGTTCTCCACCAATTTCGCACCTTGACGAATCAGTGCATGGCAGCCGTGGGATTGCGTGGCGTGGATGGAGCCTGGAATGGCCAGCACTTCGCGATTCAGGTCGAGTGCCATTTTGGCGGTGATCAGCGAGCCCGATTTCAACGCCGCCTCGACCACCAAAGTGCCCAAACCTAGCGCTGCAATGAGGCGGTTGCGTTTGGGAAAGTGATGCGCCAAAGGTGCCGTGCCCAAGTGATATTCACTGATGAGCAAACCGTTGCGCGCAATCTCATGCGCCAGTGTTTGGTGCTGACGCGGGTACACGCGGTCTAAGCCTGTGCCGACCACAGCCACGGTGTGCCAGTGTTGTGTGTGCGTGGTGGCGCTGTCGCGCACTTTGCCTCCACGCAAGGCTCCTTTGTGCGCTGCGCCGTCTACGCCTAGCGCCAAACCCGAGACCACACACAAGCCGGCTGTGCTGAGTGCTTCGCCAAACTGCTCTGCCGTGTGTGTGCCTTGCGGCGTGGGGTTGCGGCTGCCCACGATGGACACGGCGTTGCCCAGCGTTCGCTCGGTTTGACCTGTCGCGTAAAACATCAATGGCGGGTCTGCCAATTGCAGCAGCTCGGCTGGGTAGTGCGCATCGCCCAAGGTCCACAGCGCGTGGGTGTGTGTGTCGGGCTGGTGCATCAGCCACTGCTGGGTGCGCACACATTGCACGGCCAATTCGTTGGGCACGCTCAGCAAGGCTTGCGCTTGTTTGGGTGTGATCACTTGGCACAGCGCGGCTTCGGTTTGCTCAAACACCACTTGCGGGCTGCCAAAGCAAGCCAGCAGTTTGCGCGCGGCATCGTTGCCTACGCCATCGGTCATGCTCAAGCGCAGCCATGCGCGTAACTCGTCTTTGTCCATGTGCCCCTCCTGTGGAATGAGAAATTCATTGTCAGAATGGGTGACGCTGGTGTGCACGGCCAACGGTCGAAAACTTCTCAAGTGCTTTAAAGTTCAACCCAGATAAGCAAAGGATGCGTATGACCCGCTGGCTCCGTCGAATTTTCAAAGCCGTGTTTTGGCTGGTGTTGTCGCTTGCGGCAGGGTTGGGCTTGTGGGTGTTTCATACCCAGCCCATGTATGACGGGCAGCTCAGAAGCGAGGGCTTGTTGCAACCCGTCAACATCAAGCGCGATGCGGCGGATGTGGTGCACATCGCGGCGCAGAGCAACCGCGATGCCGCATTTGCTTTGGGTTTTTCACATGCGCAAGACCGCAGCTGGCAGCTGGAGTTCAACCGCCGCGTGATGCACGGCGAGCTGTCTGAAATTTTGGGCGAAGCCACACTGCCCACCGACAAGCTCATGCACACCTTGGGGTTGATGCATGTGGCGCAAAAGCAGCTTGAACTTTTGCCCGCCGATGTGCGTGAACATTTGCAGGCTTACAGCGACGGCATCAATGCGTTTCATGCCCATCGCCCGCAAGGCTTGCCGCCTGAGTTTGCGTTGATGCGCACGCAGCCCGGTGGTGACAAAGGTGTGGCATGGCAACCGGTCGACAGCGTGGCGTGGTCGTTGGTGATGGCGCTGGATTTGGGTGGCAACTGGGGCAACGAGTTTGCGCGTCTGGTGGCCGCGCGCAAGTTGAACACCGAACAGCTCTGGGACCTGTACCCACCCTACGCAGGCGAGAAGCCCGCTTCGGGCGTTGACTTGGCCAAGCTCTACCGCAACTTGGGGGTTTACAAAACAGAGGGTGGGTTGAAGACCTCGTTGTCATTGCCCGTCATTGGCGAGCCCGGCTTCAACGAAGGCCGTGGCAGCAACAACTGGGTGGTGGCAGGCTCGCACACGACCACAGGCAAACCACTTCTGGCCAATGACCCGCATCTGGCCTTGAGCGCACCTGCCATTTGGTATTACGCCCATTTGCAAACCCCCGACACCGATGTGATCGGGGCCAGCTTGCCCGGCTTGCCTTTTGTGGTGCTGGGCCGCAACGCGCATGTGGCTTGGGGTTTCACGAACACGGGGCCTGATGTGCAAGATTTGTATCTAGAGCAGATCGACCCCAACAACCCCACGCGCTACAAAACCCCCACAGGCTGGCAAGCGTTTGACACACGCACCGAAACCATCGCCGTCAAAGGCAAACCCGCTGTGACCCATGTGGTGCGCAGCACCCGACACGGCCCTGTTCTCAGCGATGCACAAGCCGCGCATGGCGAAGTGCTGGATTTGTCGCGCTTTGTGTTGGCCTTGCGCTGGAGCGCTTTGGATGCCGACAACCGTACCTTGGTGGGCGGCCTGAAAGCGCAGCAAGCCAAAAGCGTGGCCGACTTGTTGAAGGCGTATGGCGACAACCACTCGCCGACCCACAACATCGTCATGGCCGACACCCAAGGCCACATCGCCTACAAGGCCGCAGGTCGTGTGCCAGTGCGCAGCGCGGCCAACGACATTCGTGGCGTCGCCCCAGCCCCGGGTTGGGATGCACGTTACGACTGGACAGGCTGGGTGGCCTATGCCGACATGCCTGCCGATGACGGCAAAAAAGGTTGGGTCGCCACGGCCAATCAACGCATCACACCGCCCAATTACCCACACTACTTGGGCCAAGACTGGAACACGCCACACAGGTTTGACCGCATTGAGCAAGTGTTGAAAGCCAAGCCCAAACACAGCTTCAAAGACATGCAGGCCTTGCAAAACGACACCGTGTCGTTGTCCACATTGACTTTGTTGCCTGTGCTCAAAGCCACCCCATCGCAACACCCGTTGGCTGCGAAAGCGCAACAAACCTTGGCAGGGTTTGATGGCCGCATGGATGCCGACTTACCTGCCCCCTTGATCTTTGCCATGTGGGCGGACGAGCTGACACGCGGTTTGATCGAACCCACGCTGGGCTCGGAGGTGTTCAATGCCCAATACGGCAAACGCCATTTCCGAACACTGTTGGAAAACGTCATGCAACAGGCCAATAGCCCGTGGTGTGCACCCCAAACGTGTGCCCAGCAATCCACAGCGGCCCTTGACCGCGCACTGACCCGTATGGCCGATCAACAAGGTCAAACGCCTGCCAATTGGCGCTGGGGCGACGCCCATGTGGCCCTCAGCACACACCGGCCCTTTGGCCAAGTGCCCGTGTTGCGCGATGTGTTCAGTGTGCGTGTGCCGTCGGATGGCGACATGTTCACCGTCAACGTGGGCCAGTATTGGGCGAACGAAAAGTACCTGCCCTTTGCCAACCGCCATGCTGCTTCGCTACGTGTGGTGTACGACTTGTCGGACCTTGAGCAATCGCAGTTCATTTACCAAACGGGACAAAGCGGCTTGGTGTGGTCGGACAACTACAGCAACATGAAAAAAGAATGGGCCTCGGGCAAATACCGCCCCTTGCGCAGCAAACCGGAGGCATGGGTGCATGCGTTGGTGTTGACCCCTTGAGGTGATTTCTTTTTCGCGAGCGGGGACATTGCAGCGTAGGGTGCAAACCGTCGCCAGAAGCGGAGACAATATTGCCATGCCCAAGTTAGACATCCTCCGATTCCCCGACCCCAAACTCCACACTGTGGCCAAGCCCGTCAAAGAGATTGACGCGCGTATCAAAACTTTGATTGCCGACATGCTGGAAACCATGTACGACGCCAACGGCATCGGCCTAGCCGCCACACAAGTGGATGTGCACGAGCGCTTGGTGGTGATTGACACCTCTGAAGAGCGCGACGAGCCCATGGTGCTCATCAACCCCGACATCATCTGGATGGGTGACGAGCGCGTCAAAGGTGACGAAGGTTGCTTGTCGGTGCCTGGCATTTACGATGGCGTCGAACGCGCCACGCATGTGAAGGTGAAGGCCCTCGATGAGCACGGTAAAGAGCGCACCATCGAAGCCGAAGGTTTGTTGGCCGTGTGCATTCAGCACGAGCTGGATCACCTGATGGGCAAGGTGTTTGTGGAATACCTCTCGCCCCTGAAGCGCAACCGCATCAAAACCAAATTGCTCAAAGCTTTGCGTGACGACGAATAAATGAGTGATTCGCTTCGCGTCATCTTTGCCGGCACGCCCGAATTTGCGGCTGAGGCCTTGGCCCAAATTTTGGCCGCTGGCCACACCGTACCTTTGGTGCTGACCCAGCCCGACCGCCCTGCGGGTCGCGGCATGAAGCTGCAAGCGTCTGCCGTCAAGCAACTGGCCGTGCAAAACCACATCCCCGTGGCGCAACCTTTGAGCCTGCGCCTAGATGGGAAATACCCAGACGACGCAGCTGCTGCACAAGCCGCCATTGCCGAGGCGAAAGCGGATGTGATGGTGGTGGCCGCGTATGGCCTCATCCTCCCGCAGTGGACCTTGGATGCGCCGCGCTTGGGCTGCCTCAATATTCATGCATCGCTCTTGCCACGCTGGCGCGGTGCTGCGCCGATTCACCGAGCCATTGAGGCGGGCGATGCGCAAACCGGCGTCGTCATCATGCAAATGGATGCGGGCCTCGACACCGGCGACATGCTGCTGACCGACGTGCTCGACATCGCCGCAGACGACACCACCGCCAGCTTGCATGACCGCTTGGCCGACATGGGCGGCGCACTGGTGGTGCGTGCGCTGGCGGATGCGCAAGCGGGCAAGTTGCAGCCGGTGAAGCAGCCAGAGACGGGCATCACCTACGCCCACAAAATTGAAAAAGCAGAAGCTGCGGTGGACTGGCAACTGTCCGCTGAGGCGATTGGACGACGCGTGCGTGCGTTCAATCCTTTTCCTGCAGCCTCAGCTCAGTTGGGGGCAGACGTCATCAAACTGTGGCGCGCCTCGGTGGAGAACTCTGCGCACAACCAACAGCCAGGCACGGTGTTGAGCGCTGACGCACACGGCGTGCGCGTGGCCTGTGGCCAAGGCGTGTTGTGCGTGACCGAGCTGCAACGCGCAGGCGGTAAACGCCTGAACGCCGCCGATTTTTTGCGTGGCTTTCCGCTCACCGCTGGCCAATGTTTTGAGCCACACAGCGTTCACAAAGCCAGCTGATGTTTTGGCAACGCAAGCTCTACCAACACCCTGAGTTCAAACTCGGCGTGCGTGACCTCGCACCGCAAGCCTTTGGGCAAATTGCGTGGGCATTGATGACGGGCGTGGCTTTGGTCAAGTCGGGCATGAGCGTGTTTGAGGCCGTGTTCATGACGCTGGTGGTGTACGCCGGTAGCTCGCAGTTGGCTGCGACGCCACTCATCGTGGCAGGTGCACCTGCTTGGGTGGTATTGGCCGCAGGCTTTTGTGTGAACTTGCGCTTTGTGGTGTTTAGCTTGCACATGCGTGGCTACCTCATGCACTTACCGCGGTGGCCGCGCATCGTGACGGGCTACTTCAACACGGATCCCACCTATGTGTTGTTCACCCGCCGCTTCGCGCATCCTGCCAACACCGACGAACTGCGCCTCACGCAAGAGGCCTACTTGGCCGGTTTGAGTTTTGCCAACTGGACCAGTTGGATTTCGTGCAGCTTGTTGGGCATTGCCTTGGCCAACGCCATTCCTACTTCGTGGGGCTTGGGCTTTGCGGGCATCTTGTGTTTGTTGGGCATTCAATGCTCATTGGCTAGCTCGCGTTTGCGCGTGTTGTCGGCCATCGTCGCGGGCATCGCGGCGGTGCTGGCGTATGCCTTGCCTTTGAAACTCAACATCGTGTTGGCCATTCTCATGGCGGTCTTCGCATGTTTGATGGCAGAGCAGTTCAAGGCCGCGAAAGAGAGGCTCGCATGAGCAGCACCGACTTGAACGTGACCGACGGTTGGACCCTGTGGGTCATTCTGGGCTTGGCCATCATCACCGTGGTCACGCGCAGTTTTTTCTTTTTAAGTAACACCGAATGGCACTTGCCCCACTGGGCGCAACGTGGTTTGCAATACGCACCCATTGCTGCCTTGTCGGCAGTGGTGGTGCCCGAGATTGTGATGACGCAAGGCGAGTTGATTGCCACTTGGCAAGATGCCCGCATCTTTGCTGCGGCAGTGGGGGTGGCGGTGTACTTTGCCAAACGCAATGTGTTGCTGACCATCGTGCTCGGTATGGCGGTGTACTTGCCTTTGCACTTAGGCTTGGGCTGGTAAGCCACGCGCCCTGCTTGGCTTAGCCTCGTCGCAATTTAGCCACGTACAAATAAGGTCACGAGTTCGTCCGGCCCCACTTGGCGGCTCCAGTGGCCGTGCACCTTGGCGTCAAACGTCGCGCCTGCGGGCAACACATCGGCCGAGTAAAAGTGCTCGCCCGGACCAAAGATGCGCGATGTGCCGTCTTGCAAAAAGATTTCCATCTGACCTTCCAACACAAACAACCACTGTGGGTTGTCTGTGCAATGAAAGTCGCTGCGAAACCCCACAGGGCTACGGCGCAACTGAAAACCACCGCTGGCCATGAGGGGCGACAAACGCGATTGCGGTTTGCCTTCGGTGAGTTCGACGGTTTCTTCGCGAAAACGTGCGAAGCCGTCGGTATCGGTGAAGAGGATGACTTTGTTGAATGTGCTCATGCTGCCTACTTTATCTTGATAAATGGGGGTGACTAAATTATCGAAACACTATTCATTCAGAGTAGCATTGCTTTATTTTCCAGGTAGAACTGTTTAACCTTTGCATTGGTTTTCAGGTCAACTTAAGTTGCGGCAAAAACTCCTATGAATTTAATTGAGCAAGTATTTTTTAATGATCTAGAGAAAAAGCTCTGGACTGCTGCAAACAAGCTGTTACCTAGTTTACGCCCGGTACATCCCAGTCTGGGCTTGATGTCATTTCATCGCAGTCCATTAATTGGACTAAAAATATCGTAAGTGCTTGATATTTATGAATTTTTTCATTTCATCGCAAACCGAAGCAGGACGCTTCCAACCGACTTAAATAGCCAAAAAAGCATATGTTGAACGAACAACAACTCGAAGACCTCTGCATTAACTGGTTCCAACAGATAGGTTGGCAGTTTGTGCATGGGCCAGATATTGCGCCCGATAGCGACCGCCCCGAGCGGGCCGACTACCGCGAAGTCATATTGCGTGACCGATTGATGGCGGCCTTAGCGCGCATTAACCCGCACGTGCCAGACCACGAGCTAGATCAAGCGATTCATGCCTTGAAGACAGTGAGCGAGCCGATGCTGGTCGGGCGTAATCGTGCGGTGCATCGGTTGTTGCTCAATGGGGTGGGGGTAAGTTTTGCAAAGGCCGATGGCGATGGCAATGGCAAGAAGACAGACTTGGTCAGCTTGATTGACTTTGCCAACCCATCCAATAACGAATTTTTGGTGGTGAATCAATTCACTGTGGCTGGTGCTAAGCAGCCCCGTCGACCCGATTTGGTGGTGTTTGTGAATGGGCTGCCATTGGCGGTGCTAGAGCTAAAGAACCCTGCTAATGAGCAAACCGATATTTGGGATGCTTTTAATCAGTTGCAGACCTATAAGGATGAGATTACAGATTTGTTTAACTGCAATGCAGCGTTGGTGATTAGCGACGGCTTGACGGCGCGCTTGGGCTCGCTCACTGCCGATGCTGAGCGCATGTTGCCTTGGCGCACGATTGCAAATGAGAATGATCGCCCGCAATTACAGATGGAGTTGGAAACTTTGGTGCGTGGCTTTTTCAAGCCAGAACTGTTTTTGGACTATGTGCGGCACTTTGTGTTGTTTGAGCAAGACGGCGACACTATTATTAAAAAGGTGGCGGGCTATCACCAGTTTCACGCGGTCCGTGAGGCGGTGCATGCCACCGTGATTGCTGCCCAAGATGCAGACAAAGGCTTGCTTGAGGTGCGGGAAGAGCGAGCCACTTACGGTAAAGAGGTTAAGCCCGGTTCACGCAAGGCAGGCGTGGTGTGGCACACACAAGGTTCTGGTAAGAGCATCACCATGGCTTGCTTTGCGGGTAAGTTGTTGCAGCAGCCCGCAATGAAGAACCCCACTTTGGTCGTAGTGACAGACCGCAATGACTTGGATGGTCAATTGTTTGGCACTTTTTGTGCCGCGAGTGATTTGCTAAGAACCACTCCTGTGCAAGCGGCAGATCGTGACGATTTGCGTGAAATGCTAGCTTCGCGGGAAGCGGGCGGCATCATCTTTACTACTGTGCAAAAGTTTGCTTTGCTTGAAGACGAGGATAAGCCAAATATTGGCTTGTTGTCTGACGAGTTTCTCGAAGACGTGCGGCAAATGAAGACAAAAAATCTAGCGGTTGAACTGCTTGAAAAATTGCTACGGGATGAGATCAAGGCTCGCACGCGCAGCAACGTCGTGCAAGAAAAGAAATATGGCGATCGTTTATTAGACACATTACGCAAGTACAACAACCGGGCGATTGAAGCGGCACAAGTGATTGAAGAGCTGATTCAGATGGCCAAGGAATTTCAGGCTGTTCTAGAGCGTGAGGCGGCCCTTGGTTTGAGTTCGGATGAAATTGCCTTCTACGACGCTTTAGCCAATAACGAAAGCGCTGTTCGTTTGTTGGGTGATGAGACGTTGAAAAAGATAGCGGTTGAAATCACTGAGAAGCTCCGAGCCAGCACCAGCGTAGATTGGCAAGTTCGAGAAAGCGTGCGAGCAAGGTTGCGAATTTTGGTTCGCAGAACCTTGCAAAAATGGAAATACCCACCGGACCGTCAAGACGATGCAGTGGAGTTGGTGCTAAAGCAAGCGGAAACGCTGTCTAATGAATGGTCTAAATAATCGAGCAGGAATTCACCCATGAGCAAAGTAGCAATCGTCACAGGCGCCAGTTCAGGCATTGGCAAGGCGTGTGCTTTGGCTTTGTTGGCCGAGGGCTGGCAGGTGGTGTTGGTGGGGCGTCGCGCGGATGCTCTGCAAGCTACCGTACAAGCCGCAGGTGCAAACGCCAGCAATGCTTTGGCTGTGCCTTGCGATGTGAGTAACGAGGACGATGTGGCCAAATTGTTTGAGCAGGTGCGCGTGAACTACGGTCGCTTGGATTTGCTGTTCAACAACGCGGGCATCTTTTTGCCCGCCACCATGCCCGGTGATTTGTCGGGTGCCGACTGGCGTCGCTCGGTGGATGTCAATTTCAACGGTGCGTTTTATTGCCTCTCGCACGCGTTCAAGCTGATGAAAGATCAGAGCCCACAGGGCGGTCGCATCATTAACAACGGGTCGATTTCTGCACATGCACCGCGCCCCGGCTCGATTGCCTACACGGCGACCAAGCACGCCATCACCGGCATGACCAAAGCGGCTTCATTGGATGGCCGCGCGTTTGACATTGCGGTGGGCCAGATTGACATTGGCAACGTAGCCAGCGACATGACCGAAAAGTTTGCCGCTGGCGCTTTGCAGGCCGATGGCAGTGTGAAGCCAGAAGCTCGCATGGACATGCAAGGCGTGACCGACACCTTCATGGCGATGGCGCGTTTGCCATTGACCGCCAATGTGCTGTTCATGACGGTGATGGCAACCAAGATGCCGTTTGTGGGGCGTGGTTAATTGAACTTTTAGAATAGCGGTAGTTTTTACTTTTACCGCTTATATCCATGAACGTCATTCGCTTCTCTGATTTGTGCGCCAACGGCTCGGCCAAAGGCAAACGTGTTTTCATCCGCGCCGACCTGAACGTGCCGCAAGATGATGATGGCCAAATCACCGAAGACACGCGCATCCGCGCGAGCGTGCCCGCGATTCGCATGGCGCTCGAAGTGGGCGCGGCGGTGATGGTCACGTCCCACTTGGGTCGTCCCACCGAAGGCGAATTCAAACCCGAAGATTCATTGGCCCCTGTGGCCGAACGTTTGAGCGAATTGCTGGGTCGCCGCGTTCCGCTGATTTCCAACTGGGTGGACGGCGTGGCCGTCGAGCCAGGCCATGTGGTGTTGTTGGAAAACTGTCGCGTCAACAAAGGCGAGAAAAAGAACAACGACGAATTGGCTCGCAAGCTGGGCGCGTTGTGCGACATCTTTGTGCATGATGCCTTTGGCACATCGCACCGCGCCGAAGGCACGACCTACGGCATTGCGCAATACGCGCCTGTGGCGTGTGCCGGCCCGTTGTTGGCGGCTGAGATTGATGCCATCACCAAAGCCTTGGCCAACCCCAAACGACCACTGGCTGCCATCGTGGCGGGTAGCAAGGTGTCTACCAAGCTGACCATCCTCAAGAGCTTGGCCAACAACGTGGATCAGCTCATCGTGGGTGGCGGCATTGCCAATACCTTCATGCTGGCCGCTGGCTTGAACATCGGCAAGAGCTTGGCAGAGCACGACTTGGTAGACGAAGCCAAAGCCGTGATCGAGTTGATGAAGTCACGCGGCGCTGAAGTGCCAATCCCCACCGATGTGGTGACAGCTAAAACCTTCGCCGCAGATGCCGTGGCCACCGTCAAGAAAGCCATCGACGTGGCCGACGACGACATGATTTTGGACATCGGCCCAGAGACTGCTGCCAAGCTGGCTGCGCAGCTCAAGCAAGCTGGCACGATTGTGTGGAACGGCCCTGTGGGCGTGTTTGAATTTGCCGCGTTTGAGAACGGCACCAAAATCATTGCGCACGCCATTGCCGAATCCAGCGCCTTCAGCATCGCAGGCGGTGGTGACACCTTGGCTGCCATTGCCAAGTACGGCATCGAAAAGCAAGTGGGCTACATCTCGACGGGCGGCGGCGCATTCTTGGAAGTGCTGGAAGGCAAGACCTTGCCTGCGTTTGAAATTTTGACCAAGCGTGCAGCGGGTTAATCAAACCACTCGCACCATGGAAAAGCCCCGCACTTGCGGGGCTTTTTGTTGGGCGTTTCTAACGCTTACCAAGCACAAGCAAACGCAAACAGCTGTCGGCTCATGCTGTCTTGGCTGATGGGCTTCCAGCCTTCGGCTACGGGCAGCGCTTTGATGGCAGGGCCGTTGCCCATTTTGTTGGGGTGGCTGGTGGCGCTGAGGGTTTTGTATTTGCCTTCGGTGCAGTCGTAGTCGATGTAGGACTTGACCGATTGCTGGCCTGTTTTGTCGGGGCTGGTCAGGTCGTACACCACCCAAACGCGGCGGTTGTAGCCCATCTTGGTGATGGCGCTGGAGTCGATGTAGATGGTGGCCACTTCATTGCGCGTGACCGTGACCCACATGGCATGTGATGTGATGGACGCCACGGCCAGCAAGAACAAAACAATAAATTTCATGGAACACAAGCGTACAAGAAAAAGCCCCGCAAATCCGTGAGAACTTGCGGGGCTTAGAAGGCTGGGCGCTTTAGGCCGCGTTCATCGCACGAGGGCTAGTGACTTTGCCCTCATACGTGGTCCAGCTGTCGGTCTTGAAGTCATACAGCTTGCAGTCGCGCGCTGTTTGGAAATACCAGCTCCAAGAGAAAGGCTGAACGATGATGCGCTCGGGCAGCAACTCTTCGAGTTTGCTTTGCGCTTGCTTCAACTTGTACAGAGGGATGCTCATGTCCAAGTGGTGTGCAGTGTGCTCCATGATGTGGTGCATCAGCGCGCCGATGTTCAATGGGAAGGTCAAGTGCACAGTGGTGGACACAAAAGGCGACGCCTTAGACCAGCCGGTGCGCTCTTCGTGCCAAGACACGTCCACATGGGTGTGGTGCACATACACCACGAAGCCAATCATGGTCACCCAGAAGAAGAATGGCACGCCCACGCCCATCAACAAGATGTAGCCGATGGATTGCTCTGTGGCGATCGCAGCCCAAGCCATGACAGCCACCCAAAGAACAGCGAATGCGGTGATGAGCAAGCAGTCTTTGGTGAAGATGGGGCGGCGTGTGGGCATGTTCTTTTCGTTGGGGAACACCATCTTGTTCCACCAGATTTCGACCATGTAGTACAGGCCAGGTGCCCAGCCGCTGCGGTACACGCGGTCCAACAGGCGTTGACCAGGGGTGAGTGCGGCGTACTCTTCGGGGGTGTAAGGGGCCCACACGAAGTCGAAGTTCTTGAGGTTGGTGTAACCATGGTGCACCACGTTGTGGCCGATGTCCCACAGGCTGTAAGCGGTTAACGAAGGCAAGAACGCAATGCGGCCCAACCACTTGTTGAGTGTGCGGTGAGGTGTGAGGCTTTGGTGGCAAGCGTCATGGCCCAAGATGAACAAGCGGCCAATCACGAAGCCCGCTGCGCAACCGCTCAAGAGCTTGGCCCACCAGGATTCGAACAACACGGTACCGGCCATGAGGGCGCCCCACAGCACGTAGTCAACGACGAGCAACACGATGGCCAGCGCGGTGGTGCGCTCTGCCAAAGGAATCAGCCACTCGCGCATGACTTTGCGGTGTGGCATGGGTTCGCCGGGAAGGATAGGTTGAATATTTGTGGTCATAGGAGATGAATCTTAGGTGAGCTGTGATGATGCGCACTGATTTGCATCAATTAGTAGCAGATTATCGCTGTTTAAGCGCCTGACTGGGTGTTTACCCGCCAAGCCCCTTGCGGATGAAAGGCTCATAAGAAGCATAAAGCATGTGTTTTTGACCGCACCTCGCTTGAAAAACACCGCAGTGGCGCGCTTGAAGCATGTAAGAATCAAGCAAATAAAACACATCAGGAGACTCGGAATATGGCACGTCACGCTACCAAAATTGTTGCTACTTTAGGCCCAGCTTCCAGCGACCCCGCGTTGCTCGAAGCCATGATTCGCGCCGGCGTGAACGTGGTTCGCCTCAACTTCAGCCACGGCAAAGCCCAAGACCACATTGACCGCGCCCGACTGGTGCGCGAAGCCGCCACACGCGCAGGCCGCGAAGTGGCCATCATGGCCGACCTGCAAGGCCCCAAGATTCGCGTGGGCAAGTTTGTGGATGGCAAGGTCATGCTGGAGAACGGCGCCAAGTTTGTGCTCGACGCCTCACGCACCGAACCCGGTGATTTGCAAGGCGTGGGCTTGGACTACAAAGAACTGCCCCGCGATGTGAAGCCCGGCGACTTGCTATTGCTCAACGATGGCCTGATTGTGTTGACTGTTGAGACCGTGCGCGGTGAGCAAGTGCACACCACTGTCAAAGTGGGTGGCGAGTTGTCCAACAACAAAGGCATCAACAAACAAGGCGGCGGTCTGACCGCGCCTGCCCTGACGGGCAAAGACATGGAAGACATCAAAACCGCGATGAGCTTCCAAGCCGACTACCTGGCCGTGAGCTTTCCCAAAAATGCCACCGACATGGAAATGGCGCGCCAACTGGCCAACGTGGCAGGTGCTGAATACAAACACAAGCCGGGCTTGATCGCCAAGATTGAACGTGCCGAGGCCATTCCGTTGCTGGACGAAATCTTGCGTGCCAGCGACGGCATCATGGTGGCGCGTGGTGACTTGGCTGTGGAAGTGGGTAACGCCGCCGTGCCCGCATTGCAAAAACGCATGATCAAGCTGGCACGTCAGCACGACAAAGTGGTGATCACCGCGACCCAAATGATGGAGAGCATGATCACCAATCCCGTGCCCACCCGTGCCGAGGTGAGTGACGTGGCCAATGCCGTGATTGATGGCACCGATGCCGTGATGTTGAGTGCCGAAACAGCCGCAGGCAAATACCCGCTGGAAACCGTGCAAGAAATGTCCAAAATTTGCGAAGCTGCAGAAGCCGCCGAAGATGTGGAACTGGACGCCGATTTCAAAGGCCAAACCTTCACCCGCATTGACCAAACCATTGCGATGGGCGCCTTGTTCACGGCGCACCACTTGGGCGCCAAAGCCATTGTGGCCTTGACCGAATCGGGCTCTACCGCGCTGTGGATGAGCCGCCATCGCATTCACATCCCCATTTACGCGGTGACCACCAAAGTGGCCTCGCAGCGTCGCATGGCCTTGTTCCGAAACGTGCGACCCTTGTTGATGGACACCAGCGCTGACCGCGACACCGCCTTGGCCCAAGCCGAGGCGCATCTGAAACTGCGTGAAATCGTGGACACCGGCGATGTGTACGCCATCACCTGCGGCGACCCCATGGGCACGCCCGGCGGCACCAACATGCTGCGTATTTGCGAAGTTCGTTAACACGCCCTCATCGACATGCACAGCTGGCGGGCTTTTGCGCCTGTCAGCTGCGTGCGCAGCTGCCGCCTTTAAAATTACCAGCAGTTACATCAGTTTTTAATTTTTGAGGATTCCCCATGGCACTCGTATCGATGCGCGAACTTCTGGACCATGCTGCAGAGCACGGTTACGGCATTCCAGCTTTCAACGTCAACAACTTGGAGCAAGTGCAAGCCGTGATGATGGCGGCCGACGCCGTGGGCGCGCCTGTCATCTTGCAAGCCAGCGCTGGCGCACGCAAATACGCGGGTGAGCCGTTCATCAAGCATTTGATTCAAGCCGCCACCGAAGCCTATCCACACATTCCTTTGGTCATGCACCAAGACCACGGCACATCGCCCAAGGTTTGCCAAGGCGCGATTGACCTCGGTTTCGGCTCCGTCATGATGGACGGCTCGTTGATGGAAGACGGCAAAACGCCTTCTAGCTTTGAGTACAACGTGCAAGTCACCCAACAAGTGGTGGCCATGGCGCACAAAGTGGGCGTGTCGGTTGAAGGCGAATTGGGTTGCTTGGGCAACTTGGAAACTGGCGAAGCCGGTGAAGAAGACGGCATCGGCGCCGTGGGCAAACTCGACCACAGCCAAATGTTGACTGACCCCGAAGAGGCGGCCCTGTTTGTGAAAGCCACACAGCTCGATGCCTTGGCGATTGCCATCGGTACCAGCCACGGTGCTTACAAGTTCACACGCGAGCCCACCGGCGACATCTTGGCCATCAGCCGTGTCAAAGAAATTCACGCGCGCATTCCCAACACCCACTTGGTCATGCACGGCTCTAGCAGCGTGCCGCAAGACCTGTTGGCCATGATCAACCAATATGGCGGCCAGATGAAGCAAACCTTCGGTGTGCCTGTGTCCGAAATTCAAGAAGCCATCAAGCACGGCGTGCGCAAGGTCAACATTGACACCGACATCCGCTTGGCCATGACGGCGGCCGCTCGCAAATTCATGTTTGAAAATCCAGAAAAATTCGATGCCCGCGAATGGCTCAAGCCTGCCCGCGAAGCCGCGATGAACATTTGCAAGCAACGTTATTTGGAATTCGGTTGCGAAGGCCAAGGCAGCAAGATCAAGGGCGACAGCCTCTCTGTGGTGGCGGCCAAGTACGCCAAGGGCGAACTCGCTCAGTTGGTGAAGTAATCCATGACAGCTCTGCACACCTCTGCGCTCACTTCTTTGCCTTTGCTCGCACGCGGCAAAGTGCGCGACAACTACGCTGTGGGCGACGACCGCATCTTGATGGTGGCCTCAGACCGCATCAGCGCGTTTGACGTCATCATGGGCGAAGCCATTCCAGGCAAGGGCGAATTGCTCACCCAAATGGCTTTGTTTTGGTTTGGCAAGCTCGGCCACATTTGCCCCAACCACCTGACGGGCGAAGCGCCTGAGAGCGTGGTGAGTGCGGACGAAGTGGGGCAGGTCATTGGCCGCTCCATGTTGGTCAAACGCTTGAAACCCATCCCCGTGGAAGCGGTGGTGCGTGGTTATTTAGCGGGTAGCGGCTGGCAGGAATACCAAGAGAACCAAGCGGTGTGTGGCGTCAAGCTGCCCAAAGGTTTGAAGAACGCCAGCAAGTTGCCTGAGCCCATCTTCACACCAGCCGCCAAAGCAGCTGTGGGTGACCACGACGAGAACATCACCTACGAACAAGTGGTCGAGATGATTGGTGGCGGCTTGGCCGAGAAAATCAAAACCGTCAGCATCGCTTTGTATGAAACCGCGCGTGACGTGGCGGCAGCCAAAGGCATCATCATTGCCGACACCAAGTTTGAGTTTGGCCTCGATGCCAACAACGATCTCGTGTTGATGGATGAGGTGCTCACACCCGATTCATCACGCTACTGGCCTGCCGACAGCTACGCGCAAAGTTTCAAAGACGGTGTGAACCCACCGAGCTACGACAAGCAGTTTTTGCGCGATTGGTTGGAGACAGCTCAAGTGCAAGGCAAGCCTTGGAGCAAATCACCCCCTGCACCGCATTTGCCGCAAGAGGTGATTGCCCAAACCGCCGCCAAGTACCAAGAGGCTTGGGAGCGGCTGAAAGACTAAGTTAGTTCAGCGCCATGCTGAGCTTGCGACGGTAGCGAGAAATCATCTCCAACACGGGGTCTTCTTGCACCGCAGCTTTGCCGGTTAATTCGATGCCGCCTGCGGATTTGCCGAAGGCGGCATCGTCCGTTTTGGGCTTGGGTGGTGTCATCAGCTCCAAGATGGCCACATAGGTTTTGCGTGCCACGTCGTTGTTCCACGTCTTGTCGCGCATGATGATTTCCAGCAATTCTTCCATCGCGTTTTCAAACAACTCAGCGGCAATCAACACGCGGGCTTTGGCTAAGCGGGTGTCGAAGTCGCGTTTGTTTTTGGCGATGGCGGCATCGAACTGTTCAAACGTCCAAGCAGCGCGCTCGTCGGTCGACACAAACTGCAAGGCTTGCAGCCAGTAGTTGAGGGCGTCAAAGCGCAGTTGCAATGGGATTTCGGTCAGCTTAGGTGCCAATGCCGCTTGCGCTTCTTCCAGCTCACCCACCGAAATGAGCAGCTTGACCAAGTTGTAACGGGTTTCGTCGTCAGCCGTGTTGAGGCTCAAAGCCTCTTGCAGCTTGGCGATGGCGGCTTGCGCATCACCTGCGTTGATGAGTTGCTCGGCCTCCTGGGCATCAGCTTGGGCAGCCACTTCGTTGTCAGATGGCAAATGCTTGTCTAAAAACTCGCGCACTTTGCCTTCGGGCAACGCACCCATAAAGCCGTCTACAGGGCGGCCACCCATCAGCAAGATGCAGGTGGGCAGGCTCTTCACGCCAAAGGCACCGGCCAGCTGCTGCTCGGTGTCGGCGTTGATTTTGACCAGCTGGAAGCGGCCTTGGTAGTCGGCTTCCAGCTTTTCCAGCACTTGGCCTAGGGATTTGCAGGGAGCACACCAGTCGGCCCAGAAGTCCACCAACACGGGGGTGGTTTGTGAAGCCGCAATCACATCGGTCTCGAAATTTTCCATCGTCACATCAATCATGGGGGTCCCGTCTTAAAATTCGTTTTTGCTCACACACAGCCTTCATCATGACCCAGTGCCAAGTCGGTGTCGTCATGGGTTCCAATTCTGATTGGGACACCATGCAACATGCAGCCCAGATTCTCCAAGAATTTGGCATCACTTTTGAAACCCGCGTGGTTTCAGCCCACCGTATGCCCGATGACATGTTTGCCTACGCCGAAGCAGCCCAAGGTCGCGGCTTGCGCGCCATCATCGCAGGTGCGGGGGGCGCCGCCCACTTGCCCGGCATGATTGCAGCCAAAACCATCGTGCCCGTGTTGGGTGTGCCGGTGGCCAGCAAACATTTGCAAGGTGTGGACTCCTTGCACAGCATTGTGCAAATGCCCAAAGGCATTCCCGTGGCGACCTTCGCGATTGGCAATGCAGGTGCGGCCAACGCGGCTTTGTTTGCTGTCGCCTTGTTGGCGTCTACCGATGCCGCCTTGGCTGAGAAGCTGCAAGCCTTCCGCGTGGCGCAAACCGAAGTGGCGCGCAACATGACGCTGCCACCCCTATGAGCCAAGCTTCAAGCCAAGTGACGAGCCACACCTTAAAGCCTTTGCTGCCCGGCTCCACCTTGGGCGTGTTGGGTGGCGGTCAGTTGGGCCGTATGTGGGCGCATGTGGCGCAGCGCATGGGCTACAACACAGCCGTGCTCGACCCCGATGCACACAGCCCCGCAGGCTTGGTGAGCCATCACCACATTCATACCGATTACTTGGACGCCGCAGGTTTGAAGCAACTCGCCGCGGTATGCCAAGCGGTGACCACTGAATTTGAGAACGTGCCCGCCGATGCGCTGGCGCAACTCGCCACCACCTTGCCTGTGTCACCCGCCGCGTCAGCCGTGGCCGTGGCGCAAGACCGTGCGCGTGAGAAAGCCCATTTTGTGAAGTGCGGCGTGCCTGTAGCCCCGCATGCGGTGATTGACACGCCAGAGCAACTTGCCGCTGTGACCGACAACTTGTTACCCGGTATTTTGAAAACCTCCCGCATGGGTTACGACGGCAAAGGCCAGTTGCGCGTGAGCACGCGTGACGAACTGAACGCTGGTTGGACCAAGCTAGGAAGGGTGCCGTGCGTGTTGGAAAAAATGTTGCCCTTGGCCAGCGAATGCTCGGTCATCGTGGCGCGTGGTCGCAATGGCGTGATGGTGAACTTGCCCGTGCAACGCAATCTGCACCGCGATGGCATCTTGGCGGTGACCGAGGTGTTTGCAGGCAATGTGCCGGATGCGTTGGCCAATCAAGCCATCGCTGCGGCCAAAGCCGTGGCACAAGAGCTGAGCTATGTGGGTGTGTTGTGCGTGGAGTTTTTTGTATTGGCTGACGGACAGTTGGTCGTCAACGAAATTGCACCCCGCCCTCACAACAGCGGCCACTACAGCCAAGACGCCTGCGACGTGTCGCAGTTTGAACTGCAAGTGCGCACCATGGCCGATTTGCCATTGACGCAACCGCGTTTGCACAGTCCTGCTTTTATGCTCAACCTATTGGGTGATTTGTGGTTCAAGGACGCCAACGCTTCGCAAGTCGAACCGGCATGGCAACAAGTGCTGGCGCTGCCCGGTACACATTTGCATCTGTACGGCAAGCGTGAAGCGCGTGTGGGCCGCAAGATGGGTCACCTCAACATCACCGCGGCTACACCAGAAGCCGCACGTGCCGTGGCTTTGCAAGCCGCTGCGATTTTGGACATTGCGCCGTTTTGATGGCGTGGATGTCGACAGCGTTTCTGTACCAATTGACGTTTGCAAATGATTCTTGACGGCCAGTCCCCCTCATCCATCACCGCTGCTGCGCAAGCTTTGCAACGCGGTGAGCTCTTGGGCTTGCCTACCGAGACGGTGTACGGCTTGGCGGCAGACGCGGGCAACGATGCCGCAGTTGCGAGAATTTTTGAAGCCAAAGGTCGCCCTGCCAACCACCCGCTCATCGTGCATGTGGCTAACGCACAAGGTGTTGAACGCTTTGCCAGCCATGTGCCAGCGTTTGCACAAAAGCTCATGGACGCGTTTTGGCCTGGCCCTTTGACCCTCATCTTGCCGCGCCGACCCGAGGTGGCTGCAGTGGCAGCTGGCGGTCAAAACTCGGTGGGCTTGCGTTGTCCGTCGCATCCAGTCGCGCATGCCGTGCTTCAAAGCGCTGAAGCTTTGGGCGTGTTTGGCGTGGCCGCACCCAGTGCCAATTTGTTTGGCCGTGTCAGCCCCACCACGGCGGGGCATGTGGCGGGTGAGTTTGGCGACGACTTGCTCATCCTTGACGGCGGCGCGTGCGATGTGGGCATTGAGTCCACCATTGTGGATTGCACCCGTGCGGAACCCGTGTTGCTGCGCCCAGGTGTGTTGACACCTCAACAACTCAGTGACGCGTGTGGCGTGACAGTCATCACCCCCACCGCACCAGATGCCGATGCGCCGCGTGCCTCGGGCACCCTCGAATCGCACTACGCGCCAGCGGCCAAAGTGCAGCTGATGTCAGCGGTTGACTTGCAACAAGCGATGGATGCTTATGCCCAACAAAACGTGGCAAATAACGCCAACGTCTTAGCTCATCCAAGGGTCGCTGTGTGGGCACGCAGCCCCGTGCAAGTGCCTGCCGCCCATGCGAATCAGTTCAAATGGCAACCCATGCCCGCATCGGCACACGACTGTGCTCACCAACTGTTTGCCCAATTGCGCAGCTTCGACGCCCAAGGCGTCGCCCACATCTGGGTTGAAACCCCGCCCCTCACCCCCGAATGGGAGGGCGTGCGAGACCGCTTGACGCGGGCCGCCACGCCAACTCGTTAAACTAATGCGGTACTCAAAAGAGAGCCTGTGATGAATTCAACTTTTAGCCGAACCCTCAAAGCCTTGTGCGCCGTCATGGCTGCCGCCCTGTTGTCTGCATGCGGTGGCGCGAGCAGCACGGTCGAGCCTTTCCATCCAACGCGTGTCGTTGGCTTGGGTGACGGGTACAACGACGCCACGGCAACGGTGGACGATGGCACCAGCACGAGAACTGTGGTGGGGCAAGTGGCGGCTTATTTTGGACAGTCCAATGTGGTGAGCAAGGGCAGCAATGGCGCACGCATCACAAATTTGGCCGCTCAAATTGATGACGTCATTGCGACGAATGGTGGCTTTTCATCGGGTGACTTGGTCGTGATCGCTGCGGGCACTTTTGATGTCAAGGCGAGAGCTACGCCTGCGACGGAAGCGCAAACATTGGTCACACAGGTTCAACGCATCAAGACGGCGGGCGCCAAACATATTCTCATCATGCCTGTGTTAGAAGTTTCCAGAACACCTTGGGGTCGCAGTACAAGTTTTGATCCCACTGCGTCATCCACGGCGAGTTGGACAAACACCTTTAACGCGGAGGTTTTGAGCGCCTTAAACACAGCGTTTGGAGGTCAAAGCCCTAACACGGTGATTTATGCCAATGCCGGTTTGTCGCCGTTGAGCACGTTGTTTTTGACGGCCACGTCCACAACAACTTACAGCCCTTTCACAGACACGGGCTATAGCAGCACGGTTTCAACAGGAACGATACCTGCGTGCGGCAGTTCGACAACCTTCACCGGTTGCGTTGCGGGTGCTGGTGGCGTTAGTACAAGTTACACCACCATGTTGTTCGCGAACGGCATCCACCTCACCCCTGCTGGCAACCGCTGGGTGGCTCAGTATTTGTACAACGCCACAGCCCAAGGCTGGCGTTAATTCTGTGCGGATGCCTTGCGCCCAAAGCGCAAGCGCATCGCCAAAATGCTGGCGGCCAACACCAGCGTGATCACGTTGGCAATCACCACGGGCCAGGCTTCAATCAGCAAGCCGTAGGCCAACCACAGCGCAATGCCGAGTGTGAACGCGCTGTACATGCCCAACGAAATACCGCTCACGTCGCGGGTCTTGAAAGTCAGCCACGCTTGCGGCACAAAGCTCGCGGTGGTCAGGCTGGCGGCGGCGTAGCCGATCCATTCGGTGTAGTTCATTAAGGTTGTCTCCCTGCCCAATCAATCAAGGCGTCCAACGCTGGGCGCGCTGCATTGGCATTTGCGTGGTGCAAGATGGCTACCACCACCAAACGTTTGCCACTGGCTGTGTCCACAAAACCAGCCACGCCCGCCACGTCGCGCAGGCTACCGGTTTTCAAATGAGCGCTGGCTAGTGCTTTGCTGCGTTTCATCGTGCCATCAAGGCCGGTGACGGGCAGCGAGCTCATCAGCTCAGACATGGTGGGTGAGGCCCAGGCCACTTGCAACAAGCGCGCGAGGGCTTGGGCACTGATACGTTCTTCGCGGCTCAGGCCTGAGCCGTTGTCGAAGGTGGGCGCCTCTCCCCCCACGCGCTCGCGCCACCAGCGTTGCATCACTTCGCGCGAGGCGTCAAAGCTACCTACGCCGCGTTGTTGTTGGCTGAGGGTGAGGAACACATGTTGTGCCATCACGTTGTTGCTGTATTTGTTGATGTCGCGGATGGTCTCGGCCAAGCTGGCGGACTCAACTTGGAAAATCGGTTGCAGGTTGCCAGGTACAACGCCATCGCGCACTTGCCCGCTTAAATGACCACCCAGTTGTTGCCACATCCCCGCGATGGCGCGTTGTGCAAATTGCTGAGGGGCAGCGTAGGCGATGGGCCACATTTTTTCGCCGCACACGGCGGGGAAGTTACCTGCAAATTTGAGGCGTGTTGGGTCGCTCCAATCGGCGCGTAATGCGCTGCGGTAGTCGCTGCAGTCGCCGTTGCTCAGGGGCACGGTGGCGGGAAACTGAACGCCAGCCAAGGGTGGCTCTATTTGCACACGCGCCACATTGGCAGCGCGGTCGGGCACAAACTGAATGAGCAGCGATTTGAAGTTGAGCAGCAGCGCGTCAGGCGCTGCGTTGTAGGGGCGCAGGGGCTCACCGTCAAAGCTGGCGGCGTCGCGTGGCGGTACCTCAAACGCGCTGCGGTCGAGCACGATGTCGCCTTGAATTTTGTGAATGCCCAAGCCTTGAATGCGACGCATCAACAGCCACAAACGCTCCACCACCAAACGAGGGTCACCGCTGCCTTTGATGTAGACATTGCCTTGCAGCACGCCATCACGCACAGGGCCGTCTACGTACACCGGTGTGCGCCACACAAACGCGGGGCCTAGGGTGTCGAGCGCAGCGGTGGTGGTGGCCAGTTTCATCAGCGAGGCAGGGTTCACACGCTCTTGGGCTTGGTGGCTCAGGCGGGGGGTGCTGCTGGCGTGGGTGTCGACCACCATGACGTGGAAGTTGTCACTCGGCACTTTGGCGCGTTGCAATGCGGCTTGCACTTCGGGGGGCAGTTGGCCGATGTCGCCGGCGGTGTGCTGCGGTGGCTCGCTGCGCAAGGCTTTAGAGCTGGGCGCGGCATGCGCGTGCAAGGACGCGGCGCACATCACTGCCAATGCCAAGCGGACCCAACCAAATCGTGAGAGAGATAAGTGCGCGGGAAGCCGGTGCAAAGAGGGCAAGTGCGGAGGAGTCATGGGCAAATTATCACGGCTGGGATAATCACGCCATGCACACCAACCAGTGGCTGGCTTTAGAGACCAGCACCGACACCCTTTCTCTTGCGGTCTCGCGAGGCACGCACACATGGACGCACACCAGCGCAGGCGGTGCGCTCACGTCCACGCACATGATTCCGCAAACCTTGGCACTCTTGAAAGAGGCCGGTTTGGCATTGACCGATTTGCAAGCCGTGGTGTTTGGCCGCGGGCCGGGCGCGTTCACCGGTTTGCGCACGGCGTGTTCGGTGGCGCAGGGCTTGGCCTTTGGTGCTGATTTGCTCGTGCTGCCGATTGACACCTTGTTGGCGGTGGCCGAAGAGGCGCGTGTGGCGAACGCTGCAACAGGTGCACAGTCCGTGACCCGCGTGCTGGCCGTGATGGATGCGCGCATGGAGCAGGTGTATGTGGCGGCGTATGAGTTCACGCCAAACGCTACGGATGTCACGCCACCCAATGCAGACGACACAAACCACGTGCCAGGCACTTGGCGCTGCGTGCAAGCACCCGAGCTGAACAGCCCCGAGTCTTTACATTGGCCCGCCGATTGGGCGCAAGACAGCTTCATTGCCGCTGGCAACGCATGGCCTGTGTACGCTGGCCGCTGGCCCGTGGCGCTGACGGCAATACAAGTGGCCGCCTTGCCCACTGCCGCCGCGCTGCTGCGCTTGGCGCCTGATGCGTGGGCTGCAGGCACCGCCGTCCCGCCCGAAGAAGCGCTGCCGCTCTACATCCGCGACAAAGTGGCGCAGACCACTGATGAGCGCATGCAAATCAAAGCTCAGCAAGCTGAGCAGCTTGCGCAATCCGCTCAGCCGACAATCACGCTCTAACTTTTCATAGCCACATTCACCCACGCCATGAGTGCCGTTTTAAAACCCGAAGTACGCTTAGAGCCGCTCACCGAAGCGCTGCTCGACGACGTGCTGCGCATCGAAAACAGCGCTTACGCCCACCCGTGGACGCGGGGCAACTTTGCGGACTCGCTCAAGTCGGGCTACCAGTTGCTGGCGCTGATGGGTGGCAGCACCTTGATTGGTTACTTTGTGGCCATGGAAGGCGTGGAAGAAGTGCACTTGCTCAACATCACCGTCGCGCCCGAGTTTCAGGGCCAAGGCTATGGTGTGCTCATGCTTGATGCCTTGTCAGTCTGGGCACGTGGCCGCCAAGCCCAATGGTTATGGCTAGAGGTCCGCGTAGGCAACACACGTGCCATGCAGGTGTACGAGCGCTATGGCTACCGCCGCGTGGGCGAACGCAAAAACTACTACCCCGCCGACCACGGCCAACGCGAGCACGCGGTGGTCATGTCGTTCAAGCTGTAAGCTACTCACCTATGACCGACACCTTGCACCTCGACAAACGCCAACGCGCCATGCTGGCCGAGATGGGCGTGCGCGTGTGGTCGCCCATGTCTGAGGCCGCTGTCATGGGTGCGCCTGCGGTGGAAACCTTGGTGGTCGACACATCTGCGTCCGCGCCTGCTGATGTGGTGATGCAAGCCCACGCCGAAGAAGCGCACAGCTTTGCCGCTGCCAGCGAGCTGGCCACGCAAGCCATTGCCAATGCGGCGGGCCATGACACCGCAGCGCGCCAAATGCCTGCGCCAGTGGCCAAAGCAGAGCCCGCCCCCATCATCATTCAACGCCCCGAAGGCATTGACCAAATGGATTGGTCAGCCTTGCACAGCACCGTGTCTGGCTGCCAAGCGTGCACCTTGTGCGGCTCACGCAAGAACACCGTGTTTGGTGTGGGTGCGCCTGCGGTTGAAGGGCAAGCACCGCAGGTCGATTGGCTCATCGTGGGCGAAGCCCCAGGCGAAAACGAAGACCTGCAAGGCGAGCCGTTTGTGGGCCAAGCTGGCAAGCTGCTCGACAACATGTTGGGGGCCATGAAACTGTCACGCACTGGTGAGCGCACGGCAGAGGGCGGCGGCGTGTACATCGCCAACGTGCTCAAGTGCCGCCCCCCCGGCAACCGCAATCCCAAACCCGAGGAGGTGGCGCAGTGCCTGCCCTACCTTGAACGCCAAGTCGCTTTGCTGAAACCCAAAATGATTTTGGCCATGGGGCGCTTTGCGGTGCAGGCCTTGTTGCGTGACACCGTGCCCGAAGTGGAAACCACGCCATTGGGCAAACTGCGTGGTCGCGTGTACCAATACCAAAACTTGCCGGTGGTGGTGACCTATCACCCTGCGTATGTGTTGCGTAACTTGCCAGAGAAGTCCAAGGTGTGGGCTGACCTTTGTTTGGCGATGGCGCATCTTCGCGGCTCTGAGTAGCTGTTTCATCACGTCGCAGTCTGTGGGTAGAGGCAGTGGGCAGGTGACGATTTCTGGTACCCCAGCATGAGGAACCTGCCTACTGCCCCTGCCCACAGCGAGCTCAGTAACAAACCTTAAGACGACCGAGCTGGCCAAAGAACAGAAGCAATCGCCACCACCATCAGCACGACCGCTGTCCAGTCCTGCCAATGCAGCACCTCACCCAGCCACCACGCACCGCTGAACACACCCAGCACAGGAATGAACATCACGCTCAAGGTAGACGCCACCGGTGGCAGGCCGCGTGCCAGTGTGAGCCACGCGGCCTGAGCAAACGCAAACACGCCCAGCGCGTTGTAAAGAATCGCCCACTGTGTGCTGGGTGCAGGCATGTACCAACGGTCTTGTTCAAACACGCAGGCCAGCACCGTGAGCAACACCGTGGTTAGGCTGGTCATCCAAAACGCGATGGTCAACGTGGGCACGTCCATGGGCGTGTGGCGCAAGCGCTGTGTGCCATAGGCCCAAGTGGCGGCAGCTATCAACACCATCAGCACCCAAAACGGTTGGCCGGACAAGTGATTCAACTCATTCCACAACAGAAGCAACACGCCCACGCCTGCTGCCGCCACGCCCAGCCACTGACGTGCGCGCAGCGGGGCGTTGAACCACAGCACACCACAAATCGCTGAAAAGATGGGCATGGTGTAGCCCAAGATCGCCGCGCGTCCGCTCGACAACATGGGCAAGGCCAAGATGACCAACACGTGCCAGACAAACATATTGAAAAACGTCAGTTTCAACAGCTCCCACCAGTGGGCGCGGGGGATGCGCAGCGGCACTTTCATCAGCACCAGTGCAAGACCGAGCACGGGTAAGCCAATCAGCATCGATAGGCTGCGAAACGTGAGCGGCGGAAAACCCGTCACACCGAATTTCATGATGGGCCAGTTGATGCCCCACACCAGGGTGAGCGTGATGAGCGTCCAAAGTTGGCGACGGCTAAGTTTGGGCAGGGCTGACATGAGGTGCATGGTAAGCCTTCTAAAATCACGGCATGACCTTCCTTGACATGCTTAAGGGCGCAGAGCGCCAAAACAACTCCATGCTGTGCGTGGGCCTCGATCCCGAACCCACCAAGTTTCCAGACCGCATCAAGGGCGACTCGAACAAGATTTATGATTTCTGCGCGGCCATCGTTGACGCCACGGCAGATTTGGTGAACAGCTTCAAACCCCAAATCGCCTACTTCGCCGCGCATCGCGCCGAAGGTCAGTTGGAGCGTTTGATGGAACACATGCGCCGCGTTGCACCCCATGTGCCCATCATCTTGGATGCCAAGCGCGGCGATATTGGCAGCACGGCTGAGCAATACGCCATCGAAGCCTTCGAGCGCTACGGTGCTGATGCGGTGACCCTCTCGCCTTTCATGGGCTGGGACTCGGTGGCGCCGTACTTGAAGTACCACGGCAAAGGCGCGTTCTTGTTGTGCCGCACCTCCAACCCCGGTGGTGACGATTTGCAAAACCAACGTCTCGCGTCTGTGGATGGTCAGCCTTTGCTTTACGAGCACGTGGCACGTTTGGCTCAAGGCCCTTGGAATCTCAATGGCCAACTGGGCTTGGTGGTGGGCGCGACTTACCCCAAAGAAATTGAGCGTGTGCGTGAACTCGCACCCACTGTGCCCCTGCTGATTCCGGGTGTGGGCGCACAAGGTGGTGATGCGGTGGCGACGGTGAAAGCAGGTTTGCGTGTGAGCGGCGACCAAACCACCGGCCCCATCATCGTCAACTCATCGCGTGCGATTTTGTATGCGTCTAAGGGTGACGACTTTGCAGAAGCGGCACGTCGTGTGGCGCTTCAAACGCGCGACACCTTGCAGGCCGCGCGCGCTTAAATATCAGCCGCGTGGAGGCAGCATCGAAAGTAACACGTCGTCTTTGAGGACGCTGTGGTGATAGATGGCTGCCACCGCGTGTAGGCCCGATAACCACATAATGGCATTGCCCAGCAGCTCGTGGACCTCGCCCCAATCCGCCATATCGGCGATGGGGGACTGAGCAATGAAGGGCATGTCGTTCACGCGAATGCCGCCCAACAATGTCAGTGGATGGCCTTCGCTGCCCAATGTCAGCATGGCCGAAACAGGCACAGCCAACAGCAACAACCAGAGCAACCCATGCGTTGCTTTAGATGCGATGTGCATCCACGCGGGCATATCAAAACTGGGTTTGGCTGGACGTGCGGTGACCCAGAGTAGGCGCAGCAACGTCAGCGCCATCACCAACATACCCAGCGATTCGTGCAAGACGATGTCGATGCGTGTGGCAGGGTCCAAGCCTTGTCGCATTTCGCGACCAAAGTGCTCTGGCCCAAGGATGAAGGCAGCGATGACTGTGATGGCGGTGAGCCAATGGAATGCACGGCTCAAGGTGTCGTAGTGGGTGCGTGGTGTGTTCATCATGGTCGTCCGAAAAAATGCGATTGTGCAAGGAAAGAATGACGATTTGATGAGGCGCACGTGTGATCGTCTTAAGCCACAGTTGCCGCAAAGCGCTCGCGCAAATAAGCCACGATGGCATTTGAGTCTTGCAGCCAACGTGTTTGGCCATTGGCTTCTGTGATTTTTAAGCAAGGCACTTTGGTGGCACCGCTGCCTTGCAGCAATTCGTCACGGTTGGCTGCGTTGTGCTGCGCATCACGCTTTTCAATCGGCAACGATAAGCGGCGCATTTCTTGGCGCACCTTGATGCAAAACGGGCAGGTGCTGAATTGGTACAGCGCCAAGCTTTGGCATTGCAGGTCAATCGCAGCCTGAGCCGCAGCGTCGCGCCGCACGCCCTCGGGGCTCGTGAGGCGCTCTTTGAGCAACATGACGGGGCCCAGCACGAGGCGCAGGGTTTTGAAAAAGGCACGGATGATAGGTTTCATGGGAAGGAATGGTAAGGCTTGATGCCAGTTCTGCCGTGCGGTCGTGGACAATGGCATTTTTCATTCAAAGCCTAGCCATGCAAATCATCCAAGACACGGCCGTCACTATCAAATACCAAGTCACCACCCCAGCAGGCAAGCCTTTGGATTCGGGGCATTTGTCGTATCTGCACGGCGGTAACGAAAACATCTTCCCCAAGGTCGAAGCCGCGCTCAACGGTCAAGCGGTGGGCTTTGCCATCACGCTAGATTTGAGCGCAGAAGACGCCTTTGGCGAGCGCGACGAATCGTTGGTGCGCGTCATCCCTAAAGCTGAATTCCCACCAGGCGTGAAAGTGGGCGGGCAGTTGCAAGGCGCGGGCGATGATGGCCAGCCACGCGTGTTCAACGTGGTCAAGATCAAAGGCCCCGAAGTGCACCTAGATGGCAACCACGAGTTGGCAGGTCAAGCGTTGAACTTTCGTTGCACCGTGACAGATGTTCGCGCCGCCACGGCTGAAGAAATTGCCCATCGCCATGTGCATGGCGCGCATGGGCATCAGCATTAACAGCGAAAGCGCCCGCGCAGTCAGCTTGGCAGCAAGCGCTTCAAGTACTTGCCAGTAAAGCTGGCAGGGTTGGCCGCCAAATCTTCTGGCGTGCCCACACCCACCACCGTGCCGCCGCCACTGCCGCCCTCTGGGCCCATGTCAATCAACCAGTCGGCGGTTTTGATGACGTCGAGGTTGTGCTCGATGATGACGATGGTGTTGCCCGCATCGCGCAGGTGTTGCAGCACTTTTAGCAGTAACGCAATGTCGGCAAAGTGCAAACCCGTGGTGGGTTCGTCCAAGATGTAGAGCGTGCGGCCTGTGTCGCGTTTGCTCAACTCCAAAGCCAGCTTCACGCGCTGCGCTTCACCGCCCGAGAGGGTGGTGGCGGCTTGGCCGAGTTGCAGGTACGACAAGCCCACGTCCATCAAGGTTTGTAGCTTGCGCGCGATGTTGGGCACGGCGTTGAAGAACTGCAAAGCAGCTTCAACGGTGAGGTCCAAGATTTGCGCGATGTTTTTGCCCTTGTACATGACCTCTAGCGTTTCGCGGTTGTAGCGCAAGCCGTGGCACACATCGCAGGGCACATACACGTCGGGCAAGAAGTGCATTTCCACTTTCACCATGCCGTCGCCTTGACAGGCTTCGCAACGGCCGCCGCCTGAGCCTGCGGCCACGTTGAAGCTGAAGCGCCCTGGGCCATAGCCGCGTTCGCGGGCCATCGGTACTTCAGCCATCAGCTCGCGGATGGGTGTGAAGAGGCCCGTGTAGGTGGCGGGGTTGCTGCGTGGTGTGCGACCAATGGGCGACTGGTCGACGTTGATGACTTTGTCGAAATAGTCGAGGCCTGTGATTTCGTCGTGCGCTGCTGGCTCGTCGTGTGCGCGGTGAATCGTGTGCGCGGCAGCGGTGTAGAGCGTGTCGTTGACGAGCGTGGACTTACCCGAGCCCGATACGCCCGTGACGCAGGTGAGCAAGCCCACGGGGAAATCGGCGGTGACGTTTTTTAAGTTGTTGCCACGCGCGCCACGGATACGGATGACTTGATGCTCGGACGCATCTTTGTGTAGCTTGCGTTGGAACTTCAAGTCTTCCGCTTCCACGGGCAAGAAGGCGTTGCGTTTGGCAGGCACGTCAATGCGCAACGCTTGCGCAAGGTAGCGGCCCGTCAGTGAGTTGGGGTTGGCCTCCACTTCGGCGGGCGTACCGCTTGCCATCACTTGGCCGCCATGCACGCCCGCGCCGGGGCCCATGTCCACGCAAAAGTCTGCCGCGCGAATCATGTCTTCGTCGTGCTCCACCACCAGCACGCTGTTGCCAATGTCACGCAGGTGTTTGAGCGTGTCAATGAGGCGGTCGTTGTCGCGCTGGTGCAAGCCAATGCTGGGCTCGTCCAACACATACATCACGCCGGTCAGGCCCGAGCCAATTTGGCTGGCCAAACGAATGCGTTGTGCTTCGCCGCCCGACAACGTGTCGGCACTGCGGTCGAGGCTGAGGTAGTTCAAGCCCACGTCGTTGAGGAACTTCAAGCGTGACGCAATTTCGCGCACCACTTTGTCTGCAATTTCGGCTTTGGCGCCTTGCAGTTGCAGTGTGTTGAAGTAGCCAAAGCATTCGCCCAGTGTGGTGTGGCTGATGTCGAAAATGCCCCGCATTTGTTCGCCTTCGCCAATGCGTACATTGCGCGCTTCGCGACGCAAGCGTGTACCGCCGCATGAGGTACAGGCACGCACGCCACGGTAGCGAGAGAGGTCTTCACGCACCACGGTGGAATCGGTCTCGCGGTAGCGGCGCTCCATGTTGACCAAGATGCCTTCGAAGGGGTGCTTCTTGCTCAGCTTTTTGCCAGAGCCGTTTTCAAGGCTGTAGTTGAATTTGATTTCTTCTTCGCCCGAGCCATACAACAGCACTTGGCGTGTCTCTGGGCTGAGGTCTTCGTACGGCGCATCCAAGTCAAACTTGTAGTGTTTGGCCAAGCTTTCCAGCATCGTGAAGTAATGCGCGTTGCGGCGGTCCCAGCCTTTGATGGCGCCGCTGCCAAGGCTTAGCGATGGAAACGCCACCACGCGTGCGGGGTCGAAATAGTCTTGGTGACCCAATCCATCGCACGAGGGGCAAGCGCCCACGGGTGAGTTGAACGAGAACAAACGGGGTTCGAGCTCGCTGATGGAATACGTGCACTGCGGACAAGAAAACTTGGCGTTGAACGCGTGTTCCACACCCGTGTCCATCTCTAGCGCGATAGCGCGGCCTTCGGCCAAACGCAAGGCGGCTTCAAAGCTTTCTGCTAAACGCTGGCGCAAACCGGGCGGCGGTGCGGCCACGGCAATGTCGCCAATGCTGGGCGCTGCCACAGGGGCGGGCGCCGCTGGCGCTTCGTGGCGTACCTTGATGCGGTCCACCACCACGTCGATGTCGTGCTTCTCGGTTTTCTTCAACTCGGGCAGCTCGTCGTATTCGTACACCTTGCCTTCGATGCGAAAGCGCACATAGCCCTGCGCTTGCAGCTGCGTGAAGATTTCGCTGTACTCGCCCTTGCGGTTGCGCGCAATGGGCGCGAGCAGCATGAGCTTGGTGTCTTCGGGCAGTGCCATGACGGCGTCCACCATTTGCGACACGCTTTGTGCTTGCAGCGCCAAGTTGTGGTCGGGGCAATAGGGCGTGCCTGCGCGGGCAAACAGCAAGCGCAGATAGTCGTGAATTTCGGTCACCGTGCCCACGGTGGAGCGCGGGTTGTGGCTGGTGGCTTTTTGCTCAATGCTGATGGCGGGTGACAGGCCCTCAATCAGATCCACATCGGGCTTGTCCAAGCGACCCAAAAACTGGCGGGCGTAGGCCGAGAGGCTTTCCACATAACGGCGCTGGCCTTCGGCATACAACGTGTCAAACGCGAGGCTCGATTTGCCCGAGCCCGACAAACCCGTGATGACCACCAGCTGGTTACGCGGAATGTCGAGGTCGATGTTCTTCAGGTTGTGCGTACGCGCCCCGCGAATGCTGATGTTTCGCATGGCAGAAGGATGGTTCATGGCTTGGCCAAGATAGGCGCCGTCAGTGGGTTTGTTCACGGGTCAGTCAAATAAAGGGCAACCCGCCATGATAGTGGCCGCGCGTGTCAGTGGCCAGGAATGCGGGACAATGGCAAGCTGTGACGATCAACTTAACCCCCGACCCCACGCTGGACGATAGCCCCATCATGACGCGCACCGAGTTGCGCGCCAGTGGCTCGTTGGCGTCCATCTTTGCCTTGCGCATGTTGGGCTTGTTTTTGGTGTTGCCCGTGTTTGCGCTGGAAGCGCGCAAATACCCGGGCGGAGATGACCCCGCGCTGATTGGCTTGGCCATGGGCATTTACGGCCTGACGCAAGGCATTTTGCAAATCCCGTTTGGCATGGCGTCTGACCGCTTGGGCCGCAAGCGGGTGATTATTTTTGGTTTGTTGGTGTTTGCCTTGGGCAGCTTGATCGCTGGCAGTGCCGACACCTTGACGGGTTTGTTGGTGGGCCGCTCGGTGCAGGGTGCGGGCGCGGTGTCTGCGGCGGTCACGGCGTTGTTGGCCGACCTCACGCGTGACAACGTGCGCACCAAAGCCATGGCGCTGGTGGGTGCAAGCATTGGCTTGATGTTTGCGCTGTCGTTGGTGGTCTCGCCCGTGATTGCGGCGCACATTGGGTTGTCAGGTTTGTTTGTGTTGACGGCAGTGCTGGCGCTGCTGGGCACGGCCGTGGTGGTGTGGGGTGTGCCTGCTGAACCCGTGGTCCACAAAGACGCGGCCCGTGGTGGCCTGCGCCAAGTGCTGTCTAGCCCTGCGCTGCTGCGCCTGAACATTGGCGTGTTTGTGTTGCACGCGGTGCAGCTGGCCATGTGGGTGGCGATTCCTGCGTTCTTGGTGCAAGCCGGTTTGGCCAAGGACGACCATTGGCAAATTTATTTGCCCGCCGTGCTGGGCTCGTTCGTGTTGATGGGCGGTGTGTTTCCGCTGGAGCGTCGCGGCTATTTGCGCGCGGTGTTTTTAAGCGCGATTGCTTTGATTGCATTGGTGCAAGTGGCTCTGCTGTGGGTGTCGTCTGGCGCGCCCAGCATTGCTTGCTTGGCTTGGTTGTTGTTTGCGTTTTTTTGTGGCTTCAACGTGTTGGAAGCCACGCAGCCCAGTTTGGTGTCGCGCATTGCACCGGCTTCGTCGCGTGGCGCGGCCATGGGCGTTTACAACACCTTGCAGTCGTTGGGCTTTTTTGCGGGTGGCGTGATGGGTGGTCAACTCGTCAAAAGCTACGGCACACAAGGCCTGTTTTTAACTTGCGCGGCACTCATGGTGCTGTGGCTGGTGGTCGCTTGGCCCATGGTGGCGCCCAAGCGCCCAGCCCATTCCGCAAAGACCCCATAATTAGCCCCTATCTGGAGGAATTTACCCATGGCATCCGTTAACAAAGTCATCCTCGTCGGCAACTGTGGCCGCGACCCCGAAGTGCGCTATCTGCCCAGCGGCCAAGCCGTGGCCAACGTGAGCGTGGCCACATCGAGCCGCCGCAAAGACAAAAACAGCGGCGAGATGATTGAAGACACACAGTGGCACCGCGTCACGTTCTACGACCGCTTGGCTGAAATCGCTGGCGAATACGTCAAAAAAGGTCGCCCCATTTACGTGGAAGGCCGCTTGAAATATGGCGTGTACACCGACAAAACCACAGGCGTGGAAAAGAACACCGTGGACATCATTGCGACTGAGTTGCAACTCTTGGGCGGCCGTGAAGGCATGGGCGGCCCCAGCGGTGGTGGCGAAGAAGGCGGCGGTGGCTATAGCCGCCCAGCGGCCGCGCCTCGTGCCGCAGCCCCAGCGCAACGCCCTGCGGCCCCTGCGCCTGCCAAGGGTGGCTTTGACGACATGGATGATGACATCCCGTTCTGATCTGCCAACGCAGCATGCAACAAAAAACCGACTCGCGAAAGCCAGTCGGTTTTTTTACGTCCGTGCGCGAGGCGTAACGAAGTGCATGCAAGAACGTTGACCAAAATATTTAAATATTTGCGTCAACAGCGGTGTCTTCCTTGCCGTTGAATGTTCACTCCGATGTTGGAGTTGTTCAACCACCGTAAAGGAATTTATATGAACAAGCTGATTGCCACTTTGATCGTTGGTGCATTTTCTGCCGCGGCTTTTGCCGTGACGCCTGCGGCACCGGCGACACCAGCAACCCCTGCCACGCCCGCCTCTGCAGCCAAGGCTGAAGCCGCACCTGCAGTGAAGAACGAAGGCAAACACCTCGGTCAAGAAAAGAAGGCTGCGAAAAAAGCCGAAGGCGGCAAGAAGACCGAAGCCGCACCTAAAGCTGACGTTGCCAAGTAAGCGCGTCGCTGCGTTGCGCAGTTAGGCGAGGGTCGTGTTCAGCGCTGCAGCGCTGGCAATGACCCCGCCGCCCATACACACCTCACCGTCATACAGCACAGCCGATTGGCCGGGTGTGACGGCCCACTGAGGGTCATCAAAGGCGAGCACCAGCTCGCCTTCGTCGTTGTAGCTCAGTGCGCACGGCGCATCGGCTTGGCGATAGCGGGTTTTCGCAGCGTAGCGACCGGGGGCTGGTTGATGCGGGGCGCACCAGCTCAAGTCGTCGGCATGCAGTGAGCCGTAAAGCAACCAAGGATGGTCATGGCCTTGCACCACGTACAAGGTGTTGGTGGCCAAGTCTTTGCGGGCCACAAACCAGGGCTGGTGTTCACCGGCGCCACGCAATCCGCGTGCGCGGAGTGCTTCCATGTCTGCACCTTTTGCCTTGAGGCCACCAATACCCAAACCTTGGCGTTGACCGAGTGTGTAAAAACTCAAACCCACATGCGTGCCAATCTTGCGGCCGCGCTCGTCTTTGATGGGGCCGGGTTCGTTGGCGATGTAGCGGTTTAAAAACTCACGGAAAGGGCGTTCACCGATGAAGCAAATGCCGGTGGAGTCTTTCTTCTTGGCGTTAGGCAAACCAATGTCATCGGCAATGCGGCGCACCTCAGTTTTGTGCAGCTCGCCCACGGGGAACAAGGTTTTGGACAATTGCGCTTGGTTCAAGCGATGCAAAAAATAGCTTTGGTCTTTGCTGGGATCCAAGCCTTTAAGCAGTTGAAACTCGCCATTGACTTCACGCACGCGGCAGTAATGGCCCGTGGCAATTTTTTCAGCGCCTAGGCGCATGGCGTGGTCTAAGAACGCTTTGAATTTGATTTCAGCGTTGCACAAAATATCGGGGTTGGGTGTGCGGCCGCCTTGGTACTCGCGCAAGAATTCGGCGAATACGCGGTCTTTGTATTCAGCGGCAAAGTTGACGTGTTCAATCTCAATGCCAATCACATCGGCCACGGCAGCGGCGTCCACGAAGTCGATGTTGGACGAGCAGAATTCGCTGTCATCATCGTCTTCCCAGTTTTTCATGAAGATGCCGACGACGTCATAGCCTTGCTGTTTCAACAGATAGGCGCTGACGGCGGAGTCCACGCCGCCGCTCAAGCCCACCACCACACGTTTGTTATTTGCCATGCGGCAATTATCCCTTTGCGAGATTGACCACGCTGGCGTCGGTGTAGATGAGGTTCATCGGAAATCGCTGGCCTGCTAAGTGGTCTTCCATGCAGCGCAGCACCAACGGGCTGCGCAGGCGGTGCATATTGGCGCGAATTTCGTCAGGCGTCATCCACAAGGTGCGCACGATGCCTTGGTCTAGCTTGGCGCCTTGCACTTGCTCACCCAGTTGGCCGCAATAGGCCAAACGCATGTAGGTCACGTCTTCAGCTGCGCGGCCTTCACGAGCGGGGCGAAGCAGACGTGACATGTAGATGCCGACCATCGCCGTTGGTTGAAAGGTGTAGGTGGTTTCTTCCAGTGCTTCGCGGGCGCAACCCTCTTCAGGTGACTCTCCCGCATCGAGGTGACCCGCTGGATTGTTCAGACGCAACCCTTCGGGTGTGTGTTCTTCAATGAGGAGGTAACGGCCCTCGCGCTCGATGATGGCGGCGACGGTGACACTGGGCTTCCAACGTTTATTCATTCGCGCATTATCTTTCGGGTAAGTCCGCTTCTGTTGCCTTTACAAAGTCGTGTAACCTTGCAGGACTCTGACAAAAATAAGTACTCATACGAGGAGAAGCGCATGTTGATTGGTGTTCCCGCCGAGAAGACGGCAGGTGAGACCCGCGTGGCGGTGACGCCCGAGACGGCTAAGAAACTCATATCCCAAGGACATACCGTTCGCGTACAAGTAGGCGCCGGTGTCAACGCCAGCGTGCCAGACGCGGCCTATGCCGCAGTCGGTGCCGAGGTGGTGGATGCGGCCCACGCATGGGGTTGTGACTTGGTGCTCAAGGTTCGTGCGCCTGAAGCGGCAGAAGCTTCCAGCATCAAAGCTGGCAGCACCGTGGTCGGCATGTTGGAGCCCTTCAATGCCGAAGGCTTGCAGCGCTTGGCCACAGCTGGCGCCACAGGTTTTGCCCTCGAAGCCGCCCCACGCACCACCCGAGCGCAAAGCATGGACGTGTTGTCTTCTCAAGCCAACATCGCAGGCTACAAGGCCGTGATGCTGGCGGCAGACAAATACCAACGCTTCTTTCCCATGTTGATGACCGCGGCTGGCACGGTTAAAGCCGCACGTGTTGTCATCCTGGGTGTGGGCGTGGCAGGTTTGCAAGCGATTGCCACAGCCAAGCGCTTGGGCGCGGTGATTGAAGCCACCGATGTGCGCCCCAGCGTGAAAGAACAAGTGGAGTCCCTAGGCGCGAAGTTCATCGACGTGCCGTTTGAAAGCCAAGACGAAAAAGACGCAGCCGAAGGCGTGGGCGGCTACGCCCGCCCCATGCCGCAAAGCTGGCTCGATCGCCAAAAGGTGGAGGTGGCCAAGCGCGTGGCGTTGGCAGACATCGTCATCACCACGGCGCTCATTCCTGGTCGCGCAGCGCCGGTGTTGGTGACAGAGGACATGGTCAAAGCCATGAAGCCCGGCGCCGTCATCATTGATATCGCCGCAGGCAAAGGTGCCAACGGCACCGATGGCAACTGCCCGCTGACTGAAGCAGGCAAGACGGTTATCAAGCATGGCGTGACGATTGTGGGCGAGACCAACTTGCCCGCCTTGGTGGCAGCAGACGCCAGTGCGTTGTATGCCCGCAATGTGCTCGACTTCTTAAAGCTGGTCATCAACAAAGAAGGTGCGTTGCACATTGATCTAGAAGATGACATCGTGGCCGCCTGTCTTGTCACCCGCGACGGCGCGGTGGTGAAGAAATAAAACGAGGAACAACAACATGGATGCAGTCTCTCCCACCCTCGTCAACCTGATTATTTTTGTGCTCGCCATCTATGTGGGTTACCACGTGGTGTGGACGGTGACACCGGCCTTGCACACGCCGCTGATGGCGGTGACCAACGCCATTTCGGCCATCGTCATTGTGGGCGCCATGCTGGCCGCTGCCATGACTGAAACCACGCTGGGTAAAACCATGGGCGTGTTGGCTGTGGCGTTGGCCGCGGTCAACGTGTTTGGCGGGTTCATGGTCACGCGCCGCATGTTGGAAATGTTCAAGAAAAAAGACAAACCAGCTAAGGCAACTGCAGGAGACAAAGCATGAACATGGACTTTGTTTCAATGAACCTCGTCACCTTGATGTACTTGGTGGCGAGTGTGTGTTTCATTCAAGCGCTCAAAGGTTTGAGCCACCCCACCACCTCGATTCGCGGCAACGTGTTTGGCATGACGGGCATGACGATTGCGGTGCTCACCACGGCAGCGTTGATCATCAAGCTGTCGGGCTCCAGCATGGGCATGGGGTGGGTGCTGGCGGGACTCGTGGTCGGCGGCGGTGCTGGCACGATCATGGCGCAACGCGTCGAGATGACCAAGATGCCAGAGCTGGTGGCCTTCATGCACAGCATGATCGGTTTAGCGGCGGTGTTCATCGGTGTGGCGGCGGTGGCCGAGCCTTGGGCGTTTGGCATCACGCCTGCGCCGCAAGAGTTGATCACCAAAGTGCAGACAACTTCTGGCTGGGTCATCACTGAAATGATGCAGCGCTTCCCCATCCCAGCTGGTAACCGTTTGGAGTTGTTCCTCGGTGCTGCGATTGGTGCGATCACCTTCAGCGGTTCAGTCATTGCGTTTGGCAAACTCTCGGGCAAATACAAGTTCCGTTTGTTCCAAGGCACGCCAGTGAGCTTCGCGGGTCAGCACATGCTCAACCTCGTGCTGGGTTTGGTGACGATTGGTTTGGGCTTGATGTTTGTGATGACAGAGAGCTGGACCGCTTTCTTCGCCATGCTGGCTTTGTCGTTTGTGATGGGCGTGCTCATCATCATCCCGATTGGCGGTGCAGACATGCCGGTGGTGGTGTCCATGCTCAACAGCTATTCGGGCTGGGCGGCGGCGGGCATTGGTTTTTCGCTCAACAACAGCATGCTCATCATCGCGGGTAGCTTGGTGGGTAGCTCGGGTGCGATTTTGAGCTACATCATGTGCAAAGCCATGAACCGCTCGTTCTTCAGTGTCATCTTGGGTGGTTTTGGTGCTGAGGCGGTCACGGCCGTGGCTGGCGCACAAGAGCAACGCCCCGTGAAGAGTGGCAGCGCGGATGACGCGGCCTACATCTTGGGCAACGCCGAATCCGTGGTGATCGTGCCCGGCTATGGTTTGGCTGTGGCGCGTGCGCAGCATGCGGTGAACGAACTGGCCGAGAAGCTGATGCACAAAGGCATCAGTGTGAAATATGCGATTCATCCTGTGGCGGGCCGTATGCCCGGCCACATGAATGTGTTGCTGGCCGAGGCAGAGGTGCCTTACGACCAAGTGTTTGAAATGGAAGACATCAACGGCGAATTCGGCCAAGTGGATGTGGCCATCGTCTTGGGTGCCAACGACGTGGTGAACCCTGCTGCGTTGGAGAAGGGCAGCTCGATTTATGGCATGCCAATTTTGGAAGCCTACAAAGCCAAGACGGTGATTGTGAACAAGCGATCGATGGCGTCGGGTTATGCGGGCTTGGACAACGAACTGTTTTATATGGACAAAACCATGATGGTGTTTGGAGACGCCAAGAAGGTGGTTGAAGACATGGTGAAAGCGATTGAATGAACTCCACACAGAAGCCTTGGTTAAGCGCCTACCCTGAGGGCGTGCCTGCAGAAATTGACACCACCGCGTACAGCTCATTGGTGGACTTGATGCAAGAAAGTTTTCGCCAATACGGCGATCGCACCGCCTTCAGTTTCTTAGGGCGTGGCCTGAGCTACAAAGAGCTGGATCGCTTGAGTCAAGTGTTTGCGGCGTATCTGCAAAGCTTGGGCTTGGTGTTTGGTGACCGTGTGGCCATCATGTTGCCCAATGTGTTGCAGTACCCGATTGCTGTCGCCGCGGTGTTGCGCGCAGGCTTTGTGGTGGTCAACATCAACCCGTTGTACACCGCACGTGAGTTAGAGGCCCAACTCAAAGACGCCGATGCCAAAGCCATTGTGGTGCTCGAAAATTTCGGTGCCACTTTGCAAGATTGCTTGGCGCACACACCGATCAAGCATGTGGTGCTGTGTGCCATGGGTGACCGCCTAGGTTGGCTCAAGGGAACCTTGGTGAATCATGTGGTGCGCAACATCAAAAAAATGGTGCCTGCGTTTGAGCTGCCTACGGCTGTGCGTTTCAATGAAGCCTTGGCTCACGGTGAGCGCTGCACATTGACCTTGCCCGAAATTCACGGGGATGACTTGGCCGTGTTGCAATACACAGGCGGCACCACCGGCGTGGCCAAAGGTGCGGAGCTGTTGCATCGCAACTTGGTGGCCAACATGTTGCAAGCCTCGGAGTGGTGTGGCCCTGCGCTCAAGCGCATTCCGGCCAACGAAATTCCCACCTTCATTTGCGCGCTGCCGCTGTATCACATCTTCGCGTTCAACGTGAACCTGATGTCGTGCATGCGCATGGGCGGTTGCTCGGTGCTCATTCCCAATCCGCGTGATTTACCAGCGGTCATCAAAGAGCTGACCAAGCATCGTTTTCACATCTTCCCAGCGGTCAATACGCTGTTCAATGCGCTGGTCAACCATCCCGATTTCAACAAGGTCGACTGGTCGCACTTGCAAGTGTCTTTGGGGGGGGGCATGGCTGTGCAAGGCCCCGTCGCCAAACTGTGGCTTGAAAAAACGGGTTGCCCAATTTGCGAAGCCTATGGTTTGTCTGAAACCAGTCCCGCCGCTAGCAGCAACCCTGTGACCAGTCAAGTGTTCACAGGCTCGATTGGTGTGCCATTGCCCAGCACCGAGATGAAAATCATCGATGACGAAGGTAACGAAGTGCCCATGGGTACCCCCGGTGAGATTGCCATTCGAGGCCCACAAGTGATGGCCGGTTACTGGCAACGCCCAGATGAAACTGCGCGCGTGATGACGGCAGATGGTTTCTTCAAATCTGGCGATGTAGGCGTGATGGATGAGCGTGGTTATTTCCGCATCGTTGATCGCAAAAAGGACATGATTTTGGTGAGCGGCTTCAACGTCTACCCCAATGAGGTGGAAGAAGTGGTGGCTGGTTTGCCTGGTGTGTTGGAGTGCGCGGTGATTGGCATTCCCGATGAGCGCTCGGGCGAAGCGGTCAAGTTGGTGGTGGTCAAGAAAGACCCGGCACTCACCGAAACACAAGTGCTGGAACATTGCCGCCACAATTTGACGGGTTACAAAATGCCACGCGTGGTGGAGTTCCGAACCGAGTTGCCTAAAACACCCGTGGGCAAAGTATTGCGCCGCGAACTGCGCGATCAAAAAACCGCATGAGTCGCATCGCGCTGGTCAGCGCCATGCACGAAGAGCTGGCAGCTGTGCTGGCACGCATGCCCGACGAGCAAAAAACCGTGGTGGCTGGCCGTGAGTTTTGGGTAGGTCACTGGCATGGCCACGAGGTGGTGGCCGTGCTCTCGCGCATCGGCAAAGTGGCTGCAGCGACAACGGCGACCACCCTGATTGAGCGTTTTGGTGCGACTCGCATCGTCTTCACCGGTGTAGCGGGTGGTTTAGCCCCGCAGGTGAAGGTGGGTGATGTCGTGGTGGCGCGTGAGTTCATTCAGCACGACATGGATGCCTCGCCCTTGTTCCCCCGCCATGAAGTGCCGTTGACGGGCATGACACGTTTTGCGGCCGATGCCGTTTTGAGCGATGCCTTGGCATTGGCGGCGCCTTTGGCCATGCAAGACATGCTGGCCACGTTACCCCAACCCGAGTGGCTCAACTTAGATTTACCAAATGCCCAGGTACACCAAGGCTTGATTGCCAGTGGCGACCGCTTTGTGTCGCAAACGGTGGAGAGCCAAGCCTTGCAGCGTGAGCTACCCGATGCTTTGGCGGTGGAGATGGAATGCGCGGCCATGGCGCAGGTGTGCCACGACTACGGTGTGCCTTTAGCTGCAGTGCGCACGATTTCAGACCGCGCCGATGATGCGGCGCATGTGGACTTTCCAAGATTTATTCAAAGCATCGCCAGCCGCTACAGCGTGGCAGTGCTGGATCGCTTGCTGTCTACGCTCGCGGCTTAATTACTTGAGCCAACCGCGCTTGCGGAAGTACCACATAGGCACCAAGGCGCTGGCAATCATCAAGCCCAAGGCCAGCGGATAGCCCCAAGTTTTGTCGAGCTCGGGCATGTATTGGAAGTTCATGCCGTAGATGCTCGCGATCAAGGTGGGTGGCAGCAAAGCGACGCTGGCCACCGAGAAAATCTTGATGATCTTGTTCTGGTTGATGTTGATGAAACCCACGGTCGCATCCATCAAGAAGTTGATCTTGTCGAATAAGAAGGCCGTGTGGTTGTCCAGAGACTCGATGTCGCGCAAGATTTGGCGCGCTTCTTCAAACTGGTCGGCATTGAGCATGCGCGAGCGCATCATGAAGCTCACCGCACGGCGGGTGTCCATGACGTTGCGGCGAATGCGGCCGTTCAAGTCTTCCTGACGGGCGATGGCACCCAGCACTTCGCCCGCCAGTTCGTCAGTCACGTCTTCAGACAACACGAGCTTGCCGGATTTCTCGAGCTGGTCGTAAATGCCTTCGAGCGTGTCGGCGGAGTATTCGGCGTCGGCATCGAAGAGTTTGAGCAAAACGTCTTTGTCGTCTTCAATCAAACCGGGTGCACGTCGGGCACGCATGCGCAGCAGGCGGAACACAGGCACGTCTTCATCGTGAATGGAGAACAACACACCACGGCTGCGCAGCGAGGCGTTGTTTTGGTTCAAGATGAACGCCACGCGCACGGTGCGGGGTTCGTCTTCATCGGCGATCAAAAAGTCACTGCGGATGTGCAATTCGCCGTTGTCTTCTTCATAGAAGCGGGCGGATTCTTCAATGTCTTCGTCCATCGCATCTTCTGGGATGGAGAGCTCAAAGTATTGTTTGATCCAGCGTTTTTCCTCAAGCGTGGGTGCTTCGAGGTCAACCCAGATGGGTTGGAATTTGGAGAGTTCTTCCAGCGATTCGATCTCTTCTTGAAAGAGACGACCGTTGGCCAGCGTGAAGATATTGAGCATGGCAGTCCTTGCGCGTGGGGCACAGAAATTCGAAGGGTGAAAAATGCAGCTTTCGAATTCGCGCGGCGCTTGAGAGGCCTGATGCGATCCGAAAGCTACCGACTAGGGTAGGTTTCCAAGGAGATAGCTCCGCTGTTGATGAGAGCCGAATTATCGCACTGCCTTGGCGTACTCTAGGGGTTTTCCGTAGGGTGTTTTTGCGTGGATTTTGATCTGCCCCCATTGCCTTTTTCTGAAGGCCGGCGCATAGTGAAAGCGCTAACTCACCAATGGAGGTTTTTTATGAACTTGACGATCAGTGGTCACCATCTTGAAGTAACGCCCGCCTTGCGCACGTATGTCGAAGGCAAGTTAGACCGTATTACCCGACATTTTGATCAAGTGGTGGACGTGAAGGTGCTGCTTAGCATTGAGAACCAAACCGAGAAAGAGCGTCGTCAAAAAGCGGAATGCAATATCCACGTGAAGGGAAACGATATGTTTGCCGAAAGCGCACACGAAGATATGTATGCGGCTGTGGATGAACTGATGGACAAATTGGATCGGCAGGTGGTCAAGCACAAAGACCGTTTGCAAAACCATCACCATGAGAGCCCAAAGCGTCTGATGTAATCTTGCAGAAACTTCTCAAAACCGCCATGAATTGGCGGTTTTGTCGTTTAAGGCCTTGTTATTTTGTAGGTGCATAATCTGCGCTCAATCATGAATCGCCTAGCTTCCATTCTTCCTGCCGCACAAGTGCTTGTGCGTGTCGAGGTCACCAGCAAAAAGCGCGCCTTTGAAGAGGCGGGCTTGTTGTTTGAGGGTCTGCATGGCCTCAACCGCGCGTTGGTGGCCGAGAGCTTGTTTGCGCGCGAGCGTTTGGGCTCAACGGGCTTGGGTCACGGCGTGGCCATTCCGCATGGCCGCATCAAAGGCTTGAAGTCGCCCATGGCGGCAGTGTTTCAGCTAGACAAGGCGATTGGCTTTGATGCCCCGGATGAGCAGCCCGTGAGCTTGCTGATCTTTTTGTTGGTGCCAGAAGCATCGACGCAAAAACACCTTGAAATCCTGTCTGAAATCGCTGAATTGCTCAGCGACACGGGCTTGCGCGAGAAAATCAAAACCTGTGATGATGCGACGGAACTCCACCGCATCATCGCCACCTGGAACGCGGTGCAGTCGTGAGGCCTTCCGTCATCAGCGCGGATGTGCTGTTTGAAGCCTTTCGCGGTCGACTGCGCTGGGAATGGATTGCTGGCTTAGGCGCTTCTGAGCGTCACTTTGACGAAGTTGCCGTGCGCAGCGCCCGCTCTGGCGCCGATTTGGTGGGTTATCTCAACTACATCCATCCCTATCGCGTGCAAGTGATGGGCGAGCGCGAAGCCAATTACGTCAGCAAAGCCAGTCCTGAAGATTGCGCCCGTCGCATTGCGCGCATCGTCACTTTGGAACCCCCTGTGTTGGTGTTGGCTGACGGCCAACACCCCTCTGAAGCGCTGGTTTCGATGTGCGAGCGTGCTCAAATCCCACTGTTTGCCACGCATGAATCAGCCGCATTCGTCATTGATTTGTTGCGCGCCTATTTGTCCAAGCATTTCGCCGACCGCACCACCATGCACGGCGTGTTCATGGACATTCTGGGCTTGGGTGTGATGATCACAGGCGAGTCTGGTTTGGGTAAAAGCGAGTTGGGCCTCGAGTTGATTTCACGCGGCAATGGTTTGGTGGCAGATGATGCGGTGGATTTGTACCGCATTAACCAAACCACCATCGAAGGCCGCTGCCCCGAGTTGCTGCAAAACTTGCTGGAAGTGCGCGGCATTGGCTTGCTCGACATCCGTGCCATTTTTGGCGAAACCGCGGTCCGCCGCAAGATGCGCCTGAAACTGATCGTGCATTTGGTGCGCAAAGAAACCTTAGAGCGCGACTATGAGCGCTTGCCCCACGAACCCCTCACGCAAGACGTGCTGGGCGTGCCCGTGCGCAAGGTGGTGATTCAAGTGGTGGCTGGCCGCAACATCGCGGTGTTGGTGGAAGCAGCGGTGCGCAACTCAATTTTGCAGTTGCGTGGTGTCGACACGTACCAAGAATTCATCGCGCGCCATCAGCGTGCCATGCTGCAAGGCTAAGTCTTACTTGCCCGTAGGGCGGTGTTCGCAATTCTTTTTCACGCAGTGGGCATACAGACTGAGCGCATGATCTGCAATTTCGAACCCATGGCGCTTGGCCACCTTGATCTGCAAGGCTTCGATTTCTTCATCGTGAAATTCTTCCACGCGACCGCAGTCTAGGCATACCAAATGGTCGTGGTGTTCGCCCTCGTTGAGCTCGTACACCGCACGTTCGCTCTCAAAGTGACTGCGCTTCAAAATATCGGCCTGCTCAAACTGCATCAAGACGCGGTAAACCGTGGCGATGCCAATGTCCATGTTTTGCAGCAGCAAATGGCGATACACGTCTTCGGCCGTCATGTGCCGTTGCGTGCCTTGCTGGAAGATTTCCAAAATTTTCAGGCGAGGTGCGGTGGCTTTGAGGCCAATGCTTTTGAGATCGTCTGGATGTGCCATTGTGTCTTTCGCTCGGCAGTGGAAACAGGCCCACCGCTACAATGAACGAATCATAGCCTTAGCGCCTCATTCGGCCTTTCACACCATGTTTGAATCCTGTCGAAATGTCTCAGAATTTTTGCATCAACAACGCCGCTTGGTGATGCTTGCTTGTGTGGTCGCGGGCCTCGGGCTCACGGCCTGTTCAAGCAGCCTGATTTACAAGCCCGAAGTCGTGCAAGGCAATTTTGTTTCTCGCGAGCAAGTGCAAGCCTTGCGCGCCGGTATGCCCCGTCAAGCGGTACGCGATGTGTTGGGTACGCCTTTGGTCACCAGCTTGTTCCATGCGGACCGCTGGGATTACGCCTTCACCATTCGCCGTCAAGGGGCTGAGCCTCAACAGCGCCGCTTCAGCGTCTTCTTCAAAGGTGACGCGCTTGAGCGCATCGAGGGCGATCAACTGCCCACGGAAGCAGAGTTTGCTGCCAAGCTAGACAACCGTCGCCCCCCAACCAAGCTGCCCGAGTTCAAAGCGAGCGAGGCTGATTTGGCCAAATTCCCAGCCAAGCCTGCACCTGCAGCAGGCACAGCTCAGCCCGCAGCGCCTGCTGCCCCTGTTTCTTACCCGTCGCTTGAAAACGCGGCTCGTTGATTATTGAAAGCGCCTCTACACCATGGCCCAATCTCCTGATATTTTGAAAATTGCCATCGCTGGTGCCAGCGGCCGCATGGGCCACATGCTGATTGAGGCCGTGCGCAACGACCCCACGTGCATGCTGGCTGGCGCTTTGGATGTGCCGTCTAGCCCCGGCATTGGCAACGATGCGACTGGCTTTTTAGGTCAAGCCAGCGGCGTGAACATTGAAGCCGATGTGCGCAAGGGCTTGCAAAACAGCCATGTGTTGATTGACTTCACGCGCCCCGAAGGCACCTTGGCGCATTTGAAAATTTGCCGCGAATTGGGCGTCAAGTTGGTCATTGGCACCACGGGTTTTACCGACGAACAAAAAGCAGAAATCGCCGAAGCCGCCAAAGACATCGCCATCGTCATGGCGCCCAACATGAGTGTGGGTGTCAACGTGACTTTGAAGTTGTTGCAAATGGCCGCGCAAGCCATGCCTACGGGTTACGACATTGAAATCATCGAAGCCCACCACCGCCACAAAGTGGATGCGCCTTCGGGCACGGCTTTGAAAATGGGCGAGGTGATTGCGGATGCCATCGGCCGCGATCTCAAAGACTGCGCTGTGTACGAACGCTACGGCCACACCGGCGAGCGTGACCCTTCGACCATCGGTTTTTCCACCATCCGTGGCGGCGACATCGTGGGCGACCACACCGTGTTGTTCGCTGGTATTGGCGAGCGCATCGAAATCACACACAAGTCTTCCAGCCGCGCCACGTACGCACAAGGCAGCTTGCGCGCGGCCAGTTTCTTGGCGGGCAAGAGCAAGGGCTTGTTCGACATGTTTGACGTGTTGAACCTGCGCTAATTTTTATGGACTTCTTCGCCGCTGCTTTGCAAGGTGATGCGCTGAGCGCCACCTTGGCTTTGGCTTTGTTGGCCATGTCCGTGGCCAGTTGGACGGTGATTTTTTACAAGGCTTGGTTGCTGCACCGCGTGAGTGCAGATGTGGCCCACGGCAAAGCTGCCTTCTGGCAAGCGCGTGATGTGCAGCAAGGCATACAAGCCTTGGCATCGGTCGAGCGCAGTGCTGTGTTGTTGCCGCTGGCACAAGCCAATCAACAACTCATGCCCGGTACGCTGGGCGCGCAGGGCGATGTGTCGGCGCAGCGCACACGCGTGTTGCGCGATGCTTTGCATGCCGTGTTGCACCGTTTGCAGTCGGGCCAAGTGTTGCTGGCCACCGTCGGTTCTACCGCACCGTTTGTGGGTTTGCTAGGAACCGTGTGGGGGATTTATCACGCGCTCACCGGCATTGCCACGGCTGGGCAGCTCACGATTGAACGTGTGGCCGGTCCTGTGGGCGAGGCTTTGGTGATGACTGCGGCAGGCTTGGCCGTGGCATTGCCTGCGGTGTTGGCCTTTAACGTGATGGGCCGCGTGATCAACCGCTTGGAGCAAGAGCTAGAAGGCTTTGCCCACGACCTGCGAGAGCTCTGATGGCTTTCGGACGTTTTGAGCGCACGCCGGGCCAAACGCCCATGAGCGACATCAATGTCACCCCCTTGGTCGATGTGATGATGGTGTTGCTGGTCATCTTCATCATCACCGCCCCTTTGATGGTCAGCGCTTTGAAGCTCGATTTACCCAAAACGGATGGGGCGCAGGCCAGCACTGCGCCACCGCGCTTTGTCAAACTCAGCATTGACGCCAAAGGCGTGGTGTATTTGGATGACAAAGCCACCTCGCTGGACGACCTCAAGCGAAGCCTCAACGCCCAAGCCTCCAAGGCTTTGGCCGTGGACGGTGGCGAATTGCCCGAAGTGCAGTTGCGCGCCGATGAGCGTGTGCCCTATGGTCGAGTGGTCGAAGTCATGGGCTTGGCCCAGCAAGCGGGCATGAACCGCATTGGCTTTGTGACCGAGCGCAAACAGCCACCGGTGACGCCCTGATTCCCCCTCAACCAAGGCCTAAAATCTAGGCCTATCCAGCCTTTGCTTTTTAAAGGCGTTGCTCTCCGCCGTGAGCGGGGTTCTCTGACTGATTCCATGCAAGACAAATACAACCACACCGAGGTCGAACGCGCCGTTCAGGCCGCTTGGACCCAAGCCGACGCCTACCGCGTGACCGAAGACGCGTCCAAGAAAAAGTTTTACGCCTGCTCCATGCTGCCCTACCCCAGCGGCAAGCTGCATATGGGCCACGTACGCAACTACACCATCAACGACATGCTCACGCGCAATCTGCGCATGAAGGGCTTCAATGTGCTGATGCCCATGGGTTGGGATGCCTTCGGTTTGCCTGCTGAAAACGCCGCGCTCAAAAACGGTGTGCCACCCGCTAAGTGGACCTACGAAAACATTGCTTACATGAAGAAGCAAATGCAGGCGATGGGCTTGGCCATCGACTGGTCACGCGAAGTGGCGACCTGCGATGCGACCTACTACAAGTGGAACCAATGGCTGTTCTTGAAGATGCTTGAACAAGGCATTGCCTACCGCAAGACCCAAGTGGTGAACTGGGATCCGGTAGACCAAACCGTGTTGGCTAACGAGCAAGTGATTGACGGCAAAGGCTGGCGTACGGGCGCGCCTGTTGAGAAGCGTGAGATTCCTGGCTACTACCTCGACATCACCCGCTACGCGCAAGAACTGTTGGACCATGTGCAAATCGGCAACGAGAAAGCCACCTTGAACGGCTGGCCCGACAAAGTGCGCTTGATGCAAGAGAACTGGATTGGCAAATCTGAAGGCGTGCGCTTTGCGTTCACGCATGACATTCGGAGTGCAGACGGCGCGCTGATTGGAGCATCAGAAAGCTCACCTGCCGGTGAGCAGGGCAAGATGTATGTGTTCACCACGCGTGCCGACACCATCATGGGTGTGACCTTCTGCGCGGTGGCGGCTGAGCATCCATTGGCGCTGCACGCAGCGTCGACGAATCCTGCAATGGCAGCCTTCCTCGAAGAATGCAAGAGCGGTGGCACGACGGAAGCCGAGTTGGCCACGCAAGAAAAAAAGGGCATGCCCACAGGCTTGTTCGTCACGCATCCTTTGACGGGTGCCAAGGTCGAAGTGTGGGTGGGCAACTACGTGCTCATGTCCTACGGCGACGGCGCTGTGATGGGCGTGCCTGCGCACGACGAGCGTGACTTTGCGTTTGCTTTGAAATACGACTTGCCCATCCAACAAGTGGTGTCAGTCAAAGAGCAAGCGTTCAGCGACAAAGAGTGGCAAGAGTGGTACGGCGACAAGCAGAGCTGCGTGTGCATCAACTCTGGCGAACTCGATGGCCTGAACCAAAAAGCAGCCGTCAACAAAGTGGCCGAACTGTTAGCCGCCAAAGGCTTGGGCGAGAAGAAAACCACGTGGCGTTTGCGCGACTGGGGCATCAGCCGCCAGCGCTACTGGGGCACCCCAATCCCAATCATTCATTGCGACGAACACGGCGCAGTGCCTGTGCCCGAAAAAGACCTGCCCGTGGTGTTGCCGCAAGACTGCATCCCTGATGGCTCTGGTAATCCGCTGCACAAACACGAAGGTTTTCATGCCGGTGTAACTTGCCCCGTGTGCGGCAAGCCCGCGCGCCGCGAGACCGACACCATGGACACCTTTGTGGATTCGTCGTGGTACTTCATGCGCTATTGCGACCCGACCAACGCCGACGCCATGGTGGCTGAAGGCGCGCAGTATTGGGCGCCGATGGACCAATACATTGGCGGCATCGAGCACGCGATTTTGCATTTGCTCTACGCACGTTTTTGGACCAAGGTCATGCGCGACATGGGGCTGGTCAAGGTGGACGAGCCCTTCACCAAGCTGCTCACGCAAGGCATGGTGCTCAACCACATTTACTCGCGCCGCACCGCCAAGGGGGGCAAAGATTATTTCTGGCCACACGATGTGGAGCATGTGCTCGACGATGCTGGCAAAGTGATCGGTGCCAAATTGAAGAACGCCGCTGAGAGCAGCGATGGTTTGTTGCCTGTTGGCACCGCCATCGACTACGAAGGTGTGGGCACCATGTCGAAGTCCAAGAACAACGGCGTAGACCCACAAGACTTGATCGAGCGTTACGGTGCCGACACCGCGCGTCTGTACACCATGTTCACAGCGCCACCCGAAGCCACGTTGGAGTGGAACGATGCGGCTGTGGAAGGCAGCTACCGTTTCTTGCGTCGTGTGTGGAACTTCGCGCACAAGCACGAAGCCACGCTCAAGGCCGCTACCGCTGGTAACTTGAGCGCAGCCAAACCACGCAAAGAAGCTGCTGATTTGCGCCGCGAAATGCACGTGGTCTTGAAGCAAGTCAGCTACGACTACGACCGCATGCAATACAACACCGTGGTATCGGGTTGCATGAAGTTGCTCAATGCTTTGGAAGATTTCAAAGCTGACGGCAGCGAGGGTGACAACGCCGTGCTCTGCGAAGGCATGTCTGTTTTGCTGCGCATGCTCTACCCAGCTTGCCCGCACATCGCCGCCAATTTGTGGGCTGAGTTGGGCTATGCCGCTCGCTTGGGCGACTTGTTGGACACCGCTTGGCCCGAAGTGGATGAAAGCGCTTTGCAACGCGATGAGCTGGAGTTGATGCTGCAAATCAACGGCAAGTTGCGCGGCTCGGTGGTCGTCAGCGCCACCGCAAGCAAAGAGCAAATCGAGCAAGCAGCGTTGGCCACCGACGCCTTCATCAAGCAAGCCAACGGCGCTGCGGCTAAGAAGGTTATTGTGGTGCCTGGCCGCTTGGTCAACATCGTTGTTTAAAGGCTGATATGCAAACCACACGCCGTTCTTGGTTGATGTCTACCGCCCTCGTTGCAGGGCTGGCGGGGTGTGGTTTTGAGCTGCGCAAGCCGCCGCGTTACGCCTTTAGCACGCTGTTCAGCAGCATTCCTGTCGCGTCGCCGTTTGGTGTGAAACTCAAGCGCAGCTTGGAGTCATCAGGCCAAGTCGAGGTCATCACCGACCCACGTCAGATCGAACGTGCGGAGGTCATTTTTGACCAGCTGTTTGAATTCCGTGAGAAGGTGGTCGTGGGCCGCACCTCCACAGGCGCCATTCGTGAATACCAATTGCGCTTGCGTTACCGCTTTCGCTTGCGTTCGCGCAACGGCTTTGAGCTGATTCCCGATACAGAGATTTTTTTGACACGCGACATCAACTTCAATGAAACCGGCGCCTTGTCCAAAGAGTCTGAAGAAGCCTTGCTGTACAAAGACATGGAAAACGACTTGGTGTTGCAATTGCAACGCCGCTTGGCCGCGATTCGTCAAATCTAAACATGCAAGTCGCCAGCGCCCAATTCGCCAACCATTTGCAAGCGCAGGCGAGCAAGGGTTTGCGTAGCCTCTACACCTTTCATGGTGACGAACCGCTGTTGCAACAAGAAGCACTCGATGCGCTGCGCAACACCGCACGCGCTCAGGGCTACACCGAACGCAGCGTGTACACCGTGGCCGGCGCGCACTTTGATTGGGGTGAGGTGTTGGCTGCGGGTGGCTCCATGAGTTTGTTTGCCGACAAGCAACTGATTGAAATCCGCATTCCTTCGGGCAAGCCCGGCAAAGAAGGCAGCACGGCCTTACAGCAAATCGGTGAGCTGGCTGTAGGCAATGACAGCACGCTGACTGTGGTGCTGTTGCCGCGTCTAGACAAAACCACCAAAAGTTCGGCTTGGTTCAGCGCGCTAGAGAACAACGGCATCAGCGTGCAGATCGACCCCGTTGAACGCCACGCCTTGCCCACTTGGATTGCACAACGCTTGGCCGCGCAACAACAACGCGTGGCTGCTGGTGAAGCGGGTCAGCACACTTTGCAATTTTTTGCCGAACGTGTGGAAGGCAACTTGCTGGCTGCGCACCAAGAAATTCAAAAGCTCGCACTCTTGTACCCAGAAGGCGAATTAAGTTTTGAGCAGGTCGAGCGCGCCGTGTTGAACGTGGCGCGTTACGACGTGTTCAAACTCTCAGAGGCCGTGCTCAGCGGCCAGCCCTTGCGCGTGCAGCGCATGCTTGATGGCTTGAAGGCGGAAGGTGAAGCGGAGGTGTTGGTGCACTACACGCTGGCTGAAGAAATCCGTGCCTTGAAGCGCGTCAAAGATGCTGTCGCATCGGGCAAGGCTTTGCCCATGGCTCTGCGCGAGCAGCGCATTTGGGGCCCGCGTGAGCGTTTGTTTGAACGCGTGTTGCCACGCTTGAGTGTGGGCATGCTTGAAAAATTGTTGCAGTCAGCGCATCAGGTTGACGGCATTGTCAAAGGTTTGAAAACGCCAGAATGGCCTGCCGACAACTGGCAAGCTCTGCACCGTTTGGCCATGCGTTTGTGCCGTGCTTGTATGCCGCGCAACGCTTAATTAGGAAAATACTCATGACGACTCTCAACGTGGCCGACCACATGCATGCGCTGGGCACACAAGCCAAAACCGCATCTGCGCACATGGCCAAAGCCTCAGCGGCGGTCAAAAACACCGCGCTGCGCAAGCTCGCCGCATTGCTGCGCGACAACATCGACGCGCTGCAAATTGACAACGCCAAAGACATTGAGCGCGCCATGGCTGCTGGCCTCGACGCCCCCATGGTGGACCGCTTGAAGCTCACCCCCAAAGTTCTGGAAACCTGCGCGCAAGGCTGCGAACAGCTCGCGGCCATGCCAGAGGTGATTGGTGAAATCACGGGTTTGAAAGAGCAACCCAGTGGCATTCGCGTGGGTCAAATGCGCGTGCCTTTGGGCGTGTTCGGCATGATTTTCGAAAGCCGCCCCAACGTGACGATTGAAGCCGCTTCGTTGTCCATCAAGAGCGGCAACGCGTGCATCTTGCGCGGTGGCTCGGAAGCCATTGACTCCAACAAAGCCTTGGCCAAATTGGTGCAGCAAGCGCTGAGCGAAAGTGGCTTGCCCATTGACGCTGTGCAGATGGTGCAAACCACCGATCGCGAGGCGGTGGGTCACTTGATTGCCATGCCTGAGTTTGTGGATGTCATCATTCCACGCGGTGGCAAGGGCTTGATTGAGCGCATCAGCCGTGACGCCAAGGTCCCCGTCATCAAACACTTGGATGGCAACTGCCACACCTATGTGGACGACCCTTGCGACATCGCCATGGCCGTGACCGTGGCCGACAACGCCAAGACGCAAAAGTACAGCCCTTGCAACGCCAGCGAAAGCTTGTTGGTGGCGCGTGGCGTCGCTGCCGAGTTCTTGCCCAAGATTGGCGCTATCTTTGCGGCCAAAGGTGTGGAGATGCGCTGCTCTCCAGAAGCCAAGGCCATCCTCGCCAGTGTCCAAGGTGCTCATCTCAAAGATGCGACCGAGCAAGATTGGTTTGAAGAATATTTGGGCCCCATCATCAGCATCAAAGTGGTGGCGGGGTTGGACGAAGCCATTGCCCACATCAACCATTATTCGAGCCACCACACCGAATCCATCCTCACGCGCGACCACATGCACGCCCAGCGCTTCTTGCGCGAGGTGGACTCGTCCAGCGTGATGGTCAACGCCAGCACCCGCTTTGCAGATGGTTTTGAATACGGTTTGGGGGCAGAAATAGGCATTTCCACCGACAAATTCCACGCCCGCGGCCCTGTGGGCATCGAAGGCCTAACCTCGTTGAAATACGTGGTGCTGGGTCAAGGCGAAATTCGCGTTTAAACCACGCTTTTTAGAGAGTGTCCTCTCTAAAGAGTGCGTGGACCATACGTCCTAAAATGGCTTTCAACTTTTCGAGACACCATGGTTCCACACCTCATCACGGCCCTCAACGGCCCCATCAACGAGCTTGAACAACGCATCCTCGATTCCATGCCCGCCATCGAGCGGTGGTTTCGTTTGGAATGGATGGAGCACACGCCACCGTTTTATAGCTCGGTCGATATTCGCAATGCAGGTTTCAAACTGGCACCGGTAGACACCAACCTCTACCCAGGCGGCTGGAACAACCTCACGCCTGAGATGCTGCCCTTGGCGGTACAGGCCGCGATGGCTGCGATTGAAAAAATCTGCCCAGAAGCGCGCAACCTGTTGTTGATTCCCGAGAACCACACACGCAACACCTTCTACTTGTCGAACGTGGCGCAGCTGCAACGCATCTTCCACATGGCGGGTTTGAATGTGCGCGTGGGATCGATCAACCCCGAGATCAAAGAGAACACCACCATTGATTTGCCCAATGGCGACAGCGTCACGCTGGAGCCTGTGATTCGCGGCAAACATCGCTTGGGGCTCAAGGACTTTGACCCTTGCACCATCTTGCTCAACAACGATTTGAGCGCTGGCATTCCTGGCATCTTGGAAGACTTGCATGAGCAGCATCTGTTGCCGCCGTTGCATGCGGGTTGGAGCGTGCGCCGCAAGAGCAAACACTTCGAGTGCTACGAAGAAGTGTCTAAGCGTTTTGGCAAGTTGCTGGGCATCGACCCATGGCTGATCAATCCCATGTTCAACCAGTGTGGCGAAGTCAACTTTGCCGAAGGCACGGGCATGGAATGCCTGAAGACCAATGTGGATGCTTTGCTCACCAAGATCAAACGCAAATACAAAGAGTACGGCATCAACGAAAAACCATTCGTCATCGTCAAGGCCGACAACGGCACGTACGGCATGGGCATCATGACGGTGCGCGATGTCAAAGACCTCGATGTGGTCAACCGCAAGACGCGCAACAAAATGAGCGTGGTCAAAGACGGTCAAGAAGTGAACCAAGTCATCATCCAAGAAGGCGTGCTCACGCACGAGCGCTTGAACGATGCGGTGGCCGAGCCCGTGGTCTACATGATGGACCGTTACGTGGTTGGCGGTTTCTACCGCGTGCATGCCGACCGCGGCGTGGATGAAAACTTGAATGCACCCGGTGCCAGCTTTGTGCCCTTGGCTTTTGAGCAAAGCGCGCACACACCGCAGCCTGGCATGAAGCCTGGTGCGAGCACGCCCAACCGCTTTTACATGTATGGCGTCATTGGCCGCTTGGCCATGTTGGCTGCGAGTTACGAGCTCGAAGCCACTGACCCTGAAGCAGAAAACTACGACTGAGATCAATGATGGAACAACACGGCAAATCGTCGCTTGCGGCGCTCACCCTAGGCGCGATTGGCGTCGTTTACGGCGACATTGGCACCAGCGTGCTGTACGCGATGAAAGAGGTGTTTGGCTCGGGTCATGTGGAATTCACACCTGACAACATCTATGGCATCTTGTCCATCTTCTTTTGGACCTTGACCGTCATCGTGTCCATCAAATACGTGGCTTTGGTGTTGCGTGCCGATAACCATGGCGAAGGTGGCTTGGTGGCCATGTTGGCCTTGGCGTCGATGGCGGTGAAAGACCGTCCCGTGTTGCGTCATCGCATGTTGATTGTCGGTATCTTCGGCACGTGTTTGTTCTATGGCGATGGTGTCATCACGCCTGCCATTTCCGTTTTGTCTGCGGTCGAAGGTTTGGAGGTGGTCTCACCCGCCTTTAAGAAGTATGTGATTCCACTCACGATTGTCATTTTGTTTGGACTCTTCGCCGTGCAAAAGCGCGGCACCAGCGGCATTGGTAAATTCTTTGGCCCCATCACCGTGGTGTGGTTTGCAGCCATCGCCGCCTTGGGGATTTATCACATTGCATCGCATCCAGAAATCATGTGGGCACTGAGTCCTCACTATGCGGTGCAGTTCATCATCAATGAGCCCACCGTCACGTTTTTGATTTTGGGCGCGGTGGTGTTGTGTGTGACAGGTGGCGAAGCCTTGTATGCAGACATGGGGCATTTTGGAAAAAAGCCCATCCGTTTGGCTTGGTTCACGGTGGTCATGCCATCCCTGACGCTGAACTATTTTGGTCAAGGTGCCTTGCTCTTGAGCGAGCCGGAGGCCGTGGCCAATCCTTTCTTCAACATGGCACCTGATTGGTTGTTGGTGCCTTTGGTGGGCTTGGCCACGGCTGCCACCGTGATTGCATCGCAAGCCTTGATTTCGGGTGCGTTCAGCGTGACCAAGCAAGTGGTGCAGTTGGGCTTTTTGCCGCGTTTGCAAGTGCTGCACACCAGCGTCAAAGACACGGGCCAAATCTACATCCCCTTCGTCAACTGGGGCTTGTTTGCCGTCATCGTGCTGGCGGTGATGATGTTCAAGTCGTCTAGCAACTTGGCTGCGGCGTACGGCATTGCGGTGTGTACCGACATGCTCATCACCACCGTGTTGACTTTCTTCGTGATTCACTACGGCTGGAAATATCCCTTCTGGTGGTGCTTGGCCGCCACGAGTTTTTTCTTCACCGTAGATTTCGTCTTCTGGGCTTCCAATCTGTTGAAACTCTTCGAAGGCGGTTGGTTCCCGCTGCTGATTGCTTCGGTGATCATGATGCTCATGCTCACATGGCGTGATGGCCGTGGCATATTGAACGAGAAGCGCAAAGAAGACGCGTTGGATTTGACGAGCTTCTTGGAAGCGGTGTTCTTGTCTCCGCCCACGCGCGTGGAGGGCACAGCCGTGTTCTTGACCTCGGGTAAAGGCGCTGTGCCTAATGCCATGTTGCACAACCTCAAGCACAACAAGGTGCTGCACCAGCAAAACCTGTTCGTGAACGTGCAAAACCATGAAGTGCCATGGATTGATGATGCCGAGCGTTTGCAAATCAAACCCTTGGGTAACAACTGTTGGCAAGTTGAAATTCACTACGGTTTCAAGGATGACCCCGATGTGCCTGGTGCGTTGTCGCACTTGAAAGGTATGGGTTGCGAAGTCAGCGCCATGACCACCAGCTACTTCTTGTCGCGTGACAGCATCGTGCCCACGGTGGGTAGTGGCATGTCGGCATGGCGCGAAAAATTGTTCGCACAAATGCACCTCAACGCCAGCTCTGCTGCCGACTTCTTGAACTTGCCTAGCAACTCCGTGGTGGAGCTGGGCAGCAAAATCGAAATCTAAAACCCATGCACATCCTCTTCGTCGCAGACCCGTTGTCGTCCTTCAAAATTTACAAGGACACCACGTTTGCGATGATGCGTGAAGCTCAGCGTCGCGGCCACCAAGTGCTGGCCTGTGAGCCGCAAGACATCGTGTGGCAAAGTGGCCAGCACGTGACGGCACGCGTGCAGCATGTGCGCTTGACGGGAGATGCTGAGGATTGGTTTGACGTGCAAAGCGTGGACGAGCACTACGCACTCAAAAGCGCAGATGCCATCGTCATGCGCAAAGACCCCCCCTTTGACAGTGAGTATTTCTACGCGACACACTTGCTCGAGCAAGCCGAACGCGAAGGTGCCAAGGTCTTCAACAAACCCGCTGCATTGCGTGATCATCCAGAAAAATTAGCCATTCTGGAATTTGAGCAATTCATCAGTCCCACGCTCGTGACGCGCAGCGCCGATGCGATTCGCGCCTTTCATGCGCAGCACCGCGACATCATCTTGAAACCGCTCGATGGCATGGGTGGCATGGGCATCTTCCGTGTCAAGGACGATGGCTTGAACCTCGGCGCCATCACCGAGACCCTCAACCGCGACGGCGCACAAACCGTCATGGTGCAAAAGTTCATCCCCGCGATCGACAAAGGCGACAAGCGCGTGCTCGTCATCGGCGGCAAAGTCGTGCCCTATTGCTTGGCGCGTATCCCGCAAGGTGGTGAAGTGCGCGGCAACCTGGCCGCTGGTGGCAAAGGCGTGGCGCAAGCGATCTCTGCACGTGACCAAGAAATCGGCGAAGCCCTTGGCCCCATCCTCGCCAAACGTGGTTTGTTGTTGGTCGGTTTGGATGTGATTGGGGACTGCCTCACCGAAGTGAACGTGACCAGCCCCACGTGCTTCCAAGAAATCTTTGACCAAACCGGTTTCGATGTGGCAGCGATGTTTGTTGATGCGCTTGAAAGCGCAGCGGTGTAAGCCACGGCGAATGCTGGCTGATGCGTGGCGTGCGAGAGGGGTTAGCCCCGCAACTCCCCATCCACAAACACCTTCAACTCTCCAGGCGCAAACGGTGTCCAAACCTCGTTAGTTGTCAAAGGCGCAGTGACTACCACTGCCACACGGTCATCGGGTGACGCGTGTTCCGCAAAGTTGATACTCATGTCTTGGTCACTCAAGGTGGCTGTGGCAAACGGGTGCTTGCGCTCGATGTAGCAAAGGTTGGTCGATGCATGCGCCCACAGCGCTTGGCCATTTGACAGCAAGAAATTGAACGTGCCGTGCTTGGCAATTTGCGGCACCAACTCTTTCAAGGTCAGTGTGAGTTCGTCAATCGATGGCACGTTGGCGTGTGACTTGGCCATCTCTTGCATCAACCAGCAAAACGCAAGCTCGCTGTCGGTGTGTCCCACCGGTTTGAAGCTGCCGTGCAAACGCGGCGCGTAGTTTTCTAAATTGCCGTTGTGTGCAAACACCCAATAGCGTCCCCACAGCTCGCGCACAAAGGGGTGACAGTTCTCCAGAGACACCACACCTTGCGTGGCCTTGCGGATGTGCGAAATGACATTACGGCTTTTGATGGGGTACTTGCGAATCAACTCTGCCACCGGTGAGGTGCTGGCTGGCAAGTGGTCGATGAAGTGGCGCAAACCGCGGTCTTGCTCGGAGCCCTCAAAAAACGCAATGCCCCAGCCGTCGGCGTGGTGATCGGTCACGCCAGCACGTTGCGCAAAACCGCTGAAGCTAAACGTCGCGTCTGTGGGGTTTTTGCAGTTGAGTCCGAGCAGTTGGCACATGGCGTTTCAACACAAATCAAGAGGTGGTGGGGCGTGGTTGGCGAATTTGCCAAGCGGCTAAGAGTGCCAGCATGCAAACAAACGCGAGCATCACAAAGACCTCGTCAAACGCGGCGAGGCGAGAGGCTGAGGTGTGGCTGTTGGTGAGTGAATCGCCGTGTACGGCTAGGCGCCACTCCAGCAAGATGCCGCACAGGCTCACGCCCGCAGCGCCACCCAACATGCGCAAGAAGTTGATCACGCTTGCGCCTTGAGGAATCAAACCGCTGTCCATGCCACGCATGGCGCCGATGTTGAGAGACGGCAAGATAAAGCCCAAACCCACGCGTCCCAAAATCGCAAAGGCCACCAGCACCCACAAGCCGGTTTGCAAATTCACGGTGAGCATGAGGGCGAATGAAAGTGCCAACAGCACCAAACCAAAGCTCACCATCAAGTGCGTGGGGTGCGTGCTGGAGTAGCGGCCCACGATGGCAATGGTGAAGGCCAATAGCAAACCCGATGGCAGCAGCAAAGTACCCACATAGCTAGGCGACAAGCCTAAACCCAGTTGCAAATACAAGGGCAGTAAATAGGTAGAGCCAAACATCGCAATGCCGTAAATGAACGCCACCGTGGTGCCCATGGCAAACGGCCGGTGGGCAAACAACGCCAAGTTCATCAGCGGCTTGCCATCGTTTTGGCTTTGCATGCGTTGCCACGCGACAAAGCCCACGGTGCACAACGCGGCGGCACCGATCAAGGCGAGAGAGGTCACCACATTGCCGCTGTGCAACTTCACCAAACCATTGAGCAAGCACAAGGTGCCCACGGTGGCGAGTGCGAGGCCGCCTAGATCAAGCGAGGGTTTGCCATGGTTGGCGCTCACGCCACCGGGCGCCGTGGTGGGCACATATCGCAGCGCCATCCACATCGACATCAGGCAAAACGGCACCACCATGAAAAACAGTGCGCGCCAACTCATCCAGTCCACCAGCAAGCCGCCGATACTGGGGCCGAGTGCGGGTGCGAGCACCACGCCCATGCCAAAGAAGCTGTTCGCACGGCCTTGTTCAGAGGTGTCAAACGCGCGCAAGATGATGATGGCGGGGATGGGTTGCACCACGCCCGCTGCCAAGCCTTCGATCACGCGCGCTGCCAACACCAAGTTGTAATCCGTTGAAAGTCCGCCGGCGACACCAGCGGTGAGTAGCACCCACATGCAGCCCATGTAAGTGGTGCGATAACCAAAGCGCGCCAACAGCCACGGGGTGGTGAGCATGGACACCGTCATCGCCACCATGAAGCTAGAGCTCACCCACTGCGCCAACTCTTGACCAATAGCGAACTGCAAACTCATGTCGGGAATGCCCACGTTCATGATGGTGGACGACATGATGGCGGCCATGGAGCCGATCATCACGGTGGTCAGCATCAGCCAACGGTGACGCGTGCCGTAACGGCTTTGCAAATCAGCCAGTGAGCCGCGTTCAGCCATGGGCGTCTTTCGTGGCGCAGGCTTGGCAAATGCAGGCCCTGCGTTGTGATGCGGCAGGTACTTTGGCCAGTAACTCCGGCGAGAAAGGCACGTTCACACACCAGCATGTGGCGGCGGGTTGCCCAGTGGCTTTGGCCGTCTCCATCGCGCATTGATTTGGCTGACCGCACAAAGGGCAGGCGCAGGCATCAACAGTGGGCGATAGAGGGTTCGGCATGCCTCAAAGTGTAGCGAAGCAGACAAGGCACAATCGAAAAAATCTTATGTACGAATTTCCGCCCACGCCAGAAGCTGCCCAGTTGCGACTGGGCCATGTCAGCCCCAAAGACTATGCGCACACGCGCAATGCGTTGGATGGGGCGGTGACGCATTTGTCACCGTACCTCACGCATGGCTTTTTGAGCGTGCCCGATGTGGCCAGTGCCATGTACCACCAGTATCGCGTGGGCGTGCAGCACAAGCTGATTTACGAGCTGGGTTGGCGCGAATACTTCCAGCACATGCACCACCATTTGGGTGATGGCATCGCGCAGTCCTTGCGCGAAGGTGTGCTGCCTGAATCTGACTACAGCACGGAGTTGCCCGAGGACGTGCGTCACGCATGCACCCGCGTGCCTGTGATCGACAACGCGATTCGCATGCTCTACACCACCGGCTATTTGCACAACCATGCACGCCTGTGGCTGGCCAGTTACATCGTGCATTTGCGCAAGGTGCATTGGCGTGTCGCGGCCGATTGGATGTACAGCCATTTGTTGGATGGCGACTTGGCCAGCAATTACCTGAGCTGGCAGTGGGTGGCTGCAACGGGCAGCAGCAAGCCGTATTTGTTCAATGCAGACACCGTTGAAAAATTTGCACCAGAAATTTGGCACAGCCGTGGCACCTCGATTGATGTGAGTTACGAGTTGATGGACATCTTGGCCAACAGTGCGGCGACCGTGGCGCAGGTGCACAAAAACGAATTGGCGTGGGATGAACCCAAGGTGTTCGCTGAGCCGCCTGCGGAACTCGGCTTTACAAAACCTGTGGTCAGCGATGTCGCAGGCAAGCACGTGTGGCTGGTGCATCCGTGGGTGCTGGCGGACTTGCCAAAAGATTTACCCGAAGACGTGATGTGCGTGGCCGTGGCGTTTGCAGAGCACACGCAAGCGCATCCGTGGAATGCCTTGCGTTGGCACTTTGTGGGTGAGCGCATGGCGGCGCTCACAACGCACCGTTGGTGTGCTTCTACGGACGAGGTGTTGCAGGTTTTGGCTCATGCGCAAAGTGTGCAAACCGTGACGCATCTGTGTTTGCCAGACCTTGCTGCAAGTCATGTGCAATTGCGGCCTGCTCCGCGATTGTTCCGTCACCTCGACAAGCCCATGGACTCGTTCAGCAAATGGTGGGTGCAGGTGAACAAAAATGTGCGGCACTTGCAACAACTGGTGTATCCGCTGCCTGCGCGACCGTCCGCGCCTTAAACGCGCGTTGATGCGCCTTATTCGCCAGGCGCTGGATGCACCTTGGTGATGAAGTATTCGGTCTCGCCAAAGCAGGTGGGCAAGCCTTTGTGTTGCTCGTATTCCACCACCACTTTTTGACCAATCTGCTTGTTGATTTGGTCAGCCACCGCATCATCACGCACGGTAAAAATGAATTTTTCTGGAATAGCAGGCATGGTGGCCAAGGCGCGTATTTGTTCGCCTTCCCAAGTTTTGCAGATCCAGCCTTTGTAAGACAGCTTTTGCACAAAGCCCACGCTCTCGCCTTTGGAGTAGGTGAAGTGGTACGAGAACAGCAAGTACACGCCCACGGCAATGAGCACCGTCAACACCAAACCAATCACGGTACGCAAGGCAAAGCGAAGGGTGGTGCTAATCAAAGGATGTGTCATGGCGGTGGCTCGATCAAAAAATGAGATAACGGAATCATAGTTCGCCACGCCAATTAAAACGGCTCCCGAAGGAGCCGTTTTTTTGTTTCACTTGTGAAGTGATCAGGCCTGACCCGCCTTCACTTTCAAGCGCCATGCGTGCAGCAAGGGCTCGGTGTAGCCGCTGGGTTGCTCTTTGCCTTTGAACACCAAGTCGAGTGCAGCTTGATATGCAGGCGCTTTGGCAAAACGGCCAGCCATTTTTTGGTACAGCTTGTCGTCTGCGTTTTGCTTGTCCACCACCGAGGCCATGCGTTTGAAGGTGGCTTTCACTTCAGCAGGTGTGACCACGCCGTGGTGCAACCAGTTGGCAATGTGTTGGCTAGAAATGCGCAGTGTGGCGCGGTCTTCCATCAGGCCCACGTTGTGGATGTCTGGCACTTTGGAGCATCCCACACCTTGGTCCACCCAGCGCACCACGTAGCCCAAGATGCCTTGCACGTTGTTGTCCAACTCTTGTTGCTTTTCAGCAGGTTTCCAGTTGGGTTTGGCGGCCACGGGGACTTGCAACAAGTCGTTCAAGAGGCTGTCACGCACCTTGTTGTAGTTGACCTTTTCCAACTCTTTTTGCACATCGGTGACTTTGACTTGGTGATAGTGCATGGCGTGCAACACAGCCGCTGTTGGGCTTGGTACCCATGCGGTGTTGGCACCGGCTTTGGGGTGACCAATTTTTTGCTTCAGCATCTCGGCCATCAAGTCGGGCATGGCCCACATGCCTTTGCCAATTTGAGCCTTGCCGCGCAAGCCGCATGACAAGCCGGCCAGCACGTTGTTCTTTTCGTAGGCTTGAATCCATGCGCTGGTCTTCATGTCGCCTTTGCGCAGCATGGGGCCTGCTTGCATGGCGGTGTGCATTTCGTCGCCGGTGCGGTCCAAGAAGCCGGTGTTGATGAACGCCACGCGGCTGGCCGCTGCAGCGATACAGGCTTTCAAGTTCACGCTGGTGCGGCGCTCTTCGTCCATGATGCCCAGCTTGACGGTGCTGTCTTTGAGGCCCAACACTTTTTCAACGCGACCAAACAACTCGCAGGCAAACGCCACTTCGGTGGGGCCGTGCATTTTGGGTTTGACGATGTAGACCGAGCCTGTGCGCGAGTTGCGAATGCCTTTTTTGCCGTGACCTTGCAAGTCATGCAAAGCGATGGTCGTGGTGATGACCGCGTCCATGATGCCTTCTGGAATTTCGTGCATCTGGCCATCTTTGCCTTTGTAAAGAATGGCGGGGTTGGTCATCAAGTGGCCCACGTTGCGAAGGAACAGCAAGGAGCGGCCGTGCAATTTGACGGGCTTGCCGTCTTTACCTTGGTATTCACGGTCGGCGTTCAAGCCACGCGTGAAGGTCTTGCCTGCCTTTTCGACGCTTTCGGTCAAGGTGCCTTTGACGATGCCCAACCAGTTGCTGTAAGCCAGCACTTTGTCGTCGGCATCCACCACGGCCACGGAGTCTTCCAAGTCGAGGATGGTGGACAACGCAGCTTCCACAACCAAGTCGCTCACGCCCGCTGGGTCGGTGGCGCCGATGGGGGTGTTGCGGTTGATTTGCAAGTCGAGGTGCAAACCGTTGTGCACGAACAGCACAGACGCTGGTTCAGCTGCCTTGCCCGTGAAGCCCACGAATTGCGCAGCCTTGGCCAGCTTGGTGGCCTTGCCACCTTTGAGTGTGACCACCAGTTCGCCATTGACCACGGTATAGCCGGTGGAGTCGATGTGTGAGCCGCTCTTCAAAGGCACGGTGCGGTCCAGCACATAGCGCGCGTATTCAATGACCTTGGCGCCTCGCTTGGGGTTGTAAGCGCCGGCTTTTTCGCAACCGTTGGCTTCAGAGATGGCATCGGTGCCATACAAGGCGTCATACAAAGAACCCCAACGTGCGTTGGCTGCGTTCAGGGCGTAACGAGCATTCAGCACGGGCACCACCAATTGGGGGCCAGCTTGCAATGCCAACTCGGCATCTACGTTTTTGGTGGTGGCTTTGACCTTCTCGGGTTGTGGCACGAGGTAGCCAATTTTTTCCAAAAACTTGCGGTAAGCCTTCATGTTTTTGATGGGGCCTGGGTTGGCGCTGTGCCATGTGTCCATCTCGGTTTGCAGGCGATCACGTTCGGCCAGCAAGGCGATGTTCTTGGGGGCCAAATCTTGCACGATGGCGTCAAAGCCCTTCCAGAATTTATCGCTGCTCACGCCGGTGTCGGGCAACACGTGGGTCTCGATGAATGTGTGCAGGTTGCTAGCAACTTGCAAGCTGCGCACAGCGGTACGCTGGGTGGTGTCTTGGCTCATAGTGAGGTCTCTCTGGATAAATCAAAAAGGGGGATCAGGGCGAATCTTATTGGATTGCACTGGGTTGATTGCATCGCCAGCTTTTGTGCTGTCGTGACAAATAGGTAGGTAATCGGGCGCGGATGTGCGGGTTATTTCTCAGCAACCAGCAAATGGCCGTGACGTAAACCACGCCACGTCTGAAGGGTCAAACCCACAATGAGCAGCGAGGTGGCCGCCAGTAACAAGGTGGCGGGCAGTGCCAACCAAGCGCCCCCGCGCTCTTGCGACATGCGCAACGAAAGCGTGGTGAAGGCGGCCATCGGAAAGCTCATGGCCCAATGCGGCAAACCAAAGGGCTGTTCAAAAATGGTGCGTATTTGTGTGAGTGACAGTAGCAAGAAAAACAAACCAATGCCCCATGAGCCCCAAGCCAAGCTCAGTGGTGCATCGAGTTGCAAAAAGCACAGACCGATGATGGACGGTGCCACCATCGTGATGAAGATGCTGGGGCTCATGCGCGCCGCCAACGGGCCCGCTTGCACCATGCGGATGATGAGCATGGTTTGCAGCACAGGCCACAACAACAAGCCAATGCCGAACTGAGCCGTGGCCCAGGATTCAAGCCCAATGGTCACACCCGCCAGCGGTGCCAGCACATTGCCAATGACCGGGATAAAAAACACGGGTGTGAACGCGGCCCACTGCAAGCCCCCGTTGTCCGCGGTGTTGAGCCAGCGCGTCAATACCCACACAGATGCAGCAAGCTCCAACACCGAGCCCAGGACCCAAGCAAACGTCAGCAACGTATCGAGTGTGCGTGAGGTGTGCCAAAACAAAGACACGCCAATGCCCGCCAACAACATGATCGACAGCGGTAGCGTGGCCATGAAAGCATGACGCACAGGATGGCGCATGTCCGCCGCCACGGCGTTGGGGTGAAACGTCAAACGCACCACGCATGCCATGCACAGCAACACAAACATGCACAGGGCAAAGATTGAACCGACAAGCCCGAGGCCAAGGGCCGTGTCACCCAACACATCGGTGGCACGCAACCAAGCGAGTGACAAACCACACCAGCCCATCACCATGGCAAACCACGCGGGTGCGAGGTACTCTAAAAGCGCTACCGCGCGTGTGATTCGGCTGGGGCGATGCATGGGCGCTGAGGTGTTCATGCGCCAATTTTAGGTCGCAGGCCTGTAACCACTGGCGTGGATAATTCACGCATGGACAAACTCAAAGCTTTTGAGTCTTTTGTGTCGGTGGCCTTGAAGGGCAGCTTGACGGCTGCCGCCAAAGCCGAGGGCGTGGCGCCTGCCATCATGGGGCGTCGCTTGGACAGCTTAGAGACGCACTTGGGCGTCAAGCTCTTGGTGCGCACCACGCGACGTATCACGCTCACACACGAAGGCACAGCATTCCTCGAAGACTGTCAACGCTTGCTGGCCGAGGTGGCCAATGCCGAGGCGAGCGTCAGCGCGGGCGGTCTCAAAGCCAGCGGGCACTTGCGCATCACGGCACCTGCGGGGTTTGGTCGCCGCCATGTGGCGCCGCTGGTGCCCAAGTTTCACAGCATGCACCCCGATGTGACGGTGTCCCTCAATCTGAGCGACCGTGTGGTCGACTTGGCGGCTGAAGGGTTTGACTGCGCCGTGCGCGTGGGCGACTTGCCCGACTCCTCGTTGGTGAGTGTGCGCATGGCCGACAACCGCCGCCTATGTGTGGCCACGCCTGAATTCTTGAAACGCTACGGCACGCCCAAAGTGCCGAGTGAGCTGATGCGCTTTCGTTGCTTGACGCTGTCCAGTGACGCGTCGCAAACACGCGGTTGGGCATTTCGTGTGCCTGTCACCCACAAAAGCAACGACAGCCAAACCCACGAGGTGATTCACCTGCGCCCCAGCGGCCCCATGGACTGTTCGGATGGTCAAGTGCTGCACGACTGGTGCTTGGCCGGTCACGGCATCGCATGGCGCAGCACATGGGAAGTCGAGTTGGAAATCAGCAGCGGCAAGCTCGTGCCCGTGCTGGAAGAGTTTGCCGCCCCGCCCAATGGCATTTACGCGGTGTTCTCGCAGCGCAAACACTTGCCCTTGCGTTTGCGCTTGTGGATTGACTTCCTCAAAGACCATTACGGTCATGCCAACTACTGGTGCGCCCCGTAAAATCTAACCATGCTCCAAGTTAAACAAGAATTGCTGGCCGCCTTGAGCCAAGCCCTCGACGGTTTGTTGCCCGGTTCCGGCAACAAAGCCGCTTTTGAATCGCCCAAGGTCGCCGCGCATGGCGACTTTGCCATCACGGCGGCCATGCAGTTGGCCAAACCGCTCAAACTCAACCCCCGTCAACTCGGCGAACAGCTGCGTGATGCGCTGCTGGCCGCGCCGGTGTACCAACAGTGGGTGCAAGACATTGAAATTGCAGGCCCTGGCTTCATCAACATCCGCTTGAAGCCCGCCGCCAAACAACAAATCGTGCGCGAGGTGTTGGCGGCCAAAGAACAATTCGGTTTCCAAGCCGACAACGGCCAACGCGTGTTGGTCGAGTTCGTGTCTGCCAACCCCACGGGCCCGCTGCACGTGGGCCACGGTCGCCAAGCCGCGCTGGGCGATGCCATTTGCAACTTGTTTGCCACGCAAGGCTTCAACGTCTACCGCGAGTTTTATTACAACGACGCGGGCGTGCAAATCAACACCTTGGCCAAGAGTACGCACTTTCGCGCTCAAGGCATCAAGCCCGGCGACGCCAGCTGGCCTGTGGACCCCGAGAACCCAGAGAGCAAAGCGTTTTACAACGGCGACTACATCCAAGACATCGCCACCGATTTCTTGGCGGGTAAAACCGTCAAGTCCGATGACCGCGAATTCACCGCCAGCGGCGATGTGAACGATGTGGACGGCATGCGCGAATTTGCTGTGGCCTATCTCCGCCACGAGCAAGACCTCGACTTGAAAGCCTTTGACGTCAAGTTCGACAACTACTACTTGGAAAGCAGCCTCTACACCAGCGGCAAAGTGGCTGATGCGGTGAGCCGCTTGCAAGCCGCCGGTAAAACCTACGAGCAAGACGGCGCCTTGTGGCTCAAGTCCACCGACTACGGTGACGACAAAGACCGTGTGATGAAAAAGACAGACGGCACGTACACCTACTTTGTGCCGGACGTGGCGTACCACATCACCAAGTGGGAGCGCGGCTTTACCAAGGTCGTCAACATCCAAGGCACCGACCACCACGGCACCATCGCCCGTGTGCGCGCAGGCTTGCAAGCCGCCAATGTGGGCATTCCCGAGGGCTATCCCGACTACGTGCTGCACACCATGGTGCGCGTGATGCGCGGTGGCGAGGAAGTGAAAATTTCCAAGCGCGCGGGCAGCTACGTGACCTTGCGCGACTTGATTGAGTGGACCAGCAAAGACGCGGTGCGTTTCTTTCTCCTCTCACGCAAGCCCGATACCGAGTACACCTTCGATGTGGACTTGGCCGTGCAAAAGAACAACGACAACCCCGTGTACTACGTGCAATACGCACACGCACGCATTTGCTCGGTGCTGCGTGCGTGGACCGACAAAGATGGCGGCGAAGTTGCATCGCTCAAGGATGTGGACTTGTCTGCGTTAGAGAGCCCACAAGCCCAAGCCCTGATGTTGCAACTGGCCAAGTACCCTGCCATGCTCACTGCCGCATCGGCTGACTTTGCGCCGCATGATGTGACCTTCTACTTGCGCGACCTCGCAGCCAGCTACCACAGCTACTACGATGCTGAGCGCATTTTGGTGGACGACGAAGCAGTCAAAAAAGCACGCTTGGCGCTGGTGGCTGCCACGGCGCAGGTGCTGCACAATGGTTTGGCGGTGTTGGGCGTGTCAGCCCCCGCAAGCATGTAATGGAACGGGAGACTTTGCGCATGAATCAGCAACGTGGCAGCACTTTGGTGGGCTTCATCATTGGTTTGGTCGTCGGCCTCGCCGTGGCCTTGGGCGTCGCGGTGTATGTGACCAAAGTGCCCATGCCGTTCATGAACAAAGGCCAAACGCGTTCGGCAGACCAAGACGCGATGGAAGCAGAGAAGAACAAGGACTGGGATCCGAACGCGCCGTTGTACGGCAAAAAGGGTGGCAAGTCAGGCGACAAAGGTGATGAGCCAAAGCAAGACGCTGCGGTCAAAGTCGACCCCAAGAGCGCAGACCCTTTGGGTGATTTGGTCAAGTCAAAAACCGCAGAGCCTAAGCTAGAACCCAAAGCGAAGCCTGAGGTGAAAACGCCCGAGGCGAAGCCCGCAGAAACAAAAACGCCTGAACCTAAAGCTGCTGAACCCGCCGCCGAAGCCAAGCCTGCCAGCACTGACCCCTTCATTTATTTTGTCCAAGCTGGCGCTTACCGCAGCAACGAAGAGGCCCAAGCACAACGCGCCAAAACTGCGCTGTTGGGCTTAGACGCCAAGGTCAGCGAACGCGACCAAGGCGGTCGCACGGTCTATCGCGTGCGTGTGGGCCCACTGGACAAGGCCGAAGCCGAGCGCGTACGCGCTAAGTTGGAAGCTGCCCACATCGACTCCGCCATGGTGCGGGTGCAACGTTAAACACCAAGAGGTCAATCTATGAAACGTCGTGATTTTTCTTTGGCCGCCATCAGCGCCGCTGCGGTGACGGGTTTGCCTTTGGCTGTACAAGCCCAGGGCCCTGCTGCTAAAAAACCTGTCGAAGGCACCGACTATTTGTCGCTCGACAAACGTGTGCCCACCGATGTGGGTGCGGGCAAGATCGAGCTGATTGAGTTTTTTTGGTACAGCTGTCCTCACTGCAATGCGTTTGAGCCACAGTTCGCCGCTTGGGTGAAGGCTGCTCCCAAAGATGTGGTGGTGCAACGCGTGCCCGTGCGCTTCCGTGACGACTTTGAAGCGCAGCAACGTGCGTACTATGTGTTTGAGTCTTTGGGTCTGGTGGAGGCCATGCACGCCAAGTTGTTCCATGCCATCCACACTGAGCGCCAACAACTCACCACCGCACCAGCTTTGGCAGCGTGGGCCAACAAAAATGGCTTGCCAGAGAAGAAATTCATGGACACCTTCAACAGCTTTGGTGTGGCCAGCAAAGCGCGCCGTGCTACGCAATTGCAAGACGCATTCAAGGTGCAAGGCGTGCCCGCGTTGGGTGTGGCGGGCCGTTTCTACACCGATGGCTCTTTGACCCAAACCATGGATCGCGCTTTGCAAGTGGCCGAATACCTGATTGGCGAAGTACGCCGCGGTCGCTAACGGCCTTTAAGTCAGCACGAAAATTGCTTCTGTTGATGGTTAGAATGCCATCAACTTAACGAGCAATATTCGTGCCTTGACTTCATTTGCTGCTTTCTCACTCGCATTGCTGATGGCCACCGTGCCGGTAGCGGCGTCGGCGGAAAAAGCAGATCGTGAAAAACCCACCAACATCGAAGCCGACAATTTGGTGCATGACGAGCTCAAGCAAGTCAGCATCTTTACTGGGCGTGCGGTGTTGACCCGAGGCACCATGGTCATGCGAGGTGCGCGCATTGAAATGCGTGAAGATGCCGATGGTTATCAATTTGGCGTCATCCTTCCCGAGCCGAACAAGCGTGCCTTCTTTCGTCAAAAACGTGAGGGCAACGACGAGTTCATGGAAGGCGAAGCTTTGCGCATTGAGTTTGATGGCAAAGCGGATCGCATCAAACTCATCGAACAAGCCGAAGTGCGCCGCTACCGTGGCGCGGTGTTGAACGACACCATGACCGGCAAGCTCATCATTTATGAAAACCTGACCGATGTCTTCAGCATCGATGGCCAGCGTACCGAAGAAGGTGGCAAGGCCAGCGGCGGTCGTGTGCGCGCTGTGCTGGCGCCTCGTAACAAAACATTGGACAAACCGTGATCGAAACGCTTTCACCTGCCCAAACCACAGACACGACCGACAGTTGCTTGGAGGCGCGCCATTTGCAAAAGTCATATGGCAGCCGCAAGGTGGTGCACGACGTGTCGATCTCTGTGAAAAAGGGCGAAGTGGTGGGTTTGCTCGGGCCCAATGGGGCAGGCAAAACCACATCGTTTTACATGATCGTGGGCTTGGTGCGCGCGGATGGCGGCAGCATCACCATCGATGGCGAGCCCGTCGCGCATTTGCCCATTCACCGTCGCTCGCGCTTGGGTTTGAGCTATTTGCCGCAAGAGGCCTCGATCTTTCGCAAGCTCAATGTCGAAGACAACGTGCGTGCTGTGCTGGAACTGCAACGCGATGAAGACGGCCAGCCTTTGCAAGCCGATGAGATTGAAAAGCGTTTGACCTCGCTGTTGCAAGAGTTGCGTGTGGAGCACTTGCGTGCATCGCCTTCGGTAGCGCTGTCGGGCGGTGAGCGTCGTCGCGTTGAGATCGCACGTGCCTTGGCTACCAATCCGCGCTTCATTTTGTTGGACGAGCCTTTTGCTGGCATCGACCCAATTGCCGTGATTGAGATTCAGCGCATCATCGGTTTCTTGAAAAATCGCGGCATGGGAGTGCTCATCACCGACCACAACGTGCGCGAAACCTTGGGCATTTGCGACCACGCGTGCATCATCAGCGATGGTCGTGTGCTAGCGCAGGGCACGCCGCGCGAAATCATCGAGAACGCAGACGTACGCCGCGTGTACCTCGGCGAACATTTCCGAATGTGATCATGAAGCAAGGCTTATCACTTCGCGTCTCCCAACATCTGGCGCTCACGCCCCAGCTGCAGCAGTCGATCCGACTGTTGCAACTGTCCACGTTGGAGCTGAGCCAAGAGATTGAGCAAATGCTGGACGAGAACCCGTTTCTCGACAAAGAGTTTGAAGAAGCCCCGCGCGAAGAGTTTGGTCTCGACAAAGCCGATGCGCCCGCCCGCGACGAAGAGATTGAACCCGTGCGCGAAGTGCCATCGCTCGATGGCGGCATGTCTGAAATTACCGTGGACAACACGGCCAGCGATACCGAACCCAGTGTGGACGGCGTGGCCGAAAGTTGGGATGGCGACGGTAGCGTGGAGTTTTCTGCCGATGATTCCGAGTGGGGCGGCGACGCGCCCGCCAGCAACAGCAACAACACGGCCGACAGCGACACCGCAGATGCCACTGAATTGGCGCGCATGCAAGAGTCGCTCACCTCGCACTTGCACCGTCAAGCCTTGGCCTTGCGCCTGAGTCCCACCGACCAAGCGGCGTTGCGTTACTTGATTGAAAACCTCAACGACGATGGCTACCTTGAAGACACGTTGCGCAGCTTGGCCGAAGGTTTGGGCGGTGACGACGAAGAGCAAATCGAAGAACTTGAGCACCGCTTCCAGGTGGCCTTATCGCTATTGCAAAGCTTAGAGCCTGTGGGTGTGGGTGCGCGCGATCTGGCCGAGTGCTTGACGCTTCAACTCAAAGCCTTGGAGCCCAAAGGCGAAGAAGCTTTGCAGATTCGTGACACGGCCATTCGCATGTGCAAGCAGCCCATGGAAATGTTGGCCAAGCGTGATTTCAAACGTTTGGCCGTCATCGTGGGTGACAGCGAAGCAAATGTGAAAGTCGCCATTGCGCTGATCGGACGCTTAGAACCCAAGCCCGGTCGCCGCTTTGCCGATGTGGAACGCCATGTGGTGGTGCCCGATGTGTTGGTGACGCGTGTGGGCAAGTCGACCACGGCGCCGAAGTTCAAGGTGGCCTTGAACCCCGATGTGATGCCCCGTCTGCGCGTGCACGACATTTACGCCAACGCCCTCAAGGGCGGCAAGGGCGAGGCGCATGCAGGCTTGCAACAACGTTTGCAAGAAGCGCGTTGGTTCATCAAAAACATCCAACAACGCTTTGACACCATCTTGCGTGTGAGCAATGCGATTGCTGAGCGCCAGAAAAACTTCTTCATCCACGGCGAACTCGCCATGCGCCCTATGGTGCTGCGCGAAATCGCCGAAGAGTTGGGCCTGCACGAATCCACCATCAGCCGTGTGACCACCAACAAATACATGAGCACGCCCTTCGGCACATTTGAGCTCAAGTATTTCTTTGGTTCCGGCTTGGAGACCGAGAGCGGCAACAACGCGTCCAGCACGGCAGTGCGCGCGCTCATCAAGCAATTTGTGGCGAGTGAGAACCCCAAAAAGCCGCTGTCGGATAATCAGCTCTCCGAAATGCTCAAAGAGCAAGGCATTGAGTGCGCCCGCCGCACCGTGGCCAAATACCGTGAGGCGCTGCGTATTGCGCCCACGACATTGCGCAAAGCGCTTTAAAGAATCTTATGAATCAATTACATCTTTTCTTGCCCTGTGCGGCAGGCGTCGAGTCCTATTTGGCCGAGGAAGTGCGTCGCATCACCGGCGTAGGCGACGACGATTTGCGCGCCTTTCGTGCAGGTGTGATGGTGCGCGCGTCGTGGCGCGATGTGTTGTTGCTCAACCTGCACAGTCGTTTGGCGCAACGCGTGTTGGTTGAGTTGTCGCACACCATGTATCGCCAAGAGCAAGACCTGTATCGCGCTGCAGGCGAGGTGGCGTGGGAGCTGTGGTTCTCGCCCAAAGAAACTTTCAAGATTGAAATCACGGCGCAACACAGCCCGTTGAAAAGCTTGAACTTCGCAGCGCTCAAAATCAAAGACGCGGTGGCGGATCGTTTTCGTCACAAGTTTGGTGTGCGCCCTGACGTCAACACGCAATGGCCCGATGCGCGCATCTACGCCCACTTAACCACCGAGGAGTGCACGCTCTACATCGATACCTCGGGCGAGCCTTTGTTCAAGCGTGGCTGGCGTGCCGATAAAGGCGATGCACCTTTGAAAGAAACCTTGGCCGCCGCCATGTTGGCGGCCAGTGGCTGGAGCCAAGGTGATGGCACAGAGGCCAATCCCGATGGCCTCGTTGCCCAAGGCGTGCCGCTGTATGACCCCTGTTGCGGCAGCGGCACCATCGCGGTGGAAGCGGCGCAAATTGCATGCAACATCGCGCCGGGTTCTATGCGCAAATTTGGTTTCCAAAAACTCATTCCTTACCAAGAGCATGTGTGGCACGGCTTGCTCGACAACGCGCGCGCGCAAGAGTGCGAGCCACGTGCACCGATTTACGGCAGTGATGTGGCTTTCCGTATGGTCGACTTTGCACAACGCAATGCCGAGCGCGCAGGCGTTGCCCACGCCGTGCAGCTGCGCGGTGGCGATGCCTTGCAACGCATGCCCCCCAGCGATGTGCCGGGTGTGATGTTGGTCAACCCACCCTATGGCGAACGCATCGAAGCGGCAGGTATTGCGGGCGCGGCACGCCGTGCGCGCTATTCACCGCCCACCGAGTATGTGTCGCCCTACGAAGATGTGAACCAAAACGGTGATGCAGGCTTTGATGACGCGGCCTATGACAACGGCATGATTCGAGATGACGTGCCACGCTTTGGCGCCCGCGACATCGCACAGACCGAAGACGGCGGCGATTTCTTTGCGCAGCTGGCGAGCCACTGGAAGAAAAACTACCCCGGTTGGACGGCATGGATGTTGACGCCCGACCTCAAGCTGCCAAGCCGCATGCGCTTCAAAGAGTCACGTCGCGTGCCCATGTGGAACGGCCCGATTGAATGCCGCATGTTCCGCTTTGACTTGCGTGCAGGTTCGATGCGCAACAAGCCCAACGATGCCCAAGCCGCTGAGGGCACAGGGCCATCCACATCGTGAGCAACGCTGTAGAGGCAGCACCCGTGCGCGTGGTGCTTGACACCAACATCGTGCTTGATGTGTGGCTCTACAAAGATGCGGCCACGCCTGCGTTGCTTGATGCGCTTGAAAACAAGTCTGTGCAATGGTTGGCCACGCGAGTCATGCGCGATGAGTTAGAGCGTGTGTTGGCCTACACCCACATCATTAAACGTTTGGCGTTCAGCCAACTCACCGCGCAAGACATCTTGACGCAGTTTGATGCCCATGCGCAGCTCATGCCGATTGCCGCCAAGGCGCTGTATGTGTGCAAAGACGGTGATGATCAAAAGTTCATCGACTTGGCTGCACAACACAAAACCCAACTTATCAGCAAAGACAAAGCCGTGTTGACCATGCGCAATCGCATGGCGCGTTTGGGGGTGGCCGTGGGTAAAGTGTTTCCAGCCGCTCTGCCCGTTTAAATACGTGGCAACGCTTTCACGCGCGGTGTGACGTGCGTACAGGCTTTAGTGTTGTTGCAACAAATCCAGCAAAGTTTTCAGCGCGTGTTGTGTGGCTGCTTCGCGCACGGCAGCGCGGTCACCGCTGAAGTGCATCCGCTCGGTTTTCACCCATGCTGTTTCAGCGCCTAGCGTGGGGCCCGCGTCACTTGGGGTTGCCCAAGCAAACCAAACTGTGCCCACGGGTTTATCGACCGAGCCGCCTGTAGGCCCAGCCACGCCAGTGACGGCCAATGTCACTTGCGCATGGGAGCGGCGCATGGCGCCCAGTGTCATGGCCTGTGCCACCGCTTCGCTCACCGCGCCGTGCTCGGCGATCAAAGCGGAGTCCACGCCGAGCATGTCGTGCTTGGCTTCATTGGAGTAGGTCACAAAGCCGCGTTCAAACCAATTGCTTGAGCCAGACAACTCCGTGCAGTTCGCGGCAATCATGCCGCCGGTGCAGCTCTCAGCCGTGGCCAGCATCCAGCCATGTTGCTGCAAGACTTCCGCGAGTTGTTCTGTCAACGTGTGCAAACTCATAGCGACCTCCAAATAGCCATCACCAACAAGGTACAAAACGCAGCCACCAAGTCATCAAAGATGATGCCCCAGCCTCCACGCCAACCAAAACCTTTGAACAAACTGTCGGCCCAACGTACAGGCTCGGGCTTGGCTGCATCAAAGTAGCGAAACAAAATAAACGCGCCCAGTTGGCCCCAAAACGTGGTGGGCGTTACCAGCCAAAGCACCAACCAAAAAGCGATTACCTCATCCCACACAATCGCGCCCGGATCTGCCACACCCATGTGCTGCGCGGTGATGGTGCAAGCCCACCAACCGATCAACGTGGATGCCGCAATCAGCACGCCCATTTGTAACGGCGTCAGCCAAATTTGCAAGAGTGCAAATACGGCCCAAGCCCACAAGGTGCCTGCTGTGCCTGGTGCCAAACGCGACAAGCCTGAGCCTGCGCCGAGTGCGATGAAGTGCGCAGGATGGGAGAGTAAGAAGCGACGGTTCAGCATGTGGGGGATGTGTGTTGTAACCATTGAGCCCAGTGATCGATGCAGGCTCGAATTTTAGGAAGACGATGGCGACCTGAGAGCATGAAGGCGCTCAGTGGCACGGGGGCATCATCAATTTCTGCAGGAAGTACTTGGACGAGTTTGCCTTGCTGTACCAGTGGCTCTGCAACGACGGAGGTGATGCGTGCAATACCAAGTCCGGCAATTGCCATGGATGCAACGGTGGCCGTGTTGTCTGCACTGAAGGGGCCTTCGGCGTGGACGGGAGGCGCTTTTTTGAATTGCCACACATTCAAGTGATCGTGTTGACTGTTGGCAATCAGCGCGTGGTGTCGCAAGTCGTCGATGGTCAAGGGCGTGCCACGCGCTTTCAGATACGCAGGGCTTGCATAAAGATGGCGGGGCAGTTGGCCAATGCGGCGAACAACAAAGGTGTCGGATTGGGGGTCGCCCGTGCGGATGGCAATGTCAATGCCGTCACGTGCCATATCGATCAAGGCATCATCCACACGAAAGTCCACCCGCAGATTGGGATGATGTTGGTGCAGCAGCGGCAGGCTGTCGATCAATAAATGTTGCGCGATGACAGCACTCATGCTGATGCGCACCAAGCCCGAAATGCTTTCGCGTGCTTGCCCAAACTCTGCATCAAGTGCATCAACCTCGCCCAAGATGCGCAGCGCGTAGCTTTGCAGGATTTCGCCTTCTGGTGTGAGCGATAAGCCGTGTGTGGTGCGAAGCACCAGCTGTGTTCCATAGGCCGCCTCGATGCGCTGCAAGCCGCGTGAGATTTGGCTCACAGGTGCATTGCGTTCACGGGCTGCAGCCGAAAGCGTGCCCAGTGCTGCCACACGCGCAAACAGTCGTAAATCATCAAAGCTCAAATCAGCCATGCTTGCATGGTAATGGAGCGCCATTGCAGTTTTTGCAACACCTATTTGCAATTCGTGGTGTTTCACAACAGAGGCTTAAAAAATAAAGTCATGTCACCGATTAATTTGAAGAGGAGTCCTGTGATGTTGAACTTTCCCGAATGTTTTATCTCAAGAGAAGCGCGGGCTTTGAACCGCTACCAATCTAGGTTGGTGCGTCATCGCAAGTGGCGTGACGCAGCGTTGGACAGAAAGGTGGTGTGAGATGCCCATCCTGACATTGACCCTGTCTGCCAATGCCCAACTCAAAGACGAGAAAGCCTTGGCTTTAGATCTGCTGAACCTCAGCGCGCAGGTCCTGCACAAGCGCGCGGAGGTGACCTCTGTGGTGTTTCAACGCGTTGCGCTTGGTGCGTGGTGGGTGGGCGACGACCCACCCTCGTCAGTGCTTGCGCAACTTGACATTCGCATCACACAGGGCACAAACAGTGAGGTTGAAAAGACCGCGTTCATGGCGCAAGCGTTTGCACTGTTGCCCACACATTTGGCGCAAGGGCAACAGTTGCATGCCACCAGTTACATCAGTGTGCAAGAGCTGCCCGCAACGGATTGGGGTTATGGTGGCGTCACGCAACAGCAACGCCGCGAACTGTCGATCCAGCTTTAGGCGAAGTGATCAAACGAGGCAAAGCGTTTTGTAATCGGTTGGCCTTGCGGATCTAGCACCACCAAGCCTTGTTCTTGTGTGATGCGGCCAATGCGTGTGACAGGTGTGTGGGTTTCCCACGCGGCGGCATGCACCAGTTCGCGTTGGTTCACGGGCGCTGTGAAGCAAAGCTCGTAATCATCGCCACCGGACAGGGCGAACTCTAGGCGCTTGTTCCAAGGCAGCTCAGCCAACACCGGCGTGATGCCTGCGGGCAAATGCGCTTCGCCAAAGTGGCCTGCGGCTTGCAGCCACGTGGTGTCGATCTGTGCACCCACGCCCGATCGTTTGAGGATGTGGCCTAGGTCGCCCAGCAAACCATCGCTCACATCGATGGCCGCATTCGCTACGGCACGCAGTGCGCTGCCCAGTGCCACGCGCGGCGTGGGTTGCTCCATGCGCAAACGGGCTTGCTCAAAGGCCTCGCCCGAAACCGTGTGCGTCCCACGAAACACTTCGAGTGCCAAGCGTGCATCGCCCACCGTGCCGCTGATGTAAATGTCGTCACCCGCTTGCGCGTTTTGGCGCAGCAGCGCGTCGCCTGGGGGTACTTCGCCAAAGACGGTGATGCAAATGTTCAACGGTCCTTGCGTGGTGTCGCCGCCCACCAACTCACAGCCGTGCACATCGGCCAAGCGCAGCAAGCCGCTGGAAAAACCGGCGAGCCATGCTTCGTCCACGCGGGGCAACGAGAGTGCGAGTGTGAAGGCCAAAGGCTCTGCGCCCACAGCGGCCAAATCGCTCAGGTTCACAGCCAAGGCTTTGTGGCCCAAGCGGACTGGGTCGACCGTGCTTAAGAAGTGGCGGCCTTCCACCAACATGTCGCTGGACACAGCCAGTTGCATGCCGGGTGTGGTGTTGAGCAAGGCGCAATCGTCGCCTACCCCGAGTGCGGCTTTGTGTGTGGGGCGCTTGAAGTAGCGCTCGATCAAATCAAATTCACCCATGGATGGTGTTTAACTTCAGTGCAGGTTGCGGCTGCCCGGCTCATCGCTGAGCGCGTCGAGCACAAACATGGGGATGTCCACATCAAATTTTTCACCGTCTTCGGCGACGCAAAAGTAGCTGCCGTGCATGGTGCCTGTGGGGGTGCGCAGGCGTGTGCCGCTGGTGTACTCAAATTGCTCACCCGGTTGCAGCAAGGGCTGGTGGCCCACCACGCCTAGGCCTTTGATCTTTTCGTGCGTGCCGTTGGCGTCATTCACATTCCAAGTGCGCGAGATGAGCTGTGCCGCCACATGGCCCACGTTGGTGATGGTGATCGTGTAGGCAAACATGTACAAACCGCCGTCAGGGTCAGACTGCTCCGGTAGGTATTGCGGGCGAACTTCGACTTGGAATTTGTAGCTGGGCATGGGGTGATTTTGGCCTAAGCCCAAAACCCCGCCGCAGGGGTGAAATAATCACCCCATGACCAGCCCACGCACCCCATTCAACATCGCCCCTTCCATCTTGTCTGCCGATTTCGCCCGCTTGGGCGATGAAGTGAAAAACGTCATCGCTGCGGGCGCTGATTGGATTCACTTTGACGTGATGGACAACCACTATGTGCCCAACCTCACGTTCGGCCCCATGATTTGCCAAGCTTTGAAGCCGCACGCCAAAACACCAGCCGGCGTGGCCGTGCCCATCGACGTGCATTTGATGATTTCACCTGTGGACGCGTTGGCCGCTTCGTTTGCCGATGCCGGTGCCGACTACATCAGCTTTCACCCCGATGCCAGCGACCATGTGCACCGCAGCATCCAAGCCATCAAGAGCAAAGGTGTGAAAGCGGGTTTGGTGTTCAACCCCGCCGAGTCGCTGGATGTGTTGGAGTGGACGATTGATGAGATTGACCTCATCCTCATCATGAGCGTGAATCCTGGCTTTGGCGGTCAAAGTTTCATCGATTCAGCCTTGCGCAAAGTCGAGCTGGCGCGCCAATGGATTGAGCGCAGCGGCAAAGACATTCGCCTCGAAGTGGACGGCGGCATCAAGCCCGACAACATCCGCCAAGTGGCCGATGCAGGCGCCGACACCTTTGTGGCGGGCAGCGCGATTTTCGGCAAGCCCGACTACAAAGCGGTGATTGACCAAATGCGTGTGGCTTTGGCCTGATGCTTCGTTCGCTACAAGCCGCCATCGTCGACCTTGATGGCACCATGGTTGATACCTTGGGTGATTTTGAAATTGCCCTCAACCGTTCGCTGGCTGATTTAGATTTGCCGCCCGTGACGCGTGCCTTGGTTGAGCGCACGGTGGGCAAAGGCTCTGAGCATTTGATTCGTTCGGTGCTGGCCCATCAACTGGCTTTGCCAGAAGTCAAAGGCCTTGCCAACGTGTGCGATGCACGCAGTGTGGAGAACTTATACGAAGCCGCTTGGCAGCGTTACCAGCATCACTACTTGGCCATCAATGGCGAATTTGCAACGGTGTATCCCGGCGTGATCGAGGGCTTGCAACAGTTGTGTGATGCGGGGCTGCAGTTGGCATGTTTGACCAACAAACCTTTGTCGTTTGCCAAGCCTTTGCTGCAGGCCAAAGGGCTGGACTCGTTTTTCATGCATGTGTTTGGCGGCGACAGTTTTGAACGTAAAAAGCCAGACCCGTTGCCTTTATTGAAAACCTGCGAAGCCTTGGGCGTCAAACCTGCCCAAGCCTTGATGGTGGGTGACTCTAGCAATGATGCCCAAGCTGCCCGTGCCGCGGGCTGTCCCGTGGTGCTGGTGCGTTATGGCTACAACCACGGCGAGCCCGTGGATGGTGTGGATGCTGACGCCCACGTAGATACCCTGACCCATATCGCACAGGCGCTGGCTGGCAAGGCCTGAGCCTTTGCTAAACTGCATCCCATGTTCATTCATCGCAACACAGTCACAGGTTGTCACGACCGGGGAGCTTGGCCCTGGCGTACGCCATGTACTGCGCTTGTCTAAAGCACGCTCAGACTCACTGATGCCGTGCCCGCGCTGAAGCACATGCGAGTTGCTCAGCACTTGTCCGAATGAACGCCCCAACCCAAAGGGGCCGAGCTGTGGAGGCTCACGATGACTGAAACCGAATTCAAACAATTGGCCCAAGAGGGCTACAACCGCATCCCGTTGGTGGCCGAGGCCTTTGCCGACTTAGAAACCCCGCTCTCGCTCTACCTCAAGCTGGCCCATGTGCAAAACAACGGCGAGCGCAGCTTTTTGCTGGAGTCGGTGGTGGGTGGCGAGCGCTTTGGGCGCTACAGCTTCATTGGTTTGCCAGCCCGCACCTTGTTGCGTGCCAGTGGTTTTGGCTCAGAGGCGAAGACCGAGGTGGTGACCGATGGTGTGGTGGTCGAAACCCACGCAGGTAACCCACTCGACTTTGTGGCCGATTACCAAAAGCGTTTCAAAGTGGCGTTGCGTCAAGGTTTGCCGCGTTTTTGCGGTGGCTTGGCGGGCTATTTTGGTTACGACACGGTGCGCCACATTGAAAAGAAATTGGTTCACTCGTGCCCGCTTGATGATTTGGGTATGCCCGACATCTTGCTGCTGCAAACCGAAGAGTTGGCGGTGATTGATAACCTCTCAGGCAAGCTGTCGCTCATCGTTTATGCAGACCCTGCACAACCCGATGCGTACGCTAAGGCTCATGCGCGTTTGGCTGAGCTGAAGCAGCGTTTGAAAGCGCCGGCACAAGCGCCATCGATTGCGCCATGTGCCAGCCATCCTGCCGAGCGTAGCTTTGCGAAAGACGATTACTTGGCTGCTGTGCTGCGCGCCAAAGACTTGATTGCTGCGGGTGACTTCATGCAAGTGCAGGTGGGTCAACGCATTCACAAAAAGTTCACGGCCAGTCCGCTGTCGTTGTACCGTGCGCTGCGTTCGTTGAACCCCAGCCCGTACATGTATTACTACAACCTCGGTGACGCTTACGTGGTGGGCGCCTCGCCCGAGATTTTGGTGCGACAAGAGTCCACGCCCGAAGGGCAAAAAGTCACCATCCGACCCTTGGCCGGAACTCGCCCACGCGGTGCGACGCCTGAGGCGGACAAGGCGGCAGAAATTGAGCTCATCAACGATCCCAAAGAACGTGCCGAGCATGTGATGTTGATTGACCTCGCGCGCAACGACATTGGACGCATTGCCAAAACAGGCAGCGTCAAAGTGACCGAGGCGTTTGTGGTGGAGCGTTACAGCCATGTGATGCACATCGTGAGCAACGTCGAAGGCTTGTTGCTTGACGGCGCAGATGGTCAGCCGCTCACCAGCATGGATGTGCTCAAAGCCACATTCCCTGCGGGCACGCTGACGGGTGCGCCCAAAGTGCATGCGATGGAATTGATTGACCAGCTCGAACCCACCAAGCGCGGTTTGTATGGCGGCGCTTGTGGCTACCTCAGCTTTGCAGGTGATATGGACGTGGCGATTGCGATTCGCACCGGCATCATCAAAAACGACACGCTCTATGTGCAAGCTGCCGCAGGTGTGGTGGCTGACTCAGTGCCCGAGTTGGAGTGGAGAGAGACCGAACACAAAGCACGCGCCTTGTTGCGTGCCGGCGAATTGGTTGAGGAGGGCTTGGAATGAAAAAACTCAAACTCCTCATGGTCGATAACTACGACAGCTTCACCTTCAACATCGTTCAATACTTTGGCGAATTGGGTGCAGAGGTCGAGGTGTTTCGCAACGACGAAATCACGCTCGAAGGCATTGCTGCACGCGAGCCCGATCGCTTGGTGATTTCACCCGGCCCCTGCTCACCGGCTGAGGCTGGCATTTCGGTCGCGGCCATCCGGCACTTCGCAGGCAAGCTACCCATCTTGGGTGTGTGCTTGGGTCATCAAAGTATTGGTGCTGCGTTTGGCGGAAAAATCATTCGCGCGCAAGAGTTGATGCACGGCAAAACCAGCGTCATCACCACCACACAAGAAGGCGTGTTTGCTGGATTGCCCGAGAAGTTCACGGTTAACCGCTATCACTCGCTCGCGATTGAACGTGCGTCTTGCCCCTCGTGTCTCAAGGTCACGGCGTGGACGGATGACGGCGAAATCATGGGTGTGCGCCACACCGAGTTAGACATTCAGGGCGTGCAGTTCCACCCCGAATCCATCCTCACCGAGCATGGCCACGCCATGCTGAAAAACTTTTTGTAAAGGCTGGCTATGACAACGATGACACATGCCATCACACCGCAAGAAGCGTTGCAGCGCGTGATTGAGCACCGTGAGATTTTTCATGACGAGATGCTGCACATCATGCGCCTCATCATGTCAGGTGAAATGTCGCCTGTCTTGATGTCGGCGTTCATCACCGCGTTGCGCGTGAAGAAAGAAACCATTGGCGAAATCACCGCCGCCGCACAGGTGATGCGCGAGTTCTCAACCAAGGTCGACGTGCCCGACCGCACGCACATGGTGGACATCGTGGGCACAGGCGGCGATGGTTCGCACACGTTTAATATTTCTACTTGCTCAATGTTTGTCGTCGCTGCTGCGGGCGGCAAAGTCAGCAAGCATGGCGGTCGTAGCGTGAGCAGCAAAAGCGGCAGCGCTGATGTGCTGGAGAGCTTGGGCGTCAACATCAACCTGCCACCTGCGCAAATTGCCAAGTGCATTGCCGATGTGGGCATTGGTTTTATGTTTGCGCCCAACCACCACCCCGCGATGAAAAACGTGGCGCCTGTTCGCAAAGAGCTGGGCGTGCGCACCATCTTCAACATCCTTGGGCCCCTGACTAATCCTGCGAGTGCGCCCAACATCTTAATGGGCGTGTTCCATCCAGACTTGGTGGGTATCCAGGTGCGTGCGCTAGAGCGCTTGGGTGCCGAGCATGCCTTGGTGGTGTATGGCCGAGATGGTTTGGATGAGGTGTCCTTGGGGGCTGCAACCTTGGTCGGTGAACTCAAAGACGGCAAGGTGCGCGAGTATGAAATCCACCCCGAAGACTTTGGCTTTGCCATGAGCAGCAACCGTGCCTTGCGCGTGGAAACGCCTGAGGAGTCGCGTGCCATGTTGCTGGGCGTGTTGGACAACCAAGCCGGCCCTGCGCGCGACATCGTGGTGCTCAACGCTGGCGTGGCTTTGTATGCGGCCAATGTGGTGGACAGCATCGAGGCGGGTATTGCGCGTGCGCGCGAGGCCTTGGCGTCAGGGGCGGCCAAAGCCAAGCTGGACCAACTGGTCACCGTGGCGCACGCGTTGTCGGCCTGAGGTCCGAGGGATGTGGAGTAACCCCGAAGCATGGATTGCCATTGGCGTGTCTGTGGGGTTTGTGATTGCAGGCGTGGTGATGCATCGCGTGTTTGTGAATGTTTTGAAAAGTGAGTCGTCAAATGACGATCACCATATATCGCCTGAGCGCGAAAAGAAAGCCAAGCCATGAGTGACATCCTGAACAAAATCGTCGCCGTCAAACACCAAGAGGTGGCCGCTGCGTTGCAACGCAAATCGCTAGCGGCCATGCGAGCCGATGCCGAAAGCCGCGTGTTGACGCGCGACTTTGTGGGCGCACTGCGCGCCAAGATTGCCGCGGGCTTGCCTGCTGTGATTGCCGAAATCAAAAAAGCCAGCCCCTCTAAAGGCGTGATTCGTGAAGACTTCATTCCTGCGGACATTGCGCAAAGCTATGCCGAACATGGCGCGGCCTGTTTGTCAGTGTTGACCGACAAAGACTTTTTCCAAGGCCAAGTGGATTACCTCAAGCAAGCCCGTGCCTCGTGCGACTTGCCCGTGCTGCGCAAAGACTTCATGGTTGACCCGTACCAGGTGTACGAAGCGCGCGTGATGGGTGCAGACTGCATCTTGTTGATTGCTGCTTGCTTGACGGATGCGCAAATGGCCGAGATGGAGGCGGTGGCGCGTAGCCTAGATATGGCCGTGTTGGTGGAGGTGCATGACGCGGCTGAATTGCAACGCGCCCTCAAACTCAAAACGCCATTGGTGGGCATCAACAACCGCAATTTGCGCACCTTCGAGGTGTCGCTCGACACGACAATTGACATGCTCAAAGATGTGCCTGCTGACCGTCTGCTCATCACGGAGAGCGGCATCTTGCAGCGCAGCGATGTGCAAAAAATGCGCGATGCGAATGTGCATGCGTTCTTGGTGGGCGAGGCGTTCATGCGCGCACCCGACCCTGGTGTGGCGTTGGCTGAATTGTTTGCCGCTTGATCGCGCATGACGGGTGATTTGTTTGGTGGTGCTGGGTCAGTTGAGCCGCAAGCGCCACGTTTAAGTCAATGGTCGCCAGCTGACTGGCCTACGCAGCCTGATTGGCAGCCTGTGTTGGATGCGTTTTGGCGCAGCGCACAAGGCATGTCATTGGCGAGTTTTGTGCAGTCGCGCCTAGATGATGGTGCGGTGGTTTATCCCAAGCATCCTCTGTGGGCGTTGCAGCTCACGCCTTTGTCGCAAGTGAAGGTTGTTATCTTGGGGCAAGACCCGTACCACGGGCCGCATCAGGCGCAGGGGTTGTCTTTTTCGGTGGCGCCTGGCGTGAAGACCCCCCCCTCGTTGCGCAACATCTTCAAAGAGCTTCAGCGTGACTTGAATCAGCCTGCTCCCCCCAGCGGCTCGCTGGAGGCTTGGGCCAAGCGCGGGGTTTTGCTTCTCAATACCAGTTTGACGGTGGAAGATGGTCAGCCTGCCAGTCACGCCAAGCGTGGATGGGAGCAGTTGACCGATGCTTTGTTGGCCGAGGTGGCGCGTACTGCGCCTGCATGTGTTTACATGCTGTGGGGTGGTCACGCTCAAGCCAAGGCTGAATTGATTGCGCGGGAAACTTGCGTGCAATCGACAGGTTTTGTGGGCTTACGTGATGGCGAGCCTTTCAAACGTGAAGCTTTGGTGCTTAAGTCCAACCACCCTTCGCCCTTGTCGGCTTTGCGCCCTCCGCAGCCTTTCATTGGTTGCGGTCATTTTTCGCAAGCCAGGGCTTGGTTGGCACAGAAAAATCTGAGTTTGGACTGGAATTTATGAGCCATTTGTGCCCAAGGATTCGCGAATACCCTAAAACTCTGCTATAGTTCGCGATTCGCCGGAGGGGTGCCCGAGTGGCTAAAGGGGGCAGACTGTAAATCTGTTGGCTTACGCCTACACTGGTTCGAATCCAGTCCCCTCCACCAGCGAAAACCAACAAGTAGAAGTGCCGGTAGGCCTGCAACTGTGACGATCTTTTCTGATCTGATGCGGGAGTAGTTCAATGGTAGAACCCTAGCCTTCCAAGCTAATGACGCGGGTTCGATTCCCGTCTCCCGCTCCACCTGTGGTTTTCGATGGATTGATTGGCGATCAGTGATTTGCCCTTGTGGCTCAGTGGTAGAGCACTCCCTTGGTAAGGGAGAGGTCGCGGGTCCGATTCCCGCCAAGGGCACCAGATTTTTTTGTAATTGACCTATTTTTTTCGGAGTCGAAAGATGGCAAAAGGAAAATTTGAACGTACCAAGCCGCACGTGAACGTGGGCACCATTGGTCACGTTGACCACGGCAAAACAACGTTGACAGCTGCGATCACCACGATCTTGTCAACAAAGTTCGGTGGCG
>Ga0213919_1000013_pt1 | contig 284358 bp, 244 predicted proteins | sample McNCre317MG_FD_161056 | JGI IMG/M metagenome (GOLD analysis project Ga0213919, IMG submission 161056) | Freshwater microbial communities from McNutts Creek, Athens, Georgia, United States - 3-17 MG | ecosystem: Environmental > Aquatic > Freshwater > Creek | place: USA: Georgia | collected...
GCGTGATCAAGAAGTACCCCAATCGCCGCTTGTATGACACCGCGTCATCCAGCTATGTGGCCTTGGCAGATATCAAACAACTGGTGATGCACAACACCCCGTTTCGGGTGGTGGATGCCAAGTCGGGGGAAGACCTGACGCGTAGCATCTTGCTGCAAATCATCTTGGAGCACGAGTCGGAAGGCTCACCCATTCTGACGGAACAGGTCTTGGCCAACATCATTCGCTTTTATGGGCATTCGATGCAAGGCTTTATGGGCTCTTACCTTGAGAAGAACGTGCAAACGTTCATGGACAACGTGCCGCAACTGCCCATCGTGCCCACACTGATGAGCGGCTATGCCGAACAATTGCAAAAACAAACCGAACACATGATGGATGTGATGGGGCTGAAACGTAAATGACTGAAGTAATGAACGCACCTAAAGTTGGTTTCGTGAGCTTGGGCTGTCCCAAGGCTTTGACCGACTCTGAATTGATCTTGACGCAACTCAGCGCCGAGGGTTATCAAACCTCTAAAACTTTTGCTGGCGCTGACTTGGTCATCGTCAACACTTGCGGCTTCATTGATGACGCAGTCAAAGAAAGCCTAGACACCATTGGCGAAGCTTTGGCCGAAAACGGCAAGGTCATCGTCACAGGTTGCTTGGGCGCACGCCAAGCCGAAGGCGGTGCCAACTTGGTGAGGGAAATGCACCCCAGCGTCTTGGCCGTCACAGGCCCATACGCCACCCAAGAGGTGATGGATGCAGTACATGCCCATTTGCCCAAGCCGCATGATCCATTCATCGACTTGGTGCCCAACAGCTTTGGTGAAGCAGGCGTCAAGCTCACGCCCAAGCACTATGCCTATTTGAAAATCAGCGAAGGCTGTAACCACCGATGCACGTTTTGCATCATCCCCTCCATGCGTGGTGATTTGGTGAGCCGCCCGATTGGCGATGTGCTCAAAGAAGCACGTGCGTTGTTTGAAGGCGGTGTGAAAGAACTCTTGGTCATCAGCCAAGACACCTCTGCCTATGGCGTGGATGTCAAATACGTCACTGGGTTCTTTGATGGTCAACCCATCAAAACGCGTACCTTAGAGCTGGCACAAGCCTTGGCCAAGTTGGCCCAAACCTATGGCGCTTGGGTGCGTTTGCACTATGTGTACCCATACCCCAGCGTGGATGACATCATTCCCTTGATGGCCACAGGTCACGTGTTGCCGTATTTGGATGTACCGTTCCAACACAGCCACCCTGATGTGTTGAAGCGCATGAAGCGCCCAGCCAGTGGCGAGAAAAACCTAGAGCGCATTGTGCGTTGGCGCGAACTGTGCCCGCAAATCGTGATTCGCAGCACCTTCATTGCGGGCTTTCCTGGCGAAACCGAAGAAGAGTTTGAGCATTTGCTCAACTTCGTGCGTGAAGCCGAGATTGACCGCGCCGGTTGCTTTGCCTATAGCCCTGTCGATGGTGCGGCTGCCAACGACATTCCAGGCATGCTGCCGCAAGAGGTGCGTGAAGCGCGTCAAGCGCGCTTCATGGAGGTGGCGGAAGAAGTATCTATTGCGAAGCTCAAGCGCCGTATTGGCTCGACCATCCAAGTGTTGGTGGACTCAGCGCCTGCCGGTGGTCGCAAAGGTGGCGTGGGTCGCAGCTATGCCGATGCACCTGAGATTGATGGCGTGGTCAAGTTGTTGCCGCCTGAAAAACTCAGCAAAGTGCTCAAGGTGGGTGAGTTCACCCGCGCCAAAGTGGTGGCGACAGACGGTCACGATCTTGTCGCATTACCCATTTAAATTCACAAAAAACAAAAGCCACCTAAAAGGTGGCTTTCATTTAACTTATATTGGTGCCCAGGAAGGGACTCGAACCCCCACGATGTTACTCGCTAGTACCTGAAACTAGTGCGTCTACCAATTCCGCCACCTGGGCATTTCAGGAAAGAGAGGCATTGTATCAAGAATTCCGCACATACCAGTGGTTTACTGGAAGAGTTTGTCGGCACCGTCTCGGGTCACCGTGATGGGCATGGTTTTGTGCAACGAGATGATGGTGCGCCAGACATCTTTTTGCCCCCGAACGAAATGCGTGCGGTCTTGCACCGCGATCGCGTCAAAGCACGCGTTGTGCGTTTAGACCGCAAAGGTCGCCCAGAGGGGCGCGTGGTAGAAATTTTGGAGCGTTCTCAGCAGCCCATCATTGGTCGCTTGCTACAAGAGAGCGGTGTGTGGTTGGTAGCGCCAGAAGACAAACGCTACGGTCAAGATGTGTTGATCAACAAAGGTGCAACGGCCAAAGCAACCGTTGGGCAGGTGGTGGTGGTCGAATTGACGGAGCCCCCAAGCTTGTATGGCCAGCCTGTGGGGCGCGTCAAAGAAGTGCTGGGTGAAGTGGATGACCCTGGCATGGAAATCGAAATTGCCGTGCGCAAATATGGCGTGCCACATGAGTTTTCAGATGCTTGCTTGGGTCTGGCGCGTGGTTTACCAGACAAGGTGAGATCACAAGACAAAAAAGACCGTGTGGATTTGACCGATGTGCCCTTGGTCACCATCGACGGTGAAGACGCGCGTGACTTTGACGATGCCGTGTATTGCGAACCTGCCAAAGTCGGTAAGGGTAAAGGTTGGCGTTTGTTGGTGGCCATCGCTGATGTGAGCCATTACGTGGAAACTGGCAGCGCCATTGACATCGACGCGTATGACCGCGCTACCAGCGTGTACTTCCCGCGCCGTGTGATTCCGATGCTGCCTGAGAAACTCTCGAACGGTTTGTGTTCGTTGAATCCAGATGTTGAACGCTTGTGCATGGTGTGTGACATGCTCATCAGCGCCTCAGGCGATGTGGCGGCGTATCAGTTTTACCCTGCGGTGATGTTCAGTCATGCACGTTTCACATATACCGAGGTGGCGGCAATCTTGTCGAACACGCGTGGGCCAGAAGCTGCTAGACGCAAAGACCGTATTGATGATTTGCTTAACCTGCATGATGTGTATGGCGCGTTGCTCAAAGCGCGTCGCGTGCGTGGGGCGGTTGACTTTGAAACGACTGAAACACAAATTGTGTGTGATGAAAGTGGTCGCATCGACAAAATCATTCCACGCGTGCGCAATGATGCCCACAAGCTGATTGAAGAGGCCATGTTGGCTGCCAACGTGTGTAGTGCGGACTTCATTTTGCAAAGCAAGCACCCCGGTTTGTTCCGTGTGCATGAAGGCCCAACCCCTGAGAAGATTGATTTGCTGCGTGGCTACCTCAAAGCCACGGGCGTTGGCATGACGGTGGGTGACAACCCAAAACCATCAGAGTTTCAAGCGATTGCGGAAGCGACCAAAGAGCGGCCAGACGCACAGCAAATTCATTCGATGCTGTTGCGCTCCATGTCGCAAGCGGTGTACACGCCTGACAACAATGGCCACTTTGGTTTGGCATTTGAGGCGTACACCCATTTCACCAGCCCAATTCGTCGCTACCCAGACTTGTTGGTGCATCGCGTCATCAAAGCCATTTTGCTCAAGCGCAAATACCAGTTGCCTGCATTGCCCACGCCGGGTGAGGCGCATGCCAAATTGGCGCGTCGTTTGGCTTCACGCGTGCGTGAGCCAGAAAACAAGTTGATTGAAAAGTACAAACCCACGCCAGACCAGCAAGCCTGGGAAGCCGCTGGTTTGCATTGCAGCGCCAATGAGCGCCGTGCCGATGAAGCCAGTCGCGATGTAGAAGCATGGTTGAAGTGCAAATACATGCGCGAACACCTGGGCGAAGAATATGGCGGTGTTGTGACAGCTGCCACGGGCTTTGGCTTGTTTGTGACCTTGGATGCGATGTATGTGGAGGGCTTGGTGCACATCACGGAGCTCGGTGGTGAATACTTCCGCTTTGACGAGATGCGCCAAGAGCTGCGTGGCGAACGCACGGGCATTCGCTATGGCATTGGTTCACGCGTGCGCATTCAGGTGAGCCGTGTGGACTTGGACGGCCGCAAGATTGATTTCCGTTTGGTGCGTGAAGCCGATGAATTGTTGCCACGCAATGGCAAAGACGCTTCTGGTTCACCTATGCAAAACTTCAAGACTGCAGTGAAAAAAGCGTTCACCAAAATCAGTGGCAAAGGCGGACGTGGCGAACCTAAATCGTCTTCAGGGCGCTCTGGTAAATCCGCTGATAAAAAAGCCGGAGCCAAAAGCCGGCGCTCGCGCAAGTAAATCGCGCTTTGGTGATTTCGCTTTAACGCACCGATGCGGCAAGTAACGCCGCATCGAGTGCAGGTTCAGCGCTGAACCAATCATCTGCCACTTTTCCGTGTGCAAACACAGCTTGGCAGGTCGCCTCAAAGACATCTTCATGGCGCGTGATGTACGCGCCAATCAAACCGGCCAGTACATCTCCTGTGCCCGCCGTTGCAAGCAAGGCGTTGCCAGAACCGTTGATGATGGGCGTTCGATTGGGGCTGGTCATGATGCTGCCGGAGCCCTTGAGTACCACAACGCTTTGGAACTTATCAGCCAATTGCTGTGCGGCATGCAATCGGTTGTGTTGCACATCTTGGGTTGTGCAGTTCAGCAGCCGCGCGGCCTCAAGTGGGTGTGGCGTCAGCACGGTGGGCTTGCTGCGCGTACTACGTTTTTTGAGCAAGGTTTGCAAAGAGGTGTCGCATGCCACAGCATTCAGAGCATCGGCATCGAGTACCAGTTGTGGTGAGGATGACAGCACATTTGGCAAAAGTGTGTGAATGTCATCGCCGCCACCACAACCGCAAACCACCGTGGATGTTTGTAGATCCAAATCTTCAGGTGCGCGCACCATCAACGGTGGGTGTGCTGCGGTGATCGCATGACAGGCTGACGCATCCATGATGCCAACAAACACGCGACCTGCGCCGCCGTGCAAAGCGGCAATTGCAGCCAGCGCCGCAGCGCCAGACATGCTTGGCGCGCCGCCGATGACACTCACATCACCAAAGCTACCTTTGTGGCTGTTGTGTGGCCTGTCGCTTGGTGCTTGGGTGTTTTGTTGCAGCCAAGCTGTCGGGGCTTGCGCGGTTTCAACGCAAAGGTTGTTGAACCAAACTTGACCCGCAGCATCGCGGCCCTCGGCGGTGAATAAGCCTGGTTTCAAGGTGAGCAGGCTCAGCGTGTGGCGTTGGGAATTGATAGGGTGCGATGCGCTTGCGCTTAGCCATTCGCCGGTGTTTGCGTGCAAACCTGTAGGAATGTCCACGCACAGCACAGGCATAGAGGTGGTTTGCAAAGCTTGTAACCATTGGGCCATCAAGCCTTCTGGCGTGCGTTGTGCGCCTATACCTAGGAGGGCATCAATGGCGAGGTCAAATTGTTCTGGGATGTGTTCGGCAAAGGTCACGCCAGCGTCTTTGGCTCGTTGCCAAGCTTCTTGTGCGTCCGCTGGGCCATGACCCTCTTGACCTAGCCAAGTGACGATGGGGTGTTTCCCCCATGTTTGCAAATGGACGGCGGCTTCAAGGCCATCGCCACCATTGTTGCCAGGTCCGCACGCAATCCAAATTTTTTGTGCGTGTGGCGCAATGGCCAATGCCAATTGCGCTGTGGCCAAGCCCGCGCGTTGCATCAGTGTGTGGGCGGGCAGAGTAGCTTGTGCTTGGTGCTCTATGGTTTGGGTTTGTGCAACGCTGTGCAGCGGCCATTTGGCTTGGCTGCGGATGTGTTGCGTCAGACCCTGTGAGTTCATTGTTGCAAATGTAAGCGTTCAAGGCCTAGGCCTTGCAAGTCGATGTCTGGGCTTTGACCGTTGATGCTGTCCGCGACCGCGCGGGCGCTACCGCAGGCCAAGGTCCAGCCACTGGCGCCATGGCCTAAGTTGAGCCAGACACCTGAAATGCCGCTGGCACCTACGATGGGCGGCCCATCGGGCAGCATGGGGCGTGAGCCTTTCCACACTTGCACGTTGTCTTGCGTCCGTGCTGCGCCTGGAAACCAGTTGTCCAGCACGCGGTACAGCGTTTTGATGCTGGCAGAGTCATTGCGCTTGGCGTTGCCGCCAATTTCAGAGCCACCCGAGACGCGCACGCGTTGCCCTAAGCGGCTGATGGCTACTTTGTATTGTTCGTCCACGACACCGCTGCGTGGCGCGTCCAGCGGCTCACGCACAGCCGCGCTGATGGCGTAGCCATGGACCGCCGTCAAAGGAATGCGCAGGCCCAAAGGTCGTACCAACTGTGCGCTTGCTAGGCCTGCGCACACGACCACAGCATCAAATTTTTCACCCATGTCTTGCTCAGAGGTGCGAATGGTTTTTGGCTGTGCGTTAGAAAGTGGCTGCACGCTGGTGTTGAAAAAGAACTTCACGCCCAAGGCTTCGGCTTCGCTTTTGAGCAGCAGTGTGAACTGACGACAGTTGCCCACTTCGTCTTCTGGGAAGTGGATGGCTTGTGCGAGCGAAGTTTCAGGGTTGAGTGCAGGTTCAATGTTGCGGGCTGCTTCTGCGTTGAGTGTTTTGAAATTCAAGCCTGCATCACGCATCACTTGCAAGGTGTCATGCATGAGTTTGATTTCGCGCTCGGTGCGCAGCAGCACCATGAGGCCTTGGCTGCGTTCATGCTCTAAATTTAAAGTGTCGCTGAGGGTGCGCATGCGATGGTTGCTGTACTCGGCCAAACGCAACATGCTGGTACGGTTACGCGCAAACGTGTTGCTGTCGCAGGCTTTGCGCATTTGCCACAGCCAACGCCAATCGCTCATGCTGGCATTGGCGATGCGCAACGGGGTGTCACGTTGCCACAGATGTGAGAGCACGTGCTTGATCATGCCAGGGCGAGCCCAAGGTGCGGCATAACCCGCAGAGGCCACGCCCGTGTTGGAGAAGCTGCATTCTTCGGCGGCTGCGCCATTGCGTTCAAACACACTGATTTGGTGGCCTTGGGTGGCCAGTTCGTACGCGGTGGTGATGCCAATCACGCCTGCGCCAATCACGGCGACCTTCATGGGCGAATCCTTGCTGAAGGCTGCTGGGTTGGGGGGAGGGGCATGTATTGCTGTGCTAGAATCATTGGGTTTTTCCGAGGTTGAGGCTTTGTCTCAAATTCGGACAAACATCACTCGCAAACCAGTCCAATCAAGGTGTTGCCAAGAGTTTTCAAGAATGAAAACTTGCGGTGATGATGGGCTGGATTTTAGACCCAACCTTTGGAGTATCTCTATGTCAGTCACTATGCGCGATATGCTGGAAGCCGGCGTCCACTTTGGTCACCAAACTCGCTTCTGGAACCCCAAGATGTCACCGTTCATCTTCGGCCACCGCAACAAAATTCACATCATCAACTTGGAAAAATCGTTGCCGATGTTCCAAGACGCCATCAAGTTCGTTAAGCAGTTGTCTGCGAACCGTGGCACTGTGTTGATGATCGGTACCAAGCGTCAATCACGCGAAATCGTCGCCGCTGAAGCACAACGTGCTGGCGTGCCTTATGTTGACCAACGTTGGTTGGGCGGCATGTTGACCAACTTCAAAACAGTCAAGACATCGATCAAGCGTTTGAAAGACATGAAAATCCAGCAAGAAGCTGGTTTGGACGCTTTGTCTAAAAAAGAACAACTGATGTTCAAGCGTGAAATGGAAAAGCTTGAGAAAGACATCGGCGGCATTCAAGACATGGCTGTGTTGCCTGATGCGATTTTCGTGATCGACGTTGGCTACCACAAGATTGCCATCGCTGAAGCCAAGAAATTGGGCATTCCATTGATCGGTGTGGTGGACTCTAACCACTCACCAGAAGGCATCGACTACATCATCCCAGGTAACGATGACTCTTCTAAGGCTGTGACTTTGTATGCGCGCGGCATCGCTGACGCGATCATCGAAGGCCGTGCCAACGCCACCAACGACTTGGTCAAAGCTGTGACCGAAGGCGGCGAAGAGTTTGTTGAAGTCGCTGCTTAATCACGCGACCCACGCTTGAAAAGGGGCTTGTGAAGCCCCTTTTTCACACCCAAATTGTTTTGAACTGAATACGGAGAAATTAAATGGCTGCAATTACCGCAAGCATGGTCGCTGAACTGCGCGCAAAAACTGACGCTCCCATGATGGAGTGCAAAAAAGCTTTGACTGAGGCCGATGGCGACATGGCCAAAGCCGAAGAGTTGTTGCGCGTCAAGCTCGGCAGCAAAGCTGGCAAAGCATCTAGCCGTGTGACTGCCGAAGGCGTCGTGACTAGCTTCATCAGCGGCAACACTGGCGCTTTGTTGGAAGTGAACTGCGAAACCGACTTCGTGACCAAAAACGACAGCTTCTTGGCCTTGGCGCAAGCTGCTGCGAAGTTGGTGGTTGAGCACAATCCCGCTTCTATCGAAGCTTTGGGTGCTTTGGCTTACGAGCAAGACAGCTTTGGCCCAACGCTCGAAGACGTGCGTAAAGGTCTGATTGGCAAGATTGGCGAGAACATGAGCTTCCGTCGCTTTAAGCGTTTCGATGGCGCACACAAATTGGCTGCTTACTTGCACGGCACACGCATTGGTGTGTTGGTCGAGTTCGATGGCGACGAAACAGCCGCCAAAGATGTGGCCATGCACGTGGCCGCGATGAAGCCTGTGGCTTTGACCAGCGCTGATGTGCCTGCTGACTTGATCGAAAAAGAGCGTTCAGTCGCTGCAGCCAAAGCTGCTGAGTCTGGCAAGCCTGCTGACATCGTCACCAAGATGGTGGAAGGTTCTGTGCAGAAGTACCTCAAAGAGGTGTCTTTGTTTGACCAAACTTTCGTCAAGAACGACAAGCAAACCGTTGAGCAAATGCTCAAGGCTGCCAACACCAAAGTGGCTTCTTTCACCCTGTATGTGGTGGGCGAGGGCATTGAGAAGAAGGTCGACGACTTTGCCGCCGAAGTGGCCGCTCAAGTCGCTGCCGCTAAGCAGTCTGCTTAAAACAAAGGGGGGCTTAGGCTCCCCTTTTGATATCCCCGTACATAAATTTCACTGAACACATCAAGGAGCCTTTTCATGACCTCACCAAAGCCAGCCTACAAGCGCATTTTGCTCAAGCTGTCGGGGGAGGCCTTGATGGGCGACGATGCGTTCGGTATCAACCGCGCCACCATCGTTCGTATCGTGGACGAGGTGGCTGAGGTGATCAACCTCGGTGTCGAGGTGGCCATCGTGATTGGTGGCGGCAATATCTTCCGTGGTGTTGCGGGAGGCTCTGTTGGCATGGATCGCGCCACGGCTGACTACATGGGCATGTTGGCCACAGTGATGAACTCACTGGCTTTGGCCGATGCGATGAATAAAACAGGCCTGACTGCACGTGTGATGTCGGCCATTGCAATTGACCAAGTGGTTGAGCCTTATGTGCGCCCCAAAGCTTTGCAATACCTCGAAGAGGGCAAAGTGGTGGTGTTTGCTGCCGGTACAGGCAACCCCTTCTTCACCACCGACACGGCAGCTGCTCTGCGCGGTGCTGAGATCGGTGCCGAAATGGTGCTCAAAGCCACCAAGGTCGACGGCGTTTACACCGCGGATCCCAAGAAAGATCCCCACGCCACGCGCTACACCGAAATCAGCTTTGATGAGGCGATTGGCCAAAACCTCGGCATCATGGACGCCACCGCCTTCGCGTTGTGCCGTGATCAAAAATTACCGATCAAGGTGTTCTCTATTTTCAAGAACGGCGCGCTCAAGCGCGTTGTCATGGGCGAAGACGAAGGCACTTTGGTGCACGCCTAATTACCCGTTTTTTTTCGAAACTCACACTGCGCTGCCTCAGGAGCACAACATGACCATCGCTGACATCAAGAAAACCACCGAAACCAAAATGGGCCAGTCCATTGCGGCCTTCAGCAACAGCTTGACCAAAATTCGCACAGGCCGTCCTAGTCCATCCTTGTTGGATTCTGTGCAAGTCGATTACTACGGCTCCATGGTGCCGATCAGCCAAGTGGCCAACGTGTCTTTGTTGGACGCCCGCACTTTGAGCGTTCAACCTTGGGAAAAGCCCATGGGCGCCAAGATTGAAAAAGCCATTCGCGATAGCGATTTGGGTTTGAATCCATCGTCTATGGGCGAGTTGATTCGTGTGCCTATGCCTCCCATGTCGGAAGAGCGCCGCAAAGAGTTGACCAAAGTGGTGCGCACCGAAGGTGAAAACGCCAAAGTGGCTGTGCGCAACTTGCGCCGTGATGCCAACGAGTCTGTGAAAAAGTTGGTGAAAGACAAACTTGCTTCTGAAGACGACCAAAAACGTGCAGAAGCTGACATCCAAAAAGTGACAGACACCCACATTGCTGAGATTGACAAGCTCATCGCCAGCAAAGAGCACGAAATCATGGCGGTCTAAGCCAAATGCTCAAGCAACGCGTCATCACTGCGCTGGTTTTGTTGGCGCTTCTCCTGCCCGCTTTGCTGGCACAGACGGCAGAGCCTTTGGCGGGTCTCACGCTTGTGCTGATTGCCGCGGGCGCATGGGAGTGGGGGCGTTTGAACGGCTTTGCCATGCGTGGTTCTTTGCGTGTGGCTGCTGTGTGTGTGATGCTGTGTTTGTACGCATGGTCTGCACGCTGGGCTTATGACGCGCCCGCAAACGTGTGGACCATCACGGGCGCTGCTTGGGTCTTGGTGGCAGCTTGGTTGATTCGCCACGGCGTGGAGCGCTGGGCCACGATTTCACGTGCTTTGCGTTTGGTGGTCGGTGTGCTGGCCTTGTGGCTGACATGGGTGGCCATGTACCAAGCCAAAGTCATTGGTGTGAACTTTTTGTTGTCGGTGTTGTTCCTTGTTTGGATGGCCGACATTGCGGCTTATTTTTCAGGTCGTGCATTTGGCCGTCGCAAACTGGCACCCGCCATCAGTCCTGGCAAAAGTTGGGAAGGTGTGTGGGGTGGCATGGTCGGCGTGTTGCTCATGGCTTGTGTCTGGATTTGGGTGGATACCCAATACACAGTAGACAGCCCAAGCCTTTACACCCGTTTGTACAGTCGTGGTGCGCCGTTCTTGGTGCTCGCGACGTTGTTCCTGACGCTGATGAGTGTGGCTGGTGATTTGGTCGAGTCCTTGGTCAAGCGTAGTGCCGGCATGAAAGACAGCAGCCAGTTATTACCAGGCCACGGCGGCGTGTTGGACCGTGTCGATGCATTGCTGCCCGCTTTGCCATTGGCCATGATGTTGGCGCAATCGGTGTGACGCGCATGCACACAGGCATGTACGCAGACGTAAAGCCACAACGCATCACGGTGCTGGGCTCTACTGGCTCGATAGGCACCAACACCTTAGACGTCATTGCACGGCACCCCGAACGTTTTCAAGTGTTTGCCCTCTCAGGGGCATCCCAAGTTGATTTGATGTTGCGTCAGTGCGCGCAGTTCAAACCACGTTTTGCGGTGATGGTGCAGCCGCAAGCTGCGCAACAACTCGAAGAAAAAATTCAAGCCGAAGGCTTATCCACCGAAGTGCTCAGTGGTGCTGCGGCCTTGGATGAGGTTTCTGCGCACCCAGAAGTTGATGCGGTGATGGCGGCCATCGTGGGGGCTGCAGGCTTGTCACCTTGCTTGGCAGCGGCGCATGCCGGCAAGCGTTTGCTCTTGGCCAACAAAGAGGCCTTGGTGGTGGGGGCTGAAGTGTTTTTAGATGCAGTCAAACAAGGCGGCGCCACACTGCTGCCAATTGATAGTGAACACTCGGCCATTTTTCAGTCGTTGCCAGAAGACGCATCGACTTGGGACGCTCGTGTAGAAAAAATCATCCTCACCGCTTCCGGGGGGCCGTTTCGCACGCGCGATTTAGCCACACTCAAAGACGTCACACCTGAGCAAGCTTGCGCCCATCCCAATTGGGTGATGGGACGCAAAATTTCGGTGGACTCGGCCACCATGATGAACAAAGCGCTGGAAGTGATCGAGGCGCGTTACTTGTTTGGTTTGCAGCCTGAGCGTTTAGAGGTGGTGATTCACCCACAAAGCATCATCCACTCTATGGTGCAGTACCGTGATGCATCGGTGGTGGCGCAACTGGGTACGCCAGACATGCGTGTGCCTATCGCTTATGGTTTGAGTTGGCCTGAACGTATGGACTCAGGTGCGCAAGCGCTGGACTTTCATGCTTTGTCTGCCATGACGTTCGAAGCTTTGGATGACCATGGCCATCCTGAACGTTTTGCCGGCATTCATCTGGCTTGGGATGCCTTACGTGGCCCACGCGGCACGACGGCCGTGCTCAATGCAGCCAACGAAATTGCCGTGGCTGCTTTCTTAGACCGTCGCATTCGTTTTGACCAAATTCATGTGGTGAACCAAAACTGTATGGCGCACCTTTCGCCACCTGCGCCGCATAGCTTGAGCGACTTGTTGGCACTCGATGCGCAAGCGCGCGCCGTGGCGCAAGACGCCGTACGTGCGTTGGCCAAATAAACCATGATGCTGTTGGCTTTTTTGCTCGCACTCGGTGTGCTCATCACCGTGCACGAGTGGGGGCACTACCGCGTGGCGGTGGCGTGTGGCGTGAAGGTGCTCACGTTCTCCATTGGCTTTGGTAAACCTTTGTGGCGTTGGAGATTGCGCCAACCACACAAGGGACAAGACACCGAGTTTTGTATCAGCCTGATTCCTCTGGGGGGCTACGTCAAAATGTTGGACGAGGCCGAAGGTGATGTTGCGCCACAAGATTTATCCATGGCATTTAATCGTCAACCTTTGTGGGCGAGGGCTGCGGTGGTGTCGGCAGGGCCTGTTGCTAACTTGGTGTTGGCTGTGTGTTTGTATGCCACGACTTATTGGCTTGGGCAATACGAAATTCAAGCGACGTTGGCGGCGCCTGTATCAGGTTCAGTGGCTGAAGCGGCGGGTCTGCGCAGTGGCGATACCGTGTTGCGTGTGGGCACATTTGCAGATGATTTGCAAGACGTAGTCTCTCTGGAGGCTCTGCGTTGGTGGATGCTTCAACAAGATGCATCGCCGGTTTATTTGGATGTTCAGTCACAAGGTAAGCAGACACCACATGTGCTGCGTTTGTCTGAGCTGCAAGAAGGTGCGATTTCAAATGACACGAATCCATGGCAGGCGCGTGGGCTGACGGGCGTGTGGAGCCGTGCGGTGTTGGGTGAAGTTCAAATCGGGCGACCTGCAGGCCGTGCAGGCTTGCAGCGAGGTGATGAAGTGCTGCGCATAGATGGTCAAGTGGTGAGCGATGGGCCTGCTTTACGGGCCATGGTGCGACGCAGTGGACAAGACCAAGCGCCATCCGTGCAAATGTGGGATATATCACGCGATGGTCGTCGACTTCAGCTGGAAGTTCAGCCAGAACAAATAACAGAAGGTGCCCAGCGCATGGGACGCATTGGTGCGCAAGTGGGTGAACCACCGGCCAAGGTTTGGGTTCAGTACGGCGTTGTCGATGGGCTGCAGCAAGCCTTGCTCAAAACATGGGAAGTGACCGCGATGACGCTGGACATGTTGGGGCGCTTGCTCTCAGGGCATGCATCGTTGGATAACCTGAGTGGGCCTCTCAGCATGGCTGACTATGCAGGGCGTTCTGCAAGTCTGGGTATCGGCGCATATCTCAGTTATTTGGCTTTGGTTAGCGTCAGTCTTGGGGTGTTTAATCTGCTGCCTTTGCCGGTGCTCGACGGTGGGCACCTGTTGTATTATCTTTACGAGGCCTGTACAGGCCATCCCCCTTCGCCCAAATGGTTAGATCTCATGCAGCGTACGGGTTTGGCGTTGCTGGTGGCACTGATGGTTTTCTCTCTTTTTAACGACGTGGTTCGCCTAGGTTGGCTCCCATAAGCCCCGCTCGATACAACTTATGACTATGCAACTTTCTCAATTTCGTCACACCACGCTGGCTCACGCGGTCGCTTTGATTGCTGGATCTGTGATGGCATTCAATGCTTTGGCGGCTGACCCATTCAACGTGCGTGATATCCGCGTGGAAGGCTTGCAACGTGTCGAGCCGGGCACAGTCTTCGCTTCGGTGCCATTCCGTGTGGGGGATGACTACACCGATGAAAAGGGCGCCGCTGCCATTCGCAGTTTGTATGCCCTTGGTTTGTTTAAAGATGTGCGCATTGAAGTCAATGGCGATGTGTTGGTGTTGATTGTGGAAGAACGCCCCAACATCGCGGCAGTTGAATTCATCGGCACCAAAGAATTTGACAAAGACACCTTGAAGAAAGCGCTGAAAGATATTGGCTTGGCCGAAGGTCGTCCTTTCGACAAAGCCTTGGCCGACCGTGCTGAGCAAGAGTTGAAACGCCAGTATGTGAACCGCAGTTTGTATGGCGCTGAAATCATCACCACCATCACGCCAGCGGAACGCAATCGCGTGAATCTGTCGTTCACCGTGGTTGAGGGGGATTTGGCCAAGATCAAAGAGATGCGTGTGATTGGCGCCAAAGCGTTCGATGAGTCCAAATTGCTGGATCAGTTTGATCAAGGGACTGGCAACTGGTTGAGTTGGTACACCAAATCTGACCGTTATTCACGCACCAAACTCAACGCCGATTTGGAGACGCTGCGTGCGTGGTACTTGTCTCGCGGTTATTTAGAGTTCCGTATTGATTCAACCCAAGTGGCCATTTCGCCCAATAAGCAAGACATCAGCATCACCATCAACGTGACAGAGGGTGACCGTTTTGTGGTGTCCGAAGTGGCGATGGAGGGCTATTACCTAGGCAAGGATGATGAGTTCAAATCCTTGGTTGAAATCAAAGCGGGACAGGCTTACAACGCAGATGATGTGACCAAGACCACCAAAGCATTCAATGAGTACTTTGGCAACTTTGGTTTTGCATTTGCACGCACGGACGTGCGTCCAGAGATTGACCGCACCACGAATCGCGTGAAGCTGGTTTTGGTGGCAGATCCCTCCCGCCGCGCATATGTGCGCCGCATCAACATTGTGGGTAACAACCGCACGCGCGATCAAATCGTGCGTCGTGAATTCCGACAAACTGAATCGTCTTGGTATGACGGTGAAAAAATTCGTTTGTCGCGTGATCGCGTGAACCGTCTTGGTTTTTTCAAAGATGTTGAGATTGATACGCAAGAAGTGCCATCGTCTCAAGACCAAGTGGATTTGAATGTCAATGTGGTTGAAAAACCCACAGGTATGTTGACTTTGGGTGCCGGTTTTTCCAGTGCGGAAAAAGTCACGTTGTCATTTGGTATTCAACAAGACAACGTGTTTGGTTCCGGTCACAACCTGGGCTTGCAAGTTAGCACCAGTAAATACAACCAGTATTACGTGATCAACACCACAGACCCGTACTTCACTGAGGATGGTGTATCGCGAACATTTGAGTTCTATCACCGCTCGAGCAAGCCGTATGTGGAGCAGGGCGGTAACTACCGAATGATCACATCAGGTTTGGGTATTCGATTTGGCCTGCCTTTCAGTGAACTGGACCGCGTTTTTGTGGGTGCTGCGGCTGAGAGCACAGAGTTGGTGAAGGGAACCAACATGCTGGGGGTGCACGAGAATTTATGCGCTCATTTCGGATGTGTTGCGCAAAACATACCGCTCACAGCAGGTTGGGCCCGAGATAGCCGTGATAGCTACCTGAACCCCAATAACGGAAAATTTATTCGTATCAACAGTGAGCTGGGTGCTATGGGCGATGCCCGTTACGCCAAACTGGGTGGTCAATATCAACAGTATTTCCCAATCACCAAGCAGTACACCTTTGCGTTCAACGCGGACATGGGCTTGGGTAAAGGCTTGAACGGTCAAACGCTTCCTTTCTATAAAAACTATTACTCGGGTGGTTTGGGATCCGTGCGTGGTTTTGAGCAGGGGACGTTGGGCCCGCGAGATATCACGGGACCTGTGATTGGTGGTGCTAAAAAGATCACGCTCAATACAGAATTCTTGATGCCATTCCCCGGTGCTGGCAATGACCGAAGCCTGCGTTTGTATGGATTTTTCGACATGGGTAACGTGTATGGTGAGACGCAAAAAATTGAGCTGAGCCAACTGCGAAGCGCTTATGGTGTGGGCTTGAGTTGGGTGTCTCCGATGGGGCCTTTGCGCTTTGCATGGGCACGTCCTGCACGCTCATTCCCAGGCGATAGAATTCAACAATTGCAATTCCAAATCGGGACATCTTTCTGATGAACATGTTTACTCGTCAAATTTCCTTAGCTGTTGTGTTGGGCTTGGCTGCGTTTTGTGCGCAAGCTGAAGAAATCCGTATCGGCTTTATCAACACTGACCGCATTTTTAAAGAAGCCAACACGGCCAAACAAGCCCAAGCGAAGTTGGAGCAAGAGTTTTCCAAGCGCGAGAAAGAGTTGAACGATGCGGGCGGAGCTTTGAAAAATGCAGTCGAAAAATTCGAACGCGAAGCGCCCACCTTGTCTGAGTCTCAACGCGTGTCACGCCAAAAACAATTGGGCGAACAAGACCGTGACTTTCAGCGCAAGCGCCGTGAGTTTCAAGAGGAACTCAACGCACGCAAAAACGAAGAGTTTCAACAAGTGCTTGAGCGTGCTAACCGTGTGATCAAGCAAGTGGCAGAAACTGAAAAATACGACCTGGTGTTGCAAGAGGCTGTCTACATCAACCCCAAGCACGACATCACGGACAAAGTGCTCAAGGTCATCAACGCCGCTAAATAATCAGCCGTGGCACTGAGTCTCGGCCAGATCATTGAAAGCTTGGGAGGTCGCCTGATTGGCGATCCTCAGCATCTCATTCGAAAGCTCGCTCCGCTTGACACGGCTCAAGCCGATGCGCTGAGCTTTCTAAGCAATCCCAAATATCAATCACAACTTGCCAGCACACAGGCGGGTTGTGTCATTGTGTCGCCCGCGGTGGCAGAGACTGTCAAGGTCAATGCAGCTTTGATCGTGGCAGACAACCCCTACCACTACTTTGCACGTTTGACTCAAGTTTGGCGTCAGCACACACGTGTGAATGATGGCCCCTTGATTCACCACAGTGCTGTGATTCACCCACAAGCCCATGTCGATGCCACGGCACGCATTGGTCCGCTGTGTGTGGTCGAACGAGGCGCGTACATCGGCGCGAACACATGGCTGAAATCGGGCATCACCGTGGGTGAAGACTGCCACGTTGGTGAGCGCTGCATCGTGCACGCAGGCGTGGTCATTGGTGCGGATGGTTTTGGTTTTGCGCTGTTTGAAGGCCGCTGGGAAAAAATTGAGCAGTTAGGTGCTGTGCGCATTGGTAACGATGTCGAGATCGGTGCCAATACCTGCATCGATCGCGGCGCTTTGGATGACACCGTCATTGAAGATGGTGTCAAGCTCGACAACTTAGTACAAATTGGACACAACGTGCATGTTGGGGCACACACGGCCATGGCTGGCTGTGCTGGCGTCGCGGGCAGTGCACGCATTGGTGCGAATTGCACGGTGGGCGGTGGTGCCATTGTGTTGGGCCATTTGCAACTGGCCGATGGTGTGCATATTTCAGCCGCCTCCGTGGTCATGCGCTCTATTCGTCAACCCGGTCAGTACAGTGGCGTTTTCCCAATCGACGACAATGCGTCATGGGAGAAAAATGCTGCGACTTTGCGCCAATTGCATCGCTTGCGTGACCGCATCAAATCTCTTGAATCAGCCTTTGAAAGTCAAAAAAAATGAGCATGGACATCCACCAAATCTTGAAGCAGTTGCCACACCGTTATCCCATTTTGTTGGTTGATCGTGTGTTGGAAATTGAAAAGGGCAAAAGTATCAAGGCGCTCAAAAATGTGACCATCAATGAGCCGTTTTTCATGGGCCACTTTCCACACCACCCCGTGATGCCTGGTGTGTTGATTTTGGAAGCCTTGGCGCAAGCTGCAGCCTTGTTGGCGTTTGATACCTTGGGTGCCGCACCCGATGACAAGACTGTTTATTACTTTGCCGGTATTGATGGCGCACGTTTCAAGCGCCCCGTCGAGCCAGGTGATCAACTCACCTTGGAAGTTGAGTTGGATCGCATGAAGGCCGGTATCTTCAAATTCAAAGCACGCGCCAAAGTCGGCGATGTGATTGCCACTGAAGCTGATCTGATGTGCACCATGCGCTCGATCGCTTAAACGCTAACAGCGAATACACGCAGACGATGAGCCTCATTCACGCCACCGCTCTTGTAGACCCCAAAGCCCAGCTCGACAGCTCGGTCCAGGTGGGACCGTACACCATCATTGGCCCCAATGTGCGCATTGGGGCAGGCACAACTGTGGGCCCGCATTGCGTGATCGAAGGCCACACCACGATTGGCAATGACAACCGCATTTTTCAGTTCAATTCGCTGGGCGCGATTCCGCAAGACAAGAAGTACGCGGGCGAGCCTTGCGAGCTGATCATTGGTGACCGCAACACCATCCGTGAGTTTTGTACGTTCAACATTGGCTCACCTGGCGATGCTGGCGTGACCAGGGTGGGCAATGACAACTGGATCATGGCCTATGTGCACTTGGCGCACGACTGCATCGTGGGCAATCACACGATCTTCGCCAACAGCGCGCAGTTGGCAGGCCATGTGCATGTGGGTGACTGGGTCATTTTGGGTGGCTTTACCGTGGTGCATCAGTTTGTTCGCATTGGTGCGCACAGCTTCTCGGCCATGCACTCGCTTTTGTTTGCCGATGTGCCTCCGTTTGTGATGTGCCAAGGTCAACCTGCTGAGCCTCGCTCCATGAACTTCGAAGGCTTACGCCGTCGCGGTTTCTCTGCTGAGCGTATCAGCGCCGTGAAGGCCATGCACAAAGCCTTGTATCGCGATGACTTGACGTTAGAGCAAGCCAAAGAACGCATCGCCGCCTTGACCCAAGAAAAACCAGAAGCCGCACCTGATGTGGCCATGATGCTGGACTTCTTGAACCACACCTCGCCGCAACGCGGCATCATTCGCTAAACCTTATGGCCGAGGCCCTGTCTTTCTCGCTCGTCGCAGGCGAGGCCTCGGGCGATTTGCTCGCCGGCCTTTTGCTTGGCGGCATGCGCGACAAATGGCCTGACATGCGCAGCGCAGGCATTGGTGGTCCGCGTATGGTGTCCCAAGGTTTTGAGCCTTGGTGGCCTTATGAAAAACTCGCGGTGCGTGGCTATGTGGAAGTGTTGCGCCATTACCGAGAAATTGTGGGCATTCGCCACCAACTGCGTGAACGCTTGCTGGCCCATCCACCCAGTGCGTTCATTGGTGTGGATGCACCCGACTTCAACCTTGATTTAGAGCGCGACCTCAAAGCCCACGGCATTCCCACGATTCACTTTGTGTGCCCCTCCATTTGGGCGTGGCGCGCAGACCGTGTGGAGAAGATTCGCCAAAGCGTGGACCACGTGTTGTGCATCTTTCCGTTCGAAACCGATTTGCTCGCGCAACACGGCATTGATGCCACGTATGTGGGTCACCCTTTGGCTAAAAACATTCCCGATGTGCCAGACCGTGCGGCTGCACGTACGGTGCTTGGGTTGCCGCAAGACGCGACGGTCGTGGCGTTGCTGCCAGGCAGTCGCAGTTCTGAAGTTGAATATTTGGCACACCGCTTTTTGCAAGCGGCACAGCGCATGGCCAAGCAGCAACCGGGCCTGTACTTTGTGTTGCCCGCCATGCCTGCTTTGCGTGCGCGTATCGAGGCTATCGCCAAAGAAGTGGGCGAGGTGCCCAATTTGTTGGTGCTCAATGGTCAGTCGCATGCGGCCTTGGCGGCTTGCGATGTCACGCTCATCGCCAGTGGCACAGCCACCTTAGAAGCTGCGTTGTTCAAGCGCCCCATGGTGATTGCCTACAACATGAACTGGCTGAGCTGGCAAATCATGCGTCGTAAAAAGTTGCAACCTTGGGTGGGCTTGCCCAATATCTTGTGCCAAGACTTTGTGGTGCCCGAGTTGTTGCAAGACGCCGCCACACCAGACGCGTTGGCGCACGAGGTGTTGCAGTGGTTGGCCAACCCTGCGGCAGTGGTCGCAGTTCAACAACGCTTTGCGACGCTGCACGACACGCTGCGCCGTGACACTCCCGCACTGGCGGCCCATGCGATCGAAAAAGTTCTTGCGCGCTGAACAAGCGCCTCTCATTTGGGATGCCCCAGGCTTGATCGCAGGGGTAGATGAAGCTGGTCGTGGTCCGCTGGCTGGGCCTGTGGTTGCTGCGGCTGTCATCTTGGATGACTTGAACCCGATCGCGGGCTTGGCCGACTCCAAAAAACTCACGGCTTTGAAGCGCGAGCGTTTGTACGACGAAATTCGCGCCAAGGCCTTGTGCTGTTCCATCGCTGAAGCGACCGTGGAAGAAATTGACGAACTCAACATTTTGCAAGCCACCATGCTCGCGATGCGTCGCGCCGTAGAAGGCTTGCGCCTGAAACCCACCAAAGTGCTGGTGGATGGCAACCGTTTGCCCGTGCTCGATGTCTTGGCCGAGGCCATTGTCAAAGGTGACAGCAAAGTGCAGGCGATTTCAGCGGCGTCCATCTTGGCCAAAGTGCATCGCGACCGTTGGTGCCAAGAGCTGCATGCGCAGTACCCGCAGTACGGCTTTGATGGACACAAGGGTTATGGCACCGCGGCGCATTTGCAAGCCCTCAAAGAACACGGCGCTACACCTTGGCACCGCAAATCGTTTTCGCCCGTAGCCGAGGTTTTGAAATGAACTTGATCACCTCGCGTGAGAATCCCTTGGTCAAAGACTTGCGCCGCTTGTCGCAAGACAGCACGGCCTACCGCAAACTCGGCCGTGTTTGGCTCGAAGGTGACCATCTGTGTCGTGCCGCGCTCGCGCGTGGTGTGAAGCCTGAGCATGCCGTGTTTGCTGAATCGCTGTGGGCCACTGCGCCACGTGAATGGACGCAAGCGGCTGAGCGCAACACCGTGTTGCCCGATGCGCTGTTTGCTGAAATCAGCAGCCTAGAGTCACCCGCCAAGATGGGCTTTGTGTTGGCAGCGCCGACATCGAAAGAGGTGCAACCATCTACGCCCACCGTGGTGCTGGACCGTGTGCAAGATGCTGGCAACGTGGGCTCTATTCTTCGAAGTGCTTCGGCCTTTGGTTTCAAGCAGGTGCTGGCCATCAAAGGTTCTGCTGCTCTGTGGTCGCCCAAGGTTTTGCGTGCAGGCATGGGCGCGCATTTTGGGTTGCATTTGGTCGAGGGCTTAAGTGCTGACGACTTGAATGCCTTGGACATGCCTTGGGTCGCCACCAGCTCGCACCAAGGCCCGTTTCTGCACACCTTGCTGGCCCAAGCCAAGCTGCCCATGCCTTGCGCATGGCTCATGGGTCATGAAGGGCAGGGCGTGTCAGCCGCGTTGGCGGATCGTGCCGCCTTGCATGTGCGCATTGCGCAGCCCGGGGGGGAGGAGTCGCTCAACGTGGCTTCGGCTGCTGCTATTTGCTTGCACGCCAGCGCCACCTGTCATTTGGGTTAATTCACCGGTTTTGATTCGGGAAAACCAGTGCCTCGGATATAATGAGAGGCTTTCCCGCATCAACCTGTACGCCCCAGCTCAAACCTAGGCAAATTCCTCGAACAAAGCAGCCAAAGAGACACGTTCTCTTGTGAGCGCTGAGGCGTACCCGAACTATTCCGGAGAACCCAGTGCTTTTGTCTCTTCAGGGAACCTTCCCGCCCGCCATCTTGGCGCTCGCAGACGGCACGGTCTTTATCGGCAACTCGATCGGAGCCTCTGGCTCTACCGTCGGCGAAGTGGTGTTCAACACCTCTCTCACCGGCTACCAGGAAATCCTCACTGACCCCAGCTACTGCCAGCAGATCGTCACTTTGACGTACCCGCACATCGGTAACTACGGCGTCAACGTGGAAGACATCGAAGCTGACAAAGTCCATGCTGCTGGCTTGATCATCAAAGACTTGCCTTTGGTCGCAAGCAACTTCCGCTCTAGCCAAACCTTGTCGGCCTATTTGGCTGATGCAGGCACCGTGGCCATTGCCAACATCGACACACGTCAACTCACACGCATCTTGCGCACCAAGGGTGCCCAAAACGGCGCCATCGTGGGTTTGGCAAAAGGCCAAGAAGTCACGCAAGCCTTGATCGACCAAGCGGTTGCGGCAGCCAAAGGCGCACCCAATATGGCGGGTCTCGATTTGGCCCAAAAAGTCACGGTCGCCAACTCTTACGAGTGGACACAAACCGAGTGGAAACTTGGCGAGGGTTATGGCAACTTGACTGCGCCTAAATTCCATGTGGTCGCATATGACTTTGGCGTGAAGAAAAACATCTTGCGCATGCTGGCTGAGCGTGGCTGCAAAGTCACCGTGGTGCCTGCCAAGACACCCGCAGCTGACGTGCTCAAGCACAAGCCAGACGGCATCTTCTTGTCCAACGGCCCTGGCGACCCTCAGCCTTGCGACTACGCGATTGCTGCGGCTGCTGAGTTGATTGAAACCGGCATTCCCACATTCGGCATTTGCTTGGGCCACCAAATCATGGCTTTGGCCAGCGGCGCCAAAACTTTCAAGATGAAGTTTGGCCACCACGGTGCCAACCACCCTGTGAAAGATCTCGACTCTGGTCGCGTGTCCATCACCAGCCAAAACCACGGTTTTGCGGTGGATGAAAAATCATTGCCCGCCAACTTGCGTGCCACGCACGTGTCTTTGTTTGACGGCACTTTGCAGGGCTTGGCCCGCACCGACAAACCCGCGTTTTGCTTCCAAGGCCACCCTGAAGCATCGCCCGGCCCGCACGACATTGCTTACCTCTTTGACCGCTTCATCAAACTGATGGAGGCGAAATAATCATGCCAAAGCGCACCGACCTAAAAAGCATTCTCATCATTGGCGCAGGCCCGATCATCATTGGTCAGGCGTGTGAGTTCGATTACTCCGGCGTGCAAGCTTGTAAAGCTTTGCGTGAAGAGGGCTACAAAGTCATTTTGATCAACAGCAACCCTGCCACGATCATGACCGATCCTGCCACCGCAGATGTCACCTACATCGAGCCCATTACTTGGCAAACGGTCGAAAAGATCATTGCCAAAGAGCGTCCCGATGCCATTCTGCCCACCATGGGCGGTCAAACTGCGCTGAACTGCGCATTGGACTTGTGGCACCACGGCGTGTTGGCCAAGTACAAAGTCGAGCTGATTGGCGCAACACCTGAGGCCATTGACAAAGCCGAAGATCGCTTGAAGTTCAAAGACGCCATGACCAAAATTGGTTTGGGTTCAGCACGTTCAGGCATTGCCCACAGCATGGAAGAGGCCTGGGATGTGCAAAAGCGCGTGGGTTTCCCCACCGTTATTCGCCCCAGCTTCACGCTCGGCGGCACAGGCGGCGGTATTGCCTACAACCCCGAAGAGTTTGAAATCATCTGTAAGCGCGGCTTGGAAGCTTCGCCTACTAACGAGCTGTTGATTGAAGAATCCTTGCTCGGTTGGAAAGAATACGAGATGGAAGTGGTCCGCGACAAGGCGGACAACTGCATCATCATTTGCTCGATCGAAAACTTGGACCCCATGGGCGTGCACACCGGTGACTCCATCACCGTGGCGCCTGCACAAACCTTGACCGACAAGGAATACCAAATTTTGCGTAACGCCTCTTTGGCTGTGTTGCGCGAAATCGGTGTGGACACGGGCGGCTCGAACGTGCAGTTCTCTATCAACCCCAAAGACGGCCGCATGGTTGTCATTGAGATGAACCCACGTGTGTCGCGTTCATCTGCGCTGGCTTCCAAAGCCACGGGTTTCCCGATTGCCAAAGTCGCCGCCAAGTTGGCTGTGGGCTACACGCTTGATGAGTTGCGCAACGAAATCACAGGCGGTGCAACGCCTGCGTCGTTCGAGCCATCGATCGACTATGTGGTCACCAAAATTCCACGTTTCGCATTTGAAAAATTCCCAACTGCTGACAGCCGCTTGACCACCCAAATGAAATCGGTGGGCGAGGTCATGGCCATGGGTCGTACCTTTCAAGAATCCTTCCAAAAAGCTCTGCGCGGTTTGGAAGTAGGCGTGGACGGCATGAACGAAAAGACCCAAGACCGCGAAGTGCTCGAGAAAGAACTGGGCGAGCCCGGTCCCGAGCGTATTTGGTACGTGGGCGACGCGTTTGCCATGGGCATGAGCGTGGACGAAGTGTTTGCCTTGACCAAAATCGACCCTTGGTTCTTGGTGCAAATCGAAGAGATTGTGAAGATTGAGCTTGAGCTCGAAACTACTTCGCTCGAAGCCATCACCGCACAAGAGTTGCGCGCCTTGAAAAAGAAGGGCTTCTCTGACCGCCGTTTGGCCAAGTTGCTCAAGACTACCGAACACGTGGTACGTGCACGTCGTCATGAACTCAACATTCGCCCTGTCTACAAACGTGTGGATACCTGTGCGGCTGAGTTCTCGACGGACACGGCTTACATGTACTCGTGTTACGAAGGTAACGGCGACATCTTCGGCGTGGGAGCTGGTGAGTGCGAAGCTGAGCCCACCAACAATAAAAAAATTATGGTGCTCGGCGGCGGTCCTAACCGCATTGGCCAAGGCATTGAGTTTGATTACTGCTGCGTTCACGCTGCGCTCGCCATGCGCGAAGACGGCTATGAAACCATCATGGTCAACTGCAACCCAGAAACCGTGTCGACCGACTACGACACGTCTGACCGTTTGTACTTTGAGCCATTGACGCTCGAAGACGTGTTGGAAATCGTGGACAAAGAAAAACCAACCGGCGTCATCGTTCAGTACGGTGGTCAAACACCTTTGAAGTTGGCTTTGGGACTGGAAGCGGCTGGCGTACCCATCATCGGCACCAGCCCTGACATGATTGACGCGGCCGAAGACCGTGAGCGTTTCCAGAAGTTGTTGCAAGACCTCGGTCTGCGTCAGCCACCGAATGCTACGGCTCGCACCGAGCCAGAAGCTTTGGAAAAAGCGGCTGCTTTGGGTTATCCCTTGGTCGTTCGTCCCAGCTATGTGCTGGGTGGTCGCGCGATGGAAATCGTGCACGAGCAACGTGACCTCGAGCGCTACATGCGCGAAGCAGTCAAGGTGTCGCACGACTCGCCTGTGTTGCTCGATCGCTTCTTGAACGATGCGATTGAGTGCGATGTGGATTGCTTGCGCGACCCAGAAGGCAAGACCTTCATCGGCGGCGTGATGGAACACATTGAACAAGCGGGTGTGCACAGCGGTGACTCGGCTTGCTCTTTGCCTCCTTACTCTTTGTCAGAAGCCACCGTGACCGAGCTCAAGCGCCAATCCGCTGCAATGGCAGGTGCTTTGAATGTGGTTGGCTTGATGAACGTGCAGTTCGCCATCCAACACGTCGATGGCAAAGATGTCATCTATGTGCTGGAAGTCAACCCACGCGCCTCACGCACTGTGCCTTATGTGTCTAAGGCGACGGGTATCCAGTTGGCCAAGGTCGCTGCGCGTTGCATGGCGGGTCAAACCCTCGCATCGCAAGGCATCACGAAAGAAGTCACGCCCCCCTATTTCAGCGTGAAAGAAGCGGTGTTCCCGTTCGTGAAGTTCCCTGGTGTCGACACGATTCTCGGCCCAGAGATGAAGTCCACGGGCGAAGTCATGGGGGTGGGTAAAACATTCGGCGAAGCTTTTGTGAAGAGCCAACTGGGTGCAGGCACCAAGTTGCCACGTCCACGCGATGCCGATGGTCGCGCGACAGGCAAGGTGTTCATCTCGGTGAAGAACAACGACAAACCACGTGCCATTGAAGTGGCGCGTCAGTTGTCTGCTTTGGGCTTTGAGCTGATTGCCACCAAAGGCACAGCGTCTGCCATCGTTGAGGCCGGTGTGCCTTGCGATGTGGTGAACAAAGTGACCGAAGGTCGCCCACACATCGTGGACAGCATCAAGAACAACGAAGTGGTGTTGGTCATCAACACGGTGGAAGAGCGTCGCAATGCGATTGCTGATTCGCGTCACATTCGTACCTCGGCATTGCTCAATCGCGTGACAACTTTCACCACCATCGCCGGTGCAGAAGCGGCTGTGGAAGGCATGAAGTACATGGACAAGTTGGATGTCATTTCTGTGCAGGAAATGCACGCCCAACTGACCGCTTAAGGACACATGATGAGTACAGTTCCCATCACCAAACGCGGTGCAGAAAAGCTCAAAGACGAGTTGCACAAACTCAAAACCGTTGAGCGTCCTTCGGTCATCGCGGCGATTGCCGAAGCGCGTGCGCAAGGCGACTTGAGCGAAAACGCCGAATACGACGCAGCCAAAGACCGGCAAGGTTTCATCGAAGGCCGCATTCAAGAAATTGAAGGCAAATTGTCGGTGGCACAAATCATTGACCCCGCATCACTTGATGCGGGTGGCCGTGTGGTGTTTGGCGCAACGGTTGCTTTGGAAGATGAAGACTCTGGCGACAAAGTGACTTACCAAATCGTGGGTGAAGACGAAGCCGATTTGAAACTCGGCCTCATCAACATCAGCAGCCCGATTGCCCGAGCCTTGATTGGTAAGGAAGAGGGCGATGTGGCTGAAGTGCAAGCGCCAGGTGGTGTGAAGCACTACGAAGTGGTCAAGGTCTCTTACCTCTAAACCCCTCACATGGCGCGGCTACAAATTTTTTTAGCAGCGTTGTGGTGGGGCAGTCTGTGTGCTGTGGGTTTCATGGTGGTGCCCATGCTGTTCATGCATTTGGAAACACCCGCCATCGCAGGGCAAATGGCGGCCAAGCTCTTTACCGCGCAGTCATGGCTGTCACTGATGTGTGGCTTGCTACTTTTGCTGGCGGCTAAACGCTTAAATCAAGACAACCCTCACACACCGTCACCGTGGGTGATTGCTGGCATGTTGTGCGCCTTGTTGATTGAGGTGGCTGTGAAGCCCCACATCGTGGCCCGTGACAACATGGCGTTGTGGCACAACATGGGCACTGCTTTGTATGTGTTGCAGTGGGTGTGCGCAGGCAAGACACTGTGGGTTTTGTGCCCTGCACAAACTGAACTTGCCATTGCAGCAAGCCCAGCGACTGAGGATTAACCCAAGCTGCGTTTTTTGACCGAAATCTTTTTCGGTTTGGCGCGTTTGACTTGGCCGCCAGAGGTCAGGCGTTGGTTGCCCAGCACGCGCAGAGTTTTCACTTCGGGGCGTTGGCCACCACGGCTGCTGTACTTGAGCACTTTCACATCGCGTGGACCAGCCATGCGGTCTTCGTCGACGGTGCGCTCTTTTTCAGCGCGAGGGCGCCACAACACAAACAGCTTGCCGATGTGCTGAATGGGGGCTGCGTTGAGCTGGTCGGCCAAAGCCACAAACATGGCTTCGCGTGCTTGGCGGTCGTCGCCCAAGACACGGATTTTGATGAGGCCGTGCGCGTTGAGCGCCATCTCGGCTTCTTTGATCACGGCAGGCGTTAAACCATCGTTGCCAATCATCACGACGGGGTCTAAATGGTGCGCTTCGGCGCGGTAAATTTTGCGTTGAGCAGGTGTGAGTTGTATTGCGGACATGCGGGTATTATCCCCGCTCGCTCAAAGGTATGAATTGAAAGCTAAAACTAAAAGCAAAAAGGTCAATAAAACATGGTTGAACGACCATGTGAACGACACCTATGTCAAGCTGGCCCAAAAAGAAGGCTACCGCGCACGTGCGGCTTACAAGCTGAAAGAAATTGACGAGCAACTCAGTCTTATCAAACCTGGCAACGTGGTGGTGGACTTGGGTTGTGCGCCGGGTGCTTGGTGCCAATACCTGCGCCGTCGCATGTCGCCTGCAGGTGCCGCCACGGGCACTTTGAACGGCACCATCATTGGCTTGGACATCTTGCCCATGGAGCCCGTCGAGGACGTCACCTTCATTCAGGGTGACTTCCGTGAGGAAGATGTCTTGGCGCAGCTAGAAGCGGCCTTGCAGGGCCGTATCGTGGATGTCGTGGTGTCAGACATGGCGCCCAACCTCACAGGCATTGAGTCAACCGACGCCACCCGCATTGCCCATTTGATTGAGCTGGCCGTGGATTTCGCACAAAAGCATCTCAAAGATGATGGCGCTTTGGTGGTCAAGCTCTTTCACGGCAGCGGTTACAGCGATTTGGTCAACTTGTTCAAAAGCACGTTTCGCGTGGTCAAACCCATCAAACCAAAGGCCAGTCGCGACAAATCAAGTGAAACCTTTTTGGTTGGTATGGGCGTGAAAAGTCGCGTTTCAGCAAATCCTTGAATTTCATAAGGCCGCTGTGTGCGAATAAAGCGGTGCGCACGCTTGAAACGCCTAAAATCAAGCCCATCTCAGTACATCTCGTACTCTTTTTATTTCGGAGCCCACATTGAATAATCAATGGTTCTCAAAAGTCGCTGTTTGGTTGGTCATCGCTTTGGTGATGTTCACCGTGTTCAAACAGTTTGAAACACGCCCAGGCGCAGGCTCTGGCTACCTTGGTTATTCGGACTTCCTCGAAGAAGTTCGTGCCAAGCGCATCAAAACCGCCACCATCCAAGAAGGTCAGGGCGGCACAGAAATTACCGCTGTCACCAACGACGAGCGCAAGATTCGCACAACAGCCACTTACCTCGACCGTGGTTTGGTGGGCGACCTCATCGCCAATGGCGTGAAGTTTGACGTCAAGCCCCGCGAAGAAGGCTCGCTCCTCATGACCTTGTTGGTTAGCTGGGGTCCCATGTTGCTCCTGATTGGCGTGTGGGTGTACTTCATGCGCCAGATGCAAGGCGGCGGCAAGGGTGGGGCGTTCAGCTTCGGCAAGAGCAAAGCCCGCATGCTGGACGAAAACAACAACCAAGTCACCTTTGCGGACGTGGCAGGTTGCGACGAGGCCAAAGAAGAAGTGAAAGAAGTGGTGGACTTTTTGAAAGACCCACAACGTTTCCAAAAACTGGGTGGTCGTATCCCACGCGGTCTGCTCTTGGTTGGCCCTCCCGGTACTGGTAAAACCTTGTTGGCCAAAGGCATTGCTGGCGAAGCCAAAGTGCCGTTCTTCAGCATCTCAGGTTCTGACTTCGTTGAAATGTTTGTAGGTGTGGGCGCAGCGCGCGTGCGCGACATGTTCGAGAACGCCAAAAAGAACGCACCTTGCATCATCTTCATTGACGAGATTGATGCTGTGGGCCGCCAACGTGGCGCGGGTGTGGGCGGCGGTAACGACGAACGCGAACAAACCTTGAACCAAATGTTGGTCGAGATGGACGGCTTTGAAACCAACCTCGGCGTGATCGTGGTGGCTGCCACCAACCGTCCCGACATTTTGGATGCTGCCTTGTTGCGCCCTGGTCGCTTCGACCGTCAGGTGTATGTGACCTTGCCCGATATCCGTGGCCGCGAACAAATCTTGAACGTGCACATGCGCAAAGTTCCAATTGGCCAAGACGTCAATGCCAGCGTGATTGCACGTGGCACGCCTGGCATGAGTGGCGCTGATTTGGCCAACTTGTGCAATGAAGCTGCTTTGATGGCTGCGCGTCGCAACGCCCGTGTGGTGGAGATGCAAGACTTTGAAAAGGCCAAAGACAAAATCTTGATGGGCCCTGAGCGCAAGAGCATGGTCATGCCAGAAGAAGAACGCAAGAACACGGCCTACCACGAAGCTGGCCACGCCTTGATTGGCAAGTTGTTGCCCAAATGTGACCCCGTGCACAAAGTGACCATCATCCCGCGTGGCCGCGCTTTGGGCGTGACCATGAGCCTGCCGGAAAAAGACCGCTACAGCTACGACCGCGAATACATGCTCAACCAAATCAGCATGCTGTTTGGTGGCCGTATTGCCGAAGAAGTGTTCATGAACCAAATGACCACCGGCGCGAGCAACGACTTTGAGCGTGCCACATCCATTGCACGTGACATGGTGACGCGCTATGGCATGACCGAGGCCTTAGGGCCAATGGTGTATGCCGAGAACGAAGGCGAAGTGTTCTTGGGGCGTTCAGTCACTAAGACCACGAGCATGTCTGAAGCCACCATGCAAAAGGTGGATGTGGAGGTGCGCCGTATCATTGACGAGCAATACAACTTGGCCCGTCGTTTGATTGAATTCAACAGCGACAAGATGCACGCCATGGCCAAAGCTTTGCTTGAATGGGAAACCATCGACAAAGAGCAAATTGACGACATCATGGAAGGCCGACCACCACGTCCACCGAAAGACTGGACACCACGCACCCCTTCGGGCGGTGACAGCGGCGGCACCCCTGCGGTGCAAGCAGACCCATCACCCAGCGCGGCTTAAGCGATTGGGTGGAACCAAGAACGGGGCGCAAGCCCCGTTTTTCATGGAGCACTTATGTTTTGGCAAACCACACGTTTTCGCATTGACCTGAGTCAGCCGCAGGTGATGGGCATTGTCAATGTCACGCCAGATTCTTTCTCAGACGGTGGCCAACATGCCAACACGCGTGCTGCTTTGGCGCATTGCGAACAGTTGCTCAAAGACGGCGTCCATATTTTGGATATCGGTGGTGAGTCCACCCGTCCTGGAGCGCCTGCGGTGTCACTCGACGATGAGTTAGCGCGGGTACTGCCCGTGGTGCGCGAAGCGGTGCGTTTGCATGTGCCGATCTCGATTGACACCTACAAAGCGGGCGTTATGCAAGCCGCATTGGATGCAGGCGCAGACATCATCAACGATGTGTGGGCACTGCGTCAGGCTGGTGCGCAGCAGGTGGTGGCTGCGCATGCGAACTGCGGCGTGTGCTTGATGCACATGCACGGTGAACCTCAAACCATGCAGACCTTGCCCATGCAAGGCAGCTCAATTCAGCCGGTGGCCGAGTTTTTGAAAACCCATGCACAAGGGTTGCAAGCCTTGGGCGTGGCGCATGACCGCATTGCGCTAGACCCCGGTGTGGGCTTTGGCAAAACCGTGGTGCAAAATTTTGAACTGCTCGCGCATCAAGACCAATTGTTGGCTTTGGGCTATCCCTTGCTGGTGGGCTGGTCGCGCAAGTCCTCCATCGGTGCGGTGACAGGCTGTGAGGTGGAGGAGCGCATGGTGCCCAGTGTGGCAGCTGCGTTGTTGGCTGTTGAGCGCGGGGCTCGCATTGTGCGTGTGCATGATGTGGCGCCTACTGTGCAGGCGCTCAAAGTTTGGCAAGCCGCGCAAGTTTGAGACAATGCATTCAAACCGATAACAAACAAAAATAGCATCCAAGGCAGAACAAGATGACACGCAAATATTTCGGCACAGACGGCATTCGCGGCACCGTGGGCCAAGCACCTATCACCCCTGACTTTGTGTTGCGTTTGGCCCATGCCGTCGGGCGTGTGCTTAAGCAAACCGAGGCTCACCCTACGGTGTTGATTGGCAAAGACACGCGTATCTCTGGTTACATGTTGGAGTCGGCACTGGAGTCTGGCTTTAACTCAGCGGGCATGAATGTGGTGCTGCTCGGGCCATTGCCAACCCCTGGTGTGGCTTACCTCACACGCGCACAACGCGCGAGCCTTGGTGTGGTCATCAGTGCCAGCCACAACCCCTTTGCTGACAACGGCATCAAGTTCTTCAGTGCACAGGGCAACAAACTCAGCGATGCATGGGAGTTGGCTGTGGAGGCTGCATTGGAAGAGCCGCCTGTGTGGGTGGATTCAGCCAACCTTGGCAAGACCAAGCGTTTGGATGATGCTGCAGGCCGTTACATTGAGTTTTGCAAAAGCACTTTCTCGAATGACCTCACGCTCAAAGGCTTGAAGGTGGTGGTCGATGCCGCGCACGGTGCGGCGTATCACATTGCCCCCAAGGTGTTTCACGAGTTGGGTGCAGAAGTGATTGCCATTGGTTGTAGCCCCGATGGTTTGAACATCAACCACGAAGTCGGTGCCACGCATCCTGACGCTTTGGTGCGCGCCGTACAAGCCAACCATGCTGACTTTGGCATTGCCCTCGATGGCGATGCCGATCGCTTGCAAATGGTGGATGCTCAAGGCCGCTTGTACAACGGCGATGAACTGCTGTATTTGATGGCTGACGACCGCTTGGCCAATGACGAAGTGGTACCTGGCGTGGTGGGGACTCTCATGACCAACATGGCCGTGGAAGTAGCTTTGAAACAGCGTGGTGTGCAGTTTGTGCGCGCCAAGGTCGGTGACCGCTATGTGCTGGAAGAACTGGCCAAGCACAAGTGGATTCTCGGTGGCGAAGGCTCAGGCCATTTGTTAGCGCTGGATAAACACACCACGGGTGATGGTTTGGTGAGTGCCTTGCAAATTCTGCAAACCTGCGTGCGCAGTGGCAAGACCATGGCCGACTTGCTCAAAGACGTGACGCTGTTCCCACAAACACTCATCAACGTTCGTTTGCGTCCTGGCCAAGATTGGCAATCGAATGCACGCATGAAAGAAGAAGTCCAAAAAGCCGAAACCGAATTGGGTGATACCGGCCGCGTGCTGATTCGCGCCAGTGGAACCGAGCCCTTGGTCCGTGTGATGGTGGAGGCGCGTGATGTGGCACAAGCCAACGCTTGCGCCAAGCGCATTGCCGACACCTTGTCGGCTTAAGGCGTTGGCAAGATATCGAGCACCAGCTCTGGTGGACGACACAAACGCGTGCCTTTGGGCGTGATCACGATGGGTCGGTTCATCAACACAGGGTGGGCCAGCATGGCGTCTACCAACGCATCTTCTGTGAGCTTGGGGTTGTCTAAGCCAAGCTCGGCGTAAACAGCTTCTTTGCTGCGCATCAAGGCCCGCGCTGAGGCACCTGTGGCTTGGATGATGGCTTGCAATTCTTGGCGCGTGGGTGGTGTGTCCAAATAAAAAACCACCTCAGGCTCGTGACCATGTTCGCGCAAGAGCGCCAATGCGTTGCGTGAGTTGCTGCATTTAGGGTTGTGATAAATCTTGATATGAGCCATGGCGTTCTCCATTCAATGAGTACCTTGTGGTGGACGATAAGCTGCACGCCACAACACCGGCAATAAAACAGCGGTGGTGACATACAGCGCCAAGCTGCCTGTTTGCCAAAACGCAATGGGTGACTGCGGTGTGAGCCAGCCCATCAGCCAACTCGAACCCGACACCGACACATCCAAGCCTGCGTCATAAGCCACCACATAACCCCCCGCGAGACCCAAGCCCCACAGCAACACGGTATAGGTGATCAGTGGCAACACGGTGATGCCATAGCAGCGTAGCGTGAACACGCAAAAAACTTGCACCGCATCGGCCACGTGGTACAGCATCAACCACAACAACAAAGTGGCAGCCAGCACAGCGACTTCGGGAGACTGCGTGTAGAACTCGGCGATGACTTGGTGCTGCCAGCCAATCAAAGCCGCCAAACTCAGGCTCATCAACAACACCAAGCTAAGACCTGTCCGCAGCGCCTTGCGCGCGCGTTGAATTTGTCCAGCGCCAATCCAGTAGCTCACGCGCGAGCTGCTGGCGATGGAAAGCGACAAAGGAATCATGTAGAGCACGGCCGTCATGTTGGACACGATTTGATGACTCGCTGTAGCTACCACGCCCAAACGTGCGATGAATAAAGACATGAGCGTGAAGGAGGTCACTTCCACGCCAATCGCTAAGCCACTGGGTAGGCCTAAGCGCACGAAGCGCAGCAAGGTGGGGGCATGTGGTTTTTCCATCGCTGCCCAGATGCGATAGGGTTTGTAGAAATCTTGTGTGCGTAACAGCCAAAGTGCTAAAGCCAGCATGAGAAACATGACCACCAAGGTGGCCCATGCGCATCCTGCCAAACCCATGGGCGGCAGCACACCTGGAATACCCAAAACCAAAACGATGGACAGCGGGATTTTGACCATCAAGGCTCCCACTTGCACCCATGTGACCAACTTGGGTTTGCCCAAGCTTTGATTCAGCGTGCTGTACATGCGAAACAGCAAGGAGGCCGGCAGGCCAAAGGCCACGATGTTGAGGTAGCCACGCACATCCGCTTGCAAATCAAGCGGCACTTGCGTCCAGTTCAAAAGCAGATCCGGGCACAGCAATGCCCACATGCCAAGACTTGCCGTGAAGGCGCACAGGTAGAGCGCTTGCCGCACGGAACGACCTACTTCTGCATGGCGTTGTGCACCCTGCAGTTCTGCCCACACAGGTAGCAAGGCTTGCAACATACCCATGAGCGAAATGTGAACAGTCACGTAGGTTGCTGCAGCCACAGCCAGTGCAGCAAGCGCCGTGTCTGCAAAATGTCCAGCGACCAGTGTGTCGGTGATGCTGAATGCCATGACGGCGAGTTGCCCGACCATCAATGTGCCGGCGTGCCGCATGATGGTGGCGCGTTCGCTGTTCATCGTCACATCACGATCTGCGCTGGTAGAGCGTGACGTTTTCTTTTTTATCGGCAGGACGATAGATGCTGCGCACGCGGCGCCATTCATTCAATTGAATGACTTGTGCAAGTTCGGGGCGCAAATCATTGTCAACGACCAGCCATGTGCATGTGCGTTGTTGTTCTGTTTGTGTCTTGTCTACTGGCTTCACATCAAAGCCGCCGTGGTAGTGGAAGGCGGACATTTGGCTCGCATCCAAACCATGGCTGAGCAAGCAAACGCTGCGTGTGTTATGTGTGCCTTGTTGGCGCATCACGTTTTGAACTTGTTGTACCCAAGGTTTGTAACTGAGCGCAAAATCCAAAAGCGGCAACCAGAGCGTGAGCAACAACAGCCAACACAGGGCAGCCCCTCCAGCGGGCAAGACCAAGCTCTTCCATAAAGCATGGCGATGCTTGGCGGTGCGCCATATCACCAACCAGCCCCATACCGCAGTCGCAGCAAGTGCCACGACAAAAAGTAACCCATTGAAGCTGGGCTCAAACCCAGGAGCCAAACGTGCGACATTCGCCGCAGGTTTGGTTGGCCAGCCTGTTTGCATGGCGAGCCAAATGATCCAAATGATCAGCGCAGAGCCTGAAAAAAATAGCAGTGTGAACCAATCAATTAAAGCGGCCACACTACGTCGTAGGGTGGGCAACGCAAAAGCAGCCAAGGTTGCGAAGGCGGGCAGTGCGAGCAACAAGGTCCGGCTCGACGAATGCGTCAACAAAGCCGTGCTGACTGTGAGCGCCGTGAACCACATGGGCAAAACCAAATGTCGGCTCCAGTGCAAGGATGCCCATTGGTAACGCCAGCGCCACAGGGTCCAGAGTGCCAAGGGCCACGCTGGCCAAGTGAACCAAACCAACAATCGAGCCAAACTACGCCAAGCTTGTGGATCGTTATGCAGCGGAAGCAAGCGCCAGTGCCAGACGTGCAAAGCTGTTGCCAACGCTGCGACAACAAGCCCAATGAGTAAAAGCCAAAGTGCGTGTTGACGTGCCGTTGATGTGGGTGTGCTTTGTCGATCCAGCAAACACAGAAGTCCACTGCCGACTGCCATCAACACGGCAAAGCTAGGTGCGCCACTGAGGCACAGTCCCAGTAAACCGATGCACAAAGCAATCAAGCTGTAACGCGGGTGGTAAGGCAGGGCGGCGACCCCGTAGAACGCACAGCTGACAAATGCGAGCTGCATCAAAATTGGACTGACCTCATGGGACAGCATCGCCAAGCCTAGACATGCGATGAGCGCGAGTACCGCACCATCAGCGATCGTGCGTGCATAGTCTTTGGGTTTGGCCTCGCCTCCGAAGGCAAATGGAACAGGCTGTGCTTGTGGACTCAAGGCCAAGTAATACACGCCATGCCAAGTGCTGGTCAATGTGAGGCCTAAGAGCAGCGCAAAAGGAAGCCGAACGGCCAGGCCTGCAGACATCCAATCGGGTGCCATCTGAATGGCCCATGCGCCTAGCCAGTAAGGTAGCAAGGCATCAAGCTCTGGGACTGTTCCCCAGATATTTGGATTCAACCAATCACTGCTGCCTTCAGCCAGTGCCAACATGTAGCTAAAGGTGTTGAATTCGTTTCCCTTCCACGGTTCTCGGCCAAATAAGCCTGGCAACACATAAGCGGCACAGAACAACCACAGCGCGATACGCGGCAAACGGCGCACAGCACTTTGAGGAACGATGGCAGGGGTGGTTTGGGTCACAGTTTTTAAATAAAAAAGGCAGCGCGGAGGGCCGGGCTGCCTTGTTTGAAGTGAGCGCGTGGCTTACTTGGCGATAGTTTTGCCGTACTTGTTGCGGAAGCGCTCGACGCGGCCGCCCATGTTGTCGACAGATTTTTGTGTACCTGTGTAGAAGGGGTGTGACTCGCTGGTGGTATCCAGCTTGTACAACGGCAGTTCGCGGCCGTCTTCCATGGTGATCATCTCTTTTGTGCTTGCGCATGAGCGAGTCACAAATTTGAAACCGTTAGACATGTCCATGAAACAGATTTCACGGTAGTTGGGGTGAATGCCTTCTTTCATCGCTTTTCCTTGAGCAGCTGCGGTAGCCATGCCGACCTATTTCGACACACTTTCCGCAAAACGCGTCATTATGCCATGAAAGAGAGCATTTTTATCGCAAAACACCCAAGGCAAACGGCAGGCTGAGCATGCCCAACACAGTGGACAAGGTGACCAAGCCTGCCACAAATGCCCCGTTGTAACCCATGCGGGCGGCTAACACGTAGCAGCTAGAGGCAGTGGGCAGTGCAGAAAAGGCTAGCAGCACGCTGGTTTGCGTGCTATCGAGTCCAAAGGCCAAGGCTAGCCAGCAGGCCAGCAGCGGTGTGATGAGGTGACGAATGGTCAGCAGCGAAACAGCCAAGGTTTTGGCTTTCATCAAATGGCCGAATTCCATTCCTGCACCAGCAGCCATCAGCCCCAAGGCCAGCGATGCAGCACCAATGCGCTGCAAGGTGGGTTCGGTCCAGCTGGGAATGTGCAAACCCATGATGTTGGCCAACAGGCCTGAGGCGGTAGCCAAAATGAGCGGGTTACGAATCAGCTCTCGCCCAAAGCTGCGCTGTGCATGTCGCGCCATGGGCCACACAGCCGCCACGTTGAACATGGGCACGCACACGCCAATCAACACAGCAATCAACAGCAAGGCTTGCGGACCCGCAATGCGCTCGGCCAGTGCAAGTGCAATGAACGAGTTGAAACGAAATGCAACTTGTGCACTGGCGGCATGTAAACGGGTGTCAATGTGTTTGCGCAGCAAGGGCAGTTTGGGCAGTGCATATGACAGGCCAATGCTGCTGAATCCCAAAATCAAACCCGCCATGATGAGATGCGACGCAGCTTGTAAATCCAAGGGCGTGCGCACAATGGAGTGAAATAGCAAGACGGGAAACAAAAAGAAGTAAACCAAGCTCTCGACTTGTTCCCACACCGTTCGGTTGAGGGCGGTGTACTTGCACACGAGGTAGCCGCAGAGGATGAGCGAGAAATCAGGGAAGAGGAGTTGGGCGTAATTCACCCGCTGAGAATAACCGCTCTCGAATGTCCGAGCTGGCCTCTAGCGTTTACGATTGACGCTCGCATGACACATTCCACGCCTCTACAAACCGCTGCACCTGACGCCAACATCGACATCTTCATTGATGCGTTGTGGCTTGAGCACGGTTTGGCCCCCAACAGTTTGGTGGCTTACCGGCGCGATTTGAACTTGCTCTCTGCATGGCTGAATGCGCAAGGCACGCATTTGTTGGCGGCTCAAGAGTCAGACCTGCAACAGTATTTTGCGCATCGCCATGCTGAGACCAAAGCCACCAGCGCCAACCGGCGCTTGACGGTGTTCAAGCGCTTTTATCGCTGGGCCTTGCGTGAACGTATGTTGGTGGCTGACCCCACGTTGAAATTGCTCACCGCCAAGCAACCTGTGCGGGCTCCTAAAAGTTTGACTGAGGCGCAAGTTGAGAGTTTGCTCAACGCGCCTGACGTGTCTACAGGCCTAGGCCTGCGTGACCGCGCCATGTTGGAGTTGATTTACGCCAGTGGTTTGCGGGTGAGCGAGTTGGTGGACCTCAAAACCTTGCATGTGAGTTTGAACGACGGCGTGCTGCGCATCATGGGCAAGGGCAGCAAAGAGCGTTTGGTGCCATTTGGCGAAGTGGCGCGTGATTGGCTGCAACGTTATTTGAATGAGGCCCGTCCTGCGCTGCTAGCAGGCCACCAAACCGAAGCCTTGTTTGTGACGGTGCGTGGCAAAAACGCAGGCGAGGGCATGACGCGCGCCATGTTTTGGCAACTCATCAAACGCTATGCCTTGCAAGCGCAAATCCATGTGCCAATTTCACCGCACACCTTGCGCCATGCGTTTGCCACGCATTTGTTGAACCATGGGGCTGATTTACGGGCGGTGCAAATGCTGTTGGGGCATGCCGACATTTCCACCACCACCATCTACACGCACATTGCGCGTGAACGCTTGAAGAGCTTGCACGGACAGCATCACCCACGCGGGTGATTTAACTGTCCAGCAAATAGCTCAGCTCTGTCTCAGTAAAGCCCGCACGTTTGCGGGCTTCTTCGTTGAAGGGCGGGCGTAGCTTGGGCGCTTCGTAGCGCTGCACCAATTCACCATAGAGGGACACGGGGTCGAGGCCGCGCTGCTCGCACAGCCAGCGATACCAATGATTGCCAATCGCCACGTGGCCCACTTCATCTCTCAAGATGATGTCGAGCAGTTCAACGGCTTTGAGCGCGCTTGGTGTGGCTGCTTTGCGTAACTTGGTTTGAATCAGCGGTGTGGCATCCAGTCCGCGCGCTTCCAGCGTGCGAGGTACCAGTGCCATGCGGGCCAGCACATCGTCCACTGTCTTTTGGCACATATGCCACAGGCCATCGTGGGCATCAAAGTCGCCATAGTGGTAGCCCAAGCTTTTCAGGTGTGTGTGGAGCATCTCAAAATGCTGCGACTCTTCATACGCCACGCGCAGCCAATCGGTGTAGTACGGCTCAGGCATGTTGGGGAAGCGCCAAACCGCATCCAAGGCAAGGTTGATGGCATTGAACTCAATGTGGCACACAGCATGCAGCAAAGCGGCCAAGCCTTCGGGCGTGAAGGGGGTGCGCGTGGGCACGTGTTTGGCGGGAATCAAGCGTGGCAAGCTGGGGCGGCCCGGCAAACTCAGTGCTGCGTTGGGAGTGATGGCTGCGCTGGGTACCAAAGCCACCTCATGTTGTTTGGACCACAGTGATTGCACCGCTTGAATTTTCTCATCGGGGTCGCATATACAAAGGGCACTCAGGGCTAGGGGGCGTAGGCTCATCCTTACAATTGTAAAAAACCAAAATCGCAGGAGACTTTCATGGCCGTTTACCAACTTGATGCACTGACACCTCAAATCGCCGACACCGCTTGGGTGGCCGACAACGCCCAAGTGATTGGCGATGTCCACATGTCGCCTGACAGCAGCGTGTGGTTCAGCAGCGTGGTGCGCGGTGACACAGCCACCATTCGCATTGGCGAAGGCACCAACATCCAAGACGGCAGCGTGTTGCACGCCGATGTGGGCATTCCACTCACCATTGGTAAGCATGTGACCGTGGGCCACATGGTTCAGCTGCATGGTTGCACGATTGGCGATGAGTCACTCATTGGTATTGGTGCGGTGGTGTTGAACGGCGCGAAGATTGGTAAGAACTGTTTGGTCGGCGCGGGCTCGCTCGTGACCGAAGGCAAAGAGTTTCCTGATGGCTCCATGATTTTGGGTAGCCCTGCCAAGGTGGTGCGTGAGCTCACGCCTGAGCAAATTGAAGGGTTGCGCCGCAGCGCGCAGCACTATGTGACTAACAAAAACCGCTTCAAAGCGGGTTTAAAGAAAATTGCTTGATGTCTCAATTGCATAAATTTTTGTTCGATGGTTTGCCCGTGCGTGGCATGTTGGTGCAGCTCACCGACGTTTGGCAAGAGGTGCTCAAGCGCCGTGCAGCCAATGCCGAAACCGGCGCTTACCCAGAGGCGGTGCGTCATCTGTTGGGTGAGATGACCGCTGCTTCGGTGTTGATGCAATCGAACATCAAATTCAACGGTGCCTTGGTGATGCAGATTTTTGGCGATGGTCCCTTGAAGTTGGCTGTGGTCGAAGTGCAACCCGACCTGAGTCTGCGCGCTACCGCCAAAGTGGTGGGTGAATTGGGCGACGCCAGCACCTTGCCTGAGATGGTCAACGTCCACAACGAAGGCAAATGCGCCATTACCCTAGACCCGCTCAACAAAATGCCAGGCCAACAGCCTTACCAAGGCGTGGTGCCTTTGTTCGATGACCAACGCAACAAGCTCGACAAGTTCAGCGATGTGTTGCAGCACTACATGTTGCAAAGCGAGCAGCTCGACACCACCTTGGTCTTGGCTGCGAATGACATCACCGCAGCAGGCTTGTTGATTCAACGCTTGCCCGTGAAGGGTGAAGCCAACTTGGCCGCCCAAGCCAGTATGGGCGACGAAGACGGCATTGGCTTGAGTGAAGACTACAACCGCATTTCTATCTTGGCCGCGAGCTTGACCGCCGATGAGTTGCTCAACCTCGATGCCGAAACGATTTTGCGCCGCTTGTTCTGGGAAGAAAAACTGGTGCGCTTTGAACCACTCATGCCCAGCTTTGCTTGCTCATGTAGTCGCGAACGTGTGAGCAACATGATTCGCAGTTTGGGCACCGAAGAAGTGGAAAGCATTTTGGCCGAACGCGGCAATATGGAAGTCGGCTGCGATTTTTGTGGTCAGCAATACCACTACGACGCGGTGGATGCTGCGCACATTTTTACTGGCGCTGACGTTCCGCCGCCTAGTCCCTCATCGCTGCAATAAATCGGTCTAGATTTTGACGAGGCGGGTGAACAAACGGTGTTCACAGTCGCCGTCTCCGCAGGTTTCGCAGGGGCCGCTCCAACGCGGGGGCGATTCTGGGCGTTCTAGCTGCTTGGTCCATTCCGGCGCTTGGCGGCCTAGGCAATACAAGGCATTGTCTAAACGCTGCTCGCCGGTGCCGTACACCACTTGAAAATTAAGTGCAGCTTGTTGCAACGTATTTCTGATCATTTGGTCAGTGTCAATTTGTGCAGGTGTTATGTGACCAAGATCTAGGCCGCACAACAGCACCAAGTCCATCGTTGAAATGCTGTCGATGGATGCTGCATCCACAATTTCGACCACCAAGCCTTGCGCGTTGAGCCGGGCAGACAATGCGTGGGTCAGTTTTGTCTTGCCTGTTTGGGGCGCGCCAACAATGGCGACTTTCATGGTGTTTCAGCGTGCGATTTGCACGAACACTTCGTTCGGCTTGACCATGCCGATTTCAGAGCGCGCACGCTCTTCGACCATTTCCAAACCGTCTTTGAGGTCGTGGAGTTCAGCGCTGAGGCGGTCATTCGCCAATTGCGCGGCAGCATTTTGCTGCTTTTGGTCATTCAAGGTCTGACGTAGACGCATCACGTCAGGGATGCTGCCGCGACCAAACCACAGCTGGCCCTGCAGCACAAGCAGCAGGGCAATCAGCACGAGGTGGAGTGGTCGCAACATCACGAGCGATTAACGCAAGTTGTAAAAGGCAGAACGGCCTGGGTACACCGCCACATCACCCAAGTCTTCTTCGATGCGCAAGAGTTGGTTGTACTTGGCCATGCGGTCAGAGCGGCTCATCGAGCCGGTTTTGATTTGACCGGCGTTCAAGCCCACGGCGATGTCAGCGATGGTGCTGTCTTCGGTTTCGCCAGAGCGGTGGCTGATCACAGCGGTGTAACCCGCGCGCTTGGCCATCTCAATCGCTTCGAAGGTTTCGGTCAAAGTACCGATTTGGTTGATCTTGATGAGGATCGAATTGGCAATGCCTTTGTCGATGCCTTCTTTGAAGATCTTGGTGTTGGTCACGAACAAGTCGTCACCCACGATTTGCACTTTCTTGGCCAAGCGGTCGGTCAACACTTTCCAGCCATCCCAGTCGCCTTCGGCCATGCCGTCTTCGATGCTGATGATGGGGTACTTCGCTACCCAAGTGTCCAGCATGTCGGTCCATTGTTGGGCCGTCAATTGCAAGCCTTCGCCAGACAAGTGGTACTTGCCGTCTTTGTAGAACTCGCTCGCTGCGCAGTCCAAACCGATGGCGATTTGTTCACCTGCGGTGTAGCCTGCAGCCGCAATCGCGTCCAAGATCATTTGGATAGCGGCTTCGTGGCTGGTGACGTTAGGGGCAAAGCCGCCTTCGTCGCCCACGGCAATGCTCATGCCTTTGTCGTGGATGATTTTCTTCAAGGCATGAAACACTTCAGCGCCGTAACGCACGGCTTCGCGGAAAGAGGGGGCGCCCACGGGGATGATCATGAACTCTTGCAAGTCCAAGTTGTTGTTGGCGTGTGCGCCGCCGTTGATGACGTTCATCATGGGCACAGGCAGTTGGTTGCCGTTCATGCCACCGAAGTAACGGTACAAAGGCAAGCCAGACTCTTCAGCCGCAGCGCGTGCCACGGCCATGGAGACGGCCAACATCGCGTTCGCACCCAAACGGCTCTTGTTTTCAGTGCCGTCGAGGTCGATCAACGTCTTGTCGAGGAAAGCTTGCTCAGAAGCGTCCAAGCCCAAAATGGCTTCAGAGATTTCGGTGTTGATGTGTTCAACCGCTTTCAACACGCCTTTGCCGAGGTAGCGGCTCTTGTCGCCGTCGCGCAACTCAATCGCTTCGCGGCTACCTGTGGAGGCGCCTGATGGCACAGCCGCGCGACCCATGGTGCCAGATTCCAACAACACATCACATTCCACGGTGGGGTTGCCGCGGCTGTCCAAAATTTCACGGGCGACGATGTCGACGATAGCGCTCATTGGTATTTTCCTATTTCAAGTTTTTAAAAAGTGTTTGTGGCTGTGTGCGTGGCACTCAGGCCTCAAAGTTGTTTTCTAAGAAGGGGTGTTTTTTGACCACGGCATCGAGCTCAACCAAGGTTTCCAGCAAAGCTTTCATCTTGCCCAAGGGCACAGCGTTGGGGCCATCTGACCAAGCTTCAGAGGGGCAAGGATGGGTTTCCATGAACAAGCCAGCCACGCCAGCGGCCACGCCTGCGCGAGCCAGCACGGGCACCATCTCGCGAGCGCCGCCGCTCACAGTACCTTGACCACCTGGCTTTTGCACCGAGTGGGTCACGTCAAACACCACAGGCGCGCCAGACTTGCGCATCTCTGCCAAGCTGGTCATGTCAGCCACGAGGTTGTTGTAGCCAAAGCTCACGCCGCGTTCGCAGGCCAAGAAATTGTCTTCAGGCAAGCCAGCTTCACGTGCGGCGTCGCGCGCTTTGTCGATGACGTTCTTCATGTCCCAAGGTGCCAAGAACTGGCCCTTCTTGATGTTCACGGGCTTGCCCGATTGCGCCACTGCACGAATGAAATCAGTCTGACGGCACAAGAAGGCAGGGGTTTGGAGCACATCAACCACGCTTGCTACGGTTTTGACTTGAGACTCGTCATGCACATCGGTGAGGATGGGCAAATGTAGTTGACGGCGCACTTCGTCAAGAATCTTCAAACCTGCATCCATGCCGACACCGCGTTTGGTACTGCCAGATGAGCGGTTGGCTTTGTCGAACGAGCCTTTGTAGATCAAAGGAATGCCCAAGCCAGAGCAGATTTCCTTGAGCTGACCTGCCACCTCAATGGACATTTCCAAGCCTTCGATGGAGCAGGTGCCTGCAATCAAAAAGAAAGGTTTGTTGAGGCCAACGTCGAATCCGCAAAGTTTCATGGGTGCGTCCTGAGAGTGGTGTTTAGGCTTTGGCCTTGTGATCCAGCGCCGCTTTGACGAAGGCGTTGAACAGCGGGTGGCCATCCCATGGGGTAGATTTGAACTCGGGGTGGAACTGCACACCCATGTACCAAGGATGCACGGTTTGTGGCAACTCGACGATTTCGGTGAGTTGTTCGCGCTGCGTGAGCGCTGAAATCACCAAGCCTGCTTTGCGCAGTGTGTCGAGGTAGTTCACGTTCGCTTCGTAGCGGTGGCGGTGACGCTCGGTCACCACGTCACCGTAAATCTTGTGAGCCAAAGTGCCTGGTGCCACATCTGAGCTTTGTGCGCCCAAACGCATGGTGCCGCCGAGGTTGGAGTTGGCGGTGCGGGTTTGGATGCTGCCGTCTGCATCTTTCCACTCGTTGATGAGGGCGATGACGGGGTTGGGGCCATCCGGCACAAACTCGGTGCTGTTGGCGTCTTTCAGTCCAGCCATGTGGCGGGCGTATTCGATGGTCGCCACTTGCATGCCGAGACAGATGCCGAGGTAAGGCACTTTATTTTCGCGGGCGAATTGAGCTGAAGAAATTTTGCCCTCGACGCCGCGAATGCCAAAGCCGCCGGGCACAAGAATAGCGTCGAACTTGCCGAGGTCTTTGACGTTCTCGGACGTGATGAACTCAGAATCCACGTACTCAATCTTCACGCGCGCATGGTTCTTCATGCCAGCGTGGCGCAGCGCTTCGTTGAGTGACTTGTAGCTGTCGGACAGGTCGACGTACTTGCCCACCATCGCGATGGTGACTTCTTCTTTGGGGTTGGCCACTTCATGGACCAAATCGTCCCAGCGTTGCAAGTTGGCAGGTTGAGCGTTGATGCGCAGTTTTTCGCACACCAAGCGGTCCAGGCCTTGCTCGTGCAACATGCGTGGCACTTTGTAGATGGTGTCCACGTCCCACATGGAGATGACGCCCCACTCAGGCACGTTGGAGAAGAGGCTGATTTTTTGGCGTTCTTCTTCGGGAATCGGACGGTCCGCACGGCACAGCAGGGCGTCGGCTTGGATGCCGATTTCGCGCAGCTTTTGGGCCGTGTGTTGGGTGGGTTTGGTTTTGAGTTCACCAGCGGCGGCGATCCAAGGCACATAGCTTAGGTGCACAAACGCAGTGTTTTGCGGGCCGAGCTTCAAGCTCATTTGGCGAGCAGCTTCTAGGAAGGGCAGGGACTCGATGTCACCCACGGTGCCGCCGATTTCAACGATGGCCACATCCACGGCTTCTGGCGTGTCATAGGCTGCGCCGCGCTTGACGAACTCTTGAATTTCGTTGGTGATGTGGGGTATGACTTGCACCGTTTTGCCCAGATAGTCGCCACGGCGCTCTTTGTCGAGCACGCTTTGGTAAATCTGACCTGTGGTGAAGTTGTTGGCCTTTTTCATGCGCGTCGTGATGAAGCGCTCGTAGTGGCCCAAATCGAGGTCGGTTTCTGCGCCGTCTTCGGTGACGAACACCTCACCATGCTGCAGCGGTGACATGGTGCCTGGGTCTACGTTGATGTAGGGATCCAGCTTGATGAGGGTGACTTTGAGGCCGCGCGACTCAAGGAGGGCGGCGAGTGAGGCGGCTGCAATTCCCTTACCTAGGGAAGAGACAACACCGCCGGTGACGAATACAAATTGGGTCATGCCAGATCGGGAGACTGTCTCCCGGTAGGTGGAAATCGAAATTATAGGCGCTCTGCTACATTGCGAGCCATGTCTGATCTGTCAAATAAGCACATTGTTTTGGGTTTGAGCGGTGGCATCGCTTGCTACAAAGCGGCTGAACTGTGCCGCGCCTTGGTCAAAGCTGGGGCAACGGTGCAAGTGGTGATGACTGAGGCTGCGGCCCAGTTCATCACCCCCGTCACGTTGCAAGCCTTGTCGAATCGCGCGGTCTACGTTTCGCAATGGGATGCGCGTGAACCCAACAACATGGCCCATATCAACTTAAGCCGCGAGGCCGATGCCATTGTGGTGGCCCCCGCCAGTGCCGATTTCATGGCCAAACTCTTGCACGGTCGTGCAGACGATTTACTGAGCCTCATGTGCTTGGCCCGTCCCATTGAACGCGTGCCGTTGATTTTGGCCCCTGCGATGAATCGCGAAATGTGGCAACACCCCGCCACACGGCGCAACATGGCGCAGCTCACCGCTGACGGCGCACATGTGCTGGACGTGGGGCAGGGCGAACAAGCCTGCGGCGAAACGGGTGACGGTCGCATGTTGGAGCCTGAAGAAATATTGGAAGACCTGATTGCGTTCTTCCAACCCAAAGTCTTAACTGGTCAGCATGTGCTGGTCACAGCAGGTCCAACGTATGAGGCGATGGACCCAGTGCGTGGCATCACCAATTTATCGAGTGGCAAGATGGGCTTTTCCATTGCTCGTGCGGCTCGCGAAGCAGGTGCTGAAGTGACCTTAGTGGCTGGCCCTGTGCACCTGCCCACACCGCGTGGTGTGCAGCGCGTGGATGTGCGCTCGGCTTTAGACATGCAAGCGGCAGTGGCCCAGCATGTAGATGCTGCTTCGGTGTTTGTGGCGACGGCTGCCGTCGCCGATTGGCGTGTGGCTGATGTGGCGGGACAAAAAATCAAGAAAAATGGCTCAGGTCAATTGCCTCAGTTGAGTTTTGTAGAAAACCCAGACATCTTGGCTGGTGTGGCGCAGTCAGTCCGCGCTAAAAGCGGCGCTTTGTATTGCGTGGGCTTTGCGGCTGAAAGCCATGACTTGCTCGCACACGCCACGGTCAAACGCGAGCGCAAAGGTGTGCCTCTGTTGGTGGGCAATATTGGCCCTGCGACCTTTGGGTTGGACGACAACGCTTTGCTGTTGGTGGATGCCCATGGCAGTCAAGAACTGCCGCACGCCAGCAAACTTAGCTTGGCGCGTCAGCTAGTTGGAGAGATTGCGCGTCGTTTGAAGTCAGCTTGATTTACCCCTCATGCACGCTGCAAAAATTCACTTTTAAATTTTCCATTTCTATTTATTTCATCTGATCAAAAAATGAAACTCGACGTCAAAATTCTCGATCCCCGCATGGCTGACCAACTGCCGCAATACGCCACACCTGGCAGTGCTGGCCTTGATTTGCGTGCGTGTTTGGATGCGCCCATCACGCTGGAGCCTAATGCTTGGCAATTGGTGCCTACGGGCATCGCGATTCATTTGGCTGACCCTGCGTATGCTGCGCTCATCTTGCCGCGTTCTGGTCTAGGTCATAAGCATGGCATCGTGCTGGGCAACCTCGTGGGCCTGATTGACAGCGATTACCAGGGCCAGCTGATGGTTAGCGCATGGAACCGCAGCGATGTGGCGTTCACGCTTGAGCCCATGGAACGCTTGGCCCAGTTGGTCATCGTGCCCGTGGTACAAGCCCAGTTCAATGTGGTGAATGAATTTGCTGCGCCCACGGAGCGCGGTGAGGGTGGTTACGGTTCGACGGGTAAGAAGTAAATCAGTGCAACAAATCGTTGCCCGGCGCTTGGGCTTCAATCTTGAAAAAACCAGTGCCCAACGTGCCGCGTTCTTGTTCCTCTTGCGTGGCTTCGCGTACCGATTGCACATCGAGGTGAATGCGAATCGCAATGCCTGCCAGCGGGTGGTTACCATCTAAAACCACATGCTCAGGGTAGAGCTCGGTCACGGTGTAGAGCAAGTCCTGCGGCGCGTCTGGGTTGCAACCCGTGGGCAGGGCGTGGCCCTCGACCGTGTGGCCTTCTTCCAGCTCTTTGGGGAAGCGCGAGCGGGCCTCTAAAAACACCAAGTTTTCGTCGTAATCGCCAAAGGCTTCTTCGGGTTCGAGTTGCAAGTCAAGGTGGTCACCCACGCTGTGGCCTTGCAGCGCTTCTTCGATTTTGGCCAGCAAGTCATCGCCGCCCACCAAAAACTCAACGGGGCTGTCCAATTCGTCTAGCACCTCGCCCAAAGTGTCTTTCAAGGTCCAAGTTAAGCCGACCACGCAGTGTTGTGTAATTTCCATAGGGCAAAATTGTCGCACGATGCATGTGAACAAACCCCTGACCCTGCTCGGCGGCATCAGTCCCGCCGAATTTATGAATACCTATTGGCAGCGCAAGCCCTTGTTGGTGCGCCAAGCCATCCCTGAATTCAAAGCCTTGCTCAGCCGCCCTGAGCTGTTTGAATTGGCTGAGCAAACCGAGGTCGAGTCTCGTTTGGTGATCGGGGACAACGGCGGCCAACGCGACTGGCAAATGCAGCGCGGCCCGTTCAAGCGCCGAGCCATTCCAAAGCTGACCGAACGCGACTGGACCTTGTTGGTGCAAGGCGTTGATTTGCACGACGACCGTGTGGCCGCCTTGATGCAGCAATTCCGCTTCATCCCAGACGCGCGTTTAGACGACGTGATGATCAGCTACGCCACCGAAGGCGGTGGCGTGGGCCCGCACTTTGATAGTTACGATGTGTTCTTGCTGCAAGCGCATGGTCAACGCCGCTGGCGCATTGGTCGCCAAAAGGATTTGTCGTTGGTGCCCGACATGCCGCTGAAAATTTTGGCCAACTTCAAGCCGGAGCATGATTGGGTGCTCAACCCCGGTGACATGTTGTACTTGCCACCGCGCTATGCCCATGACGGTATTGCACAAGGCGAGTGCATGACGTACTCGGTGGGCTTTCGCGTGCCCCAGACCGGTGACTTAGCCCGGGAATTGTTGGTGCGTTTAAGTGAAGGTGCCGAAGACGCCGCCGGTTGCGATTTGTACAAAGATGCAACCCAACCCGCCGTGTCAAAGCCAGCCGCGATGCCCGAAGGCTTGGCTGATTTTGCAAAATCAGCGCTGCAAAAAGCGCTAAAAGATCCCAAAGCGCTGCAACGTGCTTTGGGTGAGTATCTGACCGAACCCAAAGCCAATGTTTGGTTTGAAATGGGTGATATGCCAGATAAGCTCAAATCCGTGCGTTTAGACCGACGAAGCAAGATGATGTATGACGCTCATCACATTTTCTTGAACGGTGAAAGCTGGCGTGCAGCAGGCAAAGACGCAGTTTTGATGCGTCAACTGGCGGATGCGCGTGAATTGCCCGCAGATGCACTGGCCAAAGCCAGCCCAGAAGCCTTAAATCTGATGATGGAGTGGTGTGACGATGGGTGGTTGCATGCGGTTGATAATTTGACTCGCAGCTGACACCCCTCAATAGGATATACCCTATAATCTGAGGGCTGCGCTGAAGGGCTATCGTCCGGCGGCTCGGTTGTGGTGCAAGCCACAGCAATTTCCGGAAATTGTTTTCATCCCCCCTTTAAGGAATATCAAAAATGAACAAGTCAATCCTGTTGGCATCTTTGTTGGCTGCTGCCGCTCTCGTCGCTTGCGGCAAAAAAGAAGCTCCTGCTGTTGAAGCCGCTCCTGCTGCTGCTTCTGCTGCTGTTGAAGCTGCTTCTGCCGTGGCTTCTGAAGCCGCTGCCCCAGCTTCTGACGCTGCCAGCAAGTAATCAGTTTTCGAACTGAATGCAAAAGCCACCCTTTGGGTGGCTTTTTTTATGGTTGTTTCAAAGGCTCGCGTTCAGACTTTTATCCACGCCGAGCCAGTCAATGGGTCTGCGATACCAATGTCTAACAGCTCGCATCCCAGCGCCGCACTCAAGCTGGTACGTGCCAGTTCTGGTGTGTTGTTACGTTCACTCAAATGTGCAGCAAGCACATAGCTCAATTGATCATGTTTTACGCGCGCCAATAATTCGGCGGCCGCATGGTTGGCTAAATGCCCCCAAGGGCCAGCCACACGTTGTTTTAAAAAACTGGGGTAGGCCGAGGCTTGTAACAAATCTGGATCGTGATTGGCCTCTAGCAACATGGCATGACAGCCTTGCAATGCATCGATGACATGTGAAGATGCATGGCCTAAATCTGTCACAACCCCTAAATGCCTGTTGCCGTCACTGCAGCGCAGTTGCAAAGGTTCGCGGGCATCGTGCGGCACTGTAAAGGGCATAGCTTGCAAGTCCCCCAATTCGATGACGCAACCGTCGCGTGTCACATTGACCAAATGCTGCTGCGCGGCCCAAGCTTCATTGCTGACAGCGAACCAAGTACCTTGGCTCATCCACAACGGTGTTGCGTAACGTTTAATAAAGCTGCGTGCACAACCAATGTGATCGCCATGCTCGTGGGTGATGAAGATGGCATCTAGGTCTTCTGCGCAGGTGCCGGCTTCTATCAGACGGGTCTCAAGATCGCGCAGGCGAATGCCGCAGTCGATGAGTAAACGGGTGGTGTGTACGCCACTTTGGGCTTCAACCAAAGTGGCGTTACCTGAGCTGCCGCTGCCTAGGCTTTTAAAGCGCAACATGGCGCAAGCTCAGACTGCGCTTGGTTAGCGCAAGTCGTCTGCCAACAGCTTCAAGATGCGCTGTGCAACTGGGCTATTTTCAGTTTTGCCTGCCGCATCTTGCACGATAACTTCAGTGGCTGTTTCTGTTTTACGCAGAGCAATGCGGTATTTCACTGGGCCCGTTTCAGGCGTAGATTTGCTGAACATCTTGCTGAAGAAACCTTTTTCTTCTTTGGCGGCTGTATCAACATAACGAACAAAGTAAACACCTTGTGCACGATCTCGATCTTCTACGGTAAAGCCAGTGCGGTCAAGTGCCAAGCCCACACGTCGCCAAGCCACATCAAATGAGTCGGGGATGTTGAGCGTGGTTGCATCGCTCTTGTTCACCAAGGTGGTTTTGCTCGCTGCAATTTCTTGCTGAGTGATGCTCACTTTGGCTTGGTCTGCTGACACGCCGAGTTTGACCATCAAGCGGCTCAAGAATTCAGCTTCCAATTCGGGATCGCTGGGGCGAGGTGCCCAAATTGTGCTCGTTTTCGATTGATCTTTGTATTCTTCACTCATGCCACGGTGCGTGACAAAAATGTCTACCCCACCTGTGCTGTTGCGCTCAATGCGTGTGCGGAATTTGTCGCGTTCGCCTGAGGAATACAACCCATCCAGCACCTTACCCAAATTGCGACGGATGAAATCTTGCGGAATCTTCGCGCGATTTTCAGCCCATTCGGTTTCAAGCAGGCCGAGTTGTTGTTGCTCGATCACATAAATGAAACCGTTCTCTTTCCAAAACTCTTGCACGATGGGCCACACGGCATCTGCAGAGCGGTTCACGACGAGCCAGCGCTGTTTGCCATCGCGCTCGATACGTACATCATTGACTTGTTTCGCGGCTGTTGCTGCCACCGTAGGGGCGGGGCGAACTGCCATGCCGCTGGCCGTCACTGGGCCGCCAGGCACAACATAACGGGTGTCGCGTGTGAGTTGGGTTAAATCTGGCGGAATGTCCAGTGGCACAACCTTGGTGCCACCTTCAGTTTTGTAATTGACCTTGTCGCCATCCATGATGGAGCTGCAGCCGCTCAGCAAAACTAAGGTGATCAGCGCAACTGCCGTGCGATTCGAAGCAAAAGAAATTTTCACAGCCAAGGCCTTTTTAATAATCAGATCAAACCAGCCGCGCGCAAGGCGCCTTCCACCACAGGCTCGTTAGCCTGGGTGAGCTCTGTCATGGGCAAACGCAAGGTTGGGCCTGCGAGGCCCATGCGGTGCATGGCCCACTTCACGGGAATAGGGTTTGCTTCCACAAACAACTGTTTGTGAACGGGCATTAATTTGAATTGAATTTCCATGGCGCGCTTGACGTCGCCTGCAATAGCGGCCACGCACAACTCGTGCATCAAGCGAGGGGCCACGTTAGCGGTCACGCTGATGTTGCCTTGACCGCCGCACAGCATCAATGCCACAGCGGTGGGATCGTCACCCGAGTACACGGCAAAGCCTTTGGGTACATCACGAATCAGCCACTCGGCGCGTTCGATGTTGCCCGTGGCTTCTTTGATACCCACGATGCCTGGCACTTGGGCCAAACGCAGGACGGTGTCGTGAGCCATATCGGCCACGGAGCGGCCAGGCACGTTATACAAAATCACGGGCAAGTCCACCGCTTCAGCGATGGCTTTGAAGTGCAGGTACTGGCCTTCTTGTGTGGGCTTGTTGTAGTAAGGCACGACTTGCAGCTGGCAATGTGCGCCAACTTTCTTGGCGAATTTGGCCAGCTCAATCGCTTCAGCGGTGGAGTTTGCACCGCAGCCAGCCATGATGGGAACGTGACGTGCTGTGTGTTTGGCCGCTTGCTCCACAGACACGCGGATGATTTCGCAGTGCTCTTCCACGTTGACCGTGGGGGACTCGCCGGTGGTGCCCACGACGCCGATGCAATCGGTGCCTTCGGCAATGTGCCAATCAATCAGTTTGCGCAGGTTGGGATAGTCGACGCTGCCGTCTGCGTGCATGGGGGTGGTCAAAGCCACGATGCTGCCGGTAATGGGTGTCATGTCCGTTGGTTCGGTCAAGGAAAAACGTTCATTCTAGCGAGTGCCAGTGACGTTCTCAGTGAGAAAGTTGGTAACGAGTGGGTGTTTGTGCGCCGCTGGTCTCACGTACCGCCACGATGCGTTGCACAAAGCGCTCGGGCTGAGCCAAAAAGCCTTCTTCAAACGCCACCACACGTAAGTCTTTGCATACGGCCAGCAACTCGGCAGGGTGCAACAAAAAGTCTGGGCGCGAGGGCTTGCCCACGGTTTCGTTGCCAGCTGAGAAGGTTTCGTAAATCAGCACGCCGTTGGGGACCAGGCTGTCCAAGATATGCGGCCAAAGCGGGCGCCACAGGTAGTTGGTGACGACCACGCCACCAAAGGTCCGACTTTGCAATGGCCAAGGCCCGTTTTCGATGTCGGCACAAATGGCTTCGCCCAAGGGGCTGACGGCAGCAATCGCATCTGGGTTTCGATCTACACCTGTAACAGGGTGGCCAAGCGCAGCAAAGTGGCGCATGTGGCGGCCGTGTCCGCAAGCCAAATCCAGCACACTGCAGCCCGCAGGCAAGAGGTGTGACCAATGGGCCACCCAGCTAGATGTGGGCTCTTGCCCGTGAAGCACTGTGCTCATCTCAGAAACATCCCCAAACTTGATTTGCCAAAGTCAGCAAAAACTCGGGCTGCAAATACATGGACAGCACACCCAACAACACAGTGATGCATACCAAACCAATCAAGGCTTGGCGAATCCATGAATGTGAGAGCAGGCGCATTTCAAAACTCAAGCCGCTGAGACGCTTGGTGTGCGCTCGATGGCAGTTTCTTTCACGGGCAAGTTCACCAAGGCGGCAAACACACCCAGCGCAATCGAGATGTACCAAACAATGTCGTAGCTGCCGGTCTTGTCATACAAGTAGCCGCCCAGCCACACGCCCATGAAGCTGCCAATTTGGTGACTGAAGAACACAAAGCCGCCCAGCATGGACAAATGCGCCACGCCAAAAATCTGCGCCACCACCGCATTAGTGGGCGGCACGGTGGAGAGCCACAAAAAGCCCATCACGGCCGAGAAGATATACACGCTCATGGGCGTGAGCGGGGCCAACAAGAACAACACGATGGCCACCGAGCGTGAGAAATAGATAAACGACAAAATCTTGCGCTTGGCCATGCGCTGACCCAAGCTGCCTGCGATGTAGGTTCCAAATACGTTGAACAACCCAATCAGCGCCAGAGCAATGCTGGCTACCTCGGGCGACAAACCGTGGTCTTTCAAATAGCTGGGCATGTGCACGCCGATGAACACCACCTGAAAGCCGCACACAAAGTAGCCCGCCATCAGCAGCTGAAAACTGCGGTAGCCCATGGCCTCATGCAGCGCATGCATGATGGATTGATCGCGGTTGGGTGTTGCACCACCGCCAAAACCAGGCTCACGCAAACCGTAGGCGAGGGGAATGATGAGCATGACCGACAGCGCTAACCACACCAAGGCTTCTTGCCAGCCAAAGGTGCCGATGAGGTAACCCTCTGTGGGCACCATCAAGAACTGACCGAACGAACCCGCCGCTGCCGCCACGCCCATGGCCCATGAGCGCTTGGTCGCGCTCACGTTGCGGCCAATCACGCCGTAAATCACGGCGTAGGTGGTGCCTGCTTGGGCAATGCCAATCAATACACCGGCTGTGGCCGTGAATAAGGCAGGCGTGTCTGAATACGCCATGCCCACCAAGCCCAATGAGTAAAGAACCGCGCAGGTCACGATGACGCGGAACGCGCCAAAGCGGTCAGCCAACATGCCCGAGAAGATGCCTGCAAAACCCCAAGTCAGGTTTTGAATGGCGATGGCCATGGCAAAGTTTTCACGGGTCCAGTCTTGGGCTTGAGTGATAGGTTGCAGCCACAGGCCAAAGCCGTGGCGCACGCCCATAGACAAGGTGACGATGGCGGCCCCGCAGGCCAGCACTTGCCACATGGGCAGGGTTTTGTGTTGGTTGGTCATGGCGCTGACTTTAACCAATGCGGGCGATAGACGCTGTCACGGGGGTTTTAGGCGTTGGTCAAATTTCCATTTGGATTTGCGAAATTTGTCAGTCTGTTGTTTTATACAGTATCAAATTTGAAACTGTCTACAATGCCGCCCCATGGCAACCAAGCAACCCACTACACCGCCCCAGTACTCGGAAGGCTCAATTCGCGTTCTCAAAGGACTCGAACCCGTGAAGCAGCGTCCGGGCATGTACACCCGCACCGACAACCCGTTGCACATCATTCAAGAAGTGTTGGACAACGCGGCTGACGAGGCCCTCGCTGGACACGGCAAGAAGATCAGCGTCACGCTGCACAGCGATGGCTCGGTCAGCATCGAAGACGATGGCCGTGGCATTCCGTTTGGCATGCACCCCGAAGAAAAAGCGCCTGTGATTGAACTGGTGTTCACCCGCTTGCACGCGGGCGGCAAGTTTGACAAAGGCTCGGGCGGCGCTTACAGCTTCTCCGGCGGTTTGCACGGTGTGGGTGTGAGCGTGACCAACGCGCTGGCCAAACGCATGGAAGCCACCTCGCACCGCGAAGGCCAAGTGGCCCGCTTGGTGTTCTCGGGTGGCGACGTGGTGGAAAAACTCACCACCCGCAAACAAGAATCAGGCGACCGCAAGCAAGGCACCACCGTCCGTGTGTGGCCTGATGCCAAATACTTTGAATCCTCGGCCTTGCCGATGAACGAGCTGGTGCACTTGTTGCGCAGCAAAGCCGTGCTCATGCCCGGCGTGAGCGTGACGCTCATCAACGAGAAAACCAAAGACACGCAAAACTGGCTCTACAAAGGCGGCCTGCGTGACTACTTGATGCAGACCCTGCACGGCGACCCCGTCATTCCTTTGTTTGAAGGCGATGGCTATGCCGACAACAACCACGACAGCTTCGCCGAAGGCGAGGGCGCGGCTTGGGCTGTGGCCTTCACCGAAGATGGCCAGCCTGTGCGCGAGAGCTATGTCAACCTGATTCCCACCAGCGCGGGTGGCACACACGACAGCGGCTTGCGTGATGGCTTGTTCAATGCGGTCAAGAGCTTCATTGAGCTGCACGCTTTGCTGCCCAAGGGGGTCAAGCTCTTGCCCGAAGACGTGTTTGCCCGTGCCAGCTATGTGCTGAGCGCCAAGGTACTGGACCCGCAGTTCCAAGGTCAAATCAAAGAACGTCTCAACTCACGCGATGCCGTGCGTTTGGTGTCCAGCTATGTGCGACCCACGATGGAGCTGTGGCTCAACCAGCACGTCGAGTACGGTAAAAAGTTGGCCGAGCTGGCCATCAAGGCCGCACAAACCCGCCAAAAAGCAGGCCAAAAAGTTGAGAAGCGCAAAGGCTCTGGCGTGGCCGTGTTGCCAGGCAAGCTGACCGATTGCGAAAGCAAAGACATTGCGCACAACGAAGTGTTCTTGGTCGAAGGCGACTCTGCCGGCGGCAGCGCCAAGATGGGGCGCGACAAAGAGAGCCAAGCCATCTTGCCCCTGCGCGGCAAGGTGCTCAATACTTGGGAAGTCGAGCGCGATCGTTTGTTTGCTAACAACGAAATTCACGACATTTCGGTGGCCATTGGTGTGGACCCACATGGTCCTAACGACACGCCTGATTTGAGTGGCTTACGCTACGGCAAGGTGTGCATCTTGTCGGATGCGGACGTGGACGGCTCGCACATCCAAGTGTTGTTGCTCACGCTGTTCTTCCGTCACTTTCCCAAGCTCATCGAAGCGGGTCATGTGTTCGTGGCGCGTCCACCGCTGTTTCGTGTGGACGCACCGGCACGTGGCAAAAAGCCAGCCACCAAGGTGTATGCCTTGGACGAGGGCGAACTCACCGCCATCCTCGACAAACTGCGCAAAGATGGCGTGTCCGAGGGTAAGTGGAGCATCAGCCGCTTCAAAGGCTTGGGCGAGATGAGCGCCGAGCAACTGTGGGACACCACCCTCAACCCCGACACCCGTCGCCTCATGCCCGTGCAACTGGGCTTGCTGGACTTTGCAACCACCGAAGGTTTGATCACACAACTCATGGGCAAAGGCGAAGCCGCCGCACGCCGTGAGCTGATGGAACTGCATGGCGATTCGATTGAGATTGACGTATGACCGATTTATTAACCCCCGAGTTGCCTACTGCCGATAACGATGGCGACATCGCACTGGGCCACTACGCCCAACGCGCCTACCTTGAATACGCGCTCAGCGTCGTCAAAGGCCGTGCCTTACCTGACGTATGCGATGGCCAAAAGCCAGTGCAACGCCGTATTCTTTATTCCATGTCGCGCATGGGCCTCGGCTTCAGTGGTCCTAACAACAACACGGGCGCCAAGCCCGTCAAGTGCGCCCGCGTGGTCGGTGACGTGCTGGGTCGCTACCACCCCCACGGTGACAGCGCCGCCTACGAAGCCCTCGTGCGCATGGCGCAAGACTTTGCGCAACGCTACCCACTGATCGACGGCCAAGGCAACTTCGGCTCACGCGACGGTGACGGCGCTGCGGCCATGCGATACACCGAAGCCCGCTTGGCCAAAATCACTTCTCTGTTGCTGGACGAGATTGACGAAGGCACGGTCGACTTCCAACCCAACTACGACGGCTCCACCGAAGAGCCCAAACAGTTGCCAGCCCGCTTGCCGTTTGCTTTGCTCAACGGCGCAAGCGGTATTGCGGTGGGTATGGCCACAGAAATTCCAAGCCACAACTTGCGCGAAGTGGCCGATGCGTGCGTGGCACTCATCAAGTCGCCCAAACTGAGCGACGAAGAACTGTTGCAAATCTTGCCCGGCCCCGATTACCCCGGTGGCGGCCAAATCATCAGCAGCGCGTCTGACATTGCTGATGCGTACCGCACAGGACGCGGATCACTCAAAGTGCGCGCCCGTTGGGTCATTGAAGACTTGGCCCGTGGCCAGTGGCAATTGGTGGTGAACGAACTGCCGCCCGGCGTGAGCAGTCAACGCGTGTTGGAAGAGATTGAAGAGCTCACCAACCCCAAGGTCAAGACCGGTAAGAAGGCGCTGAGCGCCGAGCAAACCCAACTCAAAGCCACCGTGCTGGCCGTGTTGGATGTTGTGCGCGATGAGTCGAGCAAAGACGCCCCTGTGCGCTTGGTGTTCGAGCCCAAGACCCGCACCATTGAGCAACAAGAACTCATCACCACCTTGCTGGCGCACACCAGCTTAGAAACTTCGTCCTCCATCAACCTCACCATGGTGGGCATTGATGGCCGCCCTGTGCCTAAGTCGTTGCGCGACATGTTGACCGAGTGGATTGAATTCCGCTCTGCCACCATCCTGCGTCGTTCGCAGCACCGCTTGAACAAAGTGTTGGACCGCATCCATATCTTGGAAGGTCGCCAGTTGGTGTTGCTCAACATCGACGAGGTGATTGCCATCATCCGTCAGAGCGACGAGCCCAAGCAGGCGCTGATGGAGCGCTTCAAACTCAGCGAACGCCAAGCCGAAGACATCTTAGAAATTCGCCTGCGTCAGCTGGCGCGTTTGGAAGCCATCAAGATTGAGCAAGAGCTCAAAGAGTTGCGCGACGAACAAGCCAAGCTTGAAGACATCGTGGGCAACCCATCGGCACTGCGTCGCTTGATGGTGAAAGAAATTGAAGCCGACGCCAAAACCTTTGCCGACCCACGCCGCACTCTGATCCAAGAAGAGAAAAAAGCAGTGGCCGAAGTCAAGGTCATTGACGAACCCGTGACCGTGGTTGTCTCTGAAAAAGGCTGGGTGCGTGCACGCACTGGCCACGGTCACGAAGCCAGCGCCTTTGCCTTCAAGTCGGGCGACGGTTTGTACGGCACGTTTGAGTGCCGCACCGTGGACACCTTCATCGCCTTTGGCTCGAACGGCCGCATCTACTCGGTGCCCGTGTCGGTCTTGCCTGGCGCGCGTGGCGACGGCCAACCTGTGACGACCTTGATTGATTTGGAGTCAGGTACCCAACTGCTGCACTATGTGGCTGGCCCTGCAGCCGCGACGTACTTGCTCAGCAGCTCTGGCGGCTATGGTTTCATGGCCAACATCGAACACATGATTTCACGCAACAAAGGTGGCAAAGCCTTCGTCACCGTGGGCGAGGGCGAAACTGTGTGCCGTCCATCACCTGTCAGCGGTGGCTCTGGGGCGCAGCCTTTTGCACCCGCGACACATGTGGCTTGTGCGTCTACTGGTGGCCGCTTCTTGACCTTTGAGTTATCTGAACTCAAAGCGATGGAAAAGGGCGGTCGTGGCTTGATGCTGATTGACCTAGAAGCCAAAGACACTTTGGCCGGCGCAGCTGCGTACACACGCAGCGTGCGCATCGAAGGTATTGGCCGTGGCGGCAAAGTGCGTGAAGAAACGCTGGAAATTCGCAGCTTGAACAACGCCAAAGCGGCACGCGCCAAGAAGGGCAAAGTGGCTGATTTGGGCTTTAAGCCGAATGCGGTGGTGCGGGTGGAGTAAACGCTCGGATCGGTAACCTAAATAAAAAAGCGGCTCATTGAGCCGCTTTTTTTGTGGGTTGCCAAGAATTAAGCTTTGGCTTTTTCTTTGGTTGCTGTCGCAGGTGTAGCGCCGTCTGCAGGTGCTGCCTCTTTCTTGGGTGGGCTGCAGTCAAAACACACAAACATGGATGAACCCAAGATACGCTTGAATGAACCGTTGTTGCGGGGCTTGTGAACGCCGCACTTGATGCAGCTCATGGTGTCGCCGGTGCGGCCTAGACCTTCGAAGGGGGAACCGCCTTTTTTCGACTTGTAGCGCAAACCATCGTTGGAGATTTCTGTTTTTTCTGGGCGTGACATTCGTTTTCGTTTTCAAGGCAAAGACGGTATTTTCGCAAATTTATCAACCGTTCTGACTGGCAGCCCTTAAAAACCTGCAAATTCACCTCAAAAACCGCTTAGAAAACTTCAAAACACTAGGTCCGATGCGTTTTGAGAGGGCTTGGCGGTGTTTGGCAAACAGAACATAGGCCGGTTGTAGCAACGGCAGAAGCCAGCGCCGCGACAAAAGCCATGCCAAAACGGACAAATTTGCCAACTTGTAGGCGGTTGCAAACACGGGCACACCTACCAACACTTGCCCGTCTGCTGTGCGGCCATGAATCTGTGCCATGGCGGCTTCGCACGAGATGTTGTGGCCTGCGGCTTCAAAGTCGGTTTGGGTGACGTCGATAAAGGCTAATTGGCCTTGAGTATTGCGGCTTTGTAAAAACGCCACTTCGGCCACGCACAGTGGGCACTGGCCGTCGTAATACAGCGTGAGTTCGGGTGTGGCGGTTGTGGATTGCATTGTGACGTAGGCTAGCATGGTCGCACAGGGCAGGGCTTGCCAAAGGGTAATCGGGCAGAATTCGACGCATGACCCAAGCTTGCTTTGATACATCCACCACATCCACACAACGCGTAGCCAGTGCCTTAGAAGGCGCCGCCAGCCCCAGTGCGCAACATGTGTTCACGCAGCTTTACGCCGATGCTGCACGCACCACGGCGCAGCACTGTGATGCTGAGGCACAAGTAGGCCGCAGCTTAGGCGCTTTGCACGGTGTGTGCATCACCCTCAAAGACAACATCGACGTGACGGGCGAAACCACAATGGCTGGTGGCGTGGTGTGTGCGGTGGAACCACCTGCGCTGCACGATGCGCCTGTGGTGCAACGCTTGCGTGATGCGGGTGCGGTGGTACTGGGCAAAACCAATATGAGTGAGTTCGCGTTTTCGGGCGTGGGCATCAACCCACACCACGGCACGCCAGTCAACCCTGCTGATACGGCACATGCACGTGTGCCCGGTGGCTCGTCGTCGGGCGCGGCGGTGTCGGTGGCCTTGGGACTTGCCGAGGCGGGCATTGGCACAGACACGGGCGGCTCGATTCGCATTCCCGCTGCGCTGTGTGGCTTGGTGGGCTACAAGAGCACGCAAGCGCGCATTCCGTGCACGGGTGTGATGGAGTTGTCACGCACGCTGGACACCGTAGGCAGCATCACCCGCTCGGTGCGTGCGTGTTTGGCGGTGGATGCGGTGCTGTCGCGGCAACCGTTGCCCACCGATGCCACAGAGTTGCGTGGACTACGTTTTGCCGTGCCACAAACTTTGATGATGGACGATGTGGATGCCACCGTGGCTCAAGCTTTTGCACGCGCCTTGCGCCGCATCAGCGAGGCCGGCGCGCAAGTGGTGGAGATACCGTTTACAGCGCTGGGTGACATTGCTGCACTCAGCATGCCTGGTGGTTTTTCACCCATCGAAGGCTATGCCGCACATCACGCTCGCCTAGAGCGTGGTGCCCACCAAATTGACCCCCGCGTGGTGGCCCGCATGGTGCTGGGCAAGGGCATCAGCGCACAAGACTACCTAGAGCTGCACAACCGTCGCAATACATGGATAGCCGCCGCCCACCAAACCCTGCATGGCTTTGATGCCATGTTGTGCCCCACGATTCCGGTGGTGGCACCGCTGACCGAGCCGTTGCTCAAAGACGATGAGGCGTTTTTCAAAGTGAACCGTTTGTTGCTGCGCAACCCCTCGGCCATCAACTACATGGATGGTTGCGCGTGGAGTTTGCCGTGTCACGCAGCAGGCGAGTTACCTGTGGGCTTGATGCTGTCGGGCTTGGCAGGTCAAGACGCGCATTTGGGACAGATGGCCTTGGCATTAGAAAACTTAATGAATTCTTTACATGCTTAGAACACAATCCAAGCATAGAGAGAAAGGGAGCATGCTATGACTTCTAAATTTCGCGCATTGGCTTTAGGTGTGATGATGGCTGCGAGTGCTTGCGCCGCACTGGCACATGGCCCGCAGGGAGGCTATCGCGGTGGTTATTACCGTGGCGGCGGCGATTATTTCTGGGGGCCTGCTTTATTGGGCGCAACGATTGTCGGTACGTCTATTTATTTGTCGCGTCCTGTGCAGCCATCGACTGTCATCATCACCAGCCCACCGGCTGTGGTGATGTCTAACCCACAGCCGACCCAATGGGTCAATGGCCAACCCGTGCAAGCGCCTGTCGAAGCGTATTACTGCCGCGAAACAGGCCAGTACTTTCCGATGGTGCAAACCTGTGTCAGTCCTTGGCTGGTTGTGCTGCGATAAACAGTTTGTAAAGCTGTCATCCGATCCTCAGCACATTGCGTTGTAGAGCTACCTTTTCACAAAGTGAGTTTTTTATGAAACGCTTTTCTACCTTGTTGGCTTGTTTGTTGGCCTTTGCCGTGGTCTTACCCGCGCAAGCGGATGGCCGTGGGCATGGTGGATATGGTGGCGGCCACGGTGGGTATGGTCACAACTACGGCGGATATGGTTACGGTGGTCACTACCGTGGCTATAGCAACTATTGGTTGGCTCCTGTGTTAGGTGCGGCTTTGGTGGGCAGCGTGATGTATGCCGCCAGCACACCCACCTATGCCGTGCCGCAAACGGTGGTGGTGCAGCAGCAATATGCGCCGCCTAGCCGTGTGGCGTATTTCTGCCCCACCGCACAGCAGTACTACCCCAACGTGCCGACCTGCCAAGTGCCTTGGCAGCCTGTGAGCTACTAACCAAGTCACTCAAACAAAAAGCCGGGCTAGCCCGGCTTTTTGTTGTGCGTTATGCGCATGCATCAAGAGCTCAAAGCGTGATGACTTCTTTGTAGCCCAAGCGGTTGGAGTAACGCACTTTGCCCCCTGTGGTTTCCAGCTCTACGCGTGCGCTGCGGCCCGCATACACATGGTGTTTGAGCCATTCCAATTCTTGCTTCATCTCCGCATCGCCTGCTACCACACGGCTCCAGCAGCGCAGTTCAGCGGACCAGCGGTAGTTGCGGGCTTTGAGTTTGTCTTTGGTCTCAAACGGTGAGTTGATGGCGTACACCTTTTGCTGTGGCTTGTTCAAAGTCATCAGCACTGCGAGTAGAGCGGTTTGTTGGCTTTGCGGCAGCACTTGGTTGAGCAGTTCTAGCAAGGCCCAGCAATCTGCTTCGGCGCGGTGGGCTTCGTAAAAGTAGCCTTGGGTACTGAGCAAATACTCCAGCTTGGCTGAACCAAAACCTTCTTCGCGCCAGTCGATGTCTTTGATGCTGCATGCCCAGTTGAGTTGTTCAAACAAGGGCCAACGGGCTTCCACAAATGGGCGGTCAAATGCAGCGTTGTGGGCAATGACCACATCCACGTTTTTCAAGAACTCAGCCACGCGCGCGTCGTTAATGCGGTGGCCTTTCACCATCTCGTCGGTGATGTGGTGCACGGCGGTGGTGGCGGGAGGGATGGGAAAACCTGGGTCTTCCAGCTCGTCAAACACATCGCTTACGCGGTAGACCACGCCTGTGACGGGGTCGAATTCAAAGGCCAGCATGCCCAGTTCAATCACACGGTCTTGGGCCACATCAAAGCCTGTGGTCTCGGTGTCGAGCACGATGCCTTTGCTGAGTTGTTGGCCAGGGGCGGGGGTGTTGAACACACGGCCAGGCACGAGGCGGCGAAGCACGCGGTAGTCAGGGTGTTGTTCGAGTTGTTGTGCGAGTTGTTCGATGTCTTGAGTCATGGGTGCAATGTTAAGCGTGGTCGGCCTGTGTGGCGTTGCGCTTGGCAATGGCGCGTGACAAAAAGATGCCCATGGCACAAACCACCAAAGCATCAGCGCCCAAAATCAACGGTGAGTTGAAGCGGCTCAACAGTTCAGCCAACACCAACACACCAAGCGACTGGCCTAAAAACAAAAAGCCAGCAAACAGCGTCACGCCCGTGCCACGTGCGGTGGGCACCATTTGCGTGGCCTTGGCTTGCATGGTGTTGTGAAACATGGCAAAGCCAAAACCCGCCACAAAGCAAGAGGGCAGGGCCAGTTGCCACCAAGGTGCAAACGCAATCACCAAAAACGCGGCGCCAAAGCTGATGCCGCCATAGCGCGCAAGGCCCACTTCTCCAAAGCGTCGAATGGTGATTTTGGCCGTGGCCATGTAAGCCATGCCACCTAATCCAAAGAGCGCCGTGGTCCCGCCTGCCAACGTGAGGGAGATGTGGTGCACCTGATGCAAGTGCGCCGCTGTCACGGCCAGCACACCAAACACGGTGGCACCTTCAACCAAGGTGATGCTCAGAAAGGTGCGTGCCCATGGGTTATGCGCCACTTGTTGAAGCTGCTTGAAAAAACCAGTGGGCGCATGCGTCGGGTGTGCAATGGGTTCCAAATGTTTGAGCTGTCGCCCAAGCAAAAAACTCACGCTGGCAAAAGCAGCAGCCATCAGTGCAAATGCCCAGCGCCAACCTAAAGTGTCGGTCAGCAATCCTCCAAACAACTGGCCGGCTGTGATGCCTAGCATGGTGCCCAAACCCACACGAGCCAAAGTTTCTTGACGGTGCTCGTAATGCACCACATCACCCACCCAAGCCAATGAGAGCGGGATGATGGCGGCGGCGGCCAGTGCCGTACCTACGCGTGCGATCACGAGAAATGTGAGGTCTGCACTGAGTGCCGACAACAAGCTGCCAACGCTGCAGCCGATGGTGGCCAACATGACCACGCGGTATTTACCAAAGCGGTCGCCCACGGGGCCGTAAAACAGTTGCATCAAGCCGTAGGCAATCGCGAAGAATGAAATGACCCGCGAGGCCTCACTGATAGGTGCGCTAAAAACGCGCGACAACTCCGGCAGCATGGGGTCGCAAATGCGCTGCAAGGCCATGCTGCAAAACGTGGCCAGCGACAACAAAAAAATCGCCCGACGGGTGTTGGGCGATAGCGTGTGAGAGGGGGCGGTGTTTGTTTTCAAAGCGAGCCGACTTTACCTGCTAGCAGTGCTTCGGGGTTGTCGCATGTACGTCAAGGTCGATAAATTTGTGTTTCGCGGTTTAGCATTGGCACTATGAAGTTTTTTGTGTCTTTGTTAATCGGACTGGTGGGTTTTGTTGGCTCATTTGCTTGGGCTCAGTCCACTACCGAAGGCATGGCGGCTGAGGTTTTGGGTGTGTACTTCACACCGCCAGCCAATGCTGCTGCTGCCATTGTGAATGCCATTGATGCCAGCGAACGCGAGGTGTTGGTGCAAGCCTACGGTTTCACCCACAACGCCATTGCGCAAGCTTTGGTGCGCGCGCATCAGCGCGGTGTGATGGTGCGTGTGTTGCTCGATCGAAAAAGTCAAAGCTCGAACCGTTATGTGATGGATGTGTTGAGCGATGCGCAAATTGAATTGCGCCAAGATGACAAACATTCCATCGCCCACAACAAGGTGATGGTGATTGACCAAGCCATTGTCATCACGGGTAGTTTTAACTTCACCAACTCAGCAGCTACCCGCAATGCTGAAAATTTCTTGGTGCTGAAATCAGCTGACTTGGCCGAAAAATATCGCCTGCAATGGCAAAATCACTGGGCACATGGCGTGGAATAAAGGGTTTAGAACGCAGATTTAGTCTGTCAGCTCTAAAAACGCACCATTTAGGCGCAAGACCCTTGTCAACATGAAACTTGTCCCTAAAATACATCTCATGCTGCACTGCAACATAACTTTAGCCAAATGGCCAGGTTCAGAGCAGTTTGACCATCCTTTTAATATTTTGGAGATTTGAAATGACTTTGACACCTGAACAAGTAATCGCCGCGAACAAAGCCAACTTGGAAACTTTGGTGGGTTTGACCAACAAAGCTTTCTCTGGCGTGGAGCAACTCATTGAATTGAACTTGGCCGCTGCTAAAAGCACTTTGGCTGATTCACAAAAACAAACCAATGCAGCTTTGAGCGTGAAAGATGCACAAGAGTTGTTGGCTTTGCAAGCCAGCTTGTTCCAGCCGTTGGCTGAAAAAGCTGTGGCCTACAACCGTCACTTGGTTGAAATCGCAACAGGCACAGGCTCACATTTCAACGGCCATGTGGAATCTAAAGTGGCTGAAGCTCAAAAAGCTTTCCACGCCATGGTGGACAACGCCGCCAAAAACGCACCTGCTGGTTCTGAAGCTGCTGTGGCCGCATTCAAAACAGCCGTCGCTGCTGGCAACAACGCATTGGAATCTGTGCAAAAAGCTGTCAAGCAAGCCACAGACGTTGCTGAAGCCAACTACAAAAACCTGACAGAAACAGCTTTGAAAACAGCCAAACCAGCTGCTAAGAAGCGTTAATTTTTAAGGTTCTCCAAGACCTGAAAAACGGCTCCTTCGGGAGCCGTTTTCTTTTGTGCAATAAGATCTCGTTCATGGATAAGCGTTTGTTTCTTGTCGGTATGACAGCATGGCTGGTGGGCTGCGCGAGCAAGCCACGCCAGCCAGCGGTTTCTGTCGATCACGTGAAACGACAAGACATCGTCATGCAAGCCGTCGCCATGCTTGACCGTGGCTACACCTATGGCGGTAAGAAGCTGCATACAGGGTTCGATTGTTCCGGCCTTGTGAGTTTCGTTTACCAAGAGTCTGCGGGCATTGCCCTCAAAGGCAGCGCAGCGCACATGGCCAGTGCGAGCCGACCTGTGGAGGCTCAAGAGGCGAATCCTGGTGATTTGGTGTTCTTCAACACACTCGGCAGTGCGTTCTCGCATGTGGGCATCTACATTGGCGATGGCAAGTTTGTGCATGCGGCCAATGAACGGACGGGTGTGAAAACCGAACGTTTGACCCATGTGTATTGGGCCAAACGCTTTGAGGGCTATCGCACCGTTTTTGCTTGATTTGTGTGGATCAGGCTAGACCGCGAATGGCAAGCGCTGTCTCTTTCACCAGCGCAGGACCTTTGTAAATCAAGCCGGTGTAAATCTGCACCACATCGGCACCCGCTTTGATTTTGGCCACGGCATCCGCGCCGCTCAAAATGCCGCCCACGCCGATGATGGGGAAGTTGGCACCCATGGCTGCGCGCAACTGGCGAATCACTGCATTGCTTTTCTCAAACACGGGTGCGCCGGAGAGACCACCGGTTTCGTCGGCATGCGCCATGCCTTGCACCGCGTCGCGGGCGATGGTGGTGTTGGTCGCAATCACGCCCCATGATGGCGTGCCTTCGTGCACGCAATGGCGCTTCAAGGTAGCCGCGATCACTGCGATTTGGTCGCTGTCCAAATCAGGCGCAATTTTGATGAACACAGGCACTTGCTTGTTGTGCTGTTGGGCCAGCTCTGCGCGGCGTTTGGCGAGTGTGCCAATGAGTGCATCCAACGCTTCGTCGCTTTGCAGTTCGCGCAGGTTTTTGGTGTTGGGGCTGGAGATGTTCACCGTCACGTAGTCAGCATGTGGGTAGACGCCGTCTAGGCAAATCAAGTAATCGTCAGCCGCATTTTCAATGGGCGTGGCGGCGTTCTTGCCGATGTTGAGGCCCAGCAGCATGGGTGTGCCACCTTGCTTGGTTGAGTTGCTGCGGAACTTCGCCAGCTTCACGTTGGCCAAGAAGGCATCCAAACCTTCGTTGTTAAAGCCCAGGCGGTTAATCAATGCATGGGCTTGCGGCAAACGGAACATGCGGGGCTTGGGATTGCCTGGCTGCCCCTTGGGTGTGACCGTGCCCACTTCCACAAAACCAAAACCCATGGCAGCCAAGCCGTCGATGCAGTGGGCGTTTTTGTCCAAGCCTGCGGCCAAGCCCACACGGTTGGGAAAGGTCAAACCTGCGAGTTGAACGGGGTCTTGCACGCGCTCTTGGCAATAGGCCCAAGCCAGTGGCGTGTTTTGCGTGCGGGCCAACATGGCCAGCGTGTGCTCATGGGCGGTTTCGGCATCCATGGCAAACAGAAATGGGCGGGCGAGGGAATAAGGCAACAACGACATGGATAATCTCAAGCTTTTATAAAACCCTCAGATTTTCGCCCATGAATACGCCCACGAACATGTCGACCCAAGCCGTACCTTTGTCTCAAGATGAATTGAAAACTTTGGTGGGCCAAGCTGCCTTGCAATACGTGGTGCCTGGCGAGGTGGTGGGCGTGGGTACAGGCTCGACGGTGAACAAATTCATCGACGCCTTGGCCACCATGAAAGACCAAATCAAAGGCGCGGTGTCTAGCTCGGTTGCCTCCACTGAACGCTTGCAAGCTTTGGGCATCAAAGTGTTTGAAGCGGCCGAGGTGGAAAGCCTGTCGGTCTACATCGACGGTGCAGATGAAATCGACCACCAAGGCCATATGGTCAAGGGCGGCGGCGCGGCGTTGACGCGCGAAAAAATTGTGGCTGCGCAATCCAAGATGTTTGTGTGTATTGCCGATGAAAGCAAACTGGTCGATGCACTGGGCGCGTTCCCGTTGCCCGTGGAAGTCATCCCCATGGCTACCGCGCGCGTGATGCGTCAGTTCGCAGCGATGGGCGGCAGCGCCAAGGTACGTTTGAAAGATGGTCAACCGCTGGTGACCGACAACGGCCAACACATCGTCGATGTGACGGGCTTGAAAATCAGCGACCCACTTAAGTTTGAAACCGATGTCAGCCAATGGCCGGGCGTGGTGACGGTGGGTGTGTTTGCCCACCAAAAAGCGCAGGTGTGTTTGCTGGGCACATCCACCGGCGTGAAGACGCTGAAGTTTTGAAAAGCCTAGGGTCGTCCTACCGTGCGTTGGTGTTGGGTGTCACGGGCGCACTGGGGGCGGCTTTTGTAGATGCCTTGCAGGTCGATCCTGCATGTGCCGAAGTGGTGTGCTTGTCGCGTAGCTCGCAGCCCGCATTTCACTTAGAAGACGAGGCCAGCATGGCTGCTGCGGTTGCTTCATTGCGTGGCCCGTTTCAGCTCATCATCGATGCCACAGGCGCACTCACGATTGACGGACAAGGGCCGGAAAAACACATAGTTGCACTCAACGCTGCGCAACTGGCCCGTGCGTTTGAAGTCAACACCATTGGCCCCGCGTTGTTGCTCAAACACTTTGTGCCTTTGCTGGCCGCAGAGCAGCGCAGCATCTACGCCAAGCTGTCAGCGCGCGTGGGCAGCATCAGCGACAACCGCAAAGGTGGGTGGTATGGCTACCGCGCAGCCAAGGCGGCACTGAACATGGTGCTGCAAACTGCAGCGATTGAAGCGGCACGAAAACGTCCGTTGTTGGTGGTGGCGGCCATGCAGCCAGGCACAGTGGCATCCAATTTGTCAGCGCCGTTTGTGCCTGCGCAAGATTGCCTCACACCTGCGCAATCGGTGGTAGGTTTACTCAGTGCTTTGGATGAGTTGCCAGCGCAAGCCGCTGCGCACTTTGTGGACTACAAAGGTGAATGCATTCCTTGGTAACTGCGCTGCAAATAAAAACCCGCCGAAGCGGGTTTTTATTTGGGTGCAGCAAACCTTATTTCTTGCGCGCTGCAATCGCCGCTTCAGCGGTGTTCACCAAGTCAGCACCGATGGTGGTTTTCCACTTGTTGTAGACGGGGCGTGTGGCTTTCACAAACTCGTCGCGTTGTGCGGGGGTGAGTTGGGTCACGGTCACGCCCAAGGCTTCGATGCCTTTGATGACGGGCTTGTCGGCCTCAATCAAACCTTTGCGGGCAATCACAATTTCTTGCTGGCCTGCGTCCAACGCAGCTTGGCGCACGATGGCTTGGTCAGCCGGTGTCCATGAGTTCCAAATTTCTTTGTTCACCACGAAGATGAGCGGGTCAGCCATGTAACCCCAGGTTGTGATGTACTTTTGGCCCACGGTATGCATCTTGAGCAGGTTGAACAAGAACAAGGGGTTTTCTTGGCCGTCCACGGCGCCGCTGGTCAGCGCGGGTTGAGCGTCGGCCCAGCTCATTTGCGTGGGGTTAGCGCCCAAGGCACTGAACATGTCCGAGAAGATGGGTGAACCCACGATGCGAATCTTCATGCCCTTCAAGTCTTCGGGTGACTTGACGGCGCGCTTGGAGTTGGTGAGTTCACGGTAGCCGTTCTCGCCCCATGCCAATGGCACAACGCCGCCTTGTTCCAAGCGTTGGAAAATTTTCTTGCCCACTTGGCCTTGTGTGAGTGCATCCACGGCAGCGTAGTCAGGCATCAAGAAGGGCAGTGAGAACACATTGAGTTCTTTCACTTGGGGTGACCAGTTGATGGTCGAGCCCACAGCCATGTCAATCACGCCTTGGCGCAAAGCGCTGAATTCGCGTGTTTGGTCACCTTGAATCAGCGACACGCCTGGGTACATCTTGATGTTGATGCGGCCTTGTGTGCGCTCTTTCACCATGTCGGCCCAGAGTTTGCCAGCTTGGCCCCAAGGTGTGGGCACATTGAGCACCAGCGACATGCGGTATTCCGCTTTGTAGGGCTGTTGTTGGGCAGATGCGGTGCTTGCGAATGTGCCCATCACGGCTGCAGCGGCAACCAAGCTCAAGAGGGTTCTGCGAAGTTTCATTGTCTCTATCTCCTTGTTAAAACGAACTCAAAAAATGAAGGGACTATTTCAGTAGCCCATGTAACGCGGCAACCACAAAGCCAACTCGGGCCAAGCGATGACAGCCACCATCACCAAGAACATGCCAAACAACATCCAACCCACCCATGGCACGGTTTCTTCCATGCGCACACCGGCGATGCGGCTAGACACCATCAAGTTCACCGCCAGCGGTGGCGTGAACTGACCCAGTGCGACCTTGAGGGTGAGGATGACGCCAAACCACACAGGGTCCCATTTGTAGAACTGCACGATGGGCCACAGCAGCGGCACAAAGATCAAGAAGATGGACACACCATCGAGGAACATGCCCACGGTGATGAGCATCAAAATCAACAGCGCCAACACGCCGTACTCGCCCAAGCCCGAGTTGACGATGGCGTTGGTGATGGGGTCAATCACACCAAGAGTGGAGAGCGAGAACGCAAAGATACCCGCGAGCGACACCACCAACAAAATGATGGCTGACAACTCACCCGACTCTTGCAAGATGACAAACAGGTCTTTGACCTTGATGGTGCGATGAATCACCATGCCTACAAACAAACCGTAGAACACGGCCACCACCGCAGCTTCGGTGGGTGTGAACCAACCTGCACGCATGCCGCCCAAAATAAGAATGGGTGCTGCTAAGCCCCACGTGGCTTCGCGCAAGCTTTGCCAAAATGGCGGGCGTGGCAAGCTGGCTTCGAGGGCGCCCATCTTGTGTTTACGCGCCATCCACACTGCGGGCACGATGAGGGCCAAGCCCGCCAACACACCGGGCACCATGCCCGCTGCAAACAACGCAGGCACCGACGCGCCGGGCACCAACACCGAGTACACGATGAAGGCCACAGAAGGGGGAATCAAAATATCAGTCGCTGCGGCTGCGCCCACCACGCTGGCGGAGAACGCCGGTGGATAGCCTGCGCGTGACATGGCTGAAATCATCACCGCGCCCACCGCTGCTGCGTTGGCAGGGCCTGAGCCTGAAATGCCGCCCAAGAACATGGCCACCATGATGGCGACCAAAGGCAACATGCCGGGGCCACGACCGACGATGGCGACAGCAAAGTTCACCAAACGCAAAGCCACGCCTGAGCGGTCAAAAATAGAGCCGACCAACACAAACATCGGAATGGCCAGCAAGGGGTATTTGCCCAAGCCCGCGTAAAAATTTTGCGGTACAGCGAGCAAACCAAACCATTGGGCATCCGAGTTGGCCAAGGCGATGCAAGCTGCACCAGCTAAACCCAGTGACGCGCCAATCGGCACGCCCGCCAACATCATGGCGATGAAAGCGACAAAGAGAAGCGTGGGGATCATGCGCGACGCCCCCGACGGATGAACAAGCCCAAGGCACGGCCCGCAATGGCCACCGACATGATGGGCAACCAAATGGTGTACCACCACTGTGGGACGCCAATGCCGGGTGAGGTTTCTTCAAAGCGAATGTCGTCCCACACCACCCGTGAACTGAGCACGGCAATGAGCGCGAACAACACAAACACCATGATGGCGCCAAAGCGGGCGAGGGCGCGTTGGCGCTCGGGCGAGCCGCTGTCGGCAAAGTATTCAATGCGGATTTGGCGATTACGCGCGACAGACGCAGAGCCCGCCACCAGCGACAACACAATCATCAAGAACACCGAGAACTCTTCGGTCCACGCAAACGACTGGTCGCTGAAGTAGCGCACCAAGACGTTGGCAAATGTGATGAGGGCCAACAAGCCCATCGTGATGACCGTGAGCCAGTCTTCGATTTTGAGAGGGACGACAGTGACTTCATCTTGCGCAGCTGGATCATGGATCTCAACAGGCAAATGCGTCGGTTCGTGGAGGTGAGGCATAAAGTAAAACGCGATACAAAGAGGTAACGCGAAGGACTTTAGCATGGCCCCAGCGCTGCGCATGTCGCACGCGCGCAGGGGGAATGATGGCCGGTGTTAGTGGCTCATGCCTTGGTGACGCAGCAAGGCATCGAGTTGAGGCTCGCGACCACGGAAGGCTTTGAACGATTCCATCGCAGGGCGGCTGCCGCCGACTTCCAAAATGGTTTCGCGGTAACGACGGCCGGTGTCAAGGCTGGGCTCACCATCCGCGCCTGCGGTTTCTTCAAACGCCGCATAGGCATCGGCGCTTAGAACCTCTGCCCACTTGTAGCTGTAGTAGCCAGCCGCATAGCCGCCTGCAAAGATGTGGCTGAAGGTGTGCAGCGTGCGGCCCCATGCAGGGCTTTGCAGCACGGCGACTTCGGCGCGCACATCGCGCAGCACTTGCATGAAGTTTTGCGCCTTTTCGCCCTCGGTGTGCAGCAGCATGTCTACCAACGAGAACTCAATTTGGCGCAAGGTTTGCAAACCGCTTTGGAAGTTTTTGGCAGCCAGCATTTTGTCGAACAACGCGCGCGGCAATGGTTCGCCTGTGTCCACATGCGCGGTCATGTGACGCAACACGGACCACTCCCAACAAAAGTTTTCCATGAACTGGCTGGGCAACTCCACCGCGTCCCACTCCACACCGCTGATGCCAGACACATCGCGCTCGTTCACTTGCGTGAGCATGTGATGCAAACCGTGGCCGCATTCGTGGAAGAGGGTGATCACGTCGTCGTGGGTGAGCAGTGGTGGCTTGCCACCCACGGCTTCGGAGAAGTTGCACACGAGGTGTGCCACAGGTGTTTGCAATGTGCCTGTGTCGGGGCGCAACCAACGTGCACGCACATCGTCCATCCACGCGCCACCGCGCTTGCCTGCGCGTGCGCCGGGGTCGAGGTAGAACTGGCCCACCAGCACAGGAGGTAAACCGCGTGCGTGTGTTTCTTCGGTGTGGCGTTCAATGCGATAGAACTCCACCGCTGGGTGCCACACGGGCGCGTCGTCGCGACGAATGCTCACCTCAAACAAGGTCTCCACAATCTTGAACAAACCGGCCAACACCTTAGGCGCGGTGAAGTACGGTTTGACTTCTTGCTCGCTGAAGGCATAGCGCGCTTCTTTGAGTTTCTCGCCGATGTACGGCCAGTCCCACGGCTGTGGGTCTTGGAGGTTCAAGTGTTCGGCGGCGAAGGCGCGCATTTCAGCCACGTCTTTTTCAGCATAGGGGCGGGCGCGTTTGGCCAAGTCACGCAAAAAGTGCATCACTTCGGCTGGTGATTGAGCCATCTTGGCGGCCAGTGACACTTCGGCGTAATTGGCATAGCCCAAGAGCTGCGCTTCTTCTTGGCGCAAGGCCAAAATTTCTTTTACCCATGGGGTGTTGTCTTGTTCGGTTTTGCCGTTTTGCACCGCTTCAGATTGGTCAGAGGCACGTGTGGCGTAAGCGCGGTACAGCTTTTCACGCAGGGCAGAGCTATGCGCAAACTGCATGATGGGCAAGTAGCACGGCATTTTCAAATTCAACTTGTGGCCAGCCAAACCATCCTTCTCAGCCGCAGCGCGCGTGGTTTGCAACACGTCGTCCGGCACACCGGCCAACTCTTCAGCGGTGACGATGGTTGACCATTGGTCAGTCGCATCCAGCACGTTCTCGCTGAACTTTTGGCTCACCTCGGCTTGGCGCTCTTGAATGGCGGCAAAACGTTCTTTGGCAGCGCCCACCAGCTCTGCACCCGACAACACAAAGTTGCGCATGGCCAAGGTGTGGGCGTGTTTTTGCTCGGCATTCAAGCTGGCCACGTCGATGGCTTTGTACTTGGCATACAAGCGCTCGTCTGCGCCAAGTCGCGTGTAGAACTCGGTCACGCGTGGCAGTGCTTCGGTGTACGCCGCGCGCAGCTCGGGCGTGTCAGCCACAGAGTGCAAGTGGCTCACAGCACCCCAAGCTCGGCTGAGTTTTTCAGTAGCCACATCCAGCACCGAAGCAATCGCTTTCCAATCGGCGGGGAAGTCAGCCGCAGTGACTTGCTCCAACGCTGCATCGGCCGCCGGCAAAAGTTGGTCAAGTGCAGGCGCGATGTGCGCGGGTTGGATGGCATCGAACAGCGGGTGATTCGAAAAGTCGAGGAGCGGATTGTTCAATGACATGCAAAACTTTCAAGAAATAGATGGCCGAAATTTCGGCATACCCAGCACCGTCAGCCAAGCTGAGTGGCCAGCGCTTGCTTCGCCCCTCGAGGAGCGCAGCAAGCGCTGGCCACTCAACTTGGCAGAGCGAGCATCAACGCACAACGAACGAAAAGCTCAATGCTTCTCAGATAAGGCCCGTTGCGCCGATTCCAAGGTGTTGACCAGCAGCATTGTGATGGTCATTGGCCCAACCCCACCCGGCACAGGGGTGATGTAGCCAGCCACTTCTTTCACGCCATCAAAGTCCACATCACCGCACAGCTTGCCTTCGTCGTTGCGGTTCATACCCACGTCCAGTACCACCGCACCGGGCTTGACCATGTCAGCCGTCAGCACATTGCGCTTGCCTACCGCAGCCACGATCACATCGGCTTGCAAGGTGAGGGCTTTGAGGTTTTGTGTGCGCGAGTGCGCTACCGTCACAGTGGCATCTTTTTGCAACAGCATGAGGGCCATTGGTTTGCCCACGATGTTGCTGCGGCCAATCACCACCGCGTGTTTGCCCTTGAGGTCGTAACCAATGCTCTCGAGCATCTTCATGCAGCCATACGGCGTGCAAGGCCAAAAACCAGGCATGCCGGTCATCAAGGCGCCAGCGCTGGCGATGTGAAAGCCGTCCACGTCTTTGGCGGGGCTGATGGCTTCAATCACTTTTTGCGCATCGATGTGCGCAGGCAAGGGCAGTTGCACCAAGATGCCGTGAATAGACGAATCGTTGTTGAGTGCGTCCACGCGGGCCAGCAAATCGGCCTCGGTCATGGTGGCTTCGTATTTCTCGAGGACAGAGTGCAAGCCTGCATCTTCACAAGCCTTCACCTTGTTGCGCACATACACCTGGCTGGCTTGGTTGTCGCCCACCAGCACCACAGCGAGGCCTGGTGTGAGGCCTTTGGCTTTGAGTGCAGCGGTGTCGGCAGCCACTTGCGCGCGCAGTTGTTTGGAAAGGGCATTGCCGTCAATGAGTTGTGCAGTCATGGTGTGTATACAGGTGTGAAGTTGAATTGAAAACGCCCGTGAAATACGGGCGTTTAAAGGGGCGTTAAAGAGTTTGCCAAAGGCTTGTGTTTAGGCTTTGGCAGCGTTTTGTCCGAGGGCTGTTTTCAGCAAATCGGCTACGGTGTTGGCATTGAGCTTTTCCATGATGTTGGCGCGGTGCGCTTCCACGGTTTTGATGCTGATGCCGAGGTCGTCTGCAATTTGCTTGTTCAAACGGCCGGCCACGATGCGCTCTAGAACTTGGGCTTCGCGGGTGGTCAGCTTGGCCATCAGCGCGTCGCGGCTGGCGGCTTGTTGTGATTCGGCAAACGATGTGGTGGCTTGGGCCAACATGCGTTCGACCAAGGTCACCAAAGCGGTTTCGTCAAAAGGCTTTTGGATGAAGTCCATTGCACCTTTTTTCATGGTGTCCACAGCCATGGGTACATCGCCGTGACCGGTGATGAACACAATGGGCAAAGGTGATTTGCGTTCGACCAAACGGTCTTGCAACTCGAGGCCTGTCATGCCACCCATGCGGATGTCCACAATCAAACAAGCGACTTCACGTGGGTCGTAACGGCTGAGGAAAGTTTCAGCTGAATCGAAGCAACGAACGCGGTAGTCTTTGCCCTCTAACAACCATTGCAAGGAATCGCGAACAGCCTCGTCGTCATCGACCACGTAGACCGTACCTTTTTTGGGAATCAAGCTCATCAAAAAAACTCCAACCTATCGGACCGGTATCCAGAAGGAAAAGCGGCAGCCCGTTATTTCATCGCCATTGTAGAGGTTCTCAGCCTTCATCCTGCCTTGGTGCGACTCCACGATGGAACGGCACAAATTCAGGCCAATGCCCATACCTTCTGACTTGGTGGAGAAGAAGGCTTCAAACAATCGCTCCATCACCTCGGGCGGCAAGCCTCGTCCTGTGTCAGTGACCGAAAACTCAATCACGGGCTGGCCTTCTTCGCTGCGTGGTAACACCTTTAGCTCCACATCGCGGCGTGTGAGCGGACGCTGGGCCAGGTCAATCGATTCGGCCGCGTTGCGCAACAAGTTCACCAACACTTGCTCAATCAAAATTGGGTCCACGTTGACGGCTGGCAGTCGTGCGGCCGCCACTTGGGTCAGGCGCACCTGTCGCCGACGCATCTCAATGCCCGCCAACTCGACCGCCTCGGCCACCATGGTGGCCACATCGGAGGGGCTTCGGTTGGGTTCGCTGCGCTTCACAAAAGTGCGAATGCGTTGAATGATTTGTCCGGCACGTTGCGCTTGATGGGCGGTTTTTTCTAGGGCCTTGAGCAGCTCTTCTTCCGTCAAATTGTTGGTTTTGATGCGCGACATCATGCCGCTGCAGTAGTTGTTGATGGCAGTCAGAGGTTGGTTCAACTCATGGGCTACGCTGGACGCCATTTCACCCATGGTGATCAAGCGGCTTGCTGACTGCGCGCGTTCGGCTTGCACTTGGGCTTGCTCTTCAGCTTGGCGACGTGGCGTGATGTCTGACGCAATCACCATTTGGGCCAAGCGACCATCCACCCAGTTGAGGTAACGCGAACGCACCTCTAGCCACTTGCCCAGCTCGGGTACATAAATTTCGGCGTTCTCGGCTTTGGTTTCGGTAATGCCTTCGGTGGGTAAGCCCATCAAGCCATCGTCTTCATCATGACCATCATCGTTTGCGGCTTCTGATGTTGTTGAGGGACGTGGTTGACCGGCTTGTGAGACCAAGCTCAAGTGGCCTTGCGTGGTGCTGGCAAACCATTGGCGATACATTTTGTTGGCAAACAACAGCTCTTTGCTGCCCAAGGGGGCCACAGACACCGACGCATCCAGACCTTCAAGCACAGTGGTGAACCGGTCATGTGCAGCTGAAAGTTGTTCGCGCACGCGGTTGGGTTCGGTGATGTCGGTCATCGACGTCATCCAGCCTGTTTGTTGGCCGCGAGCATCGACGAGCGGCGACACATACAAACGTGCATCAAATACTTCGCCGCTTTTACGCTTGACGCGCACTTGAAAGCCGCTGCTGGTGGTTTGGCCTTGTAGCTCTTGGGCGAGTTTTTGTTCTAAGGTGTCACGGTCTTCGTCGGGCCAATAAGGAAACGGTGGCACACGGCCTACCAACTCATCCTCGGTCCAGCCGGTCATCTGGCAAAACGCAGCATTCACGTAGGTGATGCGGCCTTTGAGGTCCATCGCCCGCATGCCGGTGAGGATGGAGTTTTCCATGGCGCGACGAAAGTTGGTTTCGGACACCAGAGCTTGTTGTGCCTGCACGCGGCGGCGCGTGTGGCGCCACGTGCCAATCAGCATCCAAGCGGTCATGGCGCTGAGCACGGTGACCAACCAAAACACGCCATTGCCAATCAACCCCTTTGAGGTGCGGTAGGCCTGTGCGTGCAGCGACAGTGCGTAGCCCACTGGGGTGATAGGAACTTCGTATTCGTTGGTTTGGAACAGCCATGGCAATACCTCGGTCACTTTGGGGCGGGCTTTGTTGGCTTGGCCAGCCAGCACGTTGTTGTTCACATCGCGCAGTGACACGGCATAGCGGTTGGCGATTTCGTTGGGCACTGCAAAACGCAGCATGCCGTCTAGGGTGTATTCCGCCAATAGCACGCCTTCGAATTTGCCGTGGTTCACGATGGGCACGTGCAATTGCAGGTGCGTGTAGGGCGCGGCTTTGGGGCGTTTTTCGATGATGGGTTGTGAGTAACTGGGTTGCTGCAAATCACGCGTCAGTTGGAATGTGCTCAGTGTTTCGGTGTTGGTGATGGCGCTGCCGGTGACAAAGCTCATGGTTGAGTTGTTGCTCGCACTGGCATATGTCGCATGCACACGTTGACGCGCATCAACCCATGTCAAGCTGGCGAGTTCAGGGCTTTGGTTTAACAGACTTTGTGCGTCATTTGAAAAACCCTTGCTATCGGTTTCCCTGTTGGCAATGTCACGTGCCATGCGCATCATTTGTTCTTGTTTATCAAGCAGGCGCAGGCGTAAACGTTGTTGGGCGTACTCCACATCGCGACGAACCACCTCTTGTTCACGCACGATTTCTTCATAGCGCAAGTACCAAAACGCCGTGGTGATGGCCACCATGAACAGCACCACGGCTGCCAGTGGTGCCATGAACGCAAAGCGGTCTTGGCGATTTGGAGTTTGCTTGCGCCACCAGTGACGCCAGTGGTTGATGAGGGGTGTGAGAGGAGAGGGTGACGGTGGTTTCAACATGTGTGTTGAGTTTATGTCTGCCCTGAACATTTTTCTTTTAGGTAATTATTGAATTCCATAATAAGAAATCAATAGTCGCTATTTGAAATTTCGGAAATTTGTGAGAAACTATTTACATTCGAGTCAAAACAAGTGCAACACAGAGGAGACAAGCATGTCAGCACAACCGAACGATCCACGTAACGATGTGGACAGCCAAGAAACGCGTGAGTGGATGGACGCTTTGTCCGCCGTCATCAATGCAGAGGGCCCCGAGCGCGCGCACTTCTTGTTAGAGCAATTGCTCGAGCACGCACGTGAGAGCAGCATCGACATGCCGTTCTCAGCCAACACCGGCTACGTGAACACGATCGAACCAGATCAAGAAGCCCATTGCCCTGGCAACATTGAAATTGAAGAGCGTTTGCGCGCTTACATGCGCTGGAACGCGATGGCGATGGTGGTCAAAGCCAACCGCCACAACCCAGAAGACGGTGGTGACCTCGGCGGTCACATTGGTTCGTTCGCTTCATTGGCTCACATGTTTGGTGCGGGCTTCAACCACTTCTGGCACGCTGAAAACGAAAACCACGGTGGTGACTGCTTGTACATCCAAGGTCACGTGTCACCTGGCGTGTATGCCCGTGCTTATCTGGAAGGCCGTTTGACCGAAGAGCAGTTGCTCAACTTCCGTCAAGAAGTCGACGGCAAAGGTTTGTCCAGCTACCCACACCCCAAACTCATGCCTGAGTTCTGGCAGTTCCCAACGGTGTCGATGGGCCTTGGCCCATTGATGGCGATTTACCAAGCGCGCTTCTTGAAGTACTTGCACGCACGTGGCATTGCCAACACCGAAAACCGCAAGGTCTGGGTGTTCTGCGGCGACGGTGAGATGGACGAAGTTGAATCTTTGGGCGCTATCGGTTTGGCCGCTCGCGAAAAACTCGACAACTTGATCTTCGTGGTCAACTGCAACTTGCAACGTTTGGACGGCCCCGTGCGCGGCAACGGCAAGATCGTGCAAGAACTCGAAGGCGAATTCCGTGGCTCAGGCTGGAACGTCATCAAGCTCTTGTGGGGCAGCGAGTGGGACAAACTGTTGGCTCGCGACAAAGACGGCGCATTGCGCAAGATCATGATGGACACCTTGGACGGTGACTTCCAAGCGTTCAAAGCCAACGACGGCGCTTATGTGCGCAAGCACTTCTTTGGTCGCGATCCACGTACCTTAGAGATGGTCTCGCACATGAGTGACGACGAAATCTGGGCCTTGAAGCGCGGCGGTCACGACCCACAAAAGGTGTATGCCGCTTACCACCAAGCGGTGAACCACAAAGACCAACCGACTGTGTTGTTGATCAAGACCGTCAAAGGTTTTGGCATGGGCAAAGCTGGTGAAGGCAAGAACAACGTTCACCAAACCAAGAAGCTCACGGATGAAGACATCAAGTACATGCGTGACCGCTTCAACATTCCAGTGCCTGACAGCGAATTGGCCAACGTGCCGTTCTATAAGCCTGCAGATGACACCCCTGAAATGCAATACCTGCACGAGCGCCGCAAGGCTTTGGGCGGCTACTTGCCACACCGTCGCACGAAAGCCGAAGAAACCTTTACCGTGCCGTCGTTAGACATCTTCAAATCGGTGATGGAGCCCACAGCCGAAGGCCGTGAAATTTCCACCACCCAAGCCTATGTGCGCTTCCTCACGCAGCTCTTGCGCGACCAAGCCTTGGGCCCACGCGTGGTGCCAATCTTGGTGGACGAAGCCCGTACCTTTGGTATGGAAGGCTTGTTCCGTCAAATCGGTATTTACAACCCAGCGGGTCAAAACTACACACCGGTCGATAAAGACCAAGTGATGTATTACAAGGAAGACAAAGCTGGCCAAATCCTGCAAGAAGGCATCAACGAAGCCGGCGGTATGTCGAGCTGGATTGCTGCGGCCACCAGCTACTCCACCAGCAACCGCATCATGGTGCCGTTCTACGTGTACTACTCGATGTTTGGTTTCCAACGCATTGGCGACTTGGCATGGGCTGCTGGCGACATGCAAGCACGCGGCTTCTTGTTGGGCGGCACATCGGGTCGTACCACTTTGAACGGCGAAGGCTTGCAGCACGAAGATGGTCACAGCCACATCATGGCCAACACCATCCCCAACTGCGTGTCGTATGACCCCACCTTTGCACACGAAGTCGGTGTCATCTTGCACCACGGTTTGAAGCGCATGGTTGAGAAGCAAGACAACGTCTTCTACTACATCACCTTGCTCAACGAAAACTACGCGATGCCTGGCCTCAAAGCTGGCACCGAAGAGCAAATCATCAAAGGCATGTACTTGTTGCAACAAGGCGAGGGCAAGAAGACGGCACCACGCGTGAACTTGTTGGGCTCGGGCACCATCCTGCGCGAATCCATCGCTGCACGCGACTTGCTCGCTGCCGATTGGGGCGTCGCTGCCAACGTGTGGAGCTGCCCAAGCTTCAACGAGCTTACACGCGACGGTCAAGACGCTGAGCGTTACAACTTGTTGCACCCCACTGAGACACCCAAGGTGCCTTTTGTGGCTGCGCAGTTGGATCCTTATGTTGGCCCCGTGGTCGCTTCGACCGACTACATGAAAGCCTATGCCGAACAGATTCGTCCGTTCATGCCTAAAGGCCGCACTTACAAAGTGTTGGGCACAGACGGTTTCGGTCGCTCTGACTTCCGCAGCAAGCTGCGTGAGCACTTTGAAGTCAACCGCCACTACATCGTGGTCGCCGCCCTCAAAGCCCTCAGCGAAGAAGGCACCGTGCCAGTGGCACAAGTGGCTGAAGCCATCAAAAAGTACGGCATCAAAACCGACAAGATCAACCCGCTGTACGCATAAGAAATCGGGAGACACAACATGGCATTGGTAGAAGTAAAAGTCCCGGATATCGGGGATTTCGACGAAGTCGCAGTCATTGAGCTGCTGGTCAAAGTGGGCGACACCGTGAAAGCGGAACAGTCCCTCATCACCGTCGAATCAGACAAGGCCTCGATGGAAATTCCATCGAGCACAGCGGGTGTGGTCAAAGAGCTCAAAGTGGCTTTGGGCGACAAGGTCAAAGAAGGCTCTGTGGTGTTGGTGGTTGAAGCCGCTGGTGCCGCTGCTGCACCCGCTGTAGCAGCCGCGCCCGCAGCAGCTCCCGCCGCCGCTGCGCCAGCTCCAGTTGCCGCCGCTGCTCCCGTAGCAGCAGCCACATCAGGCCCCATTGAAATTCACGTGCCAGACATTGGCGACTTCAAAGACGTGGCTGTCATCGAAGTGTTTGTGAAGCCTGGCGACACCATCAAGGTGGAGCAATCGCTCATCACTGTGGAGTCTGACAAAGCGTCGATGGAAATTCCATCCTCACACGCGGGCGTGCTCAAAGAGCTCAAAGTCAAAGTGGGCGACACCGTCAACATTGGTGACTTGCTGGCCATTTTGGAAGGCACTGTTTCTGTTGCTGCACCTGTGGCTGCTGCCGCCTCTGCCGTTGCCGCCGTTGTGCCTGCCGCAGTCGCTGCAACGACTGCAGTTGCTTCAGCGGTTGCTGCTGTCGCAGCACCTGCACACGCACCTGGCGCACCTACCTTGGGCTTGCCACACGCATCACCCTCGGTGCGTAAGTTCGCACGCGAACTCGGTGTGCCGTTAGAAGAGCTCAAAGGCTCAGGTCATAAAGGCCGCATCACGCAAAACGACGTGCAAGCCTTCACCAAGTCAGTCATGTCGGGCGCCACACAAACCAAGGCTCAAGCAGCCAAGGGTGGCGCATCTGCGGGTGGCGACGGCGCAGCCTTGGGCCTCATCCCATGGCCGAAGGTTGACTTTGCCAAGTTCGGTCCTGTCGAGCGCAAAGAAATGGGCCGCATCAAGAAGATCAGCGGTGCCAACTTGTTGCGCAACGCCATCATGATTCCAGCGGTCACCAACCATGACGACTGCGACATCACTGACCTTGAAGCCTTCCGCGTGTCGACCAACAAAGAGAACGAAAAATCGGGCGTCAAAGTCACGATGCTGGCGTTCTTGATCAAGGCTTGCGTGGCCGCGCTCAAGAAATACCCAGAGTTCAACAGCTCGCTCGATGGCGATGCACTGGTCTACAAAAACTACTGGCACATCGGCTTTGCCGCTGATACACCCAATGGATTGATGGTGCCCGTCATCCGCGATTGCGACAAAAAAGGCGTGCTGCAAATCAGCCAAGAAATGTCAGAGCTGGCCAAGAAAGCCCGCGACGGCAAACTCGGCCCTGCTGAAATGACTGGCGCAACCTTCACCATCTCTAGCCTCGGCGGCATTGGTGGCAAGTACTTCACGCCCATCATCAACGCACCCGAAGTGGCCATCCTCGGTGTCTGTAAGAGCACCATGGAGCCTGTGTGGAACGGCAAAGAATTTGTGCCACGCTTGATGTTGCCTCTGAGCTTGACGTGGGACCACCGCGTCATCGATGGTGCAGCAGCGGCACGCTTCAATGCGTACCTCGGTCAAATCCTCGGCGACTTCCGTCGCGTGTTGCTCTAAGGACTTGATATGGCACTGATTGATATCAAAGTTCCAGACATCGGCGACTTCGACGAAGTGGCCGTGATCGAGTTGCTGGTCAAACCCGGCGACACCGTCAAAGCTGAGCAATCACTCATCACTGTGGAGTCCGACAAGGCGTCGATGGAAATTCCATCCTCACATGCGGGCGTGGTGAAAGAGTTGAAAGTCAAGCTGGGCGACAAGGTCAAAGAAGGCTCGGTGGTGTTGGTGTTGGATGCAGAAGGCGCTGCCGCTGCTCCAGCAGCTCCCGCAGCGTCTCCTGCCGCAGCAGCACCTGCTGCACCAGTGGCTGCCGCGCCGGCACCCACAGCCTCATCCTTCGGTGGCTCTGCCGACCTTGAGTGCGATGTGCTCGTGTTGGGCGGTGGCCCCGGCGGTTACTCGGCTGCGTTCCGTGCGGCTGACCTTGGGCTTAGCGTCGTCATCGTTGAGCGCTACGCCACCTTGGGCGGCGTGTGTTTGAACGTGGGTTGCATTCCTTCCAAAGCCTTGCTGCACGTCGCAGCAGTGATGGACGAAGTCAGCCACATGGCTGACCTCGGTGTGGACTTCGGTGCACCTGCGGTCAACATCGACAAGCTGCGCGGCCACAAAGAAAAAGTCATCGGCAAACTCACAGGCGGCTTGGCTGCCATGGCCAAGATGCGCAAGGTCACCACCGTGCGCGGCTTGGGCCAATTCGTGGGTGCGAACCACCTCGAAGTGTTGGAAACCAGTGGCTCGGCACAAGAGCAAACCGGCAGCAAAAAAGTGATCGCGTTCAAGCGCGCCATCATTGCGGCTGGCTCGCAAGCCGTGCGTTTGCCGTTCATGCCGAATGACCCACGCGTGGTGGACAGCACCGGCGCTTTGGCGCTCAAAGAAGTGCCCAAGCGCATGCTCATCTTGGGCGGCGGCATCATCGGCCTAGAAATGGGCACCGTGTACAGCACGCTGGGCGCACGCCTCGATGTGGTGGAAATGATGGACGGCCTGATGCAAGGCGCTGACCGCGACTTGGTGAAGATCTGGCAAAAGATGAACGCCAAGCGCTTTGACAACATCATGCTCAAGACCAAGACCGTGTCCGCACGCGCCTTGCCTGAAGGCATTGAAGTCACGTTTGCAGCGGCAGAAGAGGGCGGCACCGCCCCCGCGCCGCAGGTGTATGACCTCGTGTTGCAAGCCGTGGGCCGCACGCCCAATGGCAAAAAACTCGCTGCTGAAAAAGCGGGCGTGTCTGTGACCGACCGTGGCTTCATCAACGTCGACATCCAGATGCGCACCAACGTGCCGCACATCTTCGCCATTGGCGACATCGTGGGCCAGCCCATGTTGGCGCACAAGGCGGTGCACGAAGCGCACGTGGCGGCCGAAGTGATTGCGGGCGAACTGCAAGGCAACAAAGAGTTGGCAGCAGCTGCGTTCAACGCACGCGTCATCCCAAGCGTGGCCTACACCGACCCCGAAGTGGCTTGGGTGGGCTTGACCGAAGACCAAGCCAAAGCGCAAGGCATCAAGGTGAAAAAGGGCTTGTTCCCTTGGACCGCCTCTGGCCGCGCCATTGCCAATGGCCGCGACGAAGGCGTGACCAAACTGCTGTTTGACGATTCAACCGAGGCCCACGGTCACGGCAAGATTCTCGGCGGCGGCATGGTGGGCACGCATGCGGGCGACATGATTGGCGAGATCGCTCTGGCCATCGAGATGGGCGCAGACGCTGTGGACATCGGCAAAACCATCCACCCACACCCCACGCTGGGCGAAAGCATCGGCATGGCGGCAGAAGTGGCGCACGGTAGCTGCACGGACTTGCCGCCTAGCAAGAAGTAAACGCTTCGCGCTGTAAATAAAGAAGCCCGGACGGGAAACTGTCCGGGCTTTTCACATTTAAAGCGTCAGTGAATTAATGCGCACCAAGGTAACACCCCTCAGCCCGTTCCCCATCCGCTTCATCACCTTCTTCGCTGCACAGCGCCGCAATCAAGGCTTTGTCCACCACTTGGCCGGGTAGCAGCAGCTCTTCATTCGTCCAGCGCTTGACCAAGTGTCCATTGGCCACGCCGCCGGTGTGGGGGGCTTGGTAGGCGCGGCGGTGTTGCATGGTTAGCCGGCTGTTGGCGTTGGCAATGAAGCGACTTTCGCCCAAGGCCCAAGGTTCAAAGTAGGCGTTGGCGGCAGCATCGACTTGGCGGAAGTAGCTGCGTGCGCCTTCAGCATTGAGTTTTTTGCGTACGGTGCGCGTGATGAGGCCTTGCAAGTGGTCGAGCGCGGCGTAGTCCATTTGGTCCAAGGCTTCGGGGCTCATGTCTTGTGTGGCCAGTGCGGCAGTGGCGGCCAGCTCGGCGGGCAGCACTTGCACCATGGCTTTGACCACATCGTGATGGGGCGCGACAGCGGTGGCCACGCCGCGTGTTTGCGGCTGAATGGGGCAGCGAATTTCCACAAAGCGCGGCTTGACGGGGCCAGTGCAGCCGTCGTGGTGGTAGTACTCGCCTTGGCTCAGCCGCCCTTTGCTAGAGCGCCCGCGCACATCGCGGTAGGTGGGGTGTTGGGTGTGGACGTTCAAGCAAACCACGAGGCCCGTGGCATCGACTAGCTTGTAAAAGGCTTCGCGCCATTCGGGCAAGAGAAGTTTGTCGTGCAAGTAGTCGGTGGGGGCTTGTGCCTCATGGCCCACTTCGCCTTCGATGACCAACACGAACGGACGTGGTCTGCGCACGCGCCACTGGCAGTTGGCAAATTCCAGCACCGAGCTGGAGGTGTCAGAGTGTGTGGTGGCGCTGAGGCTTGTGTGGGCAGACATGCCCCAATTTTAGAGTTTGTTTAAAACTCAAACCCACCTTGCTTGCGCACTGCTGCGGATGAAGCACCCGTTAGCAAGTCGGCCAACAGCTTTGCATGTGCTGGGTTTTGTGCGTGTGTGCAAATGCCCAATGTGTAGTCGGTGCTCAGCTCAAACTCAGCAGGCAACACATCGACCAAGTCCACGCCTTCGGTGTAGTTGATTTCTGTCACTTGGGTGCAGCCAATCAAACCGCTCTCGGTGCTCTTCGCCATTTCACCCATGGCGGTTGCACCGTTGGGGAACACACGAAATTTGCTGCGCATGGTCTCGTCCAAGCCCAAGGCTTTGAGCACGTTCATGAAGTGAATGCCAGCCGTGGCTTTGTCGGGGTCTGGAAAGTAAATGCCTTGTGCTGCGCTCATGGCGGCGTGCAGTTGCTCGCGTGTTTTGACCTGAGGGTGTGTGGTGCCGCTGCGCACCGCCACACCTGTTTTCACTTTCCCTAACGAGCGTGCGCTGCCTGCTACTACATGGCCAGAGGCGATGAGTTGCTCAATGAGTGGTTTGGTGAGGATGACCACATCGCAAGGTGTGCCGCCTACAAGTTGATCACGCATTTGACCCACGGCGCTGAAGGTGCCGTGAATGGATGTGCCTGTGCTTTTTTCAAATTCAGCCTGAACGGCTTTGACCACGGCTGCGGCTGCGCCGCCACTCAATACATGCATGTTGTTTTCTTTCTTGTGAGGTTTAAGAATGGACCGATGGTGTGTCGGCCTCGATGGTTTTTAATAAATTTTCTGGTGTGAATGGCATGGCACGCATGCGTATGCCGATGGCATCAAAAATGGCATTGGCAATGGCCGCGCAGGTGGGGCCTGAGCTGCATTCGCCTGCGCCCAGAGCGGTTTCGTGCGGTTGTGGCATGAGGGCTACCTCAACCGCAGGCATGTCGCTGAATTTCAAGATGGGGTAGCTTTCCCAGTCATTCGATGCAATGCCTTGAGGGCTGAGTTGTGCTGATTCGCACAAAGCCCAGCTAGCCGCTTGCAAAGCACCACCTTCGATTTGGTTGACTGCGCCGTCGGCATCCACGACATGACCCAAGTCAACAGCGGTCCAGAGTTTGTGCAGCTTCACTTTCTCTTCAACGACCAGCTCGACCACCACCGCGCAATACGCCCCCGTGTTTTTGTAGCGTGCATAGGCTAGGCCACGTCCCCAACCTTCGGGTTTGTTCGCAGGGCGAGCCGCAGTCCAGCCTGCCATGTCGGCTACTTTTTGCAGCGCCGCAGCTGCGCGCGCTTGTCCTGTGTTTTTCAGATGTGCCAAACGAAAGGCCAGCGGGTCTTGCATGCAACGCAAAGCCAATTCATCCATCACCGATTCAGCGGCGAATACGTTGGTGGGTGCGCCTAAAGCTCGCATGGCTGACACACGAAACGGCATGTTCAACACGCGATGATTGAGCACCTTCATCGATGCAATGTCGTAGGGTGGTTGTGCGTTGCGCTCAGAGCCACCGCCCACAGGCATGGCTGCATTGACGGCCATCGTCACGGGCTGGGGCTGTGCGGTTTGCCACGTGCCTAACAACGCGGGTGTTTTGCCGCGACCGGGGCGTGTGCCGTGGCCTTGACCCCAAACGGTTTGTGTCCATTCGGTGATGTGACCCTCGGTATTTAAGCCTGCTTGAATTGCCACTGCCATGGCCGGCGCCAAAGGCGCGTGGCCTAGTTCAGCTTGCCGAGTCCACTGCACGCGCATAGGGCGACCGGGCACAAGTTGGGCGAGCCATGCGGCATCAAAGGCGACATCGTCTGCACCATTGTGGCCATAGCAACCTGCGCCTTCCACGTGCGAGACCTGCACTTGTTCAGGCAGCATGTCAAATGCCAAAGCGATGTCGCGGCGTAGGTTGTAAATGCCTTGGCTGTGGCTCCACACCTCTAGGTGTTGTGCGTCGTCGGTCCATTGCGCCAACGCGCAGCACAGACCAATCGAAGCATGCTGCAAATACGGCCGATGAAATTCGGCGCGTACATATTGCACAGCGTTTGTTTGTGCGTTGCTGTTGATGTCAGCCACCACTGTGGTGTCTAAGGGTTGAGCTTTTAACCAGCTCGTTAAATCGTTGGCGTCAGGCACTTCTGAATGGCAGCGCCAAAACTTGCCTTGTACGACACCGTCTTCGATGTAGCTCACAATTTTTGACAATGCGTATTCGGACTCGGTCAACACGCCCAGCAACAAACCGTCTTGATGCACCTGCAACACACCGCTTTGTGCCTGCAAATGATGAACCAAGGCTTGCATGTCGTGCACGATGACTTCTGCGGTAAGCGTGCCAGGCCTGAACACCATGCCGTGGCACATGTTTGGCAATACGCGGTCCTGGATGTATTCAAACTCGCCAAACACTTTGCTGGCCACATCAGGGCGGAGCGCGGTGGGTGAGAGATGACGGGTGTTTACATCTTGCGCTTCATAGGGTGACTGCACATGCGTGGTGTCGATGGTGCTGTGCCACATCTCCGCAGTCGTGAGTTCAGCATAGCTGGCGGTTTGTGTTGTGGCTTGCACCGAGAACTCGCCATTCGCACAGCGTACAGCCGCCACATCTACACCGCAACGCTGTGCCATGGCGATGCGACACATTTCACGCCAATGGGCGGCGGCGCATCGCAAGGCGGCGCCCGAGTGTTGCACCGACAAACTGCCAGATGTCACCGCTTCATCGGGGCTGGTGTGTGTGCTGGCCGGCACCATGTCGATGTGTGCGGGCGAGAGCCGCAACTCTTGCGCCACGATGAGTCGCAATGCGTGTGAAATACCTTGGCCCAAATCGACCTTGCCAGAGAACGCTTGCACTTGACCTGCTGCGCCCAAGCCCAGCCATTGCCGCAAGAAGGGATGCGCTTTGAGCGATTCAGACATCACACCGCCGCAGACTGAGATGCTGCTTTTTCAATAGCCCGTATCACGCGGTTGTGTGCCCCGCATCGACACAGATGGCCGTCAAGTGCTTGCACAATGTCCTGCCGTGTGGGGTGCGCTTGGCGTTGCAACAAAGCCGCCGCCGACATCAAGATGCCGCTGGTGCAAAAGCCGCATTGCATGGCTTGTTCTTCGATGAACGCGGTTTGCAAAGTATGCGGTGCCTCGCGTGTGCCTAGGCCTTCCACCGTGGTGATGTGTTTGCCTTGCACCGACCACAGCGGGGTTTCGCAGGCGGCCATGGCATGGCCATCGACCATCACGCGGCAAGCGCCGCATGCGCCTTGACCGCAGCCCATGCGCGTGGCTTTGAGGTGCAGTGTGTTGCGCAACACATCCAGCAAGCTTTGCCCGCCGTCGCTTTGCACCGACACCTCGCGTCTATTGACGTGAAAGACCACCACCGAGTTGCTCATGGCTCAGTCGGCCTTCGCGCCTGAAACTTTCACGATGTTGGCCCACTTGGCAATGTCGGCATTGAGGTATTGCTCAAACTCAGCCACGGTCATCGACATAGGCACCGCACCTTGTTTGGCCCATGCGGTTTTGACCTCGGGGTTGTTCACAATCTTGCGCATCTCGGCGTTGAGCTTGGTCACGATGTCAGCGGGCGTGCCTTTGGGCGCCATGAAGCCGAGCCAAATGGTGGCTTCGTATTTGGGCACGGTTTCGGCCACGGTGGGCACGTCGGGCAAGTTGGCAGAGCGTGCCAAGCCTGTAGCGCCCAGCATCCGTACTTGGCCGTTGCGTGCAAATTCGGCCATGGTGGTTTCAGCATCAAACATCACATCCACTTGGCCACCCACGATGTCGGTGCGCGCACCTGAGCTGCCTTTGTACGGCACATGTGTCATGTCCACACCTGCCATGTATTTGAACAACTCACCGGCCATGTGATACGGCGTGCCGTTGCCAGACGAAGCAAAGTTGATCTTGCCTGGCTTGGATTTGGCCAACGCGATCAGTTCGCTCACGTTTTTCACCGGTACTGAAGGGTGAACCACCAGCAGCAAGTTGGAGTAGTTCACAGGCGCGATGCCCACAAAGTCTTTCATCAACGCAAAAGGCTTCTTGGGGATGAGGGACTCATTCACCGTTTGGGTGTTGGACATCATCAACAAGGTGTAGCCGTCTGCGGGCGACTTGGCCGCGAAGTCCGTGCCGATGATGGAGCCCGCACCGGGTTTGTTGTCAATCACAAAAGGTTGTTTGAGCTCATCGGTCAAGCGTTGCGCCATGAAGCGGGCGTAGTTGTCAGCAGGGCCACCCGCTGCAAACGGCACCACGATTTTCACGGGACGGTTGGGGTAGCTTTGCGCATTTTGCGCATGCGCGAGGCCAGAGGCCATCGCCAAACCGAGCGCCATGAGTTTGAAGGTGCGAGCAAGTTTCAGCATGAGTTGTCTCCGTTGATTGGAACTGTGAGTGAGCGTGTGAGTGGTTGCCGATCTCTGCGGATCAGTCAACTTTGCCAATGCGTGTTACGAGGGCACTCATCTCTTTGGCATCTGCTTGCACGAAGCGCTCAAAGTCGACCGCGTCTTGGTACATGAACGAAGTGCCAGAGGCTGTTAACGCGCCGATGGCGCGCGCATCTTGTGCGGCAAATTTGGCAGCTTGGCGCAAGCTGTCCACCACGGCAGCAGGTGTATCGGCGGGCACAAACATGCCCGACCACTGTGAGTATTGAATGGGCACACCCAATTCTTTGAAGCTGGGCACCTCGGGCATGCTGGCCAAGCGGCCTTCACCCCAATGCGCCAAGGCGCGCAAACGGCCGGATGCAATTTGTTGTTTCACACTGGCGGGTCCTGTGGACACCGCGTCAATTTGTCCACTGAGCAACGACAGCACAGCAGGTGCTGCACCGGTGTAGGGCACATGCAGCATGAAGGTGGAGGTGACTGCTTTGAGTTGCTCCATAGGCACATGCATGGTGCCGTAGTTGCCAGACGAGCCAAACGAGATTTTTCCTGGATTGGCCTTGGCATCCGCAATGAACTCTGCGTAGGTTTTCCATGGGCTGTCGCTGCGCACCACCAGTACTGTGGGGTCTGCGGTGAAGCGCGCAATGGGCTTGAGTTGGTTCACCTGATACATGGGTGCACGTTGCAAAATTTTGTCCGCTTCAGGCAGCACCACCAACGACGACAACGACATGAGCACGGTGTAGCCATCACCCTTGGACTTGGCCACTTGCGCCATGCCAATCCCACCGCCTGCACCACCTTTGTTTTCCACCACGATGGGTTGCTTCAAGTAGCGCGACATGGCTTCAGCCACAGGGCGGCCTACGGTGTCTGCGACACCACCCGGCGGAAACGGGACCACCATGGTGATGGGTTTCGTGGGGTAGGTCTGTGCAAAGGCGCTGAAGCTACAGGCCACAGCCATTGCAGCGCTGAGCCCGGCGCGAATCAGTTGACGTCGTTCCATGTCTTGTCTCCTTCGGTTGTTCGCTAGCAGGTCAAGCGAATGCTTGCCTGCTTTTTTAGTTTTAAACGAAGCGGTTTTCGATGCTGCCCACGCCGTCAATTTCGACGCGGATCACATCGCCTTTGGCGATGTAGCGGGGAGGGGTCAAGCCCATGCCCACGCCAGCAGGTGTACCTGTGGCGATGATGTCGCCGGGGTAGAGCGTGATACCGCGTGAGATGGTTTCAATCAGTGTGGGAATGTCGAAGATCATGTTTTCGGTGGGGCCATCTTGGCGCAACTCACCATTGACCCAACAACGCACACGCGTGTTGCGACCATCCACTTCATCCGCTGTCACGATCCATGGTCCCATGGGGCAGAAGGTGTCAAACGACTTGCCCATGTCCCACTGTTGGTGTCGCATTTGCACATCGCGTGCGGTCACGTCGTTGACCACGGTGTAGCCAAACACATGGCTCATGGCGTCACTTTGGCTGATGTTCTTGCCGCCTTTGCCAATGACTACCGCCAGCTCGGCTTCGTAGTCGATTTGGTCGGAGATGGCTGCACCTGGCAGATGCACATCGTCCGTTGGGCCAACGACGCACTCAGGCACTTTGGTGAAGACGATGGGCCACGCCTTGGTGTCGGTGTTGCTGTCTTTGAAGACTGAGGCTTGCAGCTCTTTGGCGTGTGCGTGGTAATTGCGGCCTACGCACCACACGTTGCGGCGTGGAATGGGCAAGGGCGCTTCGAGGTGAACGTGTGTGATGTCGTGCGGTGTGCCAGCCAACTCGGGTAGCGCATGGCCAGAAGCGAGCGCATCGATGATGAGCTGAGCGCCGTGATGGGCTTGGTCTTCGGTGAGTGCAAAGGCGGTGACGTGTTTGCCGTCGGCAGAAACTTGGCCCACATGACGTTGGCCGTTCAGTTTGAAAGTAGCAATGCGCAAAGTGTTCTCCTGAGATGAAAAATTGGTGGGTCTAAAACCAATCTAATTCATCATAGGGAGGATGTGTCTTGGATCAAGACACACACGAGACAACGTCTAGCGTGGCTTAGAGCTCCAAAGCTTCCCAAACCCGATACGCGGCATACGCATCGTTGGCGGCATACACCAGTTGCGATTCGCTCAACCGTTCATTGGCCCAGTTACTGGTGGCTGCTTTCTTTGACTTTTGAAAACGTTGGTTGAACAGCACCGCCACCGCGCCTTTGACGCCCATTTCTTTGCGATAGCCCTGCGCTTTGAAAATGGTGTTGAGTTCCAGCACGCCTGCGGGCTCGACACCAAATTTTTGGAGGATGCGTTTGCGGTCATCACCCAAACCAAAACCGGCTTTCGCAATGCCTGGTCGCGCGAGCAAGTCGGCTGCCACCGCGCGGCACTCAGGGTTGTGTAACTGAAACACCCATGCGCGTTCGCGGGTGGCGAGCTGCAACACATGCGGGCCGTCAGACGCTTCGCCCACGCGGAAGGTGGGTTTGGACTCGGTATCAAAGCCCCAGGCGCGTGAGGACACCAAGGCATCGTGTGCAAGGCCTGCTTGTTTGCCTGTGTTCACCAAGGTGATGCGGTCTAGCCCCAAGCGTTGAAATTCTGGAAGCAGGGCGATGGCTTCTTTGTCGGGGGTGTCGAGGCGTTGTGTCATGTGTGGCTGATATGGTCTCAACGCTTCTTAGGCTTGCGCGCCGTCTTCTTTGTTTTCTCAATCGCCTCTTTGCGCACGGCGCGTTCGGCATCGGCTTTTTTGCCTTCAGCCAACCACGCGGCAAATTGCTCGGGCGTTTCCAGCGTGACGCGGCCCAATGCGGCTATTCGGAAATCGTGGATGACGATGTGCGCGGCTTTGGTGAGGTTGATGCGCCCACCGCTTTGCACCGCGCCGCGTTGGCGACCAATCGCTTCCAACATTTCTTCGTCGGTGTGGTTGGCCACGTCGTCGATGTTGTAGCGCTTGTGCAGCTCATTGGGGTAGTGGGGGATAAGGTAGTTAAGCAACTCAAGCGCCACGGTTTCTTCGTCAAACGCGTTCACGCCAATCGCGCCGCTGGCGGCGAGGTTGAAACCGCTTTGCTCGACGATGATGCGCGGCCAGAGCACGCCCGGTGTGTCGTACAAATAAAAATCATCGGCCAGCGCAATGCGTTGCTCGGTTTTGGTGATGCCGGCTTCGTCACCCGTTTTGGCCGCGCGTTTGCCTTTGAGCGTGTTGATGAGGGTGGACTTGCCAACGTTGGGAATGCCGCAAATCAGTACGCGCATGGGCTTGGCCATGCCGCCACGGTTGGGGGCGAGTTGCTGGCAGTTGTCGATCAGCGCTTTGGCGGGCGAGGTCATGCTGGTGTCAAGACCAATGGCGCGCACGCCGGGCATGGCGTTGTAATGGGCCAGCCACATCGCGGTGCGTGCGGGGTCGGCCAAATCTTGCTTGCTCAGCACCTTGAGTGCGGGTTTGCCTTGAATCAGCTCAGCCAGCATTGGGTTGGCACTCGAGCCGGGCAAGCGGGCGTCGAGCATTTCGATGACAACGTCAATCTCTTTGATGCGCTCCCCAATCGCTTTGCGCGTGAGGTGCATGTGTCCGGGGAACCATTGAATAGCCATAGTCTTGATTGTCGTTCACGCGGAGTGGGTGGCCATCTGCAAGCGCTGATGCACGTCATCCGTCAAATCGACGGGCAGTTGCTGCTTGGCTTTGAGGTAATGCTCGGTGAACACCTCAAAGTAAGCGTTCAGGGCTTCGGCAGCTTGTGTGTCGTCAGCCAGTGCTAGGCACATGGCGCCCACTTCGGCGGTGCACAGGTGCGCTTCGCTTTGGGCGCGGCGCAGTTTGTAGCGTGAGAGTTGTTCGGGGTGCAGGCTGAGCACGGGGAAGTTTTGCAGATAGGGGCTTTTGCGAAACATCTTGCGCGCTTCGTCCCATGTGCCGTCGAGCAGGATGAACAAGGGGCGCTTCACAGGGCGTATGTCGGCATCGTGTGCGACGTCATGCACCACGCGTGCGTCATCGGCAAACTCGCGCGGGAACACCACATAAGGTTGCCACTGCGGGGCGTTCAAAAGCGCCAACAACGCTGGGTCAACTTCGGTGCGGGCCCAGCCAAACGCAAAGGTGTCGGTCACCACATCAGCAATCAACCAACCTGTGTTGCTGGGTTTGAGCGGCTCGATGTCTGCCATGAGCAAACACATGCCTGTGCGTGTGGGCACGTCGGGGCGAAGGTTGCAGAGGCAGTGTGACGGAACTAGGCGGCAGCCGTTGCAGCGTTCACCTTTGGGGCCACCTCGGGCTAAAAAGGGTTTGACGCTGCGGGCGAGACGTGCAGCGCGTAAACGAGCCACCGCGTGGGGATAAGCGTGAAGCACAGCTTACTCAGCCACATTGCACTCGCGGCGCAACAGCGACAGGGCATCGTGGAGTTTGTAGTCGTGGTCGCTCTCGAGTGTGGCTAGTGACTCTTCGATGAAGGCTTCCCACATGGCGATGTAATCGTCTTGATGCTCAGCCGGTGCATTGGCTTGAATGAACGCAGTGGCCAACTCGGGCTGCACGCCGGATTTGCGAATTTTGCGAATCAGCGTAGCCGCGGTTTTTTCGGTCAGCAGTGTTTTGCCCGTGCTACCCGTGGCGATGCACAAGAAGAGCGTGAGCAACGAGCTGTCGTCGTTGTGGCCGCCGGTGGCTTTGGTCCATGCGGCAGAGGTTTGGCGGTCAAAGTGGTCCACCTCGGACAAGCCGTCTTCCACCCAAAAGTAGCGGCCGACAAAAGCAGGTGTTTGGTTGAACAACTTTTGCGGTGTGAGTTTGGCATCCAAAATTTTGGGCAGGTCAGCCTCCACGCTTTGTCGCACTTGCTCGACTGCAGCTTTGAATTCAGCGGGTAAGTTTTTGGGCGCGACCAAATGGATGGTTTTTGTGGTGCTGGGCTTGCGCAAGGTGGCGATGATTTTTTGGAAGGCCACCCAGTCGGGCATGTCTTTGTGTTTGGTGGCGGCTGCCAACAGCGCCGTGCGAATCACGGCTTCGGCATCGCAGCCCGCTTTTTCTAAATCGTCGGCGTGCAGGCCCAGTTGGTCGGCCATCCAAATGGCGGCGTCGATGACGTGCGCCACTTGTTGGCGCTTGGCCAGCTCAGCTTGGTAGTCGGCCAAGCTGCACAGCGACCATTTGGCCAATTGCGGGATGTGTTTGTCGCTGAAGCCGCCATGCTCGTTCATGCCGAAGTGCGTGTTTTGCGGCATGACGATGAGGGCTTTGAGCATGTCAGATGCAGCCTTGGAGCGCGACATGAACGAATGCTCGCGTAGGTGTTCTGCCGCTTTTTGCAAATCGCCGCCGCTTTGAATTTGCAACGTGAGGCTGACCATGTTGACGATGCGGTCCTTGGCTTTTTCAAGCTCGGGGCGCAAGAACTCGCTGCCAAAGTAACGCGCGATTTGCACCATGCCTTTGGGCGCATCGGTTTGAATGGCGTCTAGCTTGGCTGAGTCCAACACGCCGTGTTGCACGCCGAAGGCCAACGCCTTTTCAAAGAAAGGGCGGTCATCAAAAAGGGCAACAACAGCTTGCGTCATGGTCACTACGTTTAGATGGCTGACTCTTCGTCAGAGTCACGCGCGGCGGGTGTGGCTTGGCCGCGGTCGGTGGCGCTGGTTTCGACCTTACCGTCGTCCTCTTCCTCGTCTTCTTCAGACAAGCCCGCATCATGCGCGCGTGCTTTGGCGCGCAGCACCAAGAGCATTTCGATGAAGAGGTCTGGGATTTTGTGACGCAAGATCCAAGCGAGTTGCATCCAGTCTTGGTCGGCCACTTCGTCTTCTTCAACGCGGGGTTTCACATAGGCGGAGCCGAGCAGGGCACTTTCAGGCAGCATGTCGCCGTCGTCTTCCATGGTGTCAAACGTGCCGGTTCGCGCAAAGGCTTCGATGCGGCTCCACTTCTCGCTGAAGTAGTCGGCCAGCGCTTCGGCACCGCCTTCTAGGTCACCAATGGCGGTGAGGAACTCAACCGTGTCTGCGTCTTCGCGAAAGATGATGGAGTTCATCATGCCGCGCAAGTGGGTGCGGGTGAGGTCTTTGTATTGTTTTTCAATCACCACAGCGCGCGCAAATTGCTCGGGCGTGACCAAGAGGTTGATGACCGATTCTTTGGACGTGTCGTACTCACGAATGACGGCCAAGATGTCTTTGGGTGGGAGTTGCTCCAGCACCACCATCAGCGCTTGATCGCCCTCTGCATCGGCCAGCTCGACCAGCGCAGCTTCTGCGCCCGTGATGTCGCCTGCGGCGATGAGGCTTTGTGTTTTGGTAATCAGCGCGATGGCGTTGGTTTTGTCGGTCATGTGGCCTCCTGCTGAGCCGCCTCAAAGGAGGCCAAGCCCCCTCGGGGGGCAGTGATTACACGAAGTGATGAACGTGGGGGCATTTTTCGTCCTGTTTATTCTTTGCTGTCGAAGCCTTGTTCGACCATCCATGCGTTGCCTGCTTCTTCGCGCTCACGGGCTTCGCGCTCTTCGTCGGCTTCGGCTTGGTCGCCGCGCTCGACGTTTTCCAAATCTTCATCGGCATCGGCGTCGTTGGACTGTGCGCTGCGACGCATCGGTGTGCCGTGCATGTACTCCAGCGCTGCGGCCACGCTCATGAACCAAGCGCCCACGGGTTCCGCCAAGATTTTGTCGACCATGGGTTGCGCCCACGGTGCAATGCGAACGCCTTCAGACAAAGCATCCCAGCTCAGCAAATCATCGGCGTCCAAGGTGATGAAGTGGTCCATCAACTCGGGCTCATGGAACTCAAAGGCTTGATGCAACACCACGGCCACCATCTCTGGGTTGAGGTCTAGCAATTGCAGTAAAAAGTCGAGCTCTTTGCGCTTCTCAGTCAAGCGCTTGTCAAGGATGTAGTGGCCTTCAGAGTCGGAGTTGAGGTCATCCAACTCGGCTTGGTAGGCCGAGCGCAGCTCTTGGAAGAATGGAGAAATGCTCATGGTCTTTATGTCCGGTTCAGCACTTGCTGAAAGTAGCCTTGCCAAATTTCGCGTGCGGTTTGCGCGGGATCGTCCAGCAAGTTGCGGCGGCGGTTGTCGTCATAGGCTTTGCGTTTGTCGTCGTCTGACAGCACGTCATAGGCCTCTTGCACTTCGCGGAAACGGGCAGGCGCATCGGGGTCGCTGTTGCGGTCGGGGTGAAACTGCGAGGCTTTTTGACGGAACGCTTTTTTGATGTCCGCCAGCGTGGCATCGCTTTTGAGCCCAAGGGCGGCGTAGTGTTCAGACACGTTGGATCTTCAAGGCTGGTTGTAAAAATCAGAGTGGCTGCTTGAGGCGAATCTCTTCCACCTTGACGGGGCCCATGGGCACGGTCTTGGCGCTGGACATTTCGCGTTTGAAGCCAGCCAATTCATGAAAACGCATGGTGCGGTCGTTGGCAATGGGCACCCAGATGGACACATGGGTGCAGCCTTCTTCTTGCAAGCCTTCGCGGGCGGCGTCCCACAAAGCCAAGCCTACGCCTTGGCCCCAGTAGGCGGCATCCACGTAGATGTCCCAAATTTCGCCCATGGTGTTGGGGGTGCCTTTGTCGCGTGAGCGGTCGTAGCCCACAAAGCCGATGATCTTGCTGCCATCGACCGCCACTTGCACTTGGGGCTCGGCAAACTCAATGGCTTCGCGCCAGTACGTGGTGTTTTTTTCTTCGGGTATCGGCAGCACTTTGGCGCCGGTTTGCATGGTTTTGAACGCTTCTTTGGCGGTTGCGGCGTAGAGCTCGGCGATTTTGGTGGCGTCGCGCAAAGTAGCGGGACGGACTTCGACAGTGGTCAGTTCGGACATGAGAGGGAAAATTCAGAAATCAGTACAGCCTGCTATTGTCCCAGCAAAACCCAAACTTGCGTGGAGTTAGGTAGAGTAGCGCCTTCGCTGCTTGCAGCCTTCTTTTTCAAACTCCCAACCCCATGCTCATTCTTGCCCCGATGGAGGGCTTGCTCGACTTTGTGCTGCGCGACGTGCTGACCCGCATCGGCGGGGTGGACCGCTGCGTGTCGGAGTTCATCCGTGTCACCAACACCTTGCTGCCCGAGCGCACGTTTTTGCGCATCGTGCCCGAACTGACCAATGGTGGTCGCACCTTTGCAGGCGTGCCTGTGCGCCCACAGTTATTGGGGTCAGACCCCCAATGTTTGGCCGACAACGCCGCGCGTGTGGCGGGCATGGGCTGCGATGGGGTGGACCTGAATTTTGGTTGCCCCGCCAAACAAGTGAACCGCCATGGCGGCGGCTCGGTGCTGCTGCAAGACCCCGAGGTGTTGTACCAAATTGTGCGAGCTGTGCGCGCTGCTGTGCCAGCGCACCAAGTGGTGTCCGCCAAGATGCGCTTGGGCTTCAACGACGACAGCACGGCGGAAGAATGCGCCTTGGCGCTAGAGGCGGGTGGGGCGAGTGAAATTGTGGTGCACGCCCGCACCAAGGCTGACGCCTACCGTCCGCCCGCGTATTGGCACCGCATTGCCGACATCAAAGCCAAGGTGAAAACACCTTTGGTGGCGAACGGTGAAATTTGGAATGTGCAAGACGCCATCAACGCGCGTGCTGAATCAGGTTGCTTTGACTTGATGTTGGGTCGCGGCATCGTGACCAATCCAGGCCTAGGCTGGGCCATCCAAGCGCACGATGCTGCTGCGAATGGCTCGCCAGAACCTTCTACGCAAGTGCGCTGGCAAGACCTGCCACCGCACTTGCACACGTTTTGGCAAATTGTGTCGGGCCATGTGAGCGAGCGTCACCAAGCGGGGCGCTTGAAACAATGGCTGAATTTTTTGCGCAAGCATTACCCCGAGGCTGAAGCTGCCTACATGCATGTGCGCACCTTGACCAGCCCCAAAGACATCAACGCATGGTTTGACGCCATGCCAACACAACCATGACCGACGACACCCTAGACACGCCTTTCATCCAAGAGCCACGCGAGTGGCAAAACGAAACTTGGACGGCCAAGGTCATCAAAAACGAAGACGACGATGGTTGGGCTGTGGCCATGTTCAAAGACGGTGAATCCGAAGCCGCCCTGATTGGCCCGTGGACCATGGGCCGTGACAAAAAGAACCCCAAGCCTTTGGACGGCTCGGCGTTCATCACCTTGGTGAAAACCGCTTCTGAGTTTGTGCGCCGCAGCGAGCAGCAGTTGCACGCCACGCTGCACCAAGCTGTCACGGTCAACGGTCGCGATGGCCGCGTGACCGTGTTGCTAGACATCGTGCCCGATGACGACAACCCCTACGCCACACTCAGCGCGCAAGACGAGGGCTGCGACACGCTGGCCGAGGTGCGGGTGGAGGCAGGCTACAAACTCAACCGCAACACGGCACAGGCTTGGGTGGATGCGGGCTTTGCCAAGCCAAAGGGCGCAAGAGATTGACGCTTCGCGCGGCATACTTCGCTGACACATGTCGCACAAACACCTTCATCCATGGCAAGTTCTCACGGGCGGCATTTGCGGCTTGGTGTTGACCATTGGTTTGGCGCGCTTTGCCTACACGCCCTTATTGCCTAGCCTGCAAACCCAAACCGGATTGACCGACGCTGCCGCAGGCGGTTTGGCCGCCATCAATTACGCCGGCTACATGAGCGGTGCTTTGGCGGCCACTTGGATTGACGATGTGCGTTGGCGACATTGGCTGTACAGCGCTGGCTTGTGGATGGCTTTGCTCACGGTGGCCGCGATGGCGTTGACCACGTGGATGCCTGCCTGGGCCTTGATTCGCTACATCGGCGGCTTGTGCGGCGCGACTGGCATGTTGCTCGGCTCAGGTTTGATCTTGGGTTGGCTCATGCGCCAAGGGCGTCGGCCTGAGCTGGGTTTGTATTTCATTGGCTTGGGGCTGGGCATTGTGGTGTCGGCGCTGGGTGCTTGGGGCTTGGCACAGCTGTGGCCCACATGGTCGGATCAGTGGTTGGCCTTTGCGGCGTTGGGCTTGGTGTTTTTTGTGCCCGCTTGGAAGTGGCGTCCGCCCGTGCCACCGCAGGTGGTGGTGTCGCATGACGCAGCGCCTGCTGTGGGCTTGGGCTCACGCCGCTGGGCGTGGACCATGCTGACCAGCTACTTTGCGGCAGGCTGGGGCTTTGTCATCAGTGCCACGTTCACCGTGGCGATTGTGGAACGCGAGCCTGCGTTGGCGGGGCTGGGCCCCTTGGCGTGGGCCATGGTGGGATTGGCTGCCATGCCTGCGGTGTTCATCTGGGATTTGGTGGCGCGGCGTGTGGGTGACAAGCGAGCGTTGTTGTTGGCGTTTGGTTTGCAAACCCTCTCGGTCATGTTGCCTGCGATGTCGGGCGAGTTGTGGGCGGCGTTAGCAGGGGCTGTGGGTTATGGCGCGACCTTCATTGGCATCGTGAGCATGACCCTCGCACTCGTGGGGCGTCGCGCACCGAACAACCCAGGACAAGCGATGGCCAAGCTCACGCTCAGCTATGGCGCAGCACAAATGCTGGCCCCTGTGGTGGCAGGCTATATGGCGCAGACCACGGGCACGTTCAAAGGGGCGTTGTGGCTGACGGCAGGTGTGATGGCCGCAGGCATGGCCTTGCTGGCGACTTTGCCTGAAGACGAAGCAGCGCCCACGGTTTGAGCGAAAACCCCGAGCGTGAACCACGCGGTACAGGCCCCACAATAGGGGCCAAGTTTCAGGGCGCCCCTGCTGTTTTTATAAGCGAACGAACGTGCCCACTCAAAGTTTTATTCTTGGCAAAGACGCGCCACTCGAATCCACCATCAACACCCTACAAGCCAAGTTGCAGGCGATGGGGTTTCACATTCAAGAGAAGAGTTGGCTCAATCCTGTAGATGGCATTTGGTCGGTCCACATCCGTGACCGCGATTGCCCGGTGTTGTTTGCCAACGGCAAAGGCGCCACACGCATGGCATGTTTGGCCAGTGCGCTGGGTGAGTTTGTTGAGCGTTTGGCCACCAACTATTTTTGGACGCATTTCTACCTCGGCCCCGTCACGGCGGACGCACCGTTTGTGCATTACCCACAAGAGCGCTGGTTTGATTTGACCGACGATGGCTCGTGGCCCAAGGGTTTGCTCAATGCAGAGCTACACAAGTTTTACAACCCAGAAGGCAACATCGATTGCGCTAACTTGGTGGACTTCAACTCGGGCCATATGGACCGCGGCATTTGCGCCATTCCCTATGTGCGCCAGCGCGATGGCGAGACGGCTTTCATCCCCGTCAACATCATTGGCAACTTGTATGTGAGCAATGGCATGTCCGCGGGTAACACCGCGCTGGAGGCGCGCACACAAGCTTTGTCTGAGATTTTTGAGCGCCATGTGAAAGCCAAAATCATCAGCCAAGGCCTTTGCTTGCCCGATGTGCCAGAGGCCGTCATCAACCGCTTTCCACGCATCGCCGCAGGCATTGCAGCTTTGCGCGCCGCGGGCTTTGGCATCTTGGTGAAAGACGCTTCGCTAGGTGGCAAATACCCTGTGATGAATGTGACCTTGCTGCACCCTGAAGACCAAGGTTGCTTTGCCAGCTTTGGCGCACACCCACGTTTTGAGGTGGCGTTAGAACGTGCCTTGACCGAGCTGCTGCAAGGCCGCGCGCTCGACACTTTGGGTGGTTTTTCTCCACCCACGTTTGATTTGGACGAAGCAGCCAGCGCGCCCAATATCGAAATTCATTTCGTTGATTCGAGCGGTGTGATTCACTGGGAGTTCTTGGGTGAAATTCCAGACCATGTGTTTGTGGACTGGAACTTTGCCAACACCACCGCCGAAGACTATGCCTATTGCGTCAAACGCATGCACGACGATGGCTTTGATATTTACATTGCCGACTTCGAGCACTTGGGCGTGTACGCCTGCCGAATTTTGGTGCCGGGCATGTCAGAGATTTACCCCGTGGATGACCTCGACTTTGAGAACAACAGCATCGCCAACGAGATGCGCGAAGCCATCCTGAACTTGACCGACCTCGACAACGAAGAGTGCTCAGACTTGTTGGCTTCGCTGAATGAATCTAACTTGGCTGACGAGCGTCCGGTTGCTGGACTGATTGGCATGGTGCCCGATGTCGGAAGTTTCTGGGCAGATCTGCGCGTGGGCGAACTCAAAACGTTGTTGGCACTGGCCTGTGGGGATGAAGCAGCCACGGTAGAAGGCTGTGAGTGGATTCGTCACTTTGACCAAATGCCACAACAACGTCGCGCGGTCTATGCCTGTATCGAGACCTTGGTGTTGCTCACCGACCGTGGTGACACTGCCCCGTATGTGGGCGCGATTCGCCAGTTGTATGGTGCAGGGGTGTTTGAACAAGCCCACGCGCTCATCATGCAGACTGACCGATTCATGGGTATCTCAGCGCCAGGCTTGATGATGGAAGGCTGCGAGATGCAGCACAAGTTGTGGGCGGCTTATGCCAAGGTGCAGCAATTTAAGGCGAAGCTCATGTTGTGATTTTGTTGAGTAATGGTCAAGCAATTGTTGAGATGAAAGAATTAATTTTTTATGCTGGTGAATAGAATTTTCTCTCTTTGTTATGTCGACAAAGAGTTATTCACTCATCTACTCAAAAATGAAAAACAAAATCATCCTCATCTCTGCTTTGATTCTTTCAACCGCATCCTTCGCTGGTATGTTGGATGGTCTTAAGGCTGACCTCAAAGCAGAAGTGCAAGCTGCAAAAGACGATGCAAAAGCAGAAGTACAAGACATGAAAGATCAGGTTAAATCTAAAGTGCAATCCACCAAAGATGATGTCAAGGCGCAAGTGTCTGACGCAAAGAATAAAGCCAAAGATTCAGTTTCTGATGTCAAATCCAAAGTAACGGGCAAAGCTGGCGAAATGATGCCTGCAAGCTTGAATTAATCTGACCAAGATTAAAAAAAGCCCCCTTGAAAATCAAGGGGGCTTTTTCATTGAGAGCGAAAATCAAATGCCATCACTAGACAAAACGACGAGCCCCTTAGGCGTTTGCAAGGTCGCTTTCAAATTGGCTGGACCTTCGGTCACGCTCACACGATTGAGCTCAATCGCGTCATAAGCCGCTTGCAATTTCGCGGCGCTGGGGTGCATCACTTCGAGGCTTTGCAAGGTCACACCTGAGCGTGTGAGGGTGTTGCGGGGGTGAAGCTTGAGCGGGTCTGTGGCTTCTGGCTTGCCCCATTGAATGAGCGTGGGCATGCAACCATCAAACAAGCGCTGACCATCGGCGCGTACTGAAATTTGCCAATTGAGCGTACCGCGGTTGGTGCGGCGGCTGGCTGAGATGGCAGGACCACGGTCAATGCCTTGCATGCGGATGGCCATGCGTGCCGCACGGATGTCGGGTGTGTTCACCACAAAGTGGACCAAGCGCGGTTCTTTGGCGACAGCTTTTTGCAACGCAGGGTCGTCCATGTCGTACCAACGGGTAGGGCAGGCGCGTTTGGGGCGCACGGCGGCGGGGTTGATGGCGATGATTTCGACATACGCCATCGGGTTGGATGGCGAGGCCACTTTGAACAAGCGGTTGTGTGTGCCGTACAGCGTGTGCTCGCCGCCGGGGCCAGGCGTGATGCCCAGTGTGTCTTCGCACCATTGCACGCCTTGTTCTAGGCTTTTGGCAACGATGACGAGGTGGTCTATTTGTGTGTGCATGTCTAGACCTTACCATTCACGCCCTGCGCTTTTGCGTTTGCACCATCAAAATAAGATCCACATGACCCGAATTACGCCTGAAGGTGAACGCCTTTCTAAACGCATCATGCACCTGCGCGATTGTTCGCGTCGCGAGGCAGAGCAATACATTGAGGCGGGCTTTGTGCGCGTTGACGGTGTGGTGGTGCAAGAGCCGCAGTGTCGTGTGACCACGCAAAACGTCACGGTGGATGCCCACGCCAGTTTGCTCAACCTCATGTCTGTCACGCTGATTTTGAACAAGCCAGCAGGCTGGACGGATGGTTTGGAGCCCTTGCTGGTGAAGAGGCCTGCATCACCTGGGCGCGCTGGTGCGCCAACACGCGCGCCCAAAGGTCCGCACAACGTACGTAGCTTGCTCACGCCCGAACAACACAGCAAGCATGACCACAGTGGTGTGCGTTTCTTGAAAAGTCATTTGGCCAAACTTGATGCCAGCGTTCCTTTGGAATACGAGGCCAGCGGCTTGGTGGCGTTTACCCAAGACTTTCGCGTGCAGCGCAAGCTGATGGAAGACATGGCGTTCATTGAGCAAGAGCTCATTGTGGATGTGCGAGGCGAGGTGTTGCCCGATGCACTGCGCCCAATTGAGCGCGCCATGCGCGATGAACGCTTGCGTTTGCCCGAATTCAAAATCAGTGTAGGCAGTGCCAACCCAGAGCGCAGCAAATTGCGTTTGGCGGTGAAGGGCGCGCACTTAGGCCTAGCGGTTTATCTGTGCGAATTGGCGGGTTTGGAAATCTTGGCGCTGCGCCGCATCCGCTTAGGACGGGTGAGCCTGGGCGATTTGGAAGAAGGGACCTGGCGCTACCTAGGCGAGGGCGAGCGCTTCTGATGCGCTGCCTTGCTCGTGCTTAGTTGTCGTTGTTGCCTGCGGCAGGCACGCGACGGGCGCCGGTGAAGCGGCGGTCCCAATAGGCATCACGCATGTCCTCGACTTTGACCTGTTTGCCAGGACGAGGAGAGTGGATGAACTTGTTGTCACCCACGTAAATGCCCACATGGCTGAAGGTTTGGCGCATGGTGTTGAAGAACACCAAGTCGCCGGGCTTCAAATCTTGTTTGTCGATTTTTTCTGTGACAGCGGCTTGATCGCTGGCACGGCGTGGCAGTACTTTGCCCACGGTTTGCTCGAACATGGAGCGCACAAAGCCGCTGCAGTCAAAGCCTGTGCTGGCACTGGTCCCGCCGCGGCGGTAGGGTACGCCCAAGAATGTCATGGCATTGCCGACCAAGTCGGATGCTTTGTCCCCCACCGATTGGCGCACTTGGTCCATCTGCGCGACGATGCCGCGCTCGGCCAAATAGCGCTCAATGTCGTCCGCGGCATTGTTCGACGGTGCAGCATGTGCACTGGCGACGCAGCAGAGAATGAGGAGGGTGCGTTTCAACATAACCCACTATTCTATCTGTTTTTTATGCAAAAACTTATCAAATAGAACTTGTAAGTCGTTGATTTGACTGGGGTTAAACCTAGAGTGAGCCATGTGGCTTCGCATCGAATTCCTCATCGTCGATACTTGTGGCTTTCTACAAAACCATTCGTACTACGCATGTTGCTCGACGACCAAGAATCCCAACTCGTGCTGGTGGACTACCAAGCACGCCTGATGCCCGCTATTTTTGAAGCTGATTTGGTGCTGGCCAATGCCATGCGCTTGGCCCAAGCCGCGCATTGGATGGAGGTGCCGACCTATGGCACCGAGCAAAATCCAGAAAAGTTGGGGCAAAACCCCGCCGAGTTGCGTGCCCTGTGTCGTCGCACCATTCCCAAGATGAGCTTCAGCGCCTGCCCTGATGGCTTGAGCGAAGTGTTGCGCCCCGCAGCGCGTGCGCCCGCTGGCAATGCCCGCAGCTTGCCCAAGCATTTGCAAAAGGCCGTGCCGCAAGAGCCCACACGTCAAAGCATCGTCATTGCGGGCTGTGAAGCCCATGTGTGTTTGCTACAAACCGCTTTGGATTTGCTGGAAGAAGAGTATTCGGTGTGGGTGGTGACGGACGCCTGCGGTTCGCGCACCGAGCGCAACCGCGATGCCGCATTTGACCGTTTGGCGGGGGCAGGGGCAGAACTGGTCACCACTGAGATGGTGTTGTTTGAATGGTTGCGTACGGCTGAGGCCGATCCATTCAAAGAAATCCATGCGCTGATCAAATAAAGGGTTATTACCCACACCAAAAGTCAGCTTGTTGCAAGTCCGTTCTTCTCATAATTATGAATTCAGTACAGATTCGTTTTTAGGAGAAGTAGATGGTTGCGTACGCAGATTTTCACCGCCGTTCCATTCAGGATCGTGACGCTTTTTGGTCTGAGCAGGCCAAATTGGTGGATTGGGAAACACCGCCCCAACAAATCTGCGATTACAGCAACCCTCCCTTTGCCAAGTGGTTCGTGGGCGGCAAAACCAATATTTGCCACAACGCGGTTGACCGTCACCTCAAAGACCGTGCGGACCAAGCGGCGTTGATCTTTGTATCGACCGAAACCAACCAAGAACACACTTACACCTTCCGCGAGCTGCACGCCGAAGTGCAGCGCATGGCCGCGATTTTGAAAGAGTTGGGCGTCACCAAAGGTGACCGTGTCTTGATCTACATGCCGATGATTGCCGAAGCGGCATTTGCCATGTTGGCGTGTACGCGTTTGGGTGCCATCCACTCGGTGGTGTTCGGTGGTTTTGCTTCTCATTCTTTGGCGACCCGCATTGAAGATGCATCACCCAAAGTCATCATCAGCGCGGATGCGGGTTCACGCGGCGGCAAGGGCGTGCCTTACAAGCCATTGCTCGATGAGGCCATCAACTTGTCTGCGCACAAGCCCAAGAACGTCATCATGGTGGACCGCAAATTGGCGGCTTTCACGCCTGTGGCGGGCCGCGATGTGGATTACGCTACTGAACGCGCCAAACACATGGATACCGTGGTGCCTTGCGAATGGGTCGAGTCCACACACCCCAGCTACACGCTGTACACATCAGGCACCACAGGTAAGCCAAAAGGTGTGCAACGTGACACCGGTGGTTACACCGTGGCATTGGCTTCCAGCATTCCCAACATCTACCAAGGCAAGCCTGGCGAGACCTTCTTCTGTACCAGCGACATCGGTTGGGTGGTGGGCCACAGCTACATCATTTACGGCCCGCTGATTGGCGGCATGGCCACCATCATGTATGAAGGCCTGCCCATCCGCCCAGACGGCAGCATCTGGTGGAGTTTGGTCGAGAAGTACAAAGTCTCGGTCATGTTCAGCGCGCCCACCGCGATTCGTGTGCTCAAAAAGCAAGACCCTGCCTTGCTCACCAAGTACGACTTATCCACCCTCAAAGCCTTGTTCTTGGCTGGCGAGCCACTGGACGAGCCAACCGCCAAGTGGATTTCTGAAGGCCTGAACGGCAAAGCCATCATCGACAACTACTGGCAAACTGAAACCGGCTGGCCGATCTTGACCATTTGCAACGGCGTGGAAAAAGCGCCTAGCAAATTTGGTTCACCCGGCAAGGCTGTGTATGGCTACAACGTCAAGTTGGTCGACGACCAAACCGGCGAAGAGCTCACAGGCGCTAACCAAAAAGGCGTGTTGACCATCGAAGGCCCACTGCCTCCAGGCAACTTGCAAACCATCTGGGGTGATGACAACCGTTTCGTCAACACCTATTGGAAGACCGTGCCCAACAAGCTCGTGTACAGCACCTTCGATTGGGCTGTGCGTGACGAAGACGGTTACTACTTCATCTTGGGCCGTACCGATGATGTGATCAACGTCGCCGGTCACCGCTTGGGCACCCGCGAAATCGAAGAGAGCATCTCCAGCCATCCCAACATCGCCGAAGTGGCGGTGGTCGGTGTGGCCGACCAGCTCAAAGGTCAAGTTGCTATGGCGTTCGCCATTGCCAAAGACACGTCTGGTTTGATCGACGATGCGGCCCGCAAGGCCTTGGAAGCCGAAGTCATGAAGGTGGTGGACAGCCAACTCGGTGCTGTTGCTCGCCCAGCCCGTGTGATCTTTGTGACCTCCTTGCCCAAAACTCGCAGCGGTAAGTTGCTGCGTCGTGCCATCCAAGCGGTTTGCGAGAAGCGGGATCCCGGTGACCTGACCACCATCGACGATCCCACTGCACTGCAACAAATCAAAGACCAAATCGTTTGATTTGGCGCCCACGGCTGGGTTTTCGGTGGCACAATCTTGGATGCACTAGGTCAATCCTGATCACAGTCGCATCCGCTATCCGGTCCAGCCGTGTCGCGGAGGTTTTTTTCCAACCAACTAATGTTTCCTGCAGGGAAACGGAGGTCAGCGCAAATGAGTGAGACAACCGTCTATCAAGCCTATTCAGGCAATACCCATCTCTTCGGGGGCAACACCCCTTACGTCGAAGAGATGTATGAAAACTATCTAGCCAATCCTGGTAGCGTGCCCGATTCGTGGCGTGAGTACTTCGACGCGCTGTCGCATGTGCCCGCAGTCGATGGCTCAAACGCCAAAGACGTGCCTCACTTGCCCGTCATCAACGCGTTTGCTGAACGCGCCAAAGCCGGTGGCACCAAAGTGGTCATGGCCAGCGAAAACGCTGAAATGGGTCGCAAGCGCACAGCTGTGCAGCAACTCATCGCCGCTTACCGCAACGTGGGCCAACGCTGGGCAGACCTCGATCCACTCAAGCGCACTGAACGTCCCAATATTCCTGATCTCGACCCCGCTTTTTATGGCTTCTCTGACGCCGACCAAGAAACCGTGTTCGATACCAGCAACACTTTCTTCGGCAAGAACAACATGTCCTTGCGCGAATTGCTCAACGCTTTGCGTGAAACCTACTGCGGCACTTTGGGTGCCGAGTTCATGTACACCTCTGAAATGGGTGAAAAGCGTTGGTGGCAAGAGAAGTTGGAAAGCATCCGCAGCAAGCCCAACTTCAATTCAGACCAAAAGAAAACCATCCTCGAGAACTTGACTGCCGCTGAAGGTCTGGAGCGTTACCTCCACACCAAATACGTGGGTCAAAAACGCTTCTCGCTCGAAGGTGGCGAAAGCTTCATCGCCGCGATGGACGAACTGATTCAACAAGCCGGCCTCAAAGGCGTGCAAGAAGTTGTGATCGGTATGGCCCACCGTGGCCGTTTGAACGTGTTGGTCAACACCATGCGCAAGTTGCCAGCCGACTTGTTTGCCGAGTTTGACCACACCGCGCCAGAAGACCTGCCAGCCGGTGACGTGAAATACCACCAAGGCTTCAGCTCTGATGTGTCCACCAAAGGCGGCCCTGTGCACTTGTCTTTGGCGTTCAACCCATCACATTTGGAAATCGTCAACCCCGTGGTGGAAGGCTCTGTGCGCGCCCGCATGGACCGCCGCGCTGACCCCACAGGTAGCCAAGTGTTGCCCGTGTTGGTGCACGGTGACTCCGCTTTCGGCGGTCAAGGCGTGAACCAAGAAACTTTGTGCTTGGCCCAAACCCGTGGTTACACCACAGGCGGCACAGTGCACATCATCGTGAACAACCAAATCGGTTTCACCACCTCTGACCCACGCGACATGCGCTCAAGCGTGTTCTGTACCGACATCGTCAAGATGGTCGAGGCACCTGTGTTGCACGTCAACGGTGATGATCCAGAAGCGGTTGTGTTGGCCACCCAGTTGGCGCTCGAGTACCGCATGACATTCCGTAAGGATGTGGTGCTGGACATCGTGTGCTTCCGCAAACTCGGCCACAACGAGCAAGACACCCCAGCGCTGACTCAGCCACTGATGTACAAAAAGATCGTCGCTCACCCCGGTACCCGCAAGCTGTTCGCCGACAAGTTGGCCACCCAAGGCTTGGGTGAAACCTTGGGCGACGACATGGTCAAGGCATACCGCGCCGCTTTGGATGCTGGCAAGCACGTGGGTGATGTCGTGTTGAGCAACTTCAAGACCAAGTTCACTGTGGACTGGTCACCCTTCATGGGCAAGAAGTGGACTGACGCTGCTGACACCGCTATCCCCATGACCGAGTGGAAACGCTTGGCTGAAAAAATCACGACTATCCCTGAATCTGTCACACCGCACCAATTGGTGAAGAAGGTGTACGACGACCGCGCAGCCATGGGCCGTGGCGACGTCAACGTTGACTGGGGCATGGGCGAGCACATGGCTTTCGCATCGTTGGTGGCCAGTGGCTACCCCGTGCGTTTGTCGGGCGAGGATTGCGGTCGTGGCACGTTCACGCACCGCCACGCTGTGATTCACGATCAAAAGCGTGAAAAGTGGGACACCGGCACCTACGTTGCGTTGCAACACGTGACCGAAAACCAAGCGCCATTCACCGTGATCGACTCGATCTTGTCTGAAGAAGCGGTGCTCGGTTTCGAATACGGTTACGCCTCCAACGATCCCAATACTTTGGTGATCTGGGAAGCTCAGTTCGGCGACTTCGCCAACGGTGCTCAAGTGGTGATTGACCAGTTCATTGCCTCTGGCGAAGTGAAGTGGGGCCGTGTCAACGGCTTGACCGTCATGCTGCCACACGGTTACGAAGGTCAAGGCCCAGAGCACAGCTCTGCACGCCTTGAGCGCTTCATGCAATTGGCTGCTGACACCAACATGCAGATCGTGCAGCCCACCACAGCTAGCCAGATCTTCCACGTGTTGCGTCGTCAAATGGTGCGCGACTTGCGCAAGCCTTTGATCATCTTCACACCCAAGTCCTTGCTGCGTAACAAAGACGCGACATCGCCTGTGTCGGAATTCACCAAAGGTGGCTTCCAAACCGTGATTCCTGAGAACAAAGCGCTCAAGGCCGACAAGGTCAAACGCGTGTTGGTGTGCTCAGGCAAGGTTTACTACGACTTGGTCAAGAAGCGTGAAGAGTTGGGTGCAGATGACGTTGCTATCTTGCGCGCCGAACAGCTCTACCCATTCCCACACAAAGCCTTCGCTGCTGAACTCAAGAAGTACCCCAACGCCACTGAATTGGTGTGGACGCAAGACGAACCACAAAACCAAGGCGCATGGTTCTTCGTGCAGCACTACATCCACGAAAACATGTTGCCAGGCCAAAAGCTCGGCTACTCTGGCCGCGCCGCCTCTGCGTCGCCAGCTGTGGGTTACTCACACTTGCACCAAGAGCAGCAAAAGTCGCTGGTCGAAGGCGCATTCGGCAAGCTCAAAGGCTTCGTGCTGACCAAATAAATCGTTGAATCGAAACACCTGATACAGAAAGAATTGATATGGCAATCATCGAAGTAAAAGTTCCACAGTTGTCCGAATCCGTGGCCGAAGCCACCATGCTGCAATGGAAAAAGAAAGTCGGCGAGTCTGTCGCTGCTGACGAAATCTTGATCGACATCGAGACTGACAAAGTTGTGCTCGAAGTGCCAGCCCCAGCGGCTGGTGTGTTGTGCGAAATCGTGGTCGCCGATGGCGGCACCGTGACAGCCGAGCAACTCATCGCCAAGATCGACACCGATGGCAAAGTGGGTGCTGTTGCAGCCCCCGCAGCAGCACCTACTGCCGCGCCAGTAGCTGCTGCACCTGCAGCCGCCGCAACTGCTTCTAGTAGCAAAGCTGGTGTGGCGATGCCCGCAGCAGCCAAGCTGATGGCTGACAACCACTTGGCCGCTGGCTCAGTGGCTGGTACTGGCAAAGACGGTCGCGTCACCAAAGGTGATGTGTTGTCTGCTGTGGCTGGTGGTGTGCAGTCCACTGCTGCCGTCATTCCTACAGGAGCTCCGACCAAAACATTGACACAAGTGGCCGCACCTTCTGTGGCTTTGGGTGATCGCCCAGAGCAACGCGTGCCCATGACACGTCTGCGTGCACGTGTGGCTGAGCGTTTGTTGCAATCGCAATCGACCAACGCCATTCTGACCACGTTCAATGAAATCAACATGGCGCCCGTCATGGACATGCGCAAGCGCATGCAAGACAAATTCGAAAAAGAGCACGGCGTCAAGTTGGGCTTCATGAGCTTCTTCGTGAAAGCGGCTGTGCACGCCCTGAAGAAATTCCCCGTGTTGAACGCTTCAGTGGACGGCAACGACATCGTCTACCACGGCTACTTCGACATCGGTATCGCTGTGGGTTCACCACGTGGTTTGGTGGTGCCAATCTTGCGCAACGCCGACCAAATGAGCTTCGCTGACATCGAGAAGAAGATTGCTGAATTCGGCGTGAAAGCACGTGACGGCAAGTTGGGCATCGAAGAGATGACTGGCGGCACCTTCTCTATCTCTAACGGTGGCACCTTCGGTTCCATGATGTCGACGCCGATCATCAACCCACCACAGTCTGCGATTTTGGGCGTGCACGCGACCAAAGACCGCGCGATGGTGGAAAACGGCCAAGTCGTGGTTCGCCCCATGAACTACTTCGCGATGTCGTATGACCACCGCATCATTGACGGCCGTGAAGCTGTTTTGGGCTTGGTGGCGATGAAAGAAGCGTTGGAAGATCCAGCTCGCTTGCTGTTTGACATCTAATTTCAGCTAATTGCAATGCCCCCAGTTTGGGGGCGTTGTTCATTCAAGAGATATTCCTATGAGTAAACAATTCGACGTCGTCGTCATTGGTGGTGGCCCCGGTGGCTACATCGCAGCCATCCGCGCTGCACAACTCGGTTTCCAAGTCGCTTGTATCGACGAGTGGAAAAACGCAGCCGGTGGTCCAGCACCCGGTGGCACCTGTACCAACGTAGGTTGCATCCCCTCCAAGGCTTTGCTGCAATCCAGCGAACACTTTGAGCATGCCAACCACCACTTTGCAGACCATGGCATTACTGCCAAGGACGTGAAGATGGATGTGGCCAAGATGATTGCCCGCAAGGACAACGTTGTGAAGCAAAACAACGACGGCATCTTGTACCTGTTCAAGAAAAACAAGGTCACGTTCTTCCACGGCCGCGGCAGCTTTGCTGGCAAGGCTGAAGGCGGTTACACCATCAACGTGGCTGGCAAGACCGAAGAGGCCATCACGGCCAAGCAAGTCATCATCGCCACAGGCTCGAACGCCCGTGCGTTGCCAGGCACCCCGTTTGACGAAGTCAACGTGTTGTCCAACGACGGCGCTTTGCGCGTCGGTGCTGTGCCTAAGAAACTGGCCTTGATTGGTTCAGGCGTGATTGGTTTGGAGATGGGTTCTGTTTGGCGTCGTCTCGGCGCTGACGTGACCATCCTCGAAGGTCTGCCCACATTCCTTGGCGCTGTGGACGAGCAAATTGCCAAAGAAGCCAAGAAGGCATTCGACAAGCAAGGCTTGAAGATTGAACTCGGCGTGAAAGTCGGCGAGATCGTCAACGGCAAGAAGGGCGTCACCGTCAACTACACCAACGCCAAAGGCGAAGCCATTGTGTTGGATGCTGACAAGCTCATCGTGTCCATCGGTCGTGTGCCCAACACCATCGGTTTGAATGCCGAAGCCATTGGCTTGGCAGTAGACGAGCGCGGCGCCATCGTGGTGGACGGTGATTGCAAAACCAACGTCCCCGGCGTGTGGGCGGTGGGCGACGTGGTGCGTGGCCCCATGCTCGCGCACAAAGCCGAAGAAGAAGGCGTTGCTGTGGCTGAGCGTATCGCTGGCCAACACGGTCATGTCAACTTCAACACCATCCCTTGGGTCATCTACACCAGCCCCGAAATCGCTTGGGTGGGCCGCACTGAGCAACAACTCAAGGCTGACGGCGTGGCGTACAAGGCTGGCACATTCCCGTTCCTCGCGAACGGCCGTGCACGCGCTTTGGGTGACACCACCGGTATGGTGAAGTTCTTGGCTGATGCTGCCACAGACGAAATCTTGGGCGTGCACATGGTCGGCCCTCAGGTTTCTGAGTTGATCTCCGAAGCCGTGGTGGCGATGGAATTCAAGGCGTCTGCTGAAGACATCGCCCGCATTTGCCATGCTCACCCATCTTTGAGCGAAGCCACCAAAGAGGCGGCCTTGGCTGTGGACAAACGCACCTTGAACTTCTAAAGCGTTTCAAGGTTTGACGTTTAAAAAGCCCGCTGGCAACAGCGGGCTTTTTTCATGGGCAAGGCACAATAGAGGCCTATGTCAGTGAACCAGCCCGTCCATCAAAACTACTTAAAAGAACTCGAGATTCGAGGCTTCCAAAGCGACCCCGCACAACTGCGTGCGATTGATGCACTTGAGCGTTGTGCCGCCGAGTGGGCGGCCTACAAAGAGAAGCGCTCGAACTCGCTGAAGAAGTTGGTCAACCGTCCTGCCATTCCGCGCGGCGTTTACATGTTTGGTGGAGTTGGGCGCGGTAAAAGCTTTTTGATGGATTGCTTTTTTGAAGCAGTGCCCATCAAACGTAAAACGCGTTTGCATTTTCATGAGTTCATGCGCGAGGTACACCGCGAGTTGCGCGAGTTGCAAGGCACCGTGAACCCACTCGATGTGTTGGGCAAGCAAATGTCTAAGCGGTACAAGCTGATTTGCTTTGATGAATTCCACGTGGCTGACATCACCGACGCGATGATCTTGCATCGCTTACTCGACGCTTTGTTTGACAACGGCGTGGGCTTTGTCACTACCTCTAACTTCAAGCCTGACGACCTGTACCCAGGCGGCATGCATCGCGATCGCATCTTGCCTGCGATTGCTTTGCTGAACAAAGAGCTGGAAGTCATCAACGTGGACAACGGCACTGATTACCGTCGCCGTACTTTGGAGCAAGTCGAGTTGTATTTACGTCCTTTGGGCGACAAGGCCGATGCTGCGATGACCGATGCGTTCAATCGCTTGGCCGAGTGCCAAGACGAAGATCCGGTGTTGCACATTGAGGCTCGGGAAATCAAAGCCCGTCGTCGCGCGGGTGGTGTGGTGTGGTTTGACTTCAAAGATCTGTGCGGTGGTCCGCGTTCGCAAAACGATTACTTAGAAATTGCAAGTCAGTTCCACACCGTGTTGCTCAGTGACGTGCCGCACATGCCTGTGAATAAAGCGGCTGAAGCACGTCGCTTCACTTGGCTGGTGGATGTGCTGTATGACCGTCGCGTCAAGCTCATGTTGTCAGCCGCTGTGGCTCCCGAAGAGTTGTACACCGAGGGGCCGATGTCGCATGAGTTTCCACGCACGGTGTCGCGTTTGAACGAGATGCAGTCGGCAGAGTTTTTGGCGTTGGAGCGCCGCACGGTGGATACGGGACTGACATGAAAAAAACTTTGTTTGCTTTGAGTCTGCTTTGGTGCACATGGTCTTGGTGTGCGGAGCAGGGGGGCGCGCCAGAACCCGTCACTGCTGCTGTAGGAGCCAGTTCTGCCACGCCGCTGCCACCTTCTGCCGAGGAGCGGCGTCTAGAAGGTCAGCGTTTGGACCTCAAGGGGCAGCAAATCGAAGCGCAATACCAACAAGACATCAAGCAGTGTTACCAGAAGTTTGATGTGGTCAGTTGCCGTGTTCAGGCGCGTGAGCGCCGCATCAATGCCAAAGCTGAGCTACGCAAGGAAGAGTTACCCTTCAATGCGATGGAGCGAAAGCTCAACACCGAAGAGGCTCAACAGCGTTTGAAGGAACGCCAAAGTGAAGCTAGCAACAAACAAAAAGAAACTGAACGTGCTGAAGCTTTGTCTAGAGCCAAGCAACGTGCAGATGCCAACGCGCAAAAGAACATCGACCACGGCTTGCAAGGCACCAAACGCGGTGACTACGAAGACAAGCAACGCGAAGCCGCGCAGCACCGTGCTGATGCGGAGAAAAAGCAGCGCGAACGCAACAAAGAGTCCGCAGCGCCGCTGCCAGTACCTGGCAAATGACCCACCCTTTGCGCGACTTGGTGCAAGAAGCCTTCGCACCGCTGGGTGTGTTGGCGCGTGCCACTGACCACTTCACCCCCCGACAAGGTCAAACCGACATGGCACTCGCCGTCGCTGATGTGGTGGCGCAGGGGGGCAGCTTGGTGGTCGAGGCCGGTACAGGTGTGGGAAAAACCTTTGCGTACCTCGTGCCAGCCTTGCTCAGCGGTGAGCGTGTCTTGCTCTCTACGGCCACCAAAGCTTTGCAAGATCAGCTGTACGCCCGTGATTTGCCGCGCTTGGTGCAGGCATTGAACTTGCCGATTCGGTTGGCACTTCTCAAAGGGCGTTCCAGCTATTTGTGTACGCACCGCATGGAAATGGCGCGTCGTGACACCAGCATGCCTGACCGACACACCATGCACTTGCTGTCGCGTGTCGAAACGTGGTCCCTCAGCACGCGCACTGGCGACTTGGCAGAGTTACCCGGCTTGGATGAACGCTCGCCTTTGATTCCACTCATCACCTCCAACCGTGAAAACTGTTTAGGCTCGCAGTGCCCCAAGTTCAAAACGTGTCACGTCAATGCCGCCCGCCGTGATGCCTTGGGCGCTGATGTGGTGGTCATCAATCACCATTTGTTTTTTGCTGACATGGCTGTGCGTGAAACGGGCATGGCCGAGTTACTACCCAGCGTGCGGGTGGTGATTTTTGATGAGGCGCATCAACTCAATGAAGTTGGTGTGAATTTCTTAGGCCACCAACTCGGCACGGCTCAGTTGTTGGACGTGACACGCGACATGTTGGCCACGGGCCTGCAATTGGCGCGTGGCTTGGCGGATTGGCAAGGTGTGTGTGCCGCCTTGGAGCGCGCTGCGCGTGAGCTGCGTTTGATGGGCGGTAAGCGCATGGGCGCAGTCAAGCTGCGTTGGACTGAAGATGCACCCGAGAGTATTCATGCCGGTGCGTGGGCCCAGTCGCTGCAAGACGTGGGTGCGGCTTGCGTGCAAGCCTTGCAATCGCTAGACACGGTGAGCGAAATAGCCCCTGACTTCATGCGCTTGCACGACCGTGTAGCCGAGGTCGCCAAGCGTGTGGATGCTTTTCTCAACCCTTGTGCACCCGATGCTGTGCGATGGGTGGATGTGAGTGCCTCGCAAATGCGTTTGATGGAAGCGCCTTTGGATATCGCTGAAACCGTGCGAGAGCGGTTGATGAAGCAATCGGCCATCATCACGGATGGCGACACAGACTTAGAGCCTTTGCCTTGGCATGACGAGCCTTCGTTTGAAGATGTGCCGCAGCAAGATGAACAGGCGTCAGCCTGCGACAGTGCTTTTCCTATGCGCCCCACCGAAGACACCCGCCCACGTAGCTGGGTGTTCACCTCGGCCACGTTGGGGGATGACCCTCGTTTGCGCTGGTTCACCGAGCCTTGCGGCTTAGAGTCCGCCACGGTGTTGCGTGTGACAAGCCCGTTCGATTACCCCGCTCAAGCCTCGTTGTATGTGCCGCGCGACATTGTGCGACCCAACGACCCTGCGCACAGTGCTCAGGTGGCTGCGATCGCCAGTGATGCGGTGCGTCGTTTGGGTGGCCGTACTCTGGTGCTCACCACCACCTTGCGTGCTTTGCGCGCCATTGGCGATGTCATGAAGCAGCAACTCGAAGGCGCAGGCATCGAGGTGTTGGTGCAAGGTGAATGGCCCAAGCGCCATTTGATGGAGCGTTTCCGCGAAGGCAGCAAAGTGGGTGAGGGCGGCTGCGTGCTGGTGGCTTCAGCCACTTTTTGGGAAGGCTTTGATGTGCCGGGCGATGCTTTGCAATTGGTCATCATCGACAAGCTGCCTTTCCCTCCGCCAAACGACCCGTTGGTCGAAGCTCGCAGCAAGCGTCTAGAAGCACAAGGGCGCAGCCCTTTCAACGATTACTTTGTGCCAGAGGCTGTGGTGGCTTTGAAGCAAGGTGCCGGGCGTTTGATTCGTACCGAATCAGACCAAGGGGTGTTGGTGTTGTGTGACAACCGCTTGGTCACGACTGGCTACGGCCGTCGTTTGATTGCGGCTTTGCCGCCCATGCGCCCGTTGCAAACGGCAGAGGCTTTGGCCCAGTCCTTAGATGCACTGAGCCAAGACTTTATTTCCAGAGCTTCCACCACGACTTTTTAGTCTCAGCACGTTCTGGATACAAAAAAGGCGTGTTGGGGTAGGTGGTGTCTAACACGCGCTTGGTGTCATCGCGCAACTGGATCAAGCCCAATTTATCGTAGGACTGAACCATGATGGCCAAGGCTTCTTCTACCGCAGGCACATCACGGTAGTCCTGCACGGTGGTTTGTGCGCGAGCAATCGCGGCCACATACGCGCCGCGTTGGTAATAAAAGCGCGCCACATGAACATCTGAGCGTGCCAGAGAGTTTTTGATGAACGTCATGCGCAAACGTGCATCTTCTGAGTATTTGGAGTTGGGGAATCGGTTCAACAACTCGCGGAAAGCCTCAAACGATTCTTTGGCTTGCTTGGGGTCGCGCTCAGCCAAATCTTGCTCAGCAACCGACGACATCAATCCGAGGTTGTCGTTGAAGTTCACCACACCTCTGAGGTACAGCGCATAGTCCAATGCGGGGCTGGCGGGGTGTAGCTTGATGAAGCGGTCCAGTGTTGCCACAGCTTGCGCAGGTTCGTTGGTTTTGTATTGCGCCCAGGCTTTGTCAAGTTGCGCTTGTTGCGCCAAGGTCGTCCCTGCTGCACGGCCTTCGAGCTTTTCGTACATGCCGATGGCTTTGTCGTAGCCGCCCGCTGCCATTTCATCTTTGGCTTCGCTGTAGAGCTTGTCATTGCTCCAATCTTTGGTGGGGTCGTAGTTGCTGTCGGCGCATCCCGTGAAAAGAATAGCCACAGACAGGCCGATGGCCATCCACACAGTCGATAATTTGAGTCGTAACACCACAGGTCAACCTCTTGAAGCAAAGTCAAACCATTCTATCGGCTCAGTCACCATCCTTCGCGCCTACTCAGGAGGATGTTTTGCTGGATGAGCATGTCGACCTGATTGACGGTCCGGAAGTGGAAACTCGCGAGCTTTCGATTCCTACCGATTTGCATGGCGAGCGCCTAGACCGCGCCTTGGCCGTGTTGCTGCCCGAGTTTTCGCGCAGCTATTCGCAGCAGCTGCTCAGCGAAGGCTGTGTGAGCTGTGTGTTGCCCATGCCGCGTGTGATGACCAAGGCTTCGGCCAAGGTGCGCATGGGTGAGCGTTATCAGCTTACCCTGAGGCCCACACCACAAAGCCAAGCCTTCAAACCAGAAAACATCCCGCTACATGTGATTTATGAGGATGAAGACCTGCGCGTGCTGTTTAAGCCCGCAGGTTTGGTGGTGCATCCGGCGCCTGGCAACTGGAGCGGCACCTTGCTCAATGGTTTGCTGGCTATGGACCCGCAGGCTGTCATGCTGCCGCGGGCTGGCATCGTGCACCGCTTGGACAAAGACACCAGCGGCTTGATGATTGTGGCGCGCACGCGTCGCGCCATGGACGCCTTGGTGGCCATGATTGCCGAGCGTCATGTGCACCGCGAATACTTGGCCGTGGCCTACCGCAAATGGAGCGGCACGCCTGTGCGCGACATCGTGGCTGCGATTGGTCGCGACTACCGTAACCGCCTACGGATGGCGGTGGTCGACCTCGAGCGCTTGCCCGGCAAAGAAGCCCACACCACCTTTGAGTGCCTGAGCAGTCAAGATGAAGCGTGTTTGGTGCAATGCACCTTGCACACGGGCCGAACGCATCAAATTCGTGTGCACATGGCGCACTTTGGCCATCCTTTGGTCGGTGATTCACTCTATGCGGGGCCCATGACGCTGGGCATTGACCGCCAAGCCTTGCATGCCTTCCGCCTGAGCTTTGACCATCCCATCACGGGTGAGCCCCTCAAGTTTGAGGCGCCGTTGCCTGACGATATGGTGAGTTTGTTGGCCGGCTTGGGCCTCAAGCGCCCAGAATAGGTCTTTTCAAGCGGTTCCGTTACAATATGGGCTCACGCTTGTGAAAGCGGTGAGCCCTTTGGCTCTGACTCGTGCGATGCCCCGCATTGCCCTTACCAGCCTCGAGATGAATTTTCGTAGGCCATTTCCTCGACCCTTGACCCGGAACTCTCACGATGAACACCGTGGATGCCAAGCGCGTACTTGAGACCGCCCTAATTTGTTCGCACCAACCGATTCAGATTCGCGATTTACGCGTGCTGTTTTCTGACGCCTTGGGCGCAGACACCATTCGCACTTTGCTGGAAGAAATGCAGCTCGATTGGGCGCAGCGCGGCGTAGAGCTGGTGCAAGTGGCCACCGGTTGGCGCTTTCAAAGCCGCCCAGAAATGCGCGAGTATTTGGACCGCTTAAACCCCGAGAAGCCCCCCAAATATTCACGAGCTGTGATGGAAACCTTGGCCATCATTGCCTACCGCCAGCCTGTGACCCGTGGCGACATGGAAGACATCCGTGGCGTGACCGTCAACTCACTCGTCATCAAACAACTCGAAGACCGTGGTTGGGTTGAAGTCATTGGCCACCGTGAAACCGTCGGCCGTCCTTCTTTGTACGCGACCACGCGCCAGTTCTTGGACGATTTAGGTTTGGCCTCACTCGACCAACTGCCCGTGTTTGACAGCGCCCAAGCGCAAGCCAATGCCTTTGCCCGTTTGGGTGAAGACGACCCATCCTTGCAAATGGATATGGCGCTCGAGTCCACAGAAGCGACCGAGGTCACAACGCCTGCCGAAGGTGATGCTCCCATTTTTGAACTTTCCTCACCCAGAGACCCCACCCCAACCGGCGACGACACGCATGAACACTAAACACCACGACCTGGGTGGCCAGACAAGCAAACCACACGACGAATTTTTGGACGACGACGAGACCGTGTTCGATTTCGACGATGTGGTCTCAGGCGAGTTCGATGCCGAACTCACCCGAGCCGAAGCCGCCCCCGAAAAACGCGTGTTGTTGCCGCAACCCGAATCGCCCAAGCTGCACAAAGTTTTGGCTCAATCGGGCTTGGGCTCGCGCATCGAGATGGAGCGCCTGATTGCCGAGGGCCACGTGGCCGTCAACAACGAAGTAGCCCACGTGGGCCAACGCGTTCAGTTTGGTGACCAAATCAAGGTCAATGGCCGTCAACTGAAGGTGCGCATTGCGCCGCCGCCACCGCGCGTCATTGCATACCACAAGCCTGCGGGCGAAGTGGTGACCACCGACGACCCACAAAACCGTCCCACCGTGTTTCGCCGCTTGCCCCGCCTGTACCAAGGCAAATGGCAATCTGTGGGCCGCTTGGACTTGAACACCGAAGGCTTGTTGCTGTTTACCAGTTCGGGCGAATTGGCCAACCAGTTGATGCACCCACGCTTTGGTTTGCAACGCGAATACGCGGTGCGCTCGCTGGGCAAACTCAGCAAAGACCAAAAAGAACAACTCATCACCGGCATTCAACTGGACGATGGCCCAGCCCAATTCGGCTCCATCGAAGAGGGCGGCGGTGAAGGTTCTAACTGCTGGTACCGCGTCACCATTTCTGAAGGCCGCAACCGCGAAGTGCGTCGCATGTTCGAAGCCGTGGGCCACGCCGTGAGCCGTTTGATTCGTATCCGTTACGGCGCCATGGTGTTGCCACGTGGTTTGAAACGCGGCGCCTTTGTAGAACTGGGCGAGCGTGACATCCGCGCCTTGATGGAAGCGGCTGGTGCTGAAGCGCCTATGCAAAGCGGCCCCTCACGCCATGACCGCAACGAGCGCGCCAACAGCCGTCGTCGCGGCAACAGCATTGGTCCACGCCCATCCACACCTCGTGCGGCTGAAGAGCGCAGCGGCCCAGAGCGTTTGGTGCGCACTGAGCGTCGCCGTGGTGGCAAGCAAGCCGAACGCGCAGCGCAACCTGATCCAATGCAAACATCAGTCGGCTACATCGGCGCAGACAGCTACGCCATTGAGCGCCAACGTAAAAAAGATGGTCAAAAAGCCTTCAAAGCAGGGCTTGTCGGCGGGCCGCGTTCATCGAGCAATGCACCACGCAGGGGTGGCTCTGCCGGTGGTAGCTTTGGCGGCGGCCGCTCAGGTGGCGGCGGCAGCGGCGGAACGGGTGGCAATCGTGGCCGCGGTGGTCGATAAACCGCAGCGAATTTGCCTTAAAAAACGCACCAAAAACGCTTGTGCATTCAAGGGAAATCCCTTGAACCGGTTAAAATAGCAGGCTACGCATAACGCGCATAAAAATTTCAATCACAGTCAAACTAGGGAAATTCCAAATGACCGAACGTACTCTCTCCATCATCAAGCCAGACGCAGTTGCTAAGAACGTCATCGGCCAAATCTACGCACGCTTCGAAGCTGCTGGCTTGAAAGTGGTGGCTGCTCGCATGGCTCACCTGTCACGCGGCGAAGCCGAACAGTTCTACGCTGTGCACAAAGCACGTCCTTTCTTCAAAGATTTGGTTGACTTCATGGTCTCTGGCCCTGTCATGATCCAAGTGCTCGAAGGCGAAGGCGCCATCTTGAAAAATCGTGACTTGATGGGTGCAACCAACCCTAAAGACGCAGCTCCTGGCACCATCCGCGCTGACTTCGCTGACAGCATCGATGCCAACGCTGTGCACGGTTCTGACGCCGCTGAAACAGCCGCTGTTGAAATCGGCTTCTTCTTCGCCGGCATGAACGTTTACGGTCACTAAGAGGCAATTGGCGTGGCTGGTAACAGCAACGCCGACGCAAAAAAATGACGGCCAACCTGCTTGATTTTGATCTCGACGGTTTGGCCGTTTTTTGTGAGCGCTTGGGCGAAAAACGCTTCCGAGCCACACAGCTGTTCCGGTGGATCCACCAAAAAGGCGCACAAGACTTTGATCAGATGTCTGATCTCGCCAAGTCGCTGCGCGAAAAGCTGAAGACCTGCGCACAGGTTCAGCCACTCACCCCCATTTCCAGACACGACTCCGCCGACGGCACCACAAAATGGTTGTTCGACGTGGGGGACGGCAACGCCGTCGAAACCGTGTTCATTCCCGAAGACGACCGCGGCACTTTGTGCGTGTCGTCGCAAGCCGGTTGCGCTGTGGGCTGCCGCTTTTGCTCCACGGGCCACCAAGGCTTTAGCCGCAACCTCACCACCGGCGAAATCTTGTCGCAGCTGTGGTTTGCCGAGCACACGCTACGCAAGCAGTTCAACACCACCGAGCGCGTCATCTCCAACGTGGTGATGATGGGCATGGGCGAGCCGCTGCAAAACTACAGCGCCTTGGTGCCTGCCTTGCGTTCCATGTTGGACGACCACGGCTACGGTTTGTCACGCCGCCGTGTGACGGTGTCCACCTCGGGCGTGGTGCCCATGATGGACCGTTTGGGCGAAGACTGCCCCGTGGCACTCGCGGTGTCGCTGCATGCACCCACCGACGCTTTGCGCGACAACCTCGTGCCACTCAACCGCAAGTACCCCTTGCATGAGTTGATGGGCGCTTGCCGCCGCTATTTGGCACACGCGCCACGTGACTTCATCACCTTTGAATATTGCATGTTGGATGGCGTGAACGACCAGCCCGAACATGCACAAGCTTTGATTGACTTGGTCAAGCCCAAGCGCGGGCAGGGCGAACCTGTGCCTTGCAAGTTCAACCTCATTCCGTTCAACCCATTTCCAGCCTCGGGCCTCACACGTTCGAGCGCAGCCACAGTCAAAGCATTTGCGGCGCAGCTTAGCGAAGCCGGCATCATCACCACCGTCCGCAAAACACGCGGTGACGACATCGATGCCGCTTGCGGTCAGCTCGCTGGTGACGTGAAAGACCGCACACGTGTGGACGAGCGCATTGCCAAGCAACGCGTGATTCCACTCACACAGGTGTCCTCATGAACATGTGGCGTGTGTGGGTTGGCGTAGGGATGTTGCTTGCCGCGGTCGTCGGTTTGAATGCATGCGGCTCAACATCGCCAAAGCTTGACACCCTCACGCAAGCCGAGCCCGACAACACACGCCAACGCGCCATGCGTCGCTTGAGTTTGGCCAGTGCGTACTACGAACAACACCAAAACGATGTGGCGCAGCAAGAAGTGCGCGCCGCTCTGCAAATTGATTCGAACTATGCCGAGGCGTACAGCCTGCTGGGTTTGATTCACCAGCGTGCGAACGCCCCCGCTTTGGCGCAACAAAGTTTTGAGCAGGCCCTGCAACTGGCATCGCAACCACCCGTGCGCGACTCTGAGTTGGCGGCGATTCAGCACAACTATGGCTGGTTCTTGTGCGAGCAAAACCGTTTCTCCGAAGCGCAAGTGCAGTTTGCCCGTGCGCTGTCTCAGCCGGGCTATGCCCTTGCGGATAAAACAAACAAAGCCATTGCGTTTTGCAAAAGCCGCGCTGCCGCTCAAGTCGACACACGCCAACGCAATAATTAAACACACCACCCATTTTTTGAAATCTGATGACTGAAGACACCACCACATTGACGACCCCCAGCACCACTGCCGGTGCTTTGTTGCGTCAATACCGCGAAGCCCAAGGTTTCAAGCTCGATGTGTTGGCACAAGCCCTGCGCGTGTCGCCAGCCAAGCTGCAAGCCTTAGAGGCAGACCGCTTGGACGAACTGCCAGACGCCATGTTTGCCCGCGCCTTGACCTTGGCTGTGTGCCGCCAGTTGAAAACAGATGCCGCCCCTGTGTTGGCTTTGTTGCCTAACCAAGACGTGTCTCGTTTGGCGCCTAAGAACGAACGTGGTTTGGACTTTCCGTTGGATCGTCCTTCGTTTTTGCCGCAGTCCAGCTTTGTGGCGGTTGCGCGTTTGTTCACACCGATGCGTTGGGCTGCCGTGGCCGTGTTGGCCTTGGCTTTGTTGATTGGTTTTTGGCCAGACATTCGTTCTTTGTTGGTGTTCAAAGATGAGCCCACTGCTGACGCGGTGGTTGCGCCTGTGGCATCGCCTGTCGTGGTGTTGCCTCCCGCAGAAGAGAACACACCAGTGGCAGACCTCAAATCCAGCAATATGGTGGTGACGACTGTTCATTCAACCGCCGTCGCGGAGCAGCCTGCCAGCGCGTCCGCCAGCGCACCAGGAGCGCATGATGCCCGCTAACGCGTCAACCCAAGGCATTGCCTTGTCTCAACCCAAAGCACGCCGCAGCTTGCAAGCGCGCGTGACGTGGGGCGACCATGTAGTTACCGTCGGTGGCGACGCACCTGTGCGCGTGCAGTCCATGACCAACACCGACACGGTCGATGCGATTGGCACTGCTATTCAAATCAAAGAGCTGGCCTTGGCCGGCTCTGAGCTGGTGCGCATCACCGTCAACACACCTGAAGCAGCTGCCGCTGTGCCGTATGTGCGTGAGCAACTCGACAAGATGGGCATCAACGTCCCTTTGATTGGCGACTTCCATTACAACGGTCACCGTTTACTCACCGAGTTTCCCGACTGCGCGCAAGCTTTGTCCAAGTACCGCATCAACCCCGGCAACGTGGGCAAGGGCGACAAGCACGACAAGCAATTCGGTCAAATGATTGAAGCCGCGATGCGCTACAACAAAGCTGTGCGCATCGGTGTGAATTGGGGCAGTCTTGACCAAGAACTGTTGGCCCGATTGATGGACGAAAACGCGTTGCGTGCCAACCCGTTCGAGGCCAAACAAGTGATGTACGAAGCCCTCATCACCTCGGCCATCGACTCGGCCAAGTTGGCGCAAAGCATGGGCATGCCTGCAGAGCAAATTTTGCTCAGCTGCAAGGTCAGTGGCGTGCAAGACCTGATTGCGGTTTACCGCGAGTTGGCTCAACGTTGCAACTATCCGCTGCATTTGGGGCTGACCGAAGCGGGTATGGGCACAAAAGGCACAGTGGCTTCGGCCACGGCCTTGTCTATCTTGCTGCAAGAAGGCATTGGCGACACCATCCGTGTTTCGCTCACACCGCAGCCCGGTGAAGCGCGCACACAAGAGGTGGTGATTGCCTCTGAAATTTTGCAAGCTTTGGGTCTGCGTACCTTTGTGCCCAGCGTCACCGCTTGCCCAGGCTGTGGTCGCACCACCAGCACCACCTTCCAAGAAATGGCCAAGTCGATTGACGACTTCTTGCGCGCCCAAATGCCTGTGTGGCGCACGCAATACCCCGGTGTGGAAAACCTCAAAGTGGCCGTGATGGGCTGCATCGTCAACGGCCCTGGTGAGAGCAAGCATGCCGACATCGGCATCAGCCTGCCGGGCAGCGGCGAAGCGCCTGCCGCACCTGTGTTCATTGACGGCGAAAAAGCCATGACCTTGCGTGGCGACAACATCGCGCAAGAGTTCCACCAGATTGTTGAAAACTACATTGAAAAACGCTTCGGTTAACCCGAAGCGCCTGCTGACCGTGACGACAGAAAACAAAACAACAAACCAACCCGCCAAGCCCGCTAAAGCGCAAGCCCTGACGGCCGTCAAAGGCATGAACGATTTGCTGCCACCAGCCTCCGCCCAATGGGAATGGTTGGAAGAGAAGGTGCGCGGCTTGATGGCACGCCACGCCTACCGCAACCTGCGCACGCCCATCGTCGAACCCACCGCTTTGTTTGTGCGCGGCTTGGGCGAGGTGACCGACATTGTGGAAAAGGAGATGTACTCCTTCGAAGACCGTTTGAACGGCGAGCAACTTACCCTGCGCCCCGAAGCCACCGCTGGTGTGGTGCGCGCCGTGGTCGAACACAACATGCTCTACAACGGTGGGCAGCGCTTGTATTACATGGGACCCATGTTCCGCCACGAGCGCCCACAGCGTGGCCGTTACCGCCAGTTCCACCAAATCGGCGCGGAGGCTTTGGGCTTTCCTGGCGCTGAGGTGGATGCCGAACTCATTTTGTTGGCCGCCACGCTCTGGCAAGAGCTGGGTTTGCAAGATGTGCGCTTGGAGCTCAACAGCTTGGGCCAACCCAACGAACGTGCGGCGCACCGTGCTGCACTCATCACGCACTTGGAAGCCCATGCCGATGTGCTGGACGAAGAGGCCAAGCGTCGCTTGCACACCAACCCCTTGCGCATCTTGGACACCAAGAACCCCGCCATGCAAGCCGTGGTCGAAGCCGCGCCGAAGTTGATTGACTTCTTGGGCGAAGCCTCGCTGGCTCACTTCAACGCGGTCAAAGCCATTTTGGATGCCAGCGGTGTGGCTTACCGCATCAACCCACGCTTGGTGCGTGGCATGGACTACTACAACCTCACGGTGTTTGAGTTCGTGACAGACCGCTTGGGCTCGCAAGGCACCATCTGTGGTGGTGGCCGTTACGACTATCTGATTGAACAAGTGGGCGGCAAGCCAGCCCCCGCCGTGGGCTGGGCCTTGGGCGTTGAGCGTGTGCTCGAGTTGCTCAAAGAGCAGGGAACATTGCCAGAGTCCGTGGGGCCTGATGCGTACGCCATCGTGCCCGATGCCTCGGCTTTGCCGGTGGTCTTCAAAACCATCCAAACCCTGCGTGCGCAAGGCATGTCTGTGCAAATGCACGCAGGGGCAGGCGAGGGCATGGGCAGCATGAAATCTCAGTTCAAAAAGGCCGATGGCAGCGGCGCACAGTTCGCCCTGATTTTTGGTGGCGACGAGTTGGCCCGTGGTGAAGTCACCCTCAAAGCCTTGCGCGATGGCGCAGGCGCGCAAGAGGCCGTGCCTTTGGCTGAGGTCACCACCCGTGTGGCCGCCAAATTGGCGCAGGGTGTGGCCCCGTCTCAAACGGCCGTCTGATAGGCCGAGCCCTACAATTCGCTAAATTTTTAGTCAAAGCATCAACACCATGGCATCGCACCTCGACCTCGAAGAACAAGAACAACTGGACGAACTCAAGCACTTTTGGAAGCGCTGGGGCGACCTCATCACGTGGGTGCTGATTGCCGTTTTAGGTGGCTATGCGGCTTGGATGGGCTGGCAGTCTTACCAAGGCAAACAAGCGGCGCAATCCGCTGCTTTGTACGACACCGTTGAGCGTGCTGCATTGAGCACCGACAGCGTCTTGTTTGACCGCTCGGTGACTGACATCAAAGACAAATTTGCCAGCACCACTTACGCACAGCAAGCCGCTTTGTTGGCTGCCCGTATTTACAACGACAAAGACCGCAAGGCGGATGCCAAAGTGCAATTGGCATGGGTCATCGAAAAAGCCAGCGACGAGGGCTACCAAGCCTTGGCCCGTTTGCGCTTGGCCGCCTTGTTGGTGGAAGACAAAGCGTTTGACGAAGCTCGCAAACAGCTCACTGCCAAAACCCCCGAAGCTTTCGCCCCCTTGATGGCTGACCGCTTGGGAGACTTGGCCATGTTGCAAGCGCAACCTGCGGAGGCTGTTCAACACTACAAAAACGCGTGGAAAGGCTTTGAGCCCAACGCCGAGTACCGCCGTTTGGTTGCTGTGAAATTGGCGGCTTTGGGGGCTGACCCAGAAGACACACCTGCTGTGGAGAGCAAAAAGTGAATACAACACCGTCTCGTTGGACAACTCTGACGCGCTTGAGCCTTGCGGGCGTGTGCGTGGCCTTGGCTGCATGCTCAGGCCCCTCGCGTCCCAAGCCCACTGAAATTCCGGGCGTGCCCGTGCTGCAAGATGTGCGCACCAGCTGGACCGCCAATGTGGGTAAGGTCGATTTCCCCTTGGTCGTGTCTGCGCGTGAAGACCACATCGCTTTGGCCAACAGCCAAGGCGTGGTCGCCGTGCTCGACGCCACCACAGGCAAAGACGTGTGGCGTTTGAAGTTGGACCAAGCGATTTCCGCGGGCGTGGGCAGTGATGGTCAGCAACTGGCTGTGGTCACCCGCAACAACGAACTCATCACCTTGCAAGACGGCAAAGTGCAATGGCGCAAGAGCTTGCCCGCGCAGTCCTTCACCGCACCTTTGGTGGCCGGTGCGCGCGTGTTTGTGTTGACGGCAGACCGTTCAGTCATTGCCTTTGACGGTGCCACAGGCCGCCAACTCTGGACACAACAGCGCCCAGGTGAGCCTTTGGTGCTCAAGCAAGCGGGTGTGATGTTGGCTGTGAAAAATACCTTGGTGGTCGGCTTGTCCGGCCGCTTGGCTGGTTTGGATCCCAACACCGGCGTGGTTCGCTGGGAGTCGGCCATTGCCACACCCCGCGGCACAAACGACGTCGAGCGTTTGGTCGACTTGGTGGCCCCGTTTGACCGAGTGGGTGATGTGGTGTGCGTGCGCGCCTTCCAAGCTGCTGTGGGTTGTGTGAATGCAGAGCTTGGTAAAGGCGTGTGGACACGTCCTTCTACTGGCGAAATGGGCGTGAGCGGTAACGACACCTTGTTGGTTGCGCCGTTGTCCAACGGCGTGGTGCAAGCCTTCAATCGCAGCAATGGCGAACGCCTGTGGGACACCGAACGCTTGAAATACCGCATCTTGAGCGCACCGTTGGTCACACCTCGTGGCGTGTTGATGGCTGACAACGGCGGCTGGTTGTATGTGTTGTCGCTGGCTGATGGCGCTTTGCTCAACCGCATCAAGCTCGACAGCGAAGAATTGGCAACAGCCCCTGTGTTTGCAGGTGGTCGTTATGTGGTGGTCACACGCGAAGGTCGCGTAACAGGCCTCCAAATCCCGTAAGCGGGAAAGTTAAAGGATGAAGTTTTGAAACCCGTATTGGCCCTGGTGGGCCGCCCCAACGTTGGCAAGTCCACGTTGTTCAACCGTCTGACCAAATCACGTGACGCCATCGTGGCTGACTTCGCGGGTTTGACGCGCGACCGTCACTACGGCAATGCCCGTTTTGACAAACACGAATTCATCGTCATCGACACCGGTGGCTTTGAACCCACCGCTGACCACGGCATCTACAAAGAGATGGCCCGTCAAACCCAACAAGCCGTGGCCGAAGCCGATGTGGTTGTGTTTGTGGTCGATGCCCGTGGTGGTATTTCTGCGCAAGACCACGACATTGCCAACTACCTGCGCCGCTTGGGCAAGCCCACCATTTTGGTGGCCAACAAAGCCGAGGGCATGAAAGAGGGGGCTCAGCTGGTCGAGTTCTACGAGCTGGGCTTGGGCGAAGTGTTGCCAGTGTCTGCCTCGCACGGTCAAGGTATTCGCGACATGATGGCGCAAGCCTTGGCACCGTTGCATTTGCCTGACCCAGACGACGAAGACGCCAATGCAGACGACGGCATCATCAAGCTAGCCGTGGCAGGCCGCCCCAACGTGGGCAAATCTACCCTCATCAACACCTGGTTGGGCGAAGAGCGCTTGGTGGCGTTTGACATGCCCGGCACCACGCGTGATGCCATCAGCGTGCCGTTCGAGCGCAACGGCCAAATGTTTGAACTCATCGACACCGCAGGCTTGCGCCGCAAAGGCAAGGTGTTTGAAGCCATCGAGAAGTTCTCGGTGGTCAAAACCCTGCAAGCCATTGAATCGGCCAATGTGGTGTTGCTCTTGCTCGACGCCACCCAAGGCGTGACTGACCAAGACGCGCACATTGCGGGCTACATCTTGGAAAGCGGCCGCGCTGTGGTGGTGGCCGTGAACAAATGGGATGCGGTGGATTCGTACCAGCGCGAGTTGCTGATGCGCTCCATTGAGACGCGTTTGCCATTCTTGAAGTTTGCAGCCATGCACTTCATCTCGGCCAAAAAACGCCAAGGCTTGGGTCCTTTGTGGGGCGCCATTGCGCAAGCCCACCGCGCGGCCATGTGCAAGATGCCGACACCGTTGCTCACTCGTTTGTTGTTGGAAGCGGTGCAGTTTCAGTCACCTCAACGCGGTGGCATGTACCGCCCCAAACTGCGTTATGCCCACCAAGGCGGCATGAATCCGCCCATCATCGTGATTCACGGCAACTCGCTGGAACACGTGACCGATGCCTACAAGCGGTTTTTGGAAGGGCGTTTCCGCAAGGCCTTTAATTTGGAAGGTACCCCCTTGCGAATTGAGATGAAGACCTCAAGTAACCCTTACGCTGACAAAGACGACTGAGCCACAAAGCCTTCGGGCTCTGTGGTAACGTGGGATTTCTTTCAACTACACAGACACGGAGAATATCGTGAACACCGACAACTCAAAGAACAAAGGCCAACTGTTGCAAGACCCATTTTTGAACATCCTGCGCCGCGAGCATGTGCCCGTGTCCATTTATTTGGTCAACGGCATCAAGCTGCAAGGCCAAATCGAATCGTTTGATCAATACGTCGTGTTACTGCGCAACACCGTGACGCAAATGGTTTACAAACACGCCATCTCGACCATCGTGCCGGGTCGCGCTGTGAACTTCAACCCAACCGACGGCACAGGCAATTCGCCTGAAGTCTGAGCTTGAATGCTCTGCAAAAAGGGCTGTTTCAGCCCTTTTTTTACGCCCTATTTCTATAGATTGACCGCTTGAACGACACACCTCAAAAAACCGCCGGCGCCACCATTTTGGTGGGGGTCGATTTCGGCTTGCCACATTTCGATGGCGAGCTAGAAGAGCTCGGCCTGCTGGCCGAAACCGCGGGCCTGAAGCCCGTGGCCCGCATCACTTGCAAGCGCAAAGCGCCCGATGCTGCGCTGTTTGTGGGCAGTGGCAAAGCCGATGAAATCAAAGAGTTGGCCCTCATGCACGGCGCCACCGAGATTTTGTTTGACCAATCACTCAGTCCTGCGCAACAACGCAACCTTGAGCGCCACATGGGCGTGGCGGTGAATGACCGCACTTTGCTGATTTTGGAAATCTTCGCCCAACGCGCACGCAGCCACGAAGGCAAGTTGCAAGTCGAGCTGGCCAAGCTCCAATACCTCAGCACGCGCTTGGTGCGCCGTTGGTCGCACTTGGAGCGTCAAAGCGGTGGTATCGGTATGCGCGGTGGCCCTGGTGAAACCCAGATTGAGCTGGACCGCCGCATGATCAATGATTCGATCAAACGCACCAAAGAGCGTTTGGACAAGGTCAAAAAGCAGCGCAGCACCCAGCGCCGCCAACGCAACCGCCGTGATGCCTTCACCATTTCGTTGGTGGGCTACACCAACGCAGGCAAATCCACGCTGTTCAATGCCTTGGTCAAGGCACGTGCCTATGCCGCTGACCAACTGTTTGCCACGCTCGACACCACCACGCGCCAGCTGTATTTGGGCAATGCCGATGGCACAGGCCGTTCTGTGTCGCTGTCAGACACGGTGGGGTTCATTCGCGATTTGCCGCACGGTTTGATCGACGCTTTCCAAGCCACCTTGCAAGAGGCGGCCGATGCCACGCTGTTGATGCATGTGGTCGATGCGTCCAACCCCAGTTACCCCGAGCAAATGGACGAGGTGCAAAAGGTCTTGGCCGAAATTGGCGCCGCCGATGTGCCGCAGGTCTTGGTGTTCAACAAGCTCGATGCCATGAGCCCCGAGACGCGCCCTGTGCAGTTGCAGGACCACTACACAGTTGATGGCCAAAGCGTGCCACGCTTCTTCGTCAGCGCCCAAACTGGCGAGGGCTTGGCTGCTTTGCGTGAATTCTTGGCGCAGGAAGCACTGGCGACGATGCCCGAAGACCATGCGAATTCGCAGGATTTGGAATCAGGCCTGAATCCTTAGGCACAATCAAAGACTTCAGAGATAAAACAACGATGCGTATGAATATGTTCAATCTCAACGATGGCCGCTGGGGCCGCGACAAAGACGGCAACCCCACGTTTGACCCCAATGGTAGTCAGCCCATCCCGCCTTCGAGCGAAGAGAAAAAGCCACAAGACGAACCCAAGCGCCCACCAGCAGGCGCGGGTGGCCCGCCTGACTTGGACGAGTTGTGGCACGACTTCAACGCCAAGCTCGGTGGTTTGTTTGGCAATAAAAACGGTGGCTCTGAACCACCTAACAACAACGGCACGCCTAACGGCCCTGACTTCAAAGCCGCGCGCTTTGGCGTGGGCGTGATTGGCGCTGTGGTGCTGGCCATTTGGTTGAGTACGGGTTTCTTCATCGTGCAAGAAGGCCAGCAAGCCGTGATCACCCAGTTTGGCCGTTATCACTCGACTGTGGGTGCGGGTTTCAACTGGCGTCTGCCTTATCCATTTCAGCGCCAAGAGTTGGTGTTTGTGACGCAAATTCGCTCGGTCGATGTGGGCCGTGACAACATCGTCAAGTCCACAGGCTTGCGTGAGTCGGCCATGTTGACCGAAGACGAAAACATCCTCGAAATCAAATTTGCCGTGCAATACCGTTTGACCGATGCACGCGCTTATTTGTTCGAAACCAAGAACCCGACTGACACCGTGGTGCAAGCCGCCGAAACAGCGGTGCGCGAAGTGGTGGGCAAGATGAAGATGGACGCTGCTATGTCCGAAGAGCGTGACCAAATTGGCCCACGCATTCGCACCATCATGCAAGCCATTCTTGACCAATACAAAGTGGGCGTCGAAGTGGTTGGCATCAATTTGCAACAAGGTGGTGTGCGTCCCCCCGAGCAAGTGCAAGCCGCGTTTGATGACGTGCTCAAAGCGGGTCAAGAACGCGAACGCGCCAAAAACGAAGCCGAAGCCTATGCCAATGACGTGGTGCCACGTGCCGTGGGTGCCGCTTCGCGTTTGAAGCAAGAAGCCGATGGCTACAAAGCCCGCATCGTCGCGCAAGCCGAGGGCGATGCGCAACGTTTCAAGTCGCTTGTGGGTGAATACCAAAAGGCGCCGCAAGTCATGCGCGACCGTTTGTACATCGACGCTATGCAGCAGATTTACAGCAACACCACCAAGGTGTTGGTGGACACCAAGCAAGGTTCGAACTTGTTGTATTTGCCCTTGGACAAAATCATTCAGCAAGCCGGTCAAACCAATGGTGGCACGCCTGCTGCCGCCGCTGATGCTGCGCACAACGCAGCCGCCAATGCACCTGCCAACCCAAGCGCACCTGCTGCGGCCGATGCCCGCGCACGCGATGGCCGCTCACGCGACCGTGATGGCCGTTGATAGGGGACACGAACATGCAACAAAACAAAATCGGTTTCTATATTTCCTCTGCCTTCGTGGCTTTGGCGCTGCTCAGCTCCACCTTGTTTGTGGTGGACCAACGCCAGTTTGGCGTGGTGTATTCCTTCGGCCAAATCAAGAGCGTCATCACTGAGCCTGGCTTGAACATCAAGCTGCCGCCACCGTTCCAAAACGTGAGCTACATCGACAAGCGTTTGCTCACGCTTGACAATGCAGACACCGAACCCATGCTCACCGCTGAAAAGCAACGTGTGGTGATTGACTGGTATGCCCGTTGGCGCATCACCGACCCATCGCAGTACATCCGTAACGTGGGTCTGGACGAGAACGCAGGCGCGGTGCAATTGGCCCGCGTGGTGCGCAATGCTTTCCAAGAAGAAATCAACAAACGCACCGTGAAAGAGTTGCTCTCGCTCAAGCGCGAAGAGCTGTTGGGTGACGTCAAGCGTGAAGTGCTGGCCGCTGTCAAAGGTGCCAAACCTTGGGGCGTGGACGTGATCGACGTGCGCATCACCCGTGCCGACTATGTGGATGCCATCACCGAATCGGTCTACCGTCGCATGGAAGCCGAGCGCAAGCGCGTGGCCAATGAATTGCGTTCTACCGGTGCTGCTGAAGGCGAAAAGATTCGCGCAGATGCGGATCGCCAACGCGAAGTGACGGTGGCCAACGCCTACCGCGAAGCGCAAAAAATCAAAGGCGAGGGTGATGCCGAAGCTGCGCGTTTGTATGCCGATTCGTTTGGCCGCGATGCCAACTTCGCCCAGTTCTACCGCAGCTTAGAAGCCTACAAAACCACGTTCAGCAAAAAGAGCGACGTGATGGTGGTTGATCCATCGAGCGACTTCTTCAAAGCCCTGCGTGGCAGTGGTGGTGGCAGCGCCCCAGCGCCTAAGAAATAAAAGGTCTCGGGTATGAGCTTTGACAGCGATACGCTGTGGGTCGCGCTTGGGTTGATGCTGATTTTTGAAGGCATCTTCCCATTCATGTCGCCCCAAGGTTGGCGCGACAAAATGGCGCAAATCTTGGTGTTGGAAGACGGTCAAATCCGCTTTTTCGGCTTGGTCTGCGTGATGGTCGGTCTTTTGATGCTCTGGTGGCTGGGTTGAGGGCGATAAGCCCTGTAAAATCTCGGTTTTAACAGCCTCCCTTAATTACATGTCTGCTTGGGTTCTGCCGGATCACATCGCCGATGTTCTGCCTTCTGAGGCCCGGCACATCGAAGAGCTGCGTCGTTTGTATCTCGACACAGCTAGAGGCTATGGCTACGAGCTGGTCATGCCGCCGTTGCTCGAGTACCTCGAATCATTGCTCTCAGGTACGGGCCGTGCACTCGATTTACAAACCTTCAAACTGGTCGACCAACTCTCAGGTCGCACCTTGGGCCTGCGCGCTGACACCACGCCGCAAGTCGCTCGCATTGACGCCCATTTGCTCAACCGTGCTGGCGTGACGCGCTTGTGCTACTGCGGCCCTGTGCTGCACACACGCCCAGACCGTCCATTTGCCACCCGTGAGCCTTTGCAGTTTGGTGCCGAAATCTACGGTCATGCTGGCATTGAGGCCGACCTCGAGGTGCTGCAGTTGGCTTTAGACACGCTCAAAGCGGTGTCTATCCCTCAATTCACGGTTGACTTGAGCGACGCGCGCATCGTGCCCGCTTTGTTGAATGGCGTGAGCTTGACCGCCGATGCCCGCGCGGCTTTGCACAGCGCCTTGGCTGCCAAAGACACCTCAGGTGTTCAAGCCCTTTCCAAAGACTTGCCTGCCAACGTGCGCACGGCCTTGGTCGCTTTGGTCGGCATGTATGGCGACGCGTCTGTGTTGGCCCAAGCCGAAAAAGCCTTTGCCGCATGGCCCGTGGTCATGCAAGCCTTGGCTGAGTTGCGCCAAATCGCCGCTGACTTGAGTGGTGTTGCCGTCACGTTTGACTTGGCCGATTTGCGCGGCTACGCCTACTACAGTGGCGTGCGCTTTGCCATCTTTGTGCCCGGCGCCAGCGACGCCTTGGTGCGCGGTGGCCGCTACGACGAAGTGGGCGCGGTGTTTGGCCGTAAGCGTCCCGCCGTCGGATTCAGTTTGGACCTGAAAGAGTTGGTCAGCGTGGTGCCCGAGCGCGCCCTCAAAGCCGCCATCCGTGCGCCTTGGGGAACCGCCCAAGGTTTGCGCGAAGCCATTGCCACCTTGCGTGCCAATGGTGAAACCGTGGTCTGCGTGTTGCCAGGCCACGAAAGTGAAGTTGATGAATTCAACTGCGATCGTGAACTGATTGAAGTGGCAGGCCAGTGGGCCGTTCAAGCCATTCCCGCCGGTCAAGCCCTTTAATTTTTTTTAAGTAATCGAGTAGATATGAGCACTACCCAAGGACAAACCGTGGCCGCCACCAAAGGCCGTAACGTCGTCGTGGTCGGCACCCAATGGGGTGACGAAGGCAAAGGCAAATTGGTCGATTGGTTGACCGAAACCGCCACCGGCGTGGTGCGCTTTCAAGGCGGTCACAACGCAGGCCACACCTTGGTCATCAACGGCGTGAAAACCGCCTTGCATTTGATTCCTAGCGGCATCATGCGCCCCGGCGTCAAGTGCTACATCGGCAACGGTGTGGTGTTGTCTGCCACCAAACTGCTCGAAGAAATCGCAGGTTTGGAAAAAGCCGGCGTGGAAGTGCGTTCACGCTTGCGCATCAGCGAAGCTTGCCCTTTGATCTTGCCGTACCACGCCGCCATTGACATTGCCCGTGAAGCCGCCAAAGAGAAAGCCGGTACCGCCAAGATCGGCACAACAGGTCGCGGCATTGGCCCCGCCTACGAAGACAAAATTGCACGCCGCGCCTTGCGTGTGCAAGACCTCAAGCACCCCGAGCGCTTTGCCACCAAACTGCGCGAGAACCTTGAGCTGCACAACCATGTGTTGACCGACATCTTGCACGCACCCGCTGTGGACTACGACACCGTCTACAACGAAGCCATGGCTTACGCCAAAGAAATCTTGCCCATGGTGGCCGACGTGTCACGCGAGTTGAACGAAGCTCACAAAGCCGGTGCCAACCTGTTGTTTGAAGGCGCCCAAGGCACCTTGCTCGACGTGGACCACGGTACATACCCCTTCGTCACCTCTAGCAACTGTGTGGCCGGTAACGCTGCGGCAGGCGCTGGCGTTGGCCCCGGCATGCTGCACTACATCTTGGGCATCACCAAGGCGTACTGCACACGCGTGGGCGGCGGTCCATTCCCCACCGAACTCGATTGGGAAAAAGAGGGCACACCGGGCTATCACATGTCTACCGTTGGCGCTGAAAAAGGTGTGACCACAGGTCGTTCTCGCCGTTGCGGTTGGTTCGATGCAGCCTTGCTCAAGCGCAGTGCGCAAGTCAATGGCTTGTCTGGCCTGTGTATCACCAAGCTCGACGTGCTCGATGGCTTGACCGAATTGCTCTTGTGCGTGGGCTACGAATTGGACGGCGAAAAAATCGACATCTTGCCCATGGGCGCAGACGAGATTTCGCGTTGCAAACCCATCTACGAAACCATCCCCGGCTGGACCGACAGCACCGTGGGCGTGACCGACTATGCCAAGCTGCCCAAGGCCGCTCAGCACTACCTTAACCGCATTGCCGAAACCACTGGCGTGCCCATCCACATGGTGTCGACCAGCCCAGACCGTGATCACACGATCTTGCTGACTCACCCCTACATCGCTTAATTTTTTAAAGGACCCTACCTATGTTGACCGAAGACGGCAAACACCTGTACGTGTCGTACGACGAGTACCACAACCTCATTGAAAAACTCGCCATCAAGATTCACCAATCTGGCTGGGAATTCGACACCATCCTGTGCTTGGCCCGTGGTGGTATGCGCCCAGGCGACATCTTGTCGCGCATCTTTGACAAGCCTTTGGCCATCATGTCCACCAGCTCGTACCGCGCTGATGCCGGCACGGTGCAAGGCCACTTGGACATCGCCCGCTTCATCACCACACCCAAAGGCGAAATCGCTGGCCGCGTGTTGTTGGTGGACGACTTGGCTGACACTGGCCACACCTTGAAGGCCGTGGTCGACCAACTCAAAAACAACTACGCCCCCATCACCGAATTGCGCACCGCTGTGATTTGGACCAAAGGCGTGTCTGAATTCAAGCCTGATTTCTCGATGGACTACTTGCCCACGAACCCTTGGATTCACCAACCGTTCGAGCCGTATGACAACATGCGTCCAGCGGCTTTGTTGGAGAAGTGGAAGGTTTGATCTTCTGCTGACTGGTTTCAAGAACTCCGCTTCGGCGGAGTTTTTTTTGCCTGTCGTAATATGCGTCTATGTCACGCAGCACCGACCTCATTCACCACGCCTACCAACCCCCCGCTGAGTTTGAAGCGCCACAGGTGGGGGTGTTCAAAGCCTCCACGGTGATCTTTCCCAACGTGGCCGCTATGCGCACGCGCGAGTGGATGGACAAGTCGGCTTACACCTACGGTTTGCACGGCACGCCCACCACGTTCACGCTCGAAGAGCGTTTGGCCACGCTCGAGGGCGGCACGCATTGCATCCTCACGCCCAGTGGTTTGGCCGCCATTGCGTATGTGGATTTCGCGTTACTCAAAACAGGTGACGAGGTGTTGATTCCCGACAACGCGTACGCACCCAACAAGTCACTCGCCGAGGGCGAGTTGGCGCAGTTTGGCATCACGCATCAGGTGTACGACGCGGTGGATGTGAACGACTTGGCCGCACGCATTACACCGCGCACACGCTTGGTGTGGCTTGAAGCGGCGGGCTCGGTGACGATGGAGTTTCCAGACCTTGTGGCCTTGGTGCAGCTGTGCAAAGCACGCGGTGTGCTGTGCGCGCTCGATAACACTTGGGGCGCAGGCTTGGCCTTCAATGCGTTTGACCTGACGCCAGGGCAGGGCGAGCTGGGGGTGGACTTGACTATCCACGCGCTCACCAAATACCCCAGCGGTGGCGGTGATGTGTTGATGGGCAGCATCGTCACCCGCAGCGATGAATTGGCGCGAGTGTTGAAGCTCAGCCACATGCGTTTGGGCACAGGCGTGGGGGCGAACGATGCGGAGATGGTGTTGCGCTCATTGCCCAGCATGCCGCTGCGCTACAGAGCGCAAGACACGGCCGCACGCACGCTGGCCGCATGGTGTGCTTCGCAGCCTGCGTTCAGCCAAGTGCTGCATCCCGCGTTGCCCAGCTCGTCGGGCCATGCGCACTGGCAACAGCTGTGTGTGACACCACAAGCCCCCCAAGGTTTGGCCGCAGGCATTTTCAGCGTGGTGGTAGACGAGCGTTTCACCTCTAAACAAGTCGATGCGTTTTGCGATGCCTTGCAGCTGTTCAAGATTGGTTACAGCTGGGGCGGGCCCATGAGTTTGGTGATGCCCTACAACATGGCGTCTAGCCGCACGCGCTCGACCGCGCACATGCAACGCGGGCGCGTGGTGCGCTTGTGCATTGGCCTAGAAGACGTGCGCGATTTACAAAGAGACCTCTTGCAAGCCTTGCACGCAGCGGGTTTGCAAACCTAAAACAAAACCAGGAGACACCATGCAGCCACAAGACAACGATGAACCCCGCGACCGCATTGACATTCATCCACTTGGGCTGCTAGACCCCTTGCGATGGCTGGCCAAGGGGCTGCGCGACATGGCGTCACAGCCTTGGATTTCGCTGTTTTATGGGGCTTGCTTTTGGGGCATGGCGCTTGCTGTGTCGGTGGTTTTTAAAAACAACCCCGAGTACACGCTGTCGGCCATTTCGGGCAGTTTGTTGTTGGGGCCATTTCTGGCGATGGGTTTGTACGACGTGAGCATGCACCTTGAGCGTGGGGAGCGGCCCAGTTTTCGCAGCTCGCTCACCTGTTGGAAGTCACACATGCGCAGCATGAGCATGTTGGTGTTGGTGGTGCTGCTGTTGGAGTTGTTGTGGGGCCGTGCGTCCTTGGTGGTGTTTGCCGTGTTCTTCGACACGGGGGGATTGCCCAGCACAGCCACGGCGTTGGACGCTGTGCTCAACCCTCAAAACTGGGAGTTTGTGGCGGCCTATGTGTGTGTAGGTGGTTTTTTTGCAGGCTTGGTGTTTGCCAGCATGATGGTGTCTATCCCCATGATTTTGGATCGCGACACCGATGCCATCACCGCCGGCATCACCAGCATGCGTGTGTTTTTTGACCGCACAGCCGTGGCGCTGTGGTGGGGCTTGCTCATCACCGTGTTGGTGGGCTTGGCCATGTGGCCATCGGCTGCAGGCCTGTTGGTGGTGGGGCCTTGGTTGGGCTTTGCCAGTTGGCATGCCTACCGCGGCTCGGTGCGCGTGACCGAAGCCGCTGCTGCTTGATGCGTTAAATGCCCACTTGCTGGCACAAGGCTTGGGCTACTTGGCGCAAGCTGTCGGTGTGGCGGTTGTCAGCCACACACGCAGTGGCTTGAGCACCTTGCGTGAAGTTACGCACCATGGACGAGGCGTAGGTGGGGTCGTAGTGCAGCACCAACAGATCGCGCACCACGTGGTCGATGTGACCGGTGTGAATTTGTTCTTTCCACGCATCAACCACGGCTTTGCCGCGAATGGCCACTAGCGCGTCTAAGCGGCGGCAAAACAAGTCTTGGTCGTCCACGAAAAATTTGTAGTCTTCCATCAACAAGGCCACGCGTTCATCGAGGCTGAGTTGCAGCTCAAAGCAGGGGCTGTCGCGCATGGCCAGCATCAACGATTCGGGGATGGACAGGTTGCCCACCTTGCGGCTTTCAGACTCCACAAACACAGGGCGCGTTGGGTCAAAGCTGCGTAGGGCTTGCCACACGAGGGTGTCAAAGCGCTTTTGGCTGGGCTGTGGTTGGCCTGGAATATGGCCCAGCACCGAGCTGCGGTGGCTGGCGAGGTCTTCTAGGTCCAGCACTTGCGCACCTTCGGCGGCGAGTGCGTAGAGCAAACGTGTTTTGCCCGAGCCCGTGGGGCCAGAGATGACTTTGAATTGCAGTGGTGCCACACGCTTAGGGATGTCCTCCACGATGGCGGCGCGAAACGCTTTGTAGCCGCCTTCAATCAAGTTCACCTTGAAGCCAATTTGCCCCAGCACCAGCGACAGCGACCCGCTGCGCTTGCCCCCACGCCAGCAATAAATGAGGGGCTGCCAGTTCTTGGGTAGCTCCAACACTTCGCGTTGGATGTGGCGTGCAATGTTGGCAGCCACCATGGCCGCACCGTGCTTTTGTGCCTCAAACGCATTGACCTGTTTGTACATGGTGCCCACGAAGATGCGTTCTTCGTTGTTGAGTGAGGGCCAGTTGACTGCGTTGGGCAAATGGTCGAGTGCGTACTCGTCTTCGCTGCGTGCGTCGATGATGGTGCTGAAGCCGCCGGGTGCCCCGAGGGGAATGGCCATGCGGGCCATGGCGTCTTGCGCCGAGATGAAGGTGACGCTCACGGTTTATAAATTCTTTTTAATTTCGGGCCACACATTGCCCAGCATGCGCGGGTGTGCTTCGGCTTTGGGGTGGATGCGGTCGGGTTGGAACTGTGCGGCTGCGTCTGGTACATCGGCAATGCCTTTGAGGAAAAACGGGACCAGGCCTGTGCGGTATTTTTTGGCGAGATTGGCAAACATTGCGGTGAACTTGGCGCTGTAGTCGGGGCCGTAGTTGGGCGGTATTTGCATGCCCACCAGCACCACGCGCGCGTTGACGGCACGGCAGGCTTGAATCATGGCTTCGAGGTTGTTTTGGGTGCTGTTCAGGTCAAGGCCGCGCAGCGCGTCGTTGCCACCGAGCTCAATCACCACTTGCACGGGGCGCACTTGGTCAAGCATGGCGGGCAGGCGAGAGCGGCCACCGGCGGTGGTATCGCCGCTGATGCTGGCGTTGACCACGCGCACATCGGGGCGCTCGGCTTGCAGCTTGTCGGCCAACAAAGCCACCCAGCCTTGGCCGCGTGGAATGCCGTACTCGGCACTCAGCGAATCGCCCAAGACAAGAATCGTAGCCGCGGGCATGGTGCCCGGTGCAGGCGCGGAGCCGGGCGGTGGTACGTTGTTGGGGCTAGGCTGACCACGGCGGCGGTGTGGGCCAGTGGAGGTGATTTCACCTTCCATGCCTTGGCCGGTGGAGGTGATGACGCTTTGTTGTGCCAAGGCTTGGCTTGTGCCCAATGTCCCCAGCAGTGCAGCGCTCAGTGCGCCCAAGTTAAAGTCACGTCTTAACAACCCATTGCGCTTCATGACCCAGCCTTCATTTGAAAATTCATCCACATCGCCTTCACCTTTGATGGTTGTCTCGCATCTGTCCAAGTCGGTACAAGACGCCAGCGGCACACTGCACATTCTCCGCGATATCGACTTCCGTCTAGCGCCCCAACAATCGTTGGCCATCGTGGGTGCTTCGGGCTCGGGCAAAAGCACCTTGCTGTCCATCATGGCCGGTCTTGATACCCCCACGCAGGGCACCGTGTGGCTGGGGGGCGTGGACATGTTTGCGATGGACGAAGACGCACGCGCGGCATTGCGCGCGCACCAAGTGGGCTTTGTGTTTCAAAGTTTTCAGCTCTTGGGCAATATGACGGCGCTAGAAAACGTCATGCTTCCCTTGGAACTGGCGGGCCTGCCTAACCCCCGCGCTGCTGCCAAAGACATGCTGGTGCGTGTGGGCTTGGGCGAGCGTTTGGGCCATTACCCCAAAGTGCTGTCGGGCGGTGAACAACAACGCGTGGCCTTGGCTCGCGCCTTTGTGGTCAAGCCTGCGCTGCTGCTGGCCGACGAGCCTACTGGCAGCCTAGACCACGCCAGTGGCGAACGCATCATGGATTTGATGTTTGAGCTCAACAAGGAATTGGGCACCACCTTGGTGTTGGTCACCCACGATTTAAAGCTGGCCGCGCGATGTGATCAGGCCATCACGATAGAGGCGGGGCAGGTCAAGGGATAATCAGCCCCATATGTCTTCAGCCCCAAAAGTTCTCTTCGGCTTTCACGCCGTTGGCGTGCGCGTTAAAACAGCGCCGCAATCCATCATCGAAATCTACTTTGACCCCACGCGCCGTGATGCGCGCATGCGTCAATTCATCGAGCGCGCTACCGAGTCGGGTGTGCGTTTGATCGAAGCCGATGGCCCACGTTTGGCCAAGCTCTCGGGCGGTCACGGCCACCAAGGTGTGGCTGCGCGTGTGAGCGAAATCAAGCAAGTGCATTCTTTGGATGAGTTGCTCGAAGGCATCGAGAAAGTCGAAGCCCCCTTGATCTTGGTGCTCGACGGCGTGACCGACCCACACAACTTGGGCGCGTGTTTGCGTGTGGCCGATGGTGCCGGTGCGCATGCGGTGATCGCGCCCAAAGACCACGCCGTGGGCATCAACGCCACCGTGGCCAAAGTGGCCAGCGGTGCGGCCGAGACAGTGCCGTATTTCATGGTGACCAATTTGGCTCGCACTTTGAATGAACTCAAAGAGCGCAACATTTGGATCATCGGCACCAGTGACGATGCGCCTAAGACTTTGTACCAAGTGGACCTTAAGGGGCCTACCGCTTTGGTGTTGGGTGCCGAGGGCGATGGCATGCGTCAGCTCACGCGCAAGACGTGTGATGAGCTCATCAGCATTCCGATGTGTGGTGGGGTGGAGAGCTTGAACGTGTCGGTGGCTAGCGGTGTGTGCTTGTATGAGGCACGTCGTCAGCGGACTGCGGGCTGATTTTTAGCTGGGCTCGCTTCGGCTGTTCGGTATGGGCCGAGCCCTCATGCTGGAGTACCAGAAATCGGTCTCGCCCCATACCGAACAGCCGAAGACTACGGCCTGCATTTTTTTAGATCCAACCTAGGGCGCCCAAGAGTGCGCCAAAACCTAATAACAACAACAAATGTGTTTTGGTCTTCCACACAATCAGTGTGGTGGCACCGGCCAAGACCCACAGCGGCCAATCACGTGCAGGGTTTTCGTGGTTGCCTGTGAGCAACCAACCCGTGGCGATGAGCAGCGCAATGACGATGGGGGCCATGCCGCTTTTGAAGGCTTTGACGGCCAGCATGTCGCGGTTGCGGTGTGCCCATTGGGTGGCGACGAAGGTGAGGGTGCATGAGGGGATCATGATGCCCACCATGGTGATGAGCACGCCCCACAAAGCCAAGGCCACGGCGGGCCAGCCAGCGGCTAAGCCGCCGCCTGCGTTGAGGCCGACGTTCCAACCCATCAAGGCGACAAACATCACGTTGGGGCCAGGCGCGCCTTGTGCCAGGGCGATGGACGAGGTGAATTGCGTGTCGCTGAGCCAGTGTGTTTCGTCCACCAAGTAACGGTGAATGTCAGGTGCGGTGGTGATGGCGCCGCCCACGGCCAAGAGTGAGAGCGAGATGAAGTGCAAGAAGAGCGAGCCCCAATCGGCCAAGGTCATGGTGATGCTCATGCCACACCTCGCTGTTTGATGCAATGCGCGGCCCACACACTGGCCAAGGGGCCAAGGCTCAGCAGCACCCAAGCCAGTGGCAAGCGCAGAAGGCCAATGGCCACGAAGGTGAGGGCGCCAATGCCTAAGCAAGACAGCATGCCCATGGGGTTGTTTTTGAGTGCACCCATGAGCTTGATGCCCACGGCGGCAATGAGGCCCGCAGACACAGCGCCCATGCCACGCAACATGCCTTGCGCCACGGGTGTCTCTGCCACACCCGCCACGGCGGCGGCGAGCAGCAACACCAGCACGGTGGGCGCGAGCAACAGGCCACTCAGCGCAGCCAAGGCACCTGCAATGCCAAAGCTTCGACCGCCAATCATGAGCGCGAGGTTCACCACATTGGGGCCGGGCAAGATTTGTGCAACCGCCCAGTCCTCGACAAACTCATCGGCGGTGAGCCATTGTTTTTTATCGACCAACTCGCGTTGCACGACGGCCAGCACGCCGCCAAAACCTTGCAAGGCCAGAAAGGTGAACGAGATAAATAAATCAGTTTTGCTCTGTGGCGCGTTGGGCGCCGCGCCGTGGTGTGAGGGGCTGTCACTCATAGGGTCAAACCACCGGCCACTTCAATCACGGTGCCGTTGATGTAAGCAGCTTCGTCACTGGCCAAGAAGGCGTAGACGTTGGCAATGTCTTCGGGCTGGCCCAAGCGCTTGAGGGGCACACGGTCGGTCATCTCGTGAATCACTTTTTCTGGGATGGTCGACAAGATGGGGGTTTGAATGAAGCCGGGGGCCACCGCATTCACACGAATGCCTTTGGGGCCCAACTCACGGCTCCAAGTTTTGGTAAAACCAATGACACCAAACTTGGTGGCGGCGTAGTTGGTTTGGCCGAAGTTACCGTAAATGCCCACCACAGATGAGGCATTCAAAATCACGCCGCCGCCTTGCGCCACCATGGCGTCGGTCACGGCTTGGGCGCAATGGAACACGCCGCGTAGGTTGACATCGATCACGCGGTCAAACTGTTCGAGCGTCATTTTTTGCAAACGTGCATCTTGCGTGATGCCCGCGTTGTTGACCAACACATCGATGCGACCGAACTTCTCGATAACAGCCTTGACAGTGGCATCCACCATGTCGCGCTGCGTCACATCGACCACAAAACCAAGGGCTTGTGCACCGATGGCAAGGCACTGCTTGACGGCTTCATCCACCGCAGCTTGTTTGACATCACACACGATGACGATGGCGCCTTCTTGTGCAAATTTGTGTGCTGTGGCGAGGCCAATGCCTTGGGCTGCACCGGTGATGAGGCTGACTTTGCCAGCCAGACGGTGAGATGCGGTTGGGGTGTTTGTATGCATGGTTTGAGTGTAATCAAGCTCAGGTGCTGCCGCGTACGACCAATTCGTAGCCGACATCCACACTGGACGTGGCGACATCTTCTTCGCGCATCAAAGCGAGAAGCATTTGAGCCGCGGCTTGACCAATCGATGCACGTGGTGTGCGAATGGTGGTCAAGCCAGGGCCAATCAAGTCGCTGCCCGTGAGGTCGTTAAAACCTGCAATCGCGAGTTGTTGAGGGACTTTGATTTTTAGGCGTTGCGCGGCCAACAAAGCGCCTTGCGCCAAGTCGTCGTTACAAAAAAAGATGGCGTCAATGCTGGGGTCGTTGGCCATGATGTGTTGCAGCATTTCACCGCCCAAAGCCATCGACGAGGGGGACTTGTTGGTGTAGCTCAATGTCTTGTCATACAGCTTGGCTGCCTTGAGCGTTTTGCGCCAACCGTCCAAGCGCTGCATGGTGCGCGGGTCAAGCTGCGCGGCGGCAAAGGCAATGCGTTTGCGCCCGCGTTGCAGCAAATGCTCGGTCAAAGTCATAGCGGCTTGAGTTTGTGAAAACCCCACGCTGTTGACATCAGGCGATTGGGCCAGCTCCATCATGTGCACGCAGGGAATGCCGCTTTTCTCAATCAGTTCACGCGCTGCATCGCTGCGGTCTAGGCCTGTGACCAAGATGCCTGCTGGGCGGTGTTGCAACTGCTCGCGCAAGAGTTGTTCTTCTTCACGCGTGTCGTAGTGGGTGATGCCAATCAGGGTTTGGTAGCCCGCATGGCGCAGTGTTTTTTGGATGGACTCCAGCACATCCACAAACAGGTTGTTGGACAGCATCGGGATCAGCACCGCCACGTGGTCGCTGTGGCGCGAGGCAAGGGCGCGTGCGGCGGGGTCGGGGGTGTAGCCCAGCTTCAAGGCGGCAGCTTTGACGCGGTCGGTGAGGTCGCTGGCCACGGCGCGCTCACCGCGCAACGCACGCGACACAGTGATGGGGCTGACCATGGCTAAGGCAGCCACATCCGCCAGCGTGACGCGGCCTGTGGCGCGAGAACGGGGTTTTGTAGGCGTCATCTGAGCTAGGGTTTTTGCTAGGTTGCGAACTGTATGGTTTGTTTATGATAGCGCTATCCGAGAGCAGTCGATGTGATGGTTATCACTAAATGCTCTCTACTTTTTTCCCAAATGGGATAGCGCTATCTAGTATTCACGTATGAATGGAAACGAATTGATGAGTCCTGTGGTGATCATGGGGGTGGCCGGTTGCGGCAAGTCCAGCTTTGCGGCAGCCTTGTCGCAGGCCTTGGGCTGGCAGTTGATTGAAGGGGATGAATTTCATCCCCTTGAAAACGTCAACAAAATGCGCGCAGGCGTTCCGCTGACCGATGAAGACCGCGCAGGTTGGTTGGATGTGTTGGCCGATGAGCTGGTACGCCGTGGACCGTATGCCGTGTTGACGTGTTCGGCTTTGAAGAAGGCCTACCGCGACCGTTTGCGCCAAAGCGTGCCCGCCTTGCGTTTTGTACACCTAGACCTCACGCGTGAGCAATCTGTTGCGCGTGTGACGCAACGACCTGGCCATTACTTTCAGCCTGCGTTGGTGGACAGCCAATTTGCAGCCTTAGAAAAACCAGTGGACGAAGCCGGTGTGTTCACCGCAGACGCCACGCAAAGTATTGAAACGATCCAAGCACAAGTGTGTGCTTGGTTGCAAGCGAAGGAGTTGGTATGAAGTACGTACAAGCCTTGATGGCCGCGTGTTTGGCGGTGATGACAGGGGCGGTCTTTTTGAACGTGTTGTTGCGCTACGGCTTTGGCAGCGGGATTGCCGCCAGCGAAGAGCTGTCGCGTCTTTTGTTTGTGTGGATGGTGTTCATTGGTGCCACCGCGGCTTATCCGGTGGGCGAACACATGGCATTTACCAGCATCGTGGCCAGTTTTCAAAACCGTCCCAAAACGATGGCGGTGTTGAAGGTGGTGATTCGTTTGCTAGTGGTGGCCACATGCGTGTTGCTCGGCCACGGCGCTTGGCAGCAAGTGGAAGTGGGCATGGCCAGCGAGTCGGTGGTGATGGGCTACAACACGGCGCTGCTGCCATTGCCTGTGCTGCTGTCTTCTGTGGCGATTGGTGTCATGGCGCTCAAAGAGTTGATTCAAAACAAGCCCATGGAATTCGACCATGGCGTGGATATGGAGTGATGTGATGACCGCAGAAGCACAAGCATTTTTTGTTTTCACCGCGGGCATGTTGGTGCTCATGGGCATTGGCATGAACATGGCGATGGCCTTGGTGCTCACGGGCGCGGGCATGGCCTGGGTCTTGGATTTTTGGGACACGCAGCTGCTGGCTCAAAACTTGGTGGCGGGCGTGGACAGCTTCCCGTTGTTGGCAGTGCCGTTCTTTATCTTGGCGGGTGAGTTGATGAACACAGGGGGCATCAGCCGCCGCATCATCACCATGGCGCAAGCGTGGGTGGGCCACATTCCGGGTGGTCTGGGTTATGTGGCGATTGCCGCTGCCATCATGCTGTCAGCCATGTCAGGCTCTGCCTTGGCCGATGCCGCTGCTTTGGCCACCATCGTGTTGCCGATGATGCGCAAAAACGGTTACCCCTTGGCAACCTCTGCGGGTTTGATTGCAGCGGGCGGTGTCATTGGTCCCATCATTCCGCCGTCGATGGCGTTTGTGATTTACGGCGTGACGACCAACACCTCGGTGTCTGCATTGTTTGTCTCGGGCATCGTGCCTGGCTTGATCATGGGCCTAGGCTTGGTGATCGCATGGAAGCTGCAAATTCGTGGTTTGGATTTGCCAGCCGATGAACCTTTGCCCATGAAAGACCGCCTCAAGGCCACGCTCAATGCAGTGTGGGCGTTGTTGATGCCCGTCATCATCATTGGTGGCATGAAGAGCGGCATGTTCACACCGACCGAAGCGGCGGTGGTGGCGGCGGCTTATGCCACCGTCATCTCGTTCTTTGTGCATCGTGAGATGAACCTGAACGATTTGTACAGCGTGATGGTCAATGCGGCCAAAACCACGTCGGTGGTGATTTTCTTGTGTGCAGGTGCGCAAGTGACCGGTTACATGGTGACCTTGGCAGACATGCCATCGACCCTGTCGGGCTGGCTTGGCCCCATGGTGGACAGCCCACGCCTTTTGATGACCGTGATGATGCTGGTCCTCGTGTTGGTGGGAACCGCCTTGGATTTGACGCCCACCATTTTGATTTTTGCGCCCGTGATGTTGCCCATCGCGGTGAAGGCTGGCATTGATCCGGTTTACTTCGGCTTGATGTTTGTGCTGAACGGCTCGATCGGCTTGATCACACCGCCCGTGGGCACGGTGCTCAACGTGGTCGCAGGGGTGGGGCGTATGTCGCTGCACCAAGTGGTCAAAGGCGTGAACCCGTTCCTCATCACCTACGTGTTAATTCTGTCGTTGTTTGTTTTGTTCCCCCAAATCGTGATTGCGCCCATCGCTTGGTTGCGATAATTTTTCATACCCAAAGGAGACTTCCCATGACTTTTCTTCGTCGAACCCTGATTGCTGCAGCCACTGTGGCCGTGGCTAGCGCCTCGTTTTCTGCCTTTGCGCAAGACATCAAGCCACGCTTGATTCGTTTTGGCTACGGCTTGAACGAGCAAAGCAACCAAGGCCGTGCAGCCAAGGTGTTTGCTGAGCAAGTGGAAAAAGCCTCTGGCGGCAAAATGAAAGTGCGCGCCATTGGTGCTGCCGCTTTGGGCCCAGACACACAAATGCAACAAGCCTTGATTGGCGGCGCACAAGAGATGATGGTGGGCTCCACCGCCACCTTGGTGGGCATCACCAAAGAGATGGCTTTGTGGGACACGCCGTTCTTGTTCAACAACATCAAAGAAGCGGATGCCGTGTTGGACGGCCCCATCGGCCAAAAGGTGATGGACAAGTTGCAAGACAAAGGCTTGGTCGGTTTGGCTTATTGGGAAAACGGTTTCCGTAACCTGACCAACAGCAAGCGCCCCGTGACCAAGTTGGAAGACCTGAACGACGTCAAGCTGCGCGTGATGCAAAACAATGTGTACCTCGACAGCTTCAAGATCTTGGGTGCCAATGCGGTGCCCATGCCTTTCTCAGAGTTGTTCAGCGCCTTGGAAACCAAAACTGTTGACGGCCAAGAGAACCCATACAACACCATTTTGTCGAGCAAGTTCTACGAAGTGCAAAAGTACTTGAGCGTGACCAACCACGTGTATAGCCCCTGGATCGTGACCGTGAGCAAGAAGTGGTGGGATGGTTTAAGCAAGACCGAACAAAAAATCTTGCTCGATGCCGCACGCGTGAGCCGCGACTTTGAACGCAAGGACACACGCGACGAAGCAGCCAAAGCTTTGGGTGACTTGAAAGCCAAAGGCATGCAAGTCAACGAACTGTCTGTAGCCGAAACCAACCGCATGCGTGACAAGCTCACACACATCAATGCGGGCATTGCCACCAACGTGGGCATGGACCTGTGGAGCGACACACAGAAAGAGCTGACACGTTTGCGTGCCAAGAAGTAATTTCTAACGCAGCATGAAAAAAGCCACCCTCGGGTGGCTTTTCTTTTGTCTGTCGCGTGGTTTAACCAGTGTTGCGCAAACCTGCAGCAATACCGTTGATAGAGATGTGAATGCCACGCTGGGCTTTCTCATCACGGTCTTGCGGACGTTTGCCTTCGCGGTAGCGGCGAATCAACTCCACTTGCAAATGGTGCAGCGGGTCGATGTAGGGGAAGCGATGGCGCATGGAGCGCTCCAGCGCCGCGTTGTTGACCAAGCGTTGTTTGTCGCCGGTGATGAGCTTCAAAGCATCTGACGTGCGATGCCATTCGGCTTCAATCAAACCAAAAATCTTCTTGCGCAAACGGGTGTCGCTCACCAACTCGGCGTAGCGTGAGGCCAGCCCCAAATCGCTCTTGGACAACACCATGTCAAGGTTCGACAAAAGCGAGCGGAAGAACGGCCATTGGCGTTGCATTTTTTGCAGCAAGGCCAGCGCGTCTTTGGGCTTGAGCGTGGGATGTTGGTGGATGAATTGGTCCACGGCTGAGCCAAAGCCCAACCAGCCGGGCAAGGTCAAACGGCATTGGCCCCAACTAAAGCCCCATGGAATCGCGCGCAGGTCTTCAATGCGTGGTGACGCATTGCCGCTCTTGGGACGCGCCGCAGGGCGTGAGCCAATGTTGAGCTCGGCAATTTCACGCAAAGGCGTGGAGGCAAAGAAGTATTCGGTGAAGCCCGGCGTGTCGTACACCAAGCCACGGTAAGCAGCCATGCTGGCGTGTGAGAGCCACTGCGCCGCATCCAAGAAAGCTTGTGGTGCAGGCTTGGTGGTTTGCAGCATCGTGGCTTCCAAGGTGGCCGCCACAAGGGTTTCTAAATTGCGACGGCCAATTTCGGGGTTGGCGTATTTGGAGCCAATCACTTCGCCTTGCTCGGTGAGGCGAATTTGCCCGCGCACGGTGCCTGGGGGCTGCGCCAAAATCGCTTGGTAGCTGGGGCCGCCGCCACGACCCACGGTGCCGCCACGGCCGTGGAACATGCGCAGCGTGATGTCGTGTTGCTTGAACAAACCATCAAACAAAGTGACCAAGGCAATCTCGGCGCGGTACAGCTCCCAGTTGCTGGTGAAGATGCCACCGTCTTTGTTGCTGTCGGAGTAGCCCAGCATGATGTCTTGCTCGCTACCGCTGCGCTTGACCAAGTTGGCCACGCCATCGATGGCATAAAAGCCACCCATGATGTCGGCCGCGCAGCGCAAGTCTTCGATGGTTTCAAACAAAGGCACGACGATCAAATCGTAGGTCGATGTTTTGCTACCCAGCGTGCCACGCATGAGGCCGGTTTCCTTTTGCAGCAACAACACTTCGAGCAAATCGCTCACGGTTTCGGTGTGGCTGATGATGTAGTGGCGAATGGCATCTTTGCCAAAGGTCTCCAACATCTCGCGTGCCGTTTCAAAAATCGCCAGTTCTTTGAGCGCGAGTTCGGAGTAGTTGGCACCCATCACGCGCAGAGGGCGTGCGTCGTGCAGCAGTTTGTTCAACGCTTCGACGCGTTGTGCTTCATTGAGCTTGGCGTAGTGTTTCTCCACACCTGCCGTGGCCAGCAACTCGGCCACCACCAACTCGTGTTGGTCAGAGCTTTGACGCAAGTCCACGGTCGCCAGGTGAAAGCCAAACACTTCCACCGCACGCATGAGCGGTGTGAGGCGCTGTGCCATCAAGGCGCTGCCGTGTTGGGCGTCGAGCGATTCAGCAATCACGCGCAAATCGGCCAGCAGTTCTTGCGCTGATAGATAGGGGTTTTGTGGCGCCACTGCATGGCGCGCTGCATCACCCCCGGTCAGGTCTTTGAGCGTGGCGGCCAAGCGTGCATACATGCCGGTGAGGGCGCGGCGATAGGGCTCGTCTTGGCGGTGTGCGTTGGTGTCGGGTGAGCGATCCGCCAAGGCATGCATCTCATGTGTGACATCGACCAACATGGCAGACATCGACAACTCGGTACCGAGGTAGTGCAGTTCGGTCAGGTAGTGGCGCAAGGCCACATCGCACTGGCGACGCAAGGCGAAGCGCAACGTATCGGCGTTGACATTGGGGTTGCCATCGCGGTCGCCACCAATCCACTGGCCCATGCGCAAAAAGCTATGCACATGCGCTTGGCCCAATTCGGCTTCGAGGTCGGCATAGAGCTTAGGAATCTCGCTCAAGAACGTGGATTCGTAATAGCTCAACGCGTTTTCAATTTCATCCGACACAGTGAGTTTGGTGAAACGCAGCAAGCGTGTCTGCCACAACTGCAACACACGTGCGCGCAATTGCATTTCGTTGGCTGCGAGTTCGCGTAGCGCCAAAGCATCCGGTGTTTTGCTTGATGCGTGCAGGGCAGAGCGAGATTTGATGTCGTCACGCAAGCTCAAGAGTTGGGCAATGCCACGCTCGGCGTCCAAGATGCTCTTGCGCTGCACTTCGGTGGGATGTGCCGTGAGCACAGGCGACACATGGCTGTGCGCCAATGTCTGCACGATGCTCTTAGGCGCGATACCTGCCGCCTTGAGGCGACTCAGCGCCATGTGCAAGCTGCCTTCTTGGGTGTCACCCGCACGTTCATGAATGGCACGCCGGCGAATGTGGTGGCGGTCCTCAGCCAAGTTGGCCAAGTGGCTGAAGTAAGTGAAGGCGCGAATCACGCTGACCGTGGCTTCTGCGCTGAGCGAGGCCAAGAGTTTTTTCAGCGTCTTGTCAGCGCTGGCATCGGAGTCGCGGCGAAACGCCACCGAGAGTTTGCGCACTTGTTCGACCAACTCATAGGCTTCTTTGCCTTCTTGCTCGCGAATCACATCGCCCAAGATGCGGCCCAAAAGTCGAATGTCTTCGACCAAGGGACGCTCGTTTTCTTTGGCTTGCTGTGTGGCGCGTGCGGCGGCAGTTGGTTTGGCTTTGGCTGAAGTTTTGTCAGTCATGGAGTGCTCGTGGTGGTGAGAAGTCAAGATTTCAAACGAGCAGCCTGCGCCGCCTCTATGTCTTTGGCCATCTTTTTGCCCAGCTCCACGCCCCATTGGTCGTAAGCGTGGATGCCCCAGATGGCGGCTTGACAGAACACTTTGTGTTCGTACAAGGCCATGAGCGCGCCCATGCTGCGTGGCGTGAGCGCATCCACCCAAATGGTGGTGCTGGGCACGTTGCCGGGGTAGCTGCGGTGTGGGGCCAAGCGTTGCACCTCGGCTTCGTCTAAGCCGCTGTCGCGCAGCTCGCGCATGGTTTCTTCGGGTGTGCGGCCAATCGCCAACGCTTGTGCTTGGGCTTGCATGTTAAGCAACACCACGCGGTGATGCTCAGCGGCAAACGGCAGTGGGCTGCGCTCGGTGCGCAAACCAATGAAGTCCATGGGCACCAAGTGTTTGCCTTGATGGATGAGTTGGAAGTAAGCGTGCTGACCGTCAATGCCTAAGCCGCCCCACAACACCGGCGCGGTAGCCACTTCAACGGGGCTGCCATCAACGTGTGTGCCTTTGCCGTTGGACTCCATATCCATTTGTTGCAAGAACGAGGCGAACTTGCCCAAGGGCGAGGCATACGGCGCAATGTTGTGCGTGGTAGCACCCAAGAAATTGCGGTTCCAGATGCCAAACAAGGCCATGAGCAAAGGCAGGTTTTGGTCAGACGGCGCAGTCATGAAATGCTCATCCATGGCGCGAGCACCCAAGAGCATGTCTTGGAACGCGAAGGCACCAATAGAGATGGCCAAAGGCAAACCAATGGCAGACCACACCGAGTAACGGCCACCGACCCAATCCCAAAAACCAAAGGTGTGTTCAGGGGTAAAGCCTTGTGCAGCAGAAATTTGTGGGTTGGCTGTCACCGCAATCAAGTGCTTGCCAAGTTGCTCAGCAGGGCAGCCGCCGTCAGTCAACCAACGCTTGGCCGAGGCGGCCAAGGTCATGGTTTCTTGCGTGGTGAAAGTTTTGCTTTGCACCACAAACGCGGTGCGTGCAGGGTTGAGGTGGGCCAGTGTGGTGTAGAGGCTCCACGCATCCACGTTGGACACATAGTGCACACGCACCTTGTTTTTGAAGCTGTCGCGCGTCAAGTGGCTGAGCGCTTCGGTGGTCATGCGCGGACCGAGGTCTGAGCCGCCAATGCCGAGGTTGACCACATCGGTGATGGACTCGCCGCCAAAGCCTTTCATCTGGCCTTCGCGCACTTTTTCGGCGAAGGTACACACGCGGTGCAACTCATTCGCCACTTGCTTAGAAATTTCATGACCCCAAGGCGGGTTGGGCACATGGCTGCCACGCAAGGCCACATGCAACACCGCGCGTTGTTCGGTGGCATTGATGGGCTCGCCTTTGAACATGGCTTGCGCTTGTGGCATGACTTGCGATTCGTCCGCCAAAGCCAAGAGCTGTTGCATCACCTCACGTGTGACGCGTTGGCGCTCGTAGTCGATGCTGATGCCAGCGCCACTGGCGTGCAAAGCTGCATTGCGTTCAGTGCTTTTAAGCAACTCGCGCAAATGCGGTTGTGGGCCTTGTGCCAAGGCTTGCAGGGCTTGCCACGCTTGGCGTTTTTGTGGGGGGACGAATGCAGTCATGTGTGGATTTTCGTCAAATTTAGTGAGTTTCTCGGTGCAACCGGATGAAACTTTTGATGGGGTGCTTGAATTAACTTAAACCGTAGCCGCGTCTGTGGCCTCACGCGCCAAGCGCGTTATCTCGGCCCAATCGCCGCGTTCCACCACATCCACCGGCGTGAGCCATGAGCCACCGACCATCGCCACATTGGGCTGCTTCAAAAATTCGCCCATGTTGGCCAGCGACACGCCGCCCGTGGGGCAAAAGCGCATATCGCCCAAGGGGCCGCCCAAAGCTTTGAGCATGGCCAAACCGCCCGCTTGTGCGGCGGGAAAGAGTTTGACCAAACCAAAACCGTAGTCGCGTGCGGTCATCACTTCACCCGGCGTCATCACGCCAGGCATGAAGGGCAGCTTGCACTGAATGGCGGCTTGCACGAGGGCATCGGTCATGCCGGGCGAGAGCGCAAAGCTGGCACCTGCGGCTTGCACACGGGCCATCTCTTCGGCGCGTGTGACGGTGCCTGCACCCACATGCATTTGCGGCACATGTTTGGCGACTTGTTCAATCGCGGGCAACCCTGCGGCATGGCGCAAGGTGATTTCCATCACATCCACACCACCTTCGAGCAGCGCATGGGCCATGGGCACGGCTTGGTCTGGGTGGGTGATGACGATGACAGGCACCACGCGTGAGGTGAACGCGGGCTGAGTGAAAGCGGGGTTGAGTTGGGTCATATCAAGTGTGTTTAGCGAATGTGGGGTTTAGAGGCTGCCAAACAAAGGCGATGCGCCTTCTTCGGCCAGCGCGGCATTGGCGCGGAACAGGGCGAAGATGTCGCGGCCTGTGCCGTGTTGGTTGCCAGACAAATCAGGGGTGGGGGCGGTGCGTTTGGCAAGTTCAGCATCGCTCACCTCAAGCTGCAAAGTTTGGGTGTCGCAGTCGAGTGCAATCATGTCGCCACTCTGCACTTTGCCAATCAAGCCGCCGTTCACCGACTCGGGGCTGAGGTGAATCGCCGCAGGCACTTTGCCCGATGCACCCGACATGCGGCCATCGGTGACCAAGGCCACTTTGAAGCCTTTGTCCTGCAACACACCCAACACAGGTGTGAGGCGATGCAACTCGGGCATGCCATTGGCTTGTGGGCCTTGGTTGCGCACCACGGCCACAAAGTCGCGTTCGAGTTTGCCTTCTTTGAACAAAATGCCAAGTTGCTTTTGGTCGGTCAGCACGATGGCAGGCGCACGCACTTGGCGGTGCTCTGGCTTGACGGCAGACACTTTCACCACGGCACGGCCCAAGTTGCCTTGCAACAACCGCAAGCCACCATCGGCGCTGAAGGGTTGCGTCACAGGGCGCAACACGGCTTCGTCGGCCGACTTGGTAGGTACATCGCGCCAATCGAGTTGGCCATTGTTCAACCAAGGCTCAACGGTGTAGCGGTGCAGGCCTTGTCCCATGATGGTGTGCACATCATCGTGCAACAACCCAACGCTGAGCAACTGGGCCATGAGGTAGCCCATACCGCCTGCAGCTTGGAAGTGGTTCACATCAGCATTGCCGTTGGGGTAGACGCGGGCCAGCAAAGGCACGCACGCGGAGAGCTCAGCGAAGTCATCCCAGTTCACAAGAATGCCCGCCGCGCGTGCCATGGCCACGATGTGCAACGTGTGATTGGTGGAGCCGCCTGTGGCCAACAAGCCCACGATGCCGTTGACGATGACCTTGGCGCTAATTTGATAGCCCACGCCTGTTTCTTTGTCTTGCGACAGAGCCACGGCACGTTTGACGGCATCCACCGTCAAGGCTTCACGCAAAGGCGTGCCTGGGTTCACAAACGAGGAACCGGGCAAGTGCAGACCCATGATTTCCATGAGCATTTGGTTGGAGTTGGCCGTGCCGTAAAACGTGCAGGTGCCAGCGCCGTGGTAAGCGGCTTGCTCGGCTTCTAGCAACACCTCGCGGCTGACCAAGCCTTGTGCGTATTGCTGACGCACCTTGGCTTTGTCGTCGTTCGACAAACCCGATGTCATCGGACCCGCCGGCACAAACACCGCAGGCAAATGGCCAAACTGCAAAGCGCCGATGAAGAGGCCGGGCACGATCTTGTCGCACACGCCCAAGAACAAGGCCGCATCAAACACGTTGTGCGACAAGCCCACGGCGGTGGCCAAGGCAATCACATCGCGCGAGAACAGCGACAGCTCCATGCCGTCTTCGCCTTGGGTCACGCCATCGCACATGGCGGGCACGCCGCCTGCCACTTGCGCCGTGGCGCCTGCGGCACGTGCGGCCGCACGAATTTTTTCTGGATAGTGCTCATACGGCTGATGGGCCGAGAGCATGTCGTTGTACGCCGTGATGACGCCCACATTGGGCTGACGCTCTTGGCGCAACACCAGTTTGTCGTTGGCAGGCATGGCTGCATAGGCGTGCGCTGCATTGGCGCAACCCATGCCACCGCGATAGGGCCCAGGCTTTTTAGCTTTGGCCAACACGTCTAAATAGGCTTGGCGTGTTTTGGCGCTGCGTTGCTCAATGCGTGCGGTGACAGCGGCGAGGGTGGGGTGTAAAGGTGTGGTCATCAAAATCTTTCAGTTCGCAAGCCAAAGCGCCACAGGCGTTTGGGTTTGTTGCAACACAAATGAAATGGGTAGGGCAGGTGTGGCGTGTTGCCAGGCCTGCTGCAAGGTGTTGAGTTTGTCGGTGCCAGAGAGCGGCAACACGATGTGACGCGCCGACAAAATGTGCGCCAAGGTTTGTGTGATGCGCGCATAAGGCGCATTGGCCGGTGGATTTGCCAATTCAATGGATACACACGTGTGTGTGTTGCGCAAATCCAGTGCCTCTGCCAAGTTGGGCGCGTCTGGAAACAGCGACGCGGTGTGGCCGTCTGCCCCCATGCCCAGCACCAACACATCGGCAATGCCTGCCGCCGTCAGAGCTGCGCTTGCTGTTTTGGCCAGTGTGGCAGGGGTGTTCAAAGGCTCTGCCGCATGGGGCACCATGAACACCAAATGTGCTTTGGCCGCCAAGTCTTGCAGCAAATGGGTTTGCACCAGCAGCGCATTGCTGTCGGGGTGGCTGCGTGGCACGCAACGCTCATCAACCAAGGTGATGCGCACGCGAGACCAATCGATGTCAATCACACGCAGTGATTCAAACAAAGCCACGGGCGATTTACCACCGGACACACTGAGCACGGCAAAGCCACGCGCTTGAATGGCTGCTGCTAAACGTTGCGCGATGTCTTGTGCCAAACGCACATTCAACTCGGCTGGGCTGACGGTGTGAACCGTCAAAGTGCCGCGTGATTCAGGATGCCATGCAGAGGTCATCAAGCTTCCTCAAACCACGACAGTTCTTCGCGCGCCATCAAGGCCGATGACGCCGCAGGGCCCCAGCTGCCTGCAGAGTAGGCGCGTGGTTTGTCGTCCAACTCGGCCCAGCCGTTGATGATGGGCTCGACCCAAATCCATGCGGCTTCCAATTCATCACGACGCATGAAGTGGGTGAGGCGGCCTTTGATGACGTCCATCAACAAGCGTTCATAAGCTTCGGCGCGGCGCTTGTCAGACGATTGTTGCAAATCGAGGCCGAGCTTCACCGGATGCAAGTTCATGCCCGTGCCTGGCTCTTTGACCATCATCTCCAACTGAATCGATTCTTCAGGTTGAAGCGTGATGATGAGGCGGTTGGGCTCTTGTTGTGCGGTGGAGCCGAAGATAGAAAACGGTTGATCTGCAAACTCAATGATGATTTGCGATTCGCGGCGCTGCATGCGTTTGCCGGTGCGCAAGAAGAAGGGCACATTGGCCCAACGCGCGTTGTTGATGTGCGCGCGCAAGGCCACAAAGGTTTCGGTGCGGCTGTTGGCGGGCACGTTGTCTTCTTCCAAGTAGCCTTTGACGGCGGCACCTTCAGAGGCGCCGGCGGTGTATTGGCCGCGCACGGTGTCGCGTTTGATGTCGGCCAAATCCATTTTGCGGAGTGAACGCAAGACTTTGAGCTTTTCATCACGCACATCGTCTGCGCCCAAGGAAATGGGCGGCTCCATCGCCACGATGCACAGAAGCTGCAACAAGTGGTTTTGCACCATGTCGCGCATCGCACCTGCGCCGTCATAAAAACCTGCGCGACTGCCCACACCCACGCTTTCGGCCACGGTGATTTGCACGCTCTTGATGTAAGGCGCACGCCACAGTGGTTCAAAAATGGCATTGCCAAAACGCAGCACCATCAGGTTTTGCACCGTCTCTTTGCCGAGGTAATGGTCGATGCGGTAAATCTGTTGCTCGTCAAAGTAGCGGGCCACATGGGTGTTGATGTCGCGTGCTGAGGCGAGGTCGGTGCCCAGTGGTTTTTCTAGCACCACACGCGACTGCGCATCCACCAAACCTGCGCCCGATAAATGCGAACAAATTTGTGTGAACAAGCTTGGTGCTGTGGCTAGGTAATACACGCGCAGCGCAGGTGTATCGCACAAGTCTTTGAGTTTGGCGAATTCGTTGGCGTTGGTGACGTCCATGCTCACATAAGCCAGTCGGTTCAAAAAGCTTTGCCAGTCGTCGGTGGTGAAGGCGTCTTTTTCGATGAAGGCGGGCGAGTTGTTGTCGATGAAGTTCAAATACTCTTGGCGTGTCCAATCTTGACGACCCACAGCAATGATGCGTGCAGATGCGTCGAGCTTGTCATGCAAATGCGCCATGTAGAGCGCAGGCAAGAGTTTGCGGAACGACAAGTCGCCAGCGCCGCCAAAAATCACGATGTCCAGCGTACCTGCGGGGGGAGTGGGGTGTGTCATGAGTAACGTTTGTTGAGAAGGTTTTGTTTCATGTTGCGCAGGAGTGGCTGAAGCTGTGCGCTGCCAATTCGCAGTGCCACGGTGGTGGCCAACACGTCGACGATCATGAGGTGCAGCAAGCGCGACACCATGGGACTGAATTTTTCGTAACTCTCGGGGTGATCTGCCGCGAGGTGAATTTTTCCGGCATTGGCCAGTGGAGAGCCAGAAGCTGTGACGACCACCGTGGTGGCGCCGTTCTTTTTGGCAATCTCGCAAGAGTCAAGCAAATCGCGTGTGCGGCCTGAGTTGGAGAACACCACCAAGCAGTCGCCAGGGCCGAGCAAGGAGGCGCTCATGATTTGCATGTGGCCATCGCTGTGGGCAATGGTGTGAAAGCCCAAGCGGAAAAATTTGTGTTGCGCGTCTTGCGCCACGATGCCCGAATTGCCCACGCCAAAAAACTCAAGGCGCTTGCCTTTTTTGTGGGTGAGGGCGATGGCTTCGGCGGCTTTGTCAATCGCAGCAGACGAGGCATCGTTGCGGTATTTCAAAAACGCAGTGACGGTGTTGTCGATGACTTTGACCAAGACATCGTTGCTGCTGTCTTGCGCGCCCACGTTGCGATGGATGAAGGGTACGCCTTCGCTCAGGCTGCCGGCGAGCTTGAGCTTGAAATCACTCAAACCTTCGTAGCCCATGCTGCGACAAAAGCGCACCACCGTGGGCTTGCTCACGCCTGCACGTTCGGCCAGCTCGGTGACGGGCAGAGTCGCGAAGGTACGTGGGTCAGAAAGAAGAAGCTTGCCCACGCGTTGCTCGGCGGGGGCTAAGGACGACAGACTTGATTTGATGCGTTCCAACATGAACGTGAATGTAACTTAGTTTCACGTTTTATTCAAGATGGTTACAGGTGATTTTCTCAACAATTACCGAGTTGGTCTTGCTTTAAAAAGATGTCTTTGTCGGGGAAGAACTGGGCATGCAAAGGCAGCAATGCTCCACCCAAAGCTCGAGCATGGCTGCCCACGCGACCAGCCAAAATCTGTGGCTGATGAATGCCATCAAAATTGAAGTGTGCCAAGCTGATTTCTGTTTGCTGTATGAGGGCTTGCAAAAGTTTGGGGTTGAGCGAGCCATCTAGAACGATGGCGTCAAGGTCTAGCAGCGCCGTTGCACTGGTGGTACTCATGGCCAAGGCTTTGGCAGCCTGCAACAGCCAAGGTTGTGTGAATGCGCTGAACTCGGGGTTCAGAATGGCATCTTGCTGCACCAGCAGTGGGTCATGCCCCTCAGCCATCAAGGCTTGTTCCAGCTGCCAACCCGAGGCGAGTTGCAGCAACTGTGCGGGCGTGTTTGTATTTGTACGTGTGCTCAAAGGCGGCAGACCAATCGGCATGGAGCCAATCGCGCCAGCGTTGCCACGCGGCCCGTTGACGATGTGGCCGTCCATGACTAGGCCGCCACCCACAAATGTGCCGACATAGACATACAAAAAATTAGGCACATCACGGCCCAAGCCTTGCACCAACTCAGCCACGCAAGCGGCGGTGGTGTCTTTGGCAAATTCAACGGGCAGGGCCGACATGGCTTGCACTTCTTGCACCAAGTCGATGTGTTCCCAATCCATCATGGCTTTTTGGGCTTTCTTGCCCATCAAGTCGCCCCATTGATGCATCGCCAGTGGGGCGCTCAGGCCTATGCCCACGGTGCGTTTCCATGCATCGGCACCCATGCGTTTTTGCATGAGTTTCAAGCCTTCTTTGATTTTTGGCAGCACCTCAGTGGGCGAAGGGTAGGGGTAGAGGTGTTGCCACTGGTGGCGCATTTGACCAAGGAAATCCGTCACCACCACTTCAAGACTGCGGCGGCCCACTTGTAAGCCAATGCTGTACGCGCCATCCGGGTTGATGGCAAGCGGCACCGAAGGCTGACCAATCTTGCCGCGAATGCGGTCTTGCTTGATGAGTAAACCATCGTCGAGTAAACGGTTGACGATGATGGAGACGGTTTGCGATGACAGCTGCGTGAGACGTGCCAGATCAGCTTTGGGAATGGCGCCTTCGTGGCGAATGGCGCGCAGCACCGTGCGCTCGTTGAATTGGCGCATGCCGGTGTGGTTAGACCCACGCATGGTTTTCATAAAAGAATCACACCTTTGCAAAACATGGCATTGCCGTAGGCTGTGCCTTCGCCGGTTTGCACAATCAAACTGGCGCTCTTGATTTTTTCGTAAAACGCGTAGCGCTCCACCGCTTCCACATGATTCGCTGAGAAGCCCGCTTTGTTGACCAAGGCAATCACAGCGTGTTGTGCTTCGGTGCGGTGCGCGGCATCGCTGTGGCACACATGCATGAGGGCCGCTGGTTGCGCCACATCGGTAGCGAGCGGGAACACAGACAGCACAGCATCGCTCACGCGCTCTAGGCTGAGGCCGGGTAGGCGAACCACAGGTTTGCCATGTGCCAAATAGTCGGCCGTGAAGTTGGCATCGACAACGGAAACCCATTCGCCATGCCCCATGGCGCAGAGGTGCATGAGCAACTCGGGAGTGAGGATGGGGTCTATTCCTTTGAGCACGTTTTGTCCTTAAGTTGTGGCGTTGATCAGGCCTTGGAGGATGCCAAACTTTGCGGCATCTGTGGTTCAGGGTATGTACTAATTAAACTAACTTGATTTAGTTAGTGTTCTCATCTTACATTTATGTCGCGGCGCAAAAAAGCGCTGACGATGCCTACAACCCTGTGGAGACCTTATGAAATTGACTACCCAAAAATTGATGTTGTCAGCCTTGGCGTTGGCTGCAAGCAGTGCCTACGCTGCAGAGCCCGTGATTGGTTTGATCACCAAAACCGAAACCAACCCCTTCTTTGTGAAGATGAAAGAGGGCGCACAAGCCGAAGCCGCCAAACTCGGTGCCAAGGTGATGTCTGCGGCCGGTAAGACCGACGGCGACAACGCAGGTCAAGTCACAGCCATGGAAAACATGATTGCTGCGGGTGCCAAAACTATTTTGATCACACCCAGTGATTCCAAAGCGATCGTGCCGGCCATCAAAAAAGCACAAGCACAAGGCGTGATGGTCATCGCCTTGGACAGCCCCACAGAACCCGCCAACGCGACTGACGCGTTGTTTGCGACGGACAACTACAAAGCCGGTGTCTTCATTGGCCAATATGCCAAAGCTGCTTTGAATGGCAAGAAGCCCGTCATCGCCACCCTCGATTTGTTCCCAGGCCACCCTGTGGGCGCACAGCGCCACAATGGTTTCTTGCAAGGCTACGGCTTGACGTCCCTAGATGCCAAGAGCAACGAGTTGGCCAAACCTGCCGAAGTGGTGTGTATGGCCGACAGCTTTGGTGATCGCGCCAAGGGTCAAACCGGCATGGAAAACTGCTTGCAAAAGAACCCCAACATCAATGTGGTCTACACCATCAATGAACCTGCTGCTGCCGGTGCTTACAACGCACTCAAGGCCGCAGGCAAAGAAAAAGATGTGTTGATCGTGTCTGTGGATGGTGGCTGCGCTGGCATCAAAGACGTGGGCGCTGGCGTGATTGCCGCCACCTCACAGCAATACCCTTTGCGCATGGCCGCTATGGGTGTAGCAGCAGGCGTGGAATACACCAAGACAGGTAAAAAGGTCAGCGGCTACACCGACACGGGTGTGACGCTGATTGCTGCTAAGGCCATGAAAGGCGTGGACAGCAAAGACGTAAAAACTGGCACAGACTTGTGCTGGGGTAACAAGTAAAGCGTAGACGCGCGCTTGAGTGAGGGGGCCGTGTGGCCTCCTCAGATTTTAAATAAAAGTCATCGTATGAACTCCTTCAAAGACAAGCTTCCGCCCATGGGCACCTTGGGGCCGCTGATTGCATTGGTATTGGCCAGCGTGTTTTTTGCCAGCCAAAGCGATCGTTTCTTGAGCACCCAAAACTTCTCGCTCATCTTGGCGCAAGTCATGGTGGTGGGCGTGATTGCGATTGGCCAAACCCTCATCATCTTGACCTCAGGCATTGACTTGTCCTGCGGCATGGTCATGGCGCTGGGCGGCATTGTGATGACCAAATTTGCAGCGGACTATGGGCTCTCCACGCCAGTCGCCATGGCGTGCGGCTTGCTGGTCACGACCGCCTTTGGTTACCTCAATGGGGTATTGGTGACGCGCATCAAATTGCCACCATTCATCGTGACTTTGGGCACTTTGAACATTGCCTTTGCCATCACGCAGCTCTATTCGGGTTCACAAACAGTGACCGATATTCCCGATGGCATGAACTGGCTGGGCAGTACCTTCACATTCGGTGGTGCAACCGTGAGTTATGGCGTGGTGATGATGCTGGGGCTTTATTTATTCACTTGGTTTGCATTGCGTGAAACCGCCGCAGGCCGGCATGTGTACGCTGTGGGCAACAGCCCAGAAGCGACACGTTTGACAGGCATACCAACCGAAAAAGTGTTGTTGTGGGTGTATGTGTTGGCGGGGCTTTGCTATGGGCTGGCTGCCATGTTGGGTGTGGCGCGAACAGGCGCGGGTGACCCCAATGCAGGACAAACCGAAAACTTAGACGCCATCACCGCCGTGGTCTTGGGTGGTACCAGTTTGTTTGGTGGCCGTGGTGTGGTGTTGGGCACCTTGGTGGGCGCGTTGATTGTGGGCGTGTTCCGCAACGGCCTCACGCTCATGGGTGTGTCATCGGTCTATCAAATTTTGGTCACAGGCATTTTGGTGATTTTGGCCGTGGCCACAGATCAACTCTCACGCAAGGGAGCGCGCTAATCATGAGCGACACACAACACAACATCGTCATGCAGGCGAAGGGTTTGGTCAAACGGTATGGCCAAGTCACTGCTTTAGACGGCGCGGATTTTGAACTACGCGCAGGCGAAATCTTGGCGGTCATCGGCGACAACGGCGCAGGCAAATCGTCGCTCATCAAATGTTTGTCGGGCGCTACGGTGCCTGATGAAGGCATGATTTCTTTGGATGGCAACCCCATTCACTTCAAATCCCCCATCGATGCACGCCGCGCAGGCATTGAAACCGTGTACCAAGATTTGGCCGTTGCACCTGCGATGAGCATTGCCGAAAACTTGTTTTTAGGCCGCGAAATTCGCCGCTCGGGCTTTGCAGGCAATGTGCTGCGCATGTTGGATAAAAAGCGAATGCTGCAGATGAGCATCGAGCGCATGAACGATCTGAAAGTGGGCATTCGTTCCATGACGCAAGCGGTGGAAACTTTGTCAGGCGGTCAACGCCAATGCGTGGCTGTGTCACGCGCCGCGGCTTTCGCACAACACGTGGTCATCATGGATGAGCCTACGGCTGCGTTGGGCGTGAAAGAAGGCAATATGGTGCTTGAGCTGATTCGCCGAGTGCGTGACAAAGGCCTGCCCGTGGTGCTGATCTCGCACAACATGCCCCATGTGTTTGAAATTGCAGACCGCATCCACGTGGCCCGTTTGGGCAAACGTGCGGCGGTGTTGAATCCAAAAAACATCAGCATGAGTGACACCGTGGCCGTGATGACGGGCGCGATGAAGCCAGAAGACATTCCAGCGGAGTGTTTGGCTTGAGCGCAACACCACACATGAGGCTTGCTCAAACACCAGTCTGGGTGCTGGGCGAAGCCCTGATGGACTGCATGGCTCAGACTGATGGCTCTTTGGTGCCACATTTGGGAGGCAGCCCCTACAACTTGGCGTGCGCTACTGCGCTGCAAGGTGCATCGGTGGGTTTCATTGCCCCGATGTCGACCGATGCATTTGGCCAAGCCTTGCTCGACCATTTGCAAGCCAACCATGCACGCAGCTTGTTGCCACGCTCGGCTTTGCCCACGTCGCTGGCTGTGGTGCAAGTGCATGAGGGGCAACCCAGTTACGGTTTTTACCGTGAAGGTGTGGCCGACCGTGACTACCAAGTCGCTGATGTGGTGGCTTTGTTAGAGGCTTCGCCGCCTGGTGTGCTGCACACGGGCTCACTCATGGCCATGCCACCCGAGCATCACAAGGTCTTGCAAATCGTTGCTGCTGCTAAGCGTTTGGGTTGGACCATCAGCGTAGACGTGAACCTGCGCCCACGCGTGGCCCATGATGTGCCTGCGTACTTGCAAGCCGTGCGTGAGGTGGCTGCCCTTGCCGATTGGCTCAAAGCCAGTGACGAAGATTTAGAGCTGCTGGGTTTTGCTGAGGTGTCTTTGGCCAATGCCTCCAGCCTGGCAGCGCATTGGATGGCTCAAGGTTGCTCGCGTGTGGCGTTGACCTTTGGTGCACAAGGCGCTTATTTGCAAGTGGGCGATGCACATGCACAAGGCCCAGCTCCCGTGGTGGATGTCAAAGACACCGTGGGCGCAGGTGATACGTTTTGGGGCAGCTGTTTGGCCGATTGGGTGTTGCACAACACGTTGAATGACACCCGTGTTGCATCACAACGCGTGCATCAAACCTTGCAACGGGCTTTGGTCGCTGCCGCCATCAACTGCGGCCGCGTGGGGTGCCAACCACCCGATGTAGCAACCTTAGACGCCGCGCTGTAAACCACGCCCTCGTCTCGGCGAGAATGTGCAGATTGTTGATTCACCCCAACCCAGTTTCTGCACCTTCGGACCATGTCACAGCCCATTGCTTCATCCACGACAGCGAGCCCATTTCAAGGCGCCATTGGCGTTTTTGATTCGGGCGTCGGCGGCTTGTCCGTCTTGCGCGCCATCCGCGCTGCGCTGCCGCACGAGCACTTGGTTTATGTGGCCGATTCAGGCCACGCGCCGTATGGAGACCAGTCTGAAGCGCACATCACCCAACGCACGCTCACCGTGGGCAACTGGTTGGCTGAGCAAGGCGTGAAGGCCATCACCATCGCTTGCAACACGGCAACGGTGGTGGCTGCCAAAACCTTGCGCGAGCAAACGCATTTGCCCGTGGTGGCGATTGAGCCCGCCATCAAACCCGCTGTGGCGCTCACGCACAGTGGCGTGGTGGGTGTGTTGGCCACACGCCAAACCGTGCAAAGTGCAGCGGTGGCAAGGCTGGTCGAGCTGTATGGCGCGGACAAACGCATCTTGTTGCAAGGCTGTCCTGGTTTGGTCGAACAAGTGGAGCGCGCCGATTTGCACAGCGCTGAAACTGAAAATTTACTGCATCAGTTCATCACGCCGCTGCTAGAGCAGGGCGCTGACACCTTGGTGCTGGGCTGTACGCATTACCCGTTCTTGCGCGACACCATCCAGCGCGTGGCGGGTGAGGGCGTGACCCTGCTAGACCCCGCCGAGGCTGTGGCCCGCGAACTGGCCCGCCGGTTGGCTGACAACGGCAGTTTGACCACACAAGCAGCGCTGGGCTCCGTGCAGTTTTTCACCTCGGGCGATGTGGCACAGGTACAAGCGGTGATGTCGCACCTGTGGGACGCGCCACTTACCGTACAGGCGCTGCCCTAAAGCGCTGGGGCGATAGCCCCTGAAACCCGAAGGGATGGGGCTAACCCGTACACTTACGCCCTTCATGAATGCCTACGCCGACGTCTCCCTTTTCCCCCGCAACGCCAAGCCGCTGACCAGTTACCGTAAGTACTGGGCGGCCCGTTTTGGCACGGCCCCGTTTTTGCCGATGTCGCGCGAGGAAATGACCCAACTCGGCTGGGACAGCTGTGACATCATCATCGTCACGGGGGACGCGTATGTAGACCACCCCAGTTTTGGCATGTCAGTCATTGGCCGCATGTTGGAGAACCAAGGTTTTCGCGTCGGCATCATTGCCCAGCCCGATTGGCAAAGTGCAGACCCCTTCAAAGCCTTGGGCAAACCGAATCTGTTTTTTGGCGTGACCGCCGGCAACATGGATTCGATGATCAACCGCTACACCGCGGATCGCAAAATTCGCAGCGACGATGCCTACACACCAGGTGATGTGGGCGGTAAGCGCCCCGACCGCGCCGCGCTGGTGTACAGCCAACGCTGCAAAGAAGCCTTCAACGACGTGCCCATTGTGTTGGGCGGCATCGAAGGCTCGTTGCGCCGCATTGCGCATTACGACTACTGGTCCGACAAAGTGCGCCGCTCGATTGTGGTCGACAGCAAATGCGATTTACTGCTGTATGGCAACGCCGAACGCGCGATTGTCGAAATCGCTCACCGCTTGGCCGCCAAAGAGCCGGTGCAAGACATCACTGACGTGCGCGGCACGGCCTTTGTGCGCCGTGAAACGCCTGAGGGTTGGTTTGAGATTGACTCGTCCAGCATCGACGTGCCGGGCAGGGTAGAGGCCCACGTCAACCCGTATTTGATGGTCAGCGAGCAAGCCAAAGCACAAGGCGAAACCTGTGCGCGTGAAGACGAGGCGAATGCGGTGGCCGATGCCGCCAATGCAAGTGCTGGCAATGTGCCCTCATCAGTTTCCAAAGCCGAAACTGGTTTCACCATTTCGCCTTTGAATTTTGTTGCCAACCCCGCACTGCAAGGCAAAGGCAAACTCAAAGTGCCACCGCGCGAGCGCAGCGTGATTCGCTTGCCCGCGTACGAGCAGGTCAAGTCAGATCCCATCCTCTATGCCCACGCGAATCGCGTGCTGCATTTGGAAACCAACCCCGGCAATGCCCGCGCCTTGGTGCAAGCCCACGGCGAAGGCCACACCGCGCGTGACGTGTGGGTCAACCCACCGCCCATCCCGCTGACCACCGCTGAGATGGACCACGTGTTTGACTTGCCTTACGCGCGCAGCCCACACCCCGCGTATGCCGACGAGAACGGTAGCCATGATGGCGCGACCAAAATCCCCGCGTGGGAAATGATTCGCTTCAGCGTCAACATCATGCGTGGCTGCTTTGGCGGCTGCACGTTTTGCTCCATCACCGAGCACGAAGGCCGCATCATCCAAAGCCGCAGCGAAGAGTCAGTCATTCGCGAGATTGAAGACATCCGCGACAAAGTGTCTGGCTTCACCGGCGTCATTTCTGACCTCGGTGGTCCCACCGCCAATATGTACCGCTTGGGTTGCAAGAGCCCCGAGATTGAGGCTGCGTGTCGCAAGCCCAGCTGTGTTTACCCCGGCATTTGCCAAAACTTGGGCACCAACCACACGCCGCTCATCAACATTTACCGCCGTGGGCGTGCGCTCAAGGGCATCAAGAAAATCTTGATTGGCTCAGGCCTGCGTTACGACTTGGCCGTCAAGTCGCCCGAGTATGTGAAAGAGCTGGTGCAGCACCATGTGGGCGGCTACCTCAAGATTGCGCCTGAGCACACCGAAGGCGGCCCACTGTCGAAGATGATGAAGCCCGGCATCGGCTCGTACGACCGCTTTAAAACCATGTTCGACAAGTTCAGCGAAGAGGTGGGCAAGAAGCAATTCCTCGTACCGTACTTCATCGCTGCTCACCCCGGCACCAGCGACGAAGACATGATGAACTTGGCCCTGTGGCTCAAGCGCAATGGCTTTCGCGCTGACCAAGTGCAAACCTTCTACCCCAGCCCCATGGCCACGGCCACGGCCATGTACCACTCGGGTCGCAACCCCTTGGGCCGCATCACGCGCAACAGCGAAACGGTTGACGTGGTGCGTGGTGAGCGCCGCCGCCGCTTGCACAAAGCATTTCTGCGCTACCACGATGCGAACAACTGGCCTTTGCTGCGCGAAGCCTTGAAAGCCATGGGTCGTGCCGACCTGATTGGCAACGGTAAGCAGCATTTGATTCCCACGTTTCAGCCATTGACCGATGGCGGCTACACGAGTGCGCGTCGCAAGAACAGCACCGCGACACCCACCAAAGGCCGTGTGCTCACACAGCACACAGGTTTGCCACCCAGCGCCAACGCGGCCAAACGTAAACCCAACCGTTGATGAGAGACGTCTGAGCAAAAACCGCTCAGACGGATGTGCGTTGATTAACGCGTGCGCGACTTCATGGCACGCTCCACCTCGCGCTTGCCTTCGCGGTCTTTGATGGTGTCGCGCTTGTCGTGCTCGGCCTTGCCTTTGGCCAGCGCGATTTCGCATTTGATTTTGCCGTTCTTCCAATGCAGGTTGACGGGCACCAGCGTGTGGCCTTTTTGTTCGACTTTGCCAATGAGACGTTTGATTTCGTCTTTCTTCATCAGCAGCTTTTTGGTGCGCACTTTGTCGGGCGTCACGTGGCTGGACGCCGTGTGCAGCGGGTTGATTTGGCAACCAATCAAATACAGCTCGCCATCGCGAATGACCACATAGCCATCCGTGAGCTGCACTTTGCCTTCACGGGCGGCCTTGACTTCCCAGCCTTCCAGCACCATACCTGCCTCGAACTTTTCTTCGAAGAAATAGTTGTACGCCGCTTTTTTGTTGTCAGCGATGCGCGAGGGAGTAGCAGGTTTTTTGGTAGCCATTTAATGAATATGGGGACAGTAGAGCTTCTTACAATGTGGACCATTCTATGAAAACCGTACACAAGTCCGTTCTTATTTGGTTCAGCGCTGAAGAAATGTTTGCGCTGGTTACCGATGTGGCCCGTTATCCCGAGTTTTTGCCTTGGTGCGACCGTGCTGCGGTGCTCGAAACACATGCAGATGGCGCGACGGCCCAAGTGGGCATGACCTTTGGCGGCTTTCACAAAAGCTTCACCACACGCAACGTGCACATCGAAGGCCGTCAAGTCAAGTTAGAGCTGGTCGATGGCCCGTTCAAGCATTTGGACGGTACTTGGGATTTTCATCCACTGCTCGACCCCAACACGCAAGAGCCTCAACGTGCCTGCCGCATTGAGCTGACTTTGAACTACGCGTTTGAAAGCATGTTTGGCGCGTTGGTTGGGCCCGTGTTCGACAAAATTGCCGCCACACTGGTGGATGCTTTTGTGAAGCGCGCAGAGCAGGTGTACGTCGCGTGAGCACGCACGACACACCCATTCACATCACCGTGATGTATTCGTCCGCACCCCGTGTGGTGCATGAGCGCCTGTTGCCACTCAGCGCTGGCGTGACGGTGATGCAAGCTTTGCAACAAAGCGGCTTGCTGGCCGAATGTCCAGAGATTGATTTGAGCCAACCCGATGTTTTCACCGTGTGCATTTGGGGCAAGAAAACCACGCCGAACCATGTGCTGCGCGATTTAGACCGCATCGAAATTTGCCGCGCACTGACGGTTGACCCGAAGGTGGCACGTCGTGAGCGATTCCAAAAACAAGGCACCAGCCGCGCAGGCTTGTTCTCCAAGCGTCGCGCAGGCGCGAAGCCTGGCTATTAATCGGTTTAAACACATGACACAAGCCCTTTGGCCCACTTGCGGCTACACGCTGCTCACGCACAACGAGGCGGGCCATTTGGTGGTGACCGACGACTTCTTGCGTTTTTTGTTGGAACGCCCCGAGCTGGCTCCCATTGCCAGCTCATGCGCCGTCGAAGTGGCTTTACACCACAGCTTGGTGGAGCAACCTCGCCGCGAGGTAACGCCACAAGAATTGGCGCAACTTCAAGACAAAGACGCCGCCGACAATTACGCTGTTTGGTTGCGCTTTCGCCATCGCATCACCACGCTGCCGACCTTAGAAGCCAGCTACATTGCCTTGTTCAAAGGCGAGGGCGTGGATGTGCCGCCGTTGTTGGTGCAGCACATCACCCACATCTTGTTGCGTCATGTCTTGGGTGAAGCGCCCACGGCCATGCAAGCGCGTGTTGCCGAGATGCTGATGCTCACCCAAAAAATCACTGTGCTGGAAGACGGCGCCGTGATGGCGGCTGACGACGAAACGGTGGAGCGCCACGCCACACAAAGCGGCTTTGGTTCGATTGGTGAACTGCTCAAGCAAGGCGGCATCAAACTGCGCAGCGTGGACTTGGATGTGCTCAACGAGGACAACCAAGACGCGTATTGGCCCCGCAGCGAAAGCTTTGACTGGGTGGTCAGCCTTAACCGTGGCCAGCCTGCATTGAACGCGCTGTGTGAGGTGTTGGCGAAGTGGGTACAACACTTCTTGGGCGTGCAGGTGCGCATTCAAACCGAGCGCGAAATCAACGATGACCACTGGGTGTGGCATGTGGGCCTGGATGCCCAAGCCAGCGGTGTGTTGAATGACCTTTACCAGGGTAAAGAGGTAGACCCTGAGCGCATGGAGCGCTTGCTGTGTTTGTTCAAACTCGAGTTCGTCGACCCTAACGACATGTTGGCCGAGGTGCGTGGCAAGCCTGTTTACTTAGCGATGGCCGTCGATGCCAACCAGCGCTTGAAGCTAAAGCCGCAAAACTTGCTGCTGAATTTGCCGTTAGCCAAGCGGTCTTAATTTGACCTTAGCGATTGACAGCGCGAATGCGCTCGATCTCGGCCCAAGCACTGGCTAAATCGAACTGGGCAGAGATCAGTTCATTTCGCGCGGCACGGTAAACGCGTTGCGCGTCCATCACATCGAGAAAGTTTTTCTCGCCTGCTTTGTAGGCCAGCTCTGCAATGCGTAAAGCATCTGCGGCGTGGCGCACGATACCGCTCTCAAGTGCCACGGCCTGCGCATTGGCAATGTCGTATTGCTGATAGGCCGCTTCTAGTGATTGCACCAAAGACTGCTCTTGGAAGGCTAATTCGTTATCGGATTGCGAGAGCTTGGCAGCCGCTTCGCCCACAGGGCCACCCCGCCAGTCCCAAATAGGCAAATTCATGGCCAAGCCTACGCGTTTGCTGCGCCATTCGGGGTCTAAGTCTTGGTCAGCGCGTAAGGCGAATTTAGGAAAGCGCAGGGCTTTTTCTTCGCTCAGCTTGCGGTCAAACTGTTGGCGTTGGGCTCGTGTGCGCTGCAACTCTGGGTTGTTCTTCATCACTTCGTCACGCACTTCGGCCAGTGGCGCTGGGGGGGTGAAGACATGGGGTTGTTCTGGCACCTGAAAGTTGTCTGGCAACTGAAGGCTCACCAAGGCACGCAAAGCGCCCCGTGCTTGACGCAAGCGCAGCACTGAGGATTCGTGCATTTTTTGCGCGTTCAGCAATTCGGCGTTGGCTTTGACCAGTTCAAACTTGGCCTTTTCACCGGTTTCCACTTGCAAGGCGATGCGTTTTTGAATGCCTTCCATCAGCAACACGTCCTCACGCACAGCACGGTTTTCTGCCACGCGGCGCACGAGGTCGTAATAGCGTACGCGCAGTTGCGCCAACATGTCAGACCTGAATGCCCGCTCATCAGCTTGTGCAGCGTTGTAGCCCGCGATGGCGCCATCTACGCGTGGGAAGCGGTGCCAAGGCATGTCCAAATCCTGAGTGATGCTGAGAGATTTGATATTGCCGTTTGACGTGGAGTTGCCTGGTCGCTGAAAGCGCGTGCCATTCATCACTTCAATCTGAGGGTTGGGCACGGTGCGTGCGGTGTCTACTGCCGCACGAGCCGCTTCTGTTGCACTGGCGGCGCCGCGCAGGGCAGGGCTTTGGCTGAACATCATGTCTTCGAGCTCAGCTAAGCTGAGTTGATGGACAGTTTGGCCCCAAGTGCTGGCGGCGGCCATGCTCAGCAAGGCGATGGCAATAGTCTTTGTGTTCAGTCGTAGCAAGCAGGTCACCTCAGATGGTGTGTGTGAAAGGGTGGACGCATTGTCGTTGAACAAATTTTGCCTGAGCTGTGTGAAGTTATGTAATGACGAGGTGCTGTATACAACTGCTTCGAAAGAGCTACGTAAAATGCTGTTTTTGGAGCTATCAACATGCGCCTGCTTGGCAAAGCCCTCACTTTTGACGACGTTCTGCTCGTCCCCGCGTTCTCTCAAGTCCTGCCCAAGGACACATCCCTCGCGACCCAATTCACCCGCAACATTCGCCTGAACTTGCCTCTGGTCTCTGCGGCCATGGACACTGTGACAGAAGCACGTTTGGCCATTGCCATCGCGCAAGAAGGCGGCATTGGCATCGTGCACAAAAACCTCACGGCGCAAGAACAGGCTGCCCAAGTGGCCAAGGTCAAGCGCTATGAATCGGGTGTGCTGCGCGACCCCGTGGTGATCACGCCTGACACCACCGTGCGCCAAGTCATGGCCTTGTCTGACGAGTTGGGCGTGTCCGGCTTCCCGGTGTGCGATGGCGGCGAAGTGGTGGGCATCGTCACTGGCCGCGATTTGCGCTTTGAGACTCGTTACGACCAAAAAGTCAGCGAAATCATGACCCCGCGCGAGCGCTTGGTCACAGTGCCCGAAGGCACCACGCCTGAGCAAGCCAAACACTTGTTGAACAAACACAAGCTCGAACGCTTGTTGGTGGTCAACGATGCGTTTGAGCTCAAAGGCCTGATCACCGTCAAAGACATCACCAAACAGCTCAACTTCCCCAATGCAGCTCGTGATGCGGCTGGCAAGCTGCGCGTAGGCGCTGCTGTGGGTGTGGGCGAGGGCACCGAAGAGCGCGTGGAAGCGCTGGCCCGCGCTGGTGTGGACGCCATCGTGGTGGACACCGCACACGGCCACAGCAAAGGCGTGATTGACCGCGTGCGTTGGGTCAAACAAAACTACCCACATATCGAAGTCATCGGCGGCAACATTGCCACAGGTGCGGCGGCTTTGGCCTTGGTGGAAGCTGGTGCTGATGGCGTGAAAGTGGGCATTGGCCCTGGTTCGATCTGTACCACCCGCATCGTGGCGGGTGTGGGCGTGCCACAAATCATGGCGGTGGACAGCGTGGCCACAGCCCTCAAGGGCACAGGCGTGCCGCTCATTGCGGACGGAGGCATTCGCTACAGCGGCGACATCGCCAAAGCCATCGCCGCAGGCGCTGGCACGGTGATGATGGGCGGCATGTTTGCGGGCACCGAAGAAGCGCCGGGCGAAATCGTGTTGTTCCAAGGCCGCAGCTACAAGAGCTACCGTGGCATGGGTTCCATCGGGGCCATGCAGCAGGGCAGTGCAGACCGCTATTTCCAAGAGTCCAGCACTGGCAACCCCAATGCTGACAAGCTGGTGCCCGAAGGCATTGAAGGCCGTGTGCCTTACAAGGGCTCGGTCGTGTCCATCATTTACCAAATGGCCGGCGGCTTGCGTGCCAGCATGGGCTATTGCGGCTGCGCCACCATTGAGGCCATGCACGAAGAGTCTCAGTTTGTGGAAATTACGGCTGCGGGCATCCGTGAAAGCCATGTGCATGACGTGCAAATCACCAAGGAAGCGCCGAATTACCGCGCGGAATAAGAGCTGAATAAGCTTTAAGTGTTCCAGTACAAGCCACCCTTCGGGGTGGCTTTGTTTTTTTTGAGACAATAGTGCCACAGGCCATTTGACGGCCATTTTTTATTTATGTCGCACCAAAAAATCCTCATCCTCGATTTCGGCTCTCAAGTCACCCAACTCATCGCCCGCCGCGTGCGCGAGGCCCATGTGTTCTGTGAAGTTCATCCTTGCGATGTGACCAGCGATTGGGTGCGCGAGTACGCCAAAGACGGCAACCTGAAGGGCATCATCCTCTCTGGCAGCCACGCCAGCGTGTACGAGGTGGATGACCGCGCGCCTGACGCCGTGTTTGAACTGGGCTTGCCCGTGTTGGGCATTTGCTACGGCATGCAAACCATGGCCACCCAGTTGGGCGGCAAGGTTGAGGCGGGCCACACCCGTGAATTTGGCTACGCCGAAGTGCGTGCCCATGGCCACACTGAATTGCTCAAAGGCATTGAAGACTTCAACACGCCTGAAGGTCACGGCATGTTGAAAGTGTGGATGAGCCATGGCGACAAGGTCACCCAACTGCCCGAAGGCTTCAAAGTCATGGCATCAACGCCAGCTTGCCCCATCGCGGGCATGGCTGATGAAGCGCGCAAGTTTTACGCGGTGCAGTTTCACCCCGAAGTCACACACACGGTGCAAGGCCAAGCTTTGTTGAACCGCTTTGTGCTGGACATCTGCGGCACGCGCCCTGACTGGATCATGGGCGACTACATCGAAGAAGCGGTGGCCGCGATTCGTAAACAAGTGGGTGACGAAGAAGTTATCTTGGGCCTGTCCGGCGGTGTGGATTCGTCCGTGGCCGCTGCGCTGATTCACCGCGCCATTGGCGACAAACTCACCTGCGTGTTTGTGGACCACGGCTTGTTACGCCTGAACGAAGGCGACATGGTGATGGACATGTTTGTGGGCAAGTTGCACGCACACGTGATTCGCGTGGATGCCAGCGACTTGTTCTTGGGCAAATTAGCGGGCGTGAGCGAGCCAGAAGCCAAACGCAAAATCATCGGCGGCTTGTTTGTGGACGTGTTCAAAGAACAAGCGGCCAAACTCAAAGCAGGTGACGGCGGTCACAAAGGCGCCACCTTCTTGGCACAAGGCACGATTTACCCTGATGTGATTGAAAGTGGCGGCGCCAAGAGTAAGAAAGCTGTGACGATCAAGAGCCACCACAACGTGGGCGGCTTGCCCGAGCAGTTGGGCTTGAAGCTCTTGGAGCCTTTGCGCGAACTATTCAAAGACGAAGTGCGCGAACTCGGTGTGGCGTTGGGGCTACCCCGCGAGATGGTGTACCGCCACCCGTTCCCAGGCCCAGGTTTGGGCGTGCGCATCTTGGGCGAAGTCAAGAAGGACTACGCCGACTTGCTGCGCCGAGCTGACGCCATCTTCATCGAAGAGTTGCACAACTTCACAGACGAAGCCACAGGCAAAACTTGGTATGACCTGACCAGCCAAGCTTTCACCGTGTTCTTGCCCGTCAAGAGCGTGGGCGTGATGGGCGATGGCCGCACCTACGACTACGTGGTGGCCTTGCGCGCTGTGCAAACCAGCGACTTCATGACCGCAGACTGGGCCGAGTTGCCTTATGCGTTGCTCAAGAAAGTGTCTGGCCGCATCATCAACGAAGTGCGTGGCATTAACCGCGTGACCTACGATGTTTCTAGCAAACCGCCAGCGACGATTGAGTGGGAATAAGCTAGGAGCGCGAACAGCCTACAATTGAAGGCTGTTGGTAATTGCCCGTTTTGGGCTTGAATATTTAAATTAGAGAACACTGAGTACATGGCAAAAGAAGAAATGATCGAAATGAAGGGTGTCGTGACCGAGGTCTTGCCCGACTCTCGCTACCGCGTCACCCTGGAAAACGGTCACTCACTGATCGCATACACCGCCGGCAAAATGCGCCTGCACCGCATCCGCATCATCGAAGGTGACAAGGTCACGGTTGAACTGTCGCCTTACGACATGAACAAAGCCCGCGTGACGTTCCGTCACATCGAGGGCAAGGCCCCAGGCGGCCCAGCCGTCAAGCGTCGTTTCTAAACGGACCGCCACGCGGTCAATTTGGCGTGTACCTGCCTACGCAGTTCAATGCCAAAGATGAGGCACATGCGCTCGCTCTCATGCGGGCGCATCCATTTGCAAACCTCATCAGTGTGGACGACGATGGTTTTCCATGCGTCACACACGTCCCCCTTCATTTGACACAGATGGATGGTCAGCACGTGTTGCTGGGCCACTGCGCCAAAGCCAACCCGCAATGGCGCTACTTGCAAGCGCGCCCTCAAGCACTGGTGACGTTCATGGGGCCACAGGCCTATATGTCACCGAAGGTGTACCCAGACCTCACACGTGTGCCCACGTGGAGTTACTTGGCGGTCCATGCCAAAGTCGAAGCCACGTTGGTGGAAGGTGACAAAGCCAAAGACCATTTGCTCAAACAACTAATTGGCGACCACGAACCACCTTATGCCGAGCAATGGCGTGGTTTGGGTGAAGACTACCAACACAAAATGCTCAACGCCATCGTGGCGTTTGAGCTGCGTATCATCGAGCTGCAATGCAAGCTCAAACTTAACCAACACCGCCCTGAATCACACGTGGCCATGCATGTTGCTTATGCGCAGGGCACCGCGGATGAACAAGCCTTGGCCGACTGGATGGTGAAGCTTGGCATGGTGCCGTCATGACGCATTCGCCCGAAGATATTGGCTTTATGCAGTTGGCTCTGCGCCAAGCGCAAGCCGCCGCAGATGCGGGTGAAGTACCCGTCGGCGCGGTGGTGGTGAGGGCAGGGCAGGTGATTGCCTCGGCCCACAATGCGCCACTGGCCAGTCATGACCCCACAGCGCACGCCGAAGTGAATGCCATGCGCGCCGCAGCCCAAGCGTTGGGCAACTACCGCCTAGAGGATTGCACTTTGTATGTGACGCTTGAACCTTGTGCCATGTGCAGCGGCGCTGCGCTGCATGCGCGTTTCAAGCGTGTGGTGTTTGGTGCGAGCGAGCCTAAAACAGGTGCAGCGGGTTCGGTGCTCAATTTATTTGCCCACGAACAAATCAATCACCAAACCCAAGTGACCGGCGGCGTGCTGGCCGACGACTGCGCGCATATGCTGCAAAGTTTTTTTGAGCAACGCCGCGCGCAACAGCAACTCACGAAAGTGCCTTTGCGTGAGGACGCTTTGCGCACGCCTGATAGTGCTTTTGTTGGGTTGGAAGTGCCGCATGCGATGTCGCACTTCACGGCAGATTTGCCTGCCTTAGAAGGTTTGCGTTTGCATTGGTTTGACAACCGCCAAGAGGCCCAAGCTGCGCCGCATGTGTATCTACACGGTCTCGATGGCTGGAGTGCGCAATACGCCACTCAGCTGCAATCCGAAGTGCCTGTGATTGCCTTGGACTTGCCGGGTTTTGGTTTGTCCGATAAGCCTAAAAAAGTGGCGACACATCGCATGGCTTGGCATGCCCAAGTGTTGCAAGAATTTTTGGCCCATATGCAGCCTGCGCCTGTGGCCTTGCACGCGCCGCGTGAAATGGCGCCGTTGCTCGCCAAATTGGCTTTGCCTATTCATTGGGTGGACACGCCAGCACTTTCTACCGCCTTGCGCGATGCCCCTTATCCCGACCGTGGTCACTTGGCCGGTCCTCGTGCGCTGCGTACCTTGTTAACCCCTAACCGTGGCAACAGACCGCTTGCTGCGCGACAAACTTAACTGATGTGCAACGTGCTTGAATGGGCCATTACTTTTGCCACGACAATTGAGTCATGGCTCACATTTACATCTATTCCCCCAGCGGCGCGGTGCGCGACAAAGCAGCTTTCAAACGTGGCGTAGCCCGCCTGAAAAAACTCGGCCATGAAGTCGAGCTTGATGCCGATGCGCTCAGCAGTCACACCCGTTTTGCAGGGGACGATGCCACCCGCTTAGCTGCCATTCACCGAGCGGCAGACAGCGGCGCAGATGTGGCTTTGATTTCACGCGGTGGCTACGGTCTCACGCGCATCTTGTCTGGCATTAAATACAAACAAGTGGCTAAAGCCATTGCCAAAGGTACGCAGTTTGTTGGGTTGAGCGACTTCACCGCTTTCCAAAACGCATTGCTGGCCAAAACTGATGCGGTGACATGGGCAGGTCCTGCCTTGGGTGAGGACTTTGGCGCCGAGCAACCTGACGACATCATGGAAGCCTGTTTTGACGACATGGTCAGCGGGCAGGGTGAGGGCGCGGGTTGGCATTTCTCTGCTGCATGTGCAGCCGCCAACACCAAACGACGCTCTGGCGTGTGGGCTCACGATGCGGTGCTTTGGGGCGGTAACTTGGCGGTGTTGGTCTCGTTGCTCGGCTCGCCCTATTTCCCGCAGATCAAAAATGGCGTTTTGTTTTTGGAAGATGTGGGCGAGCATCCTTATCGCATTGAACGCATGCTCACGCAACTTTTACACGCAGGTGTTTTGGCGCAGCAAAAAGCTGTGGTGCTGGGTCAATTCAATGGCTACAAACTCACGCTGCACGACAAAGGCTTTAAGTTGCAAAGCGTGATCGATTGGCTGCGCACACAAATCAAAGCTCCAGTGCTGACGGATTTGCCATTTGGTCATGTGCCTACCAAGTTGTGTTTGCCTGTCGGACAAAAGATTGATTTGGTCGTGGAAGACCGCGATGCTTTGCTGCTTTGGGCTCATACAGAACACTAATCAAATAGGTTTTTATGCATTTAACGTATCGCTCAGATATTGATGGCCTTCGTGCCTTTGCTGTGACAGCTGTTGTTATCTTTCACGCATTCCCAAGCCTGATACCTGGTGGTTTTGTAGGAGTCGACGTATTTTTTGTAATCTCTGGTTTCTTGATTTCTGGAATTATTTTTCGAGAAATCGAGTCGTCGGCCTTTAGTTTTGCGGATTTTTATGCCCGTCGTATTAAACGAATTCTTCCTGCGCTTTTGACCGTATTAGCTTCCTCCTATGTGTTTGGCTGGTTCTTCTTATTCAGCGATGACTTCCGCCGCTTGGGGGCGCACATTTTTCGTGCCACGTTGTTTTTATCGAATCTTCTTTTGATGCGTGAAGCAGGCTACTTTGACAATGCAGCCGAAACAAAACCCCTTTTACACCTCTGGTCCCTAGCCATTGAAGAACAGTTTTACGTTGTTTGGCCTTTGATTGTCTGGGTCGTTTGGCGCATCAAAAAATTTCGGTATTCGCTGATTGCTTTACTAACTGTTGGATCCTTCAGCTGGAATATGTATCAATCTCAAATCGATTTGACGCGTGATTTTTACCATCCACTCACTCGATTTTGGGAATTGTTTGCGGGGGCGTGGCTGGCATTCCATCTAATGCGTCATCCGCTGCCACCTAAAAATGCAAATGTCATCAGTTGTTTGGCTTTGGCGCTATTGCTTGGCGCTGTTTATGTGATTGATACTCAGAGAGCATTTCCTGGCGCATGGGCTTTACTGCCCGTGTTGGGCGCTGTTTTGATCATCTATGCAGGACCGACTGCTTGGTGCAATCAAGTTTTATTTTCAAATCGCTTCGCTATTCGAATTGGCGTGATCAGCTATCCGCTTTACCTTTGGCATTGGCCTGCTTTGTCATTTGCCCGGATTGTGGAAGGGGCAACACCTAATTGGATTACTCGTATCAGTATTGTTGTACTTTCTGTACTTTTGGCATGGGGAACTTACGCATGGATTGAGAGACGTGCTCGCTTTGGTTGGCAGAGCGCTCTCAAAATTCCAATGCTGATTGGTTTTCTTGCACTGATGGGCTATTTGGGTGCTTCTTTAAAGAATTCTGGCGGTTATCCCTCTAGGAGCATCATGGAGGCTCAAAGCGCTAGCAAAGTAGGGGACATAGGTCACGATACTTTTCACGCCTATTACGCAACGCATTTCTTTCCGTGTTCGGATGAGCGCGTGCGTGCTAAATCTGAAAACTGGGGGAGTTTGGTTCGCTGCTATCAAACCAAAATAGATGCTCCTATTGATTTGGTGATGATTGGTGATAGTCATGCCGAACACCTGCTGATTGGCATGTCACATGCTTTGCCCCATTTGAATATTGCCAATTACTACAGAAGCGATTTACCCTTTGTTAGTTCGCTTCAATACAAAGAAATCTTTGACAGCATTGCCAACGATCCCAACATTAAGTATGTACTTCTGAGCTCTATGTGGGCTGAGGCACCTATGTTGAGCGAGCAAAAACATGCATTCAAAAGTGGACTGTTATCTAGTATCAGATTTCTGAAATCCAACGGAAAACATGTCGTAATGACTAATGACACGCCTAAATTTGGGTTTGACCCCCAGCGATGCAAATTCACGCATCCTTTGTCTGGTAACAGTCAATGCTCAGAATCTAGTGATAGGTATGAGCAGACAAGTAATTCCTATTCTTTTGCTTTTGAAGAGGCCCAAGTTCTATATCCTGATTCACTTTTCATTCGCTTGGATAAGATATTTTGCGATAGCCAAATTTGCAGTATGGATTCAGACGGTCAACTTTTTTTCAGAGATAACAACCATCTCAATTCCTTAGGTTCTAAGTTGACTGGGACAGTCATTGCAAAGCATCTTCTGCAAAAGTATCCAAACTTAAGACTGCCTTAAATTGATACGATGTATATTATGTTAAGTTCTCTGGCAGAGAAATCAAAGAAGCCTAGCCAAGCAATCCCGCACCCTCTACAAGTCATGATGAACGCTTTTGTTCAAGCATGACCCCATCAATTACTGACCTGTTCGGTGAAGTCCCAATCAGCTATGAAGACGTCGACGCTTGGCTTCGTGCAGTCCCACGCATCGACCCAACCAGTCATCGTGCCCCTGAGTACATCCGAAACTATCGCGTAGCCGAAAAAATAGCCCAAGCAAAACTGCGTGGGCTATTTGAAACTATCGTGATGCGGCCAGAACCTCACCCTCAATGGTGGTCACGGTTTCACTGGCGCTACTGACGCATCATGGACTTTTATCTACATCATCATGCTTGCCGCATGTTCTGAAAAATAAAGTTCCATCTTCATACGTGAAGCTAGCTTTGTACTTATCGTCTGCTGTAATGTGAATTGACCAAACAGCAACCTTCTTTGTTGCATCGAAAACACTAGGTGCTTTTCTGTTGGTCAGTGGGTGCAAATGCAGCTTCTTTGGCGCTTGGTCAAGACTCATGAAAAGCAGTGACCTGATAACGTCACGCGCTTCATCCTGAATATTGCCAGGTAAGTCTTTCCAGCAATTTAGGAATGCAGTATTTCCAAGATCAACGCCGCGGACTACCTTACCTTCAAGGTCTACCGTCATGAAGCGTCTTGAATCACCTGAAATAATTCATCCAATGATTCTGGGTTGTCTGCGTGTAGTTTTCTAACACGTGCGCCATAGTTGGCTTCAAGTTCTTTAATAGTCCACTTGAAATCTTCAATAGACTCAAATAGCTCTGCAGTGCTCACAATCAATCGAGATTGAGCATCTTTCAGAGATTTATTCTTTGTTTTTTTTATATCGACAAGTACAGTTTGTCGAACAACTAAAACAGATTTTTTAATCTTTTCAAGTTTTGGAATCAGGTCTTGTGACACGCTTCGCATGTCCGCATTCTCATCCCACAGCTTTTGAGAAACGCCACGAAACCAAATCGCATCGTCTGTAAACCTAGATGACAAAATATCTGTCATTTTTGCTAGTAAACCACTGTGAACAGACGACAAAAAGCGGTGCAACAATCCTTCTAGATTTGCACCTCTATTTACTGTCCTGATTCTTCGATCTGTTAGATCAATCACTGTGCCGTAAGCGAGTGTTGCTGGCATGGTGGTTCTCCTAGCGTGATTTTCCATTCTACACACATGCCATTTTCCCTGCTATCGCGGCTAAAAAGCGGTCTTGTCACCTTGTGGGATAGCACCCGCCCATTGATTCTTCATCCAGTCACGCAGCTGTGGAAGCTGGCCGATGATGAAAGCGGCCACCAGCGCACCACTCATCACAATGATGGCTTCACGTGCGACTTCATGCCAGTTTGGAATCACTTTACCCATGGGTACAAGCCTTCTTTTTAAAAACGAAATCACGAACCTCGTCTAAGTCTCGGCGCATCCATGCGAGTTTTGTTGTCATAACGCCCCAAGTCACAGCGCCATTCAATATGGCGGTGACCAGTGCAATCTGTACCGCTTCGCTCATTCAGATTTACCTTCAGGCATGAAGATGCCGGCCAATGCCGCTGCACCCCCAATAAGCATGTGAACTGCGTCGACTGTTCCAGCTGGAAGGCCTAGGAGCAATCCGATTGCTCCTAGGGCTGTCCATGTCGAAGGTTCTTTGATTCGTTCGATGATGTATTTCATTTTTTACCAATCGTTACCCGTGCCCGGGTCATAGGGAAGGTTGTATGAGGTTGCAGCACCATGGCTCGTCGGTGGAGAGCTGAAAATCAACCCTTTGGCAGAGTTGTAAAGCGAAGACGCTCCGTTTGCCACATAGTCCACGGCCTTACCCGGCAATGACATGACTGAATCGATGGAGTCACTCACACCCTGCTTTGCCGATGTAACCGCTCCACTCACCGCGTTTTTTGCGTAGTAAATGACGAAAGCACCCACGGCCAAAGTCACGGCCAGTTTGATGATTTCCGCTTGACCTTCGCCGCTTAGTTTCATCAGTTGTAGCCCGGTGCGTATTGAGTTGGGTTTCCGTCCATGCCCCACCCTGCCGCATCATCTGGCTGTTGTGGGTACATCAGGCCACTAGGTGCTTGAACTGTGTTCACGACGCTTCGGGATGAGATTCCGGGTGTTTGCGTTGAACCACCATCACCCCAGAATTTGTTGAACAAAGTTCCAATGGCGCTTCCAGCGTTTGACCACATGCTGGCTTGTGCTTGCTGTTGTTGCTGTGCCATTTGCTGCGCTGCATATGGGCCTTGCATATAGCTGCTGACATACGGCTGATTTACGCCATTGACATTTGCGTATCTAACCTGTGGTCGCGTGAGTAAATACCATCCAGCGGCCACGGCCACAATGATGAATAGGGTGTTTGATTGTTCTGTTTGTTGTGCCATGTTTTTTCTCTAATTACCAAGCCGCCCATCCCCAATCGGCAATGAAAGAACCGATTGAGTCCAATATTCCAGTGCTGACAGCATCTGTTGCGACAGCATCAGCCGCAATTGATGAGGCTGCAGCATCAGCCCCAATTGATGCAGCTGTATCAGCGGCGATCGCACTTTCAACAGCTGCTTGAGCTGCTGCATCAGATGCGGCCTGTGATGCTGTATTGCTTAAAACGGCATCAGCTGCAGCGCTTGCGGCTTGACCAGTGGCCACACTGCCAACCTTGCTTGCAATGGTTGAACCGATGTTGTCTGGAAGTTTGTTGATGACTCCACTCGCCAGATTGACCATGCCGTTTTGCGCTTGTAGCTGCTGATAAGCTGGGTTGTAGTAGCTCTGATTTGGATACCCTTGACTTGCAATCAAATAGGGCTGCGCGCTGTATAGGCCAGCATTGCTATTTATCAAAGGCATTCCAGTGCTGCCAAGTGTCATTGCTCCGCTTGGAATTGATGCGTATGGATTTACCTGTGCGCTGCTCTGCTTTGAAAAAAGCAGGGCCCCAAGACCAACGACGATGATTGGTAAAAGTTCATCCACGTTAAGCGCTCACAATCATGCCGCCTGCATCCGTAAATGCGGCTTCGAGTTGATAAAGCTTGCGTTCTGGTTGCGCGTAACCCGAACCTGGCAGTGAGGCCCAAACTGGCGCGCATTTTTGTACGGCCGCGGTTAATCGGCCGCTGTCTACATCAGGCAATGCACCGCGCTGACGAATCAGCTCAATTGCTCCTGCATCTTGGCTTTCAGGGCTGAAATCAGGCAATCCCAATTTAGCGGCCAAGCTGTCCCAAGTTTTACCTAAAAACTGATACCGACCCGCTGCTGATGTTTTGAGCTGCTCACCACGCGAATTGGTAAAGCTGAAGTATTGATGAGGGTGTACCTCTAGTGAGTCCATCAGACGCCCACCAAACATGGTCAAGTAGCCCTGCGGGCCACTTGTGCCCTCGCTGAACGCAATCATGTCCAAAAAAGCGCGACGATTCGCAGCGGCCACGGTGTCGCTGACTTGCGGTGCTGTGTTTGCTACGTTGTTCATCATGTCTTGTAAAAAATTCACTTCTTGATTGGCTGAGTCATCCAATGGCTGGCCCGGATCGCTTTGCGGCACGTACTTGATAGCTCTATAAACGAGCGCACAAGATACGGCGAGCAAAGTAATGGTGGCAATCATTGGTACTTGCTTCATTGCTTTGGATACTTCGCTTTGATGGCCAAACACGCCGCAATGTAGGCTTCAACTTGCGCGGTGTCGCCCTTCACAATGCCGTCCAAATAGTCAGCCATTGGTGGGTATTCCATCATTCGAAGTTGCTGATATGTTGGCTCTTGTGTTGGCTCTTGCACTGGTTCAATTGGTGCAGGAATGTCAAAAACTGCCCAAGACGCGCCATCAAAAGCTGCAAATTGTTTGTCTGTTGTTTGTGGTGGCTCAATAGTTGTTGCATGTGCTGGCACAAGCCATTCACCATGGCTTAACGGGTCAGCGTCTGCAATGCTTTCACCAACGAATTGGCCCGAATCTGCGTTGTAGTTGTAGATTTTCATTTGATGGGCTCAATATTTGATGCAATTCAACATGGCAATGTTTCTTGGTCGGTTCTCTGCTCCGCCTGCTGCCTGAATCACACTTGATGATGTGGCCATATATGGGAAACCCACCCCCGCCCAACCACCACCACCAGAGCAAGTGATTTGTGATTGAGAAACGTAACCAGAAATATTGTGGTTATGGGATGCCATGTCACCAGCTTGGAAAGTTCCAAGACCTCGACCTGAATCAACACCCCTACCGTCATCTAATCCACGGATGAACTCACCACGTAGGTCAGGCAGCGCAAATGTTGTCGAGCCATCACCCGCACCAAATGTTGTGCCAATGACGGCAAACAATGCAGCGTAGGCTGTTCGGGAAACTAATGCCCCGTTAGCTTTAATCCATCCAGCGGGTGCCGTTGTGCCGGGCCATGGCTTGACATCACCCGGTTTAAAACCACTTGCTTGCGCGGTCATAGGCATATCAATAGCCCTCAAGAACAAGCAAGTTCGGATTGCTTGCAATGTCACCAATCGCTGAGATTGCGCCATTTCCACAAACCAGTGGCTCCCAATATCCCTTTGGTTGCAATTCAATACCACTGCCAACAACGGCTGGGCCAGTGAGACTTAACCAAATGCTTCCTGAAGTATTTTTGTTTTGAATAACCAAAGCTCTACGAGCAGCTCGAGCAGCCAAAATTTGCTGGCTTGAAGTTGTCACAGTCACATCGTTTTGACTGACGTTGCTGTAAGTGTTTTGGTTTGTTGAAACCACGCCACTCAAGACCATTTGTTGGTCTACAAACTCATCAGACGCAACAATGATCGAGCCAGAGTTTGGAAACGCTGTTAAGTTCTTGAGTTGCAAACGAGTGAAAGGCGAATCTTTCAGGCCTTGACCAGCCAGAATTGGTGAAACCTCACCAAACTCGCCTACGACGCTTAATGCTCCGGTGCAAGTTTGGATTCGGAAATACGTACCAACGGCAAGGACTTGGGCAGAACCGCCCGCATCCATGGTGAAGTCATACGTTTTTACTGAAACGCTCATTTTTTACCCATTAGGAAATAGAGAGCGCCACCAATAAAAGTGAGCAAAAGCAGTGGCGAGCTGCTTGGAGCACTTTGAAACGGGGTTTGCATGCTTGAACGTGCAAGGCCCATCGTTGCATATGTTCCATCAGGATTCGCCACTGTGTACTGCCCTGCTTGGCTTGACGCATATGGGTCTTCACCATTCAGGTTTTGATCACTTCCAACGATGGTGTTTGCCATGCCTGTGAACATACGAAGTGCACGTGTCAAATCGCTTTCTACTGGCATGACCAGCGTCGAGTTAGTCCCTGTTGACATGGTTCACCGCCGCTTAGTACATCGACAGAGGAATGATTTCTTCTGTTTCGATAGTGATGGTTTCAGTATTGCTGAAGGTAGCCAAGAACATAGCTTGAGTCACACCAGATGCGGGACGGGTATCCCAAACTCGACCGCTTTGAACGTTGTCAAGCATTGCATCAAACACAAACAAGTTGCTCTGTGGAGCGCGTTTTGCACGTCGCTGGATTTGGTTAATATCCAAGGTCGACGAATCAAATTCAACCAAACCGTTACGCACGATTTGGACAGCATTCATGCTGCTTGAATAGATGTAGATTCGTTTGTAAACAGAGCCACCGCCCGATGGATCGATGTGTGGGATTGGCAAGGCAACCTTGCTGTTTGCAGCTGGCACGGTGTAAGAAACACGGTGGCGGCGTTGAATCAAGAATCGAATGGCTTCTTCGCCGGGAACGGCAACAGCTGGCGACAACTCGGCCAAGCCAGTCAATGCAGGTGAAGTTGCACCAGATGTGGTGACTTCCATGCGCAAAGACACAATGCCGCTTTGTGGGCTCAAGTCAATCGCACCGCTTTGGAAAGCATTGATGGTGCGTGCATTACGCTCCATAAAGTCGATACACAAACGGTTTGCATCAGCTGGGTTGCCTTTGAACAATTCACTAGCGTCAAGTTTGCTGCCATCTGATTCCCAGATGACCTTGCCGTTTGCTTTCAACTGGATGAGGGTAATCATCGACTTGCTGAAAGTTGTACCCGACAAAGTCAGGTTGATTGCTTCAAGCGTGGAGCCGAGCAAGTTGTTCAAGTCACAAATAGCGATACCCGAAGCGACCACGTTGTTAAACGGGTTGAGTGGAATGATTTTGTTCATGTGTTTTTTGTCTCAGAGTTGAGAAATTTGGATTAGCGACTTACGCGCCTGCTTTGCCGCCGGGCAACATTGCGCCGACCACGGGGATTTGCATCACGTTCGTTTGGAACAGATTGATGAGAATCAATGCCACTGCCACTTCAGCCACGAAAATGGCCTTGCCTTTGATGTCTTTCATGAGGATTCCTTGTGTTGGTTGAAAGTTAGAAGCCTCGATTGAAAAGGCTAAAAACAATCAACACAACACCATCACGCGCCCCTAGCGTTACCTCTACTGGCCCTACCGGTAGGGAGTGAAACACGCCCATCAGATAGCTCACCTGTGTCGTAATTTCGCTCTATCCACTCAAATTTTTGCAAGGCTGTGACCTTCTCAATCGGGCAATCAATTGAACGGGCCACGTATTGACGATGCGGAAATTCTCGCAATGCGCACACGTGCACCAGCGAACAGTTCCCCAAAAATGTTTTGTCCACCAGTGCGGGGTTTTGGGTGCAACCAATGATGTGCACGGCTTCATGGCGGCCCGATGTGGTCATCTTGCGCCATGCAGCTGGAGCCCAGCCAGGTGTGGTGACGTTGGCGAGCTCCTCGGCCACAAACACAGTTTGGCCAAAGGCATAAACCAGCTCACAAAGCGCCTCAAACTCTTTGCGAACAGCCTTCTCACCTGCCCCGCGCGGGACGTATCGAATGGCTAGCGCACCACCTTTGGCGGCAATCATGGCGCGGCGAATTTCATCCAGCGTTTGCACCTGTTTTGCAAACTCGCCATATTCGTTTTTGAAGTCCCAAAACACCATGCGCGAAGCCTTGATTTCACGCAACTTTTGCTTGACCCAAAGCCCCTTTCCTGTGCCACTGGCCCCAATCACGGCCCAAATTTTGGCGTCATGCGTGACTGCCATCGGATGCCTTTGCGTTCTCACCTTCTTTGGTTGTGGCCTGTTTTTTGTTTTTGCGGTTTTTCCACCACCACACCACACCACCCAAAATTGTTTCTTTGGCTGTCTTGGCTTCAGCCAGCTTTTGACGCATCACAAAAAATGTCGGTACCGCAAACCCAATCGTTGCAGCAATGAGCCCAAACTCAGGTGAGTTTGATGGGCTATTCCATCCGTGCTTCTCGGCCACTTGCTGCATGTGTTGTCCCCACTGCAAACAGCGGTCTTCGCTGTAAACGGGTTTGAGCTCAGGCGCGGCCATGCAAAGCAAGCCCCCAATGCTGAACATCATCACGCCCCAGTCTCGGGCCCCGTTTTCCATGCTGGCAGTTTGCTGCTGGGTGTCTGCTGCTTGTTGGCGTTGTTCGTGGGTTGGGTTTTCAGCGTCTACCCCCTGTGTCATTTCGGCCAAGGCCTCTAGGCGGTTGTCTTCCATGCTCATGAGAAAAGCCCTCTGCGTTTGTTACTCGTAGCGGCGCTAGGTGTAGCCGTCGTTTCAGTAGCGCTACTGTCGCTACCGGTAGTGAGTGATTCGGAATTGATAGGGGCCACCTCTGCCACGGTATCGGTAGAGGTGGCGGTATCAACCACCGGGCGCATTTTGTTTTTCAATAGGTCAAGCTGACGCTCATTGCGGGGGAAGTACTGGCTTCCACATTCAGGGCAATATCGGTAGATTGACTTAGGCCCTTGCTTGACGTGGGCCGCTTTGAAATCGCATTCAGGGCATGCGCTGCGCCCGATGATTTGACTTGACATAGCCGATTAGAAAGACAGAGCTTCTAAGTCTTTGACTTCTACGGCTTCGGTGTCACCGTTGTCGAATTTCACAACGACTTCATCGGGATGCTTTGGGTTGACCGTGTGCACGGTGCCAGCTTGACCAGCGCGGGGATGGTCTTCAGTTTTGACTTTGACGGACTGCCAGACGGAATAACGCATAGATTTCTCCATTGCGCGGCTGGCGGTTCTTGTTTGAATTATGGCCGATTAACGCGTTTTTAAAGCCCTGCCCTGCCCTGCACATCAAATCATCGAAAAAATGGCTTGTGCGTCGTTTTGGCTCGTTCTGGTGTTGTTCGCGGCCAGTACATCCGCCTGAGAAAACCTCCCTTCGTGCCCTGAAAAACAAAAACACCTGTGAGCATCGATGTACTTAAGTACAGCCTACACACCTGCGTGGCGCAAGCATGGGGGCTTCATTTCCCCCTCCCGTGAGGGCTTGCCCCACGGGGGGCTATTGATGATTGTGGATAAGTCAGCGAATAAGCGCGTTCTACGCGCGCGTAATAGATAAAGGAAGTCCTCATTGATACCCCTGCGGTATACCCTGCGGTAATTAAACTGTGAAAGTCTTGAAACCCGCATGGATAAAGGCCTAGAACTATCCACACCCCTGCGGTAAACCCTGCGGGGTATTTGAATGGGCGAGCGAAATTTTTTGTTTTGGTGTGTGCATGTTCTTGGGTGGTGTGAGCCACAAACGCAGCTGGCCTTGAGCTTCATTTGTGGTGCTGCGCTTTAGCAAACCCTCACGCTCCATGTCATCGATGCACCGCCTCAAAGTCCAATAGGAAGGCCCAGAACGGCGTTTCCCGCGCTCTGGTTGTGGTGGGGTCATCAACTCCATCAAACGGGCATAAGAGCCGTAAAACTCGCCTGTTTCAAACACGCAGTGAGCGTGAATCAGGGCATACAGATGGAAGGCGAAGCTGTCACGCAAAACGTGAAGCAGGACATGTAGAACTTCAGCCGAGTAATGGGCGAAGCGCGGCACGAAAAGTGTGGCCGGTAGTGGTGCACGTCCACCGCTTGAGCCAGCGGCTGGCGTATTCCGTTTGGGAATCATGCTATTGATGCGGCCTCAAGCACTTTTGATAGCGCTCTAGCGTCACTCAACATCATTGGGACGGGGTAAAACAATGGGTCTTCGCCCTCTGGTGTGTGGAATGTCAAAACCACACGCTCACCAATGTTTGGCAAGTTCACCAGTTCTACCTTTGCTTGCATGGCGCGGCCACGAATATCAATTGACATCGTGACACTCATGCGCGCTCCAATTCGCTCATCAGTGGCAGTGGGCTTGCGCACTCCAAAGCTGATTCAATTCCGAAAACCAACGCCTCGGCTTGGTCACGTGTCAGCACTACTGATGCACGGTGGCCACCATCAACAATTGGGGTTTCGATATGGAGCTCAATCAGACTGGTGATGGGTGAAGGCTTCACCACAACATCGTCTGTATGGGTCTTGATCGTTGTTTTCATGGTTCTTCACGTCCGTGGCCCTAAGGGGACTGCCCCACCCGAAAGGGGAAGAACCACCGACGCCGCAATTGAGTTTTGGGGCAGTCGGGTGGAATATAGATTAGCGCGCTAAACATGTCAAGCGATAGATTACGTAATCCGGTACGTAACTCTTGACGGTTAGCGAAAGATGACTATGCTATACCCCATTGCTTAGGAGGAACCACCATGAAAGCTTCACTATGGATCGACCGAGCCAAATCGGTCAAAGGCTGGGAATCTGATTACAGAGCAGCTAAAGAGCTAGGTATGACGCGCGGCGGCATGAGCCAAATTAGGACAGGTGACAGTGCCACGCTTGGCGAAGATACCGCACTTAAAGTCGCCCTCGCCTTAAATGTTGACCCGGTTGTAGTCTTGGCTGACCAAGCTATGGAACGTGCTAAATCAGAGCCAGCAAAAAAGGCTTGGAAAGAGGTATTGGAGAAGCTTGGCGGGAGTCAGCTGTATATTATGTAAAGTTAATAAAATGATCAAACCCACGTGGCTACACCGTTCTCGCTCTCTGCTACTTTTATGTTGGCTTACTTTCATGTCGGCTTGCTGGGCACAGAACGTGATTCACCATGGGCCTGTCTTAGATGTGCAAGTACAGCGAGGCAACGAACGCTTGCCAATGGCTTTGGTGAATCGTTTACGTCAAGGAGACCGGTTGCTGGTGCGCCCTGACAACAGCACATTGACCAAAGACGGTTGGGTTTTGTTGCTGGCTCGGGTCTCACCAACTGGCAACCAAGTGGTTTCTAAACATTTTGAAGTCAGCGAACTTAACGCGCCTGCAGAGCTAGAAATCACAGCTGATAACCAAGTGGCAGTCATCATGTTAGCGCCGCAGCTTCGCAACTTGTTTGGCCTTTATACAAGTCTGTCCGAATCCGCAAGTTTGCTCAACGATGTTTTGCGTGGTGATCCACAGCGGTTTTATGAGCTGCAAAAAGTCGATCAAATTAACCAAGCGATCCAAGCGATCAGCCAAGGCTTAAGCAAACGAATGGCCGGCAGTCAGCCACAAGAGTCAATTCAAGCTGCTCGAGATTTGGCAGAGAAATTTGGGGTCAGAAGCATTGATCCTGAGTGTTTGCGCAACGACACGGTCAATACCGAATGTGTGGCGACACAAATCGTCATCAACAAAGACTTCTCGCTGCCTTCAACAAGCGACTTGAATGCCATGCTTGGCAATAAAAAAGCCATTGATTTCAATAGCTTTTTGCTTTCGAACTTGCGTATGTTTTCAGAAGCCAGTGACTACTTAGGCAACAAATACCGCGACAGCTACGATTTCGCACCGACGTTTGGACGTCGCCAAACATCCTCCTCGCGCATTGAACTTTTTTCTATCGCAAGGTTTCGCAAAGGCAACATCAAAACGGCCTATCTCTATGTGCCATCTTGGTTCAGCGGCAATGTCCCCAGCCTGCAAACCACGTCTAAATCCATCGCTTGTTTCAATCGCGGTGAAGTGCAGCTTCAGTTACAGGGCAAATTACCTTTGGTGAGCTACTGGCATGATTGGCAAATGCAGATCAGCGAAGCTCCCTCGGCAACGCCACTGGGTAGCGCCACTGGCTTGACGTTTGACCCTGACACTGCACGTTTGAGTTTCGATTCACTTGCGCTGGACGCTACGGCATATTCTGAAATCGACGAAGTTTGGGTGCATTTGAAAGCGCGATTTGGTTTTGATCCCCTCACCTTTGCACCGATACGTTTGCGTTTGCCCACAAAGGATCCCAGTCGTCTCTTGCAGGCGATAGAGGGTCAACGCGATGTGATTTCAGGCGAAAAAGCGCAGCTAACGGTACGAGATCCTGCGGTAGCCGCTTGCATGGAGGCCATGTGGGTAGAGTTGCCCGATGGAAAAGTCGTGCGCAATGACCCAGCAAACCCAGCCCGGCTCGATATTGATTTGCGAAAAATTCCCCCCTCAGAGCTGAAGTTAAACATTCAACAAACGGGTGCAAGCCCCCTTTCACTTGCTCTACGAGTCCTGCCACCCCGCGCGCGCATCACACGCATTGAGCATGCGCAGTCAGATGACAGCCTGTTGGTCAGCGGCACACAGCTTGAACGGATTGCACGGGTGGAGATTGGTACCGTGGCTTGTTCGGCCGACGCCGCGATACCGCATCCAAGTTTGGCGCAAACATGGGTCATGGCATGTGATGGCAACATCCGTGACAACGCCAAACTTCCCGATTCAGTGAATGTGTTGCACCGCAATAACGAACCTATTGCATTGCGTGTCCCCTTGAGCAAAACAGCAACCAAACCGCGTGTAGGCATTTCTGAAAATGCGCCAAATGCCATTGTGGTGAGTCCCTCGACAAAGGCTTTGCAGTGGGGGCTATCGCCTACGGGTACTTACATGAGCGAGGACTCTGGTTTGAATCTGCTGTTGCAGGCGCAGGCCCCCTACTCGCTGGTGCGCGGTACTTATGTGCTCCAGTTTCGATTCAAAAACGACCCAATCACGGACAGTCAACCCATCCATGCATCACTGATTGCAGACTTTGCGCACAACGAATTGCGCACGCGCAATCCAGTGAGCTTTGCGTCTATCGAGCTGCCGAGCATGGTCAATCCACTGGAATACCGCATTTCGCACAGCCCTTCCGGGCTGACGAGCGAATGGCAGAGTTTGCCCCGTCAAGTGTTATTGCTCCCTGAGCTGCAAGGCGCTAGCTGTTCACCGCAAGGCGACGCACTTTGGGTCAACGGCAAACGGTTGGATCTGATAGATGCGGTGAAAGTGGGTGACGACGCCAAGTTTGAAGACTCACAGCTGGTGTCTTGTCCTCAAGGACTATGTCTGAGTTTGCCAATTTCTACGACGGGTAGCGCACTTAGCATGCGTCTGCGTTGGGTCGATGACCGTTTGTTTCAGCCCCGAATTCCCAGCGCGACGCAAGCTTGCGCAAGCCCCTTAAGCAATTGATCAGCGCTTATTCTTTGAGTGGGTTTTGAATAAACCATGCTTCGATAAAAGCACGAATGTAAAAAGCGCTTTGCTGGTGGTCGCTGTGCAGTGCCAGATCCAAAGCAGACGCATTGGCGTTGTTCACCAATGTGGGGTCGGCACCTTCTTCTAGCAACAGCTTCACCGCCAAAGGCGGCGCTGAATAAGCCGCCAACATCAAAGGCGTGGTGCCGTTGGCTGATTCGCTGTCGATGTATGCATCGTTGTCCAACAGCAAACGAATCATGTCGCGGTGGCCACGTGTGGCCGCGTAATGCAGCGGTGTCCAACCCGGCTTATTGATGTCCGCACCTCGCTCAATCAGCACTTTGGCCAAGTCCAACTGGTTGTTGATTGCCGCCAACATGAGCGGCGTTTCACCGGATTGGTTTTGCGCATTGAGGTTGGTGCTGGGGTGCTTGGCCAAGAGCATCGCTGATTTGGGAGACTCGGATTGAATGGCGAACAGCAGTCCCGGAACCCCCTTTTCGTTCGGTGTATTGGGGTCAAAACCGCGAACCAGCAGCTTTTCTATGGTGGCAGGTTGATCAAATGTGACAGCTGCGATGAAATCATCATACGAGCCTGCGTTGGATAAAGAATATCCAATAAAAACATATAGATATAAAAAATACCTAAAGTATTTTCTCATTTCAAAACTGCGCTAAAAAGTTGGTCAAAGTTGCGGCTGGTGGCTTCGGCCACGGCTTCCACGGTCATGCCTTTGATTTCGGCAATCTGCTTGGCAACGAAGGGGACATATGACGGATTGTTGGTCTTGCCACGGTACGGCACAGGCGCCAAATAGGGGCTGTCGGTCTCGATCAAGATGCGGTCCATGGGCACAAATTGGGCGACATCCCGCAAGTCTTGGGCATTTTTGAAGGTCAAGATGCCTGAGAACGAGATGTACAGGCCGAGGTCCAAGCCTGCACGGGCCACATCAGCAGTTTCGGTGAAGCAGTGAAACACGCCTCCTGCACTGCCTGCTGAGCCGTCTTCGCCCTGCTCTTTCAAAATCGCCACGGTGTCTGCCGATGAGCTGCGGGTATGAATGACCAAAGGCAATTGGGTTTGCTGCGCGGCTTGGATGTGGATGCGAAAGCGGTTGCGTTGCCATTCCATATCGGCCACGGTGCGCTCGCCCAAGCGGTAATAGTCAAGGCCTGTTTCTCCAATGCCCACCACTTTAGGCAGTTTGGCTCGGGTCAAAAGGTCGTCCAGCGTGGGCTCTTGCACGCCTTCGTTGTCTGGGTGTACGCCCACGGTGGCCCAAAAGTTATCGAACTGTGTGGCTAGGCTGTGCACTTCGGGAAAGCGTTCCAACGTGGTGCTGATGACCAAGGCTCGCGTGACTTGGGCCTTGGCCATGTCATCGCGGATGGTGTGGATGTTTTCAACCAGTTCTGGAAAATTCAGATGGCAGTGGGAATCGGTGAACATATTTCTTTTTTAGTCTTTAGCGCGCAAAGCTGTTTGCGAACGCGCTACCAAGGCTTCAAACATCAAGCCTGCGTTGTAGGGGTGCTCAGACGTGCGTGCCGCATCCATCAGGTCTTTGGACCATTGGGTGAGCGAACTCACAGTGCCCGCAGTCGGTAAGTCTGCCGCCATGAAGAACCGTGGCTCGCCACCGGTACGCAAAGCCAGCAGGTCGTGACACAGCTTTTGCAGCATGGCAATGGCTTGCGATGGCGTTGCATCAGACACAGCACCGACATCACCACGCAATACAGCTTTGGGTAAGCCTGCCCAAATGGCGGCTTTGAGGCCGGCATGGGCAAGGTCTAGTGCGTCTTCGGGGCGGCCACCCGCTGCGCGCAGCAATACGGCGGCTTCTGAGGCGGGCACGCCTTGGGTTTGCAACCAGCTCAAAGCCTCGGCTTCGGTGGGCCAGACCATGGTGTGGGTTTGGCAGCGGCTGCGGATGGTGGGCAGCAGCTGATGGGCCGCTTCGCTGGCCAGCACAAAGCGGCATTCGCCTGGCGGCTCTTCGAGGGTTTTGAGGATGGTGTTGGCCGTCACATGGTTCATGCGCTCGGCGGGATACACAAACACCACTTTGGTGGAGCCGCCTGAGCGGGTTTGCTGGCTGAAAGCCACCATGTCGCGTGCAGCTTCGACGCGAATTTCTTTGCTGGGCTTGCGTTTTTTGTCGTCAAGGTCTTTTTGGGTTTTCTCGTCCAGCGGCCAGCTCAGCTCCAGCGCCAAGGTCTCGGGCATCAGAGTGCACAAGTCGGCATGGGTGCGCACATCCACGGCGTGACAACTGCGGCATTGGTAACAAGCGCCCTTCTTGGTGGGCGCTTCGCACAGCCAAGCACGGGCCAGTTCTAAACCGAGCGTGTATTGGCCCAAGCCCGATGGACCTTGTAGCAGCCAAGCGTGGCCGCGTCGCTCGAGCAACGTGGTGAGCTGGCCTTGTAACCAAGGGCTCAGCAAAGGCCTCGCTTGTGGTGTGGTGGTTTCGGTCATGTGGCGCGGGTGCTCAACCAGCCGCGCTGCACAAAGTTTTGATGCAGTTGCTGCCACACGGCTTCACGGGTTTGAGCAGCGTCAAGGCGCACAAAGCGCTGTGCGTCGGAATGGGCACGTGCGGCATAGCCGTCGGACACTTTTTGGAAAAACTCAACAGGCTGCGCCTCAAAGCGGTCTGGCACACGTGCACCTGCTAGGCGCACGGCGGCAATGGCTGGGTCGAGCTCAAACCATACGGTCACATCGGGTTGGCGCAGGCCGTGTGAGGTTTCTTGAACCCAAGTTTCGAGCTGTTGCAAGACGCGCAAATCAAACCCACGGCCACTGCCTTGATAGGCAAAGGTGGCATCGGTGAAGCGGTCGCACAGCACCACATCGCCACGTGCCAAAGCGGGCTCAATCACGTTTTGTAAATGGTCTCGACGGGCTGCGAAGATCAGCAGTGCTTCGGTCAGCGAATCCATCGCGTCGTGCAACACCATCTCGCGCAGCTTCTCGGCCAGTGGCGTGCCACCGGGCTCGCGGGTGAGCGTGACTTGGCGGCCTTGCGCTTTAAAAGTAGCAGCCAAGCCCTCGATGTGCGTGGACTTGCCAGCGCCATCAATGCCTTCAAAACTGATGAACAGACCTGTTTTTTTCATAGCCTGCTATTTTGCCTGTTCAGCATCACTGACCTGATGTTTTACGTTGGTACCGATTCACCGCTGCGTTGTGCTCTTCCAGCGTGGCGCTGAAGTAACTCGTGCCATCACCCTTGGCCACAAAGTACAGCGCCTTGCTGGGCGTGGGCTGCACGGCGGCTTTGAGTGCGTTGCGACCAGGCATGGCAATGGGTGTGTGCGGCAAGCCCTTGCGGGTGTAGGTGTTCCACGGGTGATCGGTGCGCAAGTCGGCACGGCGCAGGTTGCCATCGTAGTTGTCGAACATGCCGTAAATCACTGTGGGGTCGGTTTGCAGCGGCATGCCCACAGCCAAACGGTTGTGAAACACACGGCTGATGGTGGTGCGGTCGCTCTCGCGGCCAGTTTCTTTTTCAACAATGCTGGCCAAGATCAAGGCTTCTTCAGGCGTCTTTACTTGGATGTCAGAGCCTCGCAGCTTCCATGCTGCAGCCAGTTGTTTGTTCATCGCTTTGGCGGCGCGCTCCATTACATGCAACTCGGAGGTGCCTTTGCCGTAGGTGTAGGTGTCGGGAAAAAAGCGGCCTTCGGGGGCCACGCCCGGCATGCCGAGTTTGACCATGAGCTGGTCATCGCTCAGGTCTTGGGTGTCGTGCTTGAGGCCTTCGGCTTTGGCCAGTGCGGTGCGGAATTGGCGAAATGTCCAGCCGTCAATCAGGCTGATGGCTTTGAGGCTTTCTTCGCCACGGCTGAGTTTGCGCAGCAAATCAAGTGGCGTGTTGCCTTGGCTCAGCTCGTAGCTGCCTGCACGCAACTTGCGCGACTGGCCGCTGACACGGAAAAACGCATACAGCACCACTGGCTGCACATCCACGCCTGCATCGACTACAGCTTGAGCAATGCCACGCACAGGGGTTTGGGGCTCGATGGACACATCCACGGTCGCCGTGGACAGTGACATAGGGGTCAATACCCACCAGCCAGATGCCGCTGACAGCAACAGGGCCAGACTCAGCACCGTCCAAAAGATTCGCTTGATGAGCCGCATCACAACCCTATGTCCAATCACGTTAATCAAGCGAGCATGATAATTCACCCTATGTCACAGACCACCTTTGCCACCTCCGCGCCTTTGAACGGCATCGCTCCCCTGCCCCACCTCGGCATCATCCGCGCTGCGGGTGTCGACGCCGCGAGCTTTTTGCACAACCAGCTCACCAACGATGTGCTGTTGATGAAAGACAGCCAATGTCGCTTGGCCGCTTTTTGTAATGCCAAGGGCCGCATGCAAGCGAGCTTCGTCGTTTACAAACGTTCCGCCGAAGAACTGCTGCTGATTTGCCACAAAGACTTGATCGCTCAAACGGTCAAACGCTTGTCGATGTTTGTGCTGCGCGCCAAAGCAAAGTTGAGTGATGCCACAGATGAGTTTCAGTTGCTGGGTTTGTCTGGTGATGCGGCGCTTGCGCTACTAAGCGAAGCATCCACAGAGCCATGGCAACGTCACGTTGCAGGTTCGGCCGATGTGTTGACCCTTTACCCAGCACTCGACCAACCACGTGCTTTCTGGCTTGCGCCCAGAGACGTCGCTGCGCCCACAGGCCCAGCCCTCAGCGCAGACCTGTGGCAAGTGGGTGAAGTGATGAGCGGCATTGCGTGGGTTGAGCTGGCCACCTTCGAAGCCTTTGTGCCGCAGATGCTCAACTACGAATCGGTGGACGGCGTGAACTTCAAAAAGGGCTGCTACCCTGGCCAAGAGGTTGTGGCACGCAGCCAGTTCCGTGGCACCTTGAAGCGCCGTGCGTTCATTGTGCAAAGTGCCGTGCCGTTGGCCGCGGGGCAAGAAGTGTTTTCCAGCTTAGATGCCACGCAACCTTGTGGACTGGTGGCACAAGCCGCCAGCGATGGTGCGAGTCATGTGGCGGTGCTTGAGTTGCAACTCAGTGCCACTGAAAACAGCAGCTTGCATTTGGCTGCGGCAGATGGGCCCGTGCTGAGCCTGCTGCCGCTGCCTTACGCCTTGCGTGAGGATATTTAAGCGGCTGCGTGCTTAAAAACGCACGCCAGCCTTCAAACCCAGCGTTGCATTTTTGCCCGTGCGGTCGTACTCAGCTGAGAGATTGACCAGCAGCACGTTCCAGCTCACGCCCACAAACGACTTGCTTTGTGTGAAGCTTTCATCGCTCTTGCCTGTGGCTTTTGCATTGGAGTAAACCGTGCCCACACCCGCGTAAGGTGTGAAGCCAACCAAGCCTTTGGAAATCAACACATCCAGCCCCGTGTTGTTGAGTTCCATGCCCGACACACCACCCATGCGGCTGTGATTGCCGCGCAGGGCAATGGCGGGCGTGATGGCATTGCCTTCGAGCAACGCGTATTTCACGTGAACACCTGCAACCGACACATTGGTAGAGGGCACTTTGGCCACAAAACCACCCACATCCCAGCCGCCAGGCAAGCCTTTGGTGACCGACAACTTGGTTTGAATCAGGTTGTTCATGCTGTCACCGCTTGCGGTCTGCCAAGCAGCGCCCGCTTTTGTTTGGGTCATCGTGGCTGATGCGCTGATATCAAAACCTGTCAAGCCCAAGGGCGCCGCTGGCTCAATCGCCTTGGTGCTGGTTGCTGCGGCCAAGTCTTTGCTCAATGCCAAAAATTCGGTTTGGCTGAGAGCGCTGACGTTGTTCAAATCACCCGCCATGGCTTGGGTGCTAAGTGCCATTGAGCTTGCGATAGCCAAAGTCACGGGTAAAAAGTGGTGTGCGATTTTCATAAGGAAATGTTTCTTAAAGTTTTAATTGTGCGTATTTTTACACGGTTGCAACGCCGCTATACCAAGCTCAAACGCATCTCCACATGCGGTATGCCCACCTCGTCAAACGGCTCGCCCACGATGCTGAACCCGTAGGCTGCGTAAAAGCCTTCCGCGCTGCGTTGCGCACTTAGGCGAACTTCTTTGTCGCCGCGTCGACGTGCCTCTGACACCAAGGCTTCTAGCAGGCGAGCGCCATAGCCGTGGCCACGGGCTTCTTTCAGCACGGCCATGCGCCCTACCTTGGCCACATTGGCAGAGGGTTGTAGCAAGCGGGCATTGCCCAAGGGGTGTCCAGTCACATCAAATAGCACCGCGTGCAAAGCGGTGGCATCGTCTGCATCCCATTCGTCTTCTGGGGCGATGCCTTGCTCTTTGACAAACACTTCTGTGCGGATGAATTGCGCAGCTTGATGCAATGTTTGCCAGCGACCGAGGGTAATGGTGGGGGCAGTTTTCATGCCCATATTGTCGAATTAGTTCAGCGTGTACTGCGCTGCTAAATCCAAAAAACCTTGAATGTCTGGATCAATGCCTGTTTCTGAAAGCAAAATGGTTGCCACTGTTGGTGCGATGCGCATCGCCAATCGCGCGTCGATGAACAGCAAGCGAGAGCGTCTTGCCAGTACATCCTCGACATGAACCGCATATTCATAGCGAGCAGCAAATCGCACCATCGCTTCGCTCAATCCATCGGTTAGCCAAGTCTGGTGACCAGGTAATTGTTGTACCCAAGTCTGTTCACTGCCATACGAGTGCAATCCTTCCGGTTCACAGATGGATATGGGCAAATCACTCAAATTTTCTGCACCTACCAATTTGAGTATTTCAGTGCATGACCTACTTTTTGGCATGAGTAACGTGCTGTCAAAACATTTTTGAAGAACATCTTCAGCCATCGCTCGGTAGGTTGTCCATTTGCCCCCTGTGACGGTGACGAGGCCTGAGTCACTGACCAGTACCGTATGTTCACGGCTCAGTGCTTTGGTGTTGTGGCCTGTTTTCTCAGGGGGCTTGACCAGTGGACGCAAGCCAACCCAAATACTTTTAACATCGCTTCGCTGAGGAGCGTCTCGCAAATAACGCGCAGATTCGTTCAGGATGAAATCAATTTCTTCCTCAAAAGCCAACGGCTCTTTGGCCAAGTCATGTCGAGGCGTGTCTGTTGTTCCCAAAATAACTTTACCCAACCAAGGCACTGCAAACAGCACGCGGCCATCGGCTGTTTTGGGAATCATCAAACCGGCATGGCCTGGCAGAAATTTTTTGTCCACCACAATGTGAACACCTTGACTCGGTGCCACCATCGCTTGTACATCCCCATCTTGCGCACGCAAAGCATCGACCCAGACCCCTGTGGCATTGACCACGCAACGTGCTTGAATGTCATGCGCAGCCCCCGTGAGCGTGTCTTGGCATCGCACACCTGATACTCTTTTATCTGAGTACAACAAAGATGTGGCTTGCATGTAATTCAATAGCAATGCACTTTCTAGTGCCGCACTGCGTGCCAAAGCCAATGCCAATTTGGCATCGTTGAATTGGCCATCCCAATACTTCACGCCGCCTTTGAGGCGATCTGCTTGCACAGAGGGAAGACACGCCAAGGTCTCTTCACATGACAAGAATTCTGTATCGCCAAGGCCAGACCTGCCAGCCAAAGCATCGTAAATTTTTAAACCAATACCGTAAAAAGGTTTCTCCCACCACGCATAAGACGGCATCACAAATGAGAGTGGTTGCGCGATGTGTGGTGCATTGTGTAGAAGTGTGCTGCGTTCGTGCAATGCTTCTCGTACTAAAGCAATATTGCCTTGCGCCAAATACCGTACACCTCCGTGCACCAGTTTGGTTGATCGCGATGATGTACCTTTTGCAAAGTCATTCGATTCAACAAGAACTACACGGTAGCCGCGTGCTGCCGCATCCAATGCCAAACCTAAACCAGTTGCACCGCCACCCACAATGGCGATGTCATACACCGCTTGAGGGTCAAGCTGCGCCAACAGATCTTCACGTCGTGTCAGCTGCGGCTGTGCTTGGGTTGGCATAGAAATCTAACGCTCCATCAATCAAGAACGAATAAAAAAAGGCCGTGTGAGTGTGTGACCCACACGGCCATCTGGTTTAACGGACCTTGCCGTTCTTCCATGCGTTCAACAATGAGTCGTACGCAATGGTTTCGCCTTTTGGTTTTTCATTGGCCAACTTCTTCCAAGGTGCGCCCTTGTCGCTGAGCCACTTGTTGGGGTCAGATTTGGCATTGAGCTTGGGTGGGCACACGGCCATGCCGGAGCGCTCCAAACGTGCCATCACGTCGTCCATTTCGTTGGCCAAGTTGTCCATCGCGGCTTGTGGTGTTTTCTCGCCGGTCACAGCCACGGCCACGTTTTTCCACCACAACTGAGCCAGCTTGGGGTAGTCAGGCACGTTGGTGCCGGTGGGCGTCCATGCCACGCGTGCGGGGCTGCGGTAGAACTCCACCAAACCACCCAACTTAGGTGCCATGTCGGTCATGGCTTTGGACTGGATGTCGGACTCGCGAATCGGTGTCAAACCCACGATGGTCTTTTTCAGAGATGTAGTTTTGGCTGTCACGAACTGGGCGTAGAGCCAAGCGGCAGCAGTTTTGCTTTCGTCATGGCCTTTGAAGAAGGTCCATGAACCCACGTCTTGGTAGCCGTTTTGCATGCCTTGCTTCCAGTACGGGCCGTTGGGGCCTGGGGCCATGCGCCACTTCGGTGTGCCATCGGCGTTCACCACGGGCAAACCTGGCTTGATCATGTCGGCCGTGAAGGCGGTGTACCAGAAGATTTGCTGAGCAATTTGGCCTTGTGCAGGCACAGGGCCGGCTTCGCCGAAGGTCATGCCAATGGCTTCCTTGGGTGCGTATTGCTTCATCCAGTCCACATACTTGGTGAGGGCGTAAACAGCGGCGGGTGAGTTGGTGGCGCCGCCGCGCGCGACCGATGCACCTTGAGGTGTACAACCATCAGCCGAAGCGCGAATGCCCCACTCGTCCACGGGCTTGCCGTTAGGAATACCGATGTCAGCCGAGCCAGCCATGGACAGCCAAGCGTCGGTGAAACGCCAACCCAGCGAGGGGTCTTTCTTGCCGTAATCCATGTGGCCGTAAATGGCTTTGCCATCGATGTTTTTCACATCGTTGCTGAAGAAGGCTGCGATGTCTTCGTAAGCGCTCCAGTTGAGCGGCACACCCAACTCGTAACCGTACTTGGCTTTGAACTTGGCTTTCAGTTCAGGCTTGGCAAACAAGTCGGCACGGAACCAATACAAGTTGGCGAATTGTTGGTCGGGCAATTGGTACAGCTTGCCGTCCGGTGCTGTGGTGAAACTGGTGCCGATGAAGTCTTTGATGTCGATGCCAGGGTTGGTCCACTCTTTGCCGTTGCCCTTCATGTAATCGGTCAAGTTCATGATCTTGCCGTAGCGGTAGTGTGTACCGATCAAATCGGAGTCGGTGATCCAACCGTCGTAAATGGACTTGCCTGACTGCATGGACGTTTGCAGTTTTTCCACCACATCGCCCTCGCCGATCAGGTCGTGCTTAACTTTGATGCCCGTGATTTCTTCAAAGGCCTTGGCCAGTATTTTTGATTCGTATTCGTGAGTCGCAATGGTTTCGGAGACGACTGAGATTTCCTTCACACCTTTGGCTTGAAGTTTCTTCGCCGCATCAATGAACCACTTCATCTCAGCCGCTTGCTGGGTTTTACTCAAGGTCGAGGGCTGGAATTCGCTGTCAATCCACTTCTTGGCAGCAGCTTCATCAGCCCAACCTTGAGACGACAGTGAGCAGGCAACTGCCACTGCGACGACGCTGTAACGCAACTTCATATCTATCTCCTCATTTTTTTGATACCCCTGTGTGAAGGTGCTTTCGGCTCCAGGGGGAAACAAGCCGTCCTTTTCTAGAAAACGAGCGTCAGCCTTTGCGCATGATCCAACCGAGAAGAACCATGGAGAGGACAAAGCTGAACCAAATCGATGGATCAGCTTCTAACGACAAAACTTGAGCCAACCAACCGCTGATGCCGACAAATGCCAAATTCACATAAGCTGCAGACAACAGGCCAATGAACAGGCGATCGCCTCGTGTGGTTTGCATGGGCAAAAAACCTTTGCGCATCAAGGTGGGTGATTTCATTTCCCAGACGGTCATCCCAGCGATCATCAGTCCGATGCAAGAAAAAAATACGGCCACAGGGGTGGTCCACGCCATCCATTCAAACATTGCAGTTCTCCTCTTGAAGCCGCATCAAACGCGACCCATCGCAAAACCTTTGGCGATGTAGTTACGAACAAACCAAATCACGATTGCACCAGGCACGATGGTCAACACACCTGCTGCCGCCAGCGTGGCCCAGTCCATGCCTGACGCCGATACGGTGCGCGTCATGGTGGCCGCAATGGGCTTGGCGTTCACGCTGGTCAAGGTGCGTGCCAAGAGCAACTCCACCCAACTGAACATGAAGCAAAAGAATGCAGCGACGCCCACGCCCGCTTTGATCAAAGGCAAAAAGATCTGCACGAAAAATCGAGGGAACGAATAGCCGTCGATGTAGGCCGTCTCGTCAATCTCCCGAGGAATCCCGCTCATGAAACCTTCGAGAATCCACACAGCCAACGGCACGTTGAACAGCAAGTGCACCAGTGCCACGGCTAAGTGCGTGTCCATTAAGCCCACGGAGCTGTAGAGTTGAAAGAACGGCAGCAAAAACACAGCGGGTGGCGTCATGCGGTTGGTCAATAGCCAAAAGAACACGTGCTTGTCACCCAAAAAGCTGTAGCGTGAAAACGCATAAGCGGCGGGTAATGCGACGGTGAGTGACATCACCGTATTCATGCCCACGTAAATCAGGCTGTTGATATAGCCCGAATACCAAGCTGGATCGGTCAGGATAGTTTCGTAGTTAGCCCAGGTGAAATGCTCGGGGAACAAGGTGAAACCAGCCAAGATTTCATTGTTTGTTTTGAATGACATGTTGATCATCCAATAAATGGGCAGCAAAGCAAATACAAGATAGAACCACAGAAAAACTGTGCGCTTTTGAAATTTTGTTTTATGCATGTCCACCCTCCTTCGGCTCTGTACCGACTTGCTGCATCCAGTTGTACAAAACAAAACAAAACAACAAAATGATCAAGAAATAAATCAATGAGAAAGCCGCAGCAGGCCCTAGGTCAAATTGACCCACAGCTTTTTGTGTCAAAAATTGCGATAAAAACGTGGTCGAGTTGCCGGGGCCACCACCGGTCAGCACAAAGGGTTCGGTGTAAATCATGAAGCTGTCCATGAAGCGCAACAGCACCGCAATCACCAAGACGCCGCGCATCTTGGGCAACTGAACAAAGCGGAATACATCGAACTTACTGGCGCCGTCAATACTGGCGGCTTGGTAATACGCATCAGGAATAGAACGCAAACCGGCGTATCCCAACAACGCCACCAATGGCGTCCAATGCCAAACGTCCATTAACAAGACGGTAAACCAAGCATGGTTGGCGTTACCTGTGTAGTTGTAGGCAATGCCCATGCCTTGAAGTGCTGCCCCCATCAGACCGATATCGGTACGCCCAAAAATTTGCCAAATCGTGCCGACCACGTTCCAAGGAATCAACAACGACAGCGACACGATGACCAGTACCGCTGATGATTTCCAACCCGTTGCAGGCATAGACAAGGCCAACAGAATGCCCAACGGTAACTCCACAGCCAACACCGAAAAAGAATAAATCAATTGGCGCAACAACGCGCCGTGTAACTCTTCGTCTCGCATGATCGCGGCAAACCATTCGGTGCCCACAAACACGCGACGGTCGGTGGAAATGATGTCTTGCACCGAGTAGTTGACCACCACCATCAAAGGCAAGATGGCCGAAAACGCGACGCACAACAACACGGGCAAAATCAAAAACCAGGCTTTCTGGTTGACGGGTTTGGTGGTCGTGCTCATGCCACGATCTCCTCGTTTTTATAAAAGCATGTATGTGCACCAATAACTTTTAGCCACACGGTTGAACCGGTTTGTACAGATGCACTGTCCGTCGATAAACGTGCTTTGACGGTTTGGCCATGGTGGCTTGCGGTGACGATATTGTGTGTGCCTACATCTTGAACTTGCGACACCAGCATGGGCAAAGCACCTGGCGTTTGGGCATCTGCCAATGCCACATATTCAGGACGTATGCCCAATTTAATGGTGCCCAACGGCAATGCTGCAGCGACGTCGAGTACATGTGAGCCCACACGCAAACCGGATGCATCCACCTCGGCGTGCAAAAAATTCATTCCAGGAGACCCAATGAAGTTGCCAACAAATGTGTGGCTAGGCCGCTCGAACAAGTCAGCGGGTGAGCCCACTTGCACGGCTCGCCCACGTGTCATGACCACCACTTGATCGGCAAACGTCAATGCTTCCACTTGATCGTGCGTGACATAAATCAAAGTCAGCTTGAGTTCATGGTGAATTTGTTTAAGCTTGCGACGCAGTTGCCACTTCAGGTGCGGATCAATCACCGTCAAGGGCTCATCAAACAACACCGCCGATACATCTGGGCGCACCAAGCCTCGGCCCAGAGATATTTTTTGTTTAGCGTCTGCCGACAAACCTGCGGCACGCTGGTTGAGTTGGCCGCTCATTTCTAGCATCTCGGCAATTTGGCCCACGCGTTGGTCCATCTTGTCTTTGGGCCACTGACGGTTGCGCAGCGGAAATGCCAAGTTTTCTGCCACTGTCATGGTGTCGTAAATCACAGGGAACTGAAACACTTGTGCGATGTTGCGTTCTTGTGGCGTTGCGTGAGTCATGTCACGCCCATCAAACAGTACATGGCCTTGTGATGGGGTCAGCAAGCCAGACATCACGTTGAGCATGGTGGTTTTGCCACAGCCAGAAGGGCCTAGCAAAGCGTACGCACCACCATCCTCAAACGTCATCTTCAAGGGGAGCAACGCGTAGTCGCTGTCGTGTTGTGGGTTGGCTTTGTAGGCGTGTGCCAAATCGAGATCAATCCGCGCCATCTCAATGTCCCTTCGTGCGAGTAGGTGCAAGCAGCAACATGCCTTGCGCATCAAACACATACATTTGCATCGGATTTACATACACCTGAACCTGCGCTCCCAAATCAAAGTAATGAACGCCCGTGAGTTGCGCGACTAAATTACCCATACCCGTGGCGACGTGCACGAAGGTGTCTGAACCTGAAATTTCAGCCAATTCCACACGCCCACCGATGGCAATGTCACCACTTTGTGCATGGGTGCGAACCGCGCTGGCTCGCATTCCCAAGGTGAGTTGGGGTGTCGAGGTGGACGGCAACGTCAACGCCATCAGCGGCCCACCGAGCAACTGAACACCCGTTGATTGCCGTGTGGCGTTCATCAAATTCATGGGCGGGTCACTGAAGGCCCGTGCCACGCGTAAAGATTTAGGGTTGTGAAACACCTCGGCTGTAGGCCCGTATTGCAATAACTCGCCTGCATCCATGACGGCGGTATAACCACCCAGCAGCAAAGCTTCACCAGGTTCGGTGGTGGCGTAAATCACAGTGGAGTCGCCGCTGGCAAACAATGCGCCCAACTCCTCGCGTAATTCTTCGCGTAACTTGTAATCGAGATTGACCAAGGGTTCATCCAACAGCATCAGCGGTGCTCCCTTAGCCAATGCACGCGCCAAGGCCACACGCTGTTGCTGGCCACCAGACAGCTCCGTGGGGTAGCGGTCTAAAAACATGTCGATATGAAGCTTTTCGGCCAAGGCTTGCACGCGTTGGGCGATGTTTTTGTCGCCACGCAGCTTCATGGGCGAAGCAATGTTGTCTCGCACTTTCATCGATGGGTAGTTGATGAACTGTTGGTAGACCATGGCGACATTACGCTCGCGAACAGGAACGCCCACCACATCTTGTCCATCTACCAGCACACGACCAGAACTGGGCACATCCAAACCCGCCATGATGCGCATCAGACTAGTCTTGCCCGCTTGGGTGGCGCCTAGCAGCACCGTTACATTTGCACTGCGAGGCGCTAGGCTCATGTCGTAAAGCCAGGTTTGAGGCCCGACTTTTTTACTGACACCTTCGAGAGACAACTGCATCACACCACCTTTACGCTTTGAGTTCGTCGACGATCTGTATCGCCTTTTGATAGATTCATTATTGTTCGATGTTTTTCTTTTTTGCTCAGTAATTACCCTTTAAATGTTCGTTTTTGTTCGGTTTAAAGTGATGACTCTTCGTTTGTGCATGAAAATCAGAATCTATGAATTCCAATCCACGACAAATTACTTTGCTCAAAGTTGTGCAAGAGCTTGGCTCTGTGACGGTCGAACAACTGGCTGAAAAATTAGGTGTGACCTTGCAAACGGTGCGCCGTGATGTGCAGCGCATGGCGGAGACGGGGCAGCTCACGCGCTTTCATGGCGGCGTGCGTGTGCCCAGCTCAACCACAGAGAACATTGGTCACCAGCAGCGCGTCAACCTCAACTCAGAAGCTAAAACGCGGATCGCACGAAGCGTGGCAGCCGCCGTGCCCAACGACTGCTCGTTGATCTTGAACATTGGAACCACCACAGAAGCAATTGCACGTGCCTTGTTGCGGCACACGGGTTTGCGTGTCATCACCAACAACTTGAATGTGGCCAGCATCCTGAGTGCCAACCCCAACAGTGAAGTGATCGTGGTGGGGGGCGTTGTGCGAGGTCGGGATCAAGGCATCGTCGGTGAGGCTGCGGTGGATTTCATTCGTCAATTCAAAGTGGACATTGCTTTGATTGGCATCTCTGGCATTGAATCGGATGGCTCTTTGCGCGATTACGACTACCGAGAGGTCAAAGTTTCACAAACCATCATTTCTCACGCCAGAGAGGTATGGTTAGCAGCAGACCACAGCAAATTCAACCGACCAGCCATGGTCGAGGTTGGCGCGATTTCACAGATTGATCGTTTGTTCACAGACGCCACACCACCCTCGCCTTTTGGCGCCTTGCTTGCTGAAGCACAAGTACAACTGCACATCGCTGAGTGAACGAACTTTTCGTCAAGAAAGAAGAACACATGACCTACATCCTTGCCCTTGACCAAGGCACTTCTAGCTCACGCAGCATTGTTTTCAACCAACTCGGGCAAATTGTGGCGATTGCTCAGCAAGAGATCACGCAGATTTATCCCAATCCTGGTTGGGTCGAGCATGACCCTATGCAAATCTGGCAGACCCAGTTGGCAACAGCCAAAGAGGTGCTGGCCAAAGCTGGCATCAGCGCCCATGATGTAGGCGCGCTTGGCATCACCAACCAACGCGAAACCAGCGTGGTGTGGAATAAAAACACAGGTCAACCCATTTACAACGCGATTGTTTGGCAAGACCGCCGAGCCGAACCTGCGTGTGTGGCCTTGCGTGAGCAGGGCCTGAGCGACACCATCCAAGCCAAAACAGGTTTGCTGGTCGATGCTTATTTTTCGGGGACCAAACTCCAATGGATTTTGGATCATGTGCCCCAAGCGCGTGCCCAAGCTGAACGGGGTGAGTTGCTATTTGGCACGGTCGACAGCTGGCTGATGTGGCAACTCAGCGGGGGTGCGGTACACGCCACCGATGTGAGCAATGCCTCTCGCACCATGCTCTTTAATATCCACACCAACCAGTGGGATGCTGAGCTGTTGGCGGCCCTGCGCATCCCTGAGGTCATGATGCCCACCGTGCAGGCTTCTAGTGCGCAGTACGGCGAAGTGCGTGCCGATTTGCTAGGACATGCCATTCCTATCGGGGGTGTTGCTGGAGATCAGCAAAGTGCCCTGTTTGGGCAAGCTTGCTTCAGTGCAGGTATGGTGAAGAACACCTACGGCACGGGTTGCTTCATGCTCATGCACACGGGGGGTGATGGCATGCGCTCACAAAATGGATTGATTACCACCAGTGCAGCACAAGCGACGGCGCAACCGCAATTTGCCATTGAAGGCAGCGTTTTTGTGGGCGGTGCAGTGGTGCAGTGGTTGCGTGATGGTTTGGGGGCCATTCGTCACAGCAGTGAGGTACAAGCTTTGGCTGAAAGCGTTCCCGACTCAGGTGGTGTGATGGTGGTGCCTGCATTCACGGGGTTGGGGGCACCGTATTGGCACGCGGATGCACGAGGGTCTATCACAGGTCTCACACGCGGCAGCACGGTAGCGCATATTGCTAGAGCCGCATTAGAGAGCATTGCTTTTCAAAGTGCTGCCTTGCTACAAGCGATGAGTCGTGATTTGACCTTGGCGGGTGTTGCCCAAGTGCGTGAGCTGCGTGTGGATGGCGGGGCTTGTGTGAACGATTTGTTGATGCAATTCCAAGCTGATTTATTGGGTATTGATGTGGTGCGCCCTGAAGTCGTAGAAACTACAGCACTGGGTGCAGCCTATCTGGCAGGCCTAGCCACGGGGGTTTATAGCAGCACAGATGAATTGAGCGAACTGTGGCGTGTGGAGCGCCGTTTTAGTCCACAACGCACGCCTGACTACGCGACCGATTTGATGGCGCAATGGGAACACGCGGTTCGTAAAACAGTGCTTTGAGCCTCACGCGCTCATGCAAACGCATGCCGCAAAGCGCGCGCTGCATCTAGGTGCGCCGTCAGAGCCTCAGGAATCACGCGGCCCATTTGGATGAAGCTGTGCACCACGCCTTTGTAAATTTCTAAGTCCACCGCCACGCCGCTCAAACGCAGATGGTCGGCATAGGCCACGCCTTCATCCACCAATGGGTCGCACTCGGCCAAGCCCAGCCATGCGGGGGCCACGCCCGACACGTCGGCCAACAGAGGTGAAAACCGTGGGTCGTGGCGGTCTGCGGCATTGGGCATGTAGTGGCCATAGAAGTATTCGATGCTGGCTTTCTCTAGCAAAAAGCCTTTTTCAAAGGTGTGGCTTGAGGCCATGTGCTCCGGCGAACAGCCGGGGTAGAACATGAGTTGCAGCTTCAGGTCAATGCCTGCATCACGCGCGGCAATAGCGGTTGCTGCTGTAAGTGTGCCGCCAGCGCTGTCGCCACCGATGGCAATGCGTGTGGCGTCTAAGCTCAGGCTGCTTGCATTGGCGGCTAGCCATTGCAGTGCATCCAACGCATCGTTGTGCGCGGTGGGGAATGTGTGCTCAGGTGCGAGCCGATAGTCCAGCGACACCACCGCACAGTGCGCCAAGTGGGCCAAGTGTTTGCACAAGGCCTCGTGCGTTTCGGGGCTGCCCACCGTGAAGCCACCGCCATGAAAGTACAACAGCACGGGCAAGTTGGGCTTGGCGTGTTCGGCCCACAGCTTGGCGCGCAGCGTCGCCCCGTCGCGGGTGGGGATGTGCAGTGTTTCGTCACGCGCCATTTTTTGTGCGTTCACCTCCAGCACGCCAGCGCCCAAGGCGTAGGCCTGTTTCGCTTGCTCAGGTGTCAGCAGCGCCATCGGCGGGCGGCCTGCTTTGGCAATGGCGTGCAACACATCACGCATGGCGGGGGTCAGCAGGCTTTGCGGGTTACGTGGGTGACTCATCTGGGTTTGCTTTTGTGGCTATGGCTTTTATAGTGTGCCATGGCTCAAATTCTCTACCTCACCAACATCCAGATTGACTTTGGCGTGCTCGCGACTCTTGGGGCCGAATGCGAAAAGGCCAACATCAAACGTCCCCTCATCGTGACCGACCAAGGCGTCAAAGCCGTGGGTATTTTGCAAAAGGCGCTAGACGCTTTGCAGGGCTTAGATGTGGCGGTGTTTGACGAAACACCTTCCAACCCCAACGAGGCTGCGGTGCGAGCCGCTGTGGCGGTGTACCACGCTCGTCACTGCGATGGTTTGATTGCCGTGGGTGGCGGCTCTTCCATCGACTGCGCCAAGGGCGTGGCCATTGCTGCCACGCACGAAGGCCCGCTCAAAACCTACGCCACCATCGAAGGCGGCTCGCTCAAAATCACGCCTGCGGTGTCGCCCATCATTGCCGTGCCCACCACGGCGGGTACGGGCAGCGAGGTGGCGCGTGGCGCCATCGTCATCGTGGACGATGGACGCAAGCTGGGTTTTCATTCGTGGCACTTGGTGCCCAAGGCCGCCCTGCTCGACCCCGAACTCACCCTCGGCTTGCCCCCTGCCCTGACCGCCGCCACTGGCATGGACGCCATCGCACACTGCATGGAAACCTTCATGGCCGCGCCGTTCAATCCACCTGCTGACGGCATTGCGCTAGATGGCCTCACACGCGGGTGGGCGCACATCGAACGTGCCACCAACGATGGTCAAGACCGCGATGCGCGACTGAACATGATGAGCGCCTCCATGCAAGGCGCGATGGCGTTTCAAAAAGGTTTGGGCTGCGTGCATTCGCTCAGCCACAGCTTGGGCGGTGTGAACCCACGTTTGCACCACGGCACTTTGAACGCCATGTTCTTGCCTGCGGTGGTGCGCTTCAATGCGCAAGCCGAGTCGGTACAAAAAGACCGCCGCATGCAGCGCATGGCTTATGCGATGGGCTTGGGCGAAATTCATCACCCACTCGAAGCGGCCGAAGCGATTGCCCAAGCGATCACCGCGATGAATGCACGTTTAGGCTTGCCCAAAGGCTTGTCCGAGATGGGCGTGGAGCCAGCGTGGTTTGACAAAATTATCGAAGGTGCCATGGCCGACCATTGCCACAAAACCAACCCGCGCTTGGCCACGGCGCAGGAATACCGCGAGATGCTGCAAGCCGCGATGTAAACGCCTTGTTCCTCAGAGGCGCTGCACAGCAGCCGTGCTGGGATTGGCGATCCAGTCAGCAAACTCATCGGCCATCTGCTCACTCGCACGCACCGCCTCATTCCAAACCTTCACCCGCTCCTCAAAGTCAGAGGCGTAAGTCACAAAGTCACTGCGGTCTGGTAACTTGCCGTTGGGCAAGGTTTTGACCCACTCGGGGTTGGGTGCCAAGACGATGGTGTTGTCTAAAAACGAGGTGGCTTTGTGTCGCCACTTCAAGGCTTTATCTAGCCAGCCGGGCACCACGGCTTTTTGAAAGTGTGGGTAAAGAACCAATGGACTTTTGGCCAAGCCGTTGTAGTTGAGGTGCAAGTGGTAATCGGTAATGCCGCCATCCCAATATGCGCCCGTAGGTGCATCGGGAATGTCGTGCACGGCTTGCAGCACAAACGGGATGGAGCAACTGGCTTGCAGCGCGGCCATGAAGTTGCGCTCGTTGAGCGCCATGTGTTGGGTGGCAAAGTCAGAGGCGTCAAACGGCAGTTCGCCGCGACTTGAAAACACCACACGCTCTAGCCACGCGTCCATCGCCTTGCGCTTGACTGCGTTGCACAGGTACGCGCTTGCATAGCCCAAGGGCGTGAGTAACGGATGCTCGTGGTGCAGGATGTGTTTGCCACGCGAGGTCACCACATGCAGGTGATAGCGCGGGTTGCTCAGCACTTCGCCAATGCGCCCGCCATAAAAAGCATTCAGGCTTTTGCCAAACTCATCGCTTACCTGCTTGGCGCTGGGACGTTTTTGACCTTTGGGCACCTTGTAGTTTTGGTGGATGTAGTCGTGCGACAGCCGGTCAAATCCTTGCACAGGGTTGTCCAAACACGCGGTGGCCATACGCCACGCGCCGATGGATGCTCCCACCAAGTCGATAGGTTGCGCGCTTTGCGGCAACCACTCGCCAAACAAAAAGCGGTCCAGTGGCCCGAGGATCAAACCCTTGGGCCCACCCGCCGCAGCGGGAATCACACCGATCTGCTCAGGTCTCAAGCCATTGGCCTCGATGTGGGCCAAGGCCTTGGGGCCAGCGTAGATGTGCAGGGCTTTCAACGCGCTGCCTTGGGCTTACTTCTTCAAACCTTGCAGTTTGGCAAATGCACTCGCCATGGCCGAACCTGCAGCCACTTGCGGTGGTGCGGTGTAGCCACTGCTGTAGCTGCCGCCGCCCCGTTGGCGGTTGTCACGGCCTGCATGTTCAAAACGGTTATCGCGTGGGCCATCGCGCTTGGCAGGTGCACCATCCATCTTCATGGTCAGACTGATGCGCTTGCGGGCCACGTCCACTTCCAGCACTTTGACCTTGATGATGTCGCCAGTCTTCACCACTTCACGTGCGTCGGTGATGAACTTGTTGCTGAGTTGGCTCACGTGAATCAGGCCGTCTTGGTGCACGCCCAAGTCGACAAACGCGCCAAAGGCTGCCACGTTGCTGACCGTGCCTTCGAGCACCATGTCGACCTTCAGGTCTTTGATGTCTTCCACGCCGTCTTGTAGCTTGGCCACTTTGAAATCGGGGCGCGGGTCGCGGCCTGGCTTTTCGAGCTCGCTCAAGATGTCTTTGACGGTGATGACGCCCACGGTGTCATTGGCAAACAGCTCGGGCTTCAAGGTCTTGAGCATGTCAGCTCGGCCCATCAACTCGGCCACGGGCTTGCCGGTTTGCGCCATGATGCGCTCGACCACTGGGTAGGTTTCGGGGTGAACCGCGGTCATGTCCAGCGGGTTGTCGCCATCGCGGATGCGCAAGAAGCCCGCGCTTTGCTCAAACGTTTTCGCGCCGAGGCCCGTGACCTTGAGCAACTGCTGGCGGTTGGCAAACGCGCCATTGGCTTCACGCCAACGCACCACGGCTTTGGCGGTGGTGGTGCTCAGGCCTGACACACGGGTGAGCAAAGGCACGCTGGCGGTGTTCAAGTCCACACCCACTTTGTTCACACAGTCTTCCACCACGGCTTCGAGGGTGCGGGCGAGTTCGCTTTGGTTCACATCGTGTTGGTACTGGCCCACGCCGATGGATTTGGGGTCAATCTTGACCAACTCGGCCAAGGGGTCTTGCAAGCGGCGCGCAATGCTGGCGGCGCCGCGCAGGCTCACGTCCACATCGGGCATTTCATTGCTGGCATATTCACTGGCGCTGTACACCGACGCACCCGCTTCGCTGACCACCACTTTGTCAATGACCTTGGATGCATCATGTTTCGCCATGAGCTTGATGAGTTCACCCGCCAGTTTGTCGGTTTCGCGGCTGGCGGTGCCGTTGCCAATGGCAATCAGGTTCACGCCATGCTTCTCGGCCAATTTGGCCAAGGTGTAGAGCGAGCCGTCCCAATCTTTGCGGGGCTCGTGTGGGTAGACGGTGGACGTTTCCACCAGCTTGCCCGTGGCGTCGACCACGGCCACTTTCACGCCGGTACGGATGCCGGGGTCCAGGCCCATCACCACGCGTGCACCAGCAGGGGCAGCGAGCAACAAATCGCGCAAGTTGTCGGCAAACACTTTGATAGCCACCTTCTCGGCTTCTTCGCGCAAACGCGTGAACAAGTCTCGCTCGGTGGAAAGGCTGAGCTTCACGCGCCACGTCCACGCCACGCATTTGCGAATCAAGTCGTCCCCTGCCCTAGCTGAATGGCTCCAGCCTAAGTGCAACGCAATCTTGCCTTCGGCCAAGCTGGGTTTGCCGGGCTCGGGCTCAACTGGAAGAACGAGTTTTGCATCCAGCATTTCCAGCGCACGACCACGGAACACGGCCAAGGCGCGGTGCGAGGGCACGCGGCCAATGGGTTCGTCGTAATCAAAGTAGTCACGAAACTTCGCCACATCGGGGTTGTTTTCGTCTTTGCCGGCAGCCAACTTGCTGCGGAACAAGCCTTCGGTCCACAGCCATTCACGCAAGGATTGAACCAACGCGGCGTCTTCGGCCCAGCGCTCGCTCAACAGGTCGCGCACACCGTCGAGCACAGCGGCAACGGTGGTGAAGTCGGCCCCTTCAATCTTGCCAGCGGGCAAGATGAATGCTTCGGCTTCCACATTGGGGTTGAGCGTGGGGTCGGCAAACAGCTTGTCGGCCAGTGGCTCCAAGCCGGCTTCCTTGGCAATCATGCCCTTGGTGCGGCGCTTAGGCTTGAACGGCAAGTAAATGTCTTCCAGTTCTTGCTTGGTGGGCGCAGCTTCGATGGCAGCCAACAACTCAGGTGTGAGCTTGCCTTGTTCTTGAATGCTCTTGATCACGGCAGCGCGGCGGTCTTCCAGCTCGCGCAAGTAACTCAGGCGCGCTTCGAGTTCACGCAGTTGAATGTCGTCCAAGCCGCCGGTCACCTCTTTGCGGTAACGGGCAATGAAGGGCACGGTCGCACCACCATCGAGCAGCTCAACGGCAGAGCGCACTTGGGCTTCGGAAATCTTGATTTCGTCCGCCAGTTGGCGGGTAATTTTTTGCATGTTTTCAGTCAGTCGAATTCGCTAAAGCGGGCAATTTTGCCTTAGCTCACGACCGGTCTGAAAATCAGTCCGTAGACACCTCATGCAACTCAGTAGGCGCCCCATCACGCTTGACGTACTTGAACGTGGCCGTCGCATGCGCACACACATTTCCTTGCGCATCCAACAAGGTGCCCTCACAAAACGCCATGCTGCCCGTGCGGTGCATCAGCCGGCCTTTGCCCGTGAGCTCTCCTTTGGCCGGTTGCATGAACGAGGTTTTCATCTCAATGGTCACGACACCCATGCCCTTGTCCACACTGCGCGCAGCCGTGGCCAAGGTGACGTCTAAGAACGTCATCACAGCCCCGCCGTGCGTCACATTGAACGAATTCATGTGCTCTGGCTCGGGTGTGTAGCGCAGCTCTGAGTAACCATCGTCAAAAAACACCATCTCAAAACCCAGATGGTCGACAAATGGGATGTAGGCGCCAAAGCTTTCTTGCATGATGTTCTCCTAGTGAGTTACAGAACCTCGAAGATACCAGCAGCGCCCATGCCGCCGCCAATGCACATGGTCACGCACACGCGTTTGGCACCGCGGCGTTTGCCTTCAATCAGCGCATGACCGACCAAACGCTGGCCGCTCACGCCGTAAGGGTGCCCCACAGCAATGGCGCCGCCGTTGACGTTGAGGCGGTCATCGGGAATACCCAGTTTGTCGCGGCAGTACAGCACTTGCACGGCAAAGGCTTCGTTGAGTTCCCACAGGTCAATGTCGGCCACGCTCAGACCTAAGCGGTTCAGTGCTTTGGGGATGGCATACACAGGGCCAATGCCCATTTCGTCAGGCTCACAACCTGCCACGGCAAAGCCGAGGAAACGGCCCAAGGGCTTCAAGCCGCGTTTGCTGGCGAGTTCTTCGCTCATCACCACACAAGCGCCCGCGCCGTCTGAGAACTGGCTGGCGTTACCGGCTGAAATCAAGCCACCGGGCATGGCGGACTTGAGGTTGGCCAAGGCTTCGACGGTGGAGCCTTCGCGGATGCCTTCGTCTTTGCTAACCGTGACTTGCTTGGTCATCAAGCCCATCACCTTGTCGGCAATACCGGCTTTCACGGTGATGGCCGCAATTTCTGCGTCAAACAAACCCGCCGCTTGCGCGGCAAAGGCGCGTTGTTGGCTACGTGCGCCGTATTCATCCATGGCTTCGCGGCCGATGTTGTATTTCTTGGCAACATGTTCAGCGGTTTGCAGCATGTCCCAGTAAATTTCTGGCTTTTTCTTTTGCAGCGCCAAGTCCCTCAACATGTGTTGGTTCATCTCTTGTTGCACGCACGAGATGCTTTCCACACCACCGGCCACATACACATCGCCCTCGCCCGCAATGATGCGCTGTGCGGCTGTGGCAATGGTTTGCAAACCAGAAGAGCAAAAACGGTTGATGGTCATGCCCGACACCGACACAGGGCAATCGGCCATGAGTGCGATTTGGCGGGCAATGTTGGTGCCGGTTGCGCCCTCGGGCAAGGCGCAGCCCATGATGACGTCATCCACTTCGGCGGCTTCAATGCCGGCGCGCGCAATGGCGTGTTTAACGACGTGACCACCCAAGGTCGCGCCGTGGGTCATGTTGAAAGAGCCCTTCCAGCTTTTGGCAAGCGGTGTGCGGGCGGTAGAGACGATGACAGCGTGGGTCATAGGTATTCCTTAAATTCGGTTCAGTTGAAGGTCTTGCCTTCGGCGGCGAGCTTGGCGAGCAAAGGGGCTGGCTTCCAAAACTCGGCGTCATCGTGTGGGTTGGTGGCAAAGCGTTGCATGGCTTGCACCACGTTGAACAAGCCCAACTCGTCGGCGTAGTTCATAGGGCCGCCGCGGTAGATGGGGAAGCCGTAACCGCTGATGTAGACCATGTCGATGTCGCTGGCTTTGCTGGCAATGCCCTCTTCCAAAATGTGGGCGGCTTCGTTGACCAAGGCAAAGTTCAGGCGCTGCACGATTTCTTCGTCGCTGATTTTGCGTGGCTTGATGCCTAGCGATTCGCGATGTTTGGCAATCATGGCCTCCACGTCTTTGTTCGGAATTGCGTCGCGTTTGCCTGGTTTGTAGTCGTACCAACCTGCGCCGGTTTTTTGGCCGAAGCGGCCTTGTTCGCACAAGAGGTCTGCGGTTTTGCTGTAGCGACGTGTTGGATTTTCTGCATATTGGCGCTTGCGAATGGCCCAGCCAATGTCGTTGCCTGCCAAGTCGCCCATGCGGAACGGGCCCATGGCCCAGCCAAATTTTTCAATGGCGCGGTCCACCTGCGCAGGTGTGCAGCCTTCGTCTAGCAAGAAGCCCGCTTGGCGGCCGTATTGGTCAATCATGCGGTTGCCAATGAAGCCATCGCACACGCCCGAGAGCACGGCAATCTTCTTGATTTTCTTGGCCACGTCCATAGCCGTCGCCAGCACGTCTTTGGCGGTGTCTTTGCCACGCACCACTTCGAGCAGCTTCATCACGTTGGCGGGGCTGAAGAAGTGCAAACCCACCACGTCTTGGGGACGCTTGGTGAAGTGGGCAATTTTGTTGAGGTCCAAGGTCGAGGTGTTGGACGCCAAAATTGCACCTGGCTTCATCACCGCATCGAGTTGTTTGAACACCGCTTCTTTGACGCCCATGTCTTCAAACACGGCTTCAATGACAAGGTCGGCATCTTTGATGTCGTCGTAGCTCAGTGTGGTGCTGAGCAGCGCCATGCGCTGGGCGGCCTTGTCTTCTTTGAGCTTGCCTTTTTTCACGCGGTCTTCGTAGTTCTTTTGGATCGTGGCCACGCCACGGTCCAAGGCTTCTTGCTTGGTTTCAATCATCTTGACTGCAATGCCTGCGTTCAAGAAGTTCATGGCAATGCCGCCGCCCATGGTGCCCGCGCCAATGACAGCCACCAGTTTGATGTCGCGCACCGGCGTGTCGCTGGGCACATCAGCAATTTTGCTGGCTGCGCGCTGTGCGCCAAACAAGTGGCGCAAGGCACGGCTCTCTGGGGTCCACATGAGGTTGATGAAGTTCTCGCGCTCGAACATCATGCCGTCGTCAAACTTTTTCTTGGTAGCCATTTCCACCGCGTCCACGGCTTTAGGTGGCGCGGGATAGTTTTTGGCCATGGCCTTGACCATGTTGCGGGCGAACTGGAAGTACGCATCGCCTTGCGGGTGTTTGCATGGCAGGTCACGCACTTTGGGCAGTGGGCGGACATCGGCCACTTCACGGGCGTAGGCAATCGCCTCGTCCATCAGACTTTTGGGCGACATGGCCATTTGGTCAAACAGCTTTTGGCCGGGCAACATGCTGAGCATGTCGCTCTTAATCGCCTCGCCGCTCACAATCATGTTCAAGGCGGGCTCGACGCCCAAAGCGCGTGGCAAACGTTGCGTGCCGCCTGCGCCGGGGATGAGGCCCAGTTTGACCTCTGGCATGCTGATGCTGGTGTCAGGTGCACACACGCGGTAGTGGCAACCCAGTGCCAACTCAAGACCTCCACCCATCACCACGGTGTGCATGGCCGCCACCACGGGCTTGCTGCAGTTTTCCACGCAAGAAATCACGCTGAGCAAATTGGGCTCTTGGAAGGCTTTGGGCGAACCAAATTCACGTACATCTGCGCCACCCGAAAACGCTTTGCCGTGGCCGGTGATGACCACCGCTTTGACGGCTGCGTCGGCTTGCGCTTGTGCAATGCCCGCCACCAAGGCTCGGCGTGTCTCAAGCCCCATGCCGTTGACAGGCGGGTTGTTCAAGGTGATCACGGCCACATCGCCGTGTACTTGGTAATCTGCACTCATTGCATTTCCTTATGAAAACTGATGGGGTTAGTTAGGCGCTTGGCAGCTTGTAGTCTTTGAGCTGTTCACGCAATTTGGTTTTGAGCATCTTGCCGGTGGCGCCCAACGGAATGGCATCGACAAACACCACGTCGTCTGGGATTTGCCATTTGGCAGTTTTGCCTTCGTAGAAGGCCAAGAGTTCTTCGCGGCTCACCTGTGCGTCTGGCTTTTTCACCACCGCTACGATGGGGCGTTCGTCCCACTTGGGGTGTGCAACACCAATACACGCGGCCATCGCCACAGCAGGGTGCGCCACGGCGATGTTTTCAATGTCAATCGAGCTGATCCACTCGCCGCCCGACTTGATGACGTCTTTGCTGCGGTCGGTGATTTGCATGAAGCCATCGGCGTCGATGGTGGCCACGTCGCCTGTGGGGAACCAGCGTTGGCCGTCTTTGTCGGTGACCAGCGGATCGCCCTCACCTTTGTAGTAATTGGCCACAACCCAGGGGCCTTTGACCAACAAGTCGCCATAAGCCTTACCATCGTGGGGCTGCTCGTCGCCTGCGTCGTTGACGATCTTCATGTCCACGCCGTAGATGGCGCGGCCTTGCTTGAGCAGCAGCTTCATTTGTTGCTCTTTGGGCAGCTTGAGGTGCTTGTTCTTCAAGGTACACAAGGTGCCCAAGGGGCTGAGTTCGGTCATGCCCCAAGCGTGCAAGACCTCCACACCGTAGTCGTCACGGAAAGCATCAATCATGGCGGGCGGGCAAGCCGAGCCGCCAATGACCGTGCGCTTCAAGGTGGAGAACTTCAAACCATGGGGCTTCATGTGCCCCAGCAACATTTGCCACACCGTGGGCACGCCGGCGGCGTAGGTGACGCCTTCGTTCTCAATCATCTCGTAGACCGACTTGCCGTCCATGCCTGGGCCTGGGAACACCAGCTTGGCGCCGGTGAGCGCAGCGCTGTACGGAATGCCCCACGCGTTGACGTGGAACATAGGAACAACGGGCAAGATGGCATCGCGGGCAGAAATACACATCACATCGGGCAGCGCAGCCGCGTAGGCATGCAAGGTGGTGGAACGGTGGCTGTACAGCGCGGCTTTGGGATTGCCCGTGGTGCCGCTGGTGTAGCACATGCTCGACGCGGTGTTTTCATCAAACACGGGCCATTGGTAAGTGGTGCTTTGGTTGCCCATCCAGGCTTCGTAGCTGATGAGGTTCGGAATGCCGGTGTCGGCTGGCAGTTTGTCGGCATCGCACATGGCGACCCAATGTTTGACTGATGCGCACTTGCTGTGCACGGCTTGAATGATGGGCAAAAACGTCATGTCAAAGCACAGCACTTGGTCTTCGGCATGGTTGGCAATCCACACAATTTGCTCTGGATGCAAACGTGGGTTGATGGTGTGCAGCACGCGGCCCGAGCCGCTGACGCCAAAGTACAGCTCTAGGTGGCGATAGCCGTTCCAAGCGATGGTGGCCACGCGGTCGCTGAAACCCAGCTTCATACCGTCGAGGGCATTGGCCACTTGACGCGAGCGGCGCGCCACGTCGGACCAGGTGTAGCGATGTATGTCGCCTTCCACACGACGCGACACGATTTCCCCATCACCGTGGTGTTTGTCTGCGAAATCGATCAAACCCGAAATCAACAGGGGTTGGTCTTGCATCAGTCCTAGCATGGTGTCTCCTCGAGAGTTTTAGATTTTCGCACGGTCGTGCTTTTTTGCGTATTGTGCCAAGTGTTTGTGCATTTTTCGGGAAAGCCCATAAAAAACCAGCCTATGGATAACCCGAGACAATGACGGCTATGTTTAACCGCACCGCCACGCCCACTGCTAGCCCCACGTGGCTAACCGTGTCTGATTCAGGCTTCGCTTCGCTTGGCGCTGTGTTCGCCACACCGACCGAGCCCACGCCATTACCTGCCGCACATTGGGTGGGATGCAACGAGGCGTTGCGCATCGAGCTGGGCTTGCCTGCGGATCTTTGGCAACAACCCGATGCACTGGATTTGTTCACCGGCAATTCGGTGTCAGCAGAAAACCCAAGCTATGCCAGCGTCTACAGCGGCCACCAGTTTGGCCAATGGGCCGGCCAGCTGGGCGACGGGCGAGCCTTGAACTTAGGCGCCCTGCAAACGCACCTAGGTTTGCAAGAGCTTCAACTCAAAGGCGCAGGCCCCACGCCCTACTCTCGCCGTGGCGATGGCCGTGCGGTGTTGCGCTCCAGCATTCGTGAGTTTTTGGCCAGCGAGGCCATGCATGGCCTGGGAATTCCCACCACACGCGCTTTGTGCGTCACAGGTTCGCCCGCCCATGTACGGCGTGAGGAGGTAGAAACAGCCGCCGTGGTCACACGTGTCGCATCTAGCTTTGTGCGCTTTGGCCACTTTGAGCATTTCGCCTCCAACGGGCAAATTGATGAACTGCGCGCCTTGGCTGACCATGTGGTGGCAGCGCAATTTCCTGCGTTACAAAACAAACAAGGCACTGATCGCTACGTCGCACTGCTGCACGAAGTTACCCAACGCACCGCCCACTTGATGGCTCAGTGGCAAGCTGTCGGCTTTTGCCACGGCGTGATGAACACCGACAACATGAGCGTGCTCGGTCTCACGCTCGACTATGGCCCGTTCCAATTTTTAGATGGTTTTGACGCCAACCACATTTGCAACCATTCCGACCACCAAGGCCGCTATGCCTATGCACGGCAACCGCAAATTGCTTACTGGAATTTGTTCTGCCTAGGTCAAGCTTTGATGCCACTCATCGACGAGCAAGCCCCAGCTTTGGCAGCGCTGGAGAGTTACAAAGAAACCTTTCCAAGCGCCATGGATCAAGCCATGCGTCAGAAGCTAGGACTCAGCGATGCACACGAGGGCGACCGTGCTTTGGTGGAAGACCTGCTGCAAGCCTTGCAACAAGACCGTGTGGACTACACCGTGTTTTGGCGACGCTTTAGCGTTGCCGTGAGTGAGTCGGCTCAAAGCCACCATGCGTTTGAGCCCGTGCGCGATCTCTTTCTACACCGCGAGGTGTTTGATGCGTGGTGCGCGCGTTACCTAGAGCGCCTAGGCCCAGCCAACCGCCATGCCACAGGCGACGCCATGCTGCGTACCAACCCCAAATACATTTTGCGCAACCACTTGGGCGAGCTGGCCATTCGCCAAGCGAAGGAAGGCAACTTTGCAATGGTGCAAGACCTGTTGCACGTGCTGCACACCCCGTTTGACGAACACCCCACCTACGAAGCCTGGGCAGGCCTTGCGCCAGAATGGGCCTCATCCATCGAAATCAGCTGCTCCTCATGACGATTCAAAAAACCGAACAAGAATGGCGCGACCTATTGGTCGCCAAAAACGCAGAGCCTGTGGCATTTGACGTCACACGCAAAGCCGCCACCGAGCGCCCGTTCACCGGCAAATACGAAGACCATTGGCAGCCTGGCAGCTACCACTGCATCTGTTGTGACGCCAAACTGTTCGATGCGTCAACCAAGTTTGATGCAGGTTGCGGTTGGCCCAGCTTTCACACGGCAGCTAGCGAAGACGCCATTGCCGAGCACCGCGATACCAGCCACGGCATGGTGCGTGTGGAAACCGTGTGTAGCCAATGCGGCGCCCACTTGGGTCATGTGTTCAACGACGGCCCTGCACACACAGGTCTGCGCTATTGCATGAACTCGGCTTCGTTAGACTTCGTGCCAAACAAATAAAGCGTTTATGAAATTACTGCTCGACTTCTTCCCAATCATTCTGTTTTTTGCGACCTTCAAGACCTGGGGCATCATGGCGGCCACGGCAGTGGCCATCGCGGCGACCTTGGCTCAAATTGGCTATTTGCGCTACAAAAATGGCTTTGTAGAGCCCATGCAATGGGTCAGTCTCGGTGTCATCGTGGTGTTTGGCGGCGCTACGCTGCTCACCCAAGACGAGACCTTCATCAAATGGAAACCCACGGTGCTGTATTGGTTGATGGGGGCTGCTTTATGGGTGGGGCACTTTGTGTTCAAGCGCAACTTCATTCAACAACTCATGGGTGCGCAGGTTCAATTGCCGGCTCATGCGTGGGTCGTGTTGCTCCACAGCTGGGCGTGCTTCTTTGCGGTGATGGGTTGCATCAACATTTGGGTGGCCAACCACTTTGACACCGACACGTGGGTGAACTTCAAGCTTTTCGGTGGCCTGGGCTTGATGCTGCTGTTTGTGGTCGCCCAAGGCGTATACATGAGCCGTTTCATCAAAGAGCAGCCTGAGGATGCAGCGTGATGATCACCGCAGAAGCGCTGACACAGCGATTACAAGTGCGTTTAAATCCCGTTTTTGTCGAAGTTTTAGACGAAAGCGCAGCGCATGCAGGCCATGTGGGCGCTAACGACAGCGGGTTTGGTACACACTTTCGCGTACGCATTCAAAGCTCACTTTTTACAGGCAAATCACGCGTGGCAAGGCACCGCCTTGTGTATGATGCGTTGCAGGAATATATAGATCAAGGCTTGCATGCCTTGGCCATTGAAGTCATAGAAACCCCCTGAGACCTGACATGAAAAAACAAATGATTTGGACCGCTGTTGCAGCTGCTGCGTTTGCTTGCTTGAGCTTGAGCGCCACCGCACAAAACATCGCCATCGTCAACGGCAAGGCTGTTCCAACAGCACGTGCTGAAGCCTTGGCGCAGCAAGTGGCGCGCTCGGGTCGCCCCATCACGCCTGAAGTCGAAGCCCAAATCAAAGAAGAAGTCATCGCCCGCGAAATCTTCATGCAAGAAGCGCAAAAGCGCGGTTTGGATGCCACGCCCGAATACAAAGCTCAAATTGAGTTGGCCCGTCAAACCATTTTGATTCGCGAGTTGTTTGCTGAATTCCAAAAAACTTCTGCGGTCACAGATGCTGACGTGCAAGCCGAATACGACAAGTTCGTGGCTGCCAACGGTGGCAAAGAGTACCGCGCGCGTCACATCTTGGTGGAAACACAAGCCCAAGCCGAAGCCATCCTCGCCAGCTTGAAAAAAGGTGGCAAGTTTGAAGACATCGCAAAGAAGCAATCCAAAGACCCAGGTTCAGGTGCCAACGGTGGTGACCTCGATTGGGCGGCTCCCGGCAACTACGTCAAAGAGTTCTCTGACGCCATGGTCACTTTGAACAAAGGCCAAGTCTCTGCCCCCGTGCAAAGCCAATTTGGTTTCCACATCATCCGTTTGGACGATGTGCGCGAAGCCCAGTTGCCAGCACTGGAAGACGTGAAGCCACAAATCGTGCAACAAATGACACAACAACGCATGGCTGCATTCCAACAAGAATTGCGCGCCAAAGCCAAGGTCGAGTAATTCACCTTTGCCTCATGCACACAGCGGCCTTCGGGCCGCTTTTGTTTTTCGGATAATTCACCTATGTCCTTGCTCAACCACCAACTCGAACTGCTTGCCCCTGCGCGTGACGCCGACATTGGCATTGCTGCCATTCACCATGGCGCAGACGCGGTGTACATCGGCGCCCCTGCCTTTGGCGCGCGAGCCAGCGCCACCAACACGCTGCAAGACATCGAACGCTTGTGCAAAGAGGCGCACCGCTTTAACAGCAAAATCTTCATCACCCTCAACACCATCTTGCGCGATGACGAGTTAGAAGCCGCTCAAAAAATGGCGTGGGATGTGTACCGTGCAGGCGCGGATGTGTTGATCGTGCAAGACATGGCATTTTTTGAAATGGATTTGCCCCCCATTCAGTTGCACGCCAGCACGCAAACCGACATTCGCACGCCTGAAAAAGCGAAGTTCATGCAAGACGTGGGTTTCTCGCAAATCGTGTTGGCCCGCGAGCTGACACTGCCGCAAATCAAAGCCATCCACGACGTGCTCGACACCGAGCGCTGCAAGCTCGAATTCTTTGTGCATGGTGCGCTGTGTGTGGCCTACAGCGGCCAGTGCTTCATCAGCCATGCCCACACGGGTCGCAGCGCCAACCGTGGCGATTGCAGCCAAGCCTGCCGTTTGCCCTATCACGTGACCGATGCCCAAGGCCGCTTCATCGCACACGACAAACATGTGCTTTCGATGAAAGACAACAACCAAAGCGAGAACCTCGCCGCCTTGGTCGATGCGGGTGTGCGCAGCTTCAAAATTGAAGGTCGCTACAAAGACATGGCCTATGTGAAAAACATCACCGGCCACTACCGCGTGTTGATGGACGAGCTGATTGAAGCGCGCCAGTACTCAGCCGATCCCGAGAGTCCACCACTCAGCCGTGCATCGAGTGGCAACACCACGCTGTACTTCACGCCCAATCCCGAACAAAACTTCAACCGTGAATTCACCGACTACTTTGTGCAAGGCCGCAAAGAAGACATCGGCGCGTTTGACTCCCCCAAGAACCCAGGCATTGTGTTGGGCGAAGTCATGGGCACTGGCCCGAATTGGCTTGAAGTGCAACCTTACGACAAAGCAGCCGTGCTGCACAACGGCGATGGCCTGTGCTACTACGACCTGCAAAAAGAACTGGTGGGCGTGGCCATCAACCGCGCCGAGCCCAGCCCTAAAAAAGGCGTGTGGCGTTTGTATCCGAAAGACCCGATTGAGGGCTTTCGCGATTTGCGCGCGGGCATGGTCATCAACCGCAACCGCGACATGGATTGGGTGCGTGGCCTTGAGAAGAACTCCAGCGAACGCCGCATTGGCGCTTGGGTAGAGTTTGCCGAAACACCGCAAGGCTTTGAGCTCAAGCTCACTGATGAAGATGGCCACACGGCCAGCGCCACCCTCGCCTGCACCAAAGAACTCGCCAAAGATGCGGTGCGCAACGACGCCAGCCTGCGCGAGCACTTGAGCAAGTTTGGCGCAACCGTGTTTGAAGTGCTCAATCTGCAAATCAACCTCAGCCAACCTTGGTTTGTTCCGGCTTCGTCGCTCAATGCTTTACGCCGTGATGCTGTTGCTGCCTTGGAACTTGCACGTTTAGAGGCCTACGACCGCCCCCAACGCGCCGCAGCCGTTGAGCCGCCGGTGAGTTACCCAGAAGACTCGCTCACGTATTTGGCCAACGTGTTCAACCAAAAAGCGCACGACTTTTACGCCAAGCACGGCGTGAAGGTGATTGAAGCCGCTTACGAAAGCCACGAAGAGCTAGGCGAAGCGAGTTTGATGATCACCAAACACTGCGTGCGCTTTAGCATGAGCCTGTGTCCTAAACAAGCCAAGGGCGTTACAGGTGTGCAAGGCACGGTCAAGGCCGAGCCACTGATGCTCATCAACGGCAGCGAAAAACTCACGCTGCGCTTTGATTGCAAACCTTGCGAAATGCATGTGGTGGGCAAGATGAAGAAGTCAGTGCTCAATCAGCGCGTGAAAGAGATGACTGAGACGCCCATGACGTTTTACAAAACAAGACCTGAAAAAACCAAGTGATGACATAGCCATAAAAAAACCGCAGTCTAGGCTGCGGTTTTTTTATGCGTGAAGCAGATGAATTAACCCACCCACTTGCGCGCATTGCGCCACATACGCACCCAAGGGCTGAACGCATCCACGCCACCCGAAGCGGCCAAGTCGGTCCAGCTCATTTGCACGTTGCGGAACACGCGCTCGGGGTGCGGCATCATGGCGGTGAAGCGTCCGTCTGCGGTAGTGACTGAGGTCAAACCACCGGCACTGCCGTTGGGGTTGAACGGATAGGCTTCAGTGGCTGCGCCGTGGTTGTCCACAAAGCGCATGGCGGCCAATGCTTTGGCGGCATTGCCACGTTGGCTGAAATTGGCAAAGCCTTCGCCGTGCGCCACAGCAATCGGCAAACGTGCGCCTGCCATGCCTGCAAAGAACAGAGAAGGTGATTCCAACACTTCCACCATGCTCAACCGTGCCTCAAAGCGCTCGCTTTGGTTGGTGGTGAAGCGTGGCCAGTGTTGGGCACCAGGAATGATGTCAGCCAACTCAGCAAACATTTGGCAGCCGTTGCACACGCCCAAGCCGAAGGTGTCGGTGCGAGCAAAGAATTGCTGCATCTGCTCAGACAACACGGGGTTGAAGGTGATGCTGCGCGCCCAGCCAATGCCTGCACCCAAGGTGTCGCCGTAGCTAAAGCCACCGCAAGCCACCAAGCCTTTGAAGTCTTGCAGCTTGGCGCGGCCTGTTTGCAGGTCGGTCATGTGCACGTCGTAGGCGTCAAAGCCGGCTTCAGCAAACGCATAGGCCATCTCAACGTGTGAGTTGACGCCCTGCTCGCGCAGCACGGCCACTTTGGGTTTGACGGCCACGTTGATGAACGGTGTAGCCACGTTGTCGGTGATGCCCGCTGGCAAATGCACATGCATGCCGGGGTCTGTTGGGTTGCCAGCTGCGGCGTGTTCGGCATCCGCACAAGCAGGGTTGTCGCGCTGTTGGCAAATCTTCCAGCTCACGCTGTCCCACACTTGGTGCAGATCAGCCAGCTTGGCCACGAACACTTCTTTGGTGTCACGCCACACGCTGATTTCGCCCTTGCCTTTTGCTATTTCAGAAGACTGTGGACGTGTCTTGCCCACAAAGTGGCTGTGTTTGGACAGGCCGTGCTCACGCAAGGTTTGCATCACCTCGTTGCGCTCAGACGTGCGCACTTGCAGCACCACGCCCAGCTCTTCGTTGAACAAGGCTTGCAGCGTCAGCTCTTCGCGACGGGCGCTTACTTGGCTGGCCCAGTTTTTGGTATCGCCGTATTCAGCACGGCTGTCACTGATGCCGTCACCCTCGGTGATGAGCATGTCCACATTCAGCGCCACGCCGACTTGGCCCGCAAAAGCCATTTCACACACGGCGGCCATCAAGCCACCGTCGCTGCGGTCGTGGTACGCCAAGATCTTGCCTTGCGCGCGCAACGCATTGACGGCATTGACGAGCTTGACCAAGTCTTGCGCATCGTCGAGGTCTGGCACTTGGTCGCCTGCTTGGTTGAGCACTTGGCCCAAGATGCTGCCGGCCATACGGCGCTTGCCCTCGCCCAACTGCACCAACACCAACGTAGTGTCTTCGGTGTTGTTGAGCTGCGGCGTGAGCGTGCCGCGCACATCGGCGATGGACGCAAACGCGCTGATGATCAGGCTCACAGGTGAGGTGACTTTTTGGGTCTCGCCGTTTTCTGCCCACTGCGTGCGCATCGACAAACTGTCTTTGCCCACGGGGATGGAAATACCCAAGGCGGGGCACAACTCTAGACCGACGGCTTTGACGGTGTCATACAGCGCAGCGTCTTCACCGGCTTCGCCGCAAGCGGCCATCCAGTTGGCGCTGAGCTTGACGCGTGGCAACTCAAACGGCGCTGCCAACAAGTTGGTGATGGCCTCAGCCACAGCCATGCGGCCAGATGCGGGTGCGTCGAGCGACGCGAGTGGCGTGCGCTCGCCCATGCTCATGGCTTCACCAGCGAAGCCTTGATAGTCCGCCAAGGTCACAGCAACGTCAGCCACAGGCACTTGCCACGGTCCCACCATTTGGTCGCGATGCGTCAGGCCACCCACAGCGCGGTCGCCGATGGTGATGAGGAAGCGCTTGCTGGCCACGGTGGGGTGACTCAGCACGTTGATGACGGCTTCTTGCAAGCTCACGCCTGTGAGGTCCATGGGGGCGCTGGTGCGTTCCACACGCGTCACATCGCGGTGCATCTTGGGTGGTTTGCCCAGCAACACGTTCATGGGCATGTCCACAGGCTGCACAGCGGCACCTTCGTCCGCGAGCGTGAGATGGCGCTCTTCCGTTGCCACACCCACCACCGCAAACGGGCAACGCTCGCGCTCGCAGAAGGCTTTGAATTGTTCGAGTGACTCTGGCGCAATCGCCATCACATAGCGCTCTTGGCTTTCGTTGGACCAAATTTCTTTGGGGGCCAAGCCTGACTCTTCCAGCGGCACAGCACGCAAATCAAAACGGGCACCACGGCCTGCGTCGTTGGTGAGTTCTGGGAACGCGTTGGACAAACCGCCCGCGCCCACGTCGTGAATAGCGAGGATGGGGTTGGCCGCTCCTTGCGCCCAGCAATGGTTGATCACCTCTTGCGCACGGCGCTCAATTTCGGGGTTGCCGCGTTGCACCGAATCAAAATCCAACTCAGCCGCATTCGTGCCGCTGGCCATCGAGCTGGCTGCGCCGCCGCCCATGCCAATGCGCATGCCGGGGCCGCCGAGTTGAATCAGCAAGGTGCCTGCGGGGAACTCAATCTTCTTGGTTTGTTCGCTGTCAATCACGCCCAAGCCGCCTGCAATCATGATGGGCTTGTGGTAGCCGCGTGTCACGCTGGCCACGTCTTGTTCGTACTCGCGGAAGTAGCCCGTCAGGTTAGGACGGCCAAATTCGTTGTTAAACGCGGCGCCGCCCAAAGGGCCTTCCGTCATGATTTGCAAAGGGCTGGCCATGTGTGAGGGGCGGCCAAGCTTGCTGTCCCACAGCTTAGACACGGTAAAGCCAGACATACCAGCCTTGGGCTTGGAGCCACGGCCTGTGGCGCCCTCATCGCGAATCTCGCCGCCGTTGCCGGTGGATGCACCGGGGTAAGGCGAAATGGCGGTGGGATGGTTGTGGGTTTCGACCTTCATCAACACATGGTTGGTGGCGGACACTTTTTCGTACTGAGGCAGGTCTTTGCCATTGTTGGTGGCGATGAAGCGCTCGACGGGGTGGCCTTCCATGATGGAGGCGTTGTCCGAATATGCCACCACCGTGTATTGCGGGCTGGTTTTTTCGGTGTGGCGAATCATGCCAAACAGGCTGTGCGACTGCGCTTCGCAATCAATGGTGAACTCGGCATTGAAAATCTTGTGGCGGCAGTGTTCGCTGTTGGCTTGCGCAAACATCATCAGCTCCACATCGGTGGGGTTGCGCTTGAGCTGTGTGAAAGCGTTCACCAAATACGCAATCTCGTCCTCGGCCAAAGCCAAGCCCCAGCGCTTGTTAGCGTCTTGCAAAGCGGCTTCGCCACCTTGGAGTACGTCCACCTGCTCCATCGGTGCGGGATGCAGTTCGGTGAACAAGCCCAGCGCTTCGTCGCGTGTGCGCATCACAGACTCGGTCATGCGGTCGTGCAACACATCAGCCACGGCGGCCAGTTGTTCAGGTGTGAGTGTGGCTTTGCTCAGCAAGCCGTCTTTGAGCTGAAGGTGGAACTCGGTGATGCGCTCAATGCGCTTGAGCTGCAAGCCGCAGTTGTGCGCAATGTCAGTGGCCTTCGAGGCCCAAGGCGACACCGTGCCAAAACGTGGCGTGACCACCAACAAGGTGCCTGCAGGGGTTGCGTGCGCTGGCTCGCCGTAGGTCAACAAGGCGGCCAGTGTTTGCTGCTGAGCGGCATCCAACGTGGCTTCGGTCGCGGCCAAATGCACAAAGCGGGCACTCAGGCCTTGGATTTGCGGGGAGATTGCCGCCAAACGGGGCAAGAGCTGTTGAACACGGAAATCGCTGAGGGCGTTGCCGCCTTCGAAAATGCTGATGTGCAGGGACACGAGGGAGCCTTGAGAAAAAGACGGAAATCGAATCGAGCCGGGCCGCTGACTGGGGCTGGTCGGCAAAGGCTAGATTTTACGTGTCGCTAGGGGGTGTTTGTACACAATCGCGTACTTGAATGATTCAATCAATGACAGCCAACTTCCTTTTTCTTCATTTGAATTAACTCGGGCACAGAGCCCGAGGAGTTGCCTATCGGCTGGGCATTAGGGTTTAGGCGGATATTTTCCCAATATGCTGCCGTTGCTTTTTCATAAAACGAACAAGCTTGATTTTTTTGATTCAACATGGTGTTCGTAAATGCCATATTGAAATAGAGATTTGTCAGTGCATCAAATCGTTTTTCATCTTTTAGCTTTGGCGCAGCATTGCTGAAATGGCCCAAGGCTTTGGTGTAGTACTCAAAGGACTTTTCAATTCGGCTATCAAACGTCGTCACTTTGTCGTAGAAGCCATTCTTTTGGTAGTAAGCAGCCCACTTGCCCGTTACGGCTGGGGATCGCAATAAGTCGGCATAAGCGCGGTTGGCCAAACCCAAACCATGTGAATCTTCTCGTTGTTGGTAAAGATCAATGGCTTCAAAAATTAAGCGCTCAGCAATCAATGGCCTGTCTTGCTGTGTGCTGAGAGCCGCTGCCTGATTCAACTTCGTCAAAGGATCATCCGTTTGTACGACGCCGATACCAGCGCATCCATTCAAAAACATCAACACAGTCATCACAAAGCCTACGAAAATGCCACGCATAAAAACCCCTTAAATGAACTCTAAATTATTACATTTATAGGTTGAGATTTTTAAGCGATTGAATCACATCAAAAGTGACAAAACACCTCAGAAGCAAGGCAGTCAAGCTGGATGGGATAATTGTGCACATGACCATCTCCATCAAAGACGCCCAAGGCGCACAAGGCATGCGTATCGCGGGCAAACTGGCCTCCGAAGTTCTCGACTTTCTCACTCCACACGTGGTGCCTGGTGTCACAACCAACCAGCTCGACAAGCTCTGCTACGACTACATCACCGAAGTTCAAAAGGCCATTCCTGCGCCGCTGAACTACGACCCATCGGGTAACAACCCCTATCCCAAGTCCATCTGCACATCCATCAACCATCAGGTGTGTCACGGCATTCCGAACGACAAGCCGCTGAAAAAAGGCGATACGGTCAACATCGACATCACCGTCATCAAAGACGGTTGGCACGGTGATACCAGTCGTATGTTTTTGGTGGGCGATGTGTCTATTGCGGCCAAGCGTTTGTCGAAGTTGACTTACGAAGCCATGTGGCATGGCATCGTCAAGGTCAAACCAGGCGCACGTTTGGGCGACATTGGCTTTGCGATTCAGCGCTTTGCTGAAAGCCACGGCTTCTCAGTGGTGCGCGAGTTTTGCGGTCACGGCATTGGTCAGGTGTTCCATGAAGAGCCACAGGTGCTTCACTACGGCAAGCCCGGCACGGGCGAGACGCTGCAAGCGGGCATGACCTTCACCATTGAGCCCATGATCAACGCTGGCAAGAAAGACATCAAAGAGCTGGGCGACGGCTGGACCATCGTCACGCGCGACCACTCGTTGTCAGCCCAGTGGGAACACACCATCCTCGTGACGCCCACTGGCTACGAAGTGTTGACCCTCTCAGACGGCAGCCCCGCTCTGCCCGACTTTGTGACCACCACCTGCTGTTAAGCACCCCGCGATGAACGCCTTGGCCAACCTTTACCGAAAGGACAAGGCGGCATTGCTGCTGGCCGCGTCCAGCTCCACCACCCCACGTAGCGTGAAGACGCTGTTGCACAAGCTGTGCAGCATGACCGACGACACCTTGCGCACCTTGTGGGACGCTGCGGGTTTTGATCACAACTTCTGTTTGGCCGCTGTGGGCGGCTATGGCCGTGGCGAGTTGTTTCCGTATTCGGATGTGGACGTGTTGTTACTCATGCCCGATGGCACTTCGCCCGAGAAGGACGACGCACTCAAAGCACGCATTGAAAAGTTCATCGGCAGTTGCTGGGACACGGGCCTAGAAATCGGCTCCAGCGTGCGCACCGTGACCGAGTGCGTGCAAGAGTCCTCGGCCGACATCACCGTGCAAACCTCGCTGTTGGAAGCGCGCTTTTTGGTGGGTAGCGTTAAGCTGTTTAAGACCTTCCAGAAGCACTACGCGATGGCGCTAGACCCTAAGGCTTTCTTCGTGGCCAAGACCGCCGAGATGCGCCAACGCCACGCCAAATTTGAAAACACGCCCTACTCGCTTGAGCCCAACTGCAAAGAGTCGCCTGGCGGCCTGCGTGATTTGCAAGTGGTGCTGTGGGTGGCAAAGGCTGCGGGCCTGGGTACTAGCTGGGAAAACTTGGGCCGCAAAGGCTTGGCCACCGAGTTTGAAGTCAAGCAACTCAAACGCAACGAAGAGGCCTTGGCGCTCATTCGCACCCGCTTGCACCTCGCGGCCAAACGCCGTGAAGACCGCTTGGTGTTTGACTTGCAGCACGCCGTAGCGCAAAGCTTAGGCTTAGGTGTGGAAGAAGACGGCACGCTCAACGCACGCGCAGCGAGCGAAGCGTTGATGAAACGCTATTACTGGGCGGCCAAAGCGGTCACACAGCTCAACCAAATTTTGTTGCTCAACATCGAAGAACGCCTGAGCAGCAACCAGCACGTGCTGCACCCCATCAACGAACGCTTTGCCGACAAGGCGGGTATGTTGGAAGTGACCAGCGATGACGTGTATGTGAACAACCCACACGCGATTTTGGAAACCTTCTGGCTGTATGAATCTACCGTGGGCATCAGCGGCCTCTCAGCCCGCACCTTGCGCGCGCTCTACAACGCACGCAGCTTGATGAATGGCAAGTTCCGTGCAGACCCAGCCAACCGCGAGATGTTCATGCGCATCTTGCAAGCGCCAAGTGGCATGACGCACGCCATTCGCCTGATGAACCAAACCTCGGTGCTCGGCCGCTACCTGTGGCCTTTCCGCCGCATCGTGGGCCAGATGCAGCATGACTTGTTTCATGTCTACACCGTGGACCAACACATCTTGATGGTGCTGCGCAATGTGCGCCGCTTCTTCATGGCCGAGCACGCGCATGAATACCCGTTTTGCTCGCAGCTCGCCGCTGGCTGGGACAAGCCTTGGATTTTGTACGCCGCCGCTTTGTTCCATGACATCGCCAAAGGCCGTGGTGGCGACCACTCGCAGCTGGGCCGCGGTGAAGTGCGCAAATTTGCACGTGACCACAGCTTGAGCAAAGACGACGCCAAGCTGGTCGAGTTCTTGGTCGGCGAACACTTGACCATGAGCAACGTCGCGCAAAAGCAAGATTTGAGCGATCCCGATGTGATTCAAGCCTTTGCCAAACGCGTGGGCAACGAGCGCAACCTCACCGCCTTGTACCTACTGACCGTGGCTGACATTCGCGGTACCAGTCCTAAAGTGTGGAACGCGTGGAAAGGCAAGCTGCTCGAAGACTTGTACCGCTACACCGCCCGCGCATTGGGTGGTCGCGCGCCGGATGCCGATGCCGAAGTTGAATCTCGCAAACGCGAAGCCCTCACCATGCTCGCGCTCTACGCACTGCCATTTGAAGCCCACAAAGACTTGTGGACGACCTTGGACGTGGGCTACTTCATGCGCCACGATGCCGCAGACATTGCGTGGCACACCCGCCAGCTCTCACGCAGCTTGTCGATTGCCAAAGCACAAAACACCCCCATGGGCGTGACTGTGCGTGCGCGCTTGTCGCCCGTGGGCGAAGGCTTGCAAGTGATGGTGTACTCGCCTGATCAGCCTGATTTGTTTGCGCGCATCTGCGGCTACTTTGACCAAGCGGGCTTCAACATTTGGGATGCCAAGGTACACACCGCCACCAATGGCTACGCGCTAGACACCTTCCAAGTGATGAGCACCCACTTTGAAGAGCACTACCGCAGCCTCATCAACATGGTGGAAACCGGTTTAACCGAAACCATCACCGAAGCCAAACCTTTGCCCACGGTTGGCAAAGGCCGCGTCTCACGCCGCGTCAAGAGCTTCCCCATCGCGCCGCGTGTGACCTTGCAACCTGACGAACGCGCCCAAAAGTGGCTGCTGAGCATCTCTGCCAGCGACCGCGTGGGCCTGCTTTACAGCGTGGCCTGTGTGTTGGCCAAGCACAAAGTCAACTTGTTGCTGGCCAAAATCAGCACCTTGGGCGAACGCGTAGAAGACACGTTCTTGATCGATGGTGCGGTTTTGCAGCAAAACCGAGCACAGCTGGAGATTGAGACGGAGCTACTAGCAGCCCTGCAGGCTTGATGCAGTAAGAGATAGTTGCAAAAGTTGGAACGATGACCCATGATCGTGGCTCATGGGAGAAACTTATGAGCCACTATCAAATCACCGTTCTCGTGGGTAGCTTGCGTCACGATTCTTTGAACCGAAAACTGGCCAATGCCATGGCTAGGCTTGCACCCTCGAATTTCTCGTTCAAATTGGCGCAAATCGATGATTTGCCGCTCTACAACCAAGATGATGACGGGCAACCCGCCGCGTCCGTCATTCGACTGAAATCGGACATCAAGACAGCGCATGGCCTGTTGTTTGTCACGCCGGAATACAACCGCTCGATTCCTGGTGTGCTCAAAAACGCCATTGACCATGCATCGCGCCCCTATGGGCAAAGCGCATGGACAGGCAAACCTGCGGGGGTGCTGGGTGTTTCGGTTGGCGCGATTGGTACGGCGTTGGCACAGCAACACTTGCGAAATGTTTTGGCTTATTTGGATGTACCCACGCTAGGACAACCCGAGGCCTTCATTCACGCCAAGGATGATCTGTTTACACCCGACGGTGGAATTGGCGAGGGAAGCAAAAAATTTCTACAAGCTTGGATGGACCAATACGTGGTTTGGGTCAAAAAACACGCTTAGTCGTCGGTTGCATCTAGCCCCGGAAACAACACATCGGTGTAGCCAAAGCGCGAGAAGTCGCGCACACGCATGGGGTATAGCACGCCAATCAGGTGGTCACACTCGTGTTGCACCACCCGCGCATGAAAGCCTTCCACCGTGCGGTCAATCGGCTGGCCTTTTTCATCAAAGCCTTGGTAGCGCAACCGCTTGAAACGTGGCACCACACCACGCAAGCCCGGTACTGACAAACAGCCTTCCCAACCCTCTTCTTCCTCGTCACCCAAAGGCGTGAGCACAGGGTTGACGAGCACGGTGTACGGCACCACAGGTGCATCTGGGTAACGTGGGTTGACCTCGCCCGAGCCAAACACCACCACTTGCAAGTCCACGCCAATTTGCGGCGCAGCCAAGCCAGCGCCATTGGCGGCCAGCATGGTGTCGTCGAGGTCTTTGAGCAGAGCGTGTAACTCAGGTGAGTTGAAGGCTGTCACGGGCTGGGCCACGCGCAGCAAGCGCTCATCACCCATTTTCAAAATGTCGCGAATAGCCATGTCATCTGTCCTTTATGGCGTAGCAGAAGCGGCAGGGTTGGCATCACCGGCGTGTTGCGCGACCAAGGCCAACAAACCGGCTTCGTCCAACACCTTGATGCCCAGCTCTTGCGCTTTGTCGAGCTTGCTGCCCGCCTCTGCCCCCGCCACCACGCAGTGGGTTTTCTTGCTCACGCTGCCTGCCACTTTGGCGCCTAGGGCTTCGAGCATGTCTTTGGCTTGGTCGCGGCTGAGTGTGGGCAAGGTGCCAGTCAGCACAAAGGTTTGGCCTGCCAGCGGCAAACTCGCGCCTGCTGTGGGTTCACCCTCAGTCCATGTGACGCCGCAAGCGCGCAATTGCTCTACCACTTCGCGGTTGTGCGGCTGGTCAAAGAAGGTGCGCAGGCTTTGCGCCACGATGGGGCCGACGTCTGCCACTTGCAGCAGTTGGTCCAGCGTGGCGTCCATGATGGCGTCCATCTTGCCAAAGTGACGTGCCAGCTCTTTGGCCGTGGCCTCGCCCACATGGCGAATGCCTAGGCCAAACAAGAAGCGTGGCAGTGTGGTGTGTTTGGATTTTTCAATGCTGGCCAGCACGTTGTTGGCTGATTTTTCTGCCATGCGCTCTAGTGTGACCAAGGCGGTGAAGCCCATGCGGTAAAGGTCTGGCAAGGTTTTGACCACGCCAGCGTCCACCAGTTGATCCACCAACTTGTCGCCTAAGTCTTCAATCTCTACCGCGCGTCGATGCGCAAAGTGCAGGATGGCTTGCTTGCGCTGAGCGCTGCAAAACAGGCCGCCTGTGCAGCGGTAATCGGCCTCACCTTCTTCGCGCACAGCGGGGCTGCCGCACACGGGGCATTGGTGCTGCATGGTGAAGATTTGCGCGTCTTGCAGGCGTTTTTCTAAAACGACCGACACCACTTCTGGAATCACATCGCCCGCGCGGCGCACCACCACGGTGTCGCCCACCCGCACGTCTTTGCGGCGAGCTTCGTCTTCGTTGTGCAGCGTGGCATTGGTCACGGTCACGCCGCCCACAAACACGGGCGCGAGTTTGGCCACGGGGGTGAGCTTGCCCGTGCGACCCACTTGCACCTCGATGGCTTGCACGGTGGTGAGTTGTTCCTGCGCGGGGTATTTGTGCGCCACGGCCCAGCGAGGTTCGCGCGTCACGAAGCCGAGTTGGCGCTGCGCGGCCAAGCTGTTGACTTTGTAGACCACGCCGTCAATGTCAAACGGCAGCGCATCACGCGCTTGGCCCATGCGTTGATGAAAATCCACCAAGCCCGCTGCGCCTTGCACACACGCGGTTTGCTCTGCCACGGGGAAGCCCCATTTCTTGAGCATCATCAACAAATCGAAATGCGTGTGGAAGGATGGGCCGGCCTCTTCGACTGGCGTGATGTCACCCAAGCCATAGGCAAAGAAACTCAAAGGACGTTGCGCCGCAATGGTGGGGTCGAGCTGACGCACCGCACCTGCTGCAGCGTTGCGTGGGTTCACAAAGGTTTTTTCGCCCTTCTCGCCTGCGGCAATGCGCGCACGTTGTCGCTCGTTCAAGGCTTCAAAATCGCCACGGGCCATGTAGACCTCGCCGCGCACTTCCAGCACCTTGGGCGCGTCGTGAGACAAGCACAAAGGGATTTGGCCAATGGTGCGGATGTTTTGTGTGACGTCTTCACCGGTTTCACCATCACCACGCGTAGCGGCTTGCACCAGCACACCGTTCTCGTAGCGCAGGCTCATGGCGAGGCCGTCAAACTTCAGCTCGGCCACGTAGTCCACCAACGGGTCGGCTTCGCTCAGGCCCAGTTCTTTGCGGATGCGTGTGTCAAAGGCTTCTGCGCCGCTGGCCTCAGTGTCGGTCTCGGTGCGAATGCTGAGCATGGGCACCACGTGTTTGACGCTGGCAAAGCTGTCGAGCGGCTTGCCGCCCACGCGTTGCGTGGGTGAATCGGGGGTGAGGAGTTCGGGGTGTGCCGCTTCTAGTGCTTGCAGTTCTTTGAACAAGCGGTCGTATTCGGCATCGGGAATGGTGGGCGCATCCAGCACGTAGTACTGGTGGCCGTGGTGGTGCAGTTGTGTGCGCAGTTCGGTAGCGCGAGCGGCTACATCTTTGGGGTCGATGGCATCGCTGCCATCAATGGGGTTAGCGGCAGAGCCGCTAAATAAGTCAGCGGTGCTCATGCTGCGTGACCTTGAATTAGCTGAACAAGCGGCGCGCTTGTGGCGAGCCTGCCGACAAGTCACGCGCGTCGAGCGTGTCGTACAAAGCCAGTAAATCGCGGGCAATGGCGCCAATGGCGGTTTCTGACAAGGGCTGGCCGTTGTCGTCTGAAATCGCGCCATCCATCACACGCGCCAGTTCGTAGGCGGTTTGAATCATGCGGGCGTATGGCTCTTCTTTGCGGTCCACCTGCGGCACATCGAGTGACAAGGTGAGCTCAAAAATAGCGGATTGTGTGGGGTCTTCCGACATCGCGGCTTGCGAATCGAAGGTCAAACCCAAGATAGGTGGCAGGCCTGCAGCGGGGGCTGGCACCACCATGCGGCCGGGCAACACGCCAGCGATAAAGCCCAAGCGTGCCGCGTTTTGTTGCACATAGCCGGGGCTCCATGCGGCTTTGGTGGCCTTCAAGGTGAAGCTCAGCTGGGCATCGTGGGCGCTGGCAAAGTTGTCGAGCTCACGGGCGCGGGCAACTTCTTCCAACATATCTGGAAACTCAGGCGCGGCATTGATGGCGTCGGCAAAGGCCTGTGTTTTGGTGACGAATTCGGAAAACTCAATTTCGTTCAAAGGGCCAGTGCGGTTGGCCAATTGCACGCCAGACTGAAACGCGCTGTAGCGCTGGCCGTTGCGTGGGTGTTCCCACAAACCTGTTTCGGTGTTGAGGCCTTCAACGCTGAACAGCTTGCTGCCCACACGACGTGTGGCAGGCAACCCCGCCAAAGCGGCATCGCCCGACACGGGTGAATCCATTTCAACCGCTGCGATGACGTCAATCAAGGCATCCAAAGCGGGTCGTTTTTCGGGCTGAGGCAAGTCAGAGGCCGCCGATTCCATCACCTTGGCCACTGCAGGGGCCATCACAGGGGCTTGTGCCGCTTGTTGCGCGGCGCGTTCAGCAGCAGCTTTAGCGGCCACTTTGGCAGCAGCAGCTTTGCTCTCAGCAATGCGGGCCATTTCGGCTTCATCGGGCACACGCTGGGCGTGGGCGGTGGCCTCTTCCATCATGCTGCGGGCCATGTCGGTCACGGGGTCTAGGCCCCCGCTGGTTTCGTACATGGGCGCAATGTGACTGGTGGTGACTTCGGGTTCGTGGTGAACCTCGTAGCTGGGCGCGGCATCAAAAGACGGCTCTTGCGGCTGTCCGTAGTCAGGCGCATAGGCCGCAGGTTCGATGTTTTTTTCTTGAGGCAGCGGCTCGGCTTGGCGAGGCTTGCTTTTACGTGAGGTCCATGTGCTGTGTGCGACGACGCCCGCGAGGACCACGCCACCTGCAATCGCTAAACCAATTTGAAGAGTACTCATGTTTTTATTCTGAAATCAAACGGCATCAGCCATGGAGACCGCGGACTCCATGTCCACCGCCACAATGCGAGAAACACCTTGTTCTTGCATGGTCACACCAATGAGTTGCTCGGCCATTTCCATCGCAATCTTGTTGTGCGAGATGAAAAGGAATTGTGTTTCTTTGGACATGCTCGACACCAGCTTGGCATAACGCTCGGTGTTGGCGTCGTCCAGCGGCGCATCCACCTCGTCCAGCAAACAGAACGGTGCTGGGTTGAGTTGGAAAATCGCAAACACCAAGGCAATCGCGGTCAGCGCTTTTTCGCCACCCGACAGCAAGTGAATGGTTTGGTTTTTCTTGCCAGGTGGCTGAGCCAACACTTGCACGCCGGCGTCCAAAATTTCGTCGCCTGTCATGACCAACTTGGCATTGCCGCCACCGAAGAGCTCGGGGAACATGCGGCCAAAGTGCTCGTTGACGATCTTGAACGTGCCGCCCAAGAGCTCGCGGGTTTCGCCGTCGATCTTGCGAATGGCGTCTTCCAAGGTGTTCATGGCGTCGGTCAAATCTTTGGTCTGTGCATCCAAGAACAGCTTGCGTTCGCTGGCACTCGCCAATTCGTCCAACGCAGCCAAGTTCACAGCGCCCAAAGCGGTGATGTCGCGGTGCAGGCGGTCAATCTCGCCTTGCAAACCGCCCAAGCGCACGTTGTTGGCGAGGATGGCGGCTGACACGGCTTCGAGGTCCGCTTCAGCATCGGCCAACAACTGGGTGTATTGCTCTAAGCCCAAACGCGCCGCTTGTTCTTTGAGTTGGAATTCGGTGATGCGTTGGCGCAAAGGCTCCAGCTCACGCTCCAGTTGCAAGCGGCGTTCGTCGCTGGCACGCAGTTTGGTGGTGAGGTCGTCGTACTCGCTGCGCTTGGCGCCCAAGGCGGCTTCGCGCTCCATCTTGATGTTCAAGGCGTTTTGCAAGCCCGCTTGCGCGGCGGCATCGTTCAAACGTGTGAGGTCTTCTTGCACACGCGCTTCTTCGGTAGATACCGAGGCCGCTTGTTGCGTGGCAGTGTCGATGATGCGTTTGAGTTCGGCTTCGCGTGTGGCCAAGCTGCGTTGGGCAAACTGCGCTTCTTGGGCTTGACGCTCCAAGCTGCGTTGTTGTTCGCGGCTGTCGTTCAAACGGCGTTCGGAATTGATAACCGCCTCATCCAATTGGGCATGGCGCTCTTGGCTGTCAGCCAACTGCATGTCCAGCTCTTCAAAGCGGGCTTCTGCGGTGGCGCGGCGCTCTTGCAGGTCAGCCAATTGGGCTTCGACCTCTGACAAATCACCACTGATTTGCTCGCTGCGCGCACGGGTTTGCTCGGCCAATTGGCTCAGGCGCAAGGTTTCCACTTGCAGCTCGTGCGCGGTAGCTTGAGCTGCTGTGGTCTCAGAACGAATGCTCACCAATCGCTGTGACGATTCGCTATACGCCGCCTCGGCACGGATCAAGGTGTTGCGGGCTTCGTCGGCGATGAAGGCTTGGGCCTTGCTGCTCTTGTCGAGGTTTTCAATTTCTTGGGCACGGGCCAACAAGCCAGACTGCGCGTTGTCTTGCGCGTAAAAGCTCACGCTGTGTGCGCTGATGGCGTGGCCACTCGGCACATAAATCACTTGGCCTGGTTGCAAGCTGCTGCGCTTGGCCAAGGCTTCATCGAGGTTGGGTGCGGTGAAGCAACCGTTGAGCCAATCGGTCAACAAGGCTTTTTGGCCGGCATCGTTCAAACGCAACAGGTCTGACAAACGTGGCAAGCTGCCTTGTGATTCAGGTGCGGATGCACTGGGCGCTGTGTAGAACGCCAGCTTGGCAGGCGGTGCATCAGTTTGGAACGCACGCACGATGTCCAAACGCGACACTTCCAGCGAGGCCATGCGTTCGCGCAAAGCGGCTTCTAGTGCGTTTTCCCAGCCTGCTTCGATGTGGATGCGGCTCCACAAGGCTTGCAAACCATCCAAACCGTGCTTGGCCAGCCATGGCTTGAGCTTGTCGTCGGTCTGCACTTTTTCTTGCAGGGCCTTGAGGGCTTCTAAACGGGCCGACAAATCGGCTTGCTTGGTTTGTTCTGCGTTCACCGCTTGCTGTGCGGTGCGGCGTGCTTCATCGAGCACGGGCACATTGGCTTGCAACTCTTCCAGCTGAGCAGCCGTTACTTCCGCTTGGGCTTGCGCCTCTTGCAGCTGTTCTTTGAGGTTGTTCAGACGCACTTCATCGGGTGCGGCCAAAGCATTTTTGTCAGCGCTCAGGCGCTCTTGGCGAGCGTTGAGGTTGCGGCTTTGCTCTTCGATGTTGCGCTGGTCAGCGGCCAACACCTGAATTTGTTGCTGCACTTGGGCCACACTGCCGCGCTGCTCATTGCTGCGTTGTTGGGCGACGCGCAAGGCCTCTTCCAACTCGGGCAGTTGCATGGCCTGCTCTTCCACTTGCGCAGCGAGCATGACGGCTTTTTCTTCACCGTCCATGGCCATGGAGGCCAAGTTTTCAATCTCTTGCTGCGCTTGTTCGCTCTGCAGAGCCCAATGCGCGGTTTGTTCTTTGATTTGAATCAGACGGGCTTCGGCGCGTTGGCGGCCTTCCACCACAAAACGGATTTCAGCTTCTAAACGGCCCACTTCGGCGCTGGCTTCGTACAACGCGCCTTGTGCTTGGTTCACTTGGTCGCCCGCTGCATAGTGGGCTTGGCGCACGGTTTCAAGATCCGCTTCGATGTGACGCAAATCGGCAATGCGCGACTCCAAGTCGTTCACCGCTTTGTCCGCTTGGGTTTTGATGCCCACTTGGTCGGCTTCGGCCTCCGCACGGCGCAAGAACCACAGCTGGTGCTGCTTCAGGGTGACATCGGCGTTGAGCGCGTGGTAACGCTGGGCCACTTCGGCTTGTTTTTCGAGCTTGTCGAGGTTGGCGTTCAACTCGCGCAAGATGTCTTCCACGCGGGTCAAGTTTTCGCGGGTATCGCTCAGGCGGTTTTCGGTTTCGCGGCGGCGCTCTTTGTACTTAGAAACACCGGCAGCCTCTTCCAAGAACAAACGCAGTTCTTCGGGTTTGGACTCAATGATGCGACTGATGGTGCCCTGACCAATGATGGCGTAGGCGCGTGGGCCCAAACCCGTGCCCAAGAACACGTCTTGCACGTCACGGCGACGCACAGGTTGGTTGTTGATGTAGTAGCTGGAACCCCCATCACGCGTCAGCACACGCTTGACTGCGATTTCTGGGAACTGGCTCCACTGGCCGCCGGCACGGTGGTCGGCGTTGTCAAACACCAGCTCTACGCTGGAGCGGCTGGCCGCTTTGCGGGTGGTGGTGCCATTGAAAATTACGTCTTGCATGGACTCGCCACGCAGCTCGCTGGCTTTGGACTCGCCCAGCACCCAGCGCACGGCATCCATGATGTTGGATTTGCCGCAACCGTTGGGACCTACCACGCCGACCAATTGGCCGGGCAGCAGAAAATTGGTGGGTTCCGCAAACGACTTGAAACCCGATAATTTGATTGAATTCAGACGCACTGAAAAGCCTCTCTAGACACAGCCTGAATCATAAAGCGCTGAGGCATGCGCGAACTTCGACCAACAAGGCCTCCAAACTAGGAACTAATGCAGTAAACGTAGCCCCCGTCTCTGTCAGCGGCTTCTCGCGGCTGGTTTGGTACAGATCGGTCATCGCGTCAGCCAAGGATTCCACCGCAAACAAAGGCATGAAGCCTTTCAATGCATGGAGTGAATGCTCCACCTTTGAGGCGTCACCCGCTGCCAACCCTGCTTGAATGATGGCTATCTCTTGTGTCAAGCTGTGCTCAAACGTCACCACCAACTCGCGCAATGGTTCCACTTCCAAAGCAAACTCTTTGGCGCGGGTCAGGTCGAGCAAGGGGGGGATGGACATAGGTTTCAAGTTGATCACAGAGCGCGGGGATAATAGCAGCCATGAACCCCCTTCTCTCGAGTCTGCAGCCCTATCCTTTTGAGCGGCTGAAACAACTTTTCTCCACCGTCACACCCAACCCCGCGTATGCGCCGATCAGCCTAGGCATTGGTGAGCCACGCCATGCCACGCCGCAGTTGGTGCTCGACGCGTTGGCCAAAGCCACGGCCCAACTGGCCGCCTACCCTGCGACTGCTGGGTTGCCTGCCTTGCGCGAATCGTGTGTGAACTGGATGCAGCGCCGCTATGGCTTGAAACTAGATGCCGCCACGCAAGTGCTGCCCGTCAACGGCTCACGCGAGGCCTTGTTTGCCTTTGCCCAAACGGTGATTGACCCCACGCGAGATGCTGTGGTCGTCTGCCCCAACCCGTTCTACCAAATCTACGAAGGTGCTGCCCTGTTGGCTGGCGCCAAAACCTATTACGCGCCCAGCGACCCTGCGTTGAACTTCAACGTCAACTGGGACAGCGTGCCTGCCGAGGTGTGGGCCAAGACCCAGCTGCTGTTTGTGTGCTCGCCCGGCAACCCCACCGGCGCCGTGATGCCCATGAGTGACTGGGAAAAGCTGTTTGCCTTGAGCGACCAATACGGTTTCGTGATTGCCAGTGACGAGTGCTACAGCGAAATCTATTTCCGCGAAGAAGCGCCTTTGGGCGGCTTAGAAGCTGCCACCAAATTGGGCCGCACCGACTTTAAAAACTTGGTGGCCTTCACCAGCTTGTCCAAGCGCAGCAATGTGCCTGGCATGCGCAGCGGTTTTGTGGCGGGCGACGCCAACATCCTCAAACAGTTCTTGCTCTACCGCACGTATCACGGCTCGGCCATGAGCGGCATGGTGCAAGCGGCCAGCATTGCCGCATGGGACGACGAAGCCCACGTGGTGGCCAACCGCGAGCAATACCGCCAAAAGTTTGCGGCTGTGACCCCACTACTTGAAGCCGTGATGGACGTGCGCTTGCCCGATGCTGGCTTCTACCTGTGGGCCGCCGTCCCTGGTGGGGATGACGTCGCTTTCGCAAGGGATTTGCTCGCTCAATACAATGTGACGGTGCTGCCGGGCAGCTACTTGGCGCGTGAAGGTCACGGTATTGGAGAGACACAAGGCTTCAACCCCGGTGCCGGTCGAATTCGCATGGCCTTGGTGGCCGAAACCGCCGAGTGCTTAGAAGCCGCGCAACGGATCGTGGCGTTTATCAAAAACACCCATCCCTGATTTATTTCTTAATTTCAACGTAGAGAAGACAACCATGACTCAACACCAACTCCAACACGTCATCGACAACGCATGGGACAACCGCGCCAACATCAGTGCAGACAACGCCACTCACGAAGTGCGCGATGCCGTGGACCACGTGATTGCCGAATTGAACGCTGGCCGCTTGCGCGTCGCCACCCGTGAAGGCGTGGGCCAATGGACTGTGCACCAATGGCTCAAAAAAGCCGTGTTGTTGTCCTTCCGTTTGAAAGACAACCGCCTCATGAAGTCTGGCGACTTGGCTTTCTACGACAAAGTGGACACCAAGTTTGGCCACATGACCGAAGACGAACTCAAAGCCGCTGGCGTGCGCGTGGTGCCGCCAGCTGTGGCACGTCGCGGTAGCTTTGTGGCTGCAGGCGCGATTTTGATGCCTTCTTACGTGAACATCGGCGCCTATGTGGACAGCGGCACCATGGTCGACACATGGGCCACCGTTGGCTCTTGCGCACAAATCGGCAAGAACGTGCACTTGTCTGGCGGTGTGGGCATTGGCGGCGTGTTGGAGCCATTGCAAGCCAACCCCACCATCATTGAAGACAACTGCTTCATCGGCGCTCGCTCTGAAGTGGTGGAAGGCGTCATCATCGAAGAAAACTCTGTGCTCGGCATGGGCGTGTTCATCGGTCAATCGACCCCCATCTTTGACCGCGCCACTGGCGAAATCAGCTACGGTCGCGTGGCCTCTGGTTCTGTGGTCGTGAGCGGCAACATTCCTAAAGTCGCTGCCAACGGCGCGCCTTACAGCATGTATGCCGCCATCGTGGTCAAACGCGTGGACGCACAAACCCGCTCTAAGACCAGCATCAACGACTTGTTGCGCGACTGATCAGGTCTTCGTCGATGTCTCGCACCCTCCAGCTCACCGAGCAACTCATCTCGCGCCCTTCGGTCACCCCCGAGGACGCGGGCTGTTTGGACATCATCACCGCACGGCTTGAGCCGTTGGGTTTTGAGTGCGAGCGCATCGACAGCGGGCCAGACACGTTTCGCGTGAGCAACCTGTGGGCTGTCAAACGCAGCGCACATGCAAACGCAAAAACATTGGTATTCGCAGGCCACACCGATGTGGTGCCCACCGGCCCCATCGACCAATGGGCCAGCGACCCCTTCACCCCCACCCACCGCGACGGCAAGTTGTTTGGCCGTGGTGCCAGCGACATGAAAGCGTCGTTGGCAGCGATGGTGGTGGCGTGTGAAGAGTTTGCTCTCCACCACAAAGACCCATCGATCAACATCGCCTTCTTGCTCACCAGCGACGAAGAAGGCCCCGCACTTGATGGCACGGTCAAAGTGTGCGAAGCCTTGAAAGCCCGTGGCGAAAAGCTCGATTGGTGCATCGTGGGCGAGCCCACCTCGGTGGAGCGCACCGGCGACATGATCAAAAACGGCCGACGCGGCACGATGAGCGGCAAGCTCACCGTCAAAGGCGTGCAAGGCCACATTGCCTATCCACAACTCGCCAAAAACCCCATCCACTTGTTGGCCCCTGCATTGGCCGACTTGGTGGCGATTGAGTGGGACAAAGGCAACGATTTCTTCCCGCCCACCAGCTGGCAAGTGAGCAACATCCACGCTGGCACGGGTGCAAGCAACGTCATTCCAGGCGAATGCGTGGTGGACTTCAACTTTCGCTTCTGCACCGAATCCACGCCTGAGCAATTGCAACAGCGCCTGACCGCAGTGCTGCAAAAACACAATTTGGATTTCGACCTCAAGTGGACCATCGGCGGTTTGCCCTTCCTCACCACACCTGGTGACTTGGTAGGCGCCGTGCAACGCGCCATCCACGACGAAACCGGCATTGACACCGAGTTGTCCACCACCGGTGGCACCAGCGATGGGCGCTTCATCGCGCAAGTCTGCCCGCAAGTCATCGAGCTCGGCCCACCCAACGCCACCATCCACAAAATCAACGAGTTTGTGGCAGTGGCTGATTTGGATCCCCTGAAAAACATTTATCGCCGTGTGCTGGAACAGCTGCACGGCTTGGCCTCACAGGCCAACACGTCCGCACAATGAACCCATCTATGACACTCAGCGCGCTCATTGCACAGAGCGCGCAGCAGCTTGACGCTGCCCACACCGCAGGCAACCTGAGCTTTGGCCACGGCACCACCAACGCTGCCGACGAAGCCGCATGGCTGGTGTTGTGGAAGCTAGGTTTGCCGCTCGACACCGATGTGTCGGACGAAGCGCACAACCTCGAACTGCCCGCCGAACAAGTGGCCAGCGTGCAAGCCTTCATTGAGCACCGCATTGCCAGCCGCAAGCCCGCGGCTTACCTCACGCAAGAAGCGTGGTTGCAAGGTGTGTCGTTCTACATTGACGAGCGCGCCATCGTGCCGCGTTCACTCATTGCCGAGGTCTTGGCCGAAGGCAACATCGACCCTTGGCTAGACCCCAACACCACGCGCGTGCTCGACCTGTGCACGGGCAACGGCAGCCTAGGCATCTTGGCTGCGCTGGCTTTTCCAGACATCACAGTACAGGGCTTGGACTTGTCCAAAGACGCTTTGGCCGTGGCCCAAATCAACATAGCCCGCCACGGCCTGGAAGGCCGCATGACGTTGGCCGAATCGGATGGTTTGGCCAAGGCCGATGGCATATTTGATTTGATTTTGTGCAACCCACCCTATGTCAACGCACAAAGCATGTCCGAACTTCCCGCCGAATTCAAAGCCGAGCCCGCGCTCGCTTTGGCCGGTGGTGACGACGGCATGGACTTTATTCGCCAAATGCTGCGCGACGCCCCAGCACACATGAGCGAGCACGCGGTTTTGGTTTTAGAAATTGGCCACGAACGCGATTACTTTGAAGCAGCCTTTCCTAATTTAGATGTCGTGTGGCTATCGACCAGTGCTGGTGACGACCAGGTCTTACTCCTCACACGCCAGGCGATTGTCGAAGGCGCAAATAACCAATGATCACGATTAAAAATGTCACCTTGCGCCGCAGTGCCAAGGTGTTGCTCGAAGGCGCCACCGTCACCCTCAACCCCGGTGAAAAAGTAGGCTTGGTGGGCCGCAACGGCGCGGGTAAATCGTCGCTGTTTGCTTTGCTCAACGGCAACTTGCAAGAAGACTCGGGTGAGTTCTACATCCCCACGCAATGGCGCATGGGCCAAGTGGCCCAAGACATGCCAGAGACCGAACAAAGCGCGACCGAGTTCGTGATCGAAGGCGACACGGTGCTGAATGACGCACGCGCCGAAGTCAAAGCCGCAGAAGCCACCGACGACGGCGAGCGTTTGGGCAACGCCTACATGGCGCTGTACGACGCGGGCGAACACGATGCGCAGTCACGCGCACAAGCCCTCATCTTGGGTTTGGGCTTTAAAACCACCGAGCTCGACAACCCAGTGAACAGCTTCTCAGGCGGTTGGCGCATGCGCTTGCAATTGGCGCGTGCGCTGATGTGCCCGTCAGACTTGTTGCTGCTCGACGAGCCCACCAACCACTTGGACTTGGACGCCTTGGTGTGGCTAGAAGCTTGGCTCAAGCGCTACGAAGGCACGATGGTCGTCATCAGCCATGACCGTGAATTTTTGGATGCGGTGACCAACGTCACCCTGCACATCGACGCAGGCAAGCTGGTGCGCTACGGCGGCAACTACAGCAAGTTTGAAGACATGCGTGCCGAGCAAATGGAGCTGCAACAAAACGCTTTTGCCAAGCAGCAAGACAAGATTGCGCATTTGCAAAAGTTCATCGCACGCTTCAAGGCCAAGGCCAGCAAAGCCAAGCAAGCGCAAAGCCGCGTCAAGGCTTTGGACCGCATGGAAAAGATTGCGCCCTTGTTGGCCGATGCCGACTTCAGCTTCGAATTCAAAGAACCTGCCAACTTGCCCAACCCCATGCTGAGCATGCAAGGCGTGAGCGTGGGCTACCCCGCCCCTGCCGATGCGCCCGCAGGCACACCGCCCACCGTCATCGTGCAAAACGTCAGCCGCTCGGTGCTGGCGGGTCAACGCATTGGCATCTTGGGTGCTAACGGCCAAGGTAAATCCACGCTGGTGAAAACCATTGCGCGTGATTTGCAAGCCATTGGCGGTGACATGACCGAAGGCAAAGGTCTGAACATCGGCTACTTTGCGCAGCAAGAACTCGACGTGTTGCACCCTGCCGACAACCCGCTGCAGCACATGATTGACCTGTGCAAAAAGCTCACGGCCGACGGCAAGCTGGCTGGCCAAGCCACACGCGAGCAAGACTTGCGCAGCTTTTTGGGCCAATTCAACTTTGGCGGCGACATGGTCAAGCAGGCCGTCGGCAGCATGAGCGGTGGCGAAAAAGCCCGCCTCGTGCTGTGCATGTTGGTGTGGCAACGCCCCAACCTCTTGCTGATGGACGAGCCCACCAACCACTTGGACCTCGCTACCCGCGAAGCGCTGAGCATGGCGCTGAACGAATTTGAAGGCACCGTGATGCTGGTCAGCCATGACCGCGCTTTGCTACGTGCCGTGTGTGATGAGTTCTGGATGGTGTCACGCGGTGGCGTCGAGCCCTTTGACGGTGACTTGGACGATTACCAGCGCTACCTGCTGGACGAAGGCAAACGCTTGCGTGCAGAAGCTGTGGCAGCAGCCAATGCGGCTGCGCTCAAACCTGCTGCTGCGCCAGTGGCTGAAGTGGCTGCGCCTGTGGTGGTTGAAGCTGTCAAGGCTCCCATTGCCTCTCGCGACCAACGCAAAGAAGACGCTCAACTGCGCAAAGACATCAACGAGAAAAAACGCCCGTTGAAAAAAGAGTTTGATGGCGTGGAAAAAAACATGGCCACGCTTGAGTCTGAAAAAACTGCGCTGCACGACAAACTCGCCACGCCCCTGCCCCCAGCCGACATTGCAGAAGCAGGCAAACGCCTCAAAGCGGTGGAAGACGAGCTGGCTGCGCTAGAAGTTCGTTGGCTAGAGCTGACCGAAGCGATGGATGCGATTGAAGCCGCGATGGCTTAATTACTGAACTGCGCGCTGCACCAAATGATGGCGGGAAACGCACACAGCCACGCCCAGAAGAATCGGTTCAATCCAAAGAACCAAAACACCAAGAAGTGAAACAGCGCAGCTACCGCGCAAAACACGGCTGCGAGTCGTGGGTCTAGCAAGCTCAAGGGAAACAAAATTTCCCACACGATGAAGCCCCACGACCCCAGCATGGCCAACCACTTGTTGCGCAGCAAGTGGGTGGCCGACAGGGGGCCATAAATTGCGCCATTCAAAAAGATGGTCATGGCCGAGCCATTGCGCCATTCAGGGCGCAGCAGCTTGACAGCACCCGACATGAAGTAAGAGGTGATGGTTTGAATCGCGATGTACCAAAAGCCCGCTTGCCAGCCCAGCGCCACGTTGCCAAACGCGCCCACCACTTGCGAGATGAGCAAGCCCGTGAGCACCACCAAGGTCATGAAGTCGCTGCCACCATTGAACGCTCCGCGCCAACGGATGAGGATGAGCAAGTTGCCTGCAAACAAGAATGCAACCAAGGGCAGCGATGCACCCTGCACTGCCAACGCCACAGCCGCACACAGACGCAACACCAAATGCAACTGATGCATCTGCGGCTTGAACAACACATCCAACAAAGCACGCACAGGCGCATTGGGAATATCCGCACGCTGCAAGGGCCAAGACCAAAACGCATCGTCAGCGGTGTACTTGCCCATGCGCAAATACTCCAGCGTTTGAAGCGTCAAGCTCCAAGCAAACACCAGCTCTGTGGCGCGAATCGCTACAAGCGTGGGTGCTTCTACCCAAGCTTGAACGAAGGTTTGAATGAACGCGGCGCTCAACATGCAGCAGCCTCCACTGGCGACGTCATCATCACTTGCGTATCGACGTTTGCAGATCGGCCATCCAGCACCATGCGCAGCTCAAATTGGCTGTGCGTGAAGTTCACATCACGCGCGCGCAGCACTTGGTTTGTGAGGCGCTGCATCATCTTGTAGCTCACCAAACCGCGTGGATCCACGCCCTCAGGCAAGTCATGCAAATCGGCCCAAAAGTGGTCCACCATGTTTTGTTGACCTAGGCCAATGTTGGTATCGGGGTTGTGCACGAGGTGGCTCAAACGGCGCACACGGCGTGGATAAATCAGCACCCAGTCTGACCACTGCAATTCACCCGAAGCCAGTTGCACGGCCGAGCGTGCATACAGATGCGGCACATAGCCCACTGCATGAAAAAACTTCCAATTCGGAAAAAACGCACGCAGCAAAAACAGCCACGGCCCTTTGATGATGGGGGTCTTGATGACCAGCGTGGCCACCAGCACCAAAAAATACAAAACGAACAAGACTTCGGTCATAGCGGGAAATTCTAGAGGCCCAGCCAGCGCGCTTTACTGCCCCGGCGGCTTTTCGTTGATCACCATCAAGGTTTCCACGCCACCTATGCCCACTTTCAATTGCAGCGGGAACGCACCGGGTGGCACGCTGGTGGCCACAAAGGTTTTGGTGCTGGCTTCGTAGCGCAGCCACTCTGGCAGTGGTTTGCCATCGGCTTGGGTCACTTGCACATCCGCACTGACCACAGCGGTGGCAGGCACATGGGACTCAATGGAGAACGAGAAGCTGCGTCCGGGTGCCGCAGTTTCAGCAGACAGGGCCACCGTAATCAACCCCGTTTGGTTGCCCGACGCAGGTCGTGCCACCGCAATCGACACCGAGCCATCGCCATTGGCCGCGGTAGACGATGCGCTGTTGGTCGCAGCTGCGCTCGTGCTGGCAGGCGCACTGACTTTCGTGGGTTGTGTCATTGAAGTTTCTGCGCGCACCACCAAGGTACCGGCATTCACTGCATTCATCAGTTGCGGATGGTTGATCATCACGAGGCCGCCTTTATAGAGGATGGCACCTGACCACTGGTTCTTAGGATTGAACAAATCAATCTTCGCGTTCCCTGCTTCAAAGTTAGAGTTGCCGCCCACTTTGATGGGGCCAGATTGAACAATGTCAAAGCCACCGCTGTTCACATTGACTTTTGCACCAAAGATAGACGTGCCCAAATCAATTTTTCCGTGACTGTTCAGTACCGTGTCACCCACCGTGACCACCTTGTCCAAAGTCAGCAAACCGCTGCTGGTCAGGCTCAAACTGCCACTGCTATTCGCCGAGACGGCATCTGCAAAGCTGTTGGCTGCATCCGCCAAGGTCACGTTGCCCGCGGCGGTGGTGATGTCGGTGATACCACCCACGCTCAAAAGCCCAACTTGCGTGAGGTCGCCCTGATCGACCTTGGCCACCCAATCACCCGTCACCGTGCTGCTACCCAGCGTCAGTGCCGAGGCGGTGTGCAGTGTGGCGTTGACCGCGTTGACCATCACCGCTTGCGTGAAAGTGTTGGCGTTGTTCAGCAGCACATCGCCGTGGATGGCGTTGAATGTGCTTGTTCCCGTCACGTTCAACGGGGCAGTTTGCGTCACATGGCCCGTAGCGGCTGTCACACTCAAATTGCCGCTGACCGTGCTGTTGCCCAGAATCACACCACCGCTGCCTACCAACTGCACATCGCTGGCCCGCAAGCTCACCGCACCACCAAATTGGTTAGGCACATTGGGCAAGGTCACATTGCCGCTGCCCGCATCCAAGGTACTCGTCCCCGAGACTTGCAACGCTGAATTGGCTGCTGTGCTTTGCACGATATTGCCACCGTGGGTTTGCACCGACAAATTGCCGCCAACACTGGCAGACCCCAAGTCCACTGGCTGCCCCTGCGTCGAGGCAATCAAGTCGCCCGTGACCGTGGCTTGCCCAAACGACACCGTGCCAACGGTGCTGCTCATGTTCAAGCTGCCCGTGATGTTGGCCCCGCCCAAGTTCATATCGTTTCGGCTTTCGAGGGTCAAGTTCCCGTCGGTGAGGAACGTAGCGCCCAAATCAATTGAACCATTCGGTGCGCGCAAAACCATAGGACCGCTGTTCGTCACACTGTCCAAGTGCAAATCACCGCTGGTCGCTACCGAGGTAGATGAACCTTCTAAGGCCAATGCGCCTCCAAAATTGTTCAGTGCATTGAGAAGTGTGATGGTTCCCGTACCCGCTGTAACCGAGGTGCGACCCGTCACCAAAAACTGCCCCGTCTGCGCCATCGCACCGCCACCGGTTTGGACGACTATGTCACCCAACACAGTGGCTGCACCCAGTGACACTGCGCCCCCGTGGCTGTTCACCGTCAAGTCGCCCGAGCTGGAGACCGTACTGGTCGTCAATGCACCTTGTGTTTGCAAATTGACTGAACCACTACTTTGCAACGGACCCAAGACCAACGGCGCATTCGTTGTCACTGACACATTGCCCCACGAGCCTAGGTTCGCTTGATTCAGCGTGAGCACCCCTGTGAAGGTGTTGTCAGCACTGGTCAATGCTGCCACTTGGTGTGTACCTGTGTCCGCGGTGAAGGTTGTAGACCCGCCCACATTCAAGCGCGTGCCTGACCCTTGAGACACCCCAGCAGCATGCGTGGTGACGTGCAAGTTACCGCCAATGTCCACATCAGCCAAGACCAAGGCTGTTGCGCTTTGCACATCCAAATCGAATGCAGATGTAACGTCTTCAATGCTGACGAAATTCAATGTGCCGGCAGTCGACGCCAAGGTCGTGTGTGCGCCCAAGGTCATCGCATCGTTGTAGGTTTGTGCGGCAGATGTGGTGATGCGGCCGCCTTGGATCACCACCGCGCCAGCAGCATCGGTAGTCACGCTGGCGGCGTCTACGGTACTAGCAAACGTGGTCGCTGCACCGCTGTTGACCACCAAGTCGCCGATGGCATGGTTGGTGGTGGAGTCACCCACTGCACCTTGGAAGGTTACCGCGCCCGTGCCAGCGTTGATGGTCAAGGCTTCTGCTGTGGTGCTCGCGTTGTTCACGCTGCTGCCGAACAGCACGGCCGCATTGCTAGTGTTCAAGGTGGTGACGTGACTGATGTTGTCCAGCAGAACCGCATCGTTGTAGGTTTGTGCGCCGGATGTGGTGATGCGACCGCCCTGAATCACCACGGTACCAGCGGCATCGGTGGTCACGCTGGCGGCGTCTACGGTGCTAGCAAACGTGGTCGCTGCGCCGCTGTTGACCGCCAGTGCACCAATGGCTAGATTGCTCAATGAATCACCCACTGCACCTTGGAAGGTCACCGCGCCAGTACCAGCATTGATCGTCAAGGCCTCTGCTGCTGCGCTCGCGTTGTTCACGCTGCTGCCGAACAGCACGGCCGTATTGCTGGTGTTCAAGATGGTGACGTGACCGATGTTGTCCAACTGAACCGCGTCGTTGTAGGTTTGCGCACCAGAGGTTGTGATGCGACCACCTTGGATCACCACGGTGCCAGCAGCATCGGTAGTCACACTGGCTGCGTCTACGGTGCTAGCAAACGTGGTCGCTGCGCCGCTGTTGACCACCAAGTCCCCGATGGCATGGTTGGTGGTGGAGTTACCCACAGCACCTTGGAAGGTCACCGCACCCGTGCCAGCATTGATGGTCAAGGCCTCTGCGCTTGTCGTCGCGTTGTTCACGCTACTGCCGAACAACACGGCCGCATTGCTGGTGTTCAAGGTGGTGACGTGACCGAGGTTGTCCAACAACACCGCGTCGTTGTAGGTTTGTGCGCCGGAGGTTGTGATGCGACCGCCTTGAATCACCACTGCACCAGCGGCATCGGTGGTCACACTGGCTGCGTCTACGGTGCTAACAAACGTAGTTGCTGCACCGCTGTTCACCGCCAGTGCGCCAATGGCTAGATTGCTCAATGAATCACCCACAGCACCTTGGAAGGTCACCGCACCAGTACCAGCATTGATGGTCAAGGCCTCTGCTGTGGTGCTCGCGTTGTTCACGCTGCTGCCAAACAGAACCGCCGCATTGCTGGTGTTCAAGGTGGTGACGTGACCGAGGTTGTCCAACAACACCGCGTCGTTGTAGGTTTGCGCGCCGGATGTGGTGATGCGACCACCTTGAATCACCACGGTGCCAGCGGCATCGGTGGTCACGCTGGCTGCATCTACGGTGCTAACGAATGTGGTTGCAGCATCGCTGTTCACCGCCAAGGCGCCAATGGCGAGGTTCGTGGAGTCACCCACTGCACCTTGGAAGGTGACCGCGCCAGTACCAGCATTGATCGTCAAGGCCTCTGCTGTGGTGCTCGCGTTGTTCACGCTGCTGCCGAACAACACAGCTGCATTGCTGGTGTTCAAGGTGGTGACGTGACCTATGTTGTCCAGCAGCACCGCGTCGTTGTAGGTTTGTGCGCCGGAGGTTGTGATGCGACCGCCTTGAATCACCACCGTGCCAGCAGCATCGGTAGTCACACTGGCTGCGTCTACGGTGCTAGCAAACGTGGTCGCTGCGCCGCTGTTGACCACCAAGTCCCCGATGGCATGGTTGGTGGTGGAGTCACCCACAGCACCTTGGAAGGTCACAGCACCCGTGCCAGCGTTGATGGTCAAGGCCTCTGCGCTTGTCGTCGCGTTGTTCACGCTACTGCCGAACAACACGGCCGCATTGCTGGTGTTCAAGGTGGTGACGTGACCGAGGTTGTCCAACAACACCGCGTCGTTGTAGGTTTGCGCGCCAGATGTGGTGATGCGCCCACCTTGGATCACCACGGTGCCAGCAGCATCGGTGGTCACGCTGGCTGCGTCCACTGTGCTAGCAAACGTAGTTGCAGCACCACTGTTCACCGCCAAGGCGCCAATGGCGAGGTTCGTGGAGTCACCCACTGCACCGCTGAAGGTCACCGCACCCGTGCCAGCATTGATGGTCAAGGCCTCTGCGCTTGTCGTCGCGTTGTTCACGCTGCTGCCGAACAACACGGCCGCATTGCTGGTGTTCAAGCTGGTGACGTGTGCACTGTTGTCCAACAGCACCGCGTCGTTGTAGGTTTGTGCGCCAGAGGTTGTGATGCGGCCGCCTTGAATCACCACCGTGCCAACAGCATCGGTGGTCAGACTGGCGGCGTCTACGGTGCTAACGAATGTGGTTGCCGCATCGCTGTTGACCACCAAGTCGCCGATGGCATGGTTGGTGGTGGAGTCACCCACTGCACCTTGGAAGGTCACCGCGCCAGTACCAGCGTTGATGGTCAAGGACTCTGCGCTTGTCGTCGCGTTGTTCACGCTGCTGCCGAACAACACAGCTGCATTGCTGGTGTTCAAGGTCGTGACGTGACTGAGGTTGTCCAACAACACCGCATCGTTGTAGGTTTGTGCGCCAGAGGTTGTGATGCGACCGCCTTGAATCACCACCGTGCCAGCAGCATCGGTAGTCACACTGGCTGCGTCTACGGTGCTAGCAAACGTGGTCGCTGCGCCGCTGTTGACCACCAAGTCGCCAATGGCATGGTTGGTGGTGGAGTTACCCACAGCACCTTGGAAGGTCACCGCACCCGTGCCAGCATTGATGGTCAAGGCCTCTGCGCTTGTCGTCGCGTTGTTCACAGTGCTGCCGAACAACACGGCCGCATTGCTGGTGTTCAAGGTCGTGACGTGATTGAGGTTGTCCAACAACACCGCGTCGTTGTAGGTTTGTGCGCCGGATGTGGTGATGACGCCACCGCGCATCACCACAGTGCCGCCCGCATTGGTGGTCAGGCTGGTCAACGCCGTGCCCACGCCGACTGCCGCGTTGAGGGTGGTGGTGCCGGTGCTGTTGAGTGCTAAGCTGTAGCCTCCGTCAACGGAGCCATTCAGGGTGATGTCACCCGAGCCCGCATTGAATGTGGTGTTGCCACTCAAACTCACAGGGGCTGTGCCTAAGGTGATGTCAGCGTTGCTTGTACCTACCGTTCCCATCACGCTGATAGCGCTTGGTGCCGTGGCAGTCAAACCGCCGACAAAACTCAAACCATCTGTCGCTGTATGTCCCAGCACCAAGCTGCCCGTGTTCAAGAACGTGGTGTTACCCGTCACGCTGGTGCTGCTGCCCAAGAGTTCTAGGTTGTAGCCATTGGCCGTGGTGGTCAGCACAGGTGTGCTCAAGTCATCCGCAAAGCGAATGGTTTGGCCTGCCACCGTGTCGCTCAACACCACGCTGGTGCCTGTGGTGACTGCGCTGCTGAAAGTCGCGCCGTTGCTGTTGGCCAAAGTGAGTGTCTTCAACGACACGGTTGGGCCCATAGCACCCGTCACGCTCACCGCACCTGCGCTCGCGGCGTTCAGCGTGAGCGATTGGGTGTTGGCCGTTGTGCCATTCACGGCACCACCCAACGTCAAATCACCACCTGCGGTGTTGAGTGTGAGGTCACCCGTCAGCGTGATCGCGGTGTTGCTGTCACCCAAACTCATGGCAGTGTTGCTTGTGCTCACCGTACCTGCAGCACTGATGGCGCTTGGCGCTGTGGCAGTCAGGCCACCGGCAAAACTCAGGCTATCTGCGGCTGCATTACCCAGCACCAAGCTGCCCGTGTTCAAGAACGTGGTGTTGCCCGTCACGCTGGTGCTGCTGCCCAAGAGTTCTAGGTTGTAGCCGTTGGCTGTGGTGGTCAGCACAGGTGTGCTCAGGTCATCCGCAAAGCGAATGGTTTGGCCTGCCACCGTGTCGCTCAACACCACGCTGGTGCCTGTGGTGACTGCGCTGCTGAAGGTCGCGCCGTTGCTGTTGGCCAAAGTGAGTGTGCGCAACGCAACCGTGTTGCCCACCTGCCCTGTCACCAGCACTGTGCCTTGGGTGCCGGCATTCAAGGTCACAGATTGGGTGTTGTTGGCCGTGCCATTCAGCGTTTTGCCAAACGTGATGTTGGCGCCTGCGGCCAACGCACCGTTGTTGGTGGTGTCAAACGTGGTGTCGGCCGTGACCACAGCATCGTCCGCAATAACGATGGAGTTGGCGCTGCTGGTGCGCACAGTGCCGCCGCTGAAGGTGCTACTGCCTGCTGCATCGGTTTCAAAGTGTGCGGGGGCGATGACCGTGCCAATGGCGCCGGTGTAAGTGGTGTTGCCGCTGTCGGCCACCACCACGCGGCTGGTGCCGTCGAACGTGCTGCCAAAGGTCATACCCACACCCGTGAACGTGGTGGTGTCGGTGGCTAAGCCACCCACGGTGACCGTGCCGTTGTAGGTTTGCGTGTGGGTGCCGGCGTTCACGCTGCCACCGTTCACCACGGTGGCGCCATTCACCGTCAAGTCACCCGCCGCCGTGACGGCTTTGCCAAAGGTCACAGTACTGGCCGTCAAGGTGCTGGTGCCGCTGAAGATCACAGGGCTATTGAAATCCAAGGTGTACGCGCCACCGCTCATGTCGCCGTTCACCGTGGTGGTGGCGGTGCCGCTGTCAAACACCGTGTTGGCCAACAAGGTGGCGGTTTGGCCGGCGTGACCGATGGTGATGGCTTGGTTGTGGGAGCTATACGTGCCGTTGAGCTGCAAAGCACCGGTGTTGGCCAGGTTGATGCCATTCATCACAGACACTGTGCCATGCAATTGCAAGGCAAAGGGTTCAGCCGCCACCGTGAAGGTGGGCGTGATCAAACCACCGTTGAACGCGATGGTGTGTGCGTCCACGGTGTCGGTCAACACCACGCTGGTGCCGGTGGTCACCGCGCCGGTGAACGTGGCCGTGTTGCTGTTCACGACCTCCAAGGTTTTGAGCGACGCACTGTCACCCACTGCGCCTTGCACCGTGATGTGGCCTGTGCTGCCCGCATCCAGTTGCACGCTGCGTGTGTTGGCCGTGTCGCCATTGAGGGTTTGCATGAAGCTCAAATTGCCACCCGTCTGCAGCTGCACATCGTTGAACACTTTGACGAGGTCATTGAACACAGCGTCCTGGGTCACGTGCACCGAGGTGCCTTTGAGCTGGGTGTTACCCGCTGCATCGGTGGTCAAGCTGGCCAAGGCCTGCAGTGCACCCACCGAGCTACCGAACACTGTGGTGCCGCTGTCGTTGACCGTCAAGCTGTAGGTGCCCGAGCTTGCGCCATCCACAGTCGAAGCAAACGCCACATTCACGCCTTGCAAGGTCGTGTTCGCGTCCAGCGTGGCAGCCTCGCCATAGCTTTGCGCGCCGGTGGTGGTGATGCTGCCGCCGTTGATCACCAAAGTGCCGCCCACATTGGTGGTCACGCGGGTCAAGGCGGTGGTGTAGCCCACGGCGCCGCCAAAGGTGGTGGTGCCTGTGCTGTTGACGATCAAGGCTTGTGCGCCATCCACCGTGCTGCCCAAAGTCACATCGCCTGCGCCGGCGTTGAGCACCGTGTCTGCGCCCAAGGTCACTGCGCCGCTGTAGCTTTGTGCGCCTGTGGTCGTCACACTGCCGCCATTCAAGGTGGTCGCACCCACCACGCTCAAACTCGTGCCATTCACTGCGCTGTCAAAGGTCACACCCGAGGCGGTCAGCGTGGTGGCTGCACCTAGGCTCACGTTACCGCTGTAGCTTTGTGCGCCAGTGGTGGTCACGCTGCCGCCATTCAAGGTGGTTGTGCCCACCACGCGCAAGCTGGTGCCGTTCACGGTGCTGTCAAAGGTCACACCCGAGGCAGTCAACGTGGTCGCAGCGCCCAAGCTCACAGCCTCGCCATAACTTTGAGCGCCAGTGGTGGTGACGCTGCCACCGTTGATGGCCACGCTGCCCGCCGTGCCTGCGTCGGTCGTCACGCGGCTCAGCGCCTGTGTTTGGCCCACAGCACCGCCGAATGTGGTGATGCCGTTGCTGTTCACCACCAAGGCTTGAGGCGTGCTGGTGGCTGAGTCCACCGTGCTGCTGAAAGTCACATCGCCAGCGCCTGCGTTCAACACCGTGTCTGCGCCCAAACTCACGGCACCGCTGTAACTTTGTGCGCCTGCGGTGCTCACACGGCCACCGTTGAGCGCTGTGGTACCCACCACGCTGAAGCTGCTGGTGCCATCCACGGCGGCATCTAAGGTCACGCCCGATGCGCTCAACGTGGTTGCAGCGCCCAAGCTCAGCACTTCACCGTAGTGCTGTTCGCCAGTGGTCGTCACTGCGCCACCGTTGATGGCCAAAGTGCCGCCGGCATTGGTGGTCAAGCGGGTCAATGCAGTGGTGTTACCCACGGCCCCGTCAAAAGTGGTGGCGCCTGTGCTGTTGACGGTGAGCGAATAAGCACCCTCCACCGTGCTGCTGAAGGTGATGTTGGCTGTGCCTGCATTCAAGGTGGCATCCGCGCCCAAGGTCACGGCGCCGTTGTAGCTTTGTGCCGCGTTGCCCGTGTTCACACTGCCGCCATTGAGTGCCGTAGCACCGTTCACGGTGAGGCTGTGACTACCCGACACGGCACCACCCAAGGTCACGGTGCTGGCTGTCAGCGTGGTGTCCGCGCCCAAAGTCACGGTATCGCTGTAGGTTTGTGCGGCCGTGGCGGTGTTCACCGTGCTGCCATTCAAGGTGGCTGGGCCTGAAATGGTCAAGGCATACGCACCGCTGAGCGCGCCACCCAAGGTGGTCATGCCTGTGCCGCTGTTGAGCGTGGTGTCAGCGGTCAACACCAGCGGTGTGCCTGCATCACCCAAAGTCAAGGTGTTGTTGCTGCCCGTGGCCAATGTGCCTGCCAACTGGATGCTGCTCGGTGAGGTCATGGCGGCGCCGTTGGTGAAGCTGAAGCTGTCGCTGGCGGATGCCCCCAAGCTCAACACCCCTGTGTTCAAGAATGGCGTGGTGCTGGCAAAGCTGTTGTTGCCGCCTGTGACTGTCAAGGCGTAAGGGCCGCTGATGGTGCTGCCAAAACTCAAGCCATATCCAGCATCGCTCTTGAACACACTGTCAGCCGTGAGGGTGATGGCCCCTGTGGCACCGCCCACCGTGGTGGTGTTGGCGTTGTAAATCACGCCGCTGTTATTCACGCCTGTGCCTGCCACGCTCAAGGCGTTGGCGATGGATTGGCCGTTCAAGTCCAGTGCAGCACCGCTGTTCACGGTCAAGTCGGCGGTACCCACAGGGCCTGAGGTGATGTTGCCCAAGGTACTGGTCGTGCTAGCGCCCAACTTCATCACACCCGCTTGCACAGTCGTGCCACCGTCATAGGTGTTCGCCCCCGAGAGCGTCAAGCTGCCTGCGCCCTGCTTGACCAAGCTCACGCCAGCGCCAGACATCACACCCGACCAACTGCTGTCGCCAGAGTTATTCAAAGTCAACGCATCGCCATGGCTCAAAGCGATGTTGTGTGTGCTTTGAATGGCAGCGCCGTACAGTGTCACAGGGCCTGCCACGCTCAAGTCAGCGCCCACCGTGATGTCGCTGGTGTTGCCCAAGCGACCCAAGGTCAACCCAGTGAGCGTGTTGGCCCAGCTGTACACGCTGGTGTCCAGCGCTGCGCTGAACGAGGTGACCGGTTGAATCGTCACAAAGCCGTTGCCTGTAAAGCCTACGGTGGTGGGGCGTGCATTGTTGGTGAATACCAAGCCACCGCCGCTGTTGCCCGTGGCGGTGCTGCCGGTGTAGGTTTGTGTGCCCGTGAGGGTGAGCACGTTGCCACCCAGTTTGCTCACTGCGCCCGCGCCGCTGATGTTGCCTGCGTAGGTCACCGCGTCAGAACGGCTGAACACCAAGCCCGCGCCCGAAGCCACAGCAGCGTTGCCTGCCACGCTGCCCGTGGTACCTGCATCGCCCACTTGCAACACACCCGCGCTCACGGTGATGTTGCCTGTAGAGGTGTTGGCGCCTGTGAGCTTGACTGTGTTGGCTTGCTGCTTGGTCAAGGTGCCCACGCTCAGTACGCCGCTGAAGGTGTAGTCGGTGGTCGAATCCAACAACAAGCCGCCATTGGCTTGCACATTGCCTGAGAGCAAGCGCCCTGCACTGCCACCGGTGCCGATGCTGATTTTTTTGCTGCCGCTGGCGTTCAGGTTGGCAATCGTCACATCGCCCACCACGTAGCCTGTGGTGGCGGCCGAGCCGCCTAAGCTCAAGGTGCCAGCACCGGTGATGTTTTTGTAATACAGGCTGGCTGCGCCTTGGGATGAGTTTTCGCTCACGCTCACGCCTGCACCAACATCAATGTTCATGGCGTAGGCCGCTGTGTCGCTGCCAATGAACCAAGGCGTGAAGGACGTCACGCCATTGGTGGCGGTGAACTTGGCCGTTGCCTCACCTGCAGCGCGAACCACCAAGCTGTTCATGTTGTGGCCGGTGAAGGTCACATCACCCTTGATGTAATAGCTTGCGCTTGCGCCTGCGCCTGCGCCTGTGGGCGTCATCACGTTGGCGATGGTCAGGCCTGCGCTGCCGCCGTCCACCACCACGGTGGTGGTGAGGTTGGTGTTGACACCGCCGTTGAACGTCACCGCTTGTGCGCCCATGTTCTCCAACACGCCTGTGCCTGTGAGGCTGATGGCGTTGCTGTAAGTGACAGGGCCCGTGGTGTCAAAGCTCAGGCGTGTGCTGCTCACGGTCACGTTGCCACTGCCCAAGGCGTTGGCAGCACCACCAGCAATCAGTTGGCCAGCCGACACCGTGGTGCCGCCGCTGTAGGTGTTGGCACCTGTGAGTGTCAAAACACCAGAACCTGATTTGCTCAAACCACCTGTGCCGGCCATCACGCCTGCATAGTTCACACTCTTGGACGCGTCCACCGAGAACGTACCGCCACTGCTACCCAAAGTGATGCCACGGTTGGTGTTGAGTGTGAAGCTGTCTGTGGCCAGCAACGTGCCACCGTTGACAGTGATGGTGTCGGCCACCACTGTGCTCGGTGTGGCGCCCAAATAGCTGTCAGTCGCGACCGCCAAGGAACCGCCGTTGATTTGGATCTTGCCTTCATGGCCATGGGCATAGCTGCTGGTCAACGTACCTGCAAATGTGCTGGGCAGCACGGCCAGCGCCACGTTGGCGCCATCGGGCAACACACCCGTCTGGCTTAAGTTGCCTGTGACGGCCCAATTGCTGGCATCAGACCAGTTGCCATTGCCACCAACCCAAGTGGCCGATGTCAATTGCGAAATGGTTTTCGACGCATTGCCGGACGCCAAATTCACGGTGTAGTTGTCTTTGTCGGCCCCTGCCAGCACCACACCCGTGACAGTGACCAGCTTGGTGCCCACATGGCGATCTGCGAACGTACCCGTGGCTGAGGTGTAGGTCACCGCATCGTTGGTTTCGAGTGTGTTGAAGGTCACCGTGCCGCTGAAGGTGGCTGCTGTGTTGCCGTCATACACCTTGTTGTTGACCACAAAGCCTGCCAAGTTGATGCTCTTCTTGGCCACGCTCAATTGACTGCCACCTGTTTGGCTCATGGCGTAACCCAACTTAGACAAACCATCTGTCAAGTCATACGCTGTCGCACGGTAGTTCAGCTTGCCAGCGGTGGAGTACGTGGCACCTTGAATGATCACCCCCAAACCTGTGACGTTTTCATCGCCATTGAGGGCCACACGCAAGGTGGACAACGCCGATGTGCCATCAGGCTTCAAGTTGTTCAATGTGTTGTTGTGGTCAAAGCCATACGTCACGCCATAGCTGTCAATGTTGGCCGTGGCTGTGGGTTGCTCACGGTAAATGGCGTTCACCACATTGGGGCTCAAGGCCCAGGTGTAGTTGGTGTTTGTTTCGTCTGAGTTGTAGCGGAAATTGCCCGAGCCAGAACCGACCAAGGCGCTCAAGCCTGCACTGCCCGACACGCTGCCGCCCATCAAACGAATGTTGCCGCCAGTGCCTGCGGTGATGGTCGGTGTGCCCGTGATGACGATGTTGCCCCCTGTGGCCGTGCCTGCTGCACTGCTCTTGCCAGCGTTGATCAACACAGCATTGGCTGTGGTGCTGGTGGTGCTGATGTTTTGGTCAATCGTCAAATCACCACTCAAAGTTTCAATGCGCACATCACCTGTGGCGGTGATGCCCGTGGGGTTGACTGTGCCTATCGTCAAGGCACCCGCGTTCACATATGTCAACGCCCCCACACCGCTGGCAGCCAAGGTGTTGATGCGGTTGCTGGTGTGATCTAAGGTAACGGCACCACTGAGCAATGCCAACTTGTCTGCCACGAGGTAGCCTGATGCCCCTTCGGTGATGGTCGTTCCTGTGAGCTTGATGGTGTTGTTGGTCGCCGTCAACGGTGCATTGATGGCAATCGTGCCGCCATAAATCGTTACCGGACCTGCAATCGTCGTTGCACTACCGACTGTGACACCACCCGTGTTGCCAGTTTGACCAATCGTCAAACCAGACACACCGCCGTCATACGTGAGGTACGCCGTGTTGAACGTGTTGGCAAAGGAGTGGCCATCGGTGGGACGAATGGTCAAGGTACCCGAGGTGCTGAACGCCATCGTGCCTGACGCGCTCACATCATCCGAAATCACGGTGATATTGCTGCTGGAGCTGGTCACCGCTGTGCTGGCTTTGGCACCTAAGCTGAGAGAACCAAGGTTATTCACAATGCCCACGCTGCGTGTGCCGGTGTTGAGTGTGATGACGCCACTGTCAGCCAACAAGTTCAACACGCCGCCCTGTGTCGTGAGATAGCCCAGTCGCACCCCATAGGCACCCGCTTTGGTGGATGAGCCCAATGACGTAAAACTGATACCACCGCCACCTGTTGCCACCAACGAGGTGGTGCCTGCCATGCCAGCGCCCTCGCCTGCACCGTTCGACACCAAGCCGGTGCCCACGCTTTGAGAGGCGTCAGAGATCCAAGTGATAGCGTCACTGGCTGCGTTGGATGACGTCAAGGTGAAGATGCCGTTGCGATACGCGGTGGTGGTGCTGTGATGCCAACCGATACCGGCACCACCACCATCGCCCACCGCTTGACCTTCGATGTAGATTTTTCCTGAGCCTGCATTCACGTCTACCGTGCCAGTAGCCAAGAAACCGCGGAAAGTGGTGGTCTTGCCACGGATGTAAATGTCACCACCGCTGGTCGACAACGTGGCTTCTTCCAGGAAGACACCGACCTTGTCAAAGTTGGCAGCGTTGCCTGTGCCTGAGATGGTGGTGCCAGACACGGCATACCCATCACCCACCGTCAGCCCGTGCCACTGCGTGGCGGAGTCTGCACCACCGGCCATCCACAAATGGCCACCGCCTGTGGTGATGGACGATCCGCCGTACAACATGATGCTGCCGGTGCTGGTTTGGTTGTCGCTGTTACTCCACAGCACCACATCGCCACCGTTGGTGGTGATGGATTTGGTGCTTGCCAATGAAATATCACCGCTCGACTTCAGCAACACATCGCCCACAGCAGCGGCAGCTGTGGTGTTGAGGTTGCCGTTCACATTGATGGTGCCGCCATAGGCTGTGATGGGGCCTGCAATCGTGGCGTCATACAAAGATACCGCACTGGTGTTGGTGGCTTTACCCACAGTCAAACCACCCAAGGTATTTGCAAATGTCCAGCCCGATGTGGAGAACGCACCTGTAAAGCCTGTGCCCACAGATTCAATGCGCAAACTGCCAGCACCGCCAAACGAGGCACTGGTGGTGGTGGGTGCGTTGTTCGACAACACCAAAGCACCCGCATTCACCGTGGTTGCACCGGTGTAGGTGCCGTTGCTGGTGAGCGTCCATGTGCCTGTGCCTGATTTGGCCAAACCACCAGCACCTGAAATGGCACCGCCAAATGTGCTGCTGGTGTTGTCTGAACCTGCCGTCAACACGGCACCTGTGCCCAAGACCAAATTGCCGCCAGTGGTGCCACCGCCGGTGAGTGACCCCACATTCAAGCTGCTGTTGAGTTGCAACAAGGTGCCATTGACATTGCTCAAACTCACCGCAGAGTTGTTGCCCAATGCGTGGAGGTGCGTGGTGATCACCGTTCCGGCATTGAGGGTCGTGTTGCCGGTGTAGGCGTTGTCACCACTCAAAGTCAGCGTGCCTGATCCCGCATTGATCAGCCATCCACCTGCACCATTGATACGACCTGACAAGGTGGCTGTCACCGATGACGCATTCAACGTCGTCGCACCGTTGATGACCCAGTCATTCGCCACAGCGGTGACGCTTGAATTGAGCAACACCGTTGTGCCATCAGCCAATGTGGCGGCACCTGTGCCTAACGCAGTGTTGTGTGACACGCCGATGTTGCCAGCACTCACTGTTGTCCCGCCGGTGTAGCTATTGGCTCCCGCCAACACCAAAGCACCTGCACCTTGCTTGACCAAGGCAACACCCGCGCCCGACACAACCCCTGTCAGTCCGCTGCTACCGCTGACGTTGACAGTCAACACACGGTCGTTGGCCAACGCCAAGTTGTTAGCCCCATTCAAGCTGTTGCCAGTGAGCCAAACATCGCCTGTGGTGGCATCGGTGGTCGTCAAGTTGGCGTTGAGCGCCAATGCGCCGCCATAAATGCGTACAGGGCCTGCCACGCTCATGTCAGCACCAAGTGTGATGTTGGCGGTGTTTGCTGCGTGACCCAAGGTGATGCCCGACAAGGTGCTGGCCCAGGTGTAGCTGCTGGTGTTCAAGGCAGCGCCAAAACTGGCATTGCCCACAGGCTGAATGGCCACCGCGCCACTGCCAGTGAAGCCTGAGGTGCTTGGTGCTGTGTTGTTGACGTAAACCAGATGGCTGCCAACAGCGCCTGTGTTGGTGCTGCCAGTGTAGGTTTGCAAACCTGTGAGCGTGAGGGTGTTGGTGCCCATTTGTTGCAGGCCGCCCGTGCCTGAGATGTCATTGCTGACCGTCACATCGTCTGTGCGGTTGAAAGCCAAAGTGCCGCTGACATTGACAGCACCCGTGCCCAGAGAGCCCGACGTTGCGCCATTGCCCACCTGCAGTGTGCCCGCTGTCACGGCGGTGCTGGTGTAGCTGTTAGCGCCTGAGATCACCATGGTGCCATTGCCCGATTTGGTCAAGCCGCCCGAGCCTTGCAACACACCTTCGTAGTTCAAGCTCTTCGATGCATCGACTTGGAAAGTACCGCCATTGCTGGCCAAGGTGATGCCTCGATTGGCGTTGAGCGTGAACGAGTCTGTGGCATTCAAGGTGCCGCCGTCGAGGGTGATCAAATCAGCTGTCGCGTTGGCGGGCGTTGCGCCCAAGAAGCTATCGTTGGCGGCACGCACGGTACCGGCAATTTGAATTTGGCCCGTGTAGCCTGTGGCCGCATTCGCCACCACCGTGCTGCCACTTGGAACGATGGCCAAGGCCACGTTGCTCAAATTAGGCAGCACGCCGGTTTGGCTCAAGTTCCCTGTGACAGCCCAGTTCGCGGGATTGCTCCAGTTGCCGCCCGCTGCGCCCACATAAGTCGCTGAAGGCAACTGAAGAATCGTGCCTGCTGCCGTTTGGCCCGAGGCGGTGTCCCACACATAGTTGTTGGCTGCGGCCCCAGAAAGAGTGACACCGCTCACAGTGACCACGCGGCTGTTAGACACGTTCAGCGAGTCATACGTGCCCGTGATGGCGTTCACGGTCACATCGTCACTGCCATACACCGTGCTGGGGGTCACGCCTGTGGTGGAAACCGAGGCACTGGTGTTGCCGTCATAAGTTTTGCTGGCCGTCAAAGCGCCACTCAAGGTCACCACCTTGCGATCAATCGTCACCGGCGAGTTGGCAACCGTGATGCTGTAGTTATTGAAATCAGCCGTCCCTGTCGAGGCAGTGATGGCTGTCATGAAGTTATTGCCATTGCTCGACACATTGGCTGACTGAGCCACCACTGCAGTGGGCACCATGGTTTCACCGTTGACCAAACCACTCACCAACACCGCTGTGGGCACCAAGCTTGTGCTACCGCTGTAGGTGGCACGTACCGTCACGACCAAGGGCATCTTGTCAACCGTCATGTTGTAGGTCGCACCCGTCAGGGTGTATTTGTCGCTGGTGATGCTGAAGGTGTTGCTTGCCAAACTGTGATACGTCGTTGCGTTGGGGCTGCTGACCGTGGCACCACCGCTCAAGGTGAGCGCATCACCCGCCACGATGCCTGACACGGTATAGGCATTGCTTGCGCTGCTGAATGAGGTGTTGCCGTCGTAGTTCTTCGACATGGTCACTGTGATGGGAGCCAAAGTGATGTCGCCTGTTCCCGTCAATGTGGGCGAACTGAAGGCGTAGCCATAAATCGTTTTATCGCTCACGGCGTTGTATGCCGTCACGATCACGCCATTGACTGAGACGGTTTTTCCTGTGCCCACGCCCACGATGGTGGAGGCGCTGCCTGCGGAGGTGTAGTGGCTGTTGGTGGTTTGTGTGACGCTCAACACATCGCCATTGAGCAAACCAGAGACCGCAATGTTGCTGGGTTGAATGACCACGCTGTCGGTGCCATCATAAGGCTTAGACAAGGTTCCCACCAAAGAACCTGTGAGTGTGGGGGCGTAGGTATAGAGCAAACCATTGCCCGTGCCCAACACGGTGCTCGAGGCGTAAGTTGCCCCGTACTGCACGTAGTTGTTCACCAAACCACCGTTTTCATCACCGCCATTGGCTTCTGTTTCCAAGGGAATGGCGTTGGCACTCCACACCTGCCAGGTGTGGCCATTGCTCACGCTCAGTGCACTTGCACCCGCACGGTTAAAGAACTTTGCACCCGCCAACACAATATTGCCCGTGGTGGTGCTGATGCCCAGCCCGCTCATCAAGGTGAGGTTGGCTGTGTTGGCAATCGTGACGTTGCCTGTCGCGTTGATCAGGCCCACATCCAAGAGCACACTGTTTTTCATGTTCAGCGCACCGATGGTGCCGCTGGTTGCCAGTGTGTTGATGGTGTTGTTGGCATTGCTCAATGTCGTGCCACCTGCACCGCTTAGGGTCAGACCATAGCCGTTGTCATCCACCACGCCTGACAAAGTCAAGCCCGTACCCGAGACAGCCAAGGTGCTGCGCGCACCTAAATTCACCGCACCAGACAAGCTGCTGCTGCCTGTAGACACACGCAAGGTGCCGCCATTGAGGTTCAGGGTTTCATTACCAATTGCAGCGTTTTGTAAATCCAGCACCGCACCGCTGGCCACTGTGGTGGTGCCCGTGTTGTTGCCCAAACCATTGTTTTGGGTCACGGCCACCGTGCCGGTGTTGACCGTGAGGTTGCCGCTCCAGGTGTTGGCCCCCGACAAAGTCAGCACGCTGGTCGATGTGTCTTTCAGCACATGACCTGCGCCGCTGATGATGCCGCTCAAGGTTTGCGCCATGCTAGAGCTGTCTTGCAACTGTGCCCCCGCGCTGATAGCGACGTTGCCGGCATACGTGCCAGCGCCCAAGCTACCCGCGCCGCTGAGTTTCAAGGTACCTGCGGTGATGGTGGTGTTGCCGCCATAGGTATTGGCAGCGGTCAAATTCATCACACCAGCGGCACCCTTGGTGAGCGTGGTGCTCGCGCCAGAAATCAACCCCACCGTGCCCGATACCGTGGGATTGAGAGTGATCGAGTTAGAGGCCGCCACGGCTTGCAAACTCAGGTTCGCACCTGTCACCGTCACATCGGTGTAGGTCGCCGTGTTGGCCAACGCTGTGGCCACAGTGACATCGCCTGTGGTGCCTGCGTTCAAGGTCAGGGCTTTGGTGGTCGGTGAAGTCAACGTACCTGCAAAGCTCATGTTTGCACCTGTGCCAGCCAAGGTGCTGTTAAAACCAAATGCGCTGCCGCTGTCTTGCATCACCACATTGCCACTGTAGGTCTGGGCGCCGCTCGAAGTCACTTGTGTACCACCCAACGTGGCCAAGCCTGTCACGCTCAGAGTGCCTAGGCTGGTCATCGAGCCACCCGTGGTCAATGGGCCATTCACCGTCAAGTTGTAACGGTTGGCTGACCCAGCCACGGTGGATGCTGTGGTGATTTGCGTACCCGTCAACGTGGCGTTAGCCCCCAGCGTCACCAAGCCGTTGTAGCTTTGGGTCAAGTTGCTGGTGTAGGTGCCACCTGAGAGTGTGAAGGTGGTGCCATTGCTGCTCAAGCCATTGAACGTCATCAAGCCCGCATTGCTCGCCGTGGTCTTGCCGTAATTCAAGGCCGTGTTCAAGTCAAATGCGGCAGACGTTGTGGTCAGCTCCAGCGATGCATTGGTTGGCAAGGTTGTTGCAAACACTGAACGGTTCAGCGTGCCAGCGGTCGAGCCCATGATGCTGTCCATATTGGCGTTCAGCGCACTCATGCTCACATCGGCGGTACGCAGCTTGGTCAGCCCCTGCATCACCTTGCCCAAACCAATGCCTGAACCATCAATCACCAAGTTGTTGCCCGTCAACACCTGCGTATCGCTGTAAGCCATGCCCACCACGGTGTTGCTGCCATACAAGCTCAGCGTGTTAGCCAACTTAGTGCTAGCGCCGATCACCAACTTAGAGTCTGTGAACAAGGGGCTACCGGTTGTGTTGGCCAACAACTCGTAGAAGAAGCCATTCGCACCCGTGGTCACCGTGCCACCGTTGAGCAAGTAGCCGCCGCCATAAATGCCCACTTGCGCGCGCGTCGCAACGGTTGTGCCGTCGGCCAAATAGGCGTAGCCCGAAATCGCCTGCGGTGCCGAGCTACCGTAAATGGCTTTCAAATAGGGATACAAGCCCGTGCCCGTGCCCCACGTCGCAGTCGCAAAGTTGGCGTGCGGCAAAGCCCCCAACAACGACGCGGTAGACAAGCCCGTGGCAGGCCCTGTGCCGCCTACACCGGCTGCATCGCTGCTCATGCCCGAGGTGGTGCTGTCGTAATACAAGTTGTTGCGAATGACCCAGTAGGTTGTGACTTGGCTCGGTACCGTGCCAGTCACGGTGGTGCCTGTGCCCACGCCACCAAACGATGCACCTACAGATGTAGCACCGGTTCTCGATGTAACCATGCCCGTCGAATAACCGTAGTTAAATGTGGCACGTGCTGCATAGCCCACCAAACCGCCCACGTTGGTGGTGCCTGTCACAGCGCCTGTGGCATAAAAATCTTGCAGCGTGCGGGTGTAAGCCGTATCGCTTGAGTAGCCCAAAAAGCCGCCAGCACCGTCACTCGTGGCGTTGACCATGCCCGTGGCATAGCTCGCCGAAATTCCGCCGCTGTAAGTCATCAAACCCACAAAACCACCCACATATGCCGTGCCGCTCACAGAACTGGCTGCGCGCGAGTTGGTGATGCTGTTGTAGGTGTTGAAGTAACCCACAAATCCGCCTGTGTTGTTACCCGTGCTGGTCACGTTCGCGTTGGCGTAAGAGGTCGTGGCGCTGCTGGAGCCGTACATCGCGCCCACCAAGCCACCCACATTGCCCACGCCCGAGACCGAACCGTTGGAGCCAGACGAGGTCACGGGGGCGCTATCCAAGTACCCCACCAAACCGCCCACGCTGGAACTCAGCCCCACCACGGTGGTGTTGGCAGTCGAGCCTGTGATAGAGCCTGAGCTCTGATAACCCACCAAGCCGCCCACCTGCGACCCGTTGCCCTTGACCCCGAAGTAAATCGTGTTGGCGCCGTTGACGTAAGAACCCGTCGAAGCGTTGCTGGCCGTTGAGTTTGAAATCGTCGAAGACGTGGTGACCGACCCAACCAAACCACCCACAGAACTGCTGGTACCGCTGACCCAACCATTCGCAGTCGCGTTGCTGATAGCGACCACGTAGTATGCGGATCCCACCAAACCGCCAACGCCAGATGTGCCTTGCACATTGCCAAATGCCGTGGCATTGCTAAGGTTTGCGAAGTAATACATGTAACCGGCCAAACCACCCGTGCTGGTGGTGCCTGTCACATTGCCTGTGGCGTAGGCATTGGAAATGGTTGTGTAGTAGGTATACCCCACCAGACCGCCTGTCGAATCGCCGCCGGTCACGTTGCCCGTGGCGTAAGTGGTGCTCCCTGTGGTCGCGGTGGTACCTGTGATGGTTGAACTGGTGTAACCCACCAAGCCCCCCACGCTTGAGCCGTTGCTCTGAACTTCACCCGTGCTGTACGAGTGAGTCACTGCGCCTGCGTTATAGCCAATCAAGCCGCCCGTGTAGGTGCCGCCTTTCACCAATGTGCCAATATATTTATTCCAACTCGTGGCGACGGATGACTGCCCAATCACGCCGCCGAGATAGCTACTGCCATAAGCTCCGCCCCATCCTGTGACAGTGCCCGACACATAAGAATTGGTCACCGAGCCGCCCGATGCATAACCAATCAAACCACCTGCGTTGCTACCAGAGGCCTCCAAGTTGCTCGTCGCAAACGTGGTGTAGGTTGGCGTGCTCGACACCACTGCTTCACCCACGATGCCCGCAGACTGCCCAATCAAACCACCGACATTGCTCACGCCCTTGACCAAGCCCGTGGTGTGCGAGCTGGTGTTCAAAATGGACGAGGTGTGTTCAAGATAGCCCACCAAACCACCCGCAATGCTGCTGGTACCCGTCACCGCGCTGGTAGAGCTAGAACCCGTGACTGAGCCGTAATACACACGGCCCGCCAAGCCACCCACTTGTGTAGCGCCCGTCACCGCGCCGGATGAGGTGGAGTTGGTCAACGTGCCTGTGTTCAAGCGGCCCACGATGCCACCCACATGCGTGCCCCCCGTCACCACCACACTGGAGGTGTCTAGGTTCAGCGCATTGGTGGTGTTGCTGCTGGCGTTGATGAAGCCCACCACGCCACCCGCATTGCCCAAGCCCGTGTTGCTGCCGCTGCCCGAAATGTTGTCACCTGGGTCGACCTGGTAGGTCATGTCGCTACCCGTGACCGAGCCCGCGACTGTGGCATTGGTGATAGCGCGCAGATACGACGCGCCCGCCTCGGTACCCACGTTGAGCTTGCCCAACACCGAGGCATTGCTCATCGTCAAACCATTCAAAGCTTGCGTCACCGTGCGGCCATTGAGGTAACCAATGAAGCCCAAGTTCGAGGTGTTTTGGCTCAACGTCAAATTCGTGATGGTCTTGCCATTGGCATCAAAGTAGCCTGACACATAAGGCACAAACACGCCTGCATCCATCGTGATGTTGTTGGCCAGTTTGAACTTCAAAGTGGCTTGATCGGCGTAGCCCAAATAGTTTTTGATGTCGGCTGATGAGGTCAGGCTGTAGTAGCTACTGCCATCTGCCGTGCCAAAGTAGCTTTGCAGCTTGGTGGTGTTGGCCACGGCCAAGCCGTCTAACGCGGGAGTGAACCAGTCGGTGTACTGTGTACCAAACAAACCACCCGTGGTAATCAGCCCCGTCACAGCCACGCGTGCGCTGGGTGATGCGGGCGTGAGGCCAGTGATGCTCACCGTATCAATGTTGTAATGCGCGTTCACCAAGGTGGCGCCGGGCGTGACAAACCCCACCAAACCGCCATAGTTGTAGTCGGCTGTGACTGCGCCCGTGGAATACGCATTGTTGATGCTCGCTGACGTGTCCGCACGTCCCACCAAACCACCCACATCGTTACGGCCCGTCACCGCACCTGCTGCGTACGAGTACTTGGTGCCATTGACTGGAACGGCACCCAAAGCAGCGTCACTGGCTTGAATGGTGCCGGCCAACTTGCCGACCAAGCCACCCACATAGTCATACGTGCCTGTCACAGGCCGTGCGGTGTATGAGCCTTTGATGATGGCCGCACTGTCCGTCACACCCACCAAGCCGCCCACATACGACGCCCCAGCCACTGTGCCCGTGATGTACGACGAATCAGACAAAGTGGTGCCGTACAAGCCACCAATCAAACCACCCACGTAATACGCAGAAGTGCCAGTGCCACTCACCACGCCCGAGGCGTATGAATTGAGCACAGTACCGGTGGCATAACCTACCAGTCCACCTGTGTAGCTGCTGCTGCTCGTCACATTGCCAGAGGCGTTTGAGCCACTGATGGTGCTGGTGGAATTGTTATAGCCCACCAAGCCCCCTGCATAGTTGCCCACTGCCGTCACATTGCCCGTGGCGTAGCTCGATGTAATGCTGGTTCCATCGCTGTTGCCAATCAGGCCCCCCGCGCGACCACTGGCACCACCCACCACATTTCCCGTCGCGTTGGAATTGGTCAGCTTGGCACCGTAGTAAAGCCCGTCGTAGCCGTTGTAATAACGAGCAAACTGCCCCATCAACCCGCCGACGTAGCCGCTTGCGGTCTGCGTCACCAAACCGGTCGCCGTGAGGTTATCAAACAGCATTCCCGTTGTGCTGCCAATCAGACCGCCTACATAGCTGCTTGCCCCCGTGACCGCACCACTCGCGCTGGCATAGCTCAGGTTCATGACTTCGGTGTTGTAGTTGCTGCCGTAGTTGAAGTTGTACACACCTATCAGGCCTCCAGCGTACGAGGAGGAAGCTGTCACAGCGCCGGACGCCGAAAGCTGTGTGCCCAAATAGTTCGTCACGTTGGCGTTGTTGGGCGTGAAAGTCGAAACGTAGTTGTAGGAACCCACCAGACCGCCCACACGCGTCGTACCCGTCACGGGCAGGTTGCTGCTCAAGTTGGTGGCCGCCACACTGTCAAACCAACCCACCAAGCCTCCCAGATAGCCCGAGCTTGGCGCTGCATTGTTATAAATGGTATTGATGTTGCTGACCTTGGCCGCCGTAGAAACAGCCTGTGCCGAGCTGGTGTTGTAGACCACACTTTGCCCCACATAGCCTGCATAGCCGCCAATGAAATTGGTTCCACTCACATCAGCGGCCAAGGTGCTCAAGCCACCAGAGATGACTGCGTTATACGCAGAGCCAACCGCCCCACCCACATACTCCAAACCATTCACCAACCCCGAGGTGGACACCTTCAAATCGGTCAATGTGCTCCTATACACCGCACCCAAGAAACCGATCTGTGCTGTGGCTGCGCGGGTGAACGCAAAGTTGGTCACGCCATATGTGTTGCCTTTGAACTCCGTCGCACCGAAGTAAGGCAAATAAGCGGTGGTAGCACCCGTCATGCTCAAGTCGTTAGCCAACTTGAAGGTGTAGCCATTCACTGCACCGCCTGCAGCGGATTGCGTGAACGGCAGCATCTTGTCGAGATCAGCATTCGACGAAATGAAATACGTTTTGCCAGTGGCATCAGTCGCGTCTTGCGTCAAACCAGCGCTGGCAATCGACAGTGGCAAACGGCTCGTCGGCGTGACCACCACCGACGCCCCACCCTGCTTGGCCCACGCGTCGTACTGGGTGGAATACAAGCCTCCAACTGTCAAGACAGACGCACCATTGATGGTGCTGTTACCCATGTCGTAATAGCTGTTGCTAAACCAAGTACCCGGTCTGAAGTAGCCCGCCAAGCCACCGTAGTTCACGGCGTTGGCATCGGTGGTGATCGTGCCGCTGTAGTAGGCGTTTTGGATGTAGCCCCCCACCGCGGCCCCACTGCTGCCCATGCGCCCCACCAAGCCCCCCACAAACGATGTACCTGCGCCCGAGCCCGTCACACTGATATTGCCAATGGCATACGCATTGGAAATCGAGGCGGATGACGACGCATCACCAACCAACCCTCCAAAGTACAGTTTGTTAGCCGTGGTCGTTGTGCTGCTGATGGCACTGGTGACATACGAGTTGCTGATGCTCACCGAAGATGCATTCCCCACCATGCCTGCTACATAGTTGCCCGTGCCGGTGATGCTTGGGCTGTTCACATAGGAGTTGCTGATATTCAAACTCGCGTAGGCATAACCCACCAAACCTGCGACATAGCTACTCGCGCCTGTGCCACTGACGGTTGTGCCATTCACATACGAATTGTTGATGGTCAATCCATACAGAGAACCGAAACTACCTACCATGCCACCCACATAGTTGCCCACCCCTGTGACGGTGCTGGCCGTGACACGGGCGCTGTCAATCGTGGTGGCAGAACCATACACATAGGAAGATGCAAGGCCTACCAAACCACCCACATAAGCGTTGGCACTCACCGCTGTGGTGCCCGTCACATTGGCAGTTGAATACGGCGCCAACGCCGTTCCATAAACAGACGTATTCGAAGCATCCGATGTGATGGTGAGCGTGTAGTAACTGCTACCCACCATGCCACCCACGCGGTAAGTGCCTTTGACGCCAAGACCACCCTGCGTATCCACATACGAGTTACGAATATTCACGGTGTAACTCGAGGGCGAATTACCCACCAAACCACCCACATCAGAACCATCGCTCCACACCGAGGTACCGCGATAAGACGAGCTGTAGATATTCACGTCGCCATAGGCATAGCCCACCAAGCCGCCCACACTACCCGTGCCTGTACCCGTCCCTCTGACCGTGCCCGAGGCATACGAGTTTTGGCTGATGGTGCGGGCATAACCGATATCCATCGAGCCCACCAAACCACCCACCCCTGCGGTTCCCTGCACATTACCCGTGGCGTACACATTGCTCAGTGTGGCGTTGGAGTAGATGTAACCCACCAAACCCCCCACGTTGTTCGATGTACCCGTCACATTACCCGTAGCACTTGCGCCGTTGATGGTGAGGGTTGAACCGACATAACCAATCAAACCACCCACTGACGATGTGCCGCTGATATCGCCACCAGTCGCAGACACGGTGGTGAGCGTTCCGCTGCTGTAAGTGCCCAACAAGCCGCCCACCGATGAAGAAGAGCTTGCTGTCACCGCTCCAGTGACTGATGCAGTGGTGATCGTGCTGGCACCACCATCACCTATCAAGCCGCCCACGTTGCTGTTGCTGCCTGTTACCGTCACCGCCCCCACCGAATCCACATTGGTCAAGGTGCCAGACATATAACCAAACACACCACCCACGGTTGAACCCGCAGAGGTCACGTTACCCACCTTGTGCACATTGGTGACGGTCATGTTGCCATTACCCAGCACGCCACCTGTATAGCTGCCGCCTGTCACGTTGGTGGTCAAGACATAAATATTGCTCAACGTGCCCGTGCCTGCTGAGCCCATCAAGCCACCCACATAACTGCTGGCTGAGTTGCTCACAGAGCTGGTGCCATCCATGATCACATTGGTCATGGTCAAACTGCTGGCAGCACTGCCCACCAACGCACCGGTGTAGTTGCTCGTGCCAGTGATGCTGGTATTGGTCAAACGCACATCACGCACCGCTGCGCCGTTGGCTGTGCTGTAAAACAACCCCACGTTGCCCGAGCCCGACAAGCTCAAGCCAGTCACGGTATGCCCCAACCCCGTGAACGTACCCGCATACGCTGCGCTGCTGGTGCCCAACGCACGCATATTGGCGTACTTCGAGCCAGCAGCCAGCCCCGTGGTGGTGAACGTGCTGGCGTCAATGTTACCAATCAACGCAAAGTTCAAACTGTTGCTAGACGTGCAGTTGGCTGCCGTTGCGCAATACAGCGTTGTGCCCGACGCACCAGTGGACGTGAACGCGTTCACCAAGGTGTAGTTCTTGGTGGTCGTATAACTTTGTGTCGTGAATGTCGAAGCTGTCGCAGCAAAGTTCATCACACCATTGAAGCTGGCAGCTAGCGTAGCGCCCGAGCCGCTGGTTGAGATGCCAAACACATAGTCTCCGCCACCGTTGGCTTGGTTGTACTTCAACGCAATACCCGAAGCAGATGTGGTGCCGTTCACCGTGATCGGTGCATTGATGTAAATGTTGCGCGACGCCGTGAATGTGCTGATGTTCTCACCGCTGAATGTCAAAGCGCCATTGAGCGTGATGTCGCCCGTGCCAGCGCCTGTTCCTGCTGTCACAGTGAGCGCATAAGCACCGCCATTGACCGTGCCCAGCGTGATGCCTGGTGTGCTGATCAACGAACTAGAGGCACTCAGTGTGAGTGGCCCTGACACCGTCACAGCACTGGCTGACGAGTTGGTCAACGCACCACCCGAAGACACGCCTGTACCTGCCACGGTTGTGCCGTTGAGCAAGGTGTAGCCGTTCAAATCAATCGCTGCACCATTGACCACTGTCACACCGGCTGTGCCGAGCGCACCGCTGGTGATAGCCCCTACGGTCCCCACCGACGCACGGCCCACTTTCAAGGTGCCCGCTGATACCGTGGTCCCGCCCGAATAGGTGTTGGCCCCCGACAAGGTCAACATGCCAGAACCAGACTTACCCAACGCAGCCCCTGAACTGGTGAGCGCGCTTGCCCATGTCACGTTTTGACCGTTGGTGTCCACGTTGTAGGCTTGGCCTGCGGCTGTGCTGATGCGCGCGGAATAGTCCGTCGTGTTACTTGCGCTGTATTGCAAAGTGCCACCACCAAAACTGAGAGTACCCGCGGAACCCAGCGCACTGCTGCTATTGGCCAACAAAGTGCCAGCGTTGATATTGCTACCACCGTTGTAGGTGTTAGCGCCCGACAAAGTCAGTGTGCCTGCGCCCTGTTTGGTCAACGTGGCACCAGAGCTGGTCAACGCGGTTGCCCATGTCACGTTTTGACCATTGGTATCCACGTTGTAGGCTTGGCCAGCAGCGGTGCTGAAACGTGATGAGTAGTCCGTTGTGTTGCTCGATGTGTACTGCAAGACACCACCACCCATGCTGATGGTGCCCGATGAGCTTAACGCTGCACTGCTATTGACCTGCAAAGTACCAGCATTGATATTTGTCCCGCCTGTATAGGTGTTTGTGCCACCTAGAGTCAAAGTACCTGTGCCATTCTTAATCACCGAGTAGCCCGAGCCCGTGAGGGTGTGGTTATTTACCGTGTTACCAGCCCCAGTGAACGTGAGGTTGCCCGAAATGACGGGAGCTTGCGCACTGTTGTTTAGACTCCAAGTGACACCTGAATTGGGATTGTCAAAAGTGGCACCCAAGCTACCAACGGTGAATGAACGCCAATCACCGCCAGTGAGACCTGAATACCGAACGGTGCCGCCATTTATAACCAAGTTCGCTTGATCAAAACGCAGCCCACCTAGACTTCCGTACCATCCCCAGTTGTACACATCAAGAACAGCTCCTGAATTGACATACAAATTTGTTGTGATGTCATTTGCATAAATAGAACCCGTGGAAGTGAACTTCAGAACGCCACCATCGATTGTGGTTGAACCTGTGTAGCTACTGGCGCCTGAAAGCGTCAAGGTGCCTGAACCAGATTTCGTCAGTCCACCCGTACCAGAAATCCCACCAGAGATGCTGCTTGCTGCGTTCGAACTCACAGTCAGGCCAGCCAAATTATTGGCGTTGCCATTCAGGTTCACTGCACCTGCTCCTGCATTGACAGTCAGCTTGGATGAGTTCTCGTTCACAGCAACCTGAAGCTTCCAGTCTTTATTACCCAAGCTGTTCGAACCTAAAAAAGTCCAGTCAGGATTTGAGCCCGTTGCCGCACTACCAATACCAATGTCTTGTGCGGGCACAGTCGCGTCGTGGTTGTTCCAAGCCAAAATTGTTGAACCCGTAGCTTGGTTATGGATTTGGAAAGAGCCATAGCTTCTTACATACTCTGGCGTATCCGCGTAGTCGTATGACGTTGAATTACCACCATCTGGGCGATAGTCCCACGGCCAAAATTCAATCAAGCCTGTTTTCCCAGAACCTGTGCTCACTGCAAAGGCTTTACCTGAAATCCCTCCCGTTTGATTGGACGAAACGATCATGTTGTAGACCGTTTTTTGCAAGGTCGACGTATTCGTCAAATCAGGAATGCGCAAGCTGTTCGCACTGATGCCTGTGGCCGTCGCGCCTGCCCAAGCGTCAAAACTCACATTCACGTAATACAACATGCCGTTGTAGTTCACCTCCATGCGGTACGTGATGCGACTGATCGTGCTTCCAAATGTAGAAGCCGCATCGCTGCCACCAATGCCATAACCTGCGGTGTAAATGATGTTGCCGTTCGAATCACGAACAGAACTGGTAGTTTCATACAGCAACTTGGCAACACCTGTCACAGCGCCTCCGACTGTGACAGCGCCTCCACCTGAGTTGAGTGTGATGTCTCCGCCCACACCAACATCACCCGTACCCGCAAAGTTGATATAGCCACCATTGGTGGTCAGGTTGCCGTACAGCGTGGTAGCACCAGTACCGGTTGAGAACGACAGATTCAACTTGTTGCTCGTGCTCGAAATCGGCTGATAAATAGTGATGTTGTTCGCCGCCGAGAGTGTCAAGGTGGCATCGCTACCTGAAGTCTTTGTAATTGCCGAAAGAACATTGATGTCGCCAGCAGACGTAGCTGACCAACCCGTTTGCACCGTGACATTCGTTCCCGCGTTCAATGCATTTGTGACTGTTGAGACATTGATATTAGAAATGTCATAACTCGGCGTATATGTGGTGGTACCGCTCGATGAGGACGTGGTGTAGTTATTGTCAAACGTACTGGCGATGGTCAAGTTGTAGGGATCTAACAACCATTCGCCATTCAGACCGTTGGCTGCACCTGCATCAATCGTGACGCTGTTCACATTCAGCAAATGACCCGATGTCTCAATGCGCCCACCATCGCCCCCATTCACACCACCCTTGGCGTAAATCGTGCCGTAGGCTGTCGTGATCGAGTTGACATTACCCACATCACTCCACAACACCACCTTGCCGCCATTGCCGTTGTCCGTGGCACTGGCGTCAATCACGCTGTCTGCACTCATGCTCACCGTGCTGGCATGGCGCATCGTGCCGCTGCCTTGCCAGTCGCCACCCACCAACACGGTACCGCCTTGTGTGGCGCCAGTCGCATCCATCCAAGCGCCACTCTCTAGGCTGATGTCATCGCCTTCGACCTCTACACGCCCGGCTTGGCCGCGTGCGCTGTTCACACGCAACACGGTGTTGGTGCTCAGCAGCACAACACCGTGAATGGGTTGATTCGGTGTATCAAGCGGATTCGGATCACCATCGGCTTGCAGGTGAATGCGCCCGCCCCCTCCCGCCCCCGAGGCGTCCAGCACAGCGGCTGTCAGGTCCACACGGCGTGTGGCTTGCAAAACAATGGTGCCGCCTAAGGCATTGGCCACGATGTGCGTGGGGTCTGTCACCACGCTGTTGGCAAACACTCGGCCACTCAAAGCAATGGTTTGAGCTGCCACGATGTCAATACGCCCAGCTTGCAGCGCCACCGCCGACACATCCAACAACCCCAACGCTGCTTGGTTAAACGTCGTGGCACGAACGCTGATTTGCCCCCAGCCGCCCAAGGTCGAAACCGTGCCACTGTTTTGCACCTCTGGGGCATTGAGCGTCACACTGCCCGCTGGGCCTGCATTGACGCCTTCAGTGGCATCTGCCTTGATGCTGCCGCTGTTAAAAATACTGCTGCTGGCTTCAAGCAAGATGCGTCCTGCACGGCGCACCAGGCCCGAGGCTTCAATGCTGCCGGTGTTGTTGACCACGCCACTTTGCAAACGGCTGGCGGCTTGGGCCGACAAAATGATGAGACCGCCCGGTGCTTTGATGGCATTTTTGTTTTCCACCAACGTGTTGATCGTGGCAGCCGTGACACGCACATTGCTGAGCACGCCGTTGCCATCAAACTGAAGTTCAAACGCTTCGCCTGCAGCCAAGGCCACCGTGCCTAAGTTGGCCACGATGACACCGCTGTTGCGCACTTCGGGGGCCAACAAAGCGATGTAGCCGCTCAGCGCAGCCCGCAATTCACCTTCGTTCTCCACCTTACCTGTGGCGCCGTTGCGGTTGAGCTTGAGTTGCCCATCCATGAACTCTTGAGCCGCAGCGCTGTGCGTGGTGGCCACCAAGCCGCCGACGTCAACGCTTGAAGATTTACCAAAGTACACGCCTTGTGGGTTGACCAACACCACTTGGCCCGGCGCCGTGATGCGCCCCAAGATTTGGCTCGGCTGTGTGTCCATCACACGGTTGAGCGTGGCGGACTGCGCATTGGGCTGCTGGAAATTAACCGTGGCGTCTTTGCCCACATTGAAGCTAGACCAATCCACCACAGCCCGTTGGCTGGTTTGGTTCACGGTCAGGGCATTGCCCGATTGGCTGATGCTGGCTTGACCGGCATTCACGCTCCCGCCTGTGGGCAACTGGTTGGCCGCGACCGGTGCTGGCGTTTGGGCGCGTGCAGAGATCGGCAACCCAACCGCCCCTAGTGCAAATACGAGTACACACAAAACAGCGCGTGCGCACATGCCCAGACGTGCAAAGACATCTGAATTCAAAGGGCGTGTTCGTACGAAACGTGGCATAACCCAACCGATTCGTCTCGGGGGCCGATTTCTGAAGAAAAAACACAACAAAGTAAACATATGAATTTACTTTTGGGGCATTTCTTGGATCAGGATGACTGATTCCACATTACCTACAGAAACCTTCAGCTGTAACGGGAAGGCACCTGGAGGCACTTCGGTCGCGGTGAACGTTTTATTCGCGGCGTCGTAGCGCAGCCAGTTGGGCAGCGGCTTACCGTCCATTTTCGAGATCTTCACAGGCGCATCAGGCGTGTTACCCGCCACGGCATGCGGTTCGATTGCAAAGCTAAAGCTCTTGCCTGGGGCTGCGGCCTCAGATGCCACTTGCACCTGAATCACACCTGTTTGCGTGGTGCTGGGCGAGCGGCTCACCACCACCGAGACCGTGCTACTGCCCGTGCTGCCCGAGATTTGCAACGACAAGCTGGGCGTATTGCCACCCACCTGCGCGGTACCACTGGCCATCAGGGTGGTTTCAGCGCGCACCATCAACACACCCGAATTCACAGCATTGAGCAGCTGAGGGTGGTTGATCATGATGATGCCGCCTTTGAACAGCAAGCCACCCATCCACAAGTTCTTAGGCTCAAACAAATCAATCTTGGCATTGCCTGCATCAAAGTCGACATCGCTGCCGGCTTTGAGGGGGCCTGACTGGATGATGTCAAAACCACCACTGTTGGCCTTGAGCTTGCCCGTGTACACCGCCAAGGTTCCCAAGTCCAACTTGCCTTGGCTTTGCAACTGCGTGGTCGTGCCCACACTCACCTCGCCCATGCTCAAAGGCCCATTGGCTGTGAGTTGCAAGGCTTGTGGCGTGTTGACCGACACGCGGTCGGTAAAGCTGTTGGCGCTATCCGTGAGCACGATACCGCCGGCGTTGGCGGAGAAGTTACTGGTGCCCGTCACAGCCACGGGGCCTGTTTGCGTGATGTCACCTGAAGCCACTGTGGCCACCAAGTTACCGGTGACGGTGCTAGCACCCAAGGTCAGTGCGGTGCTGCTGTTGAGGGTGGTGTTCACCGCATTGACCGTCACCGCTTGTGTCAAGGTATTGGCTTGGCTCAGCGTCACATCGCCGTGAGTCGCAGTGAAGGCGCTGGTGCCCGCCACGCTCAAAGGTGCGGTTTGTGTGATGTTGCCCGTGACCGTTGCGACCTGTGCATCACCCGTGATGGTGCTGGGGCCCAAAATCAAGTTACTGCTGCTCACCAACTGCACATCATTGGCTTGCAAGCTGATGACCCCACCAAACTGGTTGGGAATATTGGGCAGGATCACGTCACCTGTGCCTGCATTGATGTTGGCAGAGCCCGTCACATGCAAGGCTGCAGCAGGCGTGCTGTTGGTGGGGGCTTGTTGCACCACGTTGCCGCCATTGGTTTGCACATTAAGGTCGCCGCCCACATTGGCCGATCCCAAATCCACTTGGCGGCCGTTGGTCGTCGCAGTCAAGCTACCCGTGACAGTGGCTTGGCCAAACGACACCGTGCCTTGGGTACTGCTCATGTTCAAGCTACCCGTGATGTTGGCGCCCCCCAAATTCATGTTGTCACGGCTTTGCAGGGTCAAGTCCCCGCCTGTGATGAACGCAGTGCCCAAGTCAATCGAACCATTGGGCGCGCGCAGCGTCATGGGGCCCGTGTTGCTCACGCTGGCCAGTTGCAAATTACCGCTGGTGGCCACGGAGGTGGCCGTACCTTGCAATGCCAGCGTGCCACCAAACGCATTCAAAGCGTTGAGCAGCGTGATGGTGCCTGTGCCAGCCATGACCGAGGTGTTACCTGTGACCACCAGTTGGCCTGTTTGTGTCACGCTGCCATCTCCGCTTTGCACGGTCATATTGCCTGTGATCGTCGCGTCACCCAATGACACAGCCCCACCCACGCCACTGCCATCGCGTGTGTCCACACTCAAACTGCCCGAGGTGGAAATGGTGTTGGTGGTCAGTACCGCCCCTTGGGTGGACAAGCTCACGGAGCCCGAGCTTTGCAACGGCGCCAGAGTCAAAGGCGCAGTGGTTTTGAGCGAGACATCGCGCCATGAACCACTGTTGGCCTCATTCAACGTGAGCAAGCCATTCCAGCGGTTGTCTGTGCTGCTCAATGCAGCATCTTGGTTGGTGCCGGTGTCGGCGGTGAAGATGGATGTGCCACCCACCCATACGTGCGTGCCCGCTTGCTGAGTCACGCCTGCATCTTGGGTGGTGACATGCAAATTGCCGCCCACATCCACATCAGCCAGTGCCAGTGCCGTGGCCGTATTCAAATTCAGATTCAACGGCGAAGCACCGTCGGCGATGCTGACAAAGTGCAAGGTGCCAGCAAGCGATGTCAGCGTGGTGTGACGGCTCAAGCTCATTGCGTCGTTGTAGGTCTGTGCGCCAGAGGTCGTGACCGTGCCTGCATTCATCGCCACAGAGCCAAGTGCATCGGTGGTCAGGCTGCTCAATGCAGTGCCTGCGCCCACCGCGCCATTGAAGCGGGTCACCCCTGCGGTGTTGATGGCTAGGCTGTACGCCCCATTCAAGGTGTTGCCAAAGCTGATGTCGCCAGAGCCTGTGCTGTTCAATGTGGTGTTGGCCTCCAAGGCCACTGCTTCGCCGTAGCTTTGTGCGCCAGTGGTCGTCACGCTGCCGCCGCTCAGGCGCACGCTGCCAGCAGTTGAGGCATCGGTGGTCAGGCTGCTCAGTGCATGGGTGGCACCCACCGTGGCGAGGAATGAGGTGTCACCACGGGTATTGACGGTCAAGGCATACGCCCCATCCACAGCGCCCATAAAGCTCACCCCGCCTGCACCAGCGGTGAGCACGGTGTCGCGAGCCAAGATGGTGGTGCCGCTGTAGCTTTGTGCGCCAGAGGTGCTGATGCTGCCTGCGTTCAGCACCGCAGCGCCCACCACGCTCAAATCACCAGCACCCATCACCGCATCATTGAACGTCACCACACTGCCAGTGAAGGTGGTACCGCTTTGCAAACTCACCATTTCGTTGAACGTCTGAGCGCCGCTGGTGCGCACCGTGGGCGTATCAATCAACACCATGCCGCCTGCGTTAGTGACCAAGCTGCTCAAAGGCGTGCTGGCCCCTACGGCGCCTGCAAAACTCGTGGTTCCGCTGGTGTTAACGGCCAAGTCATACCCGCCATCAAGCGTGTCCAAGAAACTCACACGGGCTGCGTCTGCATCCAAAACGGTGTTTTTCAGCAAAGTCGCTGCGCCGCTATAGGTTTGTGCGCCATGCGTGGTCACGGTGCCGCCGTTGAATGTGGTGGCACCCACCACATGCAGACTGCCTGCACCAGTCACTGCATCATCAAACCTGACCGCAGAGGCTGTCAGCGTGGTGTTGGCGCTCAGGGTCACCAACTCCGCATAGTGCTGCGCACCTGTGGTGGTCACTCGGCCACCTTGGATCACCACCGTGCCACCTGTGTTGGTGGTCACGTTGGCTGCGTCTACGGTGCTCACAAAGGTCGTGGCACCTGTGCTGTTCACTGCCAAGGCGCCCAACGGGCCATTGTTCGTCGCCACTGCATCACCCACGGCACCAGTGAAGGTCACTGCACCGCTGCCCGCGTTGATGGTCAAGGCTTCAGCATTTGCAGTGTTGTTGTTGAGCTTGCCACCCAGCATCACAGCGGCGTTGGTGGTGTTCAAGCTCGTGGTGCGGGCTGCTGCGTTGTCCAGCAGTACATCGTCGTTGTAGGTTTGTGCGCCGCTGGTGGTCACTCGACCGCCTTGGATGACCACCGTGCCACCTGTGTTGGTGGTCACGCTGGCTGCATCCACGGTG